>Ga0070741_10000014_pt1 | contig 639652 bp, 543 predicted proteins | sample Coa_R1_4_FD_66440 | JGI IMG/M metagenome (GOLD analysis project Ga0070741, IMG submission 66440) | Surface soil microbial communities from Centralia Pennsylvania, which are recovering from an underground coalmine fire - Coalmine... | ecosystem: Environmental > Terrestrial > Soil >...
TCGCGCGCGATGAGGGCAAAGCCGTGTTTGTACCCCTCACGCTTCCTGGGGAACAGGCGCGTGTACACATCGTGGAGAACAAATCCAGCTATGCAACGGCCGAAGCGGTCGAGATCACTGCGCCGGCTTCGGAGCGGGTGACTCCGGGATGCCGGCACTTCGGCGTCTGCGGCGGATGCCAGTATCAGCACGCCAGCTACGACGCGCAACTACGCTTCAAGCAATCCATTCTGCGCGAAACGCTGGAGCGCGGCGGCGTGCAACCGCCTGCAGAAATCGCCGTATTAGCAGCAGAACCCTGGGCCTATCGTAATCGCATTCGGCTGGCCTTCGATGCGGTGGGAAATCCTGGCTATCGCACGATGCGTTCGCATGCCATCGTTCCCATTGCCGAGTGCCCAATTGCCGCACCGCTCCTGGTGCGCGCGGCGCTTGCCGCAGCAGAGATCATCCGCACAGCGTCGCCTGCACCGCGCCTTTCTGAGCTGTCTCTTTTCTGCAATGCAGAGGAATCGGCACTGCTGGCCAGCATCGACTTCGCAACCCCAGCAAAATTTCCATTCGAGAAGTTCTGTGGCGCGCTTGCCGAACGCATCCCCGAACTGACAGGCGCGACCTACGACGTTGTGAGTCGAAATGAGCAGTTACCACGCACCGCAGCGCGATGGGGCGCGGCTTCGCTCGATTATCAGGCTTCCGGCGCCGCATACCGCGTCGACCACGGCGCCTTCTTCCAGGTGAACCGCTGGCTCGTGGACGCTCTGGTAGATCGAGTAACTTCAGGCCATCAAGGCACACTGGCATGGGACCTATTCGCCGGCGTGGGTCTCTTCGCCCGAAAGCTCGCCGCGAGCTTTGTGCAGGTTGTCGCTGTCGAATCGGCGCCATCGGCCACTGCCGCTCTCGGGCACAATCTGCGAGGCGTGAGAGCTACGGCAGTGAAGTCGGCTACACTCGATTTTCTGCGGCGTAAGAGCGAGCGCCCCGATCTGGTGGTTGTCGACCCGCCCCGCACCGGCCTCGGTACGGAGACCACTACGCTGCTGGCCAAGTTTGCCGCGCCCGCGATGGTCTATGTCTCCTGCGACCCGGCAACGCTGGCCCGCGATCTGCGCGCGCTGATTGGGTCCGGCTATGCCATCGAGAAGATCGCTCTGGCTGATCTTTTTCCGCAGACCTTCCACATCGAAACCATCGTCCATCTTCGCCGTTAGAACCACGTATAAAGTTCATCTAGCCTGCAGCGGCTTCTCCTGATACGCTTACCGTCACCATCCTTCCCCACATTGAAGCGAATGCATCCGGATTCCGTCATCCACGGGAACTCGGCTGGGAGTGCAGTACCGCTCTTCCATGCCGCATGGCTGTTCGCAGCGGGCATTTTGTTCGCGCGCTGGCTCTGGCTGCGCCCCAGTCTGGTTCTTGTGGCGCTTGCTCTCATCGGCGCGCTCTGCTGCATTGCGGCACTCCGTGCGCAGCGCGTGGCGTGGATACCCCTGGCCGCGCTCTGGATCATGTTGGGCGCCTGGTGCGCCTGGATGCAGCCGCAACCCGCGCCTGCTCCAGCACTCGCGGTTCTCTCGGACAACCTGCTCCGAACTATCGAGGGAACGATTGTTGACATCGGCCCTATTCGCGCCGAACAAGAGCAAAATATCGACGAACGTGCAATCGAATCGTCCTCGCAGCGTATCGATGTGCGCGTCTCCAGCATCGAGCAGGTCGACGATAGTTCCGATCGCCAGATTCCCGCTACGGGCGGCGTGCGGCTCACCGTCCGCTGGCCCGCTCGAGAAAAATCCATCCAGCCGTTTGAGTGCGGGGAGCGCATCCGCGCCATCGTGCGCCTACTTCCTCCCGAGACCTATCACGATCCCGGCGTTTGGAATCGCGCAGACTATCTTCTCGATCAGGGCATCACGTCCTCCGGTAGCGTCGTTATTGATCGCATTGAGCGTGCCGGCTTTGAGTCCTTTGGTGACGCACCGGAACAAACTCTCTTCTGCCGCATCCGGCGATGGCAGTATGCGTCGACCACGCATCTGCTGGCATTGCCGGCGGCGATGCGCCGCTTCCCTCTCCCAGTGCGCCTCACGGCGGATGACGCCGCCATGCTGGCTGCGATGATCGCAGGCGATCGTACTTACCTCACCAAGCATCTACGCGTCGGCTTTGAGCGCACGGGCTCATTTCACATCCTGGTCGTCTCCGGTTTTCATCTAGCCATTCTCGCCGGCTGTATCTTCTGGATCGCTCGCCGGCTGCGCCTGCCACGCATACCGGCCACGCTCTTGACCATTGGCGGCTCCGCTGCTTACGCGCTCTTCACCGGCTTCGCCACGCCCGTGCAGCGCTCATTGTGGATGATCACTCTTTATTTACTTGGCCATCTCGTTTATCGCGAGCGCAATGCTCTGAACACAATTGGCTTCGCGGCGCTGTGTCTGCTGGCCGCGAGCCCACGCAGCCTCTTCGATGCGAGTCTGCAGATGACATTACTTGCCGTGATTGCAATCGCCGGCATCGCCGCTCCACTGCTCGCAAGCACCATCCATCCCTATCTCATCGCTACGCGGGACCTGCAACTCATTGCGATCGACGTCAAGCTCGTGCCAAGGCTCGCACAGTTCCGGGTCAGCTTGCGGATGCTCGCTCAACGTCTGCAATCAGGCACGAACAGAGCGATCGGCTGGCACTTTTTTCCTTGGATGATTCGCGCTGCTCTGCGCTTCATCGAAATCGTCTTCGTCTCCTGCGTCGTTGAACTCGCGATGACGCTGCCGATGGCCTTCTACTTTCATCGCATCACGCTCTTCGCGTTGCCCGTCAATCTGCTCATCTTGCCGCTGCTCGCGTTTCTGTTACCCGCAGCGCTGCTGACGTTGCTTGTGCTCGGCCTTTGGCCTGCAGTCGCGGCATGGCCGGCGGCCATCGTCGCGTTCTCATTGCATCTCGGCGTGCGGCTCGTTCATCTCTTCGGTTCCCTGGCTCTGGGAAACTGGCGCATCGCCACTCCACTCCTCTGGCAGATCGCAGCCTTCTGTGCATTGCTTGCGGCAAGCATCGTGCTCGCGCGCATCGGCACTGCCGCTCCGACGCGATGGCCGCGCCGCCTGGCAGTGCTCGCCGTACTGCTGGCAGGGATCGCAGCCGTCGCGCCGCGCGCCGTACAACACCCGCGTAACGCACTGCTCGTCGAAGCGATTGACGTTGGCCAGGGCGATTCGCTTCTGCTCATCACACCGGATGGAAAAACGCTTCTCGTCGATGGCGGAGGGTCCGGCGGAGGCCCACGCCAGGCGCCCCACCCCACGTACGATGACCTGTCCGCGGGGGCCCCGGCGCCCCACCCCACGGACGACGACCTGTCCGCGGGGGCCCCGGCGCCGGCGGACTTTGATATTGGTGAGGAGGTGGTCTCGCCTGCATTGTGGGCCCGCGGCATCCGGCATCTCGATGCCGTTGCTCTCACGCACGCGCACTCCGATCACATGGGCGGACTGCCAGCCATCCTGCGCAACTTCCATCCCGATGAGCTGTGGCTCGGCAACAACCCTCGCTTTGCGGCCTATGACGCGCTGCTTGCCGAAGCAGCCAGTCTGCACACGCACATTCGCGCATTGCGCGCCGCTGATGCTTTTTCCTTCGGAGCCGCTCAGGTCGAAGTCCTCGCGCCGTTGCGCGCCTATCAGCCAGGCCCTGACCCCTCCAACAACGATTCACTGGTGTTGCACGTGGCCTATGGGAGCAGTTCTGCATTGCTCGAAGGCGATGCCGAAGCGCCGATTGAAAATGCGATGATGACCGAGCCTTCTCTCGCGAGCACGCTCCTCAAAGTCGGCCATCACGGCAGCATCACGTCCACTCGGCCGGAGTTCCTGGCACGCGTGGCGCCGCAATGGGCGGTGATCTCCTGCGGATCGCACAATCGTTATGGCCATCCCCGGCAGGAGGTGCTCGAAGAGCTGCAAGCGGCTCACGTGCGCACGCTGCGGACCGATCTCAATGGCCTTTCATGCTTCGTGCTGGACGGTAAGACCGCTACGCCTGATTTCGGATGTAGCCAGACCCCCTAGCTTGTTGGACGAGAAGTTTGCCGATGCAACCGCAGATCCTTCGACTCAGTTTGGCCAGAGGCGGCCAACTTCGCTCAGGATGACAGCTGTAGTTATATTGGAAACGTCAGAGAGAGAGAGAACTCTAGATCGCAGCGGCGCATCCAGCAGCCGCATGAACCGCCAGCAATGTCTCCAACAGCGGCTTCAGCAGTTTCAGATCCAGCGCATTCGCGCCGTCGGACTTGGCATTCGCCGGATCGTCATGCACTTCGAGAAAGAGGCCGTCCACGCCCGCGGCTACGGCAGCTCGCGCCAACAGCGGGATGAACTCCGGCTGGCCGCCGCTCACTCCATTCGCAGCCGAGGGCTGCTGCACGGAGTGCGTTCCGTCGAAAACCACCGGCGCAAGCGGCCGCATGATCGCCAGTGAGCGGAAGTCCACGACCAGCGTGTTGTAGCCGAAGCTTGCGCCACGCTCGGTAAGAAACACACGCTCATTGCCCGTGGAGCGCACCTTTTCGACTGGATGGCTCATGTCCCACGGAGCCACGAACTGCCCTTTTTTGATGTTGACTGCACGGCCGGTTTTGCCGGCGGCAACCAGCAGATCCGTCTGTCTGCAAAGAAAGGCGGGAATCTGGAGCACATCGACAGCCTCGGCCACTACTTCGCAATGGCCAGGCTCATGCACGTCAGTCAATACCGGCAGGCCCGTTTCTTTGGCCACCTTGCCCAGAATGCGCACGCCCTCTTGCAAGCCCGGTCCGCGAAAGCTTTGCGCACTCGTGCGGTTGGCCTTGTCGTAGCTGGCCTTGAAGATGTAGGGAATCCCCAGATCGGCGGTCACGCGCTGAATGGCGTCGGCCATTTTGCGCGCGTGCGCTTCGCTCTCGATCACACAGGGACCGGCAATGAGAAAGAGCCGACCCCCTCCAGCACCACCTACGGCCGCTCCGCCTACATGGACCGGCCCTATTTCAAATGAGTGACTCACACAGGCGATTCTATCCGCCCTGCCGCACTCACTTCGAGCTTACCGTTCAAGGCCGCCGTCTGCCCCGCAAGCAATCAGCCCGTCTGGCTCCTGGTCCACTCCCACAGCGCACGATCTAAGGTGCGCAGCGGCGTCGGTGCCGGCAGATCGCTTTGCGGTTGTACGATATTGCTCTCAGCCAGCCGCTTGCAAAAGGCCAGGTACTCCTCGTAGAAGCGAACATCGTGCCGCGCATGACCGAGGGCTTCCAGCGCACGGAAATCCAGCACCGTGTAGCGCTCAGGATAAATGGCTGCAAGAATGGCCGACGCCACCGAAATATCGACTCCGTGAAGCTCCAGAAGGGCGGTTACCGCGGTTTCGGTGGTGGCATCGGGTTTCGTCGCCACAGCCAGAACCCGCCGGATTTTGTCATTGCTGTTTCCGATTAGATATTGCACCGCACGCTCGGATTTCCAGCGCACGATTGCTTCTAGGTTAGCCAGCGTAAAGTCGCCATTCCGGATCGACTCGCCAGCCTCAAATGCAGCTTTTTCAAGCTCTTGTTCTTTGTGTCCTGCTTTCTGCCAATATTGTTCTGCCAGCTCCTGAAGTTCGGCTTCCGCCGGTTGGAGCTGAAAATACGCGACCATCTTGCTCCCCATCCTTTCCCACAAAACTTACACACAATAGGCCCGGCAGGAAATTGTTGTCAATAACCCATTTGAGGCCCTCACACTAAGATGCGCGAGCCGCGTCAACGTTAGACTAAATCGACCAAAACCCGCATAACTTCGCCAAGATTTAACGCCAGAATGTCAGAAAGCGGGAGGCTTGCGGCAACTCCAGCGCTGGCTTTTGGCAGGAATCCCGGCCTGCATGCAAGCTATCGGCGGATAGCCATAAGTTTTTCATTATCAATTAGTTAATTAAATACGTGAATTTTCTTTGAAATTACACCGGCCGCGCGTCGCGCCCCGGTGTGATCTAAGTCGCTGACCGCGAATCGCCTTCGGTCCATGCTGGTTCCAGCAGGTGGTCAAGCCATGGCGACTCAGATCTTGCCAGCTTCAAACATCATCGTAGAGCGAACGAGAAAGACATTGGCCCGCCGGTTGTTGCCCGATCGTTCGCAGTATGTCCGGCACATCGTTCAATGGGCTTTTGTGGCGCTGAATGTGTGGATCGGCCTGCAGTTTTTTCTGTGGGCCCGCTATTTCGAACGCGGAGGCGCTGGACTCTACGTTTCGCGCCCGGCCGGGGTGGAGGGCTGGCTGCCGATCGCCGGACTGATGAATACCAAGTACCTGCTGCTCACCGGCCGAGTGCCGGCGATTCATCCCGCTGCCATGTATCTCTTCCTGGGCTTTCTGCTGATGAGCGCCTTTCTCAAGAAGGCGTTCTGCTCGTGGCTATGCCCGGTCGGCACGCTCTCTGAGAATGTCTGGAAGCTGGGCCGCAGAGTTTTCCGTGGGAACCTGCATCTTCCCAAATGGCTCGATATTCCTTTGCGCAGCCTGAAATACGTGCTGCTCGCTCTTTTTCTCGCTGTGATCGGCTACATGTCAGCGGACGCGCTGGACGGCTTCATGCAGACGCCGTACGGCTTGGTCGTCGATGTGAAGATGATGAACTTCTTCCGCGACATGAGCGTGACGGCGGCCGTGGTCATCGCCGCGATCGCGGGAATGTCGATGCTGGTGCAGAACTTCTGGTGCCGCTATCTGTGCCCCTACGGCGCGCTGCTCGGCTTTGCCTCTCTGCTGAGTCCGGCGAAGATTCGCCGCGACCAGGAGGCCTGCATCGATTGTGGCAAATGCGCGCGCGCCTGCCCGGCTCATCTGCCCGTCGATCAGCTTGTCCGAGTTCGTTCGGTCGAGTGCAGCGCCTGCATGGAATGCGTGGCCGTGTGCCCGGCGCAGGATGCTCTTCAATATGCCCTGCCTCCCAGAAAGGCTCCGACTGCAGCAGCGCGTTGGTCGCGTCGCACAATCGGACCACTTGCCATCGCGGCCGCGCTCGCTTACATCTTCTTCGGAGCGGTTCTCCTGGCACGCTCCACCAATCACTGGCAGACCAACATTCCCCGCTCCGTTTACATGCAGCTGGTGCCCCACGCCAATGAGTTGAGCCACCCCGGCATGTAAGTCTGCGGGAATCCACCGAAACGGACCGTGCAATCCATCCCTGTCTGTTTTAGCGCGAACCCGGGTTCATTCGTATTTATGCCACCCACATTGCCACACACCAACGACGCAAAAACGCCTGCCAAGATGCTGCTGGCACAAGTGAAATTCAAGCCGGCCGGTTAAGGCATCGATCAGTACAAACTAGAGACGGAATCCACCTCTTCGCGCAGCCCTTCGCAAACGGCCAAAACTTTTTTGAAAAAGAAGTTGACGCGGCTCTTGATCTACCCTATATTAAACCAATCGGTTATTTAACCGATTGGTTTTATAACAATGGACGATCAACTGAGCAATACCTTCGCCGCGCTCGCCGACCCCACCCGCCGCGCTATTCTCGCACGGCTGGCGCTCGGTGAAACCTCGGTGACCGAACTCGCCAAGCCCTTCGAGATGTCGATGCCTGCTGTCTCCAAGCATTTGAAGGTGCTGGAGCACGCCGGCCTGATTGTTCGCGGCCGCGAAGCGCAGTGGCGTCCCTGCCGGCTGGAGGCTGGCCCGCTCAAAGAGGTCGCAAGCTGGGTCGAGGAGTATCGCCGGTTCTGGTCCCCCTACATCGACGCGCTCGAACGCCATCTTGATCGCATGGTTGACCGTATCGAGAACCGCACGAAGCAATCTCCAGCCCGGCCCAAACAAACGAAGCGCAAGACGAAGTAACGCGGCAGGGTCCGCGAATTTTCACAATGCGAGGAACTGATGAAAATCAAACTGACGAGCGTGTACGTCGATGACCAGGAAAAGGCTCTGCGCTTCTATACCGGAGTGCTGGGCTTTGTGAAGAAAGCCGATTTCAGCAACGGGCCGTATCGCTGGCTCACCGTGGCTTCAGCCGAAGATCCAGACGGAACGGAATTACAACTGGCGTTGAACAGCAACCCCGCGGCCCAGGCGTATCAGCAGGCGCTGTTTCAACAGAACCAGCCCGCCGCGATGTTCTTTACCGACGACGTGCAGGTCGACTACGAGCGCATGAAAGCGCATGGCGCCGATTTCACGATGCCCCCGACGGACGTGACGGCCTCCAAGATCGCCATGGTGAAAGATACTTGCGGCAATCTGATTCAGATCACGCAATTGATGCGCTGGACCGGCTGACGGAGAAGATCGATGAGCGAGCGTGCGCAGTACGCCCCGGGCCCGGCCCGCGAAGCCCAGGTAAAAAAGGACGGAGAGAAGTGGACACTCATCCTTACGCGAGACCTGCGTCACGCGCCGGAAAAAGTCTGGCAGGCGCTCACCGATCCTGCGCACCTGCGCGAGTGGGCTCCGTTCGACGTGGATGCGAACCTGAGCGCGGCTGGAGCCGCCGTCAAGCTCACCTGGTCGGGAACAGGAAACGTCTCGGAAACCAGAGTGACGCGCGCCGAGGCTCCCAGGCTGCTTGAGTATCACGATATCCGGTGGGAACTCGAGCCGCTCGGCAGCGGCACGCGACTCACGCTCTGGCACAGCATCGATCGCCGCTATATCTCATGGGGCGCCGCGGGCTGGCACATTTCTTTCGATGTTCTTGAGCGGCTGCTCGCGGGAGGTCCTATAGGGCGTATCGCCGGCGCGGACGCTATGAAGTTCGCCGGTTGGAAACAATTGGTCGCCGAATATGCCAAGCAATTCGGGACAGAAGCGCGCAGTTAAAGCGTGGAGTCAGAAGCTCACTGAGCAACTAACTGTCATCCTGAGCGAAGGTCGCCCGCGGCGACCGCAGTCGAAGGATCTGCGGTTGTCTTTCAACCAGCTCTCGATTGACCGCAATAACAGCTCAATTCCGAAGTGCCGTAGGAGGAAGAACATCATGGAATCGACCTTGAACAATCCGGCCCTCATTACAGCCAGGACAACCCCCAAAGCCATCGCCATCGCCTATTGGATTGTCACAGCGATCTTCTGCCTGGAGATGTGCTTCACCGCTTACTACGAACTCCTGCCGCAAGGGGCGCAGGCGTTTGCCCGCCTCGGCTTCGCCTCGAGCTACTTCCGCATGGAGCTCTCGTTGGCCAAACTGGTGGGCGTGGCTGCGCTGCTCATCCCCATCATCCCTGTACGGCTGAAGGAATGGGCCTACGCCGGCTTCGCCATCAACCTCGTCTCAGCAGTCATCGCTCATGCCTCGATTCGCGACATTCCGCAGGCATTCGTCCCTTCGACGATCACCAGCGTACTCTGGTTTCTTTCGTACTACCTCTGGCGCCGACTGCAGGCCACGCGGTGAGTGCCAGACGTTCCGTCACGATCGGCCTATCTGGTCGATCTCGCGCTTGATGGCCATGCTCTCAAGCGTTGTGAGAGGCAGTGAGAGGAAGAGTCCGATCCTGCGATCGAGCACCGTAAAAGCATCGCGAAACGCGCGTGCAATTTCCTCCGGTGTTCCTTTGACTGCCGCTGGATCAGAAATACCCCAGTGCGCTGTCATCGGCTGCCCCGGCCAATAAGGACACTGCTCCTTCGCTGCGTTGTCACACACAGTGAAGACGAAATCAAGTTTCGGCGCGCTTGGCCCCGAGAATTCATCCCAAGACTTGCTCCGCAGGCCCGCAGTCGAAAGCCCGGACCGCTCGATCTGCTGAAGCGCTTCCGGCCGCGGCCGCCCCGTTGGATGACTGCCGGCGCTATATGCGGTAAATCTGCCTTTACCCTTATGGTTGAGAATGGCTTCAGCCATAATGGAGCGCGCAGAATTGCCGGTGCAGAGAAACAGCACATTGTAGTGTTCCGCCATTCAAGCCTCCGTTTTTAAATCATTGGATTGTGGGGTACGGCAGAACCAACGGGAGAGCAATGTCGCCGCTATGCCACCTCCTAGCTGCGCGGCAATAAAACCGGGAACATCGATTGGGCGAATGCCTGCGAACGTGTCCGAGGCAGCCCGCGCCAGCGTCACCGCAGGATTAGCAAAAGAAGTAGATGCCGTGAACCAGTACGCCGCGGTGATATATGCGCCCACCGCGTAAGGCACCGCGGTAGTTCGAGACCTGGCACAACTCCAGATGACAATCAGAAGTCCGAACGTTGCTACAAACTCGCTGAGCAATTGTGGAGCGCCAGATCGTGCGTGCACCGAGGCAAAGAAGAAACTGTAGCCGAACATAGTGTGCGCCACAGCGACGCCAAGAAATGCGCCTGCAATCTGCGCAGACACGTAAATCTGCAGTTCGCGCCATGTCATCTCACCTTGGAGCACCAACCCAAGCGTTACGACTGGATTCAAGTGCGCGCCGGATATGGGACCAAAGGCAAGAATGAGCGCGACCAGCGCAGCGCCCGTCGCAATGGTATTGGCGAGCAGAGCAATGGCGACGTTGCCACCCGCAAGGCGCTCGGCCATAATGCCTGAGCCGACGACAGCGGCTAGCAGAAACGCCGTGCCCACCAGCTCAGCTACAGCACGCCGGACCACAGCAGGCCCTCCCTTGAGGTTTATTGGCGCGGATAAAGGCGCTGAAGAATTTCTCGTTCACTTCAGAAGCGATCGGGTCTACATCAACTCCGGCTTCGATGAGAAACCGGCGTGCGTCCTCGATGTTGTAGACGCGCGTAGGTTCGACGGTAGCGTTCTCGAATCCTGCGCCCTTCAGCTTTTCGAGGTACTCGCTTTCTTCGAGCGCGCCGGCGATACAACCGACCCAAAGCAACATGCTTTTGCGTACTTCTTCCGGCACGCTTCCGCGGACAACCACATCGGAAACAGCAAACCGGCCGCCCGGCTTCAACACGCGGAACGCTTCACGCAGAACGCGGCCTTTATCGGCAGAAAGATTGATGACGCAGTTCGAAATGATCACATCGACGGAGTTATCAGGCAGGGGAATGTTCTCAATCTCACCCTTCAGAAACTCGACATTGGTAACGCCTGCCTGTCTCTGATTTTCGCGCGCGAGTGCCAACATCTCATCGGTCATATCGAGGCCGTAGGCTTTGCCTGTTGGGCCTACGCGCTGAGCCGAAAGCAGGACATCGATTCCGCCGCCAGAACCCAGATCGAGAACAATCTCTCCGGGCCGAAGATCAATCAGCGCGGTTGGGTTGCCACATCCGAGAGAAGCCCTCACCGCTTTTTCCGGAATGATTCCCGTCTGATCGGCGCCGTAAAGGTTACTGGTGATCGGATCGCAGCAGCGAAGACCGGGATCGCAACATGCCTGCACACCGCTGGATTCAGCCACGGCGCGCGCGGCGTTTCCATACTTTTCTTTCACCTGTTCTTGAACGCTGCTCGTCGATTCCATCCCGTGCTCCTACATATACGTTAATGCGAATATATTATCTCTCGACATATTCGTCAAGGCGTATATCATAAAAATGTGACTTATGATTTGGCATTGTTGTTCGCGGCGCTCGCGGATCGTACAAGGCTCCGGCTGCTGAACCTGATGAATGGCAGAGAGGTCTGCGTCTGCTACTTTGTTGAAATTCTCGGGCAAAGCCAGCCAAAGATTTCACGGCATCTTGCCTACCTGCGGCGCGCGGGCATCGTCGCTGCTCGACGTGAAGGAAAATGGATGCACTACGGTATCGTTGTGCCGAAGCATACCGGCTCCGCACATATTCTGAGCGAAACGCTCTCCGTGCTCAGAGAAGATAAAACCATGCAGGCAGATCTGACGAGATTGAACAAGGCGTGCTGCGTTCCGCAGAAGCTGTCTGCCCCGGAAGATGTGCGTTTCCCCCTCCGATCGAAATCTTGATTTTGCGCCTGCTGAAATGGCTGACCGGTGACTCAGGCTGCTAAAGAAGGCGGTAGCGGTATCGTTCTAGTGGATACGTTGCGGGTTGTGCGAGGCGCTGCTACATTAACTGCGAGAGCTGGAGCTGACCATGAAAAAGCCTGTCGCCGTAGGCGGCACATCGGCATCCCCCGACGCGAAGATCAACGCGAAGATCAACGAGCTCGCGGACTGGCGCGGCAAAACGCTTGCGAAGGTGCGCGCCCTCATCCATGAGGCCGACCCGGAGGTTGTCGAAGAGTGGAAGTGGGCCAAGGCGACATCGCCGGGAGTCCCCGTCTGGTCGCACGGCGGCATCCTCTGCACGGGAGAGACGTACAAAAACGCCGTCAAGCTGACCTTCGCCAAAGGGGCTTCGCTTCCGGACCCTTCCGGCCTCTTCAACTCCAGCCTCGAAGGAAATGTCCGCCGCGCCATCGATCTCCACGAAGACGACAAGATTGATGCAGCGGCTTTGAAGAACCTCATCCGCGACGCCGTGGCGCTTAATCTGAAGACGAAGCCTAAGACACCACGCGCAAGCGGTAAGCGCGCCAGCTAAATAAGGGCCCGGCCGCCACCGCGGCTTTTCTCTTTTCACACACAAGAAACGGTGCTGTTGCTGATGAGAACGTCCACTCAAAAAACCACCGCCCCCCAGATCGTGCAAGATCCTGCGCTTCCGGAAGTTTCGGGAGAGATGCCGAACCGCGTCTTCATCGGCACTTCCGGTTGGGCCTATGCGAACTGGAAGCCGGAGTTCTATCCGCAGGCGCTTCCGCAAAAGAAGTTTCTCGAATACTACGTGACGCAATTGAACTCGGTCGAAGTGAACTACACCTTTCGCCAGTTGCCGAGCGCGAGCACGCTGGCAAGTTGGCTGGCTGTGAGCAGCACCGGCTTTCGGTTCTCCTTCAAAGCGCCGCAGCGGCTCACGCATATCCTTCGACTCAAGGACTGTTCCGAGGCAATAGCGGTTCTCTCGCGTGCACTGGCTCCGGTAATGGCGGCAAGGCAAATGGGAGTCGTGCTCGTTCAGCTTCCTCCCAACTTCAAGGCCGACGTGCCTCGCCTCGCCTCGTTCCTTGCAGATGCGCGCGGTTATGGGCTGCGCATGGCCTTCGAGTTTCGGCACACAACGTGGTTCTGCGATGACGTGTACGACGTGATGCGACACGATGGAGCCGCGCTCTGCATCGCCGAAAGCGATGATCTGGAGACGCCGGATGTGGTGACCGCACCCTTTGCCTGCTACCGATTCCGCAAGAGTGAGTACTCCGCTGCGCAGATCGACGGAATCGAGCGCACCCTCCGCCAGCGGGCTCGCGAGGGCGAGGTGTTCGCGTATTTCAAACACGAGGAGCAGCCTACCGGGGCTCTCCACGCGGTCGACATGCTGCGAAGATTCCAGCAACCGTGATCTGCCCTCAACCGAACCGAGCCTGGTCTTGGTGCGGTCTCTCAACCCGCCAGGGCACGATACTCTAAAACAAGATTGCGGCCACAGGGGTCGGCGCTAGATATCGTCTTGCTGTCGGATCGCTCTACTCGGATAAAGGGAGAACTGGATGAAGCACCTAGCGATCGCGGGACTTTTCTTGGCCTTGGCCGCGAACAACGTATCTGCACAAATCAATGCAGGCGAGCAGAAGTCTGATCCGAACCTGCCCTTCACCGCAACTCAGGTCGCGACGTTCAATCTGCCCTGGAGAATTGCTTTTTTGCCCGACGGGCGAATGCTCATCACGGAGAAGGTCGGCGGCCTGTGGCTGGTGACCCAGCAGGGAGCAAAGACACCCGTTACGAATATTCCGGCTGTTCTTTGGAGGGGGCAGGGTGGAATGCTGGGCGTGTACCTCTCGCCTCACTACGCCAAAGACCACAATGTCTACCTGACCTATTCCGAGCCGGGTGACGACGGTTCGAGCCTTGCGCTTGCGCGCGCCCAGCTGAAAATTGGCAACGATGCAGCGAGCCTCGAAGGACTCAAGGTTATCTGGCGCGATGGCGAGAGGGGTAAGGGCGGACAATTCGGTGCGGCGATCGCCTTCTCGCCGGACAACAAGTATCTCTTCCTCTCCGTCGGCGATCGGCAGCGCATGACGCCGGCTCAGGATCCCAATCAGCCGCTCGGCAAAATCCTGCGCCTGACGCTGGACGGCAAACCGGCTCTGGGCAATCCCATGGCGGGCAAGACCGGTGCGCCTACTGTGCCGATCATCGATCCGCCTTCGGATACCGAAGCGGCAAAGACGGCTCCGGTCGTACGCACGTACACTTTCCCGGGTCCGAACCTGACACCCGCGGAGACATGGGCCAGTGGCTTCCGCACTCCCTACGGTCTAGCCTTTGGACCGGATGGACGGCTATGGGAGCTGGAACATGGTCCGCGTGGCGGTGATGAGCTGAACCTGATTGAGCCGGGCAAAAATTATGGCTGGCCGCTGGTCTCCTACGGACACAACTATAACGGCGTTCCCATCCCCAGCCCGGACACGCGTCCCGACCTGACCAAACCCGTGATCTACTGGGTCCCGGTCATCGCGCCAGGCAACCTGATGTTCTACAAAGGCACGATGTTTCCGCAGTGGAACGGGTCGGCTTTTGCCAGCGGCCTGGCATCGCAGGCGCTTATCCGCATTACGTTCGACGGCAAAGGAGGCGCGCAGACCGCCGAGCGTTGGGACATGGGCCACAGAGTCCGCGACGTGGAGGTCGCACCCGATGGGGCGCTATGGATGATTGAGGACGCAAAGCCGGGCGGTCTCTTCCGTCTGACGCCTTTGGGCATGGCTGTCTCGGCTCCGAAGCCCGAGCCGGCAACGCCCGCCTCGCCCACGAGTGGCTCCGCGCCCCAGAATGCCTCGGACAGTGAACGCGTGAAGACTATCATCGCGAACAACAACTGCCTCCTCTGCCATCGCATCGAGCGAGAAGGCGGAGACATTGGGCCATCGTTAAATGGAGTGGGAACGCGGCGCACGGCGGACCAGATACGAGCGACGATTGTCAGCCCTCCAAAGACCACAAGTGCCGGCGCTCCCAACCCCATGCCTTCCTACAAAGAGAAGATTACGGAAGACGATCTGACGAGACTGGTGAACTACCTCCGCACTCTTCCCGCTCTCCCCTGAGAGCATGGGGAAAGAGAACGAATCTCCCAGGCACCGCTCGATGTTCTCGGAGACTTCATACCAGGCGAATCGACCACCGAACGATTTTGGCCTCTCCGATTTCGAGAGGCCAATTCAATCTAAACTCTTGATTTTGTTGGTGCCGGGAGGGGGCGACCCCCCATGACCGCAAGGGTCGGCGGATTTTGAGCCCAAACCTCGGGATGTTGCAGCAAGCCGCACATAGTGCTCGGATTTACGAACGTTTGGTATGAGTCGGCGCTGCGCCACTCATCCACCGTGTTTCTGTCGCGCGGACAAGCAATTCTATTTGCTCGGAATCTGCGCCAGCTGACGTTGCTGTTGGGATGTATTCGCTGGCGCGACGAGCAATTGTTCGTCGCGCCAGCGACGAAATTATTGGCTGATGGCGACCCCGCTGAACTGCGCGGCGCCGATGGTGGGCGACGTGGCGGCGAGAGTTAGGTCGCCATGGTTGTCGATAGAGAAGACGGCGACATGCGCCGCTCCGGCCGCCGTATAGATGATCGCAAGCCAATTCTGGTCGGGCGAGACAGTAATATCAGTGGGAACTCCGGGGAGGGGGACTGATTTATAGAACGCACCGCCCTTGTCATCGCTGAAAAAGATGGAAATAGCTTGGCCCGGGGAATTGGCCGTATACCAGATGCTATGGGGACCTTTAGCTACCCAGCAGGGAGCGTTGCTGGGGTACGCCGGCGCTGGTCCGAGAATGGGAAAAACGTTCCGCTCCGAATCTACGATCGCGAAGCTGTCCGGGCTGTGCGCAGGAGTGAGACCGAGGACATCGCCCCAGAAAGCAGCTCCGAGCGGAGTATTATTTGCATCATCCGGCAGCGAAATAGTGGTACTGGATCCGTTAAGTGCGCCTTCATGACCGGAAAGACCCAATTGAAGAACAGAGCCCGACTTCATGGTGACGGCAGCCCAGGTATTGCCGGTCACGATCTGTGCAGCGGAGTTGTCGGCAAGCGTAACGACGTTGCCGTCCAGATGGCCGGAGGGCCAGGAGTGGCTCTCTGCGCAATCGGTACTGACGACGTAAAGTTCGTCACGAGTCAGTGCGACGGAATCGGGGCCGGTGCAATCGGAGGCGAGCGCGATGTTCCTGACCGCTCCGATGAAATCGCCGCGGCGCACAAGTTGCGTGACAGAGTTCGAGCCGAAGTTGGCCACCGCTCCGAAATTTCCCTCGAACTGAACAATTCCTGCGTTGCCGGAAGCGCCGCCCTTGGCTCCGGTAGGCACGCTCTGCGTGGCCGTCAGCGATGGCATTCCATGCGCATTAAGTTTGAAGACGATCACAGCGTTGTGAGCAGGATCATTGGTACTGGTTAGGATGAGTGTGCTGCGCTCTTGGCCGGAGGCTGCTCCCAGGAATGCGAACGAAATGGCTGCGGCGACGACACCGATGCGCCAGGAACAAAATTTCCCGCGAGTTTCGAAAATCATTGCGATCTCCTTATAGGTGCAATTGGGGTAGCTCCGTCTTGGCGAGCGAGATGGACCGCCGGAAAAAAGGAGCACGTTTGCTGCAAAGGAATTCGAAGCTGATGGAAGAAAAGTTACGGGAGGCCTGAAAAATTTAACTAGGATACGTGAGAAGGTGATCCTTGTAACTTTTCCAGTGTGCGCGGCGAAATATGAAAGAGACGTGCCAAAATGCGGGAGCGCCTTGCGGCAACGGCGTCAGCGCTGATACAGATTGCAGAGACCCCGCTGATGGACGCGCAAGAGAATCTCGAAAGACTAATGGCCCTCTATCAAGAGGGAGATCTGGGTGCGGCCACAGCTCTGATTCATTCCATGAGCCCAAGGCTCTATCGGTTCTTTGCAGCGCAGGCGGTCAGCCGCGTGGAGGCCGATGACCTGCTACAGGAAACCTGGCTTCGCATTCACAAGGTGAGGCACACCTATCGCCCCGGAGAGTCGGTGGTCGCGTGGTTCTATGCAATCGCGCGGCACGTGCGAGTCGATCACTACAGGAGGGTAGTGCGGACCACCATCCGCGAGCGGGAACTGGGAGAGATCGCGAGGACTGCGGGAGTAGCGCCGGGCCGAAGCGATGAACTGGAGGCACTCCTGGCGCCCCTCTCGTTCGGCGAGCGTGAGGTGGTGGAGATGTTGAAGGTTGAGGGGCTCTCGCTGGAAGAGGTTGCGAGAGCCACGTCGTCCACCGTGGGTTCCGTGAAGCAGAAGGCCCATCGGGCGTACAGGAAGCTGAGAGAGACATTTGGACTCAGCAGGAAGAAAACGGAGGCGCCACGGTGAAGGATCGCGAAATCGATGAGCTACTGAAAGGCGCCAAGGTCCCGCAGGATCCTGAAGCGGAGACGCTGGAGAGGATTGCCGGATCGATCGCGGAATCAATGCGCGCGACGCGCCCATTGCCTTCGCGAAGGATCCTGGGCGGGGTTGTCGCGTTGATCTGCGCGGCAGTGGCGCTGGCGGGAGCGGCCGGGCTAGGATTTTCCGGATTCGTGCAAATGAGTTTGCTGGAGCGGTGCGCGGTGTTTTCCGCGCTGGGAATCCTGATTCTTGCGACGGCAAGCGAACTGGTGAGCGCCATGATTCCCGCGAGCAGGCGCCGATGCTCAGCGGTTGGTCTGCTCGCGATCGCCGGCCTGTCTCTGGCGGCCATAATGGCGGCGAGCTTCCGCGACTATCACACAACCAACTTCCTTCACGCAGGGCTCGTGTGTCTGGCTGTCGGCCTGCTGCACGCGATCCCAGCGGGGTTGCTGAGCTGGCTCGTGCTGCGTCGGGGATTCGCCGTGGATTCGATTTCAGCAGGACTAGTTGCGGGCACACTGGCTGGATTAGCGGGAGTGGGCATGCTGGAGTTACACTGCCCGAATTTCCAGGCTGCACACGTTCTGGTTTGGCATCTCGGAGCGTTGTTGGTGAGTGCGGGTTTAGGAGCCCTCTGCGGGTGGGCGGTAGCTTCGACGTTACGGAATCAAAGAATTGCAGCAAGCGGAAGCGCTACCGATCGCAAATAACGAAGCGTCGCAATGCCCAGGAGGCAAGTCAGTTTCTGCATATCCCGGACATGCACTGAAAGTGTATCGGTCGCGTTTAGCAGAAGATGCTATCGATGCGGAAGCACTCTCCGGAGCTGGAAGAGCCGCATTCAGCATGGGTAATTATCGGATCGCGGAGCGGCACCTCAAGAAGGCAACTGTCCAGAACCCTAACGATCAGACCTCCCTCATGACGCGAAACCTGGTACCGTCCAAATGGTGGAGAATAATTTCGATCCTTCGATGTTGCTCTCTCCCTCTTGTTCAGGGATGCTTGAAAGGCTGATTTCCCGCCGGGCACGAGTTCCCTTTCGCGCGCGAGCCGGCAAGCGTTCGACGAAATCCCTTCACGCCGTTCCAAGGGAGGATCCAGTCGGCTCGTCCAGTTGTTCGCCTGACGCCCGTAGCACGATCACGGGATTGATCGGAGCACGCTGATTCGACCAGGAGGTAAAAACCGTGATGCGCAAGGCATCTCTGTTTTCGGATGCGAACCACGCGCTCGCATTCTGGTGTGGTTCCGCAGCGGTGACCATCGGCGTTCTGCTGCACATTCCCATGTTTCTTATGGGCCAGGCAACCCACTTTAAGCTGGCGGGTATGCCGATGGGCACTGGCATGCTTATCGGTATGGGGCTTATCGTCGTGGGGACTGGCGCCACGGCTTACGGGCTCTTGCCTCGCCATGGCGCGCGGACGATCGAATATGAAGAGATCGAGCCACCTGAAGACGCTCCCCTGACCCCGGCTCACTGGGTGCAGATCGTCGTTCTTGCGTTGGCCCTCATTATTGATGTGATGAAGCCCGCCACACTTGGCTTCGTCGTTCCCGGAATACGCAGCGAATATGGGCTGACGTTTTCGGGCGCAGCAATTTTGCCATTCTCCGGGTTGCTGGGCACTACGATTGGCTCCTTCATCTGGGGGGCTCTCGCCGATCTTTACGGAAGAAGAGCCACTATTCTGCTTGCAGCGGTCGTTTTCATGGGAACTTCAATTTGCGGAGCTATGCCATCGTTCTCGTGGAACGTATTTATGTGTTTCATGATGGGTATCGGCGCAGGCGGAATGTTGCCGGTCACATATGCTTTGCTCGCCGAAATCATGCCGACGCGACACCGCAGCTGGTGCCTTGTGCTAGTGGGCGGCATCGGCTCAATTGGAGGTTACTTCGCCACCAGCGCTCTCTCGGCCTTGCTGCAGCCGTATTTCGGCTGGCGCATCCTGTGGTTGATTAACCTTCCTATCTCGATAATCCTCGTGATCCTCAGTCCAGTCTTACAGGAATCAGCGCGCTTCCTCCAAAGCATGGGACGCCTGCAGGAGGCACGCGAAACGCTGGCGCGGTTTGGAATCTCTTTTGCGAAAACCGGGAACCCGGACTCAATCCAGATTCCCAACCAGCAGACCCTCCCTGCCGACTGGAGCAAACTGCTGGGCTTGACGTCTGCACTCACCCTCACTGCGCTCTGTGTAGGCTTCGTAAACTTCGGCGTGCTTTTGTGGCTCCCGGGCAGCCTGATGCGCGAAGGCCGCAGCGTGGGCGCGGCCAGCACGCTCATTGCCCGCTCCACTCTCATCGCTGCTCCTATCATCGTGCTGGTCTCCTGGCTCTACAGTGCCTGGAGCTCCAAACGTACACTGATCATTGCAGTCGGCGTCACGACACTCGGATTGACTTTCATTCTTCTGCGTGACGTAAGCGGACTGCGTATTCTTGCCAGCCCGGTTGTTCCCGTTGTACTGCTGATTATGGGTACAAGCGGGATCGTCTCCTTGCTCCTGCCTTATTCGGCGGAGAGCTATCCTTTGCGGGTGCGCGGTCGTGCAACGGGATGGGTTGCGGGTTTCAGCAAAAGCGGAGGTCTTCTTGCCCAGGGACTAGGTGCACTTGCTTTAGTTCCTCCCCTCGGTCTGGCCGCGGGCGCCGTAGCTGTTCCCTGCGTGCTATCGATTGCTCTGCTCGCTGTTCTCGGGCACGAAACGCGTGGACGCGATCTATGCGACCTGGAGAGTGCGGTGCACAAAAGAACCACCGCGGCAATCTCAGTTTCGGCGTCTGACTGATCAAGACCGATGCCCTCGACGCGACTGAGTATTCCATGATCGAAGTTCAGGCAGAAGCCTGAACTTCAATTACTCGAGCCTCCCCACGGTGGCTCCAAGCCGCTGATCTGCTCGCCGCCGTCGTTATCACCGAATCCGAAGATCGCAGGATCTTGCAGGAGTCACCGATTCGACACGCGATCCTGGTTCCAACCGTGTTTGGAAGAGGCAAAGATTGCGAGCTACGTATGGCACTCAAATCGGCACACCTTCTGCTCATGGTTGGCGATGGCCGGCGCATCCATCAAAGAGATCCAGGAACTCGCTGGCCACAAAACGATTACGATGTCGGCGCGGTACAGCCATCTTTCTCCGGAGCATCGGCTCTCCGTGATAGATCGAATTGCAACAATGAAGTGAAACGCTCAGTGCGGGGCTGTGAACCGAATCGGGGTCTTTCAACGCCATGCGAGCGAGATCACTTCTCCTTCGCGAGTGTCCTGATAATCTCCTCAGATACATCGAACGGAAAGCTTCCGTTCTCCGTAACCGTAGTCAGTGTATCGTTGGAGGGAATCTCATCTTCCGCGATATCGTATGCCGGAACATCGAATGCGAACAGGCGTTCGAGTTTCTCAAGTGCGTCGGGCAGCAACTTCTTCGCATACGTTTTCAAAGCGTCTCTCTTAGCCCCGAATGACAGCAATAGAGAAACTGCAAATATCGCTTCAAGTTGCTCAGATGACAGGCCAGGAGTCATGGCGCAATATTCTCGGTAGACCGCGGCTATCTTTCCCAAACGGCCACTTCCCGTGACGGATCTGCATCGCGTTTGAAGCCATCAAGCCAGGCGCTCATGGAATGGGTATGAATACCCAAGAGAGATGCTCTGATTAGGCGGATCCGACCGACCAGTTCCGAGGACAAATCGTTGTGGCGAATAGGCCCCGATTTGATGATTGCGGGGTCAACCCATTGAGCTCTTGAGGATTTTACACGGCGGTAGAACGCCACTCGTCGCATGATCGCGCTGAGGAGATCAGGGCGAATGACTTCGACCACCTTGACGGCTACCTGTAAAGGGCTCAGGCCGTCTGTCTTGATGGCCAGCTTATCGGCGAGAGGCGGACTGAATGCGAGAATCTCTTCGAACGACACTCCATGCCAGATTGGGATAATCACCTTACCGGTCGCAAGTTCTTTGGCCGTCAGGCCCCGCAATTCGTATTCCGGCCACGGCTTCGATACGAATGAACGGGACACCACAACTAAGCCAAATCTCGACCTAGATAGCCCGATATCGATACTTCTGCTAAGACTATCGCCAATTGTCAACGAGAACTTGTCATACCAGACTGTCACTCCCAACTGAACGAGAGTGTTAGCAAGGGGTTCTACGAACTTTTCCTTGTCTTCAGAGGCATGCGAAATGAAGACATCCCAGGTTCTTGCCTCCCGCTTGCGTTGATTCTTCATCGCTGCCAAATTTCAGTTCTTCCATTCAAGCTTGAGGCTGGGATAGTACATGGAAACAGGACTATCAACGGAGTCTGGATCTTTCAGGGCCATTCGGACTTGGTTTGCAATTTCCGATGTGTAGGTCTGCAACTTCGGGACGAGTCCGTAAACGTCGGTTGTATCGATTTTCACGGTGCGGTATTGATCGATGTCGAATGGTATGGCTTCTGATGCTCGAATGATCTGAACAGTCGGTTGCCGCGTCGCGTGCCGAAGACAGAGTTCATAGAAAACGTTGGGATTGTGAAACGAAAGGTCCGCGATCACCAAACGAGCGTTCAGAATATGCTCTAGAACCTGCTTACCGATCATTCCTGGCTTCCCGATCTGATCGGCTCTGACCAATTTCAATCCGAACTCTTTGAGTGCCGGCGTAATGACGTATTCCATGAAAAAGTCGGAATGTCTTCGCTGCTCTGAATCTTCTCCTCCGATTGGCGTGATGTAGAAGCAAATCGAATCAAATCCATTTAGGGGCGCACTCACAGAGCTTAAGCCGTCCGCCGATTCAGGTTGCGGTGCAGCCACGACACCCGGATTTCCCAGCGATTTGCCTGCTTCTTCTAGTGCATGTTCGACGGTTAAGAGACGCTCGGAACCGGCGATCGTCCGCAACAATCCCAAGAACTGCGCGTTCAAGATGAAGGTATCCACGCATTCTGAAAGTGACTCTTCATCGAGATCCGTCTCCTTCAGCGCATCGATCAAAAATTCCTTGCTCGGCAGTTTCTGACCTTTCAGCCGCTCATACAACGCATTGAACGGAGCAATGTTCTTGATCGCAAGCTCAAAACGAGCTTGCAGTTTCTTAGGTGCGGGAACGTCGTCGCCAGTTGCGAGGATTCCTTCCGGTGTTAATTCAAGGAAATCAGCCTGATATCCGCCCTTTGTCAGCCCGTAGCGAGATGAGTTAGTTATGAGCTGCCGGCTAGGGCCACTGTCCGGAGATTTACCGATCTTGTCGAACAGCGTTAGTTTGCGAACCTTGGTTTGCCCAGACGCATATTTCTGGAACGCTTCTGCGATTGTCAGAGCTTCCTGGAAGGTCGATGCCGGAAAGCTGCGAACGGCTCGAGAACGAGCTGCATCAGCGCCACCTTCCTTATTGCGAGCAGGCTTCTTTGGAAGTTTTTTTGCTGACTTCTTTCGGCCCTTCTTGGCGGCCTTTTTCTTGGTAGGCGCCGTGTTCGGCGTAGGAACTGCTTCCGTTTGCGCACCTAGTGAGGGCCCGTCGTTTTCAGCCATAGACGAATTACGCCTACCTTTCGAGCGGCTACAACCAAATTCGATTTCGGAATTGCTTGCTAACAAGATAAGTCTGCGAAGACCCATAAGCAAGTTTTTCGTAGGAACTCTGCAGAGCTTCTATTCTCGAGAATTTAGCGCTTGTCGGGAGAGTCCGATGGGCAGGTCCGGTCAGTCAATTCCGGTAATTCGGCTTGTTTGACTGCTACTGATGTCAGCTACCCATCGCAGGGCAACTGCGCTTACCGAGATTTGAAGGGTTTGTAATCAAGCCTGTTCGTCACTACGTGTACTGTCGCAACCAACAGCCATCAAAACAGCCACCAAACGAATTGGCCTCTGGCCAATTCAATCTAAACTCTCTGTTTTGTTGGTGCCGGGAGGGGGGGTCGAACCCCCATGACCGCAAGGGTCGGCGGATTTTGAGTCCGCTGCGTCTGCCAGTTCCGCCATCCCGGCCTAGGGTGGGAATCCGCTTCCAAAGTATCGCATAAGCTTTGCTGCATTGCTACACAGCGTCGAATGAGCGGTTTGTCATAGGCGGATCGATGAATAAATCGGCGAATGGGATCGGTCAACTCGTCATGAACAATGGGCTCATGAATAAGGGACAGACCGGAACGGCTGGCAAGGAACAGATCGCAAGTAAGGGATCGACCGTAAATATCGACGGGCTTTCCACAATCCGCGGCTGAGCCTCTCTCGGCAAATCCCATGCGACAATAAGAGAGTTGCGATGACCACTGCCTCCTCTGCAGTCGTTCCCGAGCCAGCCCTTATTACGCCGCAGTTACTCGCCGCACACAGCATCACTGCGGACGAGTACAACCGCATTCTAGCCGCCCTGGGGCGCGTGCCATCTCTCACAGAACTCGGCATTTACAGCGTGATGTGGAGCGAGCACTGCTCGTATAAATCGAGCCGCGTGCACCTCAAGCGGCTGCCGACGAAGAGCGATCGCGTGGTGCAGGGACCGGGCGAAAACGCCGGCATTATCGACGTGGGCGACGGCTGGGCCTGCGCCTTCAAGATCGAGAGCCACAACCACCCCAGCTATATTGAGCCCTTTCAGGGAGCGACCACCGGCGTGGGCGGCATTCTGCGCGACATCTTTACGATGGGCGCTCGACCGCTTGCCGTTATGGATTCACTCCGCTTTGGCCCGATTGCCAATGAAGCTGCGCAAAATGCGGAAGAGCAGCAGCTCATTCATAAAAATCACTCCATTCTAGAAGGTGTGGTTGGTGGCGTAGCCAGCTACGGCAACTGCTTCGGCGTGCCGAACCTCGGCGGCGAGACCAAGTTTGAGCCCTGCTACAGCGGCAATCCGCTGGTGAATGCGTTTGCGCTCGGCCTGGTGCGCAAGGATGAAATTTTCTACGCAAAGGCCAGCGGCACCGGCAATCCGGTCATATATGTAGGAGCGAAGACCGGCCGCGACGGCATCCACGGCGCGACCATGGCGAGTGAGGAGTTCAAGGAAGGCTCGGAACAGAAGCGCCCCAACGTGCAAGTGGGCGATCCGTTCATGGAGAAGCTGCTGCTCGAAGCCTGCCTTGAAGCCATGAAAACCGGCGCGATCGTCGGCATTCAGGACATGGGAGCCGCGGGGCTCACCTGCTCCACCTGTGAGATGGGCGCGCGCGGCGGTGTGGGCCTTGATGTCGAACTCGATCGCGTGCCGCAGCGCGAAACCGGCATGTCGGCTTACGAGATTATGCTCTCCGAAAGTCAGGAGCGCATGCTGCTCGTTGCCGAAAAAGGCCGCGAGGATGAGGTGCTGCGGGTCTTTGCGAAATGGGGGCTCGATGCGGTCATTGTGGGCACAGTACAGCCTGAGCCTCGGCTGCGCATCCGCCATCATGGCGAGCTGGTCGCCGATATTCCTAATCAGTCGCTCACGGACGATGCGCCGCTGTATCACCGGCCTATCGGCACTTGGAAAGCTCCCGTGCCGCTCGATCCGCCTGAACACGCATCGGCTGAATTGGCGAAAGAGCGCGATTTCACCGCCGATCTCAAAAAGCTTCTGGCTTCATCAAACGTCTCCTCAAAGCGCTGGGTGCACGAGCAGTACGACTCGATGGTGCAGACCAACACGGTGCAGGGGCCGGGTGGCGAAGCGGGCGTAATGCGGATTAAGGGAACAGGGACTAGGGACGAGGGACTAGGGACTCGAGAGCGCGGCCTTTCGATGGCGCTGGACGGCAACGGCCGCTGGTGCTATCTCGATCCCAAACTGGGCGCGATGCACGCTGTGGCTGAAGCCGCGCGCAAAGTGGCCTGCACGGGTGCAACGCCTATCGCGGCGACGAACTGCCTCAACTTCGGCAATCCAGAAAAGCCGGAGATCATGGCGCAGCTTTCGACGGCCATCGACGGCATTGCCGAAGCCTGCACAGCGCTTAGCACGCCGATCACCGGCGGCAATGTTTCGCTCTATAACGAGACGCGCGGCGAAGGCATCTATCCCACGCCGGTTCTCGGCATAGTTGGCATTCTGGATGACGTGACGAAAGCAGTGCCGGCGGATTTTCAGCGAGAGGGCGATGCGATTCTTCTGCTGTGGCCGATTCCGCGGGGCGAGCAGCCCAATCCGAACCTGCGCGTTCCGTATCCGGCGCCTACCGCGCATCCCAAAGCGGATCCGCTTGCGCCTGCTTATGGCGAAACGCCAACGATCGTGCCGGAAGATGCAGAGACGCCGGAGGTTTCGCCATCGGCAGAGCTCGCGATTCTCGGTTCTTCTGAGTACGCGAAGTCTGTGCTTGGCGGAATCTGGGGCCAGCCACCGCCGCTCGATCTCGAAGCGGAGGCGAACCTGCACACGCTGCTGGCTGCGCTCGCAGATCGATCGCTCGTTCACTCCGCGCGCGATCTTTCCGATGGCGGCATCGCGGTCGCGCTTGCGCAATCGGCCTTCTCGAAAGGAATCGGCGCCGTTGTGGACCAGGATGAATCCTTGCAGGTTCACCCTCTCTTTGGACTCTTTGCTGAGCCAGCCTCGACCGTGATCGTTACGACCGCAGCGAATCACATTGTGGCAATCGAAAAACTGGCATCCGAACACACATTTTTTGCAGCGCGCATCGGCACCACCGGCGGCAAAAAGCTCGAAATCTCGGTCGATCGCCAGCCGCTCATCTCCGCGCCGCTCGCGGATCTGCGCGAACCCTGGTCGCAGTCTCTTGAAGCTCATCTTCACAACGAGGTCCGCGCATGAGCCGGCTGTTGTATCAGGGTGTCCCCGGCATGATGGATGCTTCCGAGTTAATGCGAGCTTCACTGAACCACAGATCCTTCGGCTCGTCCGCCGAAGCGGACTCGCTCAGGATGACAAGTGATCTGAGTGAATGCGATGATTCGGATCCAAAACCGCGCGAAGAATGCGGCGTCGTTGCCATTCATGGCCATCCCAGCGCGGCGAGGCAGGCTTATCTTGCGCTCTATGCGCTGCAACATCGCGGGCAGGAGTCGGCGGGCATCGCCACTGCCGATGGACAGCATCTCGCCAATATCAAGGGCATGGGACTCGTCTCCGAAATCTTTACCGACGAGGTTCTCTCCAAGCTTCCCGGGCCGATGGCCATTGGCCACACCCGCTACTCGACAACCGGCGACTCGGCGCTGCTCAATGCGCAGCCTATCCGCGTCGACTCGACCAAGGGCCTGATCGCGATCGCGCATAACGGCAATCTCGTCAATCTCGGCACGCAGCGCGCACGGCTCGAACGCGAGGGTGCTTACTTCCAGACCACCTCCGACTCGGAGATCATCGTCCAGCTCATCGCGCACTCCAAGGCCCCGACCTTGGTCGACGCCATCGCTGATTCTCTCTCTCAGGTCGAGGGCGCCTTCTCGATCGTGATGATGACGCGCGACCGCATCTTTGCAGCCCGTGATCCGCGCGGCTTCCGGCCGCTCTCGATCGGCCGCATCCAGAATCCGGGCGCGCCGGACACCATCATCTTCGCCTCCGAGTCATGCGCCTTTGATCTGCTCCGCGCAGAGTTTGTGCGTGACGTGCTTCCCGGCGAGCTGGTGATGGTGACGGAAGACGGCATGACCAGCCGCCAGTATGCCAGCGGGATCCCGCAGTCGAGCTGCATCTTCGAGCACGTCTACTTTGCGCGGCCCGACAGCAAAATCTACGGCCGATGGGTGCAGGAGTCGCGCGATCAGATGGGCCGCCAGCTTGCGCGCGAGTCGGGCATTCCGGCTGACGTCGTCGTTCCGGTCCCTGACTCCGGCGTGACCGCAGCTCTCGGCTACGCGGAAGAGGCAGGCATTCCCTTCCGCATGGGTCTCATCCGCAATCACTATGTGGGCCGCACCTTCATCGAACCTGAGCAACGCGTGCGCGACTTCGGCGTGCGGCTCAAGCTGAATCCTGTCCACAATCTCCTGGCGGGCAAGCGCGTCGTGCTCATCGATGACTCGATCATCCGCGGAACCACGAGCCGCAAGATCGTCCGCATGGTGCGTGGCGCGGGCGCGACGGAAGTGCATCTCCGCATCAGTTGTCCGCCGACGATCTCGCCCTGTTTTTACGGCGTCGACACGCCTTCGAAGCGCGACCTCATCGCCGCCAACCAGTCCGTTGAAGAGATTCGCCGCTTCATTGAGGCTGACTCTCTCGCCTATCTCTCGCTCGACGGCCTGCTCAAAGCCTGCGATGGCGGTGAGGGCAACGGTTTCTGCGTCGCCTGCTACACCGGCAACTATCCAACGGCGTGGGTCGATGTGGACGAGATTTTGCCCGCGACGGCAACGGTCTAGCTACCTCTCTTTCCTCACGAAGACTCGGCTCAGCATCACTGCGAAGAAAGATTTTTGCGGGCCTCACCCCACAAAGATCTCTGTATGCGAGAAAGCTCCTACGTTTCTCTGGAAATTTGCGCGAATACTAGAGAAACCTGCTATTGCCTTCATCCGGCCGCGCCGGTAAGGTTAGGCTAACTCCCGAGCACGTCATAGGGTTATTCCACCGGTGCGCAGGACCCCCCTCGCATAAGACCTCGCGTCCTTTTGCGTGCTTCTGCCCGCCACAGGAAGATGCTGTGAGCAATTCGATTCTGAAGGCGGCCAAGCCAGCCGGGCTGTGGCCACGTTGTTACCCGTCTGCCCTTATCTCTTCATCCTCATCGTTTTCTTTTCATCGTCGTTTTCTTTTGCGCGCTTTTGCTCTCACCGCGTTTGTGGCTGGAGCGGCGCTTGTCCTTCAACAAACCTGTGCGGCTCAGTCCATGAATACCGAGCAGGCTGCCCAGGCACAGGCGTTCGTCAACACGGCAGGCGTGAACACGCACCTCACGTACACCGATACGCCTTACTACACCGCGTGGCCGCAGATCTTCAACGCCTTGCAGACGTTGGGCGTCAAACACATCCGCGACGGCTACTTCGACACATGGGCGACCCCGCAGATCGCCTACGAACACCAGCAGCTTGCTCAAGCTGGAATCACTACCGATTACGTCCTGCCTTTCGGCATGAATCCCTCGCCGCAGGCACTTCAACAATTCGCTGGCCGGGTGTGGGATGTGGAAGCGGTCGAAGCACCCAACGAGTGTGACATCCTGGGAGATTGCGGCGGTGGAGGAATCGCCGGTATCTCGAACGTCATCTCTCTTCTTCCCAACCTTCAATCCGCGGCGCAAAGCTTGAACGTTCCACTGATGGGGCCGTCCTACGTGCTGCCGAGCTCTTATCCGCAATCCGGCAACATTGCCCCGCTTATGGCCTTGAACAGCCTGCACCTTTACTTCGGCGGCCGCAACCCCGGCAGTCCGGGCTGGGGTTCCTGCGATGCGCAGGGCAACTGCTTCGGCAGCTTCGCCTACTGGCTTGATCAGTCCAATATCGATGCGCCCGGAGTCGCTCCCGTCAACACGGAAACCGGTTATCTTTCTTTCCCAAGTACGACGACTCCGTACACGGTTCCTGAAGGCGTAGCGGCAACATACGATCTGCGCACTTTGCTGCTCGGATTCAAGTATGGATTTCAGGAGACGTTCTTCTATCAATTGCTCGACGACCCGTCTTCACCGGCCGGTTATGGGCTTCTCAACAGTGACCTGAGCCCGAAGGCGCCCTTTACCGCGCTGTCGAATCTTCTCTCTCTGATGTCTGATCCGGGAGGCAGCTTCAGTCCGGGAACTCTCACCTTCGCACTGGCGGGTGGAGATTCCAATCTGCAGCACATGCTCTTTCAGAAGAGCGACGGCTCGTACTATCTGGTTCTCTGGCTGGAAGAGCCATGCTATAACCCAGCAACCAATCAGAACATCGCCGTGACCCCGGAGAACATTGGCATTGAGTTGCCGGGCAACTACACCACAGCCACTGACTATCAGTTCAACCCCTCCGGCAACTACGTCGCCTTCAATCAACCGATGTACGGCAACTGGGCGGGCTTGACCGTGACGGATCAGATCTCGGTGGTGAAGATCGTTTCGCGATAGCTGCGAAGGTTAAGCAAGCTTCTTCGTCCGCTTCGTTTCACGCGTAGCCATCGATTCACTCACGCGAGCTACTTCGGAAATCCGGAGTAGCTCGTTTTGTTTCTGCATCATCCTTCGCATCTGCACGACCTCTCCATCACAAAAGCTGCTGTCAGGCCAATCCCTTTTCCACTTCACGGATTGACCCGATTGTGTGGGTAATTCCTCGGAGGATGTAGGGTAATCGCCTGAGCTGCGTATTGGTAACCTTCGATTTTCTCGATAGGATCAGATCAATCCTTCAGCACGTTTTATAGGAAATTTTTAGCGGTCGCAGAATCCCCCCGCTTGCCGAGAGACTCGAGACTCGGCACGCAATTCTGCGGCTCAGAAGAAGTGTGTCGCTGTGCGATCTTCCATGTTGCTGAAAGCGGTCGAACCTTTCGGATTCGGGCCGAGTCAAGGTCATCATCATTCCTCAACTCTCAATAAGAACGTCATCCACAGCCGCAATTTTTCATTCTTCTTCATCCTGATCGCCGCCCTCGCGGCAGTTGCTCTGACTGGTTGCTCCGCTGGAGTGACGATGATGCGGTCCGCAAGCGGAACTGATTCTTCTGGCTCGTTGCCGCACGAATCCACTTCTCCCTCTACTGCCATTGACTCGCCTGCAATTTCCTTGAAGGAGCCCGGCTCTCTGGTGAGAATTTCGAAGGCGCATCCGCTGGCCACTGGTCCGATATTGCCGGCGCATCCGGCATCGTCGGCTGCAGCCTTCATCCATCAGATCGGCGTGGTCACGCATCTCAGCTACACCGATACGCCCTACTACACAGACTTCCCACAGATCCTGAGCGCGCTGCAGACGCTGGGCGTACACCACATTCGCGATGGCTACTATCCGTGGCCTGCATCGTCGCCCATCGTTCAGGCACATCAGCAACTGGCCGCCGCCGGCATCACGACTGACTACGTAGTCCCTTACAACGTGACCACAACGCCTGCTGCCATCGAGCAGTTCGCCAATGAAGTGGGCGACATGGAATCGCTCGAAGCTCCCAACGAGTGCGACACAAGCGGCGGCTGCGGAACATCATGGATGGCGAACCTTGTTGCGTTTCTTCCTGCGGTGAATGCCGCCGCCAAGCAACTGAATGTTCCCATGGTGGGGCCCTCCTTCGCGCTGCAGGATTCCTATCTCACGGCCGGCAATCTTTCGGCCGAGATGACGGTCAACAATCTGCACACCTACTTCGGCGGCCGCCATCCGGGAATCGCCGGTTGGGGCGGCCTTGATCTGCAGGGCAACAGCTATGGCAGCTTCAGCTATTGGCTCGACATGGCGACGGCCGACGGTCCTGGCCTCGGCACTGAGATCACCGAAACCGGCTACATGGCCTATCCCACCACCAGCACGCCCTACACACTGCCTGAAAGCGTCGAGGCCTCCTACATACCTCGCACGCTCTTGCTGTCGTTCAAGAAAGGATTCAAAGAGACATTTCTCTACGAACTGCTCGACGAGCCCTCGTCGCCCGGATACGGCTTGCTTCGCTCCGATCTCAGCCCGAAACCGGCTTACACTGCGGTCCGGAATCTCATCGCAACTCTGTCGGATAACGGATCGAGCTTCACTCCAGGCTCACTGCCGTACACCATCTCCGGTGGCGACTCCAATCTGAACCAACTCCTCTTTGAAAAGAGTGACGGCTCTTTCTGGCTCGCTCTCTGGCTCGAGGAAAGTAGCTGGGACCCAGCGAATTGCGCGCCCATTGCGGTGACTCCCGAGAATATCGGCATCGAATTAACCGGCGCTTACCACACCACAAACGACTATCAATTCGATTCGAATGGCAATGTAGCGCGATTCAACCAGCCCATGAACGCAGGCTGGGCAAGTTTGACCGTCACCAATCAGATCTCGATCGTGGAGATTCATCACAACTAAACGCACGTTCGATCGTTCTATGACAACCTGCGCAGACAAAATGCAATCGGCAGGCCAATGATCGTCATGTGGATCAGAATGCCCTGCACCATGTTCTTGTATTGATACGGCCCCATGTAGTGATAGGCGCAAATGGGCAGCACGACGAGATTCATCACCAAATAAATCGCGATTCCGAAGAACAGTCCACAGACAAGCCAGTGTTCCTTCAGGAACGGGAGTTTGCGGCTTGAGATACAGTAGATCGCTGCCGACCCAAAAGCGATGCTGTAGTGCAGGACCACTCCGAGAATCCACGTGCCGGCTCCGCCGCGCAAAGCCTGCTTGCCCAGCAGGCCTCCGGCGATGAGCAGTGGATTCTTGGGTCCGAGTGTGATGAAGGCGGACGTGAGGTCAAACGTGCCCGCCAGCGCACCGCCAACAAGAATTGGGAGAAGCAGTCTCGTTCTTAAAGTGGAACCTGAAATTGCGACAGAATTCATCCGGCGGTCTCCGAGATCATCGCTCACTGAAGCTTGCTGAAAACAAATCCGTGAGCATTCGCCTTCGAATGGCATTGAAAGCATGTTGCTCCCGAGTCGTGTACTGCGTTCTGTGCCTGGTCGTTGCCCCAGAACTGTTCAAATCGCCATCCTCCTGTGTCCTTGTACAGGCTTGAATCTTTGATCATCACGTCCACGCGTTTGCGCTCGCCTTCTAAAATCACTCCGTTGTCCTTCCGTTGGGCTTCACGCAGCTCAAACACGATGATCGAGCCATCCGGAAAGTCGCCCGACGCGTACCCGTCGGCCGCCTTCTGATTTGCGAAGATATGGTGCATTCCCTCTTGCTTCATGAGCTGCGCATTGTCGCCAGGAAGAATAACTCCAGTCCCTACGAGCACCCAGCGTCGAAAGTTGTCGGGGAACTGCGCGGAATCAGCCGCGTGGACAATGCTCAACGGCATAACCACCAGACATGCGAACAATATCAACATGACTCTTTTCATTTGTTGCCCTCCATCCAGAGGAGAGTTTGTTCTATCCGCACGATTCGCAAAAGCAGATCTTGACCAGCCGGTGAAATGTTTTGACGAACCGCGCGATGGGAGAGTTCTACATCGAGCGCTCGTGGACGGTCTGCGGAATACTCAGCCTGTCCCGCCCGCAAAGGCTACGATATCTGCCAGCATGCGATCCGTGTGCGTATACGGCAGGCCGTGTGGCGCATTCTCGTAGACAATAAACTTGCTGCCGGCAATGAGTTCATGAGTCGGACGCCCCGTCAATTCCAGCTGCGCCGATTTGTCGTTATCACCTTGCAGGATCAGCGTAGGTGTCCGGATGGTTCGAAGTTCGGGGCGAAAGTCGGTTTCGTTGAAGACTTTGAAGAGATCCGAGAGCACCTTGATCGAGACGCGATCCAGGAACATGCGGCACCACCAGTCCAGAGTCTCCTTCGAGACGAAGTATTGGGGGAGGCCGAAAAAATCCGGCGCTGCCTCTGCCGCGATGCGCGGGAGATCATGCTTGAGCGACTCGCGAGCCTTCTCGATAGCCTCTCTGGGCTTGCCATCCGGATTGTCATCCGTCTTCATGCGGAACGGCGTTGTAGGCGCGATCAGGACAGCGTGCGCGACCCGCCGGCTGCGATGGCGCGTCAGATATCGAACCACTTCCGCCGCGCCCATGGAGTGGCCCACAAGAACGACGTTCTGCAAGTCGAGTCCATCAAGGATGGCGGCGATATCATCGGCGAGTGTGTCGAAATCATAGCCGCGGCAAGGATCGTCGGAACGCGCGTGCCCGCGCCGGTCGAATGCCACGCAACGCCAGCCCCGCTCGACAAGGTTGATTACCGGAACGTCCCACCAGTCTGAGCAGAGTCCCCAGGGCGCAACGAAGACGATCGGTCGGCCAGCGCCCCAATCACGAAAATGAAGGCGGGTTCCATCGAGGGCGTCGATCATCGTCGATCGCGCAGCGGCGCTGTGAGATCGTTCGGCTGCGGCGGGGAAGCCTCCGCCTGCAACAGCCAGCAATGCCGATTTCAGCACAGATCGTCTCAGCACCATCGACCTCCAGCAGGACGCAGTTTGTGCCGCGCACAGTCCTCGCCGAAAGCAAATCTTGACGAACCGGCGAAATTCTTTGACGAACTGTGTCGTTGGAGTTGTCAGAATGGGTTATTCATTAAGGCCTTTAACCGGTCTGCATACGTTCGTCCGGACTGCAGTTGCGTGCCGTCGCGCAGAGTGAGGAAGTATTCTCCGTGCGCACCCGATTGCACATCTTTGATGCGGTCGAGCTTGACGATGGTCGAGCGATGGATGCGCAGGAAGATCTCCGGATCGAGAGATTTTTCGAGAGTGTTCATCGTTACGTGCAGCAGATGAACGGACCGGCCGGCGTGCAATTCTACATAGTTCTCCGCGGCTCCGATCCAATCTACGTCTTCGGCATCGAGGAATACGGTTTTGCCGGCCGACCGTACGGCCAGCCGCTTTAAATAATTCCGAGGAGACGCGATCGTTTCGAGCAACCCGATAATCTGGCGGTTCGAATCCGCTACTGCATTCGCGCGGATGCGACCTTTGGCTCTGACTAACGCCTTCACAAACCGTTCCTCGATCACCGGCTTGAGCAGGTAATCGAGCGCATTGATCTCAAAAGCCTGAATGGCGTACTGATCGTGAGCGGTGACAAACACGACGGCCGGCATCGAGTCCGCGCCAATTGCCTGCACAACAGCGAATCCGTCCATCTCCGGCATCTGCACATCGAGAAACACCAGGTCAGGGCTGCACTCGCGGATCGCCGCCACCGCCTCGCGTCCGTCTCTCGCCTCGTGAATGGCCGCTATTTCTGGGTCTTTCGAGAGCAACGCCCGCAGGCCTTCGCGCGCCAGCGGTTCATCATCCACGATCAACGTTGTGAGATGCATAGGTTCTCATGCTTTCCGGATCAGAGTCGCGGAAGGGAAATTTTATGGTGACAGCGGCCCCGCCGTCTTTGCAATTTTCGATTTCCAACCCTGCCTCTTCGCCGTAGAGCTGCTGCAGCCGCGCACGGGTGTTGGCCAGGCCGATGCCCTGATCGTCGCGCGAATAGCCCGCCGAAAGCCCCGGCCCATCATCCTGCACGCAAAGCTCGACAACGCCGTTGACCTTTGCCGTGCGGATCACAATCCGGCCCGCGGATGAACTTCGTCCAATGCCATGGCGAATGGCATTTTCGACAATCGGCTGCAGGATCAGTTGTGGAACCGCTGCTTTCCGCGTCGCCGGATCGATCAGCATCTCCACGCGCAGCCGATCTGGGAAGCGCACCTGTTCAATGGCCAGATAAAGTTGCAAATACTCCAGTTCGCGGCGCAGGGAAACCTCCTGAGCATCAACGTCCTCCAACACACCCCGCAAAAGATCGCTCAGGTGACCGAGCATCTGCTCCGCAGCTTTGCTCTTCTGCTGCCGTACCAGCACCGTGATGGCATTCAGGGTGTTGAAGAGAAAATGCGGCTGCAGCTGCATCTTGAGCGCATTCAATTGAGCATTCATCAGTTGTGACTGCAATTCGGAGGCGCGTAGCTCAACCCTCAGCACCTCCTGCGAGCGTTCCCGATACCCGTGATAGTAAAGGACTCCCCATTGCAACCCGAGGACGATCCAGTAATTCACAATGCCGCCGTGGAATCCCCTGATCAGCGAGCGCACAAGAGTTTCGCCAAAGTTCTGCGTAGCCGACGGAAACAGATCCAGGCTTGAATACAAGGCGTCTTCCAACGCCAGCTCGAGAGCCGAGAACGCCGCGCTCAGCACGAGCTGGAGGGCGGTTCGCCGCACCCAATTGTGGCGTTCAAGAGGAAATCGCCGGCCGAGCCACAAGATGACTGGAGTGAGAAGCGCCCAGACGTAGACTCCCAGGAGCCATGCCACCAAATAACGCCACCAGGGAATTGGGTCATGCGACACAAGCCTCTGCGTCAAACCCTGGCTGAAGTAAAAAAGACCTAAGATCGTCCACAGAAAAAAGTACAGCGGATAATTTCGCAGATCGCGTTTGAACGAGTTCTCCATCGCGCAGTAGCTTATCTTACGCTACATTGGGTGCCTGAAGAGCTGGGCTGACTGCCGTAAAAACTTATTTCAACGATGCGGAGCCTCGCCGATCCTATCGCCCTCCGCGCGTATCAATGATTCTGAGGTTGCCGCTGCAATGCAGCAGACTCATCAGGTAGAGCAGTCCGTCGTAGTACCGCTGCTCGCCTGCGGGGACCGGCATCTTCCAGAGCGCATCGGCAAAGGCCTTCGCAGTCGGTCCATCGGGCGCGGCGAGGCTGCCGACCGCGGCCGTCGCCACCATCCCCGGTGAATGCCGTGTCGAGAGCGGCTTGCCGTCGAGCGTGTACCGGTCTACGAACGTATCGATTCCCTGCCTGTACAAAAACTTCTGCACCTTGTCGCTGAGCTGAGTCTCCTCTGCGTCCTTGTGCCACCAGGAGTAATCCACGCTCCAGTTGCTCACGCTGCGCCACGAATCGTAACTGAACGGCGTCGGCGTTCCGTCGCGGCCGAGCACAGGCGATCCGTCGAAGTTGCTTCGGTCCGGAGTCAGGCCTGTCTCAGGTCCGGCGACGCGATGAAAAAAATCGCGGCTTACGTCCGCGGCCTTCGCCCAGAAATCGCGATCCTCAGCCGGACCCCATCGAGACCACAGTTCGTAGAACGCGGGCAGATGATACGAAGCGTCCGTCACGCCATTCGGCCAGTTCGGCACAAACTTGATCATCGAATAGGTCTCGTCGACCATCGGTCCGATCGTCTCTTCGCGCGGACCGCGATTGAAGCGGTACACCGGAGGCGGCGTGCCGTTCTTCGCGGCTTCCTCCGCAAGATGGCGATTGTTCGGGCTGGGCCACGGATGATCCGGCGGAACAAAGGGCTGATCTTCGGGATGAATCCGGAATGGGCCGGTCCCCGTCAGCACCGGGTGATGACGCATGCCGCGCAGAATCTTGTCTGCCTCGGCCTGATAGTTATAGATGCCTTTGCCATTGCCCCAGCGATGCGCCGCAAAATAAAGCGCCATCGTGAAGTACTCTTCACCATCCGGCGCGGCGCCCGTTGAGCGCGGCGTGCCGTCTGTGTTCATCGACCACGCAAAGTATCCGACCGATGGGTTCTTCGGATCGGTGATCAGCATGTAGGTGTTGGCCCAGTTCCACAGCGCGTCGAACTCGCGCTTCTTGCCGAGTTCGACGGCGATCATCATGCCGTAGCTCATGCCTTCGGTGCGCGCATCGTTGTTCGCCCAGTCTGTCATGTACGCAAGCGGACCATTCTCATTCGCGCCAGTCTCGAAATAGATCCGCTCCTCCTGCCCGTCGCCATGAAACAGCTGTTGAAAGGCCTTCTCGATCTTGGCGCGGCTCTCGGCCGCAGTGTGTCCCTGCTCGGCAAACAGGTCACGATACTGATGTGTCTTATACGCACCGTCGCCATCGCCCGGCGCGCGCTTGATCTCGCCCTGCGGCGCATTCACGTGTGGCGCGGGCATAGCGAACGCAGGCAAAGTATGCGCTGTTTGCTCTGTGCTCCTCTTCGCCGTGAGCTGCGTGCTCCAACTTCCATCCTCCGTTCCCAGCGTAAAAGCGATCGCATCACCGGCAGCCGACACATTTCCTTTGCAGATCAGCTTGTAGCTCTGTCCCTGGTAATCGGTATTCACCCAGAAGCTCACTGCGTTGCCGGCGATCTTGCCTTCGTGAACTTCGGTGGGCGTGGTCGGAAAGCCTTCGACCGTGCCGGTAACGGCGTTCTCTGCAGCAGTCAGATGAAAAGTGAGCGCGACGGTGCCGTTGTCAAACTCGAAAGAGCCCTTCCAGATGCCATTGAGATTGTTGTTCTGGCCAGCGGCCATGGTTCCCATCAGCAGGAACCCACACGCCAGCGCAACTGCGATGCGCAGCCAGATCCTCATGCCCACCCTCCAGCTGAATTCGAGCAGATGTACCTAAAGACACGCTGTTCAAATGCTTTTTCCTAAGAAAAAACCTCTCCTGCACGCGTCCTGTCCTGGCACCGTGGCTCGATTCTGCTCTAAAGCACCCGAGTTTACCATATTGCAGGTTGCACATTTCAGCTTGTAAATCGATTCATCTCGATGTAATGCCATGTCATCTCTCGCTCAAGGCGTCGATTCTGGTAGCATCTCTCTTCGGAGATTGTTCAACATGGACACACTGAATGGCGCGGCTCTCGGGGCCCGTCGCAATGAAGATATCGCACTCGATCTGCTGAAATTTGTCGCTGCTACTGCGGGTGTTGGCCGCTCAGCTACTCCTTCTACCGGGTTTACCGGCACAGCCGGCGTCAAGCCCGAAGAGCACGTGAATCACTTGCTCGAGCTTTATGGCCGCTGCCTCAAAGCCGTGGAAGGCAAAGAGAAAGAGGCAGTGAAATAGCAGCCGCATCCGTGGTGCGCGTCGCCGTAGCCGGCGCCGGCGCGTTTGGACGCAACCATCTACGCGTGCTCCGCGAACTGGAGACGGAAGGTGCAGGCGCGGCTCTGGTCGCAGCCGTCGAACCAGACGCCAAGCGCGCGGAGGAAGCCAAGGCGCAGTACGGGATTCCTGTCTTTTCGCGCGTCGAGGAGCTGCTCGCTGCGGACCTGAAGCTCGACGCGGCCTGTGTGGCTGTGCCCACCGTGAAGCATCATGCCGTAGCTGCCGCGCTTCTCGAAGCCGGCCTCGATCTGCTGGTCGAAAAGCCGCTGGCTGCGAATCTTCGCGAAGCCGACTCGCTCATCCAGATCCAGGAAAAAAACGCGCGCATCCTGCAGCCTGGTCATCTCGAACGCTTCAATCCAGCCGTACTGGCCGTCGAGCCGCGGCTCAAGCGTCCCATGTTCTTTGAGGCGCATCGCCTCAGCGTCTTCACGCCTCGCTCTCTCGATGTCGACGTGGTTCTCGACCTCATGATCCATGATCTCGACATCGTGCTCACCTTCGCGCATTCGCCCGTGCGCGAGGTGCGCGCCGTCGGCCTGCCTATCCTCTCGCCCAAAGTCGACATTGCGAACGTACGCGTCGAGTTTGAATCAGGCTGCGTAGCCAACTTCACCGCATCACGCGTATCGACGGAACAGGTCCGCAAGTTGCGCTTCTTTGAGCCGCGCCAGTATGTCTCGATCGACTACGCCCGCCGCGACGTACTTGTGATTCGCATCGATGACGCGGGAGCTTCCGCACCCGCGGCCGAACTGGCTCAAGCCGCGGCCGAATTTCTCTCCACCGGCAAGCTGGATGGCGCGGTGATCCAGCGGCTGCTCGCATCGGGCAAGATCCCAGCCGATCTGCTGATGAAACTTGCTTCCGCAAAGAACGATCCAGACAAGTTAAAGATGATGGCAAAGAATCTCGTAGAAACATCCAACGGACCCGCGCCCGGGCTGAGCTTTGTGAAGCCGGAGATCACGCCTGGCGAGCCGCTGCGCTTCGAGATTCTCTCTTTCCTGGAATCCGTTCGCACGCGCAACGCACCACGCGTCACGGCAAGGCAAGGCCGCGCCGCCCTCGAACTCGCGCTGGAAATTCAGTCCACCATGGCGGCGCACGCGCAACGCGCGGGACTTAGCGACTTCTTCAACGCCGGCCAGTAAATCCCTCTCCTGTCACTTAAGTTGGAGTTACTACCCGATTTCCTGGTGCTAACATCCCCACCCAGGAGGCGAATGTGAGCCTGAGCGAGTTCCTGAACAAGCAATTTATCCGCGTTCTGCAATGGAATGAGGCTGAAGACGGCGTGCTTGCCTATCGTTATCCCATGCAGGATATGGAGATCGAGAACGGCGGCCAGCTCACTGTGCGCGAAACCCAGATGGCGGCCTTCATCAATGAGGGCTGCATTGCCGACGTCTTCGGTCCCGGCCTGCACACGCTCACTACGCGCAACCTGCCCATCCTCACCGACCTGATGAACTGGAGCAAGGACTTCGAGTCGCCCTTCAAGTCCGATGTCTACTTCTTCTCCACGCGCCTGCAGATCGACCAGAAGTGGGGCACGGCCACGCCCGTCACGATTCGCGATCAGGAGTTCGGCGCTGTCCGCCTGCGCGCCTACGGCAAGTACGCATACAAAGTCGCTGATCCGCGCACCTTCTTCAAACAGGTAAGCGGAACACGCGCCCAGTATTTCGTCGCCGATCTTGAGCCGCAGTTGCGCGCCATGATCGTAGAGCGCATGGCCGGCGTCTTCGCCGAGAGCCACATCACCTTCCTCGATATGGCCGCGAACCAGGCCGCGTTGGCGGCCAAAATCGCTGACGCATCGAAACCCGGCTTCGCTGCGCTTGGGCTTGAACTGAGCCAGTTCGTCGTTGAGAGCGTTTCGCTCCCCGACGAGTTGCAAAAGATCATGGACCAGCGCATCGGCATGAGCATGGCCGGCGATCTCGGCAAGCTTACACAGTTCGAAGCCGCTGAGTCGCTTGAAGAAGCCGCACAGAATACTGGAGGCAGCGCAGGCATGGGTGTCGGCTTGGGCGCAGGCGTTGCGATTGCGCAGAACCTCATGGGCCAGACTCGATTGTCCAATGTGGCCGCGCCCGCCGCGAGCGCGAAATTCTGCGCCGAGTGCGGCAAATTCTTGCCGCCCGGGGCAAAGTTCTGCCCCGAATGCGGGAAGCAGCAATGAACTGTCCCTCGTGCGGCGCGCCCATGCGGCTGGCGCATGGCAACGCCAGCCTTCGCTGCGATTACTGCAAGACTGTCGTCATTGTGCAGTCCGACGATCTCGGCGTTCAGTATCTGGAGCAAGTGCCGGATCTCGCGTGCCCTGTCTGCGCGATCCCGCTGTGGAACGCAACGCTCACCGGAGTAAAAATACGTGCCTGCGAGCGATGCCACGGACTGCTGGTTGCAATGGAGGCCCTGGAGGGCTTGATCGAACAACTGCGCGAGAAGTACGAAGAAGCAGAAATCCCGGTTGCCGCAGAGCCCGGAGATCTGAATCGCAGAACCGATTGCCCGAACTGCCACCAGCGCATGGACACACACTTTTACTACGGCGGAGGCAGCGCAGTGATCTCAGGCTGCGAACGCTGCTCGCTGAACTGGCTTGATGGCGGCGTACTGTTGCGCATCGTGCGCGCTCCGCGCAGCGCCGACGCTGAGACTTCACTTTAACGTTTTCGCCCACGTGCAACTCATCTCCGGCGCGACGCGGAATCAAGAATAAAACGATTTTCCTGGGATGATCCGGCTTGACAGCTTTGTTCACGCCGCCTTAGAGTTTGCCGGGAAGGGTGAACTGCGCAACGAGCTTTGCGCCGATCGCCCGCGAGAGCGACCTATGAAGACCATCAGATTGTCCTTGATCGTTATTGGAGTCTTGACCCTCAGCGCAGCATCTTCCGCATCAGCACAAAATACAGACAAGCCCGCCTATTTAAACCCGCAGTTTCCTCCCGAACAGCGCGCCGCCGATCTCGTACATCGAATGACGCTCGATGAAAAAGCCAGTCAACTCGTGAACCAGGCGCGCGCGATTCCGCGGTTGAATGTTCCCGCCTACGACTGGTGGAGCGAGTCGCTGCACGGCGTCGCTGTGAATGGGACAACCGAATTTCCTGAGCCGATTGGCCTCGGCGCCACCTTCGATCCTGGAGCTATTCATGAGATGGCTGTCGCGATCAGCATCGAAGGACGCATCAAGCATGCGCAGGACGTGCGCGCCGGTCATAGCAATATCTTTGAGGGTCTCGATTTCTGGGCGCCGAATATCAACATCTTTCGCGATCCGCGCTGGGGCCGCGGGCAGGAGACCTACGGCGAAGATCCGTTCCTCACTGCCCGCATGGGTGTCGCTTTCGTCACCGGCATGCAGGGCGATGATCCGCATTATTACCGCACCATCTCCACGCCTAAGCACTATGCCGTGCACTCGGGCCCCGAGCCCACACGCCATACGGCAGACGTGACGGTAAGCAAACACGACGAGCTCGACACGTATCTGCCCGCCTTTCGCGCCACCGTCACCGAGGCCAAGGCCGGTTCTGTGATGTGCGCGTATAACGACATCAACGGTGAACCCGCCTGCGCCAACCAGTTTCTGCTTGAAGATCAGCTTCGCGGCAAATGGAACTTCCAGGGTTACGTGGTCTCCGACTGTGGCGCAGTCGTCGACATCTATCAAAACCATCACTTCAAGCCGACGCAGCCTGAGGCTTCAGCCATCAGCCTCAAGCGCGGCATGGACAACGAGTGCGTCGACTTTACCTTCAAGGTGAAAGACAACCACGACTACAAGCCATATCTTGATGCAGTGAAGGAAGGCTACCTGCAGGAGAGCGATATCGATAAGGCGCTGGTGCGCCTGTTTACCGCGCGGATGAAACTCGGCATGTTCGATCCGCCGGAGATGGTGCCGTACTCGAAGATCGACGAGAGCGAGCTGAACAGCGCCGCTCATCGCGCGTTGGCGCTGAAGCTGGCGAACGAGTCCATGGTGCTTCTGAAGAACGATGGCGTGCTGCCGCTCAAAACAGGCGGCGTCAAGATCGCCGTGGTCGGCCCACTTGCTGAGCAGACGAAGGTTTTGCTCGGCAACTACAACGGCATTCCCACGCATACCGTCTCGATCCTCGAAGGCCTGCGGAGTGAATTCCGCGGTGCCAGCATTCAATACGTGCCCGGCACGCAGTTCCTCAGTCACGATGCGGATCCGGTTCCCGCATCGGCGCTCACTGTCGATGGCAAGCCCGGCATCCGCGTCAGCTACTCCAAGCTCGACATGACCAATATCAACAATCCTGAGAGTGGAAAGCCACTGGCGACGCGGACCGCATCGTCCTTGGACGCCGCCGAGCCTCTTCCGTCAGAAGCCGTGGGCGTCCATCCACTCTCGATTCAGTGGGACGGAATGATCACCGCCCCTGAAACCGGCGATTACAATCTCGGACTCAAGGCAGAAGGATTTTTCCGGGTGCGGCTGGATGGAAAGAATGTTACGTCATCCTACGGAGGCGATCCAAACGAGGCCAAGCTGGGCCGCGTGCACCTCGAGGCGGGCAAGCCCGCCGCGCTCCACGTCGATTACACACCGCCCGAGCAGAGCACACCGAAGGCCCGGCTGGTCTGGTCGAAGGTTGATCTCGCGCCTCAGCCGGCGGCGATCGATGCTGCCAAAAACGCAGACGTCGTGGTCGCAGTTGTCGGCATCACCAGCGAACTTGAAGGCGAGGAGATGCAGGTAAGTGTGCCGGGCTTTAAAGGCGGCGACCGCACCAGTCTCGATCTGCCCAAGCCCGAGCACGATCTGCTCGAAGCTCTTGCCGCCACCGGCAAGCCGCTCGTGGTCGTGCTCACCAACGGCAGTGCTCTCGCCGTGAACTGGGCCAACGAACACGCGAACGCGGTGCTCGACGCGTGGTATCCGGGTGAGGAAGGCGGCACCGCGGTCGCTCAGACGCTCTCTGGACACAACAATCCGGCAGGCCGCCTGCCCGTCACTTTCTATAAGAGCGTCGACCAGCTTCCGCCCTTCGACGATTACGCGATGAAAGGCCGCACCTATCGCTACTTCGAAGGTACGCCGCTCTATCCCTTCGGTTATGGCCTGAGTTATTCGAAGTTTTCTTACAGCGGCCTGACCTTGCCTGCCAGTGCAGTCAAAGCGGGCGATCCGCTCAGCGCGGAAGTTACCGTGACCAACACCAGCGACCGCGACGGCGATGAAGTGGCGCAGCTTTACTTGAGCTTTCCGCAACTTCCCGGTGCTCCGCTTCGTGCCTTGCGCGGCTTCAAGCGCGTCCATCTCGCGGCCGGAGCCTCACAGAAGGTCCGCTTCGAACTGCATCCGCGCGATATGAGCATGGTCACGGAAGCCGGTGAGCCTGTCGTGGCGGAGGGCGCATACACCATCTCCGTCGGCGGAGGGCAGCCCGGCACGAGTGCCCCGACCGTCTCGGGAAGCTTCAACGTGCAGGGGACGCTCACCCTACCCGAGTGAGTCTCGCCGGCTCACATGCATGCCAGCCACGCTTGCATGACGCGATCGCCTCGCGCAGCATCCAAGCGAATGGGCATGCACGCGAATACACCAACGCCAGAGCTTACGCTAGATCCGGAGGAATCCTCCAAGCTCGCCGGACTTCGTTACGTCACAGATGCGAAGCCCGGCATTACGCGCAAGCGCCGCGGCAAGAGCTTTCGCTACTTCGATCCAAGCGGCGCGCCGATCCAGGATGAAAAGATTCTTGCCCGCATCAAATCACTGGTGATTCCTCCGGCCTGGACCGACGTTTGGATTTGCTCTATCGCCCATGGCCATCTGCAGGCCACTGGTCGCGACGCAAAAGGCCGTAAACAGAGCCGATATCATCCGCGCTGGCGTGCCGTACGCGATGAAACCAAATACGAGCGCATGAAGCTTTTCGGCGAGATGCTGCCGGCGATCCGCGAGCGCGTGGAGCGCGATCTGGGACTGCCGGGGTTGCCGCGCGAGAAGGTCCTCGCCACCATCGTGCGCCTGCTCGAAACTACATTCATCCGCGTCGGCAATGAAGAGTATGCGCGCGAAAACCACTCCTACGGCTTGACTACCATGCGCAACCGGCACGTGGATGTGAACGGTTCAACCGTGCATTTCAAATTCAAAGGCAAGAGCGGCAAGCTGCACACGATCGACTTAAATGACAGGCGGCTGGCCAAGATCGTCAAGCGCTGCCTCGATCTCCCTGGCTACGAACTCTTCCAGTACGTCGACAACGAAGGCGCGTTGCACAGCATCGACGCCTCGGACGTGAATGAATATCTGCGCGGCATTACGAATCAGTTGTTCACGGCCAAAGACTTTCGCACCTGGGCCGGCACGGTGCTGGCCTGCTCCGTTCTGCGTGACTTCGAGACCTGCGAAACGCAGAGCCAGGCCAAGAAGAACGTGGTGCAGGCCATCGCTTCTGTAGCCGAACGGCTCGGCAACACACCGGCCGTTTGCAAGAAATGCTACGTGCACCCTGCCGTTGTCGAATGTTATCTCTGCGGAGCGATGCTCAAGACCTTTGAGAAACAAGTGAAGAAGGAGCTGTCAAAATCGCCGCACGGTCTGCGCCAGGAAGAGCTCGACCTGCTGCATCTCCTCGAGAACGCGATCCTCGAACCAGCGGCAGCAGCATAAATTGTACATGTCAGTTCGCCGGATTCGCTGCGCCCTCGTGCACAATCTCTTTCATCTTCAGATACACGGCGTTTGTCCATCCAAAGCCGATCACGTTTTCTTTGTAGCCGGCCTTCACCGCGACCTGCGCATTGCCTGAGACCACGTTGTACTTTTCGCGGATATTTCCCTCGTTGGCAAAGCCCATATCTACCGTGGCATCGAAGTGCTGCGCGATCCGCGCCGCGTCGGCGTGAAAGCCGAGGGCATCCAGGCCGGCGACCGCGATCCAGTTCGTCGGCGCCCATCCGTACGGCTCGTCCCACTGCAGTCCCGTATTCGTATTGCTCATCGAAAGGCCTCCCGGCCGCTCGAACAGGCTTAGCTTCGCCTCCATCTGGTTAGCCTCTTCGCGCGTCGCCACACCCGCCCAGAGCGGATAGAGCGACGTGACGTAAGCATAGTCAGAAGACTTCGCGTGAGTGAAATCGTAGTCGGCAAAGACGGCTTCCTTGGGCCGCCATAGATAGCGCTGCATCGCCTCCGCACGGGCATTGGCCCGCTTGTCCCAGCGCTGCGCATCAGCTGGTTTACCGAGGAGATGGGCAATATGCGCTAGGTCGCGCTCATAGCGGTAGAGCAAGCTGTTCAGGCACACCGGCGCATAGTGGTGCGTAGCACCCGAAAACGGGCCAAAGCGATCCGAAGTGTCGAAGCCCGACTCGCGCATCGCCCGATCGCCTTCGTAGAAATCGCGAGTCAATCGATAGCCGCCGTACCATGCGTGCTCACACACCACGCTTGCGTGCACGTCACAACTGGTTTGCTTCAACCGCGCTGCCTCGGCCGCGTCCGGATGTTCCGAGCCTTTGATCAGAAACGCGTTGCCGGCTGGCGTTGGATGCTCAACTAACGATCGAATCACATCGGGATAATACGTGTTCGCATCGGCCATCTCCGGCACCGGGCCCGAGCCGTAATCGTAGTAGCGCGCCAGGCCTGTCCTGCCCGCAAGATGTTCCGGACGCGTCCACGTGGTGTAGTCCTTCTCCGCAACCGTGTATGCATGATCGAGCCACGCGCTGGCCTGCGCACGCCCTGCAGGCGTAGCCGGAAAACTCGCGCGATTCTCATACACCGCTCGAATCATCGAGGTGAGAAAAGGCGGCTGCGATCGCGTGAGATAGTACGTGCGATTCGCGTTCAGCACCGAGCCATAGTGCTCGACTTCAAACAAAAAATTATCGACGATGTCTTTGGCTAGCGCTTCCCTGTGGTCGGCCTCTAGTCCCAGAAGAATAAAAAAACTATCCCAGCCGTACATCTCGTTGAAGCGCCCGCCGGGCACGACGTATGGGTTCGGCAGATAGAGCAGGCCCGGCGCGGATAACTCCTGCGGCATCACGTCGCCAAGCTTCTCGATGCGGCGTGGCAACGCAACCACCTTCACGTGGCACTTCTGCTCCACGGCAAGCACGTCAGGCGGCGCAGGCAACTCGGCGGGAAGATACAGCACCGGATTCGCATCCACCTTGATGTCGACCAGCGAATGGCAGTCGGTCATCGAGCGTGTCAGCGTATCCCACGCAGCGTGAATGTAGCGAAGAGTGAGCGCAGAATCGGGAGCGGCTGGCGCAGGGGCCTGCGCGTTGGCAGCCGCAAAAAAGAAAAGAAAACACCAGCGAGACAATTTCATGCGAGTTCCGGGGAAAGGCCGTGAATGCCTGGAGTGTATCGCATTCCACCTTGCCTCTTCGCGTGCGATGCCATCTCTGCCACGCGGGAACAGTTTGCTCCATCGCGGTGTCTACACAAGCAACGTGGTTCCAAACGGAATGAATCGAGGGCCATGATGCCGGTCCGCATACGGCTGCGCCGAGTGTCAGTACGCGTGCGCCCATCAAGCCTTCTCGTTCTGCATGGAACTCATTCCCGAGGAGGCCGACCATGTTTGAAGACTCTACCTTCGAATCTCTGGGCACCATCCGCACCCGCAGCGCGAAATGGATGATGGCAACCTTCACACTGAACGGAGCCGCCCTGCTCGCGCTCGTTCTCATCCCACTCTTCTACCCTGAAGCCCTGCCGAACATCACCGACATCATCCGAATGGAAGCACCCGCGCCGCCAGTGCAAGAGGTAAGGCCCATATCCGTGCCAGCGTCTTCTACGCAGGTTCGGCCCCAATTCACAGGCATCACCGTTCCCTCCGTCATACCCAAGATCACCACGTATGCCGATGGGCCAGAGCCCTCGGCGCCGTTCGACACAAGCACCTGGACGAGCGGGCAAAACCTCGGCGCAGCCAGCCCCGACAACCCGTTCAACAAACAAAATCAACCCGTCGTCGTGCAGCAAAAACCGCAGGGGCTAACGCGTCTCTCCTCGGGAGTCATGGAAGGGCGCATCATCCGGAAAGTCGTCCCTTCGTACTCGGCGCTCCAGCGAGCAATGCACATGGAGGGCACCGTCGTCTTGCAGGCCGTCATCTCCAAAACAGGCACCATCGAAAATCTTCGCGTGATCAGCGGGCCGGTGATGTTGCAACACTCCGCGCTCGATGCGGTGAAACAGTGGCGCTACCAGCCGTATCTGCTCAACGGCGAACCGGTCGAAGTAGAGACCACTGTCAACGTAGTGTTCAAGCTCAATTAGCAAACTACGGACGTAGCAACACTACGGACGGCGCATGCATCGAAACTGGCGCGCGAGTAGCTGCATCGGCGACAATGGTTTCCGCCATGAGACGCCTCTCGCGCCGCACATTTCTGATGACTTCTTCTGCCGCAACCTTCGCCACCGCGTCCGGATTCGCCAACCTCGCCTCCGCGCAATCCGACATGCAAAGTTCTTCCTCGTCACGCCGTACGCGCGTCCTCATCGGATCGGGCGCGTCCGATGGCATTCTCTTCTACGACTGGGACGCTGCCACCGGCACGCTGGCGCCTGCAGGCGTGGCCGCCAAAATTCCCAAAGTCGCATGGCTCGCCTTTTCGCACGGGCACGACTATGTCTATTCCGCTTCTGAGCTCGACAACTTCGAAGGTAAACCCACCGGTGAGGTGGCCAGCTTCCGTCTCACTGAAAACAAGCTCGAGCCGCTCTCGGCGCGCAACTCCGCGGGCGTGGGCACCTGCCACGTCGCCGTCGACCACACCGGAAAAATGCTGCTTGCGGCCGACTATGTGGGCGGCAGCGCGGCCAGCTTCAAGATCACCGACGGCAAGCTGAGCGAGCCCGTCTGGACCGAGCACTACACCTTTCACGGCCCCAACACCGATCGCCAGAATACCGCGCACGCGCATTTCGCCTCATTCTCGCCCGACAATCGCTTCGCCTACATCAATGACCTTGGCGGCGATTGCATTCATATTTACAAGCCCGAGCTTGCGACCGCGGCTATGAAGCCTGCCGGTACCTATCGCGGTGCGCCGGGTTCGGGCGCGCGCACGCTGCACTTTCATCCCAACGGGCACACGGCCTATTGCATGAATGAACTTGCCTCTACCGTCGATGTGCTCGAGTGGCACAAGGCTGATGGCAGTCTGACACTGGTTTCGCGGATCAACCTGCTGCCCGATGACTATCACGGCCCCACGCGCGGCTGCGATACCGTCATCACGCGGAATGGCCGGTTCGTCTATTTCGCCAACCGCGATAACAACTTTCTCTACACCTTCAGCGCCGATCCGAAGACCGGCTCTCTCACGGCCGTTACGCGATCTAACTGTGGCGGCAAAACGCCGCGCAACTTTGTGCTCGATCCCACTGAGCGCTGGATGCTGGTCGCCAACCAGGACTCCAATCTGCTGAGCGTCTTCGCGCGCGATCCTGAAACAGGAAAGCTCGCCGAAGTGGGCAAAAGCGTCGCGGCCGAGACGCCGATGCGCATCCTGTTCACCTGAGACTCTGTATGTGGAAGGTTCTTTAGCACATTTGAGTGATCCACATCACAGCCTGGCCACGTTACACTCAGCAAAAATAAGAATGAGGGCGGAGGTAGGCGTGTGTCTGCGCCGCTCTATTTCCCAATGGGGTCGCAAGCTTGGCTTCGATAGATGGGCATTCGTCCGGGTCGGAAACTCCCCGCGTCCTCCTCGCCGAGGACGACAGGGCCACGCGTCTGATTCTTCAGTGCTGGCTGCAGGAGAACGGATTCGACTTTGTGGTCGCCACCAACGGCGATGAAGCGTGGAAGATTCTCGTGCAGAAGCACCCGCCGCAGCTGGTGCTCGTCGATTGGAGCATGCCGGGAATCGACGGCATCGAACTGTGCCGCAGATTGCGCGCCGCCGAGCGGGATTATTATCCCTACGTCGTGATGATCACCGCGAAAGACAACAAGCAGGACATCGCGCACGCGCTCGAATCGGGTGCGGACGATTACCTCGTCAAGCCCTTTAGCAAAGCCGATCTGAGCGCGCGTCTCGGCGTGGCTAACCGCATCTTTAAGCTGCAGGCAGGCCTGATCCGTGCCCGCGAAGAGCTGCGCATCCAGGCGACCCGCGATTCTCTTACTGGCATTCTCAATCGTGGAACGCTTCTCGATCTCTTTGCGCGCGAGCTCAACCGCGCCAGGCGCTCCCGCACCTCAACAGGATTTCTCCTGCTCGATCTCGATAATTTCAAGAGCATCAATGACACCCATGGGCATCTGGCCGGCGATCAGGTCTTGCAGGAGGCTGCGCGGCGGATCACGCAGAGCGTACGCTCCTATGATCTGGTCGGCCGCTATGGAGGCGAGGAGTTTTGTATCGTGCTCCCCGATTGCCCAGAGAGCCAGTTGCGCGAGCGTGCGGAGGCGATCCGTCTCGCCGTAGCACAGGAGCTGATTGTGGCAGGCTGCGGTGCGATTCCGATCACCACGAGTATTGGCGCTATCTCCGCCACCGGAGAGGCCGGCTCCATCTCGGAGATCATTGCTATCGCCGATGTGGCTCTCTATAAGGCGAAGAGCGGCGGCAAGAACTGTACGGTCGTGTATCAGAGCAGTGGGTCGGGCCTTCTCGGCTCGTTTGAGTCCACAGCCGCAAAGCCCAATCCGCTCAGAGGGATTGCTTAGAAAATGCGCTCTAGATGCCAGCGAGCGCCGGGGTGCGCATGCCTGCATTCGACGGCGCTTCGCGCTGGTTTTCTTCCGCCGTCTCCACCGGAACATGCGCCAATTCCCAGGCCGAGCGGTCCTTGAGCAGCCGCGAGACCAATGCGGTGTGCATGGCGTGTCCGGCGCGCTCAGCCACCACATGACCTTCGATGCGGCGTCCGGCGAGCGCCAGATCGCCGATGAGATCAAGCACCTTGTGTCGGACATACTCATCGGTAAAACGCAACGGCCCGTTGATCGGTCCCTTCGCTCCTAGAATGATCGCGTTCTCCGGGCTTGCTCCGCGGATCAGGCCCATATCGCGCAGCTTTTGCTCGTCGGCTTTGTACCCGAAGGTGCGGGCCGGCGCAATCATCGAGCCATACATCTCCGCGGCAAGGTCGACGCAGGTCTTCTGCTTGCCGATCGGCGCGGGAAAGTCGATTGCGTACGTAATGCGATAACCGGAGCCTGGATACACGCCGATGAACTTGTCGCCTTCGCGCACCTCAACGTCACGCAGCACGCGGATTGTCTCGCGCCGCCGGCGCTGCGTGCGAATGCCCACTCCCTGAAACGCCTCTACGTAAGGCAGCGCACTCCCGTCCAGGATCGGCAGCTCCAGGTTGTCGATCTCGACGATCACATTATCGACGCCCATTCCGATAAAGGCGGAAAGCAGATGCTCCGTCGTAGAGATGAGCACGCCTTGGCGCATCAAGCTCGTGGCGTAGCTGACCTTGGCCACGTTGCGGCCGTTGGCGGGGATTTCGAAATTATCCAGATCGGTGCGGCGAAAGACGATGCCCGAACCAGCCGGAGCAGGCAGCAGTCGCATCGTCACCGGAGCACCCGAATGCAACCCAACTCCACTGAATTCAAGCGGTTCTGCGATCGTCTGTTCCAGATGAGCGGGTTTCGACAAATGCCTTCTCCGGACCTCGCATTCAGGCCGCACGGTTAGATTAGACCGGAATGTGGAAATCCGTCCTGTGGTATTTTTGCCACACCGTGGACAAACAAGTTCCCGAATTCCAGGCACTTGGGGACGAGCCGGGCAACCAATGCTCGTTCGGACGATTAACTCTTTCCACAACAACGCGAAACAGCCTACCGGCCATCCCAGCACGAAGAGGTAACTGTGCTGGCAACCATCGCCTGGATTTCGATCATTCTCGCTTTTATCTGCGCAGCCTGGATCGCCCTGGATATCGCCCGCCATCCGCAATCCATGACCGTTATGAATGTCGTTTGGCCGGTCTCAGGCCTTTACTTCAGCGTCATCGCCCTCTGGGCCTACTACCGGGTCGGACGAGCCAAGAGCAAAGAAGCGATGCTGGCGCGCGAGAATGGCCAGAACGATGCTCGGCGCAAGCCCACCGCCTGGCAAATCGCTATAGGCACCAGCCACTGCGCGGCCGGCTGCATGCTGGCCGACGTGTTCTGCGAGTTCGCCATCGCCGCTGCCGGTCTCACTCTATTTGGCTCCGTTCTCTGGGCCGAATACGTAATCGACTTCGCCGCAGCCTGGGCCCTCGGTATCGTCTTTCAATATTTCGCGATTCAGCCAATGCGCCACCTGCCCTTTGGTGAGGGGTTGACCGCAGCCATAAAAGCCGACACGCTCTCGATTCTCGCCTTCCAGATCGGCATGTATACCTGGATGGCCCTCACCTTTTTCCTGCTCTTTTCTCATCCGCATCTCGACCCCTTCGATCCGCGTTACTGGCTCATGATGCAGATCGCCATGATCTGCGGCTTTGCGACCTCCTATCCGGTCAACCGCTGGCTGATCCGGGTCGGACTGAAAGAAGTTATGTAGACTCGCCAAATCGTACAATCAAAACACGCGTGTCTATGGCCGCTTCATCTCCATCTCCGCTTCCGATGCGTGCGCTTTTGGCTGGCGCGCACAAAAAGCAGCCTGCGCTTATTGATCTGGCTCGCCGCCTGGTACTTGCCGAATCGCCCTCCGACAATAAAGCTGCCGTGGATGCCTGCATGAAGTTGGTGGCCGATCACGCCAAGACGCTGGGCGCTCGGATCAAGTTTCACCGCCAACCTGCATGCGGCAACATTCTGGAGGCTCGCTTCGGACGGGCCAGCAGATCCAGCAACGCCAAGCCGGCTCTTCTTCTCGGTCATCTTGATACTGTCTGGCCCGTCGGCACGTTAAAGACGATGCCTTGCACGATCAGCAAAGGCCGGCTCTGGGGGCCCGGCACGCTGGATATGAAGGCAGGCGTCGCCATGGCCCTGACCGCCATTGAGATGCTCGCCGAAGCCAGTGCGTTGAACCGCGAGATTGTGCTGCTGCTCAACAGCGATGAAGAAGTGGGCAGCCATGTCTCGCGTCCGATCACCGAGAACATTGCTTCGGGCTGTGAGGCTGTCTACGTTCTTGAGCCGGCTCAGGGTCTGGCCTACAAAACGGCGCGCAAAGGCACGGGAGACTGGCGCATCGAAATCGGGGGCATTGCCGCTCATGCCGGCGTGGACTTCGAGAAAGGCGCAAGCGCCCTCCGCGAGTTGGCCCGCGTGATTGAAACAGTGAGCGGCTGGACCAACCTCGACCGTGGCCTCACCGTAAGCGTCGGTGTCGCCGGTGGAGGGTCCAAAACAAATGTGATCCCCGCCGAAGCCTGGGCGGAGGTCGATGTCCGGATTGCCCGCAAGGCCGACGGCCCGCGCATCGAACGCCAGTTCGCTCGCCTCAAGGCCTTCGACAAACGCTGCACGCTGACCGTGACCGGAGGCATTAATCGTCCGCCGATGGAGCGCACGCGCGCCACAGTGAAGCTGCTGCAACGCGCCGAGACTCTCGCCCGCGAGATCGGCCTCGATCTCAACGAAGCCGCCACCGGCGGAGCTTCAGACGGTAACTTCACTTCGGCCTTGGGTATTCCCACGCTCGACGGCATGGGTGCCGTCGGCGAAGGGGCTCATGCGCATCACGAGTCGGTACTCATCGAGCATCTCGCGCCACGCACCGCCCTGCTTGCTGGCATGTTAACCGGATGAGGTAAGTGCGCCTGATAGACTTCCGGGAAGAGTTCAGTTGGAGTTTTCCCAAGCGATGAAACGCTTTGCCTTCTTCCTATCCTTGGCTGCATCAGCCGCTGTAGCAACCGCTCAAACGGCGCCCAAAGCCGCTCCCAAGACCGCGACGCCCACGCCGGCGAAGACGTCTGCCAGCGCGCATCCTGCGGCATCGACCGCCGCGGCCTCACTTTTGCCCGCAGGCATACCCCGCTCACCGCATGGTCCGATGAAGACGGCCTTTTCCCTTCGCTATGAGGATCTCAAAGTGGGCACCGGAGCGCTGGCCGAGCCCAATAAAATCTACAAGGTCTTCTATACCGGTTATCTGGGAGCGAACGGCCGCCCCGACGATGGGCACAAGTTCGACTCATCGGATGATCACCGCCGTCCAGAGCTCGACAAGGACGGAAAGCCCGTCATGGGCGAGGATGGCAAGCCGAAGCTCGGCGCCCCGGAGCCGCTCGAATTCCCGCAGGGCTTCGGCCGCCTGATTCCCGGCTTCGATCAGGGCTTTGATGGCATGCATATCGGCGGCAAGCGGCGGCTGTTCATCCCCTGGCAGCTTGCTTACGGCGATCGCGGACGGCCGGGCCCCGATCCCGCTCACCCCGTCATTCCGCCCAAAGCCGACCTGATCTTTGATATCGAACTGGTCGACGTCCAGGATCTGCCTGCGCCCCAGGCACGTCCAGGCATGAGCGTTCACCAGATGCCCGGCACACCACCACCGGCGCATCCTCAGACGGCGCCAGCTCCTCCGCAGCCGGGAACCGCGGCTCCGGGCAGCGCAGCACCATCGGCCGCACCCGCAACTCCGGGCACGACGCCTGCCCAACCGGCCACGCCACCACAATCAACGACGCCGGCGACACCACCGCCGACCTCCACGCAACCCCAGCCGAAGTAAATCAAACCTTCCGTGCTCCATCCTTTTCGCGCGTTATGCGAAAAGGGTGGGGAAGCACGAATCGCGCGAATAAGAAGGATGTGAGCACCCCATCCTCGCGGCATCTTCTTTGTCGCGAGGGTGGGACTGCACGACGATCAAGCGCAAAATTGAATCTCAGCCTACATTCGCCGGCAGCTCCGGCGTCGCCGCCAGCAGGTGACGCGTGTACTCTTCGCGCGGACTGGCGCAAAGCGCCTCGGCTTCGCCCACTTCCACCAGCCGTCCCCGCTCCATCACCGCGATGCGCGCGGAAAGATATCGCACCAGCGGCATGGAGTGCGAGATGAACAGATAGGTGAGCCCGTGTTCGCGCTGCAGCCCGCGCAACAGATTCACAATCTGCGCGGCCACGCTCACATCGAGCGCCGAGACCGGCTCATCGAGAATCAGCAGGCGCGGCCGTAATGCCAGCGCGCGGGCGATGTTGATTCGCTGGCGCTGCCCTCCGGAAAACTCGTGCGGATGCCGCAACAAAGCCGATTCGTCCAGCCCCACCGCGCCGAGCAACTCGATGACCTCTGTCCGCAGCGCTGTGCGATTTGTCGCGAATCCGGCCTCACGGCCCAACTCGCGTCGGTGGATGAGAAACGGCTCCGACACAATCTCGAACACATTCATCCGCGGATTGAGCGCCGCATACGGATCCTGAAAGACCGGCTGCATCTGCCGCCGCAACTGGCGCATCTCCTGCGCCGTTGCGCGGCCCAAGTCGATCCCGTCCACCACAATCGTCCCGCTGCTTGCGCTCACCAGGCCCAGAATCATGCGCGCCAGCGTGGTTTTGCCGGAACCCGATTCGCCGACCAGCCCCAACGTCTCGCCAGCCTCGATCGTGAGCGAAACATCCTCGACCACGGCCTGCCACTCTGTGCGCAGCCCTGCGCGCCGCAGATAGCGTTTCGAAACCGCGTTCACCTCGACCAACGGCATACTCGGATGCTATCGCAAGCGCGGCGGTCCGGAGGGAATCAGAAATATTCCCAACGTTTCACGATGATTTCTCATCAGAATCTGGCAAACTTTTACACGAATAGCCGACAAGCGACACTATCGAACGGAGGCGAACGTGGCTAAGTTCCGGATTCTCTCTCTCGACGGAGGGGGTACGTGGGCCCTGATTGAAGTCATGGCCCTGATCGATCTGTATGGCGGCAACACAACCGGGCACGAGGTGCTGCAACAATTTGACCTAGCCGCGGCGAACTCGGGCGGCAGCATCGTTCTTGGCTGCCTGGTCGAGAACATGACGCTCAATGGCATCCTCGACTTCTTCTTGAGCCTCGAAAAACGCAAAAGCATGTTCGTGGAGAAGCTCCACCTGCCCGACACGCCCAAATACAAAACCGCTGAAAAGCTCCCTGGCTTGCAGGCCGCCCTGCCCGCGCGCGGAAGCTTGCCTCTGCCGCAGGCCGCAGCCGACATTCTCTCGCGCAGCACAGGGCTCCCGATTCACCTGCTCATCATCGGCTTTGACTACGACGGCAACTGCGGCCGCTTCTTCCGCTCCGCTCCCGCGAACGGCGCGGCGTTGGGCAATGGCGATCCCGCTCCGGTGAAAGTGATTGAAGCCATTCACGCCTCCACCAATGCTCCCGTGCTGTTCTTCGATGAGCCGGCGCAATTTCCCAGCGAACCGGACAAGCGTTATTGGGACGGCGGCATCACCGGCTGCAACAACCCCGTGCTTGTAGGCGTAGCTGAGGCCATCGTCCTGGGCCAGAAACCCGACTCCATCGTGGCGCTCTCCTTGGGCACAGGCTCCGTGCGTATGCCTTCGCAGCCTGCCGGCGCTGCACCGGCCGTCTTCTACACACAACGCAAACACGCCGGTCTGCTGCCCGATTTTCAAAAACTCGCCGGCGCCATTCTCGACGACCCGCCGGATACGGCAAGTTTTCTGGCGCATCTGTTCACCGGCGGCGCACCTGGACTGCCTGCTCCCGTCGATAGCCGCATCGTGCGTATGAGTCCGATGATTGCGCCGGTCCGCGATGGCGCGGGCAACTGGGCTCTGCCTCCGGGACTCGATGAGGCCGGCTTCCACGCCATCGCGAATCTCGATATGGATGCAGTCGCGCAGGAGGACGCAGATGCCGTCCACAACCTGGCACAGATCTGGCTGCAGGACAGGGTGCGCAACTGTCCGATTCGGATGGATGGCCAGCTCACCCGCGAGATCGGCCACGATTCCTATAGCGAGGCCAAAAAGGCCTGGCAGATGCTGGCCTGACTAAGCGATACGGCACTTGCGCCTGCTCAATCCAGCTTCGGATGCTTCGTATGAAACTTCGTCGCCTGTTGATACGCGCCCGCGAAGGCAACCAGTTTCGCCTCCTGATAGTGACCGGCGAGAAACGTCAGCGAGACCGGCGTGCCCGGACCACCGATATCGTCGTGATCGCCATCGTCAACCTCGGGCGGAGCAGGCGCATCCGGCCCGCGGAAACCGTTGGGCAAAATCAGCGCCGGATGGCCGGTAAGATTCGTCACCACGAGTTGAAGGCCGGTGGTGGGCGTCACGATCACGTCCACTTGCTCAAAGAGCGCCGTCATCCGCTGCACCGCCAGCGTCCGCGCCCGGTTCGCCTGGATATACTCGACTGCCGGATAGAACCGGGCAATGCGAAAATCATTTGGCCAGTCCTCCAGCCCTTGCTCAGTGAGCAGTTTGTCTCGTCCCGAGCGGGTCAGGTCATCAAAGGCCGCCGCAGCCTCTGCCGTCAACAGGGGAGTCATCGCGCCATAGTGCAACCCCTTCGGCAGCTCCACCGGAATCAGGTTCACGCCCATGCCGCGCAGCTTGTCCAGCGCGGCCAACTCATAGCGCTGGTCATAGACGCGCCGCAGGCGGTCTATCTGCGCCTGCGCGTTGCGCTCTTCGCGTTTCTTTTTCTCCTCGGCAGACTCGCCCGCCTTCGGCTCTTCTGGTTTCAGCGCCTCCGGCGGATCGAACTCGCTCTTGAGATAGCCGATGCGCAGCTTGCGCCAGTCAACATTCACGGCGTCATAATGAATGGCAGCCGCTGAAAGATCCTTTCCGTCTGGCCCACTGATCGCTTCGAGAACCAGGGAGCAATCTCCTACTGAGCGGCAGATCGGTCCGAGCTTATCCATCGTCCAGCTCAGCGCCATCGCCCCGGTGCGCGGCACCAGCCCAAAGGTAGGCCGCAGACCGGTGCAGCCGCAGCGCGTTGAAGGCGAGGAGATCGAGCCGAGCGTCTCCGAGCCGATCGCGAAGGCCACGCATCCGGCGGCCACTGCGCTCGCCGATCCAGCCGACGAGCCGCTTGAACCCTGCTTCGGATTCCACGGATTCCGTGTCCGCCCGCCGAACCATTTATCGCCCATTGCCAGCGCACCCAGAGTGAGCTTGGCCACCAGCACCGCACCGGCCTCATCGAGCCGCTGCACCACCGTCGCATCTTCATCGAAGGTCTGCTTCTCAAACCCGCCCGCGCCCCACGTCGTCGGGTAGCCTTTAACTGCGAGCAGATCTTTCGCGCCCCACGGAATCCCATGCAGCGGTCCGCGATACTTTCCCGCCGCAATCTCCTCGTCCGCCTTCTTCGCCTGAGCGATAGCGCGGTCTTCAAGCAGTGTGATCGCAAAATAGAGCTTCGCGTTGTAGCGCTTGAGCCGGTCGAGATACATCTGGGTGAGAGCGAGGGAAGTAATGGTACGAGTTCTAAGGGCGAGACCCAACTCCGGCAGTGCGCAGAACGCTAGTTCCTCGATCGAATTGAATCGCGGAACACTCGCGGTTCCACCACTGGAAACGATACTTCCATGCACGAACTCTTTATCGCCGATAGACTTCGCTGGTGGCAGCGGATGAAACACATACGCCGGCGGGACTGAATTCGGCAGGTCGAGCTTGCGGATGGCATCGTACCCGCTGCGCTGCTCGTTCAACCCATCGAGCATCATCTGCTTCTGCTCAGCCGTAAACGGACCGATGCCCGCCAGCGCCGCCGCCTGATCGATCATCTCCGGCGTAATCTTTGGTGGCTTGTTCGCATCAGTGGAAGGAGCAGCCTCCTGCGCTTGCGCAGCCAGCGTGTACAGAATGCCGGGCAACAACGACGATGCGATTCCGGCATGGGTGCAGGCGTTCAAAAAGGCACGCCGGTCGAGTGTCATGCGCGAAGTCCCCCAACTTCAAAAGGAATAGCCTTGCGCAAACTATAGCCGATGGGCGCCGCACTCGAAAATGCGCAAGCCCGCCAGACGTTAGAACCGGCATAGCGGCCCCGTCGGCATACGGCAGCGCTTTCCCAAAGATTTCTACAGAAACCGTATTGACATATTCCCATATAGGAATGTAATGTTCTCTCCATGGCGCGGGCCTCTACCACCTCCGACGTCTTCAATGCCGTAGCGGAACCGCGAAGGCGGCAGATTTTGAGCTATCTTGTGATCGGCGAGCGGCAGGTGAGCGAGATCGTCACCGCCATTGGTCTCGACCAGCCGTCCGTCTCCAAACACCTGGGCGTTCTGCGTGAAGTGGGCCTGGTGCGTGTACGCCGTAATGGCCGCCACCGGCTCTACCGCACCAACGCCGCCGCCATCCGCCCACTGCACGAGTGGGCCGCGACCTTCGAGAAGTACTGGCAACATCAGCTGACGCGCGTAAAAGAACGCGCCGAGGCACAGATGAGCCGCACTACGGAATCCGATCCCAACGCCGCAAAGGAGTAATCATGACGATGACCTCGACCCTTCCCGACATTGAAAGCCTCTCGCTCCTCATCAACCAGGAGATCCGCGTGCGCGCCTCGATTGATGTCACCTTCGCGGCGCTTCTCGAACAGCTGGGCCCCGGCAGCGAAATGCCGGACGGCAGGCCGATGCCGCTCAAGATCGAGCCCTGGCCCGGTGGCCGCTGGTTCCGTGATCTTGGCGACAACAACGGACACTTCTGGGCCCATGTGCAGGCCATCAAGCGCCCCACCCTGCTTGAGTTTTGCGGACCGCTGATGATGTCGCATCCTGTCGCCAATAATGTGCAGTATCGGCTCAGCGAAGAGGATGGCGAGACCATCATTCGTTTCCGCCACTCCGGCTTCGGTCTCGTTCAGGAAGACCACAAGAAGGGCGTCTCTGGTGGATGGGCCTACATCCACGAGCAGGTCCGCAAGCGCGCCGAAGGCTCACGCTGATCGCTCTGCCACCGCACTCATCCGCTTTCCACGAGAAGGAGTATCGCCATGTTGATGACTCAATCTTCTACTTCCATCGCTGACTCGCTGCTGGCCGAGTTTGAGGCGCAGGCCTCCGTCACGCGCAGATTTCTGGAGCGGCTGCCCGAAGACAAACTCACCTGGAAGCCGCACGAAAAGTCTCTAACAGCCGGCCAGCTCGCCTTCCATCTCGCCACCATACCCGGCGGCGTGGTGCGCTTTGTCTGCAACAATCCGGCGCAGGCTCCTGGCTTCCAATTTCCCCAACCCGCAAGCCTGCAGGAAGTCCTGGATCAATTCAACGAGAGCATCGTGACGGTGCGGAAGCTTTTGCCGGCATTTGAAGACGGCGCCATGACGGAGACCTGGCGATTGGTTGCCGGCGACCGCGAACTCATGGCTGTGCCGCGCGTAGCCTTTCTTCGCGACATCATGCTCAACCACTGGTATCAACATCGCGGTCAGTTCAGTGTGTATCTGCGCCTGCTGAACGTGCCGGTGCCGGCAAGCTGGGGTCCCAGCGCCGACGAGTTGCCGCCGTTTCTGCAAACTGCGTAGCCGGGTCTGTTTTGCCGCCTTGCTTAACAAATGTGGAAGGAGCAGTGGCCTTCAGGCCACTGAATTCAAATTCCAGGACGACACGCCTTCAGGCCCGGGCTTCAGCATCGAGGAATTCGGCCGGAGGATGGGGAAGCCTCATCGGCTTCCCGCCTCCTGCACCATCGCCTCGGCGCGCCGCATCGAATCCAGCCGGCTCTGCTTCGCCGCGTCCATATCTGCAGGCCGCAGTGGATTGTTCTGCATGTGCTTTGCATACTGCTCCACGCGCTCGGCAAAATCCGCACCGTCGGCAGTCACGGCCGCCCGCGCCTGGGGCAGCACTTCGTGAAAATGCGCAATCTCTTCTACGGCGCGTTCGGGATGATAGCCGAGCCGGTCGCCGGTCTGCGTCGCATCGATCAGCGCATCGGGCGGCGCTGACACCGGCGATGTCTGCTGCAGCGCATCATAGGCCGCGCGCAGCCGCGTCATCGAGCCGGCAAACCCATCGAGCTCGCTACGCCGCGCCGTCAGCCCCGCCGCGCGCCTTACCTCGACAACAACTTTGCTGCTCACACTGCTGCGCGCTACCGGAATCACCGTCGTCAGCGTGTTGCCTTTGAAAGCCCAGCCATCCTTGCCGTCGAGTCCTGCTCGTTTCATCGGCGCGCCGTTCACCATCACTGACGCTGGAGGCCAGTCGGCCGGAAGGCGCAGCTCATACGCGCGCATCTTCAGCATGCCGGGATAGCTGCCCTCTACTGGCCCGATCTCTACGCGCAGCGTGTCGCCCGTTTGCTTCGCCACGATTGGTGTACGCGCAAAGACCCCGCGCTGGTATTCGACCGAAACGCCCGAGTCCTCATAGATCGAGTATTGCGAGCTCTCGCCCGGTATGAGCGGCCACACATTCACGATCAACGGATCGACCAGCCTCTCGCCCATGTACAGCATCGGCGGCTGCATCGGCACAATTGCGCCCGCCTTCAGATACACCGGAATCTGGTCGATGGAAAAACTGCGATCCACTTGCGCCGGCCCATCGAGACGCTTGCCCGTGGGCCACTCGATCCAGTGCCCGTCGGGCAGCCAGATCTTTTCGCTCGCCAGGCCGCTCGTCTTATCAACGGGAGTCGCCACAGGCGCAGCAAGCATCGCATCTCCGAAGAGATACTCGTTCTTCGCATCGTAGGTCTGCGCCTCATCGGGCCAGTCATAGTAGAGCGGCCGGAAAAAGGCCACGCCTGTGTCATACGTCCGCCGTGCTTCGGTGTAGATGTACGGCTGCAGCGCATAGCGAAGCTGAAACGCCGAGCGCAGAATCGCGGAGTACGGTTCGGGATACGCCCAGATCCTCCGCTCCGAATCGGGATTCTTCGTCGTGTGCGTGCGCAGGATTGGGCTGAACGCGCCGAACTGCACCCAGCGCGTGTACAGCTCCGGATCGACTGCGCCGGGCATGTGTCCGCCGATGTCATGGCTCCAGTAGGCGTAACCCACGTTCGCGGCCGTCGCCGTAAACCACGGCTGAAAGGCCAGCGAATCCCACACCGAGATCGTGTCGCCCGAAAAGCCGATCTGGTAGCGATGATTGCCCAGCCCGCCCCAGCGATGAAAGAGCAGCGGCCGCTTGCCCTCACGCTGCTGATCGGTGAAGTGGATGTAATTCAGCCACCAGGTATTGTTGACGCCTGGCAATTTGGTGTTGGGCTCCTGCTGCCAGTCGAGCCACCAGAAGTTGATGCCCTGCTTCTCCAGCGGATGAAGCACCAGATCGAAGTAGCTCGTAGCCCAGCGCTTGTCGGTAGGATCGAAGGGCACATACTTTTTCGTCGCCGGATCGATGCCCATCGCGCGCGCCATCGCCGGATAGGCCGCTTCCCACGGCTGAATGCCGGAGGCAGGATGCAGATTCAGCGTGGCCTTCAGTCCCTCACTATGCACCTTCGCGAGAAAGTCCTGCGGATCGGGAAAGAGCAGCTTGTTCCAGGAGTAGCCCGTCCAGCCAAGCCTTTCTCCTGACTGGTCGGCCGCACCCATCGCCTTCAGTTGCAGGTCATTTGTGTGCCAGTCCATATCGATCACCAGCACATCGAGCGGCGTATCGTTCTCGCGAAAGCCGCGTACCAGTTCGTCGAGTTCCTGGTCGCTGTAGGCCCAGTAGCGCGACCACCACGCGCCGAAGGCAAAGCGTGGCGGCAGCGGAATACGCCCGGCCACGCGCACGTAATCGCCCAAGGCCTTGCGGCAGTCATGCCCGTAGCCGAAGAAATACCAGTCGACATAGGAGCCCGGATTCTCATGCGCAGGCCGCTCCATCACCCACGGCCACGGACTCTTCTCGCCGGCGAGAAAACGAAAGTCCGCAGAATCGAAGAGCGGGCGCGTCGAGTCATCCACCAGCGCCCATCCCGAGCGCGACACGAGTCCTTGCTCGATGGGCTCGCGCGTCTGGCTGCCCCGTGCGCCATCCAGCGTGCGCGTGGTGCCGAGCAGGTTCTGTGTGTCCTCAAGCCCTGGATGCCACACGACCGGCCGGTCATAGAGCTTGAACGTGATAGAGAGATTGTCGGCGGTGAAGTGGCCATCGCCGCTGGGCCTGTACGTAAGAATGAGATCGCCGGTCTGAAGAGTGAGTGCTTTGTCCGGACCGTTCACTTCATTGCGAGATTCAAACTTCGGCACCGGCAGCTTACGATTGATGAACACAAATGAAGCATGATCTTCGAACTTGCCATCGGCCGACCACTCCATGCGTATGAGCTGCGGCGTCAACACCGTAAAACGCGCATTGCCAGCTACGACAACAGCTCTGGGATCGGCGACGGGGTCTTCCGCAGATGGCAGAGGAGAAGCCGCCGCTGCAGGTTGGCGGGTTTGCGCTCCGCATGCGAGGCTGCACGCAAGTAGGAGCGAGAGGCGGGCGAACGCCCGATACCACGAACCTGTGCCGTTGAATTTCTGTATTTTCATGGCAGGGGAAAGGCTAACACCGGAGGCGCACAGAGAGGCATCCGTCCGGCTTTGATCCGGACCTAAATGTGGGAGACTTGTTCCTCGGTCACCAGTTCGCGCACCAGCATCAAGCCTCCGATGAACGATCCATCGTCTGAGTAGATGGGCCGGGTCGAGACTTCGAGGTTCGCCGGCGAGCCATTCCGGCCGTCGTACAGCACGTGCCGGGCAGAGACCGTCTCACCGCGCAGCATCGTTCGCGACAATGGAAACTCCTCGGGCTGCAACGTGCGTCCATCCGCCCGCGCAAAGCGCACCTTGGTATATTCGACCAGCTTCTGCCCAGGGTAGATGGCGCCGTGAAAGATGCGATCGGCCTCGGGGTTCACCATGTAGATGCTGCAGTCCTGCGCATCGGCAAGGGCCATCCCAATGGGAACGGCATTCACCGCCGCACGCAGTTCAGCCTGGCTGTTCTGCAGCTCTTCGGTGGTCTGTTTCTGGCCGTGCACTTCCTCAACCACACCGTAGATACAGATCACTTTCCCAGTGGGCCCAAAGCGCGGTGAGCCGCGGGACCGCATCCAGAGCCATTCGCCGCCGGGCCGCCGCACGCGATACTCAATGTCGATCGGCGCACCGCTGCTGAGCGAAGCGCGAATCGCTTCCTGGGTCGGTTTCACATCGTCCGGATGCAGCATCTTCTGCCATCCGTCGCCCATTGCTTCGTCCATCGGCTGGCCAGTGAACGCCTCCCAGCGCGAGCTTGCCTCTGTCACACGGCCATTGCTGTCCAGCACCCACGGCACATGCGGACTAAGCTGCATCATGTGCCGATAATGGTTCTCACTTTCCCGCAGCGCGCGTTCCGTCTTCCTGGCATCGCTGATGTCCATGATGGCCACCGAAACGCCCAAGATCTCGCCAGCCTCGTCGCGCGCCGGCTGGTAGGAGAGGAGAAGCGTCTCGCCGTGGCTACCATCCGCAAGTGGCGGCTTCTGCACCTCTACGCCCGCCACGGGCTCGCCCTGCATGGCTCGCCGGATGTACGGCTCGACCAGAGGAAAGACACGCGGAATCACTTCGGCCACCGTCTTGCCCAGATGCGCGGCCAAAGGCACTCCATTCATCTGCGAGAGCCGCCGGTTCAGGCTCACATAACGCATGTTGCGATCGAGCAGACACAACCCCACGGGCACGCCGTCATAGATGGCCTGCAGCTGCGCCAGCCGCTGCGCGGGCAACGCTTCAAGGCTTGTGATAGAGTCGCCATCCATCGGCGCAGAGATGACGGTGCGGGATTGGTTTTGAAACGCGGCGACGACCTGAGGGAGCTCCTCCGCTGAGACCGGATGGCCATAAAACCAGCCCTGCCCTACGTCGCAGCCCAGCCAGATAAGCATGCTCGCCTGCTCTTGCGTCTCCACGCCTTCGGCCACAGTCGCCAGTCCTAGGCTCTGCCCCAGGCCAACGACAGATGCGACGATTTTTCGGCTCTCCCGCTTCACCGTCATCGAACTCACAAAGCTGCGGTCGATCTTGAGTTCGTCGAAGGGCAGTGCGTGAAGATGCCGCAGGCTGGAGTAGCCGGTGCCGAAATCGTCGAGAGCGAGCCGGCAGTTGAGCCCTTTCAGCTCGAGAGCTACGGCCTGGGCCCGCGAAAGATCGTCGAGCAGTGCGCTTTCGGTGATCTCAACGATCAGCCGGTCAAGCGGAAAACCGCTCTGCGCTGCGAGAGTCGCAATCCGTTCGGGCAGCTGATACCCCAACAACTGCAGGGGTGAAATATTGACGGAGAGTTTGAGCGTGCTGTTGATCAGCGCCGGAGAAGCAAAGGCACGCTGAAACACGACACGCGAAAGCTGGTCAATCAGGCCGCTCTCTTCAATCCAGGGGATAAAGTCTTCCGGGGCGATAGCGCCAAAGGTTTTGTGATTCCAGCGGGCAAGCACCTCAAAGCCAGACAGCTGGCCGGTGCGCAACTCGACGAGCGGCTGGAAGACAGGGAAGAACTCCCCCTCATCGAGAGCACGAAGGATGTCGGTCTCATGGAAGACCATGCAGCCAATCTACGCTAGATTGCTTTCAGTGTCATCGATATTTCCACCCGAAATGTTACTCAAAAGTAATTTTGACCCCGGTTAAGCCCGTATAAATGAAAACGCATTCAGCACTGTGTGGGGGAGACTAGCGAGGGCCGCCTTCGCGGTCTACCTCGTCGACGACCTGCCGCTCAGCGATCTTGTCCAGCTGATTGCGCCAGTCGAGCGACTCGATAAATGGCCGCGACTCACGCCAGCCCGGCTCCACGATCACGTGTAGTTCGAGATAGACTCTCGTGCCGAGCAATGACTCGATCTTGCGCCGCGCGCCCGCGCCAATCTCTTTCAGCTTGCTGCCGCCCTTGCCGATCAGGATCGCCTTCTGCCCGTCGCGCTCGCAGTAGATCGCTGCCGCGATACGTGTGAGCGGCAACCGCTCCGGCGCGCCTTTCTTGCGCGGCCTAGCTGAAGCGGCGACAGCCTCGGAACTTGGCTCTTCAAAGCGCTCGATCACCACCGCCGAGGCATAAGGAACCTCTTCGCCGGTTTCGATCAAAATGCTCTCGCGGATCAGCTCCGCCACCATAAAGCGCAGTGGCTGGTCAGTGTACTGATCCTTCGGATAATAGCGCTCGCCCTTGGGCAGCGCCGCAACGATTTTGCGCACCAGCAGATCGACGCCGTCGCGTTTCCGCGCGCTCACCGGAATCACTTCGGCGAAGTTGTGCTGCTTCGTCAGCGCTTCTATCAGCGGCAGAAGCTGGTCCTTCTTCACCAGATCGATCTTCGTCAAAACCAGAAAGACCGGACAATCCAGCTTGCGAATCATGCTGAAGAGGAACTCGTCTTCACTAGCCCACGCGCCGCGCGCATTCTTCTCGCTCTGGTCTTCGGCTTGGCCGAGCCTGACCCTCCGCGTCGCATCCATCAACACCAGCACCAGGTCGCGCGATTCGAGCGCCTCGTGCACCTCCTGCAGCATGCGGCGATCGAGCTGGCTTCCCGGCTTATGCACGCCCGGCGTATCCACAAAAACGATCTGCGCCGCGGCCGAGCCTCTGCGCGCCGGCACTTCCACCACGCCCGCAATGCGATTGCGCGTGGTCTGCGGCTTGGCCGTGACAATCGCCACCTTCTCGCCCGTCAGGGCGTTGAGAAGCGTGCTCTTGCCCACATTGGGCCGTCCGACAATGGCGACAAATCCTGATTTCAACGGCTCTCTTACTCCAATCTTCACTATTATCGCGGATGAGCGGTACGAGTGGTGGTCGCAGGAGATTCCGATTGCTATCATCGCCCTATGATCCCAGAGGGCCAAACCAGGCGCCTGCACCTGCGCCCGCTCGCAGCCGAAGATGCTGCGCAGATTCAGGAGATCTTTCCGCATTGGGAGGTTGTGCGGTACCTGATGAACATCGTGCCGTGGCCTTATCCGCCGGATGGCGCCCGTTTTTACGTCAACCAAATCGCCCTGCCCGCGATGGAGCGCGGCCAGGAATACCATTGGACGCTGCGCCTGCATACCGCGCCGGAGCAAGTCATCGGCGTGATCAGCCTGAAACCCACCGAGGACGATCATCGCGGATTCTGGCTCGGGCTTCCCTGGCACGGTCAGGGCCTGATGAGCGAAGCCGCTGCCTGGACGAATGATTTCTGGTTTGACACGCTGGGTTTTCCGCTGCTGCGCGTCTCAAAAGCCGCAGGCAATCTCGCTTCGCGCCGCATCTCGGAGAAGCAGGGCATGCGATTGGTAAGAATGCGTGAAAAGGACTACGTCTGCGGCCGCCTTACCACCGAAGTGTGGGAGATTACGGCCGATGAGTGGCGAGCATGGAAGGCGGCGCAAGTAGATTCGAGCGCCGCCGGCTCATGCGCTGCAACATAGCATTCAGTTCGGGTTCTCCAAGCTCTAATACACCGTGGCTGCCTGGTTCGCAGCCGACTGCTGCCTCGAGTCTGATCCATGCTGCTTCACCAACTTGTTATAGATTCCGAGCAACAGAAAAGGCGCGGCCCATTGGCCCACGAAGAGAGAAGAATGTTTTCGTGATGTGAAGAGCAGGCCGGCGGAAACGGCCATGGCTCCCAAGGCAAAGGCGAGAAATGCGCTCGAAGGCATCTGCGCCGTGCACTTTTCAATAGCAGCGGTTACTTGGCCCTCCGCTGCATCTCCTTTACTTACACGGTAGTCGGTCATACAAAATCTCCTGAGTGGGTCAATCTCTCCCACTCAGATGCGAACCTGCGAAGAAAAACGTTCATCTACAAACGTCTTCTTTGCTATTACGAACACAATGCCTGAAAAGATTTAAGCCTCTCGACCGGACGCCTCATGGAGCGCGCGATCGTTGGCCGCTGGCGGAAAGATGCGCAGCCGCTCCACGCGTCGGCCTGTGGACTCCACCACCTCCGTGCGCACTCCGACTGACTCGATCATCACCACCTCGCCGGCCAGCGGAATACGGCCCTCAATCTCGCTGATCAGGCCGCCGAGCGTCGCTGCCTCGTAGCCCTCGCCCACATCGACCGGTTCGCCGAAAAGGTCACCAAGCTGATCGACAGGAAAGCCGCCGGGCACGAGCCATGAGCCGCCCGGTTCGCGCTGCGGTTCTTCGATCGAACCTTCCTCTTCGTGCTCGTCGCGAATATTGCCGACGATCTGCTCCAGCAGGTCTTCGATCGTGACCAGGCCTGCGACCGCGCCATACTCGTCAATCACAATACGCATGTGCTGCTTTTCACGCTGCATCTCGCGCAGCAGTTCATAGCCGCGCTTGGTCTCCGGCACAAAGGCCGCGGGGCGTTTGATCGTCGCCACCGTGCGCGCGCGTGCCTCTTCGTCTGCGATCTGCAGCAGGTCATGCGTAAAGGCGATGCCGGTGATGTTATCGAGCAGTCCGGCAAAAACAGGAACCCGCGAATAGTTATGCTCACGCAGCAGTTCGAGAAAGCGCTCCAGCGTTGTAGCTTCGGGAACCGCGAAGATCTCTGGCCGGGGCGTCATCACCTCGCGCACCAGTTTGTCGCCAAACTCCACTGCCGAGCGCACAAGTTCGCGGTCGCTCTTTTCGAGAATGCCCTCCTCCTCGCCGGCCTCGATCAATGCTTCGACATCGACAGCAGTCTCTTCTTCCGGACTGGCCGGCTGTTCGGCCAGCGCGCCCACAGAGAAGAAGAACCGGATAAACACCGTGATCGGCGTCGTGATCCAGAGCAGCAGGCGGATCGGCCAGATAAGCCGCGTCGCCCACAACCCCTGTGTTCGGTTGAAGAGCAGCGAAGGAAGAAGCTGGTTGCAGAAGACAACCACCAGCACCACGCCGAGCACAGCTTGCGCCACTTCGAAGGCTGTGGGCGGCGCAAAATGCGGAGCGCGATCAAAAATCACCGCACCGAACTCGAGCGCGATCAGCCCAAGCGCCAGTTGCTGCAAAACGGCAGCCGAAAGATAGGCATGCTCACGATCTAGGCCAAGCTGCGGCTCGATCCGCTCCTGCCATGCGTCAAGATTCTCCTGCACCTCGCGCGTGAGAATCTTGCCGAACTCCGCATACACCCGCGTGATGTAAGCAGCCAGTGTCTCTACCGCCGCCAAAAACACGATGAAGAGAACGCCCCACAACGTCATGGCTTTCTTCTCCTCACTCGATCACGCACCTTTCGCACCCGATCTGTTTGCCTGTCATCCTGAGCGGGAGTCCGCTTCACGGAGTGAAGTGGACGAGAGTCGAAGGACCTGCTTTGGGTCTTTTGGGAGGAAACGGCACCGGTCTCAGTTCTCTCAATCAGCCCCTCCGGCAATCCAAGCCGCCTGCGCAGTAGCCGTTCTCTGCGCGCCATCTGGCCTTGGTCGGTCTCATGATCGTATCCGGCCAGGTGAAGCAGCCCATGGAGAATCAGAACCTTGATCTCCGTCGCGAGCGTGTGCCCCTGCTCTATAGCCTGCCGTCGCGCCGTCGGCACGCTGATCGCCAGATCGCCTTTTTCCTGGTTTTGGACCGAAGTATCGGCAGGGAAGGAAAGCACGTCCGTCGCCTTGTTCTTGCCGCGGAACTGGCGGTTCAGCCTCCGGATCGAAGCATCGCTGGTGAGCAGTACCGTGACCTGCCCCTGCAGACGCACTGCATTCCTGGCCCGGGTCAAAAAATGGGTAAGCATTCGAGTGGAAGGCAAGCGAAGAATCGGCCGCGCGGCCCCTGCGGCGCGTGGCGCGGTGACGGCGTCCAAATCTGGCCCGAGATCTGGGTCGAGAAGGATCATTTTGGATAGAGCCGCCACGATGGCAGGGCGGCTCCTGGTATGCATTGATGATACGCGAACCGGCGCAGCGCCTCGCCGCGCCAGCCCTTCAGCCCGCTCAACTTATTGCGGCTTCGCTGGATGCGCCGGCTGTGCCTGTGCCCGCTCTTCCATCGCCGGAACCCCAACCTCGATGCCGCCACTGAGCGGCAGCTCCTGCTGCTGCGGCTTGGCGCTCTCGTAAGCGCGCACAATCCGCTGCACCAGCGCATGGCGCACCACATCGGAGTCCTCAAAGTGGCAGAAGTGGATGCCCTCCACCCCATCCAGCACATTGATTGCGTCCACCAGACCCGATTTGCGCGGATTCGGCAAGTCGATCTGTGTAATATCGCCCGTGATTACGGCCTTTGAATTGTTGCCCAAGCGCGTCAGGAACATCTTCATCTGCTCGATGGTCGTGTTCTGCGCCTCGTCCATGATGATGAAGGCATCGTTGAGCGTGCGGCCGCGCATGAAAGCGAGCGGCGCCACTTCGATCACGTTTTTTTCGAGCATCTTCTCTACGCGCTCCGGCTCCAGCAGATCGTAGAGCGCGTCATAGAGCGGTCGCAGATACGGATCGACCTTCTCCTGCAGCGAACCAGGCAAAAAACCGAGTTTCTCGCCCGCTTCCACGGCCGGCCGCACCAGCACAATGCGGCTCACTTTTTTAGCGTTCATTGCGGCCACAGCCATCGCCACGGCAAGATAGGTTTTGCCCGTGCCGGCCGGCCCCACGCCGAAGACCATGTCGTTCTGTTCGATCGCTTCCACATAGCGGCGCTGGTTGAGCGAGCGCGGCTGCACCGTACGCTTGATGCCCGCCGAGCGCTGCTTGCCTGAGTCGGCCAGCCCGCGCAGCGTTGTGGCCGGGTCGGCCACGACCAGGCGCAGCATGCCGTTCAATTCCCCATTGTGTGGATGAATACCCTGGCGGCGAAGCGTCTCGAAGTCCTGGAAGATGCGCTGGACTCGCGTCACGCCCTCCTCCGGTCCCTCCACATGCACGGCATCCGAGCGAAGATCGATACGGACACCGAGTGAGTCTTCCATCAGCCTGAGGTTTTCATCGCGAGTCCCAAACAGGGGCTCAAGATTGGGTGTGATCTCCAGATCGATCTTCAAAGGATTCGACAGCCTCCTGGACGGTTAGGGGTGAAAACAAACCGGCCGAAGCCGCAGTCGGCAGCGGCCGGCATAGACCTACTCCATGTATCGGCAGAATCTACAGGAAAGTTGCGGGAACGGCTAAGTTCGGCGTGCAACCAAGGCGTCAGACCAAGAGCAGAGCCATAGCTCAGGGAGGCCTGGGACGACCGCGGGTTGGTAATGGCGACCAAGATTCCGGTATCTGGCCTTGAGAGTAGCGCGACTATCGAAACGCGTCAATCGCAGCCATCGTTAAATTTGATGAACCGCGTGCCTCCCCCGGATACCTTGGTAACGGAGAGAGGCAGAACCAAGGACGGAACTGGTTCGATTGGATCAAATTCGTCTGAATCGCCTATCTCTGAATTGCCTATCTGTGAATTGCTATCGACGATCGCGCCCAGAACCTGGTTTACGAGCCGTTCTTCGAGCCACACGGCTCAATTGACCCTGAGGCGCAATTCCCGTAAACTAGATAATTGCGAGGGATGCGGCTCGAGTTGCATTCTTATCCGCATCATTCCGAAGAGATTAAGGAAGAACCATGGCAAACCATGTATCGGCGCTCAAGCGCGCCCGCCAGACCGAAACCCGCACTGCCGTGAACCGCGCCAATCGCAGCCGCGTGCGCACCAGCCTCCGCGCCCTTCGCGAGGCGCTGACCAAGGGCGACGCCAAGGCCGCCCAGGCGCAGTACCGTGCAACGGTTTCTGTCCTCGACAAGAGCGTGCAGAAGGGCATTCTGCACGACAACACCGCCTCCCGCTACAAGAGCCGTCTCAACGCGCGGCTGAAGGCCCTGACCACGGCCAAAGCGTAACAGCCCGCTCCCTCCTCAATTTTGGACGGAAACAGCCGGGTCAAACCCGGCTGTTTGTGTCTATGGTGGCTGAAGTCAAACATTGTCATGTTGAGCGGAGTCCGCCAACAGCGGACGGAGTCGAAAGACCTGCGGTTGCCTTGCTCTGCAAGAATCAGCTCAGCCGCTCAAAAATCCCCGCCGCCCCCATGCCGCCACCCACGCACATCGTCACCATCCCATAGCGGGCCTTCCGGCCTTTCATCTCTTGGAGGAGAGTTGCGGTAAGTTTGGCCCCCGTGCACCCCAGCGGATGTCCCAGCGCAATCGCCCCGCCGTTTACGTTGACCTTTTCCGGATCGAGTCCCAGCGTCCGGATCACCGCCAGCGACTGCGCCGCGAATGCCTCGTTCAATTCGATCAGGTCGATATCATTCAGCGTCAGTCCGGCCAGCTTCAGCGCCTTGGGGATCGCTGTTACGGGGCCGATCCCCATCTCTTCGGGCAGACATCCCGTCACGGCATACGCTACAAGTCGCGCCAACGGCTGAACGCCCAATTCTCTCGCCCGGCCAGCTTCCATGAGCACGGTGGCCGCTGCGCCATCGGAAGTCTGCGACGAATTTCCTGCCGTTACTGACCCCTGTGCATGAAACGCCGGCTTGAGCTTGGCCAGCGCCTCGGCCGAGGTATCGGCGCGTGGCCCCTCATCGGCCATAAAGAACGACTCCGCCACCACGGGCTTGCCGGCCCGCTTGCCTGGAACCGATACGGCAACCGGAACCGGAACGATCTCCTCGAACCGTCCCGCCACTTGCGCCGCCAGTGCCTTTTTGTGGCTGGCCAGCGCAAACGCGTCCTGATCTTCGCGCGAGACCTTATAGTGCTTTGCCACCCGCTCGGCAGTCAGACCCATGGTCAAGAGCGACGCAGGATAGTGCTCCGCCATCCAGGGATTCGGGCTCGGCTTGAGGCCTCCCATCGGGATCAGGCTCATCGATTCCGCGCCTCCGGCAATCACCACCTTCGCGCCGCCGGCACGGATGCGGTGATCGGCCTGCGCAATCGCTTCAAGTCCCGAGGCACAAAGCCGGTTCACCGTAGCGCCGGGAATCTCCACCGGCAGCCCCGCCCGCAAAATCGCCCACCGCGCGATGTCCCAGCCCTGCTCACCTTCGGGCTGCGCACAGCCCAGGATCACGTCGTCGATTTCGGCACTGTCCAGGCTTGGGACCTTCTCCAAAGCTGCGCCCAACGCAGTAGCTGCGAGATCATCGGGGCGCGTGGTCGAAAGCGCACCCTTGGGCGCCCGGCCCACCGCCGTCCGCACCGCACTGACTAGAACCGCTTCCGCCATAACACCACACTCCAAGCTGAACCCGCTAGCTCTGCGCGACTACTAAAGCCGGCAGCCTGATCGCGCTGACTCGCCGACTTGCTGACCCGCTGACTTGCTAATCACTCGTCGCCACAATCGTCCACGCATTCTCAGCGAAATAGTGGTAGACGGTTTTATGGTCAATGATCGAATCGGCCAAAGCATCGTGATCCAGCTTCGGCGGCGAATGCCGCATTCCCACCTGCGCCGTGCGCACCTGTTCAGGCGAGGCCGGATCAATTCCCCAATCGAACCCGAGCCCATCCTCCGCCCCATGGGCCTGCAGCCGCTCCGTCTCCGGCGCCGTGGCCAAAACTGTTGGCGACGAAGGATTGTCACCGAAGAACACCAGCAGCGAGACGGTCCCCTGCACGGAGCAAAGCACAGCCCAGTCTTTCGACCCACGTCGCTCCAGGCTCGCTTCGATCACGTTTTCCGGTCCATGCGCCTCATAGGTCTGCGGAATCAGGCAGCCCCGCTGATTCAATAGATTCTGCACACTCGCCGGAAGCTGCGGAAAGGAACTAACCGGCAGATGATGGACGACATAATGCGTCGCCCGCCCGTCCACTGTGATCTGCCCGGTTGTGGTCAATGACTCGTCTTGAGCGCCGCTTGGACCGCTCGCAAGCAGTACTCCCAGCGTGCAACCCACCCACCGAAGCCAACGCATCCTGACATGCATCATCATCAGTTCCGCAGCGGCTTGCCGGTTTTGAGCGTGAACGCGATCCGCTCCTGCGTCTTGCGTTCGCCGCAGAGCGAAAGAAAGGCCTCGCGCTCGAGATCGAGTAAGTATTGCTCTGTGAGCAATGCACCCGGCGTCACGCGCCCGCCGGCAAGAATGTACGCAAGCCAACGGGCTACCTTCTGATCGTGCTCTGAGGCAAAACCCGCCTCGCCCATCAGAAAGACGCCCGTCTCCATCATCGCCAGCGCCGAAGATCCGGGCGCAGGAATCATTCTAGGCTGCGGCGCAACATAACCCGCCTCGGCCAGCACGGCAGCCTGTGCCTTCGCATCCAGAAGCAGGCGCTCGCGGTTCATCGTGATGTGGTCGGCTGTTGCAAACAGTCCCAGTGTCCGCGCCTCCAAGGCGGAAGTCGATACCTTCGCCATCGCCATCGTCTCGAGCGCACGCTTCAGCGCGGTCGCCAACTCTGCCGACTGCGCAAACCGCGACGACGGATCGCGCGGATCAGGCGGCGCCAGCGCAGCAGCCGTATCCATCGCCCGCAGCAACATCTCCTTTGTTCCGCCGCCTGCCGGAATCAGACCCACGCCCGCCTCGACCAATCCGATATATGTCTCCGCATGGGGCTGGCGACGCACCGCGTGCAGGCAGATCTCCGCGCCGCCGCCGAGCGCAAGCCCGAACGGCGCCACCACTACCGGCCGCGGACAGAACTTGATCGCCGCCGTCATCTGCTGAAAGCTGTGGATGATGGCTTCGAGCTCGTCGAACTCACCTTCCTGCGCGACCATCAGCAACTGCATCAGGTTCGCGCCGACGCTGAAATTGTCGCGATCGCCCGAGATCACAAACCCGGCAAACTCACGCACCGCGTCGGACGCTGGATTGAGCGCCGACGAGATCATCTGCAGCACGTCACCGCCAATCGCGTTCTTCAGCGAGTGCAGTTCGATGCACGCAATGTCGTCTCCCAGATCAATCAGAGAAGCGCCCGCATTCGAGCGGACCACTTTCTCCGTCCGACGAAAGTCTGCCACACGTGCGTGGCCAGGCGTCGACGGTATCGGCTCCGGCAATCCCGTTGCCGGCTGAAAGCACGCTCTGCCTTCGTCTGCATACCAGCTTGTTTGTCCGGCCGCCAGCAGAAACTCTGCTCGCGAGCTCACCGGCAGGCCAAGCGCTTTCATGCGCGCAACAGTCGAGCCAACGCCCACCGCGTCCCACATCTCGAAGGGCCCAAGCTCCCAGTTGAAGCCCGCGCGCATCGCCGCATCGATCGCGACGGCATCGCCGGCCACTTCGCCGATGCGATCGGCCGCGTAGTTCCAGAGCGCAGCCAGAAATGGCCACAGAAACGACGCCGCTTTGTCCTTGGCCGGATCGTTCACCAACAACAGCCGCAGCCGTTCCGCCACAGTAGCCGCATTCTTCGCCATCTCGAGCGAGGGCAGTGCAGGCTTCGTGCTTGGCCGATACTCGAAGCTCTTCAAATCGAGAACGCCGCGCTCTTCCTTGCCGTCTGCGCCGCGCGTCTTTTTATAAAAGCCCTGTCCCGTCTTGTCGCCCAGCCATCCGCGCTTCAGCAGCTCATCTAGAACGGGTGAAAACTGCCCCTCCGGCACACCTTGCGGAAAATTGCGCGCCACGTGCGCAAGAATATCGATGCCCACCAGATCGGCCAGCCGGAAAGTGCCTGTCCGCGGCCAGCCCAGCACGGGGCCGGTCAGTACATCCACTTCTTCAATCGTGAGCCCCTGCTCCAGCATCAGGTTGGCCGCGTTGAACATCACGGCGATGCCGATGCGGTTGGCGATAAAGTTCGGCGTGTCGTTCGCAAACACCACCTGCTTGCCCAGCAGCCGGTCCGCGAAGGCCGCAAACGATGCCACCAGCGCCGGCTCAGAATCCGTTGTCGGGATCACTTCGAGCAATTGCATGTAACGCGGCGGATTAAAGAAGTGCGTGCCGAAGAAGCGCTCCTTAAGTGATTCGAGCCCCGCTCCAACCTTCGCCACCGGCAATCCCGATGTATTCGTCGTCAGGACCGCCGTCTTGCTCAGATGCGGAAGAACTCTTGCGAGCAGCGCCGTCTTAATCTCCAGATTTTCCGCAACCGCTTCCACGACCCAGTCGCACTGCGCAAGAGCCGGCAGATCGTGATCGAAATCGCCGGGAGTAATCAGCGCAGCGAGCCCAGGCTCAAAGAACGCAGCCGGCTTGGACTTACTGAGAGTCGCAAGCGCCGTCTTCGCTAAGCACTCCGCGCCTTCACTTTTTGCAGGGAGATCGAGCAGCAGCGTTGGAATTCCCGCATTGGCCAGATGCGCAGCGATTCGCGAGCCCATGGTGCCCGCGCCCAGTACAGCCGCGCGCCGGACCAGAAGCGGCTTGGCGCTTTGCTCGGAAGCCGTGCTGGCCGCTACAGTGCTCATCGGGAGAAAATCGCGCCTCAAACGCTCGCAGCATACGCAACATCAGGGCGTGGGGTCAAGGCTGCTACAGCTTGCGCCGATCGTAGAACCAATTTCAGCGTTCAGCAAAATGCGCAGCCTCTATCGTTGCCAGATCACCTTGCCCGAACGAATCACCGCCTGCACCTTTGAAAAGTTCGTTAAATTCTCCGCCGGATCAGCCGACAATATCGTCAGATCCGCCAGCTTGCCCGGCGCGATGGTTCCTTTCTGATCGAAAACGCCCATCCGAGTCGCAGGATTCACCGTTAGCATCGCCAACACATCCTGCCAGCTCAACCCGCAACGGCCCAGCGCTTCGTACTCACCCTCAGTTGAATAGTCGGTCATGTAGCCCACGTCCGTGCCAAAAACCAGCGTGCCGCCAAGCGTGTGAAATTCCCGCACCTCGGCATAGATCGGGTCGAGATATCCAGGATCGGTGGTCACGGTCGTCGCAAACATCTTGAGCGTAGGAACCATCGCCAAGCGGCGCGCCACAATCGCAGCCAGCAGCGCCTGGTCAACGCCACGCGTGTCATCGGCTGCGTGCGCCAGCACATCCACGCCTGCATCCATTGCCACGCGCACGCCGGCAAGATTCGAAGGATGCGCGAAAACCAGCTTGCCCAGAGCATGTGTCTGTTGCACAGCGGCCGTCGCCACATCTACCGGCATCGGCAGCACATGGCCATGCGCCATCCACGAGCCGGTGAAGAGCTTCGTCAGGTCCGCGCCCATGGCGACGTTTTGCTGCACGACGCTTCGCGCCTTTTCCGGCGTGTCCGGTTGTGGCATCAGCGCCGCCTGCCATGCGGGCGCATGCAGATAATAAGGAATGCCATGCGGTGGATAAAGCGCAGCAGTCGCCGTATAGATCAACGGCCCATTCAGCTCGCCGCGCTCGATGCGCCGGCGAACGGCAATCGTATTCGCCGGGTTTGAGCCGAGATCGACGACGGTGGTAAAGCCGCGGGCGAGAAACATGTCCGCAAGCTGCGCGTTGAGCGTGGCCGCCGACTTGAACTCAGCAAAATTCCACTTCGGCTCTGTGAGATGAACGTGCGCATTCCAGAAGCCCGCGGTCACCACGCAGTGGTCGCAGGCGATCAGCTTCGCGTCAGAAGGAACGGCAACGTTCGCGCCCACCGCCATGATGCGGCCATCATGAATGAGCACCGTGCCGTCGGCGATCGGCGGATCCATTGGCGAGGTGTAGATGCGGGCGTGCTCGATTGCCAGCGTGCTCTGCCCCAGGCGCAGCGGCGGATGCGGATCGCGGCGTGGATAGAACTCGATCAACCAGACGGCAATTGCAAACAGAGCCGCTATAACAAGGATCGATACCAGCACGCGCCTAAGCCACCGAACCATCACGTCCTCCGCAGGCAATCATACGCACCCCGACCGCGAAACGCCGAGCGTGCGGGATTCCTGCCTCGAACCTGCCGTATTGGATAATGGAAATCTGAACTCCTGAAAGTCGTGTAGAACCAGTAAGAGCCGGTGTGACAGATGCACTGGGATGAAGGAGAGGAAATGCATCGTTTCTCCTGGTTTTCGAAAAGGGCTTGGTGTTTGAAACGTGTGTCGGCACTGGCGCTGCTCGCCGTCTCGATCGGCGCTTGGGCACAGGACCTCAAAAGCTTTGAGCAGCGCATCACCACCAAGGTCCTGCCCAACGGACTCACGCTTGTAATCTGTTACCGGCCCGACGCGCCCGTCTTCAGCTACTCGACGTTTATCGATGCGGGCGCAGTGGACGACCCCACTGGCCAAAGCGGCCTGGCGCACATGTTCGAGCATCTCGCCTTCAAAGGCACTCCTGAGATCGGGACCAAAGACTGGTCTGCTGAAAAAGCAGCGCTCGCGAAAGTCGAAACCGCCAATAACGCCTATGAAGCCGAGTATCTCAAGCCCGTCGGCCGCGACGAGAAGAAGCTGGCCGAGTTGAAGAAAGCGTTTCAAGAAGCGCAGGACGAGGCGCACACATACGTCATCCCCAACCAGTTCACTGAAGTGGCTGAAGCCAACGGCGCCGAAGGCCTCAATGCCGAGACCGGCCTCGATGAAACCGACTACTTCTGGTCGATGCCCGAAAACCGTCTGGAGCTATGGGCGTGGATGGAGAGCGGCCGCCTCTCCGATCCCGTGCCGCGCGAGTTCTACAAAGAACGCGATGTGGTGATGGAAGAGCGGCGCATGCGCGTCGACTCCAACCCCGAAGGCCGGCTCTTTGAGCAGTTTCTTGCCACAGCTTACGTCGCGCATCCCTATGGACGTGCCGATGTGGGCTGGCCGAGCGAGGTGAGCCAGATTACGGCCACCGAAGCGATGGCCTTCCACAAGAAGTATTACGTCGGCTCAAACATCGTGATCGCCATCGTCGGCGATGTGGACGCCAAGACCGCGCTGCCCATGCTCGAAAAATACTTTAGCCGCGTTCCGAATGGGTCCAAGCCGGAAGATCTGACCACCGTCGAGCCGAAGCAGTACGCCGAGAAATCCGTCGTCCTCCGCGAGCAGGCGCAGCCCATCTATATCGAGGGCTATCACCGGCCCAGTTATCGTGACCCCGATGACGCTGTTTATGACGCGATCTCCGACATTCTCTCCAATGGCCGCGTCTCGCGCCTTTATCGCAGCCTCGTCGAGACGCAGCAGATCGCCGCCGAAGCCGTTGGCGAGAGCCCGGCTCCTGGCGACAAATATCCCAGCCTTTTCGTCTTCGGTGCGATTCCCCTCCCCGGCCATACGCCCGCCGAGATGCGCGACGCCATTCACAAGGAGATTGAAAAGCTCAAGACCGGCGACGTGACCGACGCCGAACTGCAGATGTACAAGACCCGCGCGCGCGCCGATCTGCTCCGCGGCCTCGCCGACAATCAGGGCCTGGCCAACTCGCTGGCCGAGTACCAGACCCGCTACGGCGACTGGCGCCAGCTTTTTCTGCAGCTCGATCGCGTCGACAAGGTGACCAAAGCCGACATTCGCCGCGTCGCCAATCAGGTCTTTGTGCCTTCCAACTGCACCAGCGCCGAGATCGACACCGAGTCGCCGGCCGCGCCTGCAAAGAGCGGAGGTACGCTATGAAAAGCTTGCGACGCCAGATTTTCTTGCACGCCAATTTCAGAATTTTGCTTTCTATAAACCAATGCTCTGCGAAGAGTGTTTTGTGTCAGGGCACGACTTCAGTCGCGCCAAAAACAGATCCCGAAATAGAATGCGCTTTAGCCCCTGAGGGATTGCGCTCTCCGCGTATCACGCGCTCGTCCACTTTCATGTTGGTCTGGCTTGCCTTCCTTTTCTCAACAACGCCCTTGCTCTTGTCTGCCCAACAACCCAAACCCTGGGAGCAAATCCCCATTCCCAAGCTGCGCGCCTTCAAGCCTCAGCAGCCAAAGCGGATCGAACTCAAGAATGGCGTTGTGGTTTTCCTCCAGGAAGATCACGAGCTCCCTTTCGTCTCCGGCTCGGTCATCATTCCCGGCGGCTCGCGCGATGAAGATCCTTCCAAGGCCGGACTCATCGGCATCTACGGCCAGGCGTGGCGCACCAGCGGCACCGCCACGATGAACGGCGACGCCATGGACGATCTGCTCGAAGCCAAGGCCGCGCACATCGAAACCAACGGCGACGACGATTCCACCGCAGTCGCGTGGGACTCGCTGAAAGGCGATGCCGATCAAGTCTTCGCTCTGGCTATGGACCTGCTCTTTCATCCCAAGTTCAGCCAGGAAAAGCTCGAGCTCGCGCAGCAGCAGGAAGCCACCACCATCGTTCGCCGCAATGACGACGTAGGCGCCATCGCTGAGCGGGAAGCAGCCAAGCTCGTCTACGGCGCGAACAGTCCCTACACGCGCCAGCCGGAGCTGGCCACCATCGGCGCCATCACCCTCGCCGACCTGCAGGCATGGCACGACCGCACCATCAAAGGAAAACTGATCGTCGGCATCACGGGTGACTTCGATTCCGCGGCGATGGAAACCAAAGTCCGAGCGGCCTTCGAAAATCTCCCTCCGGTGACGCCCGAGCCTCCACGGCACGATGTCTTCCCCGGTCCCCAACATGGCGTCTACTTCATTCAAAAGGATGACGTCGACCAGTCGAACATTGAGATCGTCGGCCTGGGCACGGACCGGCGCAACCCCGATGCGCCAGCCATTGCCGTGCTGAATGAGATTCTCGGCGGTGGATTCGCCAGCCGTCTCTTCCAGAAGGTGCGGACCGAACTCGGGCTGGCCTACGATGTAGGCGGAGGGTTCGGTCTTGAGTACGATCACCCCGGAACCTTGAACGTGACGTTGACTACCAAGAGCGTGTCGACCGTGGATGCAACCAGGGCGGCTGAGGTCGAGATCGCCGGCCTGAACACGAGACCTTTCACGGAAGCCGAATTAAAACGCGCGAAAGACGACATCCTGAACTCCTTCCTCTTCCGCTACGACACGCGGGAAAAGGTTTTGGAGGAGCGCGAAAGGCTGGAGTTCTATGGCTATCCGGCCGACTATCTCGAAACCTACGAGGCCGGCATTGAAAAGGTGACGCTCGCCGATCTAGCCGCCGCGGCAAAAAAATACATTGATCCCGAGAAACAGGCCATCCTCGTCGTCGGCAACGGGCCAGAGATCAAACCGCCGCTCGACGCGCTCGGGCAAGGCGCGGCGCAGCCAATCGACATCACCATTCCCCAGCCAGGTGGAACACACGCCAACGGCGCTCAAGCAAAATAGCGGAGGCAGCACAATGGCAGAGAGAGCTGAGATGAAAACGACAGAACAAACCGCAAAAGAACCGCAGAATGCAGGAGCGAAGATCGCGCGCCCCGAGACCTGCGTCATCGACCCCGACGTCGAGATCGGTGCCGACACCATCATCGAGCCCTTCGTGCAGCTCCTCGGCAAAACGCGGGTCGGCAGCGGCTGCCGCATCCGTTCCTTCAGCGTGCTGGAGAACTGCACCGTGGGCAACGGCGTTCTCATCCGCCAAAGTTGCGTCTTAGAAGATTCGCAGATCGCAGACGAGGCCGAGATCGGCCCCTTCGTGCACCTGCGCCCTGGCTGTGAAGTCGGAGAAAAAGCGCATCTCGGCAACTTCGTCGAGATGAAAAAGACGCGCTTGGGCAAAGGCGCGAAAGCCAACCATCTCTCCTACCTCGGCGACGCCGAGATCGGCGAAGGCACAAACATCGGCGCCGGCGCCATCACCTGCAACTACGATGGTGTAAACAAATACCGCACGACGATTGGCAAACGCGTCTTCGTCGGGAGCGACTCGAATCTCGTGGCGCCCATCACCATCGGCGATGGCGCCTACATCGGCGCAGGCTCCTGCATTACGAAGGATGTTCCCGCTGACGCGCTCGCCGTGGGCCGCGCCCGCCAGGTCACGAAAGAAGGCTGGGCTGCCGCGCGCCGCGCCAAGCTCCCACCAAAACATTCATGAAAGTCACCCGGACGCGCGTGCTCCATTCTTTCGACTTTTTTCTGTCGAAAGGGTCGGAGAGCACAGGCTCTCCTGTCGCTCTAACTACTCGCCAATCGCGCCTTCGGGTCTACCAGCAGCCACGCTGCCGCTCCCAGAACGGCAAGAGCCGTTGCCGTTGCAAAGGACGCGTCCCATCCGAAATGTGCGGCGATCAGGGGTGTCAAGGACGCGGTCACGGCCGCGCCAATCTGGCATCCCATGTTCATGGTGCCTGAAACCACGCCTGCGAACGTCCCGGCAAAGTCCGAAGTCACGGACCAGAAGCAGCTCTGCGAGAGATATAGCGCGCCCGCTCCGCAGGCAAGCACCAGGCTCGCCGACTGCGCCTGATGCACCCTCGATCCGGTGATGAGCAAAAGCGCCGTGAGCGCTAGTGCAAAAGCGGGCAGAAAGCAGCGGCCCGCACGCGGCCCAATGCGGCGGGCCAACCAATCGCTCAGGACACCGCCAAGCAGCGACCCAAGGCTCATCGCCGCAAACGGAAAGATGGAGTAGAAGGCGCTGGAGCGCAAGCTCAGGCCCCGCACTTCGCTCAGGTAGATATAGAACCAGCTGAAAAAAATCCAGGAGACATAGCCGTACGTAAAATAGCTCGCCGTGATGGCAAGAATGCTGCGGCTCGTGAAGATCTTGCCCCACGGCACAGGAGCCTTGCGCTCTGTGCGGCCACTTCCATTCTGCGGATCACCGCGCCCCTCCACGATGATGGCCAGTTCCGCAGGACTCACCCACGGGTGCGCCTCCGGAGTGTTCCGTGCCGCCAGATACCACACGCCGCCGGCCAGCACACCCACCGCCGCGCAAAACCAGAACGACGCATGCCAGCCGTAGCGCAGCATAATGGCTGTCAGCACCGGCGGAGCAACGGCCGATCCAAGCCCAACGCCTCCGAAGATGATGCCGTTGGCTTTGCCTCTCTCCCGCATGGGGAACCATCGTTCCACAAACTGGTTCGCCGAAGGGTACATCACGGCTTCGCCCGCCCCCAGGGCTGCACGGATGAGAATCAACTCCAGCAAAGCGCCCTTTCCGTTAGGCGGCACCAACGCGGTGAGAACCGTGAAGATTGCCCACCACGTGAGCCCAAAGGCAAGAAGCCTCCGCGGACCGAACCGCCGCGCCAGCACGCCTCCAGGAATCTGAAATGCGGCATAGCCGACCAGAAACGCGCTGAACACCCAGCCCAGGTGCGGATTGTCGATCTGGAACTCGCGGCCGATCTTCACGCCGGCGATGGAGATATTGGTGCGATCCAGAAACGCAATCGCGCTGAGCACCAGGAGCCAGACAACGAGCAGATAGCGGACAGGGATTCGGCTGGAGGCATTCGCGCCTTGATCGCTTTTCATGGATTCGGATTGTATCGAACCAATGGCACATCGAGCCTGACGCGGGAGCGGCCATAATCTCGCCACGCGCGCGCCGCAGGCTCACCGCTCGGATACCGGTATTTCCAGAAGTCGATTGGCCAAAAGTTTTGGCGGACTGGCGTGAATGCTATTGCCCCGGGCCTGCAAATGCGTGTAGGGTTTTCCTTACAGGAAAGGATTCTGAGTAAAAACAAGAGCTTCGACGATGATCGGGGAAAGAGTACAAATACATATCGTGATCTTCGAGGTGCCTGTGGGCTCCGGGCTAATTTTTGGTGTTGTCGAAACTCGACAAGCATCATTTACTAGAGCAAGAATCAAAGCTGTGCAGCACTGCCGCAGAAAGGTGGGCACGTCAACGCGGAACTAGCGGTTTCTGCAGTGCGTAACCACATCGGGTAGTGACGGAGCAGTAGTCAACGAGGCCACGCTCCAGTCGTAAGCGCTCGGCAAGGCAGGCAAAAGACACAGCCGGAGCAGAAAGCATACCTCTTTGCGCGAGCCGCACCAGGCAGCGAAGAGGAGGAGGATGCTGTTTGGCACTGAACCTGGCAGGACCGGGAACACCGAAAGCCGGTGAGGACGGCGGCACTGAAGGTGCTGCGCAGGCCCATGATGTCCGGCGCAAGACCGCACGCATTCTGGTGGTCGATGACGAGACTCACGTGCGAGCTATGATGGGCTCCACGCTCGAGCGCCAGGGATATGAAGTTGTGCTCGCCTCCAGCGGCCGTGAGGCTCTCGAGTCTCTTGAGCTGAACTCTTTCGATCTCGTGCTCACCGACATCGTCATGCAGGATGTCAACGGCATTGCCCTGCTCGAACGTATCCACACCCAATATCCCAATCTGCCGGTCGTAATGGTCACGGCCATTCACGACATCAGCGTGGCCATCGATTCGATGCGCCGCGGCGCCTACGACTATCTGCTCAAGCCATTTGAGCGTGAGCACCTGCTGAATACGGTTCGACGGGCCATGGATCACCGGCATGCACTCGAAGAAAACCAGAACTACCAGCAGAGCCTGGAGCAGATGGTGCGCGCACGTACGGAGATGCTGCGCCATGCCATGGAAGATCTGGAGCACTCCTACGATGTGACCCTCGAAGCCCTGGGCGACGCGCTCGATCTGAAGGACTCCGAGACCGAGGGCCACTCGAAGCGCGTGACGGCGTACACCATCGCCTTGGCCCGCGCCATGGGCATTCCCCCGACTGAGATCAAGGTGATTGCCCGCGGAGCCTTCTTGCACGACGTAGGCAAGATGGCGATTCCCGATGACATTCTGCGCAAGCCCGGCATGCTCACCAAAGAAGAGCAGGCCGTCATGCGCGAGCACTGCACGCGCGGCTATAACATGCTGCGCAAGATTCCATTTTTAGCTGGCGCGGCCGAGATCGTCTTCTGCCATCAGGAGCACTACGACGGGAGCGGTTATCCCCGCGGAGTGCGCGGAAAAGAAATTCCGATCGGCGCTCGCATCTTTGCTGTAGCCGACACGTTGGACGCGATCACCAGCGATCGTCCGTATCGCAAGGCGCAGAGCTTCGACGCCGCCCGCGAAGAGATTCTGCGATGTTCGGGGTCGCAGTTCGACCCGATCGTCGTCGAAGTCTTTCTCAAAATTCCCAATGAGCTTTGGCAGGAGCTGCGGTCTGAGATCAGCGGCCAGCACAAACGCTTCTCAACCTTCGACATCGATGCCCCTGCCGAGCCAGAGGCCTGAGCTCTTTTCTGCGTACGTCCTTTGAGTTGCCGGAATTCCTTCCCAGGAGCTGAACATGGCTGCACTGAATCCCCAGGAAGCGAAAGAACGCCTCTCGCAACTCTCCGGCTGGCAGATCGAGGCCGGCGAACTGGTAAAAAACTTTTCCTTTCAAGATTTCCGCGCTGCACTCGGTTTCGTAAACCGCGTCGGCGAAGCTGCCGAAGAGGCTGGCCACCATCCTGATATCGACATTCGCTACAACCGTGTGCGGCTCGCGCTGGTCACTCACGATGCCGGCGGGCTCACGGAAAAAGATTTTAGATTAGCGGCCAAAGCAGACAGCCTGATCTAGCCCGAAAATTTCAGAGGTCATCTTCCGATCCATCGGAAGGTGGATCGCCAGGTATACCAAAATGTGGATTCTTGTCGTTTTCTCCGGTTTCACGGAGCTTAGCGAGGGTCTTGCGGTACCACCAGGCAGCCGCCATGCCGCCCACCAGTGCCGACCCTGCCGTGAGAGCCGCGATCTTAAGCCAGCCCGTAGGCGTGGCGCTCGTCGTCTTCTGCTCTGTTGAAGCTTCTGATTCTGGATCACTTGCCATTATCCTTTGTAACCCCTGCCCCCGTATTTGAGCTCTCTTGAGCTCCTCGATCGTTCAGAATCATCGTTTTTACGTTCGCCCCTTAGATGCCAGCAAGACGAAAGAATGCATAAAAATCGGCCAGAATAAAATTCTGAAATTTGTACTTGCATTCTTTTCGATCTATGCTATCGTGTATTTATTCCGGCTGACAGCCGGAAGTAGTTTGCGTCACTGGCCTCCCGGCACGGATAGCTCGAACGTCCGTGCCGTCTTTTTTTGCTTTTTGCAGGAATATGGTGACGAGAGGCGCAAAATAGTTTCGGCTCAGTCTTTTCTAGCCCCAGACCTCAGCCAGGCCGCACCTACCCCTTCCCATTGAAGAGCGATCCTTCAAACCGCCCCTTCAAAGCCTGAGAACCTTAAAAATCAAAAACTTACTGATTTGCGCCTGTTTAACGAACTCGATAAGATAAGGCCCTGAAAATCGCACAAATCAAGAGAAAAGTTAGACTTCAACGAAGTAGCGCGATGATATTTCGATCAGCTTAGTCGTCTTGCCAATCTTCGCTGATACTCATCGATGATCCGCTTCGGAAACCAGGAAGCACGCATTTTGTTGCTGCGCCGTAGAATAGTGTGCAGAGGCTCCGCATGAATCATCTCCTCAAGAATCGTTGGGTTCTGGGTCTTTCGGCATTCTTTTTAACCGCAGCCAGCTACGCGCAGTGGTCCAATCCGGCCGAAGATGTCCCGGCCTACCACGCTTCCGCTCCCTTGAAGGTGAGCTCGCTGCCACCAATCCTTTCCGGCTCCAAGCTGGCGGGATCCAATTTCCGCTATCCCTGGCAGGTGCACGTGTATCAGAACGTAGCCAAAGTGGGCAATGTCGCCTATCAGCTCCCCTGCAATTGCCGCTGCGACCGCGCCCTGGGCCACACCAGCCTGCGTAGCTGCTTTGAGGGGCTGCATGGCACCGAGTGCTCCACCTGCGCACAGGAGGGCTTCTACGCTTACCAGCAAACCAAACTAGGCAAGACGCCCGCTCAGATCCGCGCTGGCATCGCCCACCACGAGTACGAGTCGATCGACCTAGAAAAGCAATAATTCCGGAGGGAGGCGAGGGTTTTAACCCTCGCATGGAGGTGAACGAAATTCATAGGGCTTCAGCCCCGGCCACTCTCGATCGCGCAGTCGCATTGAAAACCAGCGTAAAATAGAAAATGCAGCACGAGCCAGTTGGCCCGGCTCGCACCCAACCGCACTCCGGCATCATCCAATGAGTGCTTGCAATCGGGGGCGTCACGGTTTCGACGGGATCGCTTGCGGCATGGGAGGCATGTCGGGGGGTGGGCACCCGTAATCGCCTGCAAAAACAAAGTTGCCAACGACAATCTGGCACTTGCTGCTTAATTAACTAAGCAGCCGTCTCTCGCGGTTTTGCCTATGGGCTACGAGTCGGACGTCATTCAGTAGGCTGGCTTGAGCGGCTCGGTCCGGGCGGCTTCAAGCGAGATCAATCGGACTAGCTTCCTGCGCATCTTGTCCGTTCTGAGCGCAGGCGGCGAATACATGCGGAACTGGACTGAACATGGATTCTCCCGGCTGACAACGGTTTCGGACGCGGGTTCGACTCCCGCCGCCTCCACCAGATATATCTCCTTTGTTTCCATAAGCTTATCTTGTGGAAAAAGGGCGAAGCTATTTTTGTACACATTTTGTACATGTGCTAGCTTCGCGCAAGCTGGCCCGACAAGCCCTTGGCCAAGAAAAAGAAATTCGAGCGTGTCGTAGGCTTCTTCTGGTTTTGCGCGCGCCAGGGTTGGATTCGCGACAATCCAACCGCCTCGATGGGCCGCATCGTCGCCAAGCATGTCCCCACCGACTACTTCACCCGCGATGAATATGCTCGGATTCTCGGCGCGACCTACCGGCTGGACGATGGTCTTGAACAATCCTGGGCGCCTGAGCACGCGGCATCCGCATCCGGGCTCTCACAGAACTCATGCGCTGGAGCGGGCTGCGCATCCGCGATGCAGCGACTCTCGAGTGCTCGCGGCTGACGGAAAACAAGCTGATGCTCTACCAGGCAAAAACCGGCATACCCATGGACAATAGCTATTCGTATGTGTGATGAGCGAAGCAGTGAATTAACTGTGTCTGGTCTCGATGATGGCTCCCTTGGGTCACACTTCTATAATTTCGAAAGCTGCTCCACAGTCCCTATGAATTCAGCACCTCAGGAATGGGAAATCGGGGCAGGTTCTCTTCGGCCCCTGGAGAGTCAATGAAAGCTTATTTTCCGGCTTTTCTTTGTTTAATGGCGGTTGCATTTCTCCGGCCAGGTTTTGGACAAAGCAAAAATTCACCAGAGCCACGCAGTGTCGATGCAATCGAGTTTGCCTCGACAGGATCCAGTTACGTGCCGATAGATTCCTGGATCTATCCGGCGTTGGACCGGCTTCATGCGCTTGGATATCTGGATACTGCGTTTCTAGGATTGCGGCCGTGGACGCGGTTGAGCGTTGCGCACATGTTGGAGGAAAGCGCGGACGAGATAGAGTCGGATTCTGGAAACGACGAGGCGCGGAATATCTATTCTTCCGTCCTGGGTGAAATACAACCCGATGTGGACCGTGCGGATGGCACGGGACATCCACATGCCGAGTTGGAGAGCGCGTATACCGTCCTCCGGGGCATGAGTGGTACGCCTCTGCGCGACAGTTTTCATCTGGGGCAGAGTGTCATCAATGATTATGGTCGCCCTTACGAAGGCGGCTTCAGCAACTATTCTGGTTTCAGTGGGCACGCGGAGGCGGGCCGGTTCTCGCTTTACTTTCGTGGTGAATTTCAGCATGCCCCATCTGCGGCCGGGTATTCGCCGACTCTGGCTGCATATCTCTCCAACACCATCGACGCGATCCCTTTTGCGCAAAATCCGGTACAGGACACGATTCCGGCAGGACCGATTGCAGCGGCAAATAACGCTCGCATCCTGGAGGCCTATCTCTCCTATCACCTCCTCGGGCACGAGGTTTCGATTGGCAAGAACGACCACTGGATGGGGCCTGACCAAGGGGCGTCGATGCTGTGGAGCAACAATGCCGAGAACATCTACAACTTCGAGATCAACCGCGTGGAACCACTGCGCATTCCATTGCTTTCGCGTTTGACGGGACCGTTCCGGTATGACTTCTTTGTCGGAAGCCTTAAGGGGCATACCTACCCGAACGATCCCTGGGTGCACGTTGAGAAGATCAGTTTTAAGCCTACGCGAAATCTCGAGTTTGGCTTTGACAGAATGGATATTTGGGGAGGCAAAGGACACGAACCGGTTACGCTCCACACCTTCCTGAAGAGTTTCTTCAGTTTCCAAAACGTCTCAGGAGCCGAAAAACTCTCTGCCGCCGATCCTGGAGCCCGCTTCGGTACCTTTGACTTTAGTTATCGGTTGCCGTTCTTGCGTCGCTGGGTCACACTGTATACCGATTCTCTGGTACATGACGATGTGAGCCCGATCAGCGCGCCGCGGCGCTCGGGTGTGCAACCAGGAATCTATCTCGCACGCTTTCCCGGTCTTGAGCATCTCGATCTGCGCGTAGAAGGAGCCAGCACAGACACGGTCAGTTCATCAACCCAAACAGGCCAATTTCTGTACTGGGAATATGTCCAAAAGCAAGGGCCGACCAATAAGGGATTTCTGGTTGGAGATTGGGTGGGACGTCAAGGCAAAGGCGGCCAGGCGTGGCTGACCTACCATCTTTCACCGCAAGAAGAGGTGCAATTCGAGTATCGCAATGCAAAGGCTGCGTCCGCGTTTATCCCAGGTGGAACTACGCAGAATGATTACTCCGTCCAGGTACGCAAGCGAGTGAAGAAGAACTATGAGATTCTCGGCACAGTGCAATATGAAGGCTGGAAGGCACCGATTTACCGGAACGGTGCACAGAGCGATACGACGGCCACGTTTCGGTTCACATGGTTCCCCCCTTCTCACTGACGTGGCGCTCCGGACTATTTCGATTGCGGAGCAGGAGATGGGGTGCTAACATCCCCGGTATCAGCATCCTGACACATTCAGATTTGTATCGAGGATGAACGAATGACGGGCCGAAGCGCGAACAGCACGGGCCGGAAGGGTTCACGCACCAACAAGTTCCTCGTTAGCGTGATTCTTGTAGTTCTTCTTTCCCTCGTGAGTTGGACCTTTTTCTACATGAAGCAGATGCCTCTGGCATCGGCAGAAACGAGCGTAGTTGTCGGGTTTTGGCTGCTGATTGTTTTTGGCACGCGGTGGATTCTGAACCTGATCGGCCGGTCGAAGCGGCACACCACCGTACACGCCAAGGGCCATTCGAAATCTCACCTTTGAGATGGAAGACGAATGAACCGTCAGGTAGACATTCGTTGGCCGCAAGCGATGCCCTTACCTCGTCGTGCCTTTTTGCGGACATTTTTCGGAGCAGTTGTATTCGCGGCGCTCCTCTCCACGGAAGGAACGGGGCAGGAGATCGCCTGCATTCCCGACCAACCGATCATGTATGTGGGAAAAGAGGTCCATGTAAGCGCCTTTGCTCCAGCGCCAGCTGGAGCTCACCTGCAGTTTGCATGGAGTGCGACCGGGGGCAAAATTTACGGTTCGGGGAGAGAGATAACGTGGAATTTCCGGGAGACGCTCTCCGGAGTCTATACCTCCACGGTAACGGTCACGCGCGATGGTCAACGGCTCGGTGAATGCTCTGCCCAAGTGACGGTGATCGAACCGGAGCGCGGCAGTGCGCCACCTCAAGCGGTCGTAGCGCCGGAACCGCGGATCACAGCTCGCGCTTTTCTCTCCGCTGACATGAAAGAGGAGGCAGGATACGGCCTCTACAGCTATCTGCTGTTCGGCTCACCTCCCACGGCGGAGACCCGCGCGCGCTATCTCAAGGCACTGGATGCCTGTTTATCGATGATCTCGACGGTTTCTGAACTCCGTCAGTACAGGCCGGCGGGCAAGCTGAATGTGACCTACATTCCGGTTAAGGCGCGGCCGTCAAGTGACCCCACCGCCGAGTGGCTACTGAACAACTATGATTTTGCGCGAGCGCGCGTGTTGCTCGACCTTCTTTCACCGCGTTATCGAACCGGTCCGTACATCGTTTCGACGCTCGCGCCACTCTCGAACCTGCAGTCGATTCCCCAAGATCACCTCTTTCAGGACATGTCGCTGGTTCCGACGGAACCCGACGATCTTCTCTCCTGGTGGATTCGCGCATTTTTGAATCAGGCAGCGCAAGAGCAGTTCTGGCAGCCACAAACCGGCGAGATGTTGACGCTCAAGGTGCGAACGATGCTCAGCGTCGAAGCTGCCGCTCTGCCGGAAGTAAAAAAACAGTTGGCAAGCTGGATTGCCTGGGCCAAGTAGGTCTGCAGATCGGCGCGCGTCGGCCCATTTGCAGTCGCCCGGTAAGACGCGGGGCAGGCAAGGATGAGGCGATCGGCAAATCCGTTTTCTCGCTGCGTGATCTTTGCCGGTCTTGGGGTGCTGATGGCCTCGCCACCTTTAACCCTGCACACATCGCCTTCGAGCCTTGCACTGTTTGCACAAGAGTCGAACGCGGATCCGGCCGCCAATCTGTTGACTCTCGCTTATCAGGAGCAGACTACAGGCAACTATGCGCAAGCTGAAGCTCTACTGACGCGCGCTCTCACAATTGAGATCAAAGCCGTCGGTCCCGACGATCCAAAGATCGCCACCATCTTGAACAACCTGGGCGAAGCGCTGCGCGAGCAGGGGAAATACGCTGATGCAGAACCGGTGTATCTGCGTGCGATCGCCATCGACGCCAAGGCTTATGGACGCGACAGCGGTGAGCTGGTCCACATGCTGAATAACCTCGGCCTGTTGTATGGAGCCGAGGCCAGGGGCAGCGAATCGGAAGCGCTCCACTTGCGCGCGCTGGCAATTGCGCCCAAAGCATTCGGCAAAGACAGTATGCCGGTGGCGGTTACTTTGAATTGCCTCGGAACGCTTTACATGGGACAAGGACGCTACGCAGAGGCCGAACCCTTGGCCCGCCGCAGCCTTGAAATTCGGCAGAAGGTGCTGCCGCCCGACCATCCCGACATAGGAACTGCGCTGAACAACCTGGCTGCTGTTGATCTGGCGCAGGGAAAATATGCTGACGCCGAACCGCTTTTGGAGAAGGCGTTGAATATCGATCAGACCCGCGTCGGGAAAGAACATCCGGTTGTGGCGATTGACCTCACCAATTTGGCAGACCTGAATGAGAACCAAGGCAAGCCGGCGGAGGCGGAGCGTTATCTTCTGCAAGCGTTAAACATCCGGGAGAAGGCTCTGCCGCCCGACCATCCCGATACCCTCAGCACGCTTCACCGTCTGGCAGGCACCTATTACGAGCAGGATAACTACGAAAAGGCCGCGCCGTATTTTCTACGCATGGTCACCGGCATGGAACATGAGTTCCAGTACAACTTCACGTTCATGTCGGAGCAGGACCACCTGCAATTTCTAAAGACTGTGTCGGGAAGATTTCCTGAATTCTTCAGTTTCTGCACCAAGTTCTACGACAAAGATCCCGCTCTCGCCGGGGCCATGTATGACGTCGTGCTATGGCAAAAAGGAATGATCGCTTCCAGCATGGCATCGCTGCGGGCGAGCATCGCTCACACCGGCGACAAGAATACGCTCGATCTTTTGGATCAGCTTTCGGCGAAACGGGCGGAGATCGCACGCCTCACATCGGGAATGTCTCAGAACACCCCGGAATCGGCCTCAGCCATCGCCCGGCTCAAGGAGCAAGCCGACGACCTGGAGCGAGAGCTGGCCAAACGATCGGATGTAATGGCCGAACGGAATCGCATGGCGTCATTGACGTGGCGCGATGTGAGAAATGCTCTCGCTCCTGGAGAGGCGGCAGTCGAGTTCGTGCGCTTCGGCTACTTTGACGGCAAGAAACGCACGGGCGCCCTGAAGTACGTCGCCTTGATCACCACTCCGGCGAACAAAACCTCTCCTGTGCTGGTAGAGCTTGGCGAGGCCGATCAGCTGGAGATCAGCGCACTGCAGGATTATTGGCACCGTGTCGAGGGCGGCCCTTCCGCGCCGGAAAGTGGGATTGCCTTCTACCGCGTGCTATGGAAGCCGCTCGAAGCAAAGCTCGGCGGCGCAAAACGCGTTTACGTTGCTCCCGACGGAATCCTGAACCAGATTTCGCTGGCCGCGGTTCCCAGTGAAGACGGACGCCTGCTGATAGAGAGGTACGATCTCCGGATCGTCCTCAGCACGCGGGACCTGCTACGCCCGAAAGCAGCTTCGACGAGTCGTACCGCGGTGTTGATCGGCGATCCTGCATTTGACCTGACAGAAGAACAGCAGCGAACAGTGTCGGCGCAGGGGCTCCGGCAAAGTTCCGGTCAAGCGGCTGTGCAGCTTGCAAGCACAGGTGGCCTCGCGGGGCCCGGCGCAGGATTGCGCTCCCAAGACCAGCAAGGGCAAGCCCTTCCTCGTCTGGCAGGCACATCAGAAGAGGTGCAATCTGTCGCGGGATTGCTGTCGAACTCGGGATGGAAGGTCGACAGCTTTACTGGCCCGCGCGCTCTGGAGGAAACGGTCAAGCAGGTCAAGGGACCGCGCGTGCTGCACATCGCTACGCACGGGTTCTTTGAGCCCGACCAGGGGCAAGCCGGTACGCAGCGGAGCGCCGAAGATGGCATGCTGCGTTCCGGACTTTACTTTGCGGGCGCGAATCGCGTGCTCACGGGCGGGCATGCGGCGGCCGGCCTGGAAGATGGCGTTCTTACCGCGTATGAGGCGACTGGGCTATCTCTGCAGGGAACGGAGCTGGTGGTGCTCAGCGCCTGCGAAACGGGTTTGGGCGAGTCCGCGACCGGAGAGGGTGTCTTTGGGCTGCGCCGCGCCTTGCAGGAGGCCGGAGCCCAGACGGTCTTGATGAGCATGTGGAAGGTCCCTGACAACGAAACTCGCCAGCTGATGACGTTGTTCTACAAAAAGTGGCTGGCGGGAAAGGACAAGCCAACAGCTTTGCGGGAGGCGCAGCTGGAACTGCGGCAGGATGTAATGCGCCGGTGGCAGCAAGATCGCCCGCACGATTGGGCCGCTTTTGTGCTGGTCAGCCCCTGAGTTGAGACGGACCGGCAACTCGAATCACTATCCGATGAATCGATGCGAAGGCTCTTGAAGGAGGAAGTATGGCGAAGCTGCCTTCCCTTTTCTCACTTGCCGGGGTTCTTGTTCTTACGGCGATCCCAGGTTTCGCCAGTGAGACGACCTATCACGATCCCCGCAATCCATCGTTCAGCTTAGTGGTGCCGGACGGATGGACGGCTAAGCGAACCGACTCAGGCGTGAGCCTGAACCATGGCAACAGCTCTGCGATTCTCATGGCGATTACCGGTAACCGTTCCGCGACCGACATGCTGGAAGACATTGTCGGGCAGATGCAGAAGCAAGCAAGAGAATTTCGGCCCATGGATAAAGGTGCATGCCGGTTCGGTGGGCAACAGGGTGCGTATTCTCAGTTTTCCAGTGTCGGTCCCAACGGAACGGCTGAAGTCGTGAAAGTGATCGCCATGACCAACGGGCAGTTGGTGTACCTGATGATCCAGGAGACTCAGCCCGGTGAATATGAAGACAACAAGAACGATCTGCAGCGCATCCAGGACAGCTTTGCGCCCGAAGCATTACCGGCAGCAGTGGACGACAGAGAAAAACTGGATGCTCTTTACGCAGCGGGCGTCATCAGTCAGCAGGAATACGAGGCGCGCACGAAAAATCTTGGTGGCAGCGCGAGTTCCCGGCCTCCTCCTGCTGTGAACACGGGCAATAGCGGAAGCTCAGCTCCGAACGCGAGCCCCGTGCCTGCTGAACCGCCTCTTTTGGCGCAGCCGAATTCACCCGGTGCGGGCCGAACCGCTGAGTTTCCGAGTGCAGCGCAGGCTCAACGCTACGTTGTGGTGCATTTCGCTCTATCCACCACTATGAACTGGCTAACCGACAACTGCATGGGCTGGATGACGATTGAGAACGGCGTGATCTCATATCGCGCTGTCAAGGGAAATCACGGTTTGCATTCGTTCGATATCCCGCTTGCTTCGATCAAAGAGGCGAAGCGAAATGCCATGATGGGCTCTGCTTATCAGGCTTTTCACATTCGCCTCAAGACGGGCGAGAACTATGACTTTTCCCTGCTGGATAGCACTGGCCAGCAGATACTCAATCCCGAGGTTTTGCTTAGCGCAATCCACGCGGCTATGCAATAGAACCGCTGCGCTCCACGTACATCGGTGCGTGCCCCAGAATTGGCGTCCCGTTTCTCATTCCTGTTGATGCGCGGGCGTGACCTTCAGATCGAGCAGATGCACGCCACGGAGCACCATCAGTGGCGCGGGCCTTCCGGCGCGATCGGCCGAAAGAAGCCGATGCAACTCGTCAATTCCACTGACGCTCTCACCTGCGAAGCTCACGATGATGTCGCCATCGCGCAGTCCCGCCTTGTCGGCCGGGCTCTTGGGTTCGAGGCTTGTCACCATCACTCCCGATGAGACAGGCAGCTTGTACTCGTAGACGATCCGGCGCGGCAGCGGAACATTCTGGGCCGCGATGCCGATCAAGCTGCGCCGCACTCGGCCGTACTGCAGAATTTGGCTGGCGACATTCTTGGCTGTGTCGATGCCGACGGCAAAGCAGAGCCCTTGCGCGCCCATGATCGTGGCGGTGTTCACGCCGATGACGCGGCCGTTTGAGTCCACCAGCGGGCCGCCCGAGTTTCCGGGATTGAGAGCGGCGTCTGTCTGAATGATCTCTTCCATCATTCTTCCGGACGAGGACCGCATGCTGCGGCCAAGCGCGCTCACCACTCCGGCTGTGACGGTGAACTGGAAGCCGAATGGATTACCCACAGCGATCGCCAACTGGCCGACCTTGAGATCCTTTGAGTTGCCGAGTGCGGCTGGCACGGTGAGCCGGTGATCCGTACGCAGTACGGCCACGTCGGTATCGGGATCGTCGCCAATGCGCATGGCGTCGGCCGTGGCGCCGTCGAGGAAGGTCAACCGGATGTGATCGGCACCATGCACGACATGGCTGTTGGTCAGCACCAGGCCGTCCGGCGTAAACACGAAGCCGGAACCCGAGCCGCCGCGGGCGCGATCCGTACCAACATCAATCTTGACGACAGACGGGCTCACCCGCCCGACGGCACGGGTTACAGCGCGGGAGTAGGCGTCGAGCAGGTCATCATCGCCCGAGGCGATGTTTTCAATCTGTCCTGCGCCGGAACTCCAACCAGGAGAACTAAGAGGGAGATAGAAGTCGTCCATTGAGGATTCCACCCGCTACACAAAGCGTGGAAAGTAGATGCCTTTGCGAGCGAAGAAGATTCAGGGTGAGCGCTACGCTTGGGGGAAGTTCTCCAAGCAAAAGTTCTCGGCGGCGGCGACAATTTTTCGCGCTCGTGCAGAAATCCCCTGTTCAAGCATGGCGATTCAGGCGACAATTGCCAGAACCGTCTTTACTGGCTCCCGGCGGGCGTAACTCATTGGAGAATCGCCAAATAATAGAGGTGCCTAGAGGGATCCTTAAAAACATGCCCTTCAGGTGCTTTTGACTTCCGCGACTCTCCGAAAATAAATGTATACTATCGAAAATAAATAGGAACGTGCCCTATGCTGACTGAACCCGCTCAGTTAAATCGAGTCGCTCCCGTCCCTGGATCGCCGGCCCAGATGAGGGTTTTGGCCGACGATCTGACCGGAGCCTGCGATGCGGGCGTAGCTTTTCTCGACGCCGCGCATTCGGTGCGCGTGTGGTTTCATCCACGAGCGCTGTTTCCTGCGCCGGAGACGGCACAGGCATTCCATACCGGTTCGCGCGCCATGACCGGCGAGCAGGCGGCTGAGGCCGTTTCTCAGATGGCAGCCAACCTTACCTGGGATGCGAACACGATTCTGTTCAAAAAAGTTGATTCGGCTGGACGCGGGCCCATTGCCGCCGAGGTGATTGCTCTGCATCGCTCGCTGGGCACAAAGGCGATTTTGCTGGCGCCGGCCTTTCCTGCTGCGGGCCGTACGGTAAATGGGGGCATTCTGAAGGTTCGCGATGCATGCGGGCGTTGCTTGAGCATCGACCTTCGCACCTGGTTTGCGCCTGCAATGCAGAATGGGATCGCACTGATCTCGAGCGCCAGCGAAGTCGGCGCTGCGCTGGATTCGGGAAAAACCCTGCTGCTGTGCGATGGCGTGACGCAGAACGATCTCGAAGAGCTGGCGCGTGCGGCGCAGCCCTTACGAGGGCTGCTGTACGCGGGCTCGGCCGGTCTGGCGCGAGCAATTGCCAGCCTGCACGTGGTTTCCCGGTCCGCAGTTTCAACACCAAGATCGGCACGCACACTTGTCATCACAGGCACGCAGCATCCGGTGACCACGTTGCAGTTGGAAACGCTTGAACAGAAAACGCAGGGGCGTGAGGATGTGCGCATCCTGCGAATCACCTGCGAAGATGGCGATGAGGCGAAGGTGCGCGCGGCATTTGCCGACTTCGATCCTGAGAGCCTGATCTTGACCGGAGGCGATACCGCGCAGCTGGCAGCGCAAGCGCTGGAGGCACACTCATTGCTTTTGCATGGAGAGTTTGAGGCTGGGATTCCGTGGGGCACGTTGCAAGGCGGAATCGCAGATGGACGGACGGGGGTGACGAAGTCGGGCGGTTTCGGCTCCGCGGCTACGCTCCACGACATCATCGCGAAGCTATCAGGAGCGGCATGAAGAGACTGCCTCGTATCGCTATCAGCATCGGAGATCCTGCAGGTGTGGGCGCAGAGATCGCACTCAAGGCGCTTTGCGATGGAGAATTCGGCGCGATGGCGCAATGGCTCGTTGTCGGCGATTCTGCAGTATTGCGCGCCGCGGGGCGCACCACGGGCATCGATCCTGGCTCTTTGCCTTGCACGTTGATCGAAACCGGCGACTTGCAGGCGGATCACGAACTCGCCTTTGGCCAACTGCGCGCCGAGTACGGCACGGCAGCAATTGGCTATGTGCGCCGTGCAGCCGAGATGTGCCTGCAGGGTAAGGCCGATGCGATGGTAACGGCTCCTCTGAATAAAGAGGCGGTCACGCTGGCGGGACGCTCCTTTTCAGGACATACGGAGTATATTGCCGAACTCACAGGCGCGACCGAGTCGCGGATGTTGCTGGTCTCAGAGAAGCTGGCGACCGTGCACGTGAGCACGCACATTGCATTGGAGCGCGCCTGCCATCTCGATCAGCATAGGATCGTACGCACGATCGAGCTTGGTCACGAGGCGCTGAAGCTGATGCGGCAAAAGCCGCCGCGGATCGCGGTATGTGGACTGAATCCGCATGCCGGCGAGCACGGATTATTCGGAAAGCAGGATGAGGACGTAATTGCACCAGCTATCGCGCAGGCGCGCGCCTCGGGCATTGACTGCTCCGGCCCACACTCGCCGGACACGATCTTCGTGCGGGGTGCGCGAGGCGAATTCGATCTGATCGTGGCCATGTATCACGACCAGGGGCACATTCCCATGAAGCTGATTGACTTCGAAGGGACAGTGAATGTGTCGCTTGGCATGCCGATTATCCGCACATCCGTGGATCACGGCACGGCGTTTGACATTGCAGGCCGTAATCTGGCCGACGCAACCAACATGAAGGTCGCCATGCGACTGGCTGTGCGCATGGCCGCAGGTAAATTGGCAGTTGCGTCAACGCATAGCGCTGCAGCGAACAACCAGGCGCAGTTGATTTGGGAGTAAGCCGATAGATAAAGCTTGAACTCACCTTCCGGGCACAGACGTTCAGCGGCTTCCATCGAACTCGCTGCGGCGGATGAAGAGGAGACACGATGAGCCGCTTACAACAAGCCGTGAAAGGCAACGGCAAAACCCTTCTTGGCGCGGCCGTCTACATTTACGATCCCGCGTTCCTCGAAATCTGCGCGCATCTGGGCTATCAGGCCATCTGGATCGAGATGGAGCATGAACACATTACTTTCGCCGAAGCAGCGAATCTGTGCCGAACTTATTCGATCAAAATTCAATCAAAGGCGGCGGCGCGTAATCATGGCAGCAAAAGCAGATCCTGATGTTCCTGAAAAGTCCGTTCGCCGCCGGATCCCGAAGTGGGCCCTTCAGTCTGCATCCGGAACCGCCGCGAATGAGCAGTATTATCTGAGATCGATCGGCCGTGCGCTCGATGTTCTGGACTGCTTCGATGGAACAGCGCCGCTTTCACTGAAAGAGATCAGCTCACGCACGGAACTGCCGGAGTCGACTCTGTTCCGCGTCCTGCTAACTCTGGAAAAACATGGCTATCTCAAACAGGCCGTGGATGGAACCTACCAGCTGGCTGCGAAGTTGCGCTTTGGCTGGCTAATCGAAGAGGCGAATGCGCTCAAAGCCAAGGCGCGCCCGGAACTGGAACGGCTGGCAAACCGGTTTAACGAGACGGCCAGTCTGGCTTATCTCTATGACGACCGCATTCACGTGCTGGATTCGATTGAGACCTTTCACGAGATCCGCATGTCGAACCGGATTGGCCGGGTTCTGCCGCCGCATTGCAGCGCGATGGGCAAGGCGATCACCGCATTTCAGACTCCTGCGCTGGCCGATCGCATCCTTGAGGTCTATGGGCTCTCGCGGCGGACGGAGCATACCATCACGGATCGCGCGCGACTCTTCGAGGAGTTCGAGCAGATTCGCAAGAGCGGCGTCTCCTGCGATCGCGAGGAGTCGATCATGGGCGGCGTCTGTTTCGGCGCAGCCATTCAGCGGCCCGGAGAGCGTGTGGTCGCTGCGCTCAGCCTGTCGACGCCCGTGATCCGGATGACTGCGGCTCGCGAAGAGGAAACGCAACGAGCAGTGCGTGAGGCAGCCGCTCGGGTTGCGGAAATCTAGGCCTTCACCCCTGGCCCTGCAACCAGAATCCGAATCTCATTCACGAACATGATCTACTGCGCAGAACGAGGCTGGAGTATCTGGACTACTTCGTCCAACGCCATTTGCCAGGACGGGAGATGGACCGAAAAGTGCGTCTCCAGCTTGGCGTTGGAGAGGACCGAGTTGCGTGGACGCGCCGCCGGCGTCGGATAGTCCGCCGTGGCGATAGGAACGAGTTCAGGCGCTTTCACGCCAAGCCGTGCCGCACGCGTAAAGATAGCCTGCGCGAATCCAAACCAAGAGGTAGCGCCCGCGCACGTCATGTGATACAAGCCAGCCCAAGCCTTCGGATCGCCAAACCGGCTTGCCTGGATGCCTTCGACGATCGCGTATGTGGACTGGGCCAGAGCGAGAGAGGTCGTGGGCGCGCCGATCTGGTCGTTCACGATCGAAAGGCGCTCTCGCTCGCGGGCGAGCCGCAGCATGGTCAACAGAAAATTTTTGCCGTGCGGGCCATAGACCCAACTCGTCCGGAAGATCAGATACCGGCCACCGATCTTCTGGATCGCCTGTTCCCCGGCGAGCTTTGAGGCACCGTAGGCGTTGAGCGGGTTGGTGAGGTCGTCCTCTGTCCACGGGGCTGCCTTCGTCCCGTCAAAAACATAGTCAGTGGAGTAGTGGACAAGCAGCGCATCAAGCCGGGCGGCCTCTTCGGCGAGAATGCGCGGAGTTTCCGCATTGATCGCGTAAGCCAGCTCACGTTCTGACTCCGCGCGATCCACAGCGGTGTAGGCTGCGGCATTCAGGATTACTTCTGGCCGCACCTGGGCGACGATGGCGCAAATCTGGTCCGGCTGCGCAAGATCGACAACAGTGCGGTCGAGAGCCGTGACCGAACCGAAGCCGGCGAAGCTGCGCTGGAGTTCGAGCCCGAGTTGTCCGTTTGAGCCGAGAATCAGAATGCGCGGGCCAGGTACTTGAATCGTTGGTAGATTCTCGGTCATGCTCGGCTCCAGAGCTTTTGGCGTTCTTGCTCATTCTACTGGGGATCCTCCAACGCCGAATGCCGGTAAGGTCGCGGGAAAAGCTAAATCCCCGTACAATTTAAATGGAGATCTGCCTCTCGTGCCTCGTGTGTACATGGACGCGAACGCCACCACGCCTCTGTTGCCGGAGGTGATGGAGGCGATGCGTCCGTACTGGATGGAGCAGTTTGGCAATGCCTCATCGATCCACCGGCAAGGGCAGCAGGCGCGAAGGGCGGTGGACCATGCCCGCGAAACGCTGGCTGAGTTCTTCAACTGCCGCGAGGCCGAGGTGGTGTTCAACTCCGGCGGCACCGAAGGCGACAATACGGCGATCTTTGGCCTGCTGCGCACGGGCGATCACTTCATTACTACGTCGATCGAGCACTCGGCCGTGCTGCAGGCGGCAGAGCGGGTAGCGCGGCGCGGCGTCGATGTTACGTTTGTGGCTCCGCTGCCGAATGGGCTGATCGATCCGGAGGCGATTCGCGCCGCAGTCAGGACCGAAACGCGCCTGATCAGCGTGATGCTGGCGAACAACGAGACAGGCGTGCTGCAGCCCTTGGAAGAGATCGGAAAGATCGCGACTGAGGCAGGCGCTTTCTTCCATGTTGACGCGGTGCAGGGCGCGGGCAAGATTCCGTTCGACGTGCGGCGGTTTAGCTGTCACCTGCTTTCGATCAGCGCCCACAAGATGCACGGACCGAAGGGGGTCGGCGCGCTGTACGTGCGCCGCGGAACGCCGGTGGAGTCGCTGCTTGTGGGTGGGAGTCACGAGCGGCGGCAACGTGCGGGCACTGAGAACGTGCCCGGCATTGTGGGGCTCGGCAAGGCGGCAGAGCTGGCCATCGAGAGCCTGGCGGATGGAGCCGTGGAACGCGTTGCGGCCCTCCGCGACCGCTTGGAAACGGGAATTTTGCAGATCGCCGGGACCGGCGTCAACGGCGCCGGTGCGCCGCGCACTGCGAACACAACGAATATCCGGTTCGACCAGGTAGAGGGTGAGGCGCTGGTGATCGCGCTTGATCTGAAGGGCGTGGCAGTAAGCGGAGGGTCAGCCTGCCACTCCGGATCGACTGAGCCGAGCCACGTACTGATGGCGATGGGATTGGACAAGCATGCGGCCAGGGCGAGCCTGCGCTTCAGCCTGCTCCGCACGGCAACAGAAGCCGATGTAGATCACGCTTTGAAGGTGGTTCCAGAGGCGGTCGATCATTTGAGGGCGCTCTCACCGGTGGCGGCGGGGACGGCGGGATGAAAACAGCTTTCAGCCATCAGCTCTCAGCTTTTAGCCAGCGCGGTCAGTGGCTGTGGGCTCATAAACGTAAGCTAAGAGCTAGAGGCTAGGAGCTAATCCTTTTTTCTATGAGCGAGAGCACAACAATTGCCGTAGCCATGTCCGGAGGGGTGGACTCCTCGACGGTGGCGGCGATCCTTGCCCGCGGGGGCGAGGGCTCCGTAGTTTCGGGCAATGCCGTTGTCGGGCTCACGCTGCAGCTTTGGGATCAGACGCGGCTGGCGGGCAAGCACGGGATTCCGGATGCGCCGAAGGCTGGCCGTTGCTGCTCTCTGGACGACGTGTACGACGCGCGGCGCGTGGCCGAGCAGCTGGATATTCCCTATTACGTTGTGAATCAGGAAGAGCGGTTTGAGCGCGATGTGGTGCGGCCGTTTGTGGATGAGTATCTGGCCGGGCGCACGCCGATTCCCTGCTCGCTTTGCAACGATCACATCAAGTTCGATCAGTTGCTGCGGACCGCGCGCAGCATCGGGGCTGAGCGGATCGCTACGGGACACTACGCCGTAAACGAGTTCGACGAGCGGCGCGGACGATGGATTCTGAAGCGGCCCGCAGACCTGGCCAAGGATCAGACGTATTTTCTCTTCGGGCTCACACAGGAGCAGTTGGCGCACACGCTCTTTCCGTTGGGGCGGCTGACCAAGCCCGAAGTGCGCGCCATCGCGCGCGAGCATGGATTGAGACTGGCCGAGAAGCCGGATTCACAAGAGATCTGCTTCATCCCTGGCGGAGATTACAAGCAGTTTTTGACCGCGTATCTTGAGGAACAAGGCGAAGAGGTTCCGGTAACGGCGGGCGAGTTGGTGGCGACCAACGGCGAAGTGATCGGCCGGCATGAGGGAATCTCGAACTTCACGGTGGGGCAGCGCAAGGGCCTGGGTGTGGCTTCGCCTTCGCCGCTCTATGTGCTGAACATCGATCCGGCAAGCCATCGCGTGACGGTGGGTGCGGACGCCGAGCTGGCCACGCGTACGCTGCGCGCGCGGCGGCTGAACTGGATCAGCATTCCCGAGCTGACTGGACCGATGCGCGTGCGCGCGAAGATTCGTCACCGGCACGAGCCGGCATGGGCGACGCTTGAGCCAGCGGGCCCGAACGAAGCGGTCGCAACCTTCGACGAGCCGCAGCGCGCCGTCACGCCGGGGCAGTCCGCCGTCTTCTACGATGGGGACGAAGTGGTCGGCGGCGGGTGGATCGTATAGACCGGCGCAGCCCATGATCGTGCGTGACTGCGTTGATACGCGGAAAAACCCAGAGCGGTCGCAAGAATAGACATTACGTTCCCGAGAGAGTTCACATCGCCCTTCCGGGGCGGGAGTTTTTGTTGGGCCGTCTTCCCAGGGCTGCGCTTGCACCCACGAACAAAGACCTGTTCGTGGGGCCTCGCTTGCCCTGGGCTATCTCCGGCTCGTCCCTCCGGGACGAATGACCATCGGTCGCCAGATCCTCAACCATCTTCAACAACAAAATTCGTGCGTAGCTCGGGACCGTTGCGAAACGGGGCTGCTGTTATCCTGAATACGTGGTTTTCCGCAGAAAATATAGAGGCCTCCTCGCTATTCTTCTCCTTCTTCCCTTTGTGCTTGTCGCTTGTCACAAGGAAGAACAGGCCGTTGAGGGCGTTGCTCAAAACGCGGTAAAGGCGGAGAGGCAGGCACAGGCCAACGCCTCCGAACGCGATCAGGAACGCGCGCAGCTGGCGCAGATTCCGCTGCCCACCAAGAGCTTGTACATCGACGTGCACGAGCCTTCGCAGTGGTCTAATCCCTTTCTCGCGGTGGGAGCGGAAAACATTACCCTCCGCATCCTCTTGCCGGATGCGAACCCAAGCCCCGTTGGCCAGGGAACAATGCTGCGTCCGGAGGCGGCGCGACGCCAGGAACTTGAGCTGCGCCCTGCTGATCTTGCCAAAGCGATCGTCGCGATCCCTCCGGGTGCATGGCGCTACGGGCGTGTGGTCGCCATTGCCGAATCTCCGCTAGCCTCGCGGCAGGACCGTCTGAAGGTCCGGCGCAATGTGGAGATCGCCATCCAGCAGCTCAACGATCTGGGCATCGTGGTGGAAGAGTGGCCGGCGCGGTGATCTGCAACTGAGACCTGAGGTCCGGAGACGATTTACCATTCCTCCGTGGCCACTTCCCATTTTCCGATTCTCACGAGTCCGCTGGCCCACGAAAGCTTCTCCGCGCATCGCGAGCTTGAATCCCTGCTGAAGAAAAATCTCCGCGGGGAGGTTCGCTTTGATCGAGGTTTCCGCGCCCTGTACACGATGGACGCCTCGAACTATCGGCAGCTTCCGGTAGGAGTGGTCTTTCCGCGCGACGCGGCGGATGTGGAAGCGGCTCTGGCTGCGTGCCGCGCGACCGGCGCTGCGGTCCTTGCGCGCGGCGCGGGCACCAGCTCTGCCGGGCAAAGCGTCAATGTAGCCGTGGTGTTTGATTACTCGCGCCACATGAATGCGCTCATTTCGATCGATCCTGATGCCAAGCTGGCGCGCGTGGAACCGGGCATCGTTCTCGATCGCCTGCGCGACGCGGCAGAGGCCCATCAACTCACCTATGCGCCGGACCCGGCAACGCACTCCCGCTGCACGCTTGGCGGCATGATCGGCAACAACAGTTGCGGCGTACACGGCTTGTTGGGAGGCAAAGTCGTCGACAATGTCGAGTCGCTCGATGTGGTTCTCTACGACGGCACGCGCCTCACCGTCGGCCCTACTTCGCGCGAGCAGCTGGAAGCACTCATGCGTTCCGAGGGCCGCACCGGTGAAATCTATCGCGGACTGGTGCGGATTCGTGACCGGTATATAGATCTCATCCGCGCGAAGTACCCGCGCATTCCGCGCCGCGTTTCCGGTTATAACCTCGACGAGCTGCTGCCGGAAGGCAACTTCAACGTGGCGCGCGCACTGGTGGGCTCTGAAGGCACATGCGTCAACATTGTTTCCGCTACGCTGAACCTTACGGCCAGCCCGCCGCACCGGGTTCTGGTTGTGCTCGCCTTTCCGGACGCGTTTCTCGCCGCGGATGCGGTTCTCTCTGTTCTCGAGCATGGGCCCATCGGGCTTGAGGGCTTCGACGAGCTGATGGTGAACAAGATGCGCAAGAAGCAGCTCGCCGTGGAGGACGTTGCGCTACTCCCGCCCGGCGGCGGCTTTTTGCTGGTCGAGCTTGGCGCATGGGACTCCGCTGAAGTGCAGGCCAAGGCCGAAGCGCTCGCTCGCGCCGCACAGTCCTGGCCGAATATTCTGACGGCACGCATCTATTCACCCGAAGATGCCATGCGCATCTGGAAGGTGAGAGATTCGGCTCTCGGCGCGACCGTCTTCGTTCCGGGCGAGCCCAATGGTTACGAAGGCTGGGAGGATGCTGCCGTTCCGCCGCCGCAGCTCGGCGGTTATCTGCGCGGCCTGACTGCGTTGATGAACGAGTACGGCTACAGCACGCCGATCTATGGACACTTTGGCCAGGGATGCGCTCATCTGCGGCCTAACTTCGACTTCCGCACCGAACAGGGTGTTCGCACGTTTCGCGAGTTCATTGAGCGCGCTGCCGACCTGGTGCTGAGCTTCGGCGGTTCGCTCTCAGGCGAACACGGCGACGGCCAATCGCGCGCCGCGCTGCTGCCCAAGATGTTCGGACCCGAGCTTGTTGAGGCCTTCCGTGAGTTCAAGGTGTTGTGGGATCCGGATAACCGGATGAATCCGGGCAAGGTCTCGGATGCTGTGCGTGTCTACGACCCGATCGAAAACTTGCGCCACTTCCACGTCTCTCCCCCAAAACGTGATGGAACGAAGTTCTTCGCGTTTGAGGCGGATGGCGGCTCGTTTGAGCGTGCGACAGAGCGCTGCGTCGGCGTCGGCGCGTGCCGCAATACAGAAGGCGGGGTGATGTGCCCGAGCTATCGCGCGACCGGCGACGAGCAGCACTCGACGCGCGGCCGCGCCCATCTGCTCTGGGAGATGCTTGCGGGCTCGCTCCGTGAAGAGGGCTTTCAGAGCGAGGCCGTGCACGAAGCGCTCGACCTTTGCCTCAGCTGCAAAGCCTGCAAGACCGAGTGCCCTGTGCAGGTGGACATGGCCCGGTACAAAGCGGAGTTCCTCGCCCAGCACTACGATGGCCGCCTGCATCCGCTGCAGCACTATGTCTTCGGATTTGCCGACCGGCTGGCCCGCTATGGTTCAGTCGCACCGTCGCTCACGAATGCGATGCTCACCGGCTCACTGACGGGCCCGCTTATTAAACGCATCGCGGGCGTGGCGCGCGAGCGGCAGCTACCGGGTTTGGCGGCAAAAAGCTATCAAAGCACGAGAGCATCGCAATCGCGCGAAGCGCAGTCGCCGGGGCAACAGGTCGTGCTCTGGACAGATACGTGGAACAACTACTATCACCCGCAAACGCTTTTTGCCGCCGAATCTGTCCTCAGCCAGGCAGGTTTTGCGGTACAAACGCCGCAGGGGCATCTGTGCTGCGGCCGGCCGCTCTATGACTTCGGATTTCTGAAGACGGCGCGTTCCTATCTCCGACGGGTTCTCGACCGCATGGCTCCGCAGATCGATGCAGGATTGCCCTTTATTTTTCTCGAGCCGAGCTGCGCCAGTGTCTTCAAGGACGAATTGCTCGAGCTGATTCCGAACGATCCGCGTGCGCAACGCATGAGCGAAAATATCTGGTTGCTTGTTGACTGGCTGATCGCCAAAGCTCCGAATTTTGCCGCGGGGCATCTCAACGGTGCACAGATTCTGATCCATGGCCATTGTCATCACAAGGCAGTCTTCGGCGGCTCTGGGAGTGAAGTTGCGCTTCTGCAGAAGGCGGGTGCAACTGTCGAGCCGATCCAAGCAGGCTGCTGCGGCATGGCGGGGCCTTTTGGGTTTGAAGCCGGAAAATTTGAAGTTTCCAAGACAATTGCAAATCAAGGCCTGATGCCGGCTGTGCAAGCTGCAGCGTCGACTACCTTGATTGTTGCTGATGGCTTCAGTTGCCGCGAGCAGATTGCGCAGCTTTCGGGCCGCCGCGCGATGCACATCGCGGAAGTCCTCGCCCACACGTGCGGCTGCGGCGAATAGACGAGCGTAACCGAAGCTGCAACAAGCAATCTCATGACCTCTGGTGCTGCTTGCTTCACTGCAGAGACTGCGCCTCTTACAACTCGCCGCCATCGGCTCGCGTCCAATGCGGAGAGGCCGACCGGCGAAATCCGCTCTGTTCAAGAATGTGCGGGGATTTTTACCGGGTCCGCGCCCTGATGGTGATTTGCGGTAAACTAGACTGTTTTGATACGCTCAGGCATCCTTGAAGCTTGATGAAAGGAGACATTTTTATGGCAGACGAAAGCAAATCGTATGGAGTGGCATGGTTTTTGGCCGGACTCGGCGTAGGTGCCCTGGTGGGTATTCTTTATGCCCCCAAGAGCGGCCGCGAGACGCGTGAGGATCTCGCCAACAGCGCGCGTGAGGGCACCGAGTATCTTCGCGCCCGGACCCGCCAAGCCGCTGACGAAGTGAGCGCCCTTGTCGATAAGAGCAAGGAGCAGATGAGCGCGCTGGTGGACAAGGGTAAGGAACAGATGACCGAATACGTGGATCGCGGACGTGAAGTCATCGACCGGGGACGCGCTCAATGGGAGGAGTTCGTGGAGCGCGGCAAGACCCTGGTGACGGAGCAGACGGGCCGCGTGAATGCCGCAGTAGATGCCGGCCGGCAAGCGTACAAATCCGCGACGAACGCGAACGACTAAGCAACGGCATTTTAGTACGTAATCTCCTTCCGGATTAATGATGCCGCGCCCGTTGCGATGCGATGCAATTGCAGCGGGCGCAAATATGCTTTTCCTGTTCACCGCGATTTCGCCGACCTAAGCGGCAGCGCGGTTTTGTTGTGTGAGACGATGATTATGTCCAGTGCCGGTTCGCAAACGATTCTGCTCGTGATTGCCGCAGTAGTTGCCTTGGCGCTACTGGTGCAGGCAGTGGTTCTGCTGGCGATCTTTCTTGGTGCTCGCAAGGCGATCAGCGCCGCGAAGAGCGAACTGGAGGATCTACGCGCTTCGGTTCTTCCTTTTACCAAAGACGCTCGCGAGTTCTTCGTTCGGGTCGCTCCCAAGGTGGAACAGACCTGTAGCGATGTGGCCGCCCTCACGCACGTGGCTCGCACGCAGACAACGGAATTGCAGTCTGCGGCGACGGAATTTATTGGCAAAGCACGTTCCCAAGTGAGTCGCCTGGATGCCATGATCACGAACGTGATGAATGGCGCAGACCGCGCCGGCGAGTTCATGAGCGAAGTGGTCAACAAGCCGATGCGTCAGGTCTCGGGCATTCTTGCGTCCATCAGAGCCGTTGTCGACACCCTTCGGACACCAGAGCCTCCCGCGCGCGTACGCACGAATCACAGCCCGGCTCGGGGCACCGATCCCGAGATGTTTGTCTGAGCATATTTCATCAATACGTCACATCTCGAAGATTCGGCCATTATCCCAGGCGCTAAAGGCTCGCATGTTAATGCGCCTTTTCGGCACGACCAAAGTCGTGCCCTTTCACAAAACGTGTTTCTGAAACACGCTCATATCAGCGTCTTTGTGCCGGGCTATTTCGGCATCAGGCTGCGCGCGATGGAGTCGAGAACGCCATTGAGGAAGTTGATCGATTCCGGCGCGGAGTAACGGCGGCTGATCTCAAGCGCCTCGTTGATGACAATCGGAAACGGCGTTCCTTTAAAGCCGAGCATCTCGCCCACGGCCATGCGCAGCAGATTGCGATCTACAGCAGGCATGCGCTCAAGCCGCCAGTGCTTGGAGTGATTCGCAATCAGTTCATCGATCTGTTCCTGCTTATCCGTGGCGACACGAAATAGATCTTCGGCGAAACCGCGAACCTCTGGCTCGACTTCGCCAGCAGACTTCCAGAAAGTCGTGCGCACGTGATCCGCCGTCTGCTTGCCAACATCTGCCTGAAACAGCATCTGCATGGCCAGCTCGCGAGATTTTCGGCGCGTGCCTGAACTCAAGCGGGACCGCCTTGGTTGAACTTTCTGCTCAAATGCACCATCTCGATAGCCGCCACTGCCGCCTCGAAGCCCTTATTACCCGCTTTGATGCCGGCGCGGTTGAGCGCCTGCTCGAGAGTTTCGCAGGTCAGCACGCCAAAGCTGTGAGGGATGCCGGTCTCCTGCTGCGACTGGCCAATGCCACGTGCAACCTCGTTATAGATCGCTTCGTAGTGCGCGGTTTCGCCGCGCAGCAGGCAGCCCAAGGTAACGATCGCGTCGACCTGGCCGGCGTCGGCGATTGCGCGCGCCGCGGCCGGAATCTCCCACGCGCCGGGCACGCGGACGATTTGTACGTCGGCTCGTTGAGCGCCGCTGCGCAAGAGCGCGTCGAGAGCGCCCTCAAGAAGGCGGTCAGTGATCACAGCATTCCAGCGCGCCACGACGATGGCAAATTTCAACCCCTCGGCGGAGAGATCGCCCTCGATCGCTACCGGTTTGCCTTTCAGCGGATCGGTCCAAGCCCAAAAGCTGAAGGAGAAGCCCGGCTCGGGCTCGACGGTAAAGAGTTGCGATTTCCAATGAGTCTCGGTGATCGGCGAGAGCCGGGCAACCGCTGCATCGCCGCCCTGGGTGCGAAGCCAGTTTGCGGCTGCCTGATGTGCGGCATCCAGTGACGTGACCTCGATAAGAACATCGCTCGTCGTGGGCATTGATCCGTCTACGAACTCAAGATTGCCAAGCGGAGCCAGAAAGGAGGCTCCGCGACTCGATAACCGATTTTCGCTGGGCCGACTCTCGTTGGATTGATCGTCCCATCCCTTGCCCAGTGCGAAGCCGAGCGCGGCAAAGAAACTCGACAGCTTCTCATAAGACGCCGCACTGCTCACCGGACGCAGAAAGGAGATTCCCTTGATCATGATTCGATTCTATCGTGTGGAGCGCGATCGGCCGGGACGGAGCTGCAGACGCTAGGTGCCTATGAAAACGTCAAGGCCGGCGCGAGGCCGGCCCTGACGGCGATTCGTTTGAACTGGATTATGTGGTGGAGCGTGGCTTCACTGCGATGACGGTCGTCGGAGCAATCGTTCCGGTTCCGGAGTAGGTGCAGCCAGCGTCCACGCCGCCACTTGCAACCGGCGTGCAGGCCGGCAGATTGGGGCTGATTTGCTGCGTGTCCGTCGGCGGTGTGGTCGCGTTCACAGTAGAGGGAATGCTGATGTAGTGGATCTTGTTGTCGCCCGCTGTGGAGACGAAGAAGATTGTGTTGTCCGGCGCGAAGGCGCCTACGAGCGGCGCAGCGACGGATGAACCGCCGTTAAAGGTTACGTAGTTGAAAGCTCCGGCTGCACTGCCAGCCGCGGGAATGTAATACGGAAGCAGTGCGTTGGTGTTTGACGGGGATGTCGGAGTGTAGGTGATGAAGGCAAGATTCGAAGATACGGTTTGCGACGCCGTCACCTGCGGCACTGAACCGGTCACCACCTGATCGACTGCGGCGGCATTGACTCCGGCGATCGCGGACTGGGTGTAGGTGCTGTTGATGGTCAGCGGGCCAAGCGTCTGAGTCGTGCCCGTCGTCGCAATTGGGCACTGGTTCGGCGTCAAGATGCCGTTGTTTTTTGTCGTCGGAATCGTGAGCGCAACATCATTCAGTGTAATTCCGCCGCCGCCCGTCGACGTCGCGGAGAGGATGTGCTGACCATCGACGGTCGCGCCCAGAACATCGGACTGCACGGGCTGGGAGTCGCCAAGAGGATAAAACTGAATGGTGCTGTTGTTGCCGACCGTACCAGCAGGGCACCAGGTGTGGGCCACCGTCGGATTGCCGCGCATGTAGGCTCCTACGGCGGGAACCATAATCGCGGGAGTCTGGGCCGTCAGCGGCAAAGCCGTGTTGGGCTGGGTGGAGCAAGTCGGAAGCGCGCTGGCTGGAAGCGGGCTCGGCGGCAGCGGCTCGGTCGTCCAACCCGTATTGGCGTTGTAGATGTACAGCGTATCGGTGTGGCCGGTAATCAGCGGCGTCGAGCAGCTTGAAGGTGAGTTCAGCTCCGCGTTGTCCACGATGTAAAGCGTATCGGAGTCCGGTGTCCACGCAGCTGCGGCACCCATGCCGCCGAAGGTCGTGAACCCGCCGGCAGAGGCGTTGTAGAGATAAAAGAGCTGGCGCGCCTGATCGTTGATAAGGAGCTGTGAGTTGTTCGGAGAAACGGCGAGGACCACACCAGGAGCCGATGTGTCCTGTTTGCTCAAACTGTTGTTGCTAGTGCTGTAAATCATCAGTTCGCGCGCAGAGCCGAAATAAAGATTGCTCCCGCTGCGATCCATCACCATCGAGTTTGGGACGTAGGGCAGGCGCACGTTGGAACCGACCGTACCGGTGAGCAGCTCGATGGGCACAAAATACTGCGACTGACCTGGGGACCCAAACCAGGCGAAGTTGCTGGTCGTGCCGGGAACCGTGACCGTCACTGGATTGGAAGAGAGGGAGAGCCCCGTACCATTCAAACCCAGCTCGTTGATCGGAGCCGGATTACAGGTGGGTGGCGAACAAACAGCATTGATGGAGGCCGTGCCAGGAAAGGTCGTCGTAATCGCGCCAGCGCTGCCCACCGAGATGTCGATCGGGTTTGTCGATTGGTATGTCAGCGAAAGACCATTGATCGGATTGCCTTTCGTGTCGAGTACCGTCGTAGTGAGATTTTGTGGCACGCCCTTGGCAATGGTGCCGGAGGTCGAGCCGTTCGGCAGCGCCACACTGATGGACGCCGGCGGACATGTGCTGAAATACCCAGCCGAAGAACCAGAGCCGGCGATGGATGCGGTAATGGTCGTCGTTCCGGGTTGCTCGGCGGTGATCTGGTTGTTGGAGGAGTTGATGGTCGCAACCGAAGATGTGCCGACGCTGAAGTTCAAAGTTCCGATCGAGGACGGGCAGCTGGGTACAGAGGTAGAGTTGGGGCCGCAGAGCAGCGTCTGCTTGCCATTCAGGTCGTAGTAGGCGCTTGCATCGAGCTGCGCAACGGCGCCCTGCGACTGACAACCGGAGGGTCCGACCAGACTAATCGATGTGATCGGCGCATGGATATATACGGCGACCGGATTGGATGTTACGGAATCTGCGGAAGCGGTAATATACGCAGTGGCGTATGGCAGCCCATTGGTTGAAGGCAGCGGGTTCGGGTAGTTGCAATAGGTGTAGTCGGGAATGCCGCCGCCGGTATGGCGATTCCAGGTACCCGCGCAGATGCTGCCCGTCGGAGAGATGTCCACCAGCTGATTGTTGGTGGTGCCGTAGGTGTAGCTGTTGGAGCTCACTTCGGCGGTGGCGCCCGTGCAGGTGATGGCCGAGGGTGATTGGGCTTGCACGGTTTGTCCGTAGGCCAGCGAGATTCCGGCAATCTGCGGCTGCATCGTAATCGCGCTCACTTCCGTAATGGTTCTTCCATACGTGAAGCCGGGGCAATACTTGGCCGCCGGATTGCGCGTGCAGCCGGAGAAGGAAACCCCGGCCGGAATGGCCAGGCACATCAAAAAAACAAGCGTCAAAAACCGCCGCATGAATCCTCCCCGTTCCGCCTTCAAGAGCCGCGGAACGGTCTCCTCAAAACACGTAAGAAAAGATTAAGTTATCGCCGTCCGCCCCCGATGCGCGAGGATGGCTTGCCGACGGCGAATGCGCCCAGGCAACCTGCCCCTGCGGCACGATCAAGCGTGCGGCCGGGAGGGCGAAAGAAGCTCTCAAATGCTCCAAGAAAAAAGTGTATCAGGACCGACCCGCCCCTGTTGTGATCTCTTCCTCCATAGACTCCCCGGCGGGGAGATGGCGAGCAGAACCCTTCACGAACCAGACGGCATAAATCGGGCAAACCAGGCAGCAGCCCGTTCGAGGACATCCCGGCGATGGGCCGCACTGGTAAAACCGTGCCCCTCATCGGGATAGACGACCAGTTCGGTGGGCACATGGAGGTCGCGCAGACCGTGCCAAAACTCGAAGGATTGGGGCGCCGGGCATTCCCCATCGCGGTCGCCAACCACCAGCAAGGTGGGCGTGCTGGCCTGCTTGATAAAGTTGATCGCTGAGCTCCTGGCGTAGACGGCCGGATCATCGTAGACGGACGTGCCGAAGTACGGGATCATCCATTGGTCGATCGAGTTTTCGCCGTAGTAGCTAAGCCAGTCAGAGATGCCTGCTCCGGCGACCGCGGCCTTGAACCGGTGGGTCTGCGTGACGGCGAACATGGTCATGAAGCCGCCATAGCTCCAGCCGTCCAGACCGATGCGATTCGGGTCGATCGAGTATTTGGCCTCGACAGCGTCAATGCCTGCAAGGATGTCGCGCAGATCGCCGTAGCCGAAGTCTTTGCGGTTGGCTTCGGTAAAGGCTTCTCCCTGCCCAAAGCTGCCGCGCGGGTTGGGCAGAAACATGAAGTAGCCGAGCGCGGAAAACACCTCAGAACTCAGCGCACCCCCCGTGCCCCAATGCGGAACAACAGCCGAAGCCGGTCCGCCATGGACTTCAACGATCATCGGGTATTTCTTCGCCGGATCGTAGCCCTTCGGCACCATGAGCCAGCCCTGCACGTGAAATTTGTCGCTGGTCCATTCGACGGAGACAGCCTTACCCCAAACAGGCTCGACCGCGTCGTTGAGATGCGTGAGCGGCCGTGCCTTGCCACCGCGATCGATCCAGATCTCCGGCGGCTTGGAAAAGGAGCTGAGGATAAACGCTTCAGTCCCATCGCGCGCCAAGGATTGGGAGAACATCAGCTCTCCCGTGCCGATGGTAGCGTCGAATTTTTCTCCGTTCCTCTCTGCCGTTCCACTCGCATCGACTGAGTCGTCGCGCGTCGAAGTGAGGTAAACGGAGCCGTTATGAATTTCCGTCGTGGCGATGGAATTGTCGCCGTTCCAGTGAAACCAGGCAACGCTCGACCCGTCGTCAGTCAGTCTTTTCGGTTCGCCTCCGCTGGCCGAAATCTCATAGAGATCGCCACCCGTCACTCCCTGATCGCTCATGAGACCGCCAATAAAAGCAATCGACTTGCCGTTCGGCGACCAGCGTGGAACTGCTATCTGCAAGCCATGCAGAGGACCGCCGATCTCGGCCGGCGCGAGAATCGCTTTCGGCTCCATTCCGAGCCCGCCGCGCAGCGAGCTGGAGAATGCGGTGGCACCGATCACATCCGGAAAGCGCTGAGTGTAGAGTTTGGCCAGCCACCAATTGTTTTCACCCGGCGGATCAGCGGCGATGTAAGCAAGAAGCTTCGAATCGGGTGACCAGTCGAATTCGTAGACGTGCAGATCTGCAGACGAAACAAGGGCGGGCTGCGCGGGCGTCGCGGCATTCGTCTGCGCCACAGCGATGCGCTGGATTTCAACTCCTTCTTCGCCGATCACGCCGGAAGGAGGCGTCATTGCCGCCAGCGCGCCGGCCGGCCGCGTGGCTCCTTCAACGTAAAGAAAGGCTATGCGGCTCCCATCGGGAGAAAAAGCGGGCGCATCTGCGTAACCGTGCAGAATGGTGAGACGATGCGCGGGATGGCCATCCAAACGCGTGAGAAAGAGATCGTCCTGCAAGTCGGAGTGCGACGATGTACCGCAGTCGGACAAAAAGGCCAGCGCGGTGGAGTCTGGCGACCAGGCCAGATCATGTTCGGTGCAGCCTCTCCAGTCCACATCACCCGCGCCCGCGGTCACGTGCTGACTCTTTTCGATGTTTTCGAGCGGAGCCACGAGAATTTCTCCATCCTGAATCCACGCCAGGCGCTTGCCATCGGGCGAGAGAGCCACTTGCGCAAGAGAATGGACCCGGCTCACGCTTCGGAGCACCTCTTCAATTTGCGCGGAAGACGATTTACCGGGAGTCTGTGCGAAAGCAGGACACACTGCTCCGCAGACCAGAAGAATACTGGGAACCCAAGTGCGCGCGGACGGTGTAGGCATGGAGGAATGGTAGCAGGGGTTTGATGGATGCAGGCCGTTGCTTCATCGTGTGTTTGGCGGCGCTGGCGTTCGCGAAAAGAAAAGTGCGGAGGATTTGCAGATAATTTCCCGCATTCGCGGTAGGATCGATTTTGTTGATGGTTGAAAGCAGCTAGCAGTAGAAGTTTAAAACTCAGGGGAACTAAGAGGCATGGCCCATTCCGGGCTGTGCCTCTTTCTTTTTGACCGCAAAAAAGGAAGGTATGCGTGAGGATGGTCGAGCAATTCCGGCAGATCTGGCGGCACTCGCGCCGCCGCGAGCATTCTCGCCATGATGAGCAGCCGCGGCAGGCGGAGTTCGCCGTAGATGCTGAGGCAGAGCGTAAGACGCTGGCTCTGCCGGCGATCCTGAGCCCGGTGCAGTTTCCGGGCCGGCATCTGCCGAAGCCAACTCCGGTTAATCTGCGGCGTTTTGCCGAGACACCGGTGGTACGCCGGGCAATCAATGTGATTAAAGACCGCATTGCGGCGATGGATTGGCAGATTCGCGTGCGGCGCGGCGTTCTGCCGCAGGACGTAGCTTTCCTTGAGAGAAAGCTGCGTGCGCTGCGCAGGACGCTCGAAGAGCCGAACCCTGTGGACAGCTTCCGCACATTGATGGAGCAGGCGATTGAAGACGCACTGACGGGTGGATTTGGCGCGATCGAGATGGAGCCGACCGGCGATCCCGAGCGGCCGGCCATGCTGTGGCCTGTCGATGGCGCATCGATCCGGATCAACGCGAAGTGGGACGGCCAGGAAGGCTCGCCGCGCTACGCGCAGGCTGTGATCGGGCAACCCGAGTCGAGCGCCGTAGAACTGCGCGATGACCAGCTGATGTACATCCGGATGAATCCGCGCAGCTTTACGCCGTTCGGACTCGGGCCACTCGAAGTGGCATTCGAGACGGTGAATCAGTTCCTGAGCGCGCATCGATTTGCCGGCAAGCTGGCCGCGAACTCTGTCGCGCAATATGCGCTCTGGCTGAATGAAGCAACTCCGGCACAGCATGACCGGCTGATCCGCTGGTGGCAGGACGAGATCGAAGGAACGGGGCGCGTGCCACTGCTCTCGACGGAGCAGAAGCCGGAGGTGCTGCGCTTTGCGCAGGGCACGGATGCCGATCTGCGGTTGGCCTGGCAGGAATTTTTGATCCGCATGATCGCGAATGCCTTTGGACTGCCTCCGCTGCTGCTCGGCCTTGAAGCAGATGTGAACCGTTCGACTGCCGCTGAGATGGCCGATGAAGCCTTTCGTGGGGCGATTTCGCCACTGGCTCTGCTGCTGGCCGGGCATATCACTCGCGATCTCTTTACGAAGTGCATTGGATGGCGGGAATTCGAATTTGTCTTTAACGAGCTAAGTGCGCGCGACGAAACCACGGAGCTTGCGATGCAGGTGCAACTGCTGCAGGCAGGAGTGCTCACGGTGAATGAAGTGCGCGCGATGCGGGGAATGGGACCGTTAGAGACAGGGAATAGGGAATAGGCAATAGGCAATAGTGGTCAGTGGTCAGTGGTCAGTGGTCAGTGGTCAGCAAATAGGTGAACAGAAAGAGCGGCTGTCGATCGAAGAAAAATTCCTACTCCCACTGCCTATTGCCTAGTGCCTGGTGCCTAGTGCCTGGTGCCTAGTGCCTATTCCCTGTTCCCTGCTTTTTTCCGGAGAGCGCATGCGATTTGAAGCGATGGCGGTAAAGATTCCTCATGTCGAAGGGCATCCCAACCGGGTTTCCTTTGAGGGTGTTTTAACAGTAGTCAATGTAGCCAGCGACAAGGCGCCGGCGGGAGCGCGCGGTCATCGCGTGATTCTGGCGCGCGAGGCCGCAGAGAAGGCGTTGCCCTCGCTGCTCGGCATGGGCGTCGACTATCGGCCGGGCTGGGATGGCCATGATGCACGGCGCAAGATCGGCCTGTTGACGGAGGCCAACGTCGTCGGCGAGCGGCTGGTGGTACGCGGATATCTCTATGCGCGCGATTTTCCTGAGGTGACGCAGGCCATCCATGCGCATTCGCCCGACGCAATGGGCATGAGCTACGAACTGGCCGACGCGCGCGTGGAAGACATGCGTGCCGATGTGTGGAGGTTGACGCGCGTCACCTTCACCGGAGCAGCCGTTCTACTGCGCGAAAAGGCAGCCTATCGGGCGACGAGCTTTCGCATGGCAAGCTAGAGCGGAATCCGAGCAACAGTGCCTATTCGGCGCGCCGTGCAAGGTGGCTTTTTTTGATGAAAAAGCCGCTTCAGAGATGTGCTCAGGGTACATCTGCTCGAATTCCGCCATAGTCGGCAGCAAATCAACAAGTCAGCTTGATCTCCGGTGCAGTGCATCCGCCTGCGCACACGGGATCTTGCGCGATTGGAGCAGGAAGAGAGGGACACGATGGAACACGATGAACACGCAATTCTGGAGCAGTTGGAGACCGCCGCGGCGTCGCTGGAAAAGATGCTGAGTCGACTGGAGGAGCGGTTGGCCGCCGCGGCTGCGCTATCCGGCGAGGTTGAGAAGATCACAGCCATGGTAGAGCAGACGCGGCGCGAAACCGAGCTTACGGAAAAGCTCACTGCAGTCGAGCGGGAACTGGCCGAGGTGAAATCAACCTCGGTGCACAACATGCTGCACACACTGCGCAAAACCGTGCCGGCGTCGACGACAGAGATGCTGGCGAAGCACGGCATCGGAGAAGGCCCGGTCGATGTGCGAACGCTGGATGCCGCGCTGACCGGCTTGAGCCTCGAGCAACGAATCGCTGTAAAGAGCCAACTGCTGCGCGCCGGTTCGCTCGCGTAAGCCAGCCTTTCAGCTTCTGGCGAACAGTTCCATCAGCCCCATGGAGGGGGCGGAAAGCTTATGAACGCAACTTTTACCGACATTCATGCAGCGGCAGACTTCATCGGGCCAGGCGCCGTCGAGGTCCCGCTTTATCAAACGGAGATCGTCGATATCTGCCGCCGTTCGAGCCCGTTTGGCCAGCGCATCAAGCAGGTGCCCGCCACGGGTCATCCCTCACGCTTCTTTCAGGAAACCGCAATTCCCAATCCGGGGACAGCAGGTTTCGTCAATCCGCGCAGCATTGTTCCTCCGGTTGTAAGTCCGACGCGCGTGGAGTTGAGCGTGCCGCTGAAGGCCATCGTGGCGCAGATCAACTACAACCTCTTCGATATCGAGCTGGGCAATCAGCAGCAACAGTTCGCGTATCTCCAGGCCAAGGATCTGGTCGATACCGTGAGCGGCGTCATGGTCGCACATGATGTGGCATTGTGGAACGGCAACGACACCAGTCTGAGCGCTCCGACAACCACCCAGTACATGGGCACGGCGGCGCAGATTGCGGCCGGCGGCAACTCCGTCACGGTGACGACCTCCATGAAGATCGTCGACACGATCAAGACGGTTGTCGCGCAGATGACCGCGAGCACCGGTTTCCGCGTGCGGCCCACGGCGATCTACGGCAATCCGGTTCTTCTCGACCTGATCGACCAGGAGATGAAGAGCGAGTACAACGTGGTGCTGAACACCGACCAGATCACCGCCGGATTCCGCGTGAAGATGCTCTCAACGCAGGCGGGCGATCTGCCGCTCATTCCCGACTGGAGCCTGAGTTACACGGGCACGCCCGGATCGGGCAGCGCCGTACTGCCGGCGTATATCGTCACCGAGGATCTGATCGAGTATCACTGGCTCGGTGATCCGGCGCCGCGCATCTTTCAGCTTGGCCTGCCGAACTCGATGACGTATCAGTACGTCGTGGTCAAGTTTGGTGCGCCGGTGGTGAAGGGCGCCAGCTACGCGCATTACCAGGTGCTGGTCGATCGGTAGAGCAGCGCACAGTTCAGAGTTCGCAGTTCGATAGCTTGGCGCCGATCCTCAACATCAAAGCGGGCCTCTCGGCTCGGGGCATTTTATCGAGCTGTGAACTCTGAGTAGTGGACCAGGATTCGTTGCAGACAGGAACTGTTGCAGAAGGGACATGCACATGGCGTATCTGCAGCCAACCGACTACGCAAACTACGGATTGCCGGCTGGGACGACCGCGGACTGGATCACGGCGGCCACAGCGCTAATCAACAGTTACTGCAGGCGCCCTGACCTGAATGTCATTCAATACACAGAGCGCCTGCGCGTGACGACTGGGACGCAGGCCGTCCGGCTCAGCTATCTGCCGCTTGCACCATTGGGATCGGCTCCTTCGCCTCTGGTGAGCTTGGAAGGCCGCTACGGGCGGCCGCGGCGCGGCGAGATTTTGAATGACCCGATGTTTGAGATTGCATGGGCTTTCTCGCTGCCTGGCCAGTGGTCGGCAATTGACTCCACCACCGTGGACTACGATGCCAGCACCGGCGAGCTCACGCTGCCCTGGAATGTGTTGGGGCTACCGTACAACGAGGTCATGGTGACCTACACCGCAGGCCTAGCCACGATTGGCGATGACGTGAAGACAGCATGCGCGCAGATTGTGCGCAACGCGCAGGCCACACCGGCTTTGAACGCCAGCAAGACCCGCATCGACACAATGCAGATGCAGTATTTCTCCAGTTCGCTGATCGACGAGACAGTGAAGGCCTGGCTGAAACCTTACGTCGCGAACAGGTTGGGGTGAGCCATGAGCGATACAGCGCCGCGCAATCCGACTGGGGCGCCGCAAATGCTGGCCGATGCACTGTTGCGATGTGTGATGGGAACTACGGCTCTTCTGCGGGTAACCGGCGCCAACACCGACACGAACATGTCGGAAGTAGGCCTGGTGGCGACAACTTTCGCTGATGTGCCGCTCAGTCCCGCGCTGATGCGTAAGCTGCGGCCGGATTGGCGGGAAGGTGATCAGTCGAAATGGGAGCTGCTGGTTTCTGCTACATCGGTACAGCAGCAGGTGAATGCATTGGACTTGCCCTCGGCACAATCTCTTTTCTCGATGACGCTCTCTGTCTCGGTTGCAGATCAGGACTATCTGATCGAATCGATCGCTTCGAACGAAGCCTTTGGCCAGGTGTACCTCTACCGGCTGCTATTGCGCGAAGCACGTCCGCAGGCGCTTTGAACACAATGCGCAGTTCAAAACTGAGAACGATCAGCGGCGAACAGCGCATTGTTCTGGAGTACTCATGCAAAATGCGAAAGATTCTTTCTACATGGCGCTGCGCACAAGGCTGGTGGCGACTAATCCGGCGCGAACCATCCTTATACGCGGCACGTTGCGGCCCGGAATTCTCGTCGAAGAGGCGGAGGCGCCGTTCGCTCAGCTTCCCTGCGATGTGTTCGTTTTGCGCTGGCTCGGTCTCGAGGCAGATATGAATCTCACCACCACAATGGCCGCCGAAGAGTGCGAAATCCTGTATCAAACCTGCGGGACGCAGAGTTTCGGCGGACTCGATCGCGGGCGCGCCCTCAGCACGATGGACGAAGAACTGCTCGCTATGATGCAGCCGTTTTATACGCCCAAGCTGAATTACTCTTCGAATCCGCCCGCTTCAATGCTGACGCAGGTCTTCTGGGATGAACCGGGATTTTCGCCGATCACCGTCCAGCGCGACCGCCTGAACCGATCCGTGAACGTCACGGTGTACAGCTATCAGGAGCAGGGAGAATAGATGGCTGCCAATTGGTTTTCTGATCCTGCGCCCGTGGCGCGGCGCGTCCGCGCCTACTTTGCTCCCGTCAATCGCGCAACAGAGACGCCGGTTCTCTTCGATCCATCGCAGCAAGGCAGATTCAGCCTTGATTCTCCCCCTGCCCCGTGGATCAGCCTGGGATGGATTCAGAGCTTTGCGCGCAAACCTGCGAGCAAAACGGCGCCTGTGCTGACCGGAATTCCGGCGGCTGCGCAAGAGCAGGTGCGTGAGACCGTGCAGGCACAGGTGAGCCTCGAGTTCCTAAGCTGGACCAAGCTGACGATGGCGCTGGCCACAGGTTCGCAGCACATGAACCTGCTCGCGCCCGCGACGGGAGCTGCCATCGCTGCCGATGGCGCGCAGGCCGCGCCGGCAGTGGTTCCACAGAGCGGCTCGACGGCGAGTTCGATTCTGCTCACATCCACCGATGCCGCCAGGTTTTCTCCCGGCTCGATTGTTGCCGTGGACGCAGACTACGCAGGCCAGACCGGATTCGTGGGAATGCCAGTGGCAGGCGCGTATGTGCGCCAGGCGTTGACCGATGTCGACTACATCCGGCGCATCACGTTCAATGTTGCGCTGGTTTCTCAGGTTTCGAGTAGCGGTCTCACTCTTGCTGCCCCTCTGCCCGGCGGTGCACCCGCAGCGGGCGCAAAACTGCAGGCGCTCATCGGGTTCGTGGATCGCGAGGGCGGCAGCTTCTATCAGGAGTGGTCCGCACTCTTTGTGCTCGAAGGAAGTCAGGGAGAGCGGATTTTCTTTCACTATCCGCGCCTGCAAACCATGACCGGAGCAGAAGAATTGATGCTTCCCCTCAATGGCAAAAAGCCGGAGGGACAGTCGCGCGCGTTGCTCAAAGCGCAGTTCATGGCGCTTCCCGTCACCGATCCGCTGGATGGCGAACGCATTGTGTCTTATCGCAGCTTCCTCCCCGCTCCGAATGCACTTGTTTAAGCAGCCGATTCTCAAATCCGCGACCAGAGAGCCACAATGAAGATCACGATTCATGGGCAAGACTATACTGCTGCTCTCGATACAGCGCGTCCACTCACCATCGAGCGCAAACTCAATGAACCGTCGATCTGCGAACTGTGGTTGAGCTTTTCGACGAGTGGCGGCCTCACAGCTCCATCGCGTTTGCAACCACTCGTTATCACTGGAGACGACGGCACGCTCTACTTCACCGGCTATATTGCTGCAAGCCCGCTGCCGGTTTATGTGGGGTTCGGTCTTGAAGGGCCGCACTACCGTATAGCGATTCAGGCTATCAGCGACGAGTTCCTTTTGGATCAATTGCCGATGCCGCCGAGCGCCGGGATCACCGGTGAAACTGCCGGCGCACTACTCGCTTCGTTAGTGACGCATTCCGGTTCATCGGCCTTGTCCACTACCGGGCTCACTTTGAGCACGGCGGTGGCCCACTTTGTTCCCGAACAAGGCGCACATTGGAGCACGAGCGCCGGGCTTGCGGCGGGCATGGCGCGAGCTGCCTATCGCGCGTTGAATGGCTCTCTCACACTCGCGCCCATCCAAACCACCGTACATGCATTGAACGAGTCGGACGGCAGCTTAAATCTCGCGAATCTCGCCTTCACCTTCGCCTCGAAGCGCGCCCTGGCAAACGATGTGACCGTTTGCGGAGAGAACGAACCGGTCGCTTATGTGACGGAGTATTTCCTGGGCGACGGAGTTACGACTCAGTTTTATCTCGCTGCCGATCCGTACTTTCCCTCCACGTCTCTGTCGACCATCGTGAACGAACTGTTCAACGAAGCACAGATCGAGGAGAGCCGGTGGGGCATTTCCGGAGGCGCGGGTTACTTCACGCTGAGCGTGAATGGGTTGGCGATGAATGGCGGCAACGGCTTCGACGGACAGACGCTGCTCACGTGGCTCGACCCCATCGAGATGGGAGGAACGCTACTGCTGGAGGCGGTGGGAGTTTCTCTGTCCCTCGGAAGCACTGGGATTCTGGCAGGATTCTTTACCGGGCTTGACACAGCAGCCGATTGCACGGCAGGGTTTCAGGCGACTGCGGCTTCGGGCACAGGAATCGTTACGTTACAACCCATCGTCGAAGGCTCGGCGGCTGGAACGGCGTTCACGATCAATTCTGCGAATCAATATACGTTGCGGGTGCGTGTGCGATGTCCCGAGTGCGAGCGTGAGCGCGCTCTCTATTATTCCTACGGAGATAGCGGACCGATCAGCACCGGAGGGCAGTGGATTTTGGGTCCAGGCCAGATTCAAATGGAGATCCAGGAATTCGTCAGTGGCGTCGGCGCAACGCCGGTCACTCTCTACGAGGGTGGGGTCACGAATCTTCCCGGCGTCTGCACGCTCATACCAGCCAGCAGCATCAATCTGGTCGGCTCCATGCGCGCGGTGCATCTGACGAATCTCGGAACGGGATGGGTGATCAGCACTCCGCCGAGCGGGGGCGCCTATACGCGGCGCATCGGCACAACGGCTCAGGCCGCGGAGTGCAACATCGGGCGCACTGGCAGACTCACGTTCTATACGGGATACGCACCGGTGTCCGGTGAGCAAATTGCCGTGAGCTATAGCACAGTCGGTCGAGCTGTGGGCCGAGCTGTGAATGCTGCCAGCCAGGCCGCGCTCGCCGCGGCTGGCCTGCCCTCTGTCGCTGCTTGGATTGGCTCAGTGACGCATCCGTCCGCGCGCAGCTCTACCGATTGCCGCAATGCGGCTTCAGTGATGGAACAGGCAGCGGCAGGTGTAAGCGCGCTATGGAGCGGCACATACAAAACGATCAGCGTGAGTTTGGCTTCCGACGTGTGGCCAGGAGACGCACTGCTGTTGAATGCGCCTTCAGCCAGTTTGGATGTGCAGATTGTCGTGCGCTCAGTGAAGCTGAGCTATAGCGCGAGTTATCCCGACTTGGTGCGCTACGAAATCGCCTTTGCCAATGACTGGGCCGACGATCTGGCTATCCGGACCAGCGCGACCGTACCAGCAAATGCGTGGCTTCCCGCGCCGATTGCGCCGACGGTGTTGGCCAATCTGAATAACCTCGCAGTGACGTCGTTGAGTGGCAGCACAGTAACCATTCATACAGGCGCCACTCCCCCTGCGGGGGGAGGATTCGAGATACGGCTGCGCGACTTTACCTTTATGCCGGGGGAAGATCCCGCCTTGGTTCTGCGCGGCTCGGCGACGACGTTGACCTTCTCCCGCGTCTCAGCGAGCGATCGGTTTTACATTCGCATGTATGACGGATCGACGCCGCCGAACTATTCGGAATTTTCGGCAGCGTTGTTCATCAATCTACCGCTCGGCCCATAGATAAGAATCGATCTTCGCTCGACCGGCCCCTCGTATAATCAGCCCATGAGTAATCAGCCGCTGGTCGACGTGGTGATGGGCAGCAAGAGCGACTACGAAGTGCTCTCTGCGGCCGTTGAGATTTTGCGCGCCCTGGAGATTCCGCATGAGGTGCGTATTGTAAGCGCGCATCGCACTCCCGACTGGCTCTTTGAATATGCGGCGACTGCTCGAGAGCGCGGACTGCGGGCAATCATCGCCGGAGCCGGCGGCGCTGCGCATCTGCCGGGCATGCTGGCTGCCAAGACGCTGGTTCCTGTTCTCGGCGTACCGGTGCCCGCTACGCCGTTGAACGGCCTCGACTCGCTGCTTTCGATTGTGCAGATGCCGAAGGGCGTGCCCGTCGGCACGCTGGCGATTGGCAAAGCAGGTGCGGCGAATGCGGCGCTTTTGGCGGCCGAGATTCTCGCCGGCACAGATGGTGCTCTCTACGAGCGGCTCTCGGCCTGGCGTGCGGCGCGCACGCAGGAAGTGCTTGAGCAAAAGCTTGACGTGGAGCTGCCGGGTTGAGCGGTTCTAACCAGTCCTCAATTGTCGGGCCCGGGGAGATTGTGCGGCCCGGCGGGTTGCTGGCGATTCTCGGTGGCGGCCAGCTCGGCCGCATGATGGCCATGGCCGCGCGCACGATGGGTTATCGCGTGCGCGTGATGGATCCTGAGGCCAAATGCCCGGCGAGCTTTGTCGTCGATGAAGCCATCGTAGGGCGATGGGATGATGTCGATGCTGCGCGAAGGCTCGCTTCTGGCGCTGATGCTGTGACGCTCGAGATCGAGCAGATTGGCGTAGAAGCGCTCTCAGCCGTAGCAGCGCTCGCGCCGTTGCGGCCTGGCGTTGAACCCGTCCGCATCATTCAAGACAAGACGCTACAAAAAGCCTGGCTCGCGGAGCATGGCTTCCCTGTCGGACCATTTCGCGTCATAGGCACGGACGCCGAGTTGCATGCGGCCATCGCCGCGCTGGGCGGGCGCGTCTTTCTCAAGATTGGCCGCGGTGGCTATGACGGGCGCGGGCAGGCGCGCCTTGGGTTCGAGGCGCCGCCGACGGAAGAATCGATTGCAGAGGCCTGGGCCAGTATCGGCTCCCGGCCATCCGTCGCCGAACAGGCGCTTGACCTTGATTGCGAGATCAGCGTGATGGCGGCACGCAATCCGGCAGGCGAGGTGCGGACGTATCCCGCCGCACGCAATCATCATGAAAATCAGATTCTCGCCTGGAGTGTGCTGCCGGCGGGTGTTGCACCGGATCTCGAGGCGCGTGCGGAAGAACTGGCTGCGGCGATCATCGCGAAGCTCGGCATTGAGGGACTACTGTGCATCGAGTTTTTTGTCACGCGGAAAGGCGAACTCTTCGTCAACGAGATGGCGCCGCGGCCGCATAACAGCTATCACGAGAGCGAACGCGGCTGCGTGACAAGCCAGTTTGAACAGGCGGTGCGGGCCGCGTGCAATCTGCCGCTTGGCTCTACTGAGTTGATTACGCCGTGCGCCATTGTGAATCTGCTGGGCGACGAATGGCTGAGTGGCGAGCCGAACTTTGCTGCGGCGCTCGAAGTGCCGAGCGTGCGCCTGCATCTCTATGAGAAGCACACGCCGCGCACGGGGCGGAAGATGGGGCATCTTTCAGCAACGGGCGCGACCGCGGAAGAAGCGCGGGAGCGCGTGCTCGAGGCGAAGCGGCGGCTGCATTGAGGTCGCGCTTTCGCGCTCTTACGGCAAAAACAAGAGGGCCGCAAGGATGGCACCCGGCAAGAAACATCGCAATGCACAACGAAGGAAAGCAACCGCAGATCCTTCGACTCGTTCCCCTGCGGCGAACTCGCTCAGGATGACAACTTAGTGGTGAGTTGTAGCGGTTAGCTGAACTGCTCGGCCTTTTCCCAGCGCTTGGGGCGCTTGTTGGCTTGCAGGATTTTCTTGCGCAGGCGCAGCGATTTGGGCGTGATCTCAACAAGTTCGTCGTCGGCAATAAACTCGATCGACTGTTCCAGATTGAGAATCGTAACGGGCACCAGGCGGATGGCCTCGTCGGCGCTCGAGGCGCGCATGTTGGTTAGCTTTTTCTCGCGCACCACATTCACATCGAGATCGTTGTCGCGTGAGTGCTCGCCGACGATCATGCCCTCGTAGACGTCAACACCCGCACTCACAAACAGAATGCCACGCTCCTGCAGGCCATTGAGCGAGTAGGTGGTGGTAACACCCTGACGGTCAGCAATGAGCGCACCGGTCGGCCGCTGCGGAATCTCGCCCTGATATGGGATGTAGCCGTCGAAGAGCGAGTTCATCACGATGGTGCCGCGGGTTTCGGTAAGCATCTCGCTGCGCAGGCCGATGAGGCCGCGGCTGGGCACGCGGAACTCCATGCGCACACGGCCCGAGCCATGATTGTGCATCTTGGTCATCTCGCCTTTGCGCGGGCCGAGCTTCTCGATCACGACGCCTGTGTGCGCTTCCGGCACATCGATCGTGAGGTGCTCGACGGGCTCCATGCGCACGCCATCAACTACGCGCGTCACGATCTCAGGACGGCCAGCCATCAGCTCGAAGCCTTCACGGCGCATCATCTCGATCAAAATGGCCAGCTGCAACTCACCACGACCCAAAACTTTGAAGCTATCGGGCGAGCCGGTCTCTTCGACGCGAATGGAGACATTGGTGAGCAGTTCTTTTTCCAGCCGCTCGCGCAGATTGCGGCTGGTGACGTATTGTCCTTCACGGCCTGCGAAGGGCGAGTTATTCACGCTGAACTGAATGGCGATCGTCGGCTCGTCGATGACGATCAACGGCAGCGGCGCTGGATTGTCCACGCCCGTGATGGTCTCGCCGATGGTGATACCTTCCACGCCGGCAACCGCCACAATGTCTCCCATTGTGGTCTCGGTAATTTCAGTCCGCTTGAGGCCGGAGAAAGTAAACAATTTCGTAATGCGCGTTTTCTGCAGAGCGCCGTCGCGCTTGGAAATATTCACCTCATCGCCGGCGCGAAGCGTGCCTTGAAAGACGCGGCAGATGGCGATGCGGCCGAAGTACTCGGAGTAGTCGAGATTCGTCACCAGAATCTGCAGCGCGCCCTCGGCATCGCCGGTCGCTGCCGGAATGGTATTCACAATCGCATCGAAGAGCGGCTGCAGATCCGAGCCGGGCTTTGCCGGATCGGCCGATGCTGTACCGGCCTTTGCGACGGCATAAAGCACAGGAAACTCAAGCTGGTGCTCATCGGCATCGAGATCGATGAAAAGATCGTAAATTTCGTTCAGCACTTCCTGCGGTCGTGCGTCAGGACGATCAATTTTGTTGATCACCACGATCGGCGGCAGCTTTGCTTCCAGTGCCTTTGACAATACATAGCGCGTCTGCGGCAGCGGGCCTTCAGCCGCGTCCACAAGCAACATCACGCCATCCACCATCTTGAGCGCACGTTCGACTTCGCCGCCGAAATCGGCGTGACCGGGTGTGTCGACGATGTTGATCTTGCCGCCGCCATAGTTAATGGCCGTGTTCTTGGCAAGAATCGTAATGCCGCGTTCCCGTTCGAGCTCGTTCGAATCCATTACCCGTTCGACCACCTGCTCGTTGGCGCGAAAGGTGCCGGCCTGGCGCAGCATGGCGTCGACCAACGTCGTTTTTCCGTGATCAACGTGGGCAATGATGGCGATATTGCGTATCGTCTGGCTCACTGATGCAATACTTTCCTCTTTGTGGATTCGGCCATGGAGGCCGTTGGCTTACGGGAGAAGGCGAATAGAACCACAACCGTGCAGCGGCAGTATTTAGTTTATCAGCTAAGGCAATGCATCACGAACCGCGGGACTTACGGGCAGGCTTGTCAGGGCCGCTGGCCGAACGCTTTGGCGAAGTCAGTTCCTTGTGTTTCACGTGGGGGTGAGATCGCATTCGCATCCGCCTTCCATCTTCGAGATCGAAGGCCGCATTGACGAGTGCGATGTGAGAGAAGGCCTGCGGGAAATTGCCAACCAGCCGTTTGCGATCGATGTCATATTCCTCCGACAGCAGGCCAAGATCGTTGCGCAGTTTGAGCAGCTTCTCAAAAAGTTGGCGGGCATCGCGTTTGCGCCCAATCGCATTGAGGCTGCTCACCATCCAGAAGCTGCACGCCAGAAAGACGCCTTCACCGGGAGGAAGACCGTCTTTGACTCTTGCCGTGTCATAGCGTAAGACGAGACCATTGGGCATCAGCTCGCGCTCGATTGCGCGCACCGTGGCTTTGATTCGCGGATCGCTGCCGGGCAAGAAACCCACTACCGGCATCAGCAAGAGCGCGGCATCAAGCTGGCTTGATCCGTAGGCCTGCACAAAACATTTTTTCTTTTTGTTGTAAGCCTTCTCGCAGATTTCTTCGTGGATAGCGTCACGGATGGTCTTCCACCGCTCAATCGGCGCCTCATACGCCATCTCTTCGGCCAAACGCACCGCACGATCAAAGGCGACCCAGGCCATCATCTTCGAGTAAGTAAATTGCTGCGGCCCTCCGCGCATCTCCCAGATGCCGTCATCTGGATCCTTCCAGATCTTTTCGAGATGATCGAGCAGCAGAACCAGAATCCTGAAGTCGTTCTCGTTGTGGCGCCGCATGCTGGATTGCGCGTGATAGAACGAGTCCAGCATTTCGCCGTAGATATCGAGCTGCACCTGCTTCGCGGCTGCATTACCCACACGTACGGGATGCGAATTTTCGTATCCCGGCAGCCAGTCGGCCTGCCACTCATTGAGTTCGCGTTCGCCTTTGAGGCCGTACATGATCTGTACTTGGTCCGGGCTGCCCGCGAGCGCACGCAGCAGCCAATCCTGCCATGCGGCAGCTTCGTCGACGTAACCGGCGTTTGCCAGCGCGAGCAAGGTAAAGGTGGTGTCGCGCAGCCAGCAATAGCGATAGTCCCAATTGCGCACTCCGCCAATGGCTTCAGGCAGCGAGCAGGTAGGCGCAGCGACAATTCCGCCGGTCGGCCGAAAAGTAAGAGCTTTCAGCGTGATGAGCGATCGCTCCACTGCATCGCGATACTTGCTCTTGAATCGCAGGTGCGAAGCCCAGCGCTTCCAGATGCGCTCTGAGTCTTCCAGCGCGCGCAACGCGTTGATGCGTTTGGGATCGGGCATGTAGGAGTCGCCATGGGTCAATGTGAACCAAACGCACATGCCTTTCCGCACTTCAAAGTCCGCGACCGTCTTCAGATTTTCGCCATGCACCGGGATCGAGGCATGAAGAACGGCAAGATTCGGTCCCGCAACTGCACGTATGCCGTCTCGAATAGCCGTCACCCACGGCACAGTACGTCCATAGTCGTAGCGCAGCGCCAACTCCATGCGTAGCCTCAGACTGCCACGCACGCCTTCGACCACGCGCACCACATCGGAATGCACGCCACGCGGCGGCATGAAATCAATCAGGCGCACTGTACCGCCTGCATCGCGAAAGGTGGTTTCAAGAATCAGCGTGTGCTCGCGATAACGGCGCGAGGAGGTCCACTCGCCTCCCATGGGAGCGATCTTCCAATAGCCGTTGTCTTCGGTGCCGAGCAGCGCGGCAAAACAGGCTTCGGATGAAAAATCGGGCCAGCAGAGCCAGTCGATTGAGCCGTTCCTGTCAACCAGCGCCGCAGCCTCCATGTCTCCGATGAGAGCGTAATCTTCAATTGTTGCGGCCATGTTGGTTTTATTGCTCTTTGTAGTTCCTCATCAATCCGCCATCCACAACGAAGGTGGAGCCGGTCACATACGCAGCGTCATCTGAAACAAGAAAAGCGACCATTCCTGCCACGTCTTCCGGCGTTCCCATCCGGCCCAGAGGAATGTTGTTCAGCAGCGCGCCGAGCTGCTCTTTGTTGTTCAGCAGCGATTTGTTGATGGGCGTGATGATTGCGCCCGGGGCGACGTTGTTCACTGTAATGCCGAGCGGACCGAGTTCCATGGCCAGGTTACGCATCAACATGCGCATGCCGCCCTTGCTGCAACAGTAGGTGGAAAAGCCGGGAAACACCATGTCTTCATGAACGGAACTAATGTTGACGATGCGGCCGGGCTTTTTCTGCTCGCGCAGCCGGCGCACGAAGGCCTGCGTGAGGAAGAATGCTCCGCGCAGATTGACGCCCATCACCTGGTCGTATTCCTGCTCGGTGGTATCCCAGAAGTCGGAGCGATGCTCGATGCCCGCGTTATTCACCAGAATGTCCGCCGAGCCGAAGCGGTTCCAAGCCGTGTCGACGATCTTGCGCACATCGTCCAGGCGTGTGACATCGCCCAGCACGATCTCGGCTTCGCCACCGGCCTGCTCGATGGCCTGCTTAGTTTCCTGTGCACCTTCAGGTCCGCCGATGTAATCGACGACTACTTTTGCGCCCTCGGCGCCCAGGCGCTTGGCGATTCCCTGCCCGATTCCCGTTCCGGCCCCGGTTACAATCGCAACCTTTCCAGCCAAACCTTGCATGCGTCTCTCCTGGCAGACTAGCCCCCCAGTCCGCGCCGCTCTTTGTTTTGGATGCACGACTCACGCTCCAGGCTACGTCCCAAAGTTAGTGAAACGCGTCGAGGGACGCGATTTGATTTTCTGGGCTACCCTCGTTCAATTACACTTCTGGAGCCATGCAAACACCCACTCGATTTCGCCGTTGTGCCGTGCCGGGCAGGCTCTTCGCTCCCGCTCTCCTCTTCTGCATCTTCGCACTGAGCTTTGTTTACAGCACACAAACCGCCGCGCAAGGCGCAAAGGACCACCTGCTCATCTACTCGATCGACGTGGAAGGCGGGCAAGCGACGCTGATCGTCTCGCCTTCAGGGAATTCACTGCTGGTGGACGCGGGTTGGCCGGGTAATAACGGCCGCGATGCCGATCGGATTCAGGCGGCCATGCACGATGCCGGTGTAACCAAGATCGATCATCTGGTCATCACGCACTATCACGTGGACCACGTCGGCGGCGTGCCGGAGCTGGCAAAGCGTGTGTCCATTGGCGAATTTGTCGATCACGGGCCAAACCAGGAGGACTCCAACAGCACACGGAATGGCTATGACGCCTACGTGAAGACAATCGGAGATAAGCCGCGGCACATGGTTGATCCGGGCGATACAATCAACGTTCCTGGCCTCAGCGTCATCGTCCTCGCCGAGAACGGCCAGCACATTGACAAGGTTCCGGGCATCACACCCGCGCCGAACCCGTATTGCGCCGACGAGAAACAATGGCCCGATGACCCGACGGAGAACGCGCGGTCGACAGGCATTCTAGTGACATTTGGCAAATTCAAGTTTCTCGATCTCGGCGATCTGACCGGGCAAAAGGAAGTGGCTCTGGTCTGCCCGAAGAATCCAATCGGCACGGTTGATCTCTATCTGGTTACGCACCACGGCATGAATCTTTCGAACTCACGGGCGATTGTGGATGCCGTGCATCCGCGTGTCGCCATCATGAACAACGGCGCGCATAAAGCCGGCATGCCGGAGGCCTGGCAGACCGTGCATGACAGCCCAGGTCTCATCGACATGTGGCAGCTTCATACGGCCGAGGGTTCGGATGCGGCGCACAATAGCCCTGAGGCTTTGATCGCGAATCCTAAGGGCGGCACACAGGATGGCGCATACCTGAGGGTGATCGCCGCGCGGGATGGCAGCTTCTCTGTCACCAACACCCGTACCGGCGAAACCCGGAAGTACGCACATAAGTAAATCGCTCGTCGCTTGTTTACATGCGCTGGAAATCGGCCTGCACGCGGCAGCCATGATCATTGGAAAATTCGAGTGCGCCGCCCAGCTGACGGGCAAGACTGACGGCGAGCTTGAGGCCCATGGATGAGATCGCGGCTGGGTCAAAATTCTCCGGCAGGCCACAGCCATCGTCTTTCACGATCATGCGCACTACGCCCTCGACGCGGCGCACGGATACCGCGATGGTTCCTCTGCGGCCATTCGGAAAGGCGTGTTTGAGGCTGTTGCAGAGCAATTCATTCATCAGCAGGCCGAAGGGAATGCCGAAGTCCAACTGCAGCGGAATGTCGTCAGCATCAAGTTGCAGATGCACCTGCGCGGGATCGAGCAGGTTGGAAGCGCTGACATCGCGAAACAGATCCCGAACGTAGGTGGAGAGCGGCAGACCTTCGAGCTGCGGCGTCTGATAGAGCCGTTCGTGCAACAACGCCATGGCGCTCACGCGCTCTACGGTGGTGTCGAAGGCAAGGCGCGCCTCTCCTTCCGGCAGCAGGCGCGCGCGCATCTTTAGCAGGCTTTGCACAACCTGGAGATTGTTTTTCACGCGGTGGTGAATTTCGCGGAGGAGCATCTCTTTTTCCCGTAGATTCCGCGAAACGGTCTCAGCGTTGGCCTGCGCCTCTTGATTCCGGCGTTTCAGCTCTTCCACCGTCTCTTCCAACTGCCGAGTACGTTCCGTAATGCGGCGCTCGAGTTCTGCGGAGACCTGTTCTCGGGCGTCCGCGGAGATCTTCTCCTCTGTCCGGTCACGCGCTACGCGAACGAAGCCAATCAAGGCGCCGTTCTCGCCCCTCACGGCCGAGAGAATACCGCTCGACCACGCGCGGGAACCATCTTTCAGCACACGCCATGAATCTGTGCAGCAGCGGCCCATTGCGGCGGCTTCCGCCAGTTCGCGTTCAGGGATGCCGGCCCGCCGATCCTCAGGAGTCGCAAAGATGGCATAGTGCTGGCCAAGTGCCTCCGCGGCTGTGTAGCCAATCAGTTTTTCCGCACCGACGCCCCATCCGGTAATGCGGCCCTTGGCATCGAGCGTATAGATAGCGTGGCCATCAATGTTTTCCAGGAGAACGGGGATCCGTCGGCTGCTTGCAGGATTTTGTGTCTGCTCTTGGATCTGAGACATCTGGAGCATAGAAGACCCTCCTCAGATTTCTCGTTGGTGAAGTGACTGGATTTGATGGGTGACGATCCGACCGCCGTCAGTTCATCGAACGGGGACGCACCAGCGTGGCGTGGGTTCCCCCGTGCAGCAGTTTCTGCAACAGGTCGCGCGCGATGCGCGGATCGGGGTCCATGCTGAGCCCCGTCAATGTACGGCCGACCAGACTCTCTGCCGAGACGCCGGTTTCATCCAGCAGCGTGCGATTGACGCGAACGATGCATCCGCTGGCGTCCAGTTGCAGCATGGCAATCGGAGCGGTGTGGAAGGAGTGGCCTTCTTCAAGCGCCTCTTCGACGGCCTGAGTGCGCAGCCGCTCGGCTGCATCGCGCAGAGTGATGACCCATCCTGTCCGCTCGCCGCTATGGCTGCTCAGCGGAGATACCGAAATATCGACGAGCATTCGTCCGCCGCCATTGCGATCCAGCGCAATGCCGAATTCCTCGGTCGGCGCGTCCTCCTCGCGAGCGCGCGGCAGGCATTGGCAATTCTCTTTCAGTCGAAGCACCTCCGCCACCGGTTTGCCCTTGGCCTCTTCGACCGCCCAGCCGGTCAAATCTTCGGCTGCGGCGTTCATGAAGCGTACATCGGCTGTGGCGGAGATTAACAGCACCCCTTCGCGCATGCCGCCGACAGTGGCCGAAATGGCTTCCTGCTCCACGTTCCGTTGTGCTTCGGTCCGGCTGCGGTGCAGACCCACTTCCAACGCGGCCTTCAGCTCTTTGCGCTGAAATGGCTTGGTGAGATAGCCGTAGGGGAGTTCCCGGGCTGCGCGCTTGATGGTCGGCTCGTCGCTATACGAAGTGAGAAAAATGACGGGAATTCCATAAGCCTCGCGCAACAGGCGCGCGGCCTGGATTCCATCCATGCTGCCCACGATCCGCACATCCATCAGGGCCAAGTCAGGGCGATTTTCTTCGGCCGCCATCAACGCCTCGTCCGCGCTCTCCGCCTGCCCAACAACGCTCAGACCAAGCTGTTCCACTTCCTGTTGCAGGTCGAGCGCAACAATCGGCTCGTCTTCGACGACCAGTATCTTTCCCTTCATGTGTGTCCCTCCAAGCTGACTGCTCTTCCGGTGCGATTGGGGCCGGAACAGTTTGTGCTCGTTTGCACTATCGACGATTTGCGGCATTCCATGAGCCGGACGGCAAAGATTCTCGCCGCAAGGCACTTTGAGAGCAATCTCATGAACAAATCGCAATCTCTGCTTGCGCGCTGTCTCATTTCGCGTCACTCTGCACTGCCGCTGACCGTCTATAATCGCTTGTCGCAAGCAGATGCCGCGCATGGCGTCCGCTAATTTTAGGAGGATCACATGGCCTCATCTCGCCGGACCTTCCTCGCCGGCCTTGCGAGCGCGGGTGCGCTGGCTGCCGTGCCGCGTGCTGCCCGCGCCGGCCTGGCAGCCGATCCACTCTATCCGCCGATGGATCTCTCGGCCTTCGATGTGCCGCTGCACCGCGGCGAGACCTCGATCCGCCTGGGCTGCTCAGGCATTACCTGGAGCGACAATGCCGCGCAGGCAATCGCCGATATCAGCGCGGACGGTTTTGAGGGCATCCAACTGCGCCCGCCCACGCTCGATCAGTATCCTGACCCGCACGCGCTCCGCGATCTGCTGGCTGAGCACAAGCTCACCTTTGTTGCGCTTTCGAGCGGAGCGACCTCGCTTGATCCGGCACAACGGCAGTCGCAACTTGCAATCCACGAGAAGCATGCGCACTACGCGCATGAGGCCGGCGCGCTCTACATGCAGCTGATCAGTTCCCCAGCGAAATCGGGACAGACATTCACAGCCGCCGACTACAAGCTGCAGGGCGAGATTTTCACCGAGATCGGCAAGCGCATCTCCGATTACGGCATCCGGCTCGGCTTTCACAACCATCTCGACTCGGTCGGCCAGCCTCCGGAAGCCGTGGATGCGATTCTCGAAGCCTCCGATCCGAACTACGTACACCTGGAGCTTGACGTCGCGCACTATCTGCAGGCCGGTGGCGATCCGGCGGCAGCAATTCGCAAGTACGGCCGGCGCATTCTTTTTATGCACTTCAAAGATGTAAAGAACGTGTCTTCGGCCAGCGGTTATGAATGGCAGGAGATCGGCAAGGGCCGCGTCGATTTTCACGCCATCATGGCAGCGCTCGATGCGATTCATTTCCGCGGCTGGGGCATTGTCGAGCTAGATCGCGTGCCCGCAGGCCAGCAACTGACTCCGAAGGAAGCCAATGCGATGAGCCTTCACTATCTGCATGAGAGCCTGGGGGTGCATGCATGAGCTGCCCCTTCCGGCTTGCTGTTATCAACGATGAGATCACCCAGGACTTCGATCATGCCTGCTCTGTGGCCGCGAATGACTTCGGGCTGCAGTGGATCGAGATTCGCGGCATGTGGGGCAAGAACATCACCGATCTCAACTCCGATGAGATCGACCGTGCACGCAAGATTCTTGAAAAGTACAAGCTGCGTGTGACCGACATCGCCAGCCCGCTGTTCAAGGTGAATTGGCCCGGCGCGCCGCAATCGTCGCATGGGCCGAAGCGCGACCAGTTCCATGCCGATTTCGATTTCAAGCAGCAGGACAGTGTGCTTGACCGCTGCATGGAACTGGCAAAGGCCTTTCAGACAAACCGCATCCGCTGCTTCGATTTTTGGCGGCTCGACGACCAGAAGCCTTATCGCGCGGCCATCAATGACAAGCTGCGCGAGGCAGCTCACACCTGCGCCAAGCACAACATGATTCTGCTGCTCGAAAACGAGATGGCCTGCAACACCGGCAGCGGCAAAGAAGCTGCGGCCGTGATGCAGGAGATTCGCGAGCCGAATTTCATGCTCAACTGGGATCCCGGAAACTCAGCGACCTTCGCTGACGATACACCCTATCCGGACGACTACAAGCTGCTGCCCAAGGAACGCATAGGCCACTGCCACTGCAAAGACACGATTCGCAAACCGGACGGAAAGTTTGAGTGGGCGCCTGTAGGCGGCGGCATCATCGACTGGGTTGGCCAGTTCCGCGCCTTCCAGCGCGATGGCTATCACCTCGCTGTGAGCCTCGAGACGCACTGGCGCGGCGCAGGTACGCCTGAAGCTTCAACGCGGGCCAGCATGAAGGGTTTGAAGGAGTGTCTCGCCAAGGCCGGAGCGAACTGCTAGTGGTGGCGTCCCTAAAGTTCGCAAAGGAATGACCGCCGATCCCCTTCGACAGGCTCAGGGCAGGCTTTCGACTCAGGTCGCCGCGGCGACCTCCGCTCAGGATGACAATGAAATGCGGCGAACATTTAGACACAGCATCAGAAGAGATACGGAGCATTTCTTCTAGGACTCCGCCGGACGGGTCCGCGCGTAGAGCTGTTCAAGGGCATCGCAGGCACTTTTTACGCCGTCTTCGCGCGCGAGCGCGTCCGCTGCGTTTTGCGCGGCTCGGCCGTAGGTTGGCTTCGCGCGCATCGCCTTCACTGCACGCGCCACTCGCCATGATTTGTAGCTGGACCGCTGGATCACGCGGGCGACGCCGAGACGCTTCATGCGCCGGGCATTGTCCGGCTGATCGTGCGAGTAGGGCATGATCAGCATGGGCCGGCCAGCGCGCAGGCACTGCGCCGTGGTGCCCACGCCTCCCTGGTGCACCACGAGCGCCGTGCGCGGAAAGAGCGCGGAATACGGTGCGTATTCGGCCAGACAGATTGAGTCGGGCAGCGCGACGCGGGGCCGATTGCGTGGGTCTGCACCGATGAGCAACACCGCGCGCACGCCAAGGCGCATCGCGGCACGCGCCGACTGCTCGTAGAAGTCTCCGGCGGCCAGCACAGCGGCTGAACCTAGAGTGAAGACCACTGGCGGCTCACCCGCGGCGAGAAATTGCTCCAGATTTGCCGGCAGTGCGGCGTTGCCGGCATCGGAATCGTAAAAGCAGAATCCGGTGATGCGCACGTTCTGCGGCCAGTCCTTCTGCTCCACGCCTAGTACGCGGGAAAACAGCGCCAGGACCAGGTGCGGCGAATGCTTGGCATCGAAGATCGGGTTGGGGCCCATGGGCAGGCCGAGTTCGCGGCGCAGCTCATAGATGGGCTCAGGCCATTTTCGGGTCACAAATCGCGCCAGGCGCCGGATGCCGCGGCCCATCCCGGGCACGACCTTGTCCGCCTTCGCCAACCGGGGATAAGGCGGCAGCACTGGCGGATCGAAGGCCGAAAAGAAAGAAAACGGCGCGAGCACATAGCTGGCCCAGGGAATGCCGGTCACTTCCGCGACGATCGGGCCGGCGTAATTGAGCTCGCCGAGCAGCATCAGGTCTGCGCGAGCCGGCTTCGTGGCGGCGTCGAGCAGGTCGGCGTAGGTCTCGCGCAGCACCGGAAACAGGAACTTGCGCAAACCGGTCTCTGTGCCCTTGTTGACGTCGTAGACCATCTCGACGAGAAGCGTATTGGTGGGGTCGATGTCCGGCCGCAGCGGGTGAAATGCAAGGCCCAGAGGCACGATCTTCGGCTGATAGATAGCCGGTAGCGCCATCACTGGCGTGTGGCCACGCCGTTTGAGTTCAAGAGCAAGGGCGATCAGTGGATTGATGTCGCCGAAGGTGCCAATGTTCGACAGAACGATGCGCAAACTTTAGCCTCGCAGGCACAACAAAACACCACAGTTATGAGGGTAAAGCATGGAACCGAAAGCTGCGCAAATTCAGTGTCTTTTAATCTTTGCCGCTCGATACTATGTTCTGGGGAGATGGTGGCATTCAATGCGTGTGCTTCTGGTGGAAGACGAGGTCCGCCTGGCTGAGAATCTGGCCGCGGCGCTGCGGGAAGGCCCCGGCTTTGCTGTCGATGTGGCCAACGATGGCGCTGCCGGCGACGAGATGGCCGGCTACCGCTGTTACGACCTGCTCGTGCTCGATCTCATGCTGCCCAAGCTCGACGGGCTGGCGCTTCTTCGCCGCGTGCGTGCGCGTCAGGATGCAACACCTGTGTTGATCCTGACGGCGAAGGAAGGCAAGGCGGCGATCGTCGATCTGCTCAACGCCGGTGCTGACGACTATCTTGCCAAGCCCTTCGATCTGGGCGAACTGATTGCGCGAGCCAAGGCGCTGATCCGGCGCGGCAAAGGTGCGGCGCATCCGACGCTGGCTGTGCTGGATCTGGAAGTGAACACACTAGAGCAAACTGTGCAGCGCGGCGGCATGCTGGTCGATCTTTCGCCGACGGAATATCGCATCCTCGAATACCTGATTCACAATCCGCGTCGCATCTTTTCCAAGCGCGAGCTGCTCGAACATCTCTACGACTACAACTGGGAGCATCACTCGAATGTGATCGAAGCGCACGTGTCGAATCTGCGCAGGAAACTCGAATCGGCTCTGCCAGGCGCCGACCCGGTGATCGAAACCATGCGCGGCCGCGGCTACCGGCTCGCTCCGGGACCCAGCGCATGAAGATCGAGAAAAACAGCATTGCCTTCCGGCTCATCGCGGCAGTGCTTGCGGTCGAACTGGCCTCGTCACTGCTGGTGGTCGTGCTCTCGCTCGCATACGAGCGGCATATCCATTTCCGGGCATTCGACACGATGCTGCGCGGGCGCGCCGATTCTGTGCTCGGCGCTGTGCAGGACGCCGAAGATGCCGCAGACAACGTGATGCTGGACCGGGCCGATCTGCATCTGCCCCCTGACGACATCTACGAGGTCTACGACGCGAGCGGCCGCCTGCTGGGCCGTTCGCCTCTGTGGCCTTCCGACGCGGCGGCGCATGACATCGCAGCTTCCACACCTGCACAGCTTGCCTCCGCGCAGGACGACAGCTTCTCACGGCTGAGGTTTCATGACCAGCACTATCGTGTGCTGCTGCGCCATGGCTCGCGCATCGTCGATCCGGGCGATCCGGATGGCGGCAAGCTGCGGCGGGTGACCGTGGTCTATGGTGCGCCTACTGAACGCGTCTGGAACGACATTCGCTCCGCTGTGGCATTTTATGCAGCCGGCTGCATCTTGCTGCTGGCCATTACCGGACCGTTGATCGCATGGCTGCTGCACAGAGGTCTGGAGCCTCTACGTCAGCTGGCGGGGCTGGCAACGCAAGTCTCCGCGCAGCGTTGGCAGTTCACGCCGCCTGAGAGCGCGCGGACTACACCCGAACTCGCGCCGTTGACCCATGCGCTCGAGAGCGTACTGGAGCGGCTGGAGCACGCTTTCGTGCAGCAACGCACCTTTGTCTCCGACGCGGCTCATGAACTCAAGACGGCCGTGGCAGTGGTTAAATCGAGCGTTCAACTGCTCGGCCTACGGCAGCGCACGGCCGCCGAATATGAGCTTGGCCTGGCACGCTGCGTTGCCGATACCGAACGCCTGGAAGAGCTGGTAGGCAAGATGCTCACACTGGCGCGGGTTGAAAGCGCAGATGCTGCCGCACCTGGGGCCTGCAATCTGGCGCACTGCCTGCAGGGATCCGTCGCTGAGCTGCAGCCGGTAGCAGAGATGCGCCGAATTGATGTGAGTGTCGAAAATCAGGTCGCGCGTGGACCGTTTGTTCCACTCGCGGCTGACGATTGTTCGCTGCTGATATCCAATCTGCTTCTCAATGCGCAGCAGCACAGCCCAGCCAAATCGCGCGTGGAACTCCGTGTCTCGATGGTGCTGGAGCCAGAGGGCCTGAGAGTGCTCCTGATCATCCGCGACCATGGCGAAGGAATAGATCCATCGGTCTTGCCGCACGTTTTTGAGCGTTTCTACCGCGGCGATCCTTCGCGTGCGCGGTCAACCGGCGGCGCAGGACTGGGCCTGGCGATCTCAAAGGCAATTGTCGAGCAGGGTGGCGGAACAATTCAGTTGGAGAGCCGAACGGGAGAAGGCACCACCGTGACCGTCCGCCTGCCGAGCGTGGATGAGAGCCGGATAAATTCTGCCGCTTCTTCAGCCTAATTTAAGACGGCTGTGGCACACTGGCTGCGCACTCGCATCTCGGTTTCTAAGCTTCTCGGGAGGTTCCATGTCCATCCAGAATGTCTTTCGTCCGGTTTGGATTTTCTGCGCAGCGGCTTTGCTGGCCAGCGTTACGGTACCGGCTGCACTCGCTGCCCAGCAGCCGTATCACATTCTCGACCGGTGGAAGATTGGCGGCGAAGGCGGATGGGACTACCTTCTGGCCGACTCGGCAGCGCATCGCCTGTACCTTGCGCACGGGCCGCGCGTCGATGTGGTGGATACGACGACGGGCAAGCTGATCGGCTCCATCACTGGCCTCTACGGCACGCATGGCATTGCGCTCGATAATCACGGAAAGTTCGGCTACATCTCCGACGGGGGCGGCAATGCGGTCATCGTCTTCGACAGGGCCACGCTCACGACGGTCGCATCGATTCCGGCGGGAACCAATCCGGACGGCATTGTCTTTGAGCCAGCCACGCAGACCGTCTGGGCTTTCAACGGGCGCAGTCACAATGTGACGGTGATCGACACGGCCACTCGGAAGGTTGCGGCGACCATTGACTTGCCCGGCAAGCCCGAGTTTCCGGTGGCCGATGGGCAAGGCTCAGTGTTCGACAACATCGAGGACAAGAGCGAGATCGTCCGCTTTGACGCGCACAGTAAAACCATTACCGCAACCTGGCCGGCTGGATGCGATTCACCCTCGGGGCTGGCCTTCGATGTTCCCGGCCATCGGCTTTTTCCGGTGTGCGACGGCAAGAAGATGTCGGTGATCGATTCGCGTGACGGCAAGCTGCTGGCGAATCCCGCCATAGGTGATGGACCAGACGCCGCAGGCTGGAGCGCGAAGCATCACCTCGCCTTTGCTTCGAGCGGCGACGGTGTTTTGTCCGTGATCGATGCCAATGCCTCCGGCTATCCGACAATCGAGAGCCTGCCCACGCAGCGCGGCGCTCGCACCATGGCCTACGATGCCGGAACGGATCGCGTCTACACGGTCACGGCTGAGTTCGGGCCGCGTCCGGATCCGACACCGCAGAATCCACGGTCCCGGCCCGCGATCGTGCCGGGCAGCTTCACGATCATTGTGATCGGGCGGTAGAGGCCGGTCGACAGGTTGGGCTGCCTGCCTCCGTCGCATCGTGAGATGCGGTAGGATGGATTCCATGTGGAAGAGCCTGCTGATCGTCGTGGTCTCGGTGCCGCTTTCGATCGCGCTCGGCATCGCCTTCTGGGCCGCGCAGGGGTGGAAGATCGGCCTGATTGCCTGCTTCAGCACCTTCGCGGCGTGCCTGGTAGCGGCTACGCTCACGGCCTTCTTTACCCGGCGATTCACGCTCTTTGACGTCTTTCTGCCGGTCATCTTTTCCGTAATCTGGTCAGCGATTCTCGCACCTTTCAGCCTGGGCGCCGACCTGTTTACTGCACCTGCGGCGATTGGCGCTGGACTGCTGCTGACGCTCTGCCTCTGGAAGGTTCATCACGAGGGCGGCGAAGGACGCCGGTGGCTGATCTTCCCGATCCTCGTTTATATCTACGAGATGCTGCCGATTAACATCCCTGGCCCGATCGACGACTATTTCGCCCTCACCGGCGATTTCGCCTCGGTCATCCTGTATCAGCTGATCGCGTCGCATCGGAAGCAGTTGCCCGCGCCGGATGTGCAACGGCCGCACACGCCGTGAAACTCCTTCTCATCTTCGTAGGGACCGTTGTCGTCGTGGGCTCGTTCTATGCCGACTACAAATGGCGGCAGGGGATGGCGGAACGACGGCGCTCTTCCCGTGATAACCGATAGCGGCCTGAGGGCTATCTCACAAGTGAGAAGAGGCTTTCTTGAACCGCGCGCATCGCCCCTACGGGGCGCAGTTCTTTTCTTGACCCCTTCCCAGGGCTGCGCTTGCACCCCACGAACGGAGACCTGTTCGTGGGGCCCCGCTCCGCTGGCCCTGGGCTATCTTCCTCTCGTCCCTCCGGGACGAACGGCCTCACGTTATGTATGAGTATGTGTCACGTTTGAGCCATCTTGGACAACGTGTTCCGTTCGTACAATGAGTAACTGCCCGAGCACGGCAACTTTCCCGTATACAGGCCGTTACAATGGAGATAGGGAGCCGTCCAATCGCTATGCGCTGTAATTTTGCCTTTCGCCGGGGACGCCTTCAACGCGCCGGCTTTTTCCTTGGAATCGCCAGCACCGTCTTGCTTCTGGCCGCTGCCCGCGCCCACGGGCAGTTTGGCGCACCGCCCACTACGCAGGTGCATGATCCCGCCGCGCTCAAGCCGCCACCGGGCGCGCGTGTGGCCATCATCGAATTTGAAGATATGGAGTGCCCGGACTGTGCCGCCGCGAATCCGCTGCTGAAAGAGGCCGCGGCGAAGTACAACATCCCCTGGGTGCGCCATGACTTTCCGCTGCCGTTCCATAACTGGAGCTTCCAGGCAGCCGTGTATGCGCGCTGGTTCGACACGAAAAACAAGAAGCTTGGCGATGATTATCGCGACTCGGTTTTCGCCAATCAGCGCTCGATTGAAACGCCGGCCCAGCTGACGCAATACACACAAACTTTTGCGCAGAGTCACGGTACCGCTCTGCCATTTGCCGTGGACCCACAGGGCAAGCTGACCGCCGAAGTGAAAGCCGACTACGCGCTTGGCCAGCGCGTCGGCATCGAGCACACGCCAACTATCTGGATTGCGACCAATGGCGCGAACTCGGCGCCACCGTTTGTTGAAGTAGTCGACCGCAGCCGTCTCTTCCAACTGATCGATCAGGCGCTGGCGGAGACGCGTTCCCGCTGAGCAGGCTGAGGGAATATTCACGTATGCGTACTTTGATCTTTCTCAAAAGCGCTCGCTTGCATCGCAGATTTCTGCAGATCGCCGGTTGCGCGGCGCTTCTGCTTAGCTTGGCGCTGAGCGCGCGCGCTCAGGATGCTTCCGCTCTTAAGCCCCCGACCGGCGCACGGGTTGCTATCATCGAATTTGACGATCTGCAATGTCCGGCCTGTGCACATGCCAATCCGCTGCTCGAACAGGCTGCGACGAAGTACAAGATTCCATGGATTCGGCACGACTTCCTCATCCCGTATCACAACTGGAGCCGGAATGCGGCGATCGACGCGCGGTGGTTCGATACGCGAAGCAAGGCGTTGGGCGATGAGTACAGGAATGAGGTCTTTGCAAACCAAAACTCCATCGAAACTCCCGCTGAGTTGATGCAGTTCACGCAGAAATTCGCACAGAGTCATGGAGTGGCTTTGCCCTTCGCAGTCGATCCGCAAGGCAAGCTGCTTGCGGAGGTCAATGCCGATATTGAATTGGGCAAGCGCATCGGGATCTCGCTGACTCCGAGCATTTTTATTGTGACTGCTGGGACAAAAGGGACATCCTCGACGCAGGTGAAAGACCCGGATCACGATCTCTACAGCACGATCGATCGAGCTATTGCCGCAACGCGCCATTGAGCGCATATCGCGAGGTTTCATGCCGGATTTTCAGGTTGCAGTGGAGATTGCGGCCCCGGTTGCGCGTGTGTGGGCAGTACTGGTCGACGTAGAGAGATGGCCGGATTGGACGCCAACCGTCTTAGACGCGAAACGCCTTGATTCCGGCCCATTCACGGTTGGCAGCCGCACGCGCGTTCTGCAACCGAAGCTGCGGCCCGCGGTGTGGCAGGTCACGGAGCTGGATGAAGCTCGCGGTTTGTTCACCTGGGTGACGCACAGTCCAGGTGTGATTGTTACCGGACGGCATCGTGTGGAGGCCGCGGGAAATGGCAGCCGCGCTACGCTCTCGATTGAGTTTTCCGGATGGCTGGGGCCGCTGATCGCGCGCCTGGTGCGCAAACTGAATGAGCAGTATGTAACGACAGAGGCGCAGAGCCTGAAGAAGCGCTGCGAAAACTGAAAATCAATCGCCGGTTTGAATCTGCACCAGTTCTCCGCCGCTGCCGGGGGAGACTGTTTTGGTCTGCGGGGCGCGCCAGTGATCGATGTGGCTGATGCGGTGCACGCAGCCAATGGTGCAGTTCGGTGCGCAGCTCTTGGCGGTGCGGAACTCCCGCTTCACATCCTCGCGCGTGTACTCGGCAATCGGCACGCCGGGATATCCACGCTGCTGCGAGCAATAGTGGACCAGGCCGTCCTCGCAGATGTAGAGATAGCGGGAGCCGGCGCGGCAGCGCCAGTCGTTGGGCAGGCCCTGCACAATCGCTTCCTGAAATTTGTCGAACTGCGCGTAGTTGGTCTTCTTGCGCCGGGTCATTGCGAAGTAGACCCGGGCTTCCTCTTCAGTGAGCGGCTTCAATTGCCCTTCGCCATCGTGAATGATGCCGATGGTTGATTCAAAGCCGAGCTCGAGGGCCCTCTTGCCGATCACCAACGCGTCGTTGGGATTCTTAAAGCCTCCGCCCACCACCGAGTTGATGTTCACGTGAAATTCGGCATGCTCGGCCAGCATCTGCAGCTTCTTGTCGAGAACTTTGAGGCTCTTCTTCGAGACTTCGTCCGGCTCCACGTTGTCGATGGAGATCTGCATGTGGTCGAGGCCAGCCCGGTTCAGGCGCTCAATTCTTTCGACATTCAGCAGATAGCCGTTCGTGATCATCCCGGCAATTGCGCCGGTCCGCCGCATCCGCCGGATAATATCATCGAGGTCCGGATGGGTGAGCGGCTCGCCGCCGGAGATGCCGATCATCGCCGTTCCCAGGCGACCAAGGTGGTCGATGCGCCGAACCATCTCTTCGAGCGGCACCGGCTCGGAGACCTTGTCGTACTCGTTGCAGTAGGCGCAGCTCAAGTTGCAGAAGCGCATGGGGATAATCTGCGCCAGCACAGGATGACTGGTGGAGGCGAGCGCCCGCGCCACCATCGCGTACTCGCGCAGCTTCCGCCGGGCCGCAATCGCCCGTCCGCGCGCCGTCGCTCTGCGTGGAACTGCCATTCTTTCTATTGAAACATACTCCAGAGATCAGGAGTTAGCGGTCAAGGGTCAGGATAGTCTCGAAGTTCGAATCTCTATTGGCTGAGGACAACTCGCACCGGAGTACCCAAGAAGCCGTGCGGGTGGTTTGCAGCATAGAGCCCGGCAAACTCGGAGGGAGCCTGGGCCTTCAGGCCCCTGGAACTGGATGGAATCAAGCTGGCTTTAGCCGCGGGCCTCTTTTCCGGGCCTAAAGGCTCGAATTCCGCGGCCTCCTTTCGTGAGGCTAAAGCCTCACGCTCCCTCCGGTCACTTCTGACCGCAGTAACTTTCTACTCGCCTGCTGCAATGCTCCCCGTCCGCTCAGAAGAAATTGTGGCCGCTCAAAAGACCTCACTATAACGTCAACTTGGCAATGGTCGCCAGCTGCATGAACGAGGTACCTTCGTAGATTTTTCCGATTTTGGCGTCACGATAGAGCTTTTCGACCGGATAGTCGCGGACGAACCCTGCGCCGCCGAAGACCTCAACGGCGAGGCTGGCTACACGCTCGGCCGCATGCGAGGCGAAGTATTTGCACATGGCCGCCTCTTTGCGGAAGTCGAGGCCAGCATCTTTGAGGCGTGCGGCGTTGTAGACCAGCAATTTGGCCGCTTCCACTTCTGTGGCCATTTCTGCAAGCTGAAACTGCATGGCCTGGAAATCGGCGATCGGTTTACCGAACTGCTTGCGCTCTTTGGCATATCGGGCGGCGTGGCCCCACGCACCTTCAGCCAGCCCGAGCATCTGCGCGCCAATGCCGATGCGGCCCTCATTCAGTGTCTCGATGGCAATTTTGTAGCCCTTGCCCGGCTCGCCCAGCACCTGCGCTGCCGGAACTTCGCACGCGTCGAGAATCAACTCGCAGGTACTGGAAGCGCGGATGCCGAGCTTGTCTTCCTTGCGGCCAACGGTGAATCCCGGAGTTCCCTTCTCGATCAGGAATGCGGTGATGCCTTTATAGCCTGCGCTCGCATCGATCGTGGCGAAGACGATAAACAGGCCGGCTTCCTTGGCGTTGGTGATCCACAGCTTGCGGCCATTGAGCACATAGGCATCGCCGCGGCGCTCGGCGCGGGTTTGCAGCGCAAAGGCATCGGAACCGGAAGCAGCCTCACTGAGCGCGTACGCGCCGACGGTATCGGCAGCCAAACGCGGCAGATACTTCTTCCTTTGCTCTTCTGTTGCCCAGTGGAGAAGCGCCGCAACGACGAGCGTGTTCTGAACATCGACCAGCACGCCGACGGCGGGATCGACGGCCGAGATCTCTTCCACGACGAGGACGGAATCGAAAAACGTGCCGCCGCTGCCGCCGTATGTTTCGGGAATGCCGATGCCCATCAGCCCGAGTTCGAAAAGTTTGCGCAGCAGCGCGGCATCCATCTGCTGGTCTTCGTCCATGCGACGCACCAGCGGAGCGATCTGTTCGCGCGCGAACTGGCGCACGCTCTCGCGAAACAGAAGCTCGTCTTCACTTAATTGCGTCAGGGGATTCAGCCTGCGCCTCCGGATGCCGTTCAAACTCTGGAGTATTATGACAGATGGATTTTCACGTCATGGACGCAGGTCAAGGGATGCAGATCAAGGATCATGTCTTTCTCGTCACCGGCGGCGCGTCTGGATTGGGCGCAGCCGTTGCGCACCTGATTGTGCATGAGGGCGGGCGCGTGGTGATCGCCGATGTGAACCGCAATGCCGAAGAGGCGATTGTGGCTGAGTTTGGAAGAGCAGCGCGTTTTGCCCTCACGGATGTAACGAGCGAAAACGACGCCAAAGCAGCCGTCGCTCTTGCACTCTCTGCCTTCGGACATCTGCACGGGCTGGTCAACTGCGCCGGCGTCGCACCGGGTGAAAAAATCCTGGGCCGCGAAGCACCGCACGGGCTGGAAAGCTTTGCGCGTGCCGTGAACATCAATCTCATCGGTACCTTCAACATGATTCGCCTTGCTGCCGAGGCCATCGCCAAAGAAGATCCAGGCGCAGATGGCGAGCGCGGCGTGATGGTGAATACCGCATCGATTGCCGCATACGATGGGCAGATTGGCCAGGCAGCCTATGCTGCCTCTAAGGGTGGTGTGGTCGCGATGACGCTGCCGATTGCCCGCGAGCTGGCGCGTTTCGGCATCCGCATGGTGACGATTGCGCCCGGAGTCTTCGAGACGCCGATGATGGCGGCCTTTCCCGAGGAAGTGCAGACTGCGCTCGGCAAGAGCATTCCTTTTCCGCAGCGGCTGGGCCGGCCCGCGGAGTTTGCAGCGCTCGTCAGGCACATCTGCGAGAATACGATGTTGAATGGCGAAGTGATTCGCCTCGACGGCGCGCTGCGCATGGCTCCGCGCTGAACGCATCCAATCTTCGTGGAGCAGCAACATGCCCGATCCCATCGTCATCACCGGCTACGCGCGTACGCCGATCGGCGGCTTTCAAGGTGATCTCAAAGACGTTGCCGCGCCTGAGCTGGGAGCCATTGCCATTCGCGCAGCGGTGGAGCGCGCAGGCATTTCGCCTGATTCCGTTCAAGAAGTCCTTTTCGGTTGCGTGCTCCCCGCAGGGGTGGGCCAGGCGCCCGCGCGGCAGGCCGCACTGGGCGCGGGGCTGCCGCAATCGACGGGCGCGACTACGATCAACAAAGTCTGCGGCTCGGGCATGAAGGCCGTGATGCTTGCGCATGACCTGATTACGGCGGGCAGCATCGAGATTGCTGTCGCCGGTGGCATGGAGAGCATGACCAACGCGCCGTATCTGCTAGATCGCGCGCGCGCCGGCTATCGTCTCGGCCATGGCCGCGCACTCGATCATATGTTTCTCGACGGCCTGGAAGACGCCTATGACAAAGGCCGGCTGATGGGCACGTTTGCCGAGTGTTGTGCTCAGAGCTATGCGTTTTCACGCGAGGCGCAGGACGAATTTGCGATGCGCTCACTCACCCGCGCACAACAGGCGATTGCGAACGGCAGCTTTGCGGCGGAGACTGCGCCAGTCACAGTGAAGTCCGGCAAAACCGAGCGTATCGTAGAGCACGATGAATTGCCGCTCAAGGCGAAGCCGGAGAAGATTCCCACGCTCAAGCCGGCTTTTCAAGAAGAAGGCACGGTGACGGCGGCCAACTCGAGCTCGATCTCGGACGGTGCGGCGGCCCTGGTGCTGATGCGCAGGTCGGATGCGGAAAAACGAGGCATCAAACCACTCGCTGCGATTGTGGGGCATGCGACGCATTCGCAGGCACCCAGCTTGTTTGCGACTGCCCCGGTGGGCGCGATCCGCCAGCTTGCAGAACGTATCAACTGGCGGCTCGATGACGTTGATCTCTTCGAGATCAACGAGGCCTTCGCCGTAGTGACGATGGCCGCGATGCGCGATCTCAACCTGCCTGCGGAAAAGGTCAATGTGCACGGCGGGGCCTGCGCGCTCGGGCATCCGATCGGCGCATCGGGCGCGCGCATCCTCGTTACTCTTCTGGCCGCACTGCAGAAATACGGCCTGAGGCGCGGCATCGCCTCGCTTTGCATTGGCGGCGGCGAAGCAACGGCCGTCGCGGCGGAGCGCGTCGAGTAAATCCGCACTTCCGCATCGCCAGATCGTTCACCTGGAGTTCCTCTTCGCGGCTTATCGCCGACTCAAATCCTGATCTCAGCCCTGAACTTTTCCGTGTCATCGCGCCCACGGTGTGTGTTTGCTGACACGCATGCCCCTCCACCATCGCACAATAAGCCCTTTATTTCTAATCAAATGCAATTGGCTACGGGTTTGCATTTGTTCTGGGCGTAGGCAGTTGTGAATCGGGGGATGCGATGACAGCTCTGAAGCAAAACATGTTGGCGACGGCAGTGATGGCGGCGATTCTGACGGCGAATGCGGTGGCGCAGGGCGCAGGGAACACTCCGGCGGTCGAGGCTCACAAGACGGTGATCGTGGTCAGCCTGGAGGACCACAAGCTGGCCCTGGTGGAAGACGGTCAGGTGAAGAAGGTCTATTCCGTCGCCGTTGGCAAGCCCTCGACGCCGAGCCCGGTGGGCACCTTCACCATCGAGCGGCGAGTGATGAATCCGACGTACTCGCATGATGGCCGCATCGTTCCGCCGGGGCCGAACAATCCGGTGGGCACGCGCTGGATGGGCCTGAGCGTCCGCGGCTACGGCATCCATGGAACCAACGTGCCGAGCTCGATCGGCAAAGCTGCGTCGCATGGTTGCATCCGCATGGCAAAGCCGGACCTCGAAGAGCTCTATGCGCAGGTCGCGGTGGGCGACACCGTGGAGCTGATCGGCACGCGCAACCAGGAGACGGCTCAACTGTTCGGCAATCCGGCGCAACCGGCCGCAGCGGCTACGCAGCTGGCCAAAACGAACGCGCCCGCAACGGATACAGCGGCAACTTCAACCGTGCTGACGAAGGCCGGATCAGCGCTGGCCTCAAGCGTACCGGTCGCGGGCGCGCTGTAAGGGGGAGGCTGGCAATGAATCTGCTCTCGGATGCATTAGCGGGTATGGGTGCGGTGCTGCTGCCGATAGCCGCAGGACTGCTCTTTGAAGAGTTGACCTTGGGAGGACTGGTCCGGCTGTTGCTGGCTCCACGGCCGGAAACCGGGAGACGAGAAGAGCACAAGAACTGGAACGGAGGCAGAAAATGCTCGCGTTGAAGCTGTTGTTGAATCTCGCAGGCGCGCTAATGCTCGCCTGTGCTGTAGGAATTCCACTCTATGGCCTTTGGTTACGGATTGCGCGTCAAAAGGCCGTCAATGAAGAGGTAGAACTTAAACCTGCTGGCGAACCAGCAGAGATTGCGTGGCGCAGTTCCGTTGCGCTTGCTATCGCCGCCTGTGTGCCGCTGTTGATCGCGGCCAGCATCGTGGTGGTGCCCAGCGGCATGGGCGGCGTGCGCGTGAGCCAGATCAGCGGCACACTGCCTGGCACGCTCTATCCGGGGGCGCACTTCATCGCTCCGCTCGTGGAGAATGTGCAGACCTTCGACCTGCGCGATCATCTCTTTACCACTGGCACGGTTGAATCTGGTGGAAAGAAGGCCGCGCAGACGAGCGGTTTCGATGTTCAGTCACGCGAAGGCCTGAATATCGGACTCGGGATCACGGTGCGCTACCGGCTCGACCCGAACAAGCTGGCCAGCGTGCAGGCGCACCTGCCACAGCCTGCCGACAAGGAACTGGTTCCTCCCGTAGTCGCAAGCGCATGGCGTGACCTGGCGCCCACGTACACGGTGCGTGAGATCTTCTCAACCAAGCGCGACGAGGTACGCTCGCGGGCGGCCAGCGTCATTACGCGCAAACTCGCGACGGACGGCATTGTGGTGGAAGAGGTAATGCTCTCTGACATTCAGCTGCCTGCTGAATATGCGCAGGGGCTCGAAGGTCTTCTGCTCAAGGAGCAACAGGATGATCAGATGTCTGTCGACACAGACATCCAGCAGAAGCAGGTGAAGATCGCCGAGTTGCAAGCCGCGGCCGAAGCCGCACAGAAGGTAAAACAGGCGGAGGGCGATGCGCAGTCGAAGGTGGTGGAGGCGAAGGGTGAGGCGGATGCGATGCAGTACACTCTGCCGCTCAAGCAAAAGCAGATTGAGCAGAGCAAGCTGGAAGCCGAGGCGCGCAAGGAAGCGACCATTGAAAATGCGGACGCGGAGGCGCAGGCCAAGGTAATCGACAGCAAAGCCGAGCTCGAACGGCGCAATCTGCTGGCCGACGCCGAGGCCAACCGCATTAAGGTCGTGGCTGCGGCAGACGCGCAGCGCATGACCAGCGAAGCAGAGCTGCTGAACAAGTCGCCGCTGCTCATCAACAAAATTGTGGCCGAGCGGCTCTCGGACAAGATCCAGGTGGTGATGGTGCCTTCCGACGGAAAGTTCTTCTTCGCCAGCGACGTCTTCAAGAACGCCGCTTCGAACCCGATCATCAAGCAGGAGATGGACAGTGAGCGACAAGCCGCGCCGGCATCGGGCGGTCAACAATGAATCGATATGCAGCGAGGGGACGCAACAAGTCGCGTCCCCTCGATCGCAATTCAGTGAAGCTCCAGACGATATAATCCGCCCAAACGAGAAATATTCAAAGAAAGATGAAGAGCATGCGGCTGTTTGCGCTATTTGCGGCTATCTGGGGTTGGACGGGTCTTGCGGCAATAGCCGCACCTGCGCCTACCCCGTGGGATCAGCCCGCTGCCACATTGGCCGAGCAGATCGCCGAGATCCTCGGCCCTGGCCAGGCGCGGCTCACTCTGCGCAATCTCTCTTCTATATCCGCCGGCGAACTGCCGGGCATTCAGCATCTGCTGGAACAGGATCTGAAGACACATGGCATAACGATCTCCGGCGAGGAGAGCGCCAATGCTGTTCGCGTCACGTTGAGTGAAACTGCGCGGCAGCGATTGTGGGTGGCTGAAGTCACGGAGGGTGACCAAACGCAGGTAGCCATGGTGGAACTCGCGCCCGACAAGCCTCTGCAAACGATGGCGACCGGCGGACTCTTGCTGCGCAAGGAAACTATTCTCACCATGCGTGAACCGGTTCTGGCGGCGCTTGAAGTGGCGGACAAGCTCGTTGTGCTCGAACCACAACAGATTGTGATTGAGGCGCGCACTGTGAACGGATGGCAGGAGGCGAAGCGTATCAACATCCGTGAACCCATTCCCTTTCCCCGTGATCCGCGCGGCATTCTGATGGCGTCGAACGATGGCGCAGGATTCGAGGCCTGGCTCGCAGGAACGCATTGCACAGGCAATAACGTAGGCGACGTGAGCGTGCAGTGCAGCGCCAGCGATGATCCGTGGCCCGTTACTCGCCCATTGCCGCCGGGGCCGGGCAATGCAGCGATTCCAGGCGCAGGCACTTCTCCTGCGATCAAAGCTTTTTACAATACGACCCGCAACTACTTTACGGGCGTAGTTTCACCAAGCCTCGACGTCGAACTGCCTGCGTTTTATACAGCGGCCTTGTTGCCGCGTGCTGCGGGCGATGCGGCGCTGCTCATCGCGGGCGTGGACAGTAAGGTACGGCTTGCGCAGAATGGCGCGTTGAACCCGGTTGCCGGCGTGCGCGATTGGGGCAGCGACATCGGCGTGATCCGCTCCGGATGCGGCTCGGGGGTGCAGATCATTACATCGGGATCAGGAGAGGCGGCCAGCGACAGCCTGCGCGCCTACGAATTGCCGGCACTCGAAGCTGTGCCTGCGAGCACACCGCTCACCATGCAAGGTACAGTGGCGGCCATCTGGTCTGCGCCGGACGCAAAAAGTGTCTACACAACCGTGCGCATTGCGCCCAATCAATATGAGGTCGACCGTGTTTCGGCGCTTTGCAATTAGTTTTCTTCTCGTCTTCGTCGGGATCTGTGCCTGGGGCAGAACACGTCCACACTACGGTGGAACGCTGCACGTCGAAATCGAAGGAGATCCATGGACAGGGCCGGACGGCCTGGTCCGGCAACTCGTTCTTGATGGCCTCACTCGTTTGGGCAGCGATGGCGCTGTTGAGCCGGCGCTGGCTACGGAGTGGCTATCCGATGACTCGGTTCATCGATGGGAGTTTCGACTGCGCCCCGGCGTGCAATTTCAGGATGGCTCGCAGCTCAATGCCACCACTGTTGTCCAATCGCTGAATCTCTCCTGCAACGCCAACTGTCCGTGGAGTGCTGTACGCGCTGTCGGTTCTTCCGTCGTCTTCACCGCCGATTCACCGATGCCCAATCTGCCGGCGCTGCTTGCGGAAGACAAATTCCTGATCGCTCTTACAGTCACGGCGAGCGGCGCCACTCCAGCAAACGTCATCGGCACAGGCCCATTTCAGTTTTCGGCTCAAAACAACGGCGTTCTGACACTTGCAGCGAATGAGAATTGCTGGGCAGGACGTCCTTTTCTCGATTCGATTGAGTTTCATGCGCATCGGACCATTCGCGATCAGTGGCTCGATCTGAATCTGGGCCGAGCCGATGTTGCGGAAGTTCCGCCCGAAGATCTGCGCCAGGCTCAACAGCAACGGCTCGCGGTGAAAGTGTCACCACCAGTGGAGTTGCTGGCCCTGCAAGTCAGCGATACCGGTGCGCTCGCGAATCCGATGTTTCGCGGCTCGATTGCTGCGGCCGTCGATCGCAGCGCGTTATTCAATGTGATCTTCCAAAAGCAGGGAGAGATTACCGCAAGCCTTCTGCCTCAGGAACTCAGCGGCTACGCATTTATTTTTTCGACCGATCGCGATCTGAACAAGGCGCATGCATTGCGAGGCGGCCTGACAGCTCCGCCGCTCACACTCAGCTATGAGGGCGATGGCGCGCTGCAACTGGCGGCGCAGCGCCTGGCGCTGAATCTACATGAAGCGGGCTTTGATGTGCAGGTAGTCGATGCCGCGCATGCAACACACGTCGATCTGATGGTGCGCAGGCTTCCGATCGCCATGGGTCCGCCAGCAGTTGCACTGGAGACTGCGATGCGTGCTGCGGGCGAGGCGGTTTCGGTCGGCGCGCAATCACCGCCCGCACTCTTTCGAATAGAGCGTGAATTTCTCGATCACAAAACGCTGGTGCCTCTTCTCGATCTTCCACGCGCTTACGCCATCGGGCCGCGTGTTCGTGATTTTGTGCTGCGTGCCGACGGCAGGCCCGATCTGGCCTCCGTCTCGCTTGAGGATGCGCCATGAGCCTGCGTCAAAAACTGCTTCTGCTCTTCGCGTTTACCGTGACGGCAGCAGTCGCGGCAGTTGAGTGGACCGTGCTGGTGCGCATCCGGCGTGTCTTTACCGAGCGCGATCACGAGGAGACAGCTCTTTTCGTGAGCCAGTTTCAGCGTGAGTTTCAGCATCGCTCAGCCGAAGTGGCAGGAGCCGTCGATCGCCTTGCGGCTGGCGAACATGCGCGCATCATGGCGACGGAGATCGATCAGACGGGTGACGCAGCGCCGTACCTGACAGAGGCGCAGGCGATGGCGCAGGATGCGCAGCTGGATTTTCTCGAGATTCTCGGACCGGATGGCAACGTCGTCAGCTCCGCGCAGTGGCCAGCGCGTTTCGGCTACCCTGAACCGGCCGCGTTGAACGCAACACAGGACGCATTTCTCAAGCGCGAGGACCTGCCCGACGGTTCGTCGGCTCTAGGCCTGTTCGCTGTGCGCATGATTGGCGACGCGACGCCACCGATCAAGCTGATCGGCGGTAAACAGCTCGATCAGAGTTTTCTTACCGAGCTTCCGGTTGCGCCCGGCATGACGGTTGGCCTCTACAACTCAGATGTAAGCAACGCTGCCTTCGACCCCGCACGTCTGGTCGGGCCCAATGGAGCGTTCATTAACGCCCCACACTATCAAGCGCTCATCGACATTACTCGCAAGAGCGGAGAGCAGACCAGCAGCATCGTTGATCCGACAGGCAGGCGCGAAGACAGCGTGAATGCCACGGCGATTCCGCTGAAGAATCAGGCGGGAACAGTGATGGCCGTGCTGCTCGTCGCCATCTCGCGCGCGGGCATGGTGGAGGCGCAGCAGCACATTCGCGCGATTGCGTACGGCGTCGCGGCCGGCGGCATTCTGATGGCTGTCATCCTCAGCCTGTGGATCGCGATCCGCGTCTCTCGCCCTATTGAGCAACTGGCGCGCGCGGCTGAAGACGTTGCGGACGGCATCTGGGATGTACAGGTTCAAGCCGGTGGCCGCGATGAAGTCAGCGTGCTGGCGCGCAGCTTCAATCACATGACCCGCCAGCTCACCGGCCAACGCGAACGGCTTGTGCAGAGCGAGCGGGTTGCGGCCTGGCGCGAACTGGCGCGCAGGCTGGCGCACGAACTGAAGAACCCTCTTTTCCCGCTACAACTAACGGTCGAGAATCTCGTACGAGCACGTGCATTGCCTGACGAAGAGTTCGATGAAATCTTTCGAGAGAGCACGGCCACACTGGCCGCAGAGATTGCGAATCTGAAAAAAATCATCGGCCGGTTCAGCGACTTCAGCAAGATGCCCAAACCAGAGCTTGAACGCATCGATGCCCAAGACGTCGTGAATCGCGTGCGTACCTTGTACGCAAACACTTCCGGGCCGGCAGCGAACATCCGCTTCGAAAGCGAAGTTGCCAGTGAACCGATGCCGATCCTCGGCGATCCGGAGCTACTGCATCGCGCGCTCTCGAATCTTGTGCTAAATGCCATTGACGCCATGCCGGATGGCGGCGTGCTCACTCTCGCTGCGCATCCTTGTGGCGCCAGCATCGAGATCAAGGTTTCAGATACAGGCGAAGGACTCACACCGGAAGAATGTGAGCGTCTGTTTACGCCCTACTACACGACCAAGCAACATGGAACCGGGCTTGGCCTGGCGATCGTGCAGTCGGTTGTGGCTGATCACGCCGGAACCATCTCGGTAGAAAGCCGCCCGGGCGGCGGTGCGACATTTATCATCATGCTGCCGAAAGCGGAATCATGAGCGCAAAAGCGAATATTCTCATAGTCGATGACGAGGCCAACACGCTGGCTTCTCTCTCCCGGGCTTTTCGTCTGGCCGGACACGAAGCGGTTGTGTGTGACAACGCTGCCCGTGCATTGGAGCTAGCGCGGTCGCAGCCATTCGATCTGATTCTGAGCGACGTGGTGATGCCGCGGCGCGATGGTCTCGTGCTTCTCGAAGATCTGAAAAATGCCGGCGTCGCTGCACCGGTGGTGATGATGAGCGGGCAGGCGCATATCGAGATGGCTGTACGCGCTACGCGTTTGGGCGCACTTGACTTTCTGGAGAAGCCGCTCACAACCGAAAAGCTGCTCGTGACGCTTGAGAATGCACTCAAGCTCACCCGCCTTGAAACCGAAAATCGCGACCTGCGTGCCCGCGTAGGCAAACATACGATCGTCTTTGCTGGAGAGACGATGCGCCGCGTGATGGCGCAGATCGAGCGCGTCGCCGCGAGTGAAACACGCGTCTGTATCTATGGCGAAACCGGCACGGGCAAGGAACTCGCTGCACGGACGCTGCATGAAAAGAGCCATCGCGCGAACGGCCCTTTCATAACGCTCAACTGTGCTGCCGTTCCTGCAGAGCTGATCGAGAGTGAGCTCTTTGGCCATGAGAAGGGTTCATTTACCGGGGCTGCGCAGCGGCATACCGGCAAATTTGAGCAGGCGCACCGCGGCACGTTGTTTCTGGATGAGATCGGCGACATGCCGACGGCGATGCAGGCCAAGCTGCTGCGCGTGCTGGAAGAGGGCGAAGTGGAACGCATCGGTGCTGACAAACCGACTTCCGTGGATGTGCGCGTCGTCGTGGCGACGCATCGCAATCTCGAGCAGCTTGTCGAATCAGGCGGTTTTCGCCGCGATCTCTACCACCGAGTCGTTGTCTTCCCTCTGGAGCTGCCGCCGCTGCGCAAACGCTCCGAAGACCTGCCGCTGCTCGTCGAACACTTCGCGCGTCAGGTGTGTTCGCAAAATGGATGGAAGCCTGCGCAGTTTTCTCCTAACGCCATCGACGTGCTTAAACAATATGCATGGCCCGGCAATATTCGCGAATTGCGCAACGTGGTGGAGAGGCTGCTGCTTCTTGCCGGCAGTGAGGTCAGTGCAGAAGATGTTCAGTTGGTGCTGCCTGCGTCGCCTACATCCGCAAAGAATGCGCAGGACGATTCTGCCGCACAAGAAACGCCTGGACCACTGGCGCAGCGCGTGCTGGCCTTCGAGCGCGCTACGGTGCTTGCAGAACTGGAACGGCATGCACGGCACATTACACAGACGGCTCGCGCGCTCGGTCTGGAGCGAAGCCATCTGTATAAGAAATGTCAGCAACTCGGCATTGACCTGCAAAGCCTGCGCGCAAAAGACGAATAGTCCTTGCGACTCGGTACTTCCAGTGTGTGGCGAATCCTAGGTTCGTGAACTACAACCACAGATCCTTCGACTCATTTGCCGCGAAATACGCGGCAAACTCACTCAGGATGACAGCGGAGGTTTGCTGCGAACTTCAGAGTGGGGACACTACGCGGCTCGCTTCTTCTCTCGCTCGCGTGCGGCGTGCACGCGCTCTGAAGGTAGCTCTTTCGTCCGTTCCAACTGACGCTTTCGCGAGGAGCTCAGGTTTTTGCCGGCGCGATTCATGTAAAACGTCAGCATGCGCATCCCGGAGGCAGGTCCCTTGGGCGAAACTTTTTTCGATGCGAGCGTTCGCGCAATCGTTCCAGGATCTCTGTTAAAGAGTCCTTCCGGTGGATGCGTCGAATCCGTCTTCACCTTACCCGACCATTTTCTTGCAGTCTGTGCCATGTTGATTCCCACACCAGAACGCGAAATCAGGACGAGTTGCGCCTTCGATCGACATCTGCTCGCTGCGCACGTTTAGGAATGCCGCTTGAAGTATTGCACCTCGCGCTCGTGCTGCTTGGCTTGCTCGAGCGTCTTGAAGGTGCCCAGGTTGCGGCGCTTGCCGGTTGCAGGATCCTTCTTGCGCGAGTACAAGCGGAACTGTCCGGATTTCAGCTTCCGTATCATCCGTGAATGTAGATGCGTTCGGCTGCAGTTCTGCCGCCCGCATGCACTATGTCACTGAACTACTGGAAGAGAGTGGGCATTGCTGGCGAGAACGAAGCCAACGGTACGCGCGCGCAATTATCTAGAATTGGTTGCATAAATCCGTCCGGTCGGGCTCCAAGCTCCCTCAGAGGCTAAAGCTTGGAATTATATTGGCCTTCTTCGGCACGACTGAAGTCGTGCCCTTTCACAAGACCATTTATGCAACCAGTTCTAAAAGGAACAAACGAGAAGCCGCACCGCTCCATCTCTCAATGCTGTGGAGCCGGAGTATCGGGATAGGCAGGCCCGTGCGATCCTCCGCTTTCGCCGGAGGGTACCGGGATATCAGGAGGCAAGCCTTGTGCAAGCAAAATCTTTTTGGCGAGTCCCTGCCACACATATTGATCTTTGTGCGCCTGCCATTCAGCAGTGGGGACCGCCTGCAACTGATCGATGCTGGGCGCGGGAAATCCGTGCCCGACTGCCTCGATGCCGCCTTCCTTGGTTTCAACCTCGTAACCTTTGTTGATGGTTGCACCGGTGGCGACAGCCCAATCAGCGATGCGAGTCTCACCCAAAGAGTCCAGCGCAATATTCTGCCAGCGGGGAAAATGCAGTCGCGCATTCAGCCACGCGGCAGCATCGCGATCGACCCAGCTCGGCCGATGTCCGACGCCGGGATAAAAGATCGTATCGATCGGCGGGATGCCGGGGCCAGCTAACGCCGCCACGCGGGTATTGAGATCGGCGAAGAAACTTTGAAAATGGTGTGGCCGTTCGACAAGGCTATCAATCATTCCATTCAGAGCAAGCGTGCCACCCGCGCGTTGATGCAATGCATAGAGGATGGCGGCTTTGTCCGGCAAAAAGCTCAGGGCCTGATAAGGGCCTCCCTGGCACATCACTTTGCTGCTCGAATCCCACGCGCCGCCGTTGCCATCCAGATCGCCACCACCGGAGGCGACCAGTTCGTGAATGCGCGGGTCCAATCCTGCCGCAAGCGCGGCATGAAAGCTTCCCATTGAGTAACCAAGCGCAGCTACGCGTTGCGGATCGACATCCGGCAGGCTTAGCGCATAGCTCGCGGCACCCATCACGTCGGCGATCATGGCGCCGCCAAGCCGAGCTTGTGATTGCGGGCCGGACAGCACGGTGTCGTGGGAGGATGCATTGGTCAACCGTTGCGCGTTGCGTTCTCCCTCTCCCACCGTGTCGTAGGTGACGACAACCGCGCCTGCGCTTGCATAGAGCAGCCCGGCATAGACCTCATACCAGGTGCTCTTGCTGCCGCCATGTCCGGCAACCACAATGACGGCGGGCAATTTCCCCGCCGCATGATCGGGCCGATAGACAATCGCGGGCACACGCATGCCATAGAGGCTCGCGTAGGTAACTCGATGCGCTACAACACCAGCCATCGGCGAAAAGCTGCCGAAGTCATGCGCGGCAGGTGCGGGCATTTCGTCGGGAATGAAAAGTGCGGCTTTGGCCTGCTTGCGCCACGTAGCAAATTGCGCGTCTGACGCGGGATGCGTCACCGGTGCCGGCGTGTCGAAGGGATGGGTGGGATCGGATGGATCCGGTCGAGCAATCTGTCCGGCCGGCTGGCTCGGCGCACTCTGCTGGCTGGTTCCCGGTATATTCACGGCCAGCAGTACGATCAACCCAAAAAGGAAACGACCCAACCTGACCTGCATCTCTCCTCCGCGTCCACATCATAGTACGTCCCGATCGACGGACTCGCGCAATACGAACGCAGGGAAAGGTTTGCGTCGGTTACCGTTCACCACAGAATGCAATCCAAGCGCGGTCCAAGGATTGACAGTGCTGTTTCAACTCGATATCGTTAGACCCGCCGAGACGGTGCGTACCCGGAGGTCCCACCCCGCCTGGGCAATGTCTCGCATCATGGCAAGCATCGAAGTCAATAAGCGCCCAGATAAGGGCTCGGGGACCGCTATGCGGAACGGGCAATCGCGAGACGAGTTGCAGATGAACGCGAATGTGAAAGCGAAATGATGCTGACTGAATTGGCAGTGACGGAAAACGAGGCGGTCCAGAACCAGGTGGAACGTATTCTGCACAGCGAAGAGCTGCGCGGATCGGAGGTGCTGCGCCGCCTGCTCCGCTTTCTTGCAGAAAAGTCGGCCACGGGTGAAGCCGACGAACTGAAAGAATACATCGTCGCCATCGATGGTCTTGGCAAGCCGGCTACGTATGATCCACGTCATAACTCTGCGGTTCGCATCCAGGTGGGGCGGCTTCGGCAGAAGCTGGCGGACTATTATCGCGGTGAAGGCCGATGTGATCCCATCGTGATCGACGTGCCAAAGGGGCGGTTCAAGCTCAAGATCGAACATCGCAACTGCCCAACGCTCAATGCTCCTCCGACCGAGCTCTTTCCGGAGCAACCCGTCCACACTGAAACACTGGTCTCCGATCAGCGGCAGAAGAAAAGCCTGCGCGCGTGGCTGCGCAATCCGCGTTTGGCGATTCCGGCTGGAGTTGCGCTGGCTCTCGCAGCTATCCTGGCCCTCGGCGGCTATCACTGGCTGAAGCCAGCCAGCGCCAAAGCCAACAGCGCGGCCTATCCGCCGGGTTGGGACGCCGATATGGAGGCGCTCTGGCATCCGTTCATCTCCACCCGCCGCCCGGTCATTGTGGCAATCGAAGATCCGCTCTTCGTCGAACTGAATGGAAGTCCGGGCATCTACTATCGCGACCGGACGCTCAATAACTGGAACGACATTGTGGTCTCGCCCAACGTGGCCGCACTGCGCAAGGTATTGAAGAACCCGGTCATCCAGCCCAGCCGCTACTACACGGCTTTCGGCGAAGTGGATGCTTCTTTCCTGATCGCCAAGCTGCTCGGCCCGCGCGTACAGAATCTGTCGGTAGTTAAGACGAGTGATCTGTCTCTACGCCAGATCGGCGACAACGATGTGTTGTTTGTGGGCGTGCAGAATCTTTTCTTTAATGAGCAGTCCCAGGCCACTCCTATTAATGTGCAACTGCTGCAGGTTAGCGAGGGCATTCGCAATCTCAACCCCGGACGCAACGAGCCCTCTCTTTTTGCCGATCAATACACAACGGCTCCCACTGAGGAGGGCATCGCGTACGCCCTGGTTACGCACCTTCCTGGCCCGCTGGGCGACAACGATGTGGAGAGCTTTACCAGCACCCGCGCTGCCGGCTACGTGGCGGCCGTCAAGGCATTTACCGATCCGGTTGTGGTCCGGACGATCGTCGGCGAATTGAAGCAGTCCTGCGGCGGACGCATGCCACGCTATTACCAGGTTCTGCTGAAGGTGAAATTCCAGGAGCAGGTCCCCACGGAGATCACCTACGTTCTCGGCCGGGAGCTCCACTAAGCTCTGAGACTGCCGAGGCGGCCGAACTTTTCAGGAAATTGTAAGTCGCTCTTGATTCACGTATTTACCTGTGTATGAATCCCCATTTAACTTGTAACTAACCGGTTGGGTTCTGCCCGCGTAGCTTTGCTTGGCTATGGTGAATTGAGCAGTCGATTGCATGATTGATGCGGCGCCCGATGATTCGCCGTTTTCAGGAAGTTCCATATCACGCTGTGTGATAGCTCACGCGGTGCGGGATGACAATGATGTATACAGGAGACATCAGGGGCTCCTCTGCATCCCAAATGATGGAAAACCTCAACCTGCTTCGATAGCGCGGGAGAACCGATGGCGACGAAGGCCCACACGAGTCCTGTCCTCAGCACCAACAAGCATTTGCTGCGTTGGGTTGAAAAAATGGCTGAGCTCACCAAGCCCGATTCAATCCACTGGGTGGACGGCTCGCAACGCGAGTATGACCGGCTCTGCGCACTCCTCGAAGAGCGCGGCACCTTCGTGCGGCTGAATCAGGATCTCTGGCCAGGTTGCTACTATGCGCGTTCCGATGTGCGCGATGTGGCTCGTGTAGAGGAGCGGACTTTCATCTGCTCGCTCTCGCGCGACAGCGCCGGCCCTACGAACAACTGGGAAGATCCCTTCCAGATGCGCCGCAAGCTCAAGGAACTCTTCCTCGGCTGTATGCGCGGACGCACCATGTACGTACTTCCCTTCTGCATGGGCCCGCTCGACTCCCCGGCTGCGCAGATCGGCGTGCAGCTCACGGATTCTCCCTATGTTGTTGTCAGTATGCGGATCATGGCGCGTATTGGCCGGCCGGTCTTTGCCCAGATCGACAAAGACCTGAAGCGCGTCGTTCCCTGCATGCATTCGGTGGGCATGCCGCTGGAGCGCGGCCAGACCGACGCAGCGTGGCCCTGCAATGACACCAAGTACATCGTGCACTTCCCTGAGACGCGCGAGATCTGGTCCTACGGCTCGGGCTACGGCGGCAATGCGCTGCTTGGAAAAAAATGCTTCGCTCTGCGCATCGCCTCGAACATGGCGCGCGATGAGGGCTGGATGGCCGAGCACATGCTGATCCTCGGCCTCGAAAGCCCTTCCGGCGAAAAGACGTATGTGGCCGCAGCTTTCCCCTCCGCCTGCGGCAAGACAAACCTCGCCATGTTGGTGCCTCCCAAGGCTTTCAAAGGATGGAAGGTCTGGACGGTGGGCGACGATATCGCCTGGATTCATCCCGACGAGAAGGGCCAGCTAAGGGCGATCAATCCTGAGACGGGTTTCTTCGGCGTTGCGCCGGGAACCAGCGCCAAAACCAACCCCAATGCCATGGCTGCGCTTGCCCGCAACACCATCTTCACCAATGTGGCGCTGACCCCCGAAGGGGGTGTGTGGTGGGAGGGCATGACCGATACGCCTCCCCAGGAGTGCCTGGACTGGCAAGGCAATCTCTGGACACCCGAGATCGCGCGCCGCACCGGCGCCAAGGCGGCGCATCCCAACGGCCGGTTTACCGCACCCGCCGCGCAGTGCCCAAGCATCGATCCGGCCTGGCAGGATCCTGAAGGCGTTCCGTTGAGCGCCATCATCTTCGGTGGGCGCCGCTCCACGACCATGCCGCTTGTGTATCAGGCCTTCAACTGGAGCTCCGGCGTGTACATGGGCGCCACCATGGCCTCTGAGATGACGGCGGCAGCCGCTGGAACCGTGGGCAAGCTGCGCCGCGACCCCATGGCGATGCTTCCCTTCTGCGGCTACCATATGGGCGACTACTTCCGTCACTGGATCAAGATGCAGCGCAAGCTCTCGTCGACGCCGCGCGTCTTCCACGTGAACTGGTTCCGCAAAGATGAGGATGGTAAATTTCTCTGGCCGGGATACGGCGAGAATATCCGCATCCTGAAGTGGATCGTCGATCGGGTCCGCGGACGCGCTCAGGGCAAGGAGACGCCCATCGGCTGGACGCCGTACTACAAGGATATCGACTGGACCGGCATCGACTTCTCAGAAGAGCAATTCGACCGGCTGCAGGCAGTCGACCGCGCCCAGTGGCGAACCGAAGTGATTAGTCATGAGGAGCTTTTCCTGGATTTGCATGATCATTTGCCCCCGGAGATGATCTACGAGCGCGAACTGCTCATCTGCCGGTTGTGAGCCTGCGCTTTCCGTACGGGATAACGATCAGACAGCTCTCAGCACGCGCACGGGCAAAAAGATGATGGCGCTCACCAGCGCCAGCGCACCGCCGACGGCGATTCCGGCTACGCGGAATGGCAGCAACACCAGCCACACCATCGGATACAGCACCAGCGCGAGCAACGCCAGCGGCCAGCACAGCACCAGGAGAATGCACCACAGAAGAAATTTGATCATGGTTTTAGTCCCTCACACCCCATGTCGTTCACTCCAATATACGCAGTCCGGGCGCAGGAGTTCCCTTTATCAGCTTTTACCCTTTGCTTTCCTGGCCAACAGCTTTTTCCGTTCCCGGATCGCCTTCGCCCGCTCCTTTTCCGGCATCGCCAGCACGGCCTTGGTTCGTTTCGGCAGCTTCTCGTAGATCAGCGCGTGGGCGCGTCTGAGCTCATCCTCGATCTCCCGAGGCCGGAGCGCATCCCATCGCTCTAGGGTTACCCAGTGTGCTCTCGCCAGATACGGAGACGCGATGATCCCTTCCGTCTCCAGCAGCTCATGGAACCGCTCTGCTCCGCAGTGAAACCAGAGAACGCCGGTTCCTGTGCCATCGACATCGGTCATCGCAAACATCTTGCCGCCGATGTCGCGATCGCCGACCCAATACACCAGGTGATGGCCCCAGTTCAATGTCTCGGTCACGTGAGGCATCATCAGGCAAATCGAACGGATGCGTTCATTGTCCACGGGTATAACTGTACGGTGGACGGGCCTAGACGGGAAGACCCAGCCTTACACAAAGCCCAGATTGTTTGTGCTGAAGTTGCCGATGGTCGGCAGCACTGTCGGCAGGTCACCAGCACTCACGCCAAACCACTGAGCCAGTGTCGCCGCGTACTGCGCGCTGGCCGTGGTCGGAACCCAGCGGCCATTCGAGCCGGAATCGTCGGGACCACCCAATGCCAGAGTGGGATATGTGCCATAGATCTGGCCGCCCTTGACCGCACCGCCGATGACCATGTGATGCGAACCCCAGGCATGATCGCTGCCGTTGTTTGAGTTGGGCTGGAAGGTGCGGCTGAAGTCCGACATCGTGAAGGTAGTCACCTGGCTGGCGACATTCAGCTCAATCGTTGCATTGTAGAAAGCGGCGAGCGCAGGCGAGATCTGTGCGAGCAAGGTGCTTTGCAGCGTCAGCTGATCAGCGTGCGTATCGAAGTTGCCGATGCCGGCAAAGAAGATTTGCCGCTGCACACCAAGCGCAGCACGCACCTGAATGATTTGCGCAATCTGCTTCAGTTGCGCGGCCAGCCCGTTGTTAGTCGGAAAAACCGTTTGTAATGGGCTGACCGACTGCACCGCGTCTGAAAGGGATTTGGCGTAGGCGTAAGCGTTGGTCGTGATCGAATCGTCGGCCTGGATGAGAGAGATGCCGGAGTTGAGCGTGAGCAGTGCCTGTGCGGTGGCCTGACGGGCGGGACACGCGGCACCTTCCGAACAGCTTGCTCCGCTCAGATTGCCCGGCGAGACAGAGACCGGCGTAGTGGACGTGCCGTTGCAGAACAGCGTGTCGCCCGCTACAGAAGTAATCATTGGGATGGACGCGCCCTGGTTGTAGCTTGATCCCAGCACATCGGCAATGCGGCCCGCCCAGCCGGTGGGCGTGGCAGCACTCTGCGCTGCGTTCTGCCACTCCAGCTGCTGGTCAGGATGCGAGAACAGATTCACCGGAGCAGTTTTGCCGGCCTGATAGAGCGCCCGCGTGAGCGGCTGCACCAGTGTTCCCACGTTCGCGACAAAGGCTACGTTGTTGCTGTTGAAGAGCGTCTGGATGTCGGGCAGGCTGGGATGCAGCGCGAAATTCGGCGCGGGCGTCAATGGCAGAAGCGTGTTCTGGGCCAGCGCCAGACCGCCGCGGACAGACGAGTATTGTCCATAGCCCGTCGTGTCAAAAGGAATCAGCGTATTGTTGGCATCATTGCCGCCGAACAGAAAAACACATACGAGCGCCTTGTAGTCGCTGCCCGAGCTTTGCGCCAATGCATTGAGTGCTCCAAAGGGCCGCAGGCCGAGCATGTTGCCCGCCGCCGCCAGGCTTGCATAGTGGATGAAGCTTCTCCGGTTCGCTCGCATGGAACCTCCTCTGTTAGTGCATGACCTTGTACTGCGGCGATGAAATCACGAGATAAGTTGCGACGCGCACCTGCTGCGCGGTTCCGAGACCGCTGATGGCGCTTAGGATTTCGCTGCGCATCTGCGAGGGCATCTGGCCGTGCATAAACATCGTGCCCAACGCGTCCACCATCGCCCCTGGACTGGAAGCCGCAAGCTGGCCAAGAGCGCTGGTGGCGCTCAGGTCGACGTTGAAGCTTGTGATCTTGTTATTGACCATGGTGTTCGCCAGGGAAAGTCGAAGAATCGCCGTGGCGGTGTTTTCGAGATCGAACTCCGGCGCATTTAATTTCGTTTGAGGAATGACATAGCTTGGCGGAAAGAAATTGAACACGCTTCCAGAACGATATGGTCGCTCGCTCAATTGGCTGGAGTAGTTCGACAGCGGGAAGTAGGAACTATTCGCATCGGTGTTCGTGAATCCCACTGCACGCAGGAAGTTCGTGATCCACAGCATCGGCTCACGCAGATGGCCTCCATCGAAGGTGGGGTCTGTGTCGCCGGCGCGCGCCTCTTCATCTTCGAGAATCGCCCGCAACACTGCCTGCATGTCACCCCGAACGCCGCTTCCATTGTTGGCAAACACCGCCCCGATCCGCGCAACATATGCCGGGCTTGGGTTGCTAGTGACGAGATGCTGGATGAGTTGCTTGCAAACAAAAGGACCGACATTGCTTTGATTGAATATATTGTCGAGTGCGCCCTGCAAGTCTTGTTCGGCTGTCTGCCCAGCCGGCAGTACGGTTCCATTGAGCAGGGTTTTAGCGGTTGTGTCGTGCTCGGCTTCAACCGCTACCATCGGCGCCAGATAATTGGGCGTGTTGTTAGGAAACTTGGTGGGTATGCCTCCCGTGGACGTAGCGTACGTCCAGCCGGTGTACGCCTTGGCGAAGGCCTGTATCTGGTCCTGCGTATAGGTTGAGACGGGATTACCGCTGCCATCCAGTTGTTGAGTGCCATCGGAATTCAGCTCGAAGAGACCGATGGTGAACAGCTGCATCAACTCTCGCGCGTAGTTCTCATTGGCGATCTGGCCTGCAGGAGCTTTGGCGCTGTTCAGCATGTTCAGGTACGCTCCCATGCCCGGCGAAACCGTAACGTCGTGCATGATGGTTTCGAAGTTGCCGAAAGCGTCATTCGCAAGCATGTTGTGGTAATAGGTGATGGTTGTTGCGTTGACGCTATCGCTTGAAATGACGAAGAGCTCGCTCAATGCGAAAGCCACGCGCTGCCGCAGCTGGTCCTTGCCGGTGAGCACGGTCTGCCACCACTCAGATTCCTCGCAGTTGGTGGGCGTGTTGGCCGAGGCGCAGAGGGCCGGAAGCGGGTTGGGAATATTGGCCAGAGGCGTGTCTGGCGTGTTGAATTGCTGGGTAATCCAAGCATCCAGCCCGAGCGTCTGCACGTTCTGTATGTCACTGATCGTCGGGCCGAAGGTAGCTTGATCGAGCAGCCGCGCCGCCGCTGGAACCGAAGCAAAATAAATGGTTGCGTTGACGGGGTTTGATGACGCCGGGCCGGGACTCGGATTCGCCACAACCACGCTGAGTGCAGTGGTCCCGCTGGGAATAGTCACCGTGGCCTGCAGGTCTGTCGCGGATACGAAGGTGGTGGTCACATTCGCCCCACCTGCCTGAATCTGCGCGCCATTGACGAAGCTCGCGCCAGCTACATCGAGCGAATAGCTGGTGCCGGAGACAAGCGTCGCCGTAGCTGTAGTAACCGATGGAACTGGGTTCAGAATGCTGAGTTGCGCCGAGCCGGATGTACTCGGCGAAGCCACGCTGACGGCGGTTACGGTGACAGTATTGGCGGAAGGGATGGTTGCCGGAGGGGTATACACGCCGGCGCTGCTGATGGTGCCCACGGTGCTGTTGCCTCCCGCGGCTCCATTCACTTGCCATGTGACTGCATTGCTGGAGAGATTGCTTACATTGGCGGTAAAGGTGACGGTGCTACCCAGCCGAACCTGGCTGCCACCTGAAACGGTAACCGAGGGCTGCAAATTTTGTGGAGGAACGGTTCCGCTTGTGCCACAGCCACCGGCGACAAGGATAAGGCTGGACGCGAGGACAGAGAACAAGTGGAGGAGACGCGAATCGCGCAAGATGGGCCTCCTTGATCGCGAGAACATTCGCCAAAGGGCACGGCAGCCAACGCCACGACGAGCCACTAGCTGACGAGCCATTCGCTCATGGCGGGCACGGGATTTCGTCGACAGCACGGGAAAAGCAAAAAGCCTGCGAGCAGCGAGTCAATTAGAGCAAAAGAAGTGCACAGAGGATCAAAGATTCGAACGATCTCCCGGTGTGAACCGCAAGGATACAGGAAAGTTGCGGGGCTCGAAGATTTTTTTCGAAACCTCTGCGGGTTCTGAGCCCATCGCTACGTAACTAGAAGGCTAGAATTTTCCTTCGAATGCCCGGAATTTCCGCTCCAGTTCCCATTGCGCCGCGGCCTTCTGGCTTGCATCCAGAAACGCCTTGCAGACTGCGGATGGCTGATCTGCGCCCAACTCGTCATTGCGGCACCCCTCTACCGTCACGCCAAAGCCATCCGGCTTGGACCAGAGGCTCGCGCCCGGCAAAAAGTTGTGCTCCATGCCGGTACGCGCCAACTGCTTCAGGTCTCGATAACTCAAACCATAGTCGATCGCCGCGCGCTCGTACTCGTGTGTGATGTCAATGCGGCTTACGCCTTCATCGTCCGTTGAGAGCGCCACCGGCACATTTGCCGTCCGATAGAGGGGGAATGGATGATGATTGCCCGCAATGCCCAGAATTCCCTCATTCGAACTCAGATTGATCTCAACCATCACGTGCCGGTCGGCAAGTTCCTTGAGCAGCCCGCGGGCATCATCTTCATGCATAACGTCCACGCCGTGCCCGATCCGTTCTGCATGGCCTAGCTCCACTGCCTGGCGGATATGGAAACGTAGCCCTTCCGGCGGCACAAGTCCTTCGGCCAGTTCGCCGGCATGCAGTGATATGTGAACCTGCGGATAGACTGAGTGGAGATAATCGAGCATCTTCATTTGCAGCGTGTAATCGCGCATCGAGATCATTCCATCTTCGGGCATCACAAAATTGATGCCGGCCCATGTGTCATCGTGCGCGTCCATGCTGGCCTGCACGGTTTCAAAGCCGAGCAGTGTCTGCGCAAAAACCTGCTCCGGCGGAAAGCCACGCAGCACCTGATAGATGTACCGGCTCTCGATCTGGCAGGCGGTTGTTGCCTGCGCCGAGCCGCAATGCTCGAGATCTTTGCGTTTGGCTTCGGCTTGGCGCACATCATCGCGATCCGTAGACACTTCGTCGCGCAACCCCTGATCGAGAAGCGCCTGCCGGAACTGAGCAAAGGCCGACGCGTCGCCACGCGCCAGTTCCGGACTCCAGCCGATCGCGTGAGCAATCTGCGCGGCGTGGCTGAAGGACGGCGTCTCCATAAGCTCAAGGTATTGCTGATTCTGCGCGGCCGCTCGGCTCGCTACTTCGTCGACCCACTCGCCCACATGGCTTTTATTCAGTCCGCCAAATTTGCCAAAGGTTGCGAAGAACTGGTCGTGCCCGCTCCACTCCGAGAGGGGCACATAGCCGCGCATGGAAAACGAATCGATCAGCTTGTCGTAAAGCGACTGATTCGCTGCGGTGATTTCGCCCGAAAGGTCCTTCGCCGCGACCAGCTTGCCTCTGCATGGAGGCTGCACAAAGCTGAGGGTTTCCGGATCAACGCACAGCCCATCCTCGCCGGCATCGCGGATAAATGTCTCCGCATAGACCGCACCCGACAGATGTACATGCAGGTCTGCGCCCTTGGGGAAATCCGCGAGGAAGGCGCGGAGCGCTTCCGGTCCCTGATGCAGACTGGACTGATAGAGAAGCCCCACCCGCATCTCGGCCCGTGTGGGCGGCAGTGTGCCCGGCTGATGCGAACAACCTGTGGCCGCGGCGAGAGCCACCGCGACCAGCAAACTGCAGGTAAACAAAAACCCATGCTTGCGCATAATTGCCTACCAGTGTAGTGCACCGCGGCTCCAGCCTTTCCACTGATCACGAGATACCTCTTCTGGATGCGCGAGTGCTACCCGGGCTGGACGGATACCGATCACGAGCCGCCCTAAGCCTGGTCTGACGCTCAGTCTTGCGCTTGGTCGGGTTCCGCTGGAGTTGGTATAATGTCCAAGTTGTTGCAGCGCACTGTTCGTGGAATCGACCCACCCTCTCCGGCCTCTAGCCGGAACTCCGCGCAGGAAATTGCAACTGTTTTTAAGTCTGCACTGAGGCCAGGTAGCTCAGTGGTAGAGCGCGGCCCTGAAAAGGCCGGCGTCGGCGGTTCAATCCCGTCCCTGGCCACCATTCTTGCGATATTTAAACGGAAGCTATAAGTTGGCGTTCGTGAGATGGCGAACCATATGCGACGCCCTCGGTCGATGTTCCTTTGTCGCGCGATTCAGGCCCGAAGAGCGTGTACGCTATGTGCTTCTTTCAGCGGGTGGCTTCGTGGCTCGATTCTCGGGTTCTGCAGGGCAAGCGGATTACCCATTATCTTGCTCGGCTGCAGTCTGTGCGGTTTGCGGTGAGCATCGAGGATTACGGCATAATTTTCTTAACATTATTCCATTGGGCTGGAGCGAGATGCGGTTTCGGAGTAGAATTCTCTTAATGTATTCATTTTTGTAGACAATCGTATGGTCAATAGCGCACTGCCGCTCCGCATCGAAGTCATCGACTCCCATACTGCGGGTGAGCCGACTCGCTGCGTGCTCTCAGGAGGGCCGCATCTGGGCAGCGGTCCGCTGGCCGAGCGGCTGGAGAAACTGCGAGCGGAGCATGACGTGTACCGCCGGGCGATTCTTTGTGAACCACGCGGTTCAGATGTGCTGGTGGGGGCGCTGCTGGTTGAGCCGGTCGATCCGGTTGCGGCTGCAGGCGTGATCTTCTTTAACAACGCCGGCTATCTGGGCATGTGCGGACACGGCATGATTGGTGTGGCCGCAACGCTCTCGTATCTGGGCAGGATCGGGCCGGGAGTGCATCGCATCGAGACGCCGGTCGGCGATGTGACCATATCGGTGGGCGAACAGGACGAGGTCACCATCTCCAACGTAGAAGCCTATCGCTATCGCGCGCGGGTTCCGGTGGAGATTCCTGGATATGGAACGATTTGCGGCGACGTGGCCTGGGGCGGGAACTGGTTTTTTCTCATTGAGGAGCATCCATTCGAGCTGAACCTTGTGTGCGAAGAACAACTGACGGCGTTCACGTGGCAGGTGCGACAGGCATTGGCGGCGAACGGCATTACCGGCGCGAATGGCGCGGAGATCGACCATATCGAGCTGTTCACGGCAGCGCATCATCCGACCAACCACAGCCGCAATTTTGTGCTTTGCCCCGGCAAGGCTTATGACCGCTCGCCTTGCGGAACAGGCACAAGCGCAAAGATGGCTTGCCTGGTCGCCGATGGCAAACTTGTGCCCGGCCAACTGTGGCGGCAGGAAGGCATCCTCGACAGTGTGTTTACAGGGCGCGTGGAACTGGACGGCGAAAGGATTCTGCCGTACATCACGGGATCGGCCTATGTGACCTCCGAGGCCTCGCTGATCTTTCATGCGAACGACCCGTTCCGCAATGGCACTCCGAATGGCAACGGAAAACCGCAATGAGCGCAGCGGAGCACTTCGACGTTGCCATTGCCGGCGGCGGCATTGTGGGCTGCGCCTGTGCACTGGCATGCGTACAACGTGGACTGAAGGTGGCTCTTGTCGAGCGGGATGTGCTGGGCAGCGGCGCCACCGCTGCAGGCATGGGCCACATCGTCGTAATGGACGACTCCGAGGCGCAGTTTGCGCTGACTCGCTACTCGCAGGAGCTATGGCAACGGCTGAATCTCTCGGCAGCCGCGGAGTATGTGCAGACGGGAACATTGTGGATTGCCGTCGACCGCGAAGAGATGGACGGCGCGGAGCACAAGCAGGCATGGTACGCCAAACGCGATGTGCCTTGCCGGTTGCTGACCGCAAGTGAAATCGCTGAAGCCGAGCCGAATCTTGCGAGTGGCATGGCCGGAGGGCTTCTCGTCTTTGAGGACGCGGTCGTCTATCCGCCGGTCGCGGCGCTGGAGCTGGCGCGCCGCGCAGAACAGCTCGGCGCACGGCTGATCGTAGGGCGCTCAGTCAAGGTGATTGGCGATGGGCGCATGGCGCTCGACGATGGATCGGAGCTGCGGGCAGACCGGCTGATTCACGCACTGGGTGCGGAAGCCACAGCATTGATGCCGGAGTTGCCTGTTCGCAAACGAAAGGGGCACCTGGTCATTACCGATCGCTATCCGGGATTCGTGCAGCATCAACTGGTTGAGCTTGGCTACTTGAAAAGCGCGCACAGCACAACGGGCGACTCGGTGGCCTTCAATCTGCAGCCGCGGCCGACAGGTCAGTTGCTGATCGGCTCTTCGCGCCAGTTCGATGCAGAAGATTCCGGCGTGGACCGGAAGATTCTGAGCGCAATGCTCGATCGCGCGGCGCTCTATATGCCGGCTCTGCACGGGCTGAACGCGATTCGCGTGTGGACGGGATTTCGTGCGGCCACGCCAGACAAACTGCCGTTGATCGGGCCTGTATCCAGCAACGATACCTTGTGGCTCGCCACCGGCCATGAGGGCCTGGGGATTACGACTTCATTGGGCACGGCCGAACTGTTGGCCTGTGCGTTTACAGGAGACAAACCCGCCATTGCACCGGAGCCTTACCTGCCGGGACGCTTCGCGCCGGCTACGACATCTTCAACAACGACTTTACCGACTTTATCTAGGGCTCAATCTATGACTCGGGAGGAGTTATGAACTGGACCGGCGTATTGCCCGCCATGACCACCGCATTCAAACCGGATCTATCTGTCGATCACGCGACGGTAGCGCGGCATGCGCAGTGGATGGTCGAGAACGGCTGCAGCGGCATCGTCTGTCTCGGCTCGCTCGGCGAAGCTGCAACACTGAGTCTCGATGAAAAGAAGGCGATTCTGAAGACGGTTGTCGCCGCGCTGGACGGCAAAGCTCCGGTGGTCGGCACGATTTCCGCGCTCTCGACCGCGGAGGCCGTAGAGCTGGCGAAGGCTGCGCATCAAGCAGGCTGCGCGGGGCTGATGATTCTGCCGCCCTATGTCTACAAAGGTGACTGGCGCGAGAGCAAAGCGCACATAGCGGCGATTCTGAAAGCTACGCCGCTGCCCGGAATGCTCTACAACAATCCGGTTGCGTACGGCACGGATTTTCTGCCCGAACAGATTGCGGAGCTGGCCAGTGAATATTCGAATCTGACCGCAGTGAAGGAATCATCGACAGATGTGCGGCGCGTGACGGCGATTCGCGCATTGCTCGGTGACAAGCTTTCCGTGCTGGTGGGCGTGGATGACGCGATCGTCGAAGGAATTGCGGCCGGCGCCGTGGGCTGGGTGGCAGGGCTGGTGAATGCGCTTCCGCGCGAGTCAGTAGATCTGTTCCGGTTTGCCAGTGCAGGCCAGGCGAAAGAAGCATTCGAGCTCTATCGCTGGTTTCTGCCGCTGCTGCGCATGGATACGGTGCCCAAATTCATCCAACTGATCAAGCAGATTCAGCAAGAGGCCGGTGCGGGATGCGCGCGCGTGCGTCCGCCGCGTCTGGAAATCATGGGTGAGGAGCTGGCGGCAACACGCGCTGCTTACGCTTTCGCCCAGGCCAATCGGCCCGCATGCGCCGCAGCGAGTACGCCTTTCAAAGCGTGATTCTTACCAGCTTCCGCGCTCGCCGAAGATCTCGATGACGTGTGCGAGCCGGGCGCAGCCATTCTCCCAGTTGGTGTACAGCGCGCGCTCCAGGCGATCGGGATCGCCTTCAAGAAGCGCTGCGATGATCTCTTCATGCTCCTTCACGGAGACGTGCAGCTCATTGATGATCGAGCTGGCGTAAAGGCGCCAGTAGCGCTCGGTCTGCGGCTCAATGGCGCGATGCAGCGTGGTAAGGCGCGGCCCCGAACCGGCAGTCACGAGAAGCCGGTGAAACTCATGGTCGAGGTCGAAGATGTTCGGCCCGCCGAGGCTGCGGTCGCGCGCAATCTTGCCTAGCTTTTCGTTAATTGTCTTGAGCTTGACCGCCAGCTCTTTGCGCTCGTCAGGGGCCAGTTGCGCCGTGCGGCGGCCGGCGAGGCCTTCGATTCGCCCAATGATGGGATAGAGCTCGCTGGCATCCTCTTTGGTAAGCGGCGCAACGATCATGCGCGACTTGCTGCCGTTCTTATATTCGAGGACGTAGCCTTCACGCTGTAGCAAATAGAGCGCGCCGCGCACCGGCGTGCGGCTCATGTTGAGATGCTCACACAGGTCGCCTTCCACGATCCACGTTCCCGGCGCCATGCGTCCGTGGACAATCAGATCGCGTATCTGCTGAAACGCAGTGTCCACGCTGGTGCCATGTTCGGCCCGCGCCGATCGCTTCCCCAATCCCTTGGTTCCCTTTGCCGTAGAAGCGGCCATACTCCATCACTTTCCAGACAAGAATCGACCATCTCAGGCCGGCTTTTTTAAAAGAGAATCAAGCCTTCGCCATTCCGCAACTCGCGCACAGGCATCAGGATACATGTTTGCATCCGGGATTGCATCTATCACGAGCAGTACGACAAGGCTGCCGTATTCACGTAAGAATGCTGGACAAAATTCTGCCGCATCTCACGTTGGAGATGCGGCAGTTACAGAGAGTGAATCATCTACTCAGGAGCGTGCCTTTAGAAAGCGCTGTTGGCCCAATTCGCCGCTATATGCGCGTTGAGATTGGCTTGCGCGAGCTTGAACTCAGAGAGAAAGCCATTCTCAAAGACATTTATTCTTTCTCTCTTTAATATCCTTGTTGGATTCGGACAATGGATTGCGCGTGGGGCGCATAGCAGCTCACCTGCCGGTTTTATCTGATTGATTTAGCTGGTTGCATGGGTCTCGGCGGCCAGTGTAGAAACACGTGCTGGAAGGACCGGGGGTTTGGCATCAGCCAATGTCCAGCCGTAAAGAAACCCCGCGGCTGCGCCGCAGACACGCCCCTGGCATGGACCCATGCCGCAGCGGGTGTGCAGCTTGGCCTGCCGCCATGAGTTGCATGAGACCAGTGCCCCATGAGTTACATCTTCGCAGCGGCACACGATGGTCCTGTCCGCGGGCAGGCTACGCAATTCGTCACGGAGCGCAAAGGCGCGGTCGAGGCGCGCAGCAAAGTTTTGCTGGGGGTAGAGATGCCGGTGCAGAGCGCGCGCCTGCCGCTCAAGTCCTGATGCTGCGTAGCCAGCGATCTGGCCCTCAACCAGGGCTTTCTCGAGACCCCCGACGCCGGTGAGCTCGCCAACACAGGCCACACCGCGCACAGAACTCTGCTGCATCGCGTCTACGGTGACGTAGCTCGCATCGATGCGGCAGCCGAGCAGCCGTGGAAGCTCGAGGTTAGGTACAAGATGGAATCCGCAGACCAGCCAATCGCAGTCGAGTGCGCGTTCCCTGCTGCCGCTTGTGATCCATACGCGCTCTACACGGCCGCGGCCTTCGGCTCGCGTTATCCACGAATCGCACCGGTAGCTCGCACGCAATGTCCGCAGCCGGTAACGTGCTCCCTCCAGAAGTTTGCCGGGTTGTGCAAAGAGCATGTGTCTGCTGAGGCCCGCTAAACGCGAGAATGGAGCCTGTTCAAAGATGCCCTCAATCCTGGCTCCCGCATGCGCCAGGCCTGCAGCTACGGCAAGCAGCAAGGGGCCGCTACCGGCCACAACTACGCGCTTGCCACGTGCATCAAGGCCTGTCTTCACCAGTGCCTGCGCTCCTCCAGCTCCCATGACGCCAGGTAGCGTCCAGCCAGGAAAGGGGAGAAACCGCTCACGCGCGCCCGTGGCCAGGATCAGCCGCTCGCATTCGATATCGCGGCTCTCGCTTTCCGACTCGATGCGCAAGCGGCCCGGCGCTGGAAAGTCGACTGCCTGCCAGCCACTCCACACTGTACAGCCAGATTTCTCGAGCCGCGCCGTCCAGGAGGCGAAGGCCGCACCGTGCGGATAGTGGTGCGTAGTCGCAGCGCGCGCGCCTCGCCAGATTTGTCCGCCAGGCGAGGGGTTCGCATCGAGCAGGCAGACGCTCTTGCCGGCTTCAGCCGCTATGACTGCTGCGGCGATTCCGCCCGGACCCGCTCCAACCACGACGACATCAAAACGCCCGCTCATCCGGAGATGACCTCCATGCCAGCGGCACACGGGACGAGACAACTGCGTTGATGAGGTACGCCGTTGATCGTTACACGGCATTCCATGCAGATGCCCATGCCGCACAGTGGCGCGCGCGCCTCGCCCGACACCGAGTACCGGCATGGCTCACCAGCCATCACAACTGCCGCGGCAACACTCGTTCCCGCAGACACGCGCACGGTCTTGCCGTTCACAGTGACGGAGACCACTTTGGCTCCCAAGGACCCCTCCCATTCCGGCGTACGGAGATCATATGCTGATTCAAGACCAGCGTGCCTGCAAGAACAGAGCCGCTCCATTTTATAAAATAAAATACGATGTTGTATACATTTTACAGATAGCGTATCTTTCCATTCGTGAGCTGATTCGCCCAACCAGAACCGCTCACGGCTAGTCCGATCCGGCATACTACGCGTCTGCGTGATGGAGCAATAAGATGAATCGCAACTTGAGTCGCAGAAGATTTCTGGGGAGAGCCGCAGTTGCAAGCGCTGCTACTCTTTTTACTTCCACCGCGAATGCGCTGACTGCCACCAGCGACAAACATACCGCTCCGAAAAACGGCGCAGTGGATACGGCCAATCAGAATCTCACAAACGCATCGGTCGCCAAAGTGCAGTGGAAGGCGAAGCCGTTTCCAATGCCGGACGTGCGGCTGCTGCCCAGCTTTTGGAAAGCGATGGCAGAGCTGAATCGGAGCTATCTCTATTCGCTGCCTAACGAGCGACTGGCGCACAACTTTCGCGTAAATGCGGGAATTACATCGGATGCCGATCCGCTGGGCGGATGGGAAGCGCCAAACTGCGAGTTACGCGGCCACTACGTAGGGCACTATCTGTCCTCGTGTGCGCTCGTGCACGCCAGTACAGGCGATGTAGTCATCGCAAACAAGGCCAACGATCTGGTGAGCATGCTTGCCGAGTGCCAGGCGAAGGATGGTTATCTGAGCGCGTTTCCGCTCGAGCTCTTCGATCGGTTGCGCAAGCACCAACGCGTGTGGGCGCCGTTCTACACCTATCACAAGATCATGGCCGGCCTGATCGACATGTACGAGCACACCGGCAATCAACAGGCGCTTGAAATGGCCACGCGCATGGCCGACTGGGCCAGCGCGTATGCCGCGACATTTTCTGATGACGAATGGCAGCGTGTGCTGCTGGTGGAACAAGGCGGCATGAACGAGGCGGCTTTCAATCTATACGCGATCACCGGCAACACGAAGTATCGGGACCTTGCCTATCGCTTTGAGCATCACAAGATTTTCGATCCGCTCGCAGCGGGTGAAGATAAGCTGGACGGCAATCACGCAAATACGAATATCCCCAAAGTAATTGGCGCAGCGCGGGGATACGAGCTCACCGCCGATGAGCGCTATCGCCAGGTCAGCGAGAATTTCTATCGCATCGTGACAGAGCATCATGCGTATTGCACCGGCGGCACCAGCAACGGCGAGATGTGGCATGCCGCGGACGCAATTGCTTCACAGCTCGGGCCGGCTGCAGAAGAATGCTGCTGCTCATACAACATGATGAAGCTCGCTCGCCATCTGTTCGGGCAGAACCCTGACGCGAAGCTGTTTGACTACTATGAGCGGCTGCTGATGAATGTGCGTTATGGCACGCAGGACCGCAACGGAATGCTCATGTACTACGTGCCGCTGCAGCCAGGCATGTACAAGACCTTTGGCACGCCTTTTGATGCCTTCTGGTGTTGCACCGGCACGGGATGCGAAGAGTATTCCAAGCTGACCGACTCGATCTACTTCCACGACGACTCATCAGTCTTCGTCAATCTCTTCATTCCCTCCACGCTCAACTGGAAGGAGCAGGGTTTGAAGTTGCGGATGACGACGAAGTTTCCGGAAGACGAGCGCATCACGTTTACGATCGACGCTGCTCCCTCAAACCGCATCGCACTTAAGATTCGGATTCCCTACTGGGCCACCAAGGGCGTCACGGTGAGCGTGAACGGTGAGCAGGACAATTCAACCGCATCTACATCGACCTATCTCACGCTCGACCGCACATGGAAAGCCGGTGATGTGGTTACTGTCGATATGCCGTTGACACTTCATATCGATACTTCTCCCGACGACAAGTCCGTACAGGCTGCCATGTATGGTCCGCTGGTGCTTGCAGCGCTGCTCGGCACCGACGGGCTCACGACATCCATGATCTACGGAGGCAGCGGCCCTCGCGGTTACGACGATGGCTATCCTATGCCGACAATCGATATGCGTCCGCGCATGCGCCACGGCAATAACAGCGACGCGCCTGCGCCACCACCTCCCGACCCGAATGCGCCGTGGTTCGAGCAGGCTGAGGCTTCACCACAGTACCCTCTGCGATTTCACACCAAGGGTCGAGGCCCGGTTCACACCCTTGTGCCGCTCAATCAGATCATGGACGAACGCTACTCGGTCTACTTGCGGCGCATCGATACAGCGTAGTAGATCGTATACGCCAACGGTGTGGAAAGCGGCCCAGCTGCGGTCGAGATGGAACCGCTTGCCCCTTTGGCTCGCTCAGTTCGCCCCGAGGATGCCCTGACGCAGAGCAACTGTCGCCGCCTCGGTTCGATCCGCTACCTGCAGCTTGGCGGTAATGTGGTTGATATGGTTTCGCACCGTGTAGTGGCTGATTTGAAGAATCCGCGCGATTTCTTTGTTGGTGAGTCCTCTTGAGACCATTTCGAGAATCTCGATTTCGCGGGTGCTCAAGCTGGATCGGGCTTCCCGCTCCTCGATCCAATGCATGATCTGTTCAGAGAAGTAAGTACCGCCGCCGGCCACTGCTTCAATGGCGGCGAGAATCTCCTCGCGTGGCGCGTTTTTTGAGAGATAGCCGCGCGCACCTGCTTTTACGGCCTGGTAGATCTCTTCTTCGTACTCATAGCTCGACAGAATGATCGCCTTGGGCCCACTTTCATGGGCCTTCAATAGATTCAGCAGATCCGTTCCGCTGATGGTCGGCATGCGCAAATCCAACAGCAGCACATCGACAATCGAGCGCTTGATGAGTTCCATCGCCTCCTCGCCGGAGTGAGCTGCTCCGGCAATTCTTATTCCCGACTGCCTGCGAAGAAGTGACGACAACCCGGCGCGAACAACTGGATGGTCGTCCACGATGAGAATCCGAATTGCTGTTTTATTCCCTGACGCGTTCACCATGCAATTTCTCCATTTGAATCAGCCAGCGGCTTGAGAGGACTCGGAGGAAAGATGGCGGCAATGGGGCCAGTACGTGAACCTCCGTTCCACGTCCCGGAGCACTGTCAATTTTGAAATGAGCGGATATGTTATCGGCTCGCTTATGCATTCCCCGAATGCCGAACCCGGCAGAATCGCTGGAAACGACAAAGCCCGCTCCGTCGTCTTTAATAATCATCTCCACCGTTGATCTTCTATATACAAGCGAGATCGTGAGCCGCGAGCATTGAGCGTGACGAATCACATTTGCAATCGCCTCGTAACCAATGCGCAGCAGTGTGTCAGACACGCGGAGCGGGATGCTCTGCACGTTTCCTTCGCTCGACGTTTTGATCTCGATGGCAGAACACTGAGAGATCATGCGGCGCGCACACTCCTCAAGCACAGACAGCAAGCCTACAGACTCCAGATGCTCCGGGCGCAATGCCGAAATGCTTCTTCGAGCTTCCGCATGGCTTGTGCGAACCATGCCCTGCGCCATTTCGAGTTGCGGTGTGATATCCAGTCCGTCCTTTACATCGTCGTGAATGGCCTGGAGTTGAAAGCCGAGGCCGGCGAAGCTCTGAGCAAGCGTGTCGTGCATCTCATGAGCCAAGCGTTCCCGCTCATCGAGCACAGCCTGCATGCGCCATCGCTCCACATAGAAGAATCCTGTCACCACAGAAAGCGAGAGAAAAAGCACACCGAATGCGAGCTCAATAATATGAGCAGTACTCCACCATGGCGGTCCCTCCAGTACCTCAATGTCGCCGGCGGACGGAAGAAGCAGAGCGAACGCGGTGAGGTCCTGCGTGTATTTCGAGTCGACTACGCAGATTCCCCGCAAGCGTAACCTGCTTTTCTCCTTGAGCGCTTCGCGGTGCGAGGAGTTTCCAAGTCCATTTACCAACGCCAGAAAGGACTGACTTCCCTCCTCCAAGGTCAGGATCTCGGTTCCTTGGCCGTTCTCATGTTTCTCTTCGAGGCGTCCCTCTACTTCCACATATTGGGCGTCGAACGCTCCGGTTGCGGCTTGCGAAGCGGCAACTGCGACGGGAGAGACCGGCGTATGTGACCAGAGCAGGTGAATCTCGGCATTGTGCAACTCCGAACTGAAATCGTGCAACTGAGCGTCACCCGCGACTTCGATTTCATCGCCTATCTGCAAAGGAGCATGTGGCCGAGTACTGGAGATCGCGATACCCCCAGTCGAGTCCTGTATGTACAACATCGGCGAAGCAAGTGTCACGACGCCTTGCACCGTAACAGAACTTGAAACGTCAGGAGGCAAAACCCGAAGGCTGCGAATCGGCTGAGCATCCACAGCTGAGCGGTGGGACTGCAGATCCCTCTCAATTGGCTCGAGAAATCGGTCATACGGCGCAGGAGCCATTCCGGTTGGGAGCTGATCCGGTACTGCCAATTGCGGTTGTGTGTCTCCGATCATGGCGCGAAGTGCTTCTTGTGTCGTCGGCCGAATCTCGACATTTCTCCACTGCGCGCCCGTGTTATAAGACTTGAGGCCGAATCGTCCAGATCGGATGCAGTCGGGATCTCGAAGAGCGATCGTCGTAGTTTCGCCTTGGGGAGAAGTAGCGCTTACTGCAAAATCACATTCGAAAGCCAGAAATTTGATGTGATACCACTGCCCGGCAAACACGCGGGGCGACACCGCCTTCGCTGCATACTCTTTCCATCCATAATCGGCGCGTCCCATCATCAGGGTGTTATCCAGGTCGCGCAGTCCAGCCATGTAGCCGTGATATGCATCGACTCCCGTTTCTTCGTCACTCGCGCGGATGATCAGTCCCGCGTCGCCATACTGGCCGAGCAGAAGCACGTCGGCTTCGACGGAGTAGTTGGTCCAATAGCCAGGGCCAGTCATGAATTTGGCACCACGCTCATCGGAGTTATTGGTCATCACGCCATCGGCATACTGCCAGGTGCCGCCGAAAGCCTGCCAGGCGTCCTGCTTTTCCAGCGAGATGATCTCTTGCTTCATCGGCCCGCGATGCGTGATGGATCGATATACGATCACAGCCACAGCAACCAGAGTCAAGGTCGTTGCTCCAAGAAGAGCCGAAACGAGATAGCGCCTGGCGATGCTTCGTCTCATTGTGGCGACCACCAGGACATGTTCTCGATCTGGCGGATCTCAGCGGAATCGACGTTGTCGCGCGTCATCAAAACCGGTTCGACACTGACCCGCGGAGATTCGGACGCACCATGAATCTCGCGATTCATGAGTTCCATTGCGATTCGTCCCATCTCGAAGGTATTCTGCACAACGACGGAGTCGATGCCTCCGTTGCGAATTGGCGGTATGAGGTCTTGATCAAAACCAACAAGCTTGATCGCACCCTCTTTGGCAAACTCGGCCAGCGCGTAGTACGTTCCCCGCGTTGAGGCGAGCGAAAGGGCTACAATTGCGTCGATCGATTTGCCGCCGGCGAGAAGCTCTTCTGCATTGTGCTGCTCCTCAGGCACGCTTGAGAGGCCGAGTTTGCGAGCGACAATGTGGATTCCGGGGAATTCACTGCTGAGTGTGGATTCAAAGCTATGTTCCCGGACGGTGATGCTGTTAAGTTCCGGCTGAATTCCAACAATGGCGATGTTTCCCTTGCCGTGAAGAATCAGCCCTATTCGGCGGGCAGCGATCTGTCCTCCCACTTGTTCATCGTTCAAAACGTAACTGAGCTTGGAACTCGATGGTATGCCCAGTTCAGTGTCAATCACGACTACCGGAATGCCTTTCGCGAGAATCCTGCGGATAGGCGTTCTCATGGGAAGCGTCTGTATGGGCGAGACGATGACGCCAGCCATCCCTCGATCGACAGATTTTTCGATCAATGAGATCTGCGTCTGCGTATCGTCATCCCGCATCGGAGCATTCCAGTGGAGATTCAACCCGACAGAACGTGCGACTGCAGCCGCTCCGGCATGCTCCGGCTCCCAAAGCGCCGTACCGCAGGTGCGGGGAATGACCGCCACCGTTGGAGGAGTTCGCTTGCAGCCGGCACAGAAAAGAGTAAGCGCCAGCAAAACCCCGGCGCTCGAAGCGCTTGAAACAAAGCGGCCCTGCGTACGATGACTCCTATGAGAATCACTTTGCTTCATAACCGGGCCGCTTTCTCGTGCCTCTTTCATCTCTGTCTACCGGGTAAGCCCATCGACAGTTACGCCGCCGGACGACATGGGGCACTTGACCCATGCCAAGAACGGCTCAAATGCTGCGTATGCAGTTAACCGTGCGCGTAAACTGTCGTACGATTATAGGCGCGCGTGAGTTGGTGTGGAAGCACCGAAACGAACAGCTAGACCGTTCTGCAAGTGACTCGGTTCGCCGCACAGTACTGCGTGAGAGACCTTTTACCCGTGATGAGGCTGAATCCTCTTTCATTCGTCCTCTGCTTGCTCCCACTCCTGCTTTCGCTGCAGGTTGGCGCCTCAGGGCAAGCAGAGACTGCGCAGGTGAGTTCGATTGCCGCTGCGCTTCAAGCGCACGAGTATCAGAAGGCGTTGCAATTGCTGCAGCCTGCACTGCAGCAAGCTCCAGGAAACCCCCAACTATGGATGCTGCAGGGGCTCGCCTACGCGGGGAAAGGCAATTCCCAGTCTGCACTCACCTCGTACCAGCGTGCGATCAAGATTTCTCCGGATTATCTTCCTGCTCTTGAAGGAGCGGCCCAGATCGAATACGAAACCGGCAGTGCAGAAGCTGTTCCGCTTCTCGAGCACATTCTCAAACTGCGGCCAGACGACTCCACATCCCACGCGATGTTGGCTGTAATGGCTGAAAAGAACGGCGATTGCAGCACAGCCGTTGCACACTACGCAGCGAGTGAGAGCCTTCTCGATTCCCAACCGTCGGCGCTGCAAGGCTACGGCGCTTGCCTGATCAAGCTGAAGCAGATGGACAAAGCTACGGATATTTTCCAGCAACTCGTAGCCAAGCAGCCAGAAAATCCTTTAGCTCGCCGGGGATTGGCGGTAGCGCAACTCGCTACGGGAAAGCCGCAAGATGCGCTCGCGACATTGCAACCCTTGCTGGATGAGAATCCTGAAGTGCGGACCATGCGTCTTGCCGCTGCGGCTTACGAAGCGAATAAGGATACGCCAAACGCCGTGAAGCTTCTGCACGATGCGATTGTGAAAGATCCGCGGCAGATTCCACTCTATGTAGATTTCGCGGCTATCGCGATGGACCACCAGTCCTTCCAGGCTGGAGTCGAGATGATTGATTCCGGACTCACGCTGCAGCCAAACGCTGCTTCACTGTATCTGGCAAGAGGCGTGCTCTATGTGCAGCTTGCCGATTACGAGAAAGCAGAAGCCGATTTCGACAAGGCGCAGCAGCTGGATCCAACGCTGGAAATGAGCGGGGCCGCGCAGAGCATGCTCGCAGAAGAGCAGAATCAAAATGATCCGGATCGAGCGCTCGCGACCGTGCGGGCCAAACTCGCAAAGCAACCCGGCGACGCGTTTCTCTGGTACTTGCAGGCCGCCATCCTCTCGCAGAAATCTGCACAACCGGGCTCGACTGAGTTTCAACAAGGCCTTGATGCGGCAAAGCGAGCCGTCACTCTCCAGCCTTCACTCACAGCGGCGCACAATGTCTTAGCCAAGTTCTATCTCGACTCTGGTGAGAATGAGCTAGCCATTCAAGAATGCCGGGCCGTGATTGAAAAAGATCCTTCTGATCAGAGCGCCCTCTACCATCTTGTCATCGCGCTCCGAAAAACGAACAATCCGGCGGAGATTCCGGATCTGCTGAAGCGGCTTGCGAAGGCGCGTCAGGACGCGACCCGCCAGGAGGGCGAACGCAATCGTTACAAGTTGGTTGTGTCATCTTCAGAGCCCTCCCAGTAGCCGGGCTGGCATGCAGCGCGAGTAAACCTTTACGCAGATTGGCTCAGCCACCATAATAGAAACGATCTAATTCAATGACCATCAGCCGCCGTTCCTTTGTTCTGCTTTCGCTTTGCGCTTCCGCCCGGCAACTTCTCGGCCAGGAGCAAGGAATCGCATCGCGCACGGTTGCGGCACAACCGAAGCCCGCAGCTTCAGGTCGGCCGTTCAATGCGCATTTCACCGATGTCGCCAAAGAAGCCGGCCTGCATGCTCCGGTGATCTATGGCGGGATCGATGCGAAGAAATACATTCTCGAAGCCAATGGCTGCGGATGCGCCTTTATCGACTACGACAATGACGGCTGGATGGATGTCTTCCTGCTTTCAGGCACACGCCTCGAAGGCGCTCCCCCCGGAGCAACGAATCGGCTCTACAAGAACAATCGCGATGGCACCTTTACCGATGTTACGGAGAAGTCTGGTCTGAAGGCGGTTGGATGGGCGAACGGGGTGTGCGTCGGCGACTACAACAACGACGGCTTCGACGATCTCTTCATCACTTACTTTGGCCAGAACCGCCTTTATCGCAACAACGGTAACGGGACTTTCACCGACGTGACGAAGGAGGCTGGACTTTGGGACTCGGGCCCTGCACGATGGGGAGCAGGATGCGCCTTCGTTGACTACAATCGCGACGGGCATCTGGACCTCTTCGTCTCGAACTACATCCGATTTTCCCTAGAACATGCTCCCGTTCCGGGCGAAAAGTCGACCTGCAATTGGAAGGGAGTTCCGGTCAACTGCGGTCCGCGCGGGCTTCCCACAGGACGCCACTCTCTCTATCGCAACAACGGCGACGGCACATTCACGGACGTTACCAAGCAAGCCGGGATCGATGTCGCTACCGAGAGCTACGGAATGACCGTGGTGGCCGCCGATTTTGATGAAGACGGATGGCCCGATATCTTTGTGGCTTGCGATTCAACGCCAAGCCTGCTCTTCATGAACAATCGCGACGGCACATTCCGCGAGGAAGGCGTCACGCGTGGCGTCGCATTGAGCGACGATGGCATGGAACAGGCCGGCATGGGAGTCGGCATCGGCGACTACAACCTCGACGGGCATCTCGATCTTTTCAAAACACACTTTATCGACGATACGAGCGGGTTTTATCGCAACGATGGCAAAGGCAACTTCGACGAAGTGAGCCGCTCCACAAAGATCGGTGTAGAAACACGTTTCACCAGTTGGGGAGCGGGAATCGCAGATCTAGATAACGATGGACATCCGGACGTGTTCTTCGTAACAGGCAGCGTGTATCCGGAAGTTGAAAAAAGTCTGCCGCAGTATCCCTACAAGACTCCACGTATCCTGTTTCGCAATCTTGGCAACGGCACGTTTGAAGAACTGGACACGCGGGCCGGCAATGGGATTACGGCGGCTCATAGCAGCCGGGGATGCGCCTTTGGCGACTTCGATAACGATGGCGATCTCGACATACTCATCGTGAACATGAACGAGCCGCCTTCCCTGCTCCGGAACGATCTCGAGGGCGCGCAGAACTGGCTCAAGGTCAAGCTGGAAGGCGTCAAGTCGAATCGAAGCGCGATCGGAGCTCGTGTCGTTGTCCGCTACGGAAACAAGGTGCAGGCGCAGGCCTTGGTCAGTCAGTCCAGCTACTACTCCTGCAATGATCCCCGGCTTCATTTTGGCCTTGGGGGCGAAGCAAAAGCTTCGGTGGAGATCTACTGGCCAAGTGGTGCGCATGAGAGCCATCCGCAAATCTCTGCAAATCAACTGATCACGGTCCGAGAAGGCGTTGGAGTGGTACCAAATAAAGGCTGGAAGTTGTAAGTTCCTTTCCACCCATTGGTTTACTCCAATAGGACAAAGAACCCATTGACACCCCTCCAGGCGGGACTCTAAAAACTTACCTAATTTCGGGGAAACGTTTTCCCAACAAGCCAAATAAGCCCGATCGATCAGGAGGCATTCATGGCACGTCGTCACGTGTCCTTTCTTACTGCGTTGGTGTGGTCGTTGTGCGTTCTCTCGAGTGTTCCCGTATTCGCGCAGTTTACGGCGAGCATTCAGGGAGTCGTTCTCGATCCAACCGGAGCAGGTGTGGCCAAAGCGCAAGTCGAACTCGTGAACACCGCGACCGGGGTGAGGAGCGTCGCTACCTCTGATCCCTCCGGCAATTACCGCTTCGTGAGTATTGCTCCCGGAAACTACAAGATTCTCGTCAATGCGGCTGGATTCTCCAAAGCTGAGGCCGACGCAACACTTCTCACCGAGCAAAATCTCAACGTTCCGATCACATTGTCCGTGGGGTCCGCACAGGAGTCGGTGGTCGTGAGTACGCAAGCTCCGATCCTCGATACGGCGGATAGCCGGACCGAGCTTACGCTTGAAAACAAGGGAGTCGCCCAGCTACCGATCGTCGGGCGCAACCTTGTCACACTTGTCACCATGGCCCCTGGAGTTTCGGGCCTGGGCACGAGCTCCACAGGAAGTCCGGCCTCAGGAGTCGACAACTACTCCACCGAGGAGCAGGTGGACGCGAGCGCCAATGGACAGGGCCAAAACAACAACCAGTATGTGATCGACGGATTGGACGTGACCAGCGGCATTCGCCAGGGCGTGCTGAATCTGACTCCGCAACCGGAATCCATCCAGGAAACCAGCGTGCAGGTGAATACTTATTCGGTAGAGCACAGCCGTGCGGCCGGTCTGCAAACGATCTTTACCACGCGCTCGGGCACCGATCAGTTCCACGGTTCGGCGTCAGATTGGTTCAACTATCAGGGCATGTTCGCGAGCCAGCATTTCGTGGGCTATCCCTACAAGCCATTTCACTCAAACAACATGGACTTTGCCATCGGCGGTCCGATCATTCCGCACCACAACAGCTTCTTCTATTTCGCGGTTGAACCGTTGCGCTCCTCAGCCAGCGCAGGTGGATCGGTGACCTTTGCCTCTCCTGAGTTCATTCAATTTGCAAAGACCAACTATCCCAACTCCATCGGAACGCACGTCCTTAGCACTTACGTGCCGTCGGGCGTGTCGGGAGTCGCGGTCCAGCAGACCGCGGCCGACGTGTTCAAATCGAGTTGCGGTACCGGCACCGGAGGCAACGGTGTCCCCTGCACCTTGCCGATGATTGATGTGGGGGCATTCGGCGCTACCCAGTTAAGAAACGGCACGCAATACTTCGCGCGCGTCGACCAGGAATTCAAGAGGGAGCGCATCTACGTCAGCCTGTACCGGACGCTTCTGCAAACCGGCGCAGCCTCACCGATGCCTCAGTTCTCTGCCCTGAACAACACATGGCAGGTCGCCGGGCAAGCTGCGTGGACGCACACTTTCTCAGTAAATACCCTCAATGAAGCTACGGCAGGACAGAGCCGTGTGGAGGGCGTGCTGGGCACCGGCGCCAAAGACTACACGGTTCCGTCGATTTCCGTCAACGGCATCAATGCCGATGGCGGACAGGCCTACGGTGTAGGTTTTGCGCAGGGAGACTTCATCCAGCACAACTGGCACTGGCGCGACGTGCTGACTCACGTGCGCGGCACGCATACGCTGAAATTCGGTTACGAAGGCTGGTACGGAGACGACGTGGAACCTTTCCAGGGACCATGGTCGCAGCCCAAGTTCGCCTTCGACAATTTACTCAAGCTCGCGCAGGATGCGCCGACCAACGAAAACGGCATCATGTACAACCCAGCCACCGGCACGCAGCAATTGTGGAATTGGGATGCTGCCGCCAGGACCTTCGGTTTGTTCGTAGAAGATACCTGGAAGGCCAGAAAGAATCTCACGCTCACTCTCGGGTTGCGCTATGACGACAGCGGCAATCCATGGTCCAAGAGCGCATCGACCGTGTTCGGCAACTTCTATCTCGGCACCGGCAACACGAGGCAGCAGCAGATCGCGAACGGATACGCGAAGCCTACGCAGAACGCGCTGCTGCATTCGGTCGACAACCTGTACAGTCCGCGAGCGGGATTTGCCTGGGATCCGACTGGCAATGGCGACTGGGCCGTCAAAGGCGGATGGGGTCTCTACGCGAACTGGCTCACCTCCGCCAACGTGCAGGAGGAGTTCCGCGGGAGCCCGCCGGGATTGATCGAGGCGTCCTTCTCCGCTGGAACCTCGACACCGCCGATCTTCAGCCTGGGCAACACGAACAAGCCGCCATTCGGGTTTACGTTCCCCACGTTCCCCGGAGGACTGGACTCAAAGGGTGGACGTGTCGGCGGCAACTTCCCGATTGGCGCGATTAACCCGCTGCTCAAATCGCCGTGGGCAGACATCTGGTCTTTCAGCGTGGAGCGAAAGATCAGCCGCGCCCTTGCTGCCACAGTGGGCTACAGCGGATCGCACTCCTGGAATATTGTGGGCAACGGCAACTCCATCGGCAATGTGTCATACGGCGTGGACATCAATGTAGTGCCCGGAGATCTCATCGCACACAATAGCCTTGTGCGCACCGGACTCAACACCAGCTTCGGCGCCATCAATTATGCCGACAACGATCGTTACGGCAACTACAACGGCGTCTTCTTCGATGTGAGAGGACGCTTCTCACGCGGCTTCGTCGATGCTTCCTACACGCGTTCAAGTTCGAAGGACGACGGCTTGTCGTATCCGACCCCGGATAACCCTGGGCAGTACTACGCACCTTCTATCTTCGATGTGCCCAATCGATTCTCTCTCAGCTGGAACTATTCGCTGAAGGGATTGAACGACGGCAAAGGAGCCATTGGGAACGTCACCGGTGGATGGGGCTTGAGCGGTACGACCATCTTCCAATCCGGCTATCCGTTCACCGTGCAAAACACCAACGGGTTCGCCCCGGTCTGTCAGAACACCGCGAGCAATGCGCCTGCCTGTCCGTCGGCCGCGAATCCGGCTATCGGCTATCAGTCCTACAGCGGCGACTATAACGCCGACGGCAACAATCTCGATTACCCTACTGCGAACAGTTACAACCAATCGCACGACAACAAAGCCTGGCTGACGGGAGCCGTTCCGAAGAGCAACTTCGCCACTCCGGCATTCGGCAGCGAAGGCAACGAGAAACCGATGCAGTTCCGTCAACCAAACTTCTTTGAGACGAATGCCAACGTCTACAAGGACATGCGCGTTACGGAACGTGTGAACTTCCAGATACGCTTTGAATTTTTCAACCTGTTCAACCGTGCCAACTACGCGAACGTGGACACGAACCTGCCGGACGGAAGCTTCGGCGCAGCAAGAGGCTCTCACGAGCCACGGTTCTGGCAGATCGGCGGCAGAGCTTCTTTCTGACGGCGATTCAGAATCTGCCCCAAGGCCGCGGCCGGCGCCTTAGTTCAAGGCGCCGGCTTCGCTTTTAGCACGCTTACGATTGTGGATTGTTTTAACATCGACTCGCTGTATATCTGAATGTCGGCGGCTCTTGAATTGGGTTCTCTTATCGAATGGCACGAATACTTTCCCTATCTAAGTTAATCTTCTGCGCAATTCCGGTGCTGTTGTTGTCCTCCGGGTTGGCGCAAACGCGCGAAGATCGAATCGTCTCCGCACTGCGCGAGCAGAAGTATGATGCAGCGCTCAGCCTGCTTCGAGAGGCGCTGAAGGGGTTTCCCGCGAATGCACAGCTTTGGACGATGCAGGGGGTCGCTTACCAGGGAGAAGGAAGGAACGGTGAGGCGCTGTCTTCATTCAGGCGGGCACTCAAGCTTTCCCCGGACTATATTCCCGCGCTCGAAAAAGCCGCACAGCTTGAATACGATGGGAGCAATCCGGACGGTATTCCGTTGCTTCAGCACCTCCTCCGCCTGCGCCCGGATGACCTCACCAGCCACGGCATGCTGGCTGTGCTGGACTATCAGAAAGGTGATTGTGCCGCGGCAGTTGTTCACTTTGAAAAAGCCGCTGCGCTCTTCGAGTCCAAACCGCCGGCTCTCCATGCCTTCGGCACGTGCCTGGTGAAGCTGAAGCGTTATGAAAGAGCGGACGAGGTATTTCAGAAGAGCTTGGAAAGTGATCCGACTGATACGCGCGAGCGTCCGGTGCTGGCGTCCGTCCAATTGATGGCGCATCGGCCTGAGGAGGCCATTGCCACGCTGCAGCCGTTACTCGATACAAAGCAGGACCCGTTGGCGCTCGAGCTTGCTTCCGCGGCATATGAAGATCTGCACGATACGGAGAAGGCCGTAGAGGCGCTGCGTCAAGCGATCCTCCTCGCTCCAGACAATGTGGGCCTATACGTAGACTTTGCTGCGCTCTCGGCGACGCACCAGTCCTTTGATGTCGGCATTCATGTTGTGAACGATGGAATTACTCTCGAGCCCAAGGCTGCGCCGCTGTATTTCGCGCGTGGCGTGCTTTACGTGCAGCTCGCCGAATACGAAAAGGCTCAGGCCGATTTCGATAAAGCCTATGAACTTGATCCAGGGCAATCGTTAAGCATCGCCGCTCAGAGCCTGGCCGCAATGCAGCAGAATAACCTGTTGAATGCGCTTGCAAGTGTGACCGGGAAGCTGGCTCAACGGCCGCATGATCCAATCCTGCTCTACATGCGGGCCGACATCCTCGCGCAGCAGGGGCCGGAGCCCGGCAGCGCCGCATTTCAAACCGCGATGCGCTCTGCGATGGAGGCCGTGCGTCTCCGTCCAGCACTCGGACCGGCCCGAAGCGTATTGGCGAAACTCTATCTGCAAAACGGCCAATATGCCGAAGCCGCGGAACAGTGCAGGAAAGCTTTGGAGATCGATCCGAATGATCAGACAGCTGTCTACCATCTGATTCAGGCGTTGCGGAAAACTGACACGCGCGATGAGATTCCGAAGCTGTTGAAGCAACTCGCTACGCTTCGTCAGCAAGCAACCAATGAGGAGCGCGAGCAGTACCGCTACAAGCTGGTCGAGGGCGATAGCGATTCAAAGTGAGAGCACTGCTGACTCAAGCCCAAGCCACTGCGAATCGACATATGCATCTCCTCGATCCAATTGCTCGCATCTTCAGCTTTTAAGCCGGACATAGGTACTGTACATCTCTTTGTCGATGGTCATGAACGGCCGCATCGTCACCCGTTCACCATCGGCCGAAGTTGCAGACCATTCGCCACGTGCCTGGTTGCGTGGCTCAGCACGCAACAGAGACTGCGAGTCGAAGATCGGCTGCGATTCCGCCACTGCCATCAGGACGAGCGGCCCTTGCAGCAGAGCAACAAGGTTCGGGTGATTCGCATCCACTGCCTCGAGACGCAATGGCATCGGCAACTCAATCTCGATTCGATCGCCATCCTTCCACGTATTGTGAAGAGCTGCGAAGGTCCCCGGCTCGATCCCGTCTGATACGCGCTTGCCATTCACCATCACCGTGGGATTTGGAGCCGCCCATGCCGGAATTCGCACATAGATCGTGTGGTCCGCGGGCTGCGAAGCTGAGATCTGTATCTCGATCTTGTTGTCGAATGGATATTCCGTCACCTGGGTCAGTCCGAGCGCTGCACCATTGGCAGTCCAATGCACACTGGATGGCGTAAACAGGTTCACATACACGCCATCTGCCGCACGCAGATAGGTGCTGATGTGATAATCGGCGGCGAGTTGCGGGAATGTTCCCGAGCAGCAAGGCCATTTGTCTCTGTACCAGGTCTTTTGGCCAGTGCTGGCGTAGTCCGAGTAGTAAAACGAAGTTCCATCCGCCTGGATGGGCCACGCTCCGAGGATGGTGTTATAGAGTACGCGCTCCATGCTGTCGCCATAGCGAGAGTCTTTCGTCACGCGCAGCAGATAGCGCGTGATCTTGAAATGGCCATACGCTCCGCATGGAGTTTCGAAGCTTGCGTGCGTGAGAGACAAACTGTCTCCCAGCTGTCCAGTGCCGGGTTCGCCGAAGGATTCATTTGGTCCCCAGCCTCCGGTGGCAAAACTCTGCGTATCCTGGAGCATCCTGAAGCCATTCTTCGCGGCACGCAAGTGCTTTTCGCTACCTAGCGTGATGTATGCCTGCATCGCTGAGCTGAATGCATTCACGTGGCTGTAGGCATGCTCAAACGGAAGCACATTGTTGCCTTCCGCTAGCGGATTGAAATAGGTGTCATCTTCGAGGAACTTCTTCGCCATCTCCAGGTAGAGCGGCTTCCCGCTTCGCTGATACGCGAGGAAAAGATTTTCCGGAAGCGTGTAGGTCTCATCCCAGGTGTAGGAAGTGTCCCTGTGGGCTCGGGACCGTTGCTCCGCACGCGAGAGAGCTTTCTCCGGCAGATAGGCAACGATCGCGCGGGTGAGCCGCTCGTGAATCTCCATCGCCATCGGATCATGGGCAAACTCGTGCGCGTCAATCAGACCGCACGAAAGCTTGTCATAGGTGTACGCGGGGAGCCGATAGTTGACGAAGAATTTGGCCTTTGGATCCAGCGTTTCCCCGTATCCTTTCACCAGGCGGCTGATCTTTGCGCGCGTCTCTTCCGATCCGGTCACTGCATAGGCACGTGCAAGTCCAGAGACATATTGTCCGAATGAGTGTCCCGCAATGAAACCATGAAAGTCACCCCGTTCGAGGCTGAATCCTGCCAGGTCATACCAGCCACCCATATCCTCACCCGGCGCGGGCAGCCCGGCCACCTGCCGAAAGACCTTCAATAAACGATCGTCCTCGAGATGCAGGAACCGCTGATGATTCTCATCAAACTGCTGCTTCATGGGCCCGTCGTGCAGCTGAACGTCGCCATAAGGAAACGTTGAAAGCGGAGTCGTAATCGCAACCAGACTGTTCTCTGATTTCGCCAGCGCGGCAAACGAGTTCGAAGTCACTACACCTGCTGCGCCAGCCGCCTTCAAAAATGTCCTGCGATCGATTCGGCCTATCACTGAGACATCGCCTCCCATGCGAGAAATCGTTTACTTAAGAGCGTAGGTCTTGTGTTTTTTGGATGTCAATGGGTCATTAAAGCCATATTGATGCATAGACGCGCGGAAGGGCCGAACAGCCCGATGATTTCTTCGCGTATTTTGGTTCTGACGCGAAGAAATCAGTCTTTGTCGCCGTCGCTCGACTCACTCGGATCGATCAGAGGACGGAAGCGGTGCACGGGCGCCGGCATAGGAGAATCTGCGCCTTTGATGCTCTTCCAGATGACTTCGTTGAGTGCATGCATCGGCGCGCGGTCCACGTCGGAAAAGTCCATCTTCCGGCTTTCTTCAGAACCATAGGAGTCTTTGCTGTTCTTTGCGTTGACGTCGATGAGCGGCTGAATCACATTGAAGGGCGTAATCTCCGGCGTGACGCCAAACGCAGCGTACATCGGCATTGCGGCCGCATCGTACTGGCTCATCGGCGGCAGCCCGAGCAATAGTTCGATGGAGCGCACCATCGAACTCGTGGAGTAGAGAGTGCTGTCCACGAGGCCACGCTTTACATAAGGGCTGAGGACGAGTCCTACCGTGCGCCGCGCATCCACGTGGTCGGGGCCATCCTGCGCATCGTCTTCGATGATGAAGATGGCCGTGCTGGGCCAGTATTTGCTGTGAGTGACAGCATCTACCAGTTGCCCAATCGCATAGTCGTTGTTGGCGACCATCGCTTGCGGCGTGTACGAGCCGGGAGCCGTTCCGTGCGTGTGATCTTCCGGCATGCTCATCACGACGAAATTCGGGAATCGCTTTCCCGGATCGGGATTGTCGTAATTGGCCTCATACTCCTTGAATTCGCGCAGAAACACGGCGATGTTGTCGGTATCGCGAGCCCGTGAACCCAGATAGTCCTTGGCCACATGACCGACCAGGCCTTCGGCTCCGGGCGCAGCATCCATCGTGGTGCCGGAGCTGGCTCGCGCAGCGTACTCACCATAGGAGCGATAGGTCAGTCCTTTGCGCTGCGCCAGATCCCACAGATGGCCCGCTGCCGGAATATAAGCCCGCGATGGGAGTGCATCGCTTCGTCCGGCATAGGTGGGCGGCCAATAGCGCTCGTTGAAGTCGGTTGCGTAGGCCGAGTCGGACCATGAGTGGCCGTCGACGCTCACCTCGCCATCGCAGTACAGATTGTCGAGCACAACGTATTGCTTGGCCAGGGCATGCTGATTGGGAGTGATCTTTTCACCGAAGATGGTCAGCTCGGGATCGCCATTTGCATGCGGCAGATCGCCGAACTCCTGATCGTAGGTGCGGTTTTCCTTGATGATGTAGATGACGTGCTCAATCGGAGTCGAGACGCCCACGCCCTGCGGAATGATCGTAGGTTCGAGCGGAGGACGGGCCTCTGAGAGCAGTGAATCATTGTAAGGTGTATTCTCGGTCACCTCATGGGTCCAGTGCGGCAGCTTTGCCTGGAGATCGGCAACGGGCAGCACCTCGATACTGCTCGTCTGAAGCGTCTTGACCGTCTCATCTCCGTAAATCTTTGAGGCAAGCGGACTGCCGGGGCCTTTCAAATCAGCATGACCTTCTTCGCCCTTTCCATTGCCGATGTAGAGCGTCTGGTCATGATCGGCCAGCGCCAGCGCCGACGGATACCAGCCCGTAGGGATAAAACCGACTACCGTACTGTGCTCGCGGTTTTCAATGTGCACAACGGCGATGGAGTTATTGTCTGCGTTGGCGATGTAAAGCAGTTTGCGCTGGTTGTCGATCACCAACGCATCGGGCGTTGAGCCCTCCGGCGCAAAGGGCGTGAGCGTCGTCGAAAGCCGCTCCACCACCTGCAGCGTGCGCGTGTCGATCACATGCACTGTGTTGTCGTTGGAGCAGGCCACAAACAGTCTTCCGTCGGATGCAAGCTTCATGTCATTGGGATTTATTCCCACGTGAAGCGTGCGAATCACTTTGTTCGTTGCCGTGTCGATGACGCTGACCGATTGGCTCGCCCAGTTTGAAACAAACAGCCGCTTGCCGTCAGGAGTGAGGACGGTCTGATACGGGTTGATCTCGACGGGAATCCGGGTGACGATCTGGCGGGTGTTGGTATCGAACACCACCACATTGCTCGGCCCCGGACCGGTGCCGCGGTTCGCGGCATAAAGCCAGTGCTTGCCCGGCAGGTAGGCTACGCCGGACCACCACACCAGCTTGGGATCGATCGTCTCGAGCAGTTGCCCCGTGGGCTGCTCGCTCAGGCGGCCATTCTCATAGGTGAATTCATAGATGGGAGCCGCTGATTGTCCAATTTTCTTCGCGCCTGTAGCATTTCCGCCCGAAACGTAAAGCGTGCGGCCATCCGCCGACCAGGTCATTCCCAGCCAGGTGGATTTCAGTTCTATATGTTGAATCTGTTTTTGTGTCTTTGTGTCGAAGACATCGATGCCGTGCGGCAGATAGCCGGAGTGACTCGCCACCACGATCTTTCCATCGGGAGAGACCACAAGATTGAGCACGAGATCTTCAATAGTCGCGATGGCCTTGCCTGCCGGCGTAATGCGCCAGCCGTTAGGAAGATCAAATCCATTAGGCAGATGCTGCGGCCGTTGCTTCGTTGCCTCGCCAATGGTCCGAGGCGAGTTGGGCGAAGCCGGCGCGCCCTGCTCTTCCGTTTTTTGCGCACCACCGATTGCAGTAGAAAAAATCGTTACCCCAAGAAAAAGTGCCCACAAGTACTTGCGATCGATCTGACTCATGACGAGATCTTAGCTCCGAAGATTCTTGTTGATGATGGCGACTGCAATGGCGGCTACGATATCCATTCCACAAGCCCCTCCAGTCTCTCTGCAATAGGGAGGGTCGCCGCCGGGACGTGTTTTGCCAAAAATTCATGCGGTTCGTATCGCATTTTGCAGCCTGACCGGTGAGGGCTGAACAAGAGTTGCAGCCTCGGTGTTCTGGATTGGCGAAGGCCGCCGGAAAGAATATGGATCGCGTAGAAAGCAGGATCGGGTTGCGCGTTTTTGAAAAAATCCCCAATACTTCGAGGTACGTATTTACGATATATATCGTAACCGGGCTCCGGTATTTCCGAATGACTGGAATTCCGGTGGGACGGTTGTGATGTCCCTCAATACGCTCAGCCTGTGGCCTCTGAGACCGTGGCCGCTCTTCGTCGATGAGGGAGACACCGTCCAGGGCGGCTATCAACTCGCACTCGGCGGCCAGCATCCGGGCGCGACGGTGTTGACGGATGTGAAGTGCTTTGATGGAACCTCCCACACGCTGACTATTCCGATGCCGGCGAACCAGACACATTCGATTGCAGCCGGCAGCCACCTCTTCGTTCCGGGCTTCAGCGTTTACCTGGGCTCGGCAACCGCTCCAGTCTGCGGCGGTGGCGCCACGCACGGTGTAGTTGTGGGCTCGCACTTCTCCGCACTCGGAGTAGCCAATGGCGTCGACAATCCACCCTTAGGAAACGGCTCCTCTGACAGTGCGAACGGCATACCGTCGAGGTTCGCCGATTCGATCGCTGTTAATTTCCAACACTAATCGCAAGTGAAAACAGTTTGTGGGGTGGGCTCTGAATGCCCGCCCTGCAACTTCGTCCCGAGACTTTTGTGTCGCGATGCGTTCGACGAGCCTTGCGATATCGAAGATCGTTTTGTATAACTTGAATGCAAACTGAACTCGCTGGAAGAATCGCGCTGAAGCCGTAATGAGAATGACGGCGGCGATGGCGCCTCTCGCTCAAGCTAACTACCCAAACAGCCTCACCGCGGAGGATTTCCTTATGAAGGTTTTTTGCACTTTGTTGCTTCTGCTCTCCACTACCGCAGTTGCTGCCGATCTGAAGACGTCGAAGGTCACCGGTTGGATCAGCGATTCCATGTGCGCCCAAAAGCATGCCGGCACGCCTGGGGTGGCCTGTGTCAAAAAGTGTATCGAGGGCGGCTCCAAACCGGTGTTCGTCGATGACCAGAAGAAGCAAGTCTGGGCAATTGATAATCCGGACGCTGTAACTTCGCACTATGGTCAGCACGTTTCCGTTGTCGCGAACGAAGACAACACCTCAAAATCAATCCGCATCAACGGCATCACAATGTTGGCCAATCAAGGCACAGCGAAATAACTTTGCCTGAGACGACGCGGCGTGAGTAAATCACATCTATTGCCGAAGATTCTCCTCGAGCCGCGCCGCCTGGGTCATCAGATAATTTCGCTCGGGAAGGCTGGTGGTCCGGCTGGCCGCGATGCGGTAGTGCTCAACAGCGCTTTTGTGCTCGCCCAGCATTTCGAATAAATGAGCGCGCACTGCATTCAGACGATAGTGCTCCGCAAGCCGTTCGTCGTTGTCGAGCGCCTTGAGTAAATCGAGACCTTTCGATGGACCATGGACCATCGCGGTTGCAATCGCATGATTGAGCGTCACCATCGGGCTGGGCGAGACGCGTTGCAGCAGTTCATACAGTGCAAGAATCTGCGGCCAGTCTGTATCTTCCGCACGCGCTGCCTCATCATGCACGGCGGCGACGGCGGCTTGCAACTGATACAGACCGGGTGATCCTTTCGACAGCGCTGCGGTGAGAAGCTCTACGCCTTCGGTAATCTCCTCTCGATCCCACAGAGTTCGATCCTGCTTGTCTAAAGGAATTAATTCCTCATCCGGGCCGGTTCGCGCCGCGCGACGAGCATCGGTCAACAGCATCAGCGCCAACAGGCCCGCAACCTCCGCATCTTCAGGAAGCAGCACCTTCGCAGAGCGCGTAAGCCGGATCGCCTCGCGAGCCAGATCGAGCCGCTGCAGCTGCGCACCAATGCTGCTTGCATAACCCTCGTTGAAGATCAGGTAAAGCACATGGAGAACAGCCGGCAGTTGCTGAACACGCTCCGGCAAGGAAGGCAGACGAAAAGATACACCCGAAGTCTTGATGCTCTGTTTGGCGCGGCTGATCCGCTGCGCCATGGTCGCCTCAGGCACAAGGAATGCGTTGGCGATCTCGGCCGTCGTCAAACCACCGACGGCCCGCAGCGTCAGCGCGATCGCCGAAGAAGTCGTCAGCGCGGGGTGGCAGCACATGAACAGCAAAATCAATGTGTCATCTGGGTCCATGTCAGACTCGATCTTGTCGAACGGCATCGTGATCTCTTCGTCCGGCGCAGCCGCCGTCTCCCGCTGTCGACGGGCAATTTCACTGCGCGCCTGGTCAGCCATGCGGCGCGAGGCTACCTGAATCAACCATCCGCGCGGATTTTCCGGAACGCCTTGCTGCGGCCATTGCGTAAACGCCGCGATCAAGGCCTCCTGCACGGCGTCTTCGGCTGAGGCAAAGTCACGGAATCGGCGAGTGATGACACCGAGCACCTGCGGCGCAAGTTCGCGCAACAGATGCTCGGAGGTTGTGTCCCACGGCTTCGTCATCGCAGTTCTAGATCATCTCCGGAGGCGGCGCACTCATCAGCGGACGTACCTCGATGGGCATGTTCAAAGAGGAACCACCGGGGCCGGGCGCCGCCGAGGCCTGAGCAGCTATCGCATACGCGCGGTCCGGAGTCTCGACATCGACGATCCAGAAACCGGCGAGAAACTCCTTCGACTCGGGGAATACTCCGTCGGTAACAGGAACACCATCTTTGCCGGCTCGCACCAGTCTGGCCTGATCGGGAAATGCTAATCCTTCCGCCGAGATCAGTTCGCCCGATTCGTGAAGGCCCTTATTCAAGCTATGCATGAACGCAATGTGTGCCTGCAGGTCTGCTCGCGGCCAGCTAGGAACGCCCTGGCCGCGCCTCATCGTATTCATCATCAAAATGTATTTCACAACCCGTCTCCTCGAGTTTGGTTATCGGCCTTCTTCCGGGGCCAATTTTGCTCGTTCGTCGTCGGAGCTTCAAGATTCGGAGTTAGCCGCCGAGGCCGCTGTCGCGAATTGCCGCACCTCGATCGGCATGTTGGTCGGAATGCCTCCCGGCCCGGGAGCCGCCGAGATCCGTCCTGCGATGGCATACGCGCGTTCGGGGGTTGCGACATCCACGATCCAGTAGCCCAGCAGAAACTCCTTCGACTCGGGGAAGATACCGTCCGTTACGGGCAGGCCGTTTTTCTCGCCGCGCACAACCATCGCCTCGGCCGGTCCGCTCAACCCCTGCGTCGCAACAAATTCACCGGATTCCGTCAGCTCTTTCACGAGAGTTCTGAGGGCCATAAAATGCGCATCGATATCCTTGGGTGACCAGGCGTGATACGCGTCCACGCCTGTTTTCGTGCCCGACATCAGCAGAATGTATTTCATCGGATTGTCTCCTGTGCTGGTTTGTCTTCCTGCTGCAGCTTTTATGCCTTCTGGTTAGAGTGGAACATCCACCGCACGCCAAACTTGTCGTTGAGCGCTCCGTATGTTCCAAAGAACTGCTCTTTCAGAGGATGCGTCACCTGCGCGCCTTCTGAGAGCCGCTCAAAGAGAGTTTTCAACTCCTCCGCGGACCCTCCACTCAGATAGAGACAGGCCGTATTGCCGGGTACCGGAGCCTTGTCAGGCATGAGCCAATCCGATGCCGAAATCTCGATGTTGCCGCTTTTGAGATGAGCATTGAGGATTTTCTCATGCTGGAACGCAGGCATGGAATCCTTCGCCGGAGAATCCTTGACCTTGGTCGCGGTCAGCTCACCGCCGAGACACGATTTGTAGAACTCCATTGCCGGCTCGCAACTTCCGTCGAATAAAAGATAGGGTGTTAAGGTCGTCATTGCATCTCCTCCTGTTTTCTGTGTCTGGGTTTCTGCCGCTAGTCCGGCAGGCAAAGCGGCCGACGCTGCGGTCGCCAGCGCGGAAGCCACAAAACCGCGGCGCGATATTCCGTCTGTTCTTTCCACCGTCATCCTCCTCGTGAAGCATTGGCCGCCAGCCCTCTCTGCGGCTTTCACTGGGTAGTCGGAGCCGTGACGGCATTCTCTACATCGTCTCGAAAATATTTTTTGCCCAATCTGGTCCCCACCTTGTCGATTTCGCGCTCTCGGGTCCGACATACGAGTGGAGGTTGGAAGATGACAGTCAGCGATACTGTGGTGGACGTTAGTCAGGATTGGGCCCTTGCCTGCCATGTGCAGCAACGGTTTATGCACGGGCTCGGCCGGAACACCGGCTCGGTGGACTACAGCGGATACTGCTGTCAAGTTCGAGCCCTGGGTGGAGACTGCTGCGATTTTCTGCCTCTTACGGAAGACCAACTGACGCTGGTGGTGGGCGACGCGTCGGGCAAGGGCGTCGCGGCAGCGCTCATGATGGCCAGTATCCAGGCCTCGCTTCGGACAGCAGCCCTATTCACGGGCGAGAATCTGGCAGCACTGCACAAGATCGTCAATATGCAGGCATACGCTTCTTCACTTGCAGAGCGGTATGCAACAGTGTTCTACGGGGTTTTCGATAAGCCGACGCGAGTACTGCGGTACGTGAATGCCGGACACAATGCGCCTATAGTTCTCCGTAGCGATGGCTCCGTCGATTGTCTTGAACCTGGCGGCGCTCCGATCGGTATGTTTCCCGATTCGAATTATCGGGAGAGCCGCCTTTCTCTGCATTCTGGAGATCTGGTCATCGCCTATACCGATGGAGTTGTTGAGGCGACGAACCCTGAGGGAGAGGAATGGGGTGTGCAAGGCCTCTTGCAGGCGGCGAACGCCTGGAAAGCACAGTGCGGCGAGAGTGCGGATTCAGATCATCTTGTCCGGTTCCTCTTCGACTCGATGGACTCCTTCTCCGAAGGAAGCCAGACAGATGATGCAACGGTGGCAGTCCTGCGTATTCTCTGAGCGTTGCGGCGACGGGTCTACGCTATTCCAGTGCACGGAATTTTAGTGCTCGCGCCCGATTGCGGTTGGAAACAAGTCGAGCTGCTGCGAAACGTTTGCGCGTCTCTTCGGCGTCACGTCATCGAAGACCGTTCGTCCGCCGATTGAAGGCGAGATCGCCCGCTCATGCTTCAACGTCGCGTCGAACTCGGCAAATGGCTGACGATCTGTTTCGACCGCCCGCGTCAGGCGATCCAACCGGCGAAAGCCTTCGACTTTTTCGGAATGGCCCAGGCGAGCGGCGTCGAGGGACCGACGCAGCACGGCCAGACACTCGTCGTATGTTTTGAGCGGCACAGGAAACGGATGGCCATCTTTACCACCATGCGCAAACGAAAACCGCGCCGGATCAGAAAACCGGGCTGGCGCTCCATGGACTACCTCTGCAATCAATGCGAGCGACTGCAGAGTCCGCGGCCCGAGCCCTTCCACCAGCAGCAACGATGCGAAATCGCGAAGGTCCTGCTCATAAGCAACAGCGAGTACAGCTCCCAAACGCTTCAGATCCACATCTTCAGCGCGCACGTCATGGTGCGCCGGCATCGTCAGCTTACGCACTTCGTCCAGAATGCGTGCACCAGGCTCGTTCACAATTGTGAGCATCGCGCTTTGCGCCTTTTCTGCGCGCGCGTCTACCAAGTTCAAAATCTCTCCCTGCGGTTTGCCAACAATCGCAGCATGCGGATTCGATACGAAATCGCGAACCGTCGCCGAGTGCCAGTGATATCGCCGCGCCAGCCGATTTTCTGGATTCATCCCCTGCTGCACCACAGCCCATTCGCCCGATCGCGTAATCACAAACGAATGCAGATAGAGTTGAAATCCGTCGGCAACCGCGTTATTGTCCACGCGTGCTGTCAGCCTGCTGATGCGTGCCAATGCGTTTCCATCAAGGCCAACCATCGTGAGAGCGCGCAATTCGTCCGGCGTGCGCAGGGAGTGCTTTCCGCGCCCGCCGCAGACCATCAATCCAAGTTCAGAAAATCGCGTATTGAGGCCGCGCTTCAACGCACCCATGACTGATGTCGTGATCCCGGAAGAGTGCCAGTCCATGCCCATCACCGCGCCATACGCCTGGAACCAGAAAGGATCACTGAGACGCGTCAGAAACTCCGACAGGCCGTAGTGCACAACAATCTGCTCCGCAATGGCTGTACCAAGCTCCGTCATCCGGCTCGCCAGCCAGCGCGGTACATGCCCGTTGTGGAGAGGAAGATCGGCAGTGCCAGAACGCTTCATGGACAGATTCGTCTCTCCTTTTCATTTTCGCTCTTTCTTTGCCGAGAATCAATTTGTGACCAATGCGATTGACGGGCAACCCCGGTAATGCTACTGATAGTAACGTTATCGTTAGTAGCATTTACTTGTTAACCGGATCGGTGCTCTAACGTCTATGGAGCAAGCGGTTCCGCGCACGTCTTCGTCTTTGGTTCGAGTATTTCCCCTTCTCCCAAGTTCAGTCCTGACAGGTGAACCGTGATGAAACTGAGGATCCTGACCCTATGCGTGGCTTTGTTGTGTTGCTTTGTGTTGCATCCGCGCGCCACGGCGCAGGCGGCTGCTCCAACCTCGACCTTGCATGGCGCAGTGCTCGATCCAAGCGGCGCGGTTGTGCCTGGAGCCATCATCACCCTTACTGTGGGAAGCCAGACGCTGCATGCAAAGTCCGCAGCCGATGGCCGCTACGTCTTTCATTCGCTTGCCGCGGGTGCCTATGCCGTCAATGTGACTGCCAAGGGCTTCGCGCCGTTGACTATGACCGATGTTGCCCTTACTGCCGGGGCAACCAAGGAACTGAACCTCTCGCTTGCGATTGCAGTCGAGCAGGAAGAAGTCACGGTAGAGGGTCAAAGTCAGGGAGTCAGCGTCAACGCCGACCAGAATGCAAGCGCCATGGTCATCAAAGGAGGCGATCTCGACGCCCTCTCTGATGATCCTGACGAACTGCAGAACGAGTTGCAGGCATTGGCCGGACCCGCCGCGGGTCCAAACGGCGGACAGATCTATGTTGACGGCTTCGAAGGCGGCCAGATTCCGCCCAAGTCATCCATTCTTGAAATTCGTGTGAATCAGAATCCGTTTTCCGCAGAGTTTGATCGCATCGGCTATGGGCGCGTTGAAATCATCACCAAGCCGGGATCGCAAAAGCTGAACGGCAGCTTCGGAGGCTTCGGATCGGATTCAGCCCTCAACACCGCGAATCCGCTGATCACTGAACAACCCGATTATTATTTCGCTGCCCAGTTCGGCAACATCACCGGGCCGCTCACAAAGCACTCCGCCTATTTCTTCAATGGCTTCCACATGAGCCGGCAAACCCAAACCATCGTGGACGCCATCAATCCTCAGAATGTCAGCGAAAACTTTTCGCAGGCATTCCCCAATCCTTCGAGCTTTCTGTCGATCAATCCGCGCATCGATTTCATGCTCGGCAAGAACAACATGCTCACCGTCCGCGATTCGATCTTCCGCTCTGTCCAGACAGGCGGCGGCGTGGGTACGCTCAGTCTTCCCGAGCAGGCCAACAACTCAGAAAATCTGGAGAATACCCTGCAACTGGGCGACACCATCGTCGTGAGCCCTCGCCTTGTCGATGAGGTCCATCTTCAGTGGAGACGGGTGCGCAATAGCCAGACAGCGACGTATCTCACGCCTGCAGTCACGGTCCAGGGCGCATTCACAACCGGTGGCAACAGCTCCGGCATCGCCAGGGATCACGAAGATAACTTCGAGTTCCAGAACTACGCCACTGCGACCGCAGGAAACCATACCCTGCGTTTCGGCGTGCGCCTGCGCAGCTATCGCGATGCCAATTACTCCACGTCAGGCGCTAACGGCACCTACACTTTCACCTCCATCTCCAATTACCAGGCCGGCAAACCGTCTCAGTATTCAGCAACCATCATCCAGAATCCGCTCGCGCGGGCGATTCTCTTTGATGGCGCACTCTTTGCCGAGGATGACTGGCGCGTGAATCCCAATTTCACATTAGGTCTAGGCCTGCGTTATGAGGGCCAGAACCGAATCCACGATCATGCCGACTGGGCGCCGCGTCTTTCGTTTGCATGGAGTCCGTGGCACTCTGGCAATAAGCCGCCCAAGACGGTGGTCCGCGCCGGCTACGGCTGGTTCTACAACCGGTTCACTGTGCCGAATTTCTTCGGCTCTTCGGCAGGATCGCCTTACATCGTCCAGACCATCCACAACAATCTCGTCAATCAACAGAGCTACGTCGTCGCCAACCCGAATTTCTATGACCCCAATGCTTCGGCTTCTGCTGCAACTGTTGTTGCCAGCGGATCATCGGTTCCGTACTACAACACTGTCGATCGGCACTTTCACGCAGCTCTCGACATGCAGGGCGGAATCGGCGTGGACCGGCAGATTGCCAAAGGAGTCACCAGCAACATCACCTATCTGTATACGCAGGGTGTGCACCAATATCTGACTGACAACATCACTGCGCCTGCCTTCGATCCAGTTGCGTATGCCGTGACTGGATCGGCCCCAACCGCCTACAACTACCAGTTTCAATCAGGTGGCTTCTACAGGCAGCAGCAAGTGATTATGACCACCAGCATCCGCTGGAAGCACATGGGCCTCAACGGCTCCTACACCTTCAGCAATGCGAAGAGCGACACCCAGGGGACAACCTCGCAGCCAACAATCGAACAGAATCCCGGCTTCGACTATGGCCGCGCCGGCTTTAGCATTCGGCATCAGGTGTTCATGCTCGGCACATATACAGCGCCACACGGAATCATCTTTGCGCCGCTCTTTGTCGCGCGATCTGGCACGCCGTACAACATCACCATTGGCAGAGATCTTACCGGCAACAACCAGTTCAATGCGCGCCCCACTTATGGCACCTGCGGCGCTCCGGACGTGGTCTCCACTCAATACGGATGCCTCGACACCAATCCGGCAGGAAAGGGAGAGCAGATCATTCCCTACGATCTCGGGACCGGTCCTGCCAATTACGTCCTGCACATGCGCGTAAGCAAGGTCGTGGGCGTTGGTCCGCACATCAAGGCAGCGGCTGAAGGCAATACGATTCAAAATGGCCAGAGCGTCAGCGGGCGCGGGCTGAGCAGCGGTGGCGCTCCTATCCGCCTGGATGCAACAGAAGCTCGCCGTTTCAACGTGACCTTTGCTGCGGTAGCTCTGAACGTTCTGAACGTCGTGAACCTCGGCACACCGAATGGCGTCATGACCTCGCCGCTCTTCAATAAGACGCAATCCCTCGCCGGCGGCCAATTCTCTTCACCCACCCCGGGCAATCGCGCCATCCTGTTCCAGACGATGTTCTCGTTTTAGAGCAATTTCCCGTTCATGTGACACTGGCTATGTCGAGAAGGGCGCCTTTTTCTTGAGGAGAAAGGCGCTGCGATGCAGTTTTCTTGCGCGACCTCTCTATGCCAAGAAAGCAGCAGCCGAAATCCCACCATAGCATTACAGCTGATTACTTCAGTGCGGCTATGCTAGGAAAGCATCTCTACCCACATCGGGCACTGTATCCGATGTGCGTCAATAAGGGCCTGAAGTGAAGTTGTTTCTAGATGAACTATAGGGCTCTCTCATTGAGACAAATTGGAGCAGGAGGACATTCAAATTGTTAGTCGGGACCTATAACGTTTGGCTCGTCTTGGCCTCACTGCTGATCGCCATGCTTGCCTCATATACCGCGTTGGATATGGCCGGCCGTGTCAGCGAGACACAAGGAAAGTCCGCACGGTGGTGGCTGGCCGGCGGCTCCGTGGCCATGGGCATCGGTATCTGGTCCATGCATTTTCTGGGCATGCTGGCCTTTAGCCTGCCGATCCCGATGGGCTATGACCCATTCATTACCCTCCTCTCGTTATTGTTTGGAATCGCCTCGTCGGCCTTCGCCCTCTGGATGGTCTGCCAGTCGAAGTTATCGTGGGGGCGATTGCTCATTGGCGCCGTGTTGATGGGCGCAGGCATTTGCTCCATGCACTATACCGGCATGGCGGCCATGCGCATGAATCCGGGGATTCACTACATCCCATCCTTGTTCATGCTGTCGGTGCTGATTGCCGTCGTGGCCTCGGGCGCCGCTTTGTGGATCGCCTTCCACCTGCGTCAGCGTTCCTCCCACATCCGGCTTTTGCGTTCAGGCGCCGCTGTGGTGATGGGTTTTGCGATTACCGGCATGCACTATACCGGCATGGCCGCGGCGCAGTTTCCGAAGGGCAGCATCTGTTCCATGTCCAGCGCGGGACTCTCCACAGGCTGGATGGCGCTTTTGATCATTGTCTTTGCCCTGTCTGTGCTTTCCATCGCGCTCATTATTTCCATGCTCGACTTCCGCATGGAGGCGCGGACGGCCATCTTGGCGTCGTCTCTGGATCGCGCCAATGAGGAGCTTCAGTTTCTCGCTCTGCACGACAGCCTTACCAAGCTGCCTAATCGTACGTTGCTTGAAGATCGGCTGGACCAGGAGATTGAAAACGCGAAGCGGAACCAGAAGCCCTTCTCTGTACTGTTTCTCGATCTTGACGGCTTTAAGCAGGTCAACGATGCCTTCGGCCATCAGGTTGGCGACCTCTTGCTGATCGAAGTTGCACAGCGCATCCGGGCCGCTGTCCGAGCTCGTGACACGATTGCGCGAGTCGGTGGAGATGAGTTCATTCTGCTCGCAGATGCCTCTGAACCTGCAGACGCAGCCAGCCTGGCCAGCAAGCTGATCTTAGCGATCCAGAAGCCTTACGCGATCGGCGGCCACGATTGCCAGGTGACCGTCAGCGTCGGCATCACGCTCTATGCCGAGGATACCCGGCGAGAGACCTTGCTGAAGAATGCCGATGCTGCGATGTATCACGCCAAGGCTTTGGGAAAGAACACGTACTGCTTCTTTGAAGTGTCGATGAACGACGATGCGCAGAAGAAGTTGCAGGTCTTGCATGATCTCCACCTGGCGATGGACCGCCGGGAATTCGTCCTGTACTACCAGCCCAAATTTGATGCGCATTCCGGCGCGATGCTGGGAGCCGAAGCCCTCATCCGCTGGAACCACCCGACGCGCGGTCTTCTCGCTCCTGCAGACTTCATTCCGCTCGCCGAGAAAATTGGCCTGATCGTACCGATCGGCGAATGGACCGTGCAGGAAGCCTGCCGGCAGATGAGTGAATGGAAAAAAGCCGGCTATACCGACTGGACCGTTGCCGTGAATCTCTCTGCGGTGCAGTTCAACCATCCCGGCCTGATTGATCTGGTGCAGCACAGCCTCGATCGTTGCGCGCTGGATCCAAAGCATCTGATCCTCGAAATCACCGAATCGACCGCAATGCGCGATCCCAACACAAGCATGAACATTCTGCAGAAGCTGCACGAGATGGGCGTCCGGATCTCGATCGACGACTTTGGAACCGGATATTCCAGCCTGCTCTATCTCAAGCGGCTGCCTGCCGGTGAGCTCAAGATCGATCGTGGTTTTGTGCGTGAGCTATCGGAGGAAACCGCGGATGCGGCAATCATCTCCGCAATCGTCGCCCTCGGCCGCACGTTGAACCTGGAGATCGTTGCCGAAGGCGTGGAGACTGTCGCCCAGCAGGAATTTCTTACCAGCCTGGGCTGCACTTCGTTGCAAGGCTTCCTGCTTGGACGTCCGATGCCGCCGGACCAGTTGATAGCAGCCATTTCGCAGGGTCGCACTGCCTGGGACCTTCAAGAGTCGTCCGGCACTGGCCATGCGCCGAAGCTGGTCGCGCAGATTCCGGCTGGCGCTACCGCCGCGTAACCGCAGCGAACCCGTCTCGACCTGAGTTCGGGTTCGCTGATTTCTCCTGCACTCTCCTCAACTTGCTTGGCAGAGGAATTCCTGAAGCTGACCTTCGGCTATGGCAGACCACGCTGGTCGCATAAATCCGGCTAAGCCTGAGCTTTTCCCTCAGAGGCAAATACTGTCCGCTTGTCATCCTGAGCGAAATCCCGCACGGCGGGACGGAGTCGAAGGATCTGCGGTTTGCTTTCTTTCGCGAATCGGACATTTCTTTTGCGGCATTCAATAAAGCCCCAGGTTTTATGCTCCTCTTGCGGCACGGCTGAAAACAGCTCGTGGAAAAGCTCGATGTTAACGGGTTTGGTAAAAGGGCATATAAATGGTGGGGCCTTACCCCCTGAGCAATTGCCTTCTCACAACATTTAGGATGGGTTCGACTTTTTCCGCAGCCTCTGTAGCGAACAAATCCGGACAGGTATGGGTGCGTATACCCTAAGCGGATCGTCCGATTCGTCGACCCACTCAAAGAAAGAGGGATCGCACGAAGTGCGATCCCTTTTTGCACGAGCCTGTGCGGTTCTGCTAGTACGGAAACTCGTCCGATTTACCCCAAAGTGCGGTCTTGCCCCAGAGCGCCGTCTCGGCATCGGGCGTCCCTTTACCCCATAGCGCGGTCTTACCCCACAGCGCCGTATAGGCGTCAGGATCGCTCTTACCCCACAGCGCCGTCTTGCCCCACAACGCAGTCTTACCCCATAGGGCGGTCGATCCACTATCGGAGTCGATCCATGCGCTGTTACCGTAGACACCCGAAGCCGACCACGGTCCACTCAGTGTCCAGAGTGCGCTCGGATCGGTAACGGCCGTGGTGTCTCCAGTGGTCGCGTTATACACGGCAATCGGTGACATCGCCGTGCCGGCAGGAACGCTGCCATTGTTCACCAGTGCGGCGCTGACCGTCTTCGCAATGTCCAGATACCCGGCGCCGATCGTGAAGACGTCGTAGTTCGCCTTATACACGATGCCGTCATCCGTCACACTGCTCGTTGCTGGAAAATAACTGCGATCTCCATTCACCATCACCAGAGCCTTCACCTGATCCGGTGTAAGCTTCGGCGCTGCCTGCAGCAGGTCAGCAATCGCACCGCTGGTCACGCCAGTCGCCATACTTGTTCCGCTCAGAGGGAAGTAGTATTGCGACGGAGTGCTCGCACCGTTGACCTGGTAGAAGGAGTAGAGCGTCACAAACGAAGGATTCTCGTCCGCGAGCGGATCATCGTTGAATTGCAAACTGGTGACCAGATTGCCGGGCGCCACAATGTCCGGCTTCACAACATGATCGATGAACGACGGTCCCTTCGAGCTGTAGCTCGCAATGATGTCGTCGTTGATCTGCGGCGTCTGCACCGTGTTCATGGCGCCGACAGTCAGAGCGTACGGATCGTTGCCGGGAGAGTTGATCGTGCCGTAGCCTTCAGGATTCAGGTTCAGATCGCGGCCATCGTTACCTGCAGCCACAACCACAACGATGCCGGCCTTCCACGCCTTCTCCACAGCCTGGCAGAGCGGATCGAGTGTGTAGCTTTCGTAAATTGGCCGGCCCAACGAAAGATTGATCACACGGATGTTGAATGTATTCTTCAGCGCGATCGCCTGGCCAATCGCCGCAATCACTGCTGAGTCCGTACCGGCTCCGTTCTCATCGAGCACGCGAAGATTGATGAGATTGGCGTTCGGAGCCGCACCGCGGAAGGTGCGGAAATACTTCGAGCCGGTGGAATCCACACCATTGCCGGCGATCAAGCCGGCCACGTGCGTTCCATGGCCATAGTGATCGTAGGCGTCGTTCTGCCCCTGAACAAAATTCTGACTGTAGACAATGCGTCCGACGCTCCAGGGCGCATCTTCATTCCCTGACGCAAGAAGCTGCGCCAGGGTCGGCAGTTGCAGAGTCAGCGAACTCCTGTTCAAATCGGGCACAGGTGTAATGCCGCTATCGATCACTGCGACGCCGACGTTCGTGCCCGTATAGCCCTTCTGCCATACTGCGGGAGCATTGATCGGCTCCGTCGTGTACTCAGCCGCCGTGATGGTGACGGCCTCGCGCGCTGCGACGGGACGGTCCAGCGAGATGTACACCACATTGGGGTCGGCCGCGATCAGCTTGATCTGGCCGAGCGGCAGGTCCGCAACGACCGCGTTGAGCGTGCCTAGAACCAGTTTCACCAAGCCACCCAGCAGGCCGAGCAAACCCGTCTCCAGCGGAGTGGGCTGGCTGCGGTACTGAATGATCACCGGCACGTTGCCAGTGGATGATGAAGCCGCCAGGTCAGGCGAGATCTTGCTGCTTGTATCAGCAGCGGTGGCTGCAAACGTTGAGCCCGTATATGTAAGAAGCAACCCGAGAATAACAGCAAAGCGCAGGCGTGACCGCGACACAGGGACCTCCAAGTTATTGCGGCACCTTGCGCCGCTTCTATATAGCCGATCAGTTGTCGATCAGTGACTCACGTTCCGCGTGAGGGAGTCTGCGAAATGTGTCTTGCGTCACATTTGCATTCTCAGGGACATGGACTTTAGTCATCAATATGCCCCAAGTTGTAGTAGGTAATGAGGCTTCAGTACTCGCTTAGTGCTCGTTGTTCGTAATGTTACGAGAATAACGAGTGCGTCTTAGTATCTGACCGGATTAGGCCGTCGGATGCTAAGTCCGACCCGCATGAGAGCGGCATACCTGCTTAGTAAAGCCTTTTATAGAGAAGATTATTGAGGGGGCAATTTTCGGACCAATCAGAAGGATGCCACCGGCTGAGCTTCCATCTCCGGCTGCTCGCGAAACCGAAGGAGTACCTCGGGGGGTACCGGAAGCGTCCGCAGCAGAGAGATTGTCGCTTCGTGCCGCGCCTCGCCGAGCCGGTCTACAGGCAGACTCTCGGCGATTGTTCCCGCATCCAGTACGGCAACACGATCACTGAGCCGCAAAACTGAGATCAGATCATGCGAAACATAGAGAAGCGTCGCTCCATGTGTTCGATTCACGCGCTGCAGCAGATCGACAATCTGCGTCTGCGTCACTGGATCGAGGGCGCTCGTCGGCTCGTCGGCGATGATCAGCGCGGGCCGATGCAGAAGAGCAAGAGCAATCAACACGCGCTGCGCCTGGCCAACGCTGATCTGCGCAGGACGCCGCCGTAGAAATTCCTCATCCGCAGGCAGCTGCACTTCAGCGAGCAATTCCCGCACGCGATCCGCAAGCGCAGCGCGCGGGCTCTTCTCGTGCGCTCGCCAAGCCTCGTTGAAATGGCTCTGCAGGCTGATCGCCGGATTGAGCGCAGACATGGGGCTCTGCGGAATCAGAGCCATGCGCCGCCCGCGCATCTCACGCAGCCTGCGCTCGGAGAGGGCAAGCAGATTCTCGCCTTCGAGCAACACCTCTCCCGTCACACGCCCGCCACGCCACGGTAGCAGGCCAAGCAGCGATAGCACCAACGTGCTTTTTCCTGCTCCACTGCCGCCTACAAGCCCGAGCACTTCACCGTGCGAAAGCTCAAAGCGAATATCGCTCAAGGTGGTCCTTCCGGCATAGCCGGCCTCGAGCTGTACGCGAAGCAGAGGTTCGCTCCTCATCGCGCTCCCTCGAGATGAAGGCTCTCAACGTTCCAGACGAGCTCCGGCTCAAGCACAGCCGGCTGCACTCCCTTGAGCCGCGGCGAAACTGCGACGAGAACATTCGGATAAACGAGGTAAACGAACGGCTGCTCGTCTGCGACGATCTGCTGCACGCGATCGACGGCCTTCTTGCGCTCCACGTCACTGGAACTGCTTGCCTGCCGGTTCATCTCGCGATCAATCTCCGCCTCCCAGCTTGTCGCCGGAGTTTCTTCCGACGGGTTCCACTGATGATTCGAAGAATTGCTAAGCCAGACGTTCATCATCGCGTTCGGTTCGGGATCGACATTCTCCAGTCCGAGCAGGCAGGCCTCATAGTCCTGCGTGTGCATCAGGCGTTCGATCAGCGCCGGAAAGTCGAGCGGTACAATCGTCACTTGCATGCCCAGCGCGCCGAGATCCTGCTGGATGAGCGTGGCCATCTTGAGACGCGCCTCGTTGCCGGCGTTGGTGAGGATTGAGAACTTCACCGGATGCCCCGCAGCATCTTCGAGTACAGTTCCCTTCAGACGAAATCCGGCGCTCGCTAGCGCGGTCTTCGCTGCGGCGACGTCTGTATGCGGCGCAATGATCTTACTGTTGTACCAGGCAGTGTTGGCAGGCGAGATAAAGCTGTAGGCAGCCGTCGCGTGTCCGAGATAAGCGATGCGGGCCAGGTCGGCGCGATGGATCGCCTGGGACACCGCCACGCGAAACGCGCGGTTCTGGAACCACGTTTTCTCCCACGCTGCAATGGGGGCCTGCGGCGCCTGATTGAACCACATCTGCTCGGTGTTGAGTGAAGGTCCAAGATCGCGCACCAAAGCTGGATTCTTCTTTTTGAGAAGCTCGAAATAATCTGGCGGCAGGCTATCGATCAGATCGTACTCGCCGCGTTCGAACAGCCTCATCTCCTGCTCATGGTTCTCCAGCACATCAAGCCGCACGCCCGCTGCATACGGAAGCGACCTTCCATTCGCGTCGCGCTTCACATAATGTGGATTGGACCGCAGCCTCACGTACTGCGAGCGCCGATACTCCGCCACGACAAACGGACCGGAAGTCACGCGGCCTTCACTCGGCCGGTCCGCCGGTTCGATCGCAATCTCGTCGAAGACTTTGCCAATGCCGATCACGCGCTGCGGCAGATGGACCACCACGGTTCGCGCATCAGGAGCGCTGACGATCACGCCAGCAGGTTCTATGAATTCTTCGGATGCGGGCGCCTCTTTGCCCAGCAACAAAACGCGCCGAATCGACCAAGCCGCATCCTTCGACGTGAGGCTGCTGCCATCGGAAAACTGCAATCCGGAACGGAGCTTGAACGTAACCGTCTTGTCATCCGCAGAAACGCTCCAGCTCTCCGCCAGTTGTGGCTCAACCTTCTGCGTCAAGCGATTGAAGCGGAGCAGAACGCCGGCGGTGAGATAACGCACCTGCTCTGACTCCTCATCGTCCACCTTGGCAGGATCGAAGGTCTTCGGATCGTAGCCGATAGTCCACGCCAGTTCGCCCGGCAGACGCGGCGCAGCCTGTGCCGCACCGAAGCGCACGAGCATAGACATCAAGAAGAGAGCGGCAATCCATTGGCGCATGTTCAGGCCTCCCCTGCGGCCGCTTCCAGCAGAAGCAGAACTGTAACGAGCAATGCGACCGGAAAGTAGACCCATCGCGTGTCAAAGAGCATGGCGGAGTCATCCAGTTCCAGCAGCATCCCGCCCCAGGAAGGCAGCGGTTCGCCGACGCCCAGCCCGAGCGCTCCAAGATTCGCTTCAGCCATTACGAATGCCGGAATCGAGACAAGAAACTGCGGCAGAAGCAGCGGAAAAAGATTCGGAATCACGCAGCGGACAACCTGTGTGCCGCGCAGCCCATGTGCGCGCGCATAGAGCATCCATTCTGCATTTCGCAGGCTGTGGGCTCCGCGATAGACCGCTTGCGCGCAGGCCGGCCAGCCCAACGCCGCAAGCACTAAGAACGTAATGGCCGCTGAATTGGCAGGCGAGGTCGTGAGAGGAAGAACCGACCGCACCATCATGAGCAGGAACAACCACGGCAGCGCAAGAAACACATCGCAGATCAACATCGCCGTCCAGCCGACAGTGGCCGGTCCAAAAGCGGCCAACGTGCCCACGCCGGCCGCTGCAGCCGTCGTCACCGCTGCGGCTACTGCGGCACCTGCAAGGCTCAGCAACAGCGCGGCTGCCACGCGCACCAGCCGGTCGCGCCCGAGGGCGTCCGTGCCTGCGAAATGCTGACGCGATGCGCCTGCGAGCAGGGCGTTGCGATCCTGCTGCGCGTAGTTCGCGCCAGGCACAGCCACGATCACTGCGGCCGCCAGCATCAGCGCCGCGAGCGCACACGTGGCCAGGAGCTTGATCTTCACGCGCTCCTCCATTCGTCGGGCCGATTCGCAGTCATGCCGGCGAGCGTCACTGCCAATGACATCATCATGGTGATCGCTAACAGCACGGGCAGATCGCGATTCATGGCCGCATTCCACGCCAACTGGCCGAGCCCCGGAACATTGAAGATGACCTCCACCGGCACGAGCGCGCTCAGCGCCGTCACAATCGAAAGAGAAGCCAATGCTGCAAGCTGTGGAGCCGCTGCCGGCACAATATGCGCCACCAGCAGCCGCCACATGCGGATGCCCTGCGCCCGCGCCTGCAGCTGATGCGGATCGAGCCATACCTTGCGCAGCGCACTATGCAGAAACTTGAAATCCCGCGCCGCCAATAGCAACGCCATCACCAGGACCGGCCCGCCATGATCGGCCAGCAAACACACGGTGGCCATCGCAGCTGTCGGAATCGCCAGCAGCAGCGTGGCGGGCGCCTGCCACATCATGGACTGTTTGCGTCTTCCGCTTGAAATCAAAGCCGCACAGATGGCCAGCATCCACGCCAAACCGAGAGATCGAATCAACAGACCCCCCGTAACGGCCAGCCGAGGCCGGATCAGCTCAAAGACCGGAACACCATACTGCCGTGAAATACCGGCATCGCCTCGCATCCATCCCGCTACTTCATTGGAGAGCATGTGCGAGAGCGAGCCGCTGCGCGTCGCTTCTGCCGAAAGTTCTGCGCGGGCTGCATCGGCATAGCGCGCATCCATTTCGCGCGCATCACTCAAATACCCTGGAGCGCAGCGTACAAGAATCGTCGACCCTGCGATGACCAGAAACACGATGGCCAACGTCCGCGCCAGCCACTTCGCCACCGCGGCCAGCGGCTTCATCGCCCGATCGAGCCGACGAGAAAGGGCTGCGGTTCGCCTCTGCGACGTTCGCGGTAGAAACTACGCTTGCTCAGATACATTTCGTGATCTGCTTTACCAAGCAGTTCTTCCGCGCTCTCGCCATCGTCGGGATAGTACGCGATGCCGATACTCGACGAAACGCCTACCTCGATGCGCAACCCCAGGCACGCGCGATGCACGGCCACGTCAAGTTTTTCCAGATGACGGAAGGCAGACGAGGAGTCCATCGACGGAAAGAGAAAAGCAAATTCGTCGCCACCCATGCGGGCGACCACATCGTCCGGCCCCAGGCAGGTACGAAATCCTTCGGCAATCGCGCGCAGCAGCTCATTGCCCGTCAGGTGTCCGTGACGATCGTTCACCGCCTTGAATGAGTTCAGATCGCAGACACCTACGGCAAAGCGCTCTCCCGATGCACGCACCTTCTCGATCTTTCCTTCGATCTGCTGCAGAAAATACCGCATGTTGACGAGTTGCGTCAGATGATCAATACGCGAATCTTTTTCTGCCGTTCTGAAGCGGAATGCGTTCTCCAGCGAAAGAGAAAACTTGGATTGAATCGCCTGCAGAATGCGCAGATGATCCTTGGAGAACGCCGCATGTTGTGCCGAGTAAACCGTGAGCACGCCAAAGAGAACACTGCTCGGGTCGAAAAGCGGAATCGAAAGCGCGGAGCTGTTCTCGGTAAACGCCGCGCTTTCGGCAACAAAGTTCGGCTCGACTGTAGGATTGCCGTTCACAATCGGCCGCTCATTCTGCGCCACCCAACCGGAGAGTCCCTCACCCAGCGGAATATGTTGCGCAGAAAACGCGTGCGCCAGCGTGCCGTCGATATACTGCGCAATCACAGATTCTTCTGATTTGAGATAAACCGCAAAGCAGTCGAATGGAATAAGCGGCTGCAAGCGCCGCGACATCATGGCGCTTGTCTCGCGCGCGCTCAGTGAGGTTCCCAGCGCCTGGCTCATCTCAAAGACGGCCTTGGCCTCCAGGCTCGCAGCGGCAATCAGGTTCAGAGATTTTGTGGCCAGCACATCGGCGCTCTCGCCACGCGAAGTCTTATCGCCGGAGCTTTCCTGTTCCGGCGCAAAACCCGCACCCGGCGCGGCGCCGCGCTCGATGAAGAGATCCGTCTTCAGCGGCTCCATCTCCTGGATCTGTTTGCGCGCCATTTCTTCCAGCTCGAGATAGTGCTCCTCGAGCAGTTGCACCACCGCCGGATCGAACTGCGTACCCGCCCGGCTTTTTACAAAGGCCATCGCCTCTTCGATCGGCATGGCACGCCGGTAAGGACGTTCCGATGCGAGCGCGTCGAGACAATCTACTGCCGTCAGGATGCGCGCGCCAATCGGAATGTCCTCGCCCCTCAGCCCATCCGGATAGCCAGTTCCATCCCACGCCTCATGGTGCGAGCGTACGATGGGCACGACTGGATACGGAAAGTGCACCCGCTCCAGAATGTCCGCGCCCACCACCGGATGAATCTTCATCTTCTCGAACTCTTCCGGCGTGAGCTTACCTGGCTTATTGATGATGTGCTCCGGAACCGCCAGTTTGCCGATATCGTGCAGGAACGACGCCGTCGTGAGCGCCTGCATCATCGGCTTGTCGAGGCCCATCGCCTTGCCAAGCTCCGAGACGTAAACCCGCACGCGCATCAGATGGCGATGCGTGTTCTGGTCTTTTGCTTCGACGGCCATCGCGAGCCCTTCAATCGTGCGAAGGTGCAGGGCCTCGGTCTCCAGAACGTGCCGCTCACGATCTCGCACAATCTCCATCTGCGCACAGTAAGCGCGATAGACCGTGTAGATCATCGGAATCAGAAGCAGCGAAGTCATCCAGCCGAACAGGTTGCCAATATAGTTCGCGGCAGCCGCCAGCATCGCGCCGACCAGATAAAACGGCAGATACCAGAGGAACTCGCGCCGCCACTGACCGAACGGCCGTGTGCGCGACTCCCACGCAATAATCAGAGCCACCGGAGTCGAGTTCGCAAGAAAGTAGACGATCGCCGCAAAGGCCAGCGCTGGGGCAGCCTCATGATTCAGCAATCTCAGTGAGCCGACGTACGTGTGCCACGCAAGCACGGTTGCCGTGGTCACGTTGGCGACGTTGAAGAGGATCTGGATCAGCGAAAAGGCTTTTGTCACCCGGAATCGGCACTGCGCAATCACGCTGGCCACCGCCAGAACAACCGCCTGCAAAGGCGAAAGTTCCAGGATGCCGAGCAGGATGAGCGGAAAGTTTACCGACATCGTGGCTTCGGCCTTGGGCATCGCCACCTTCATCCCAGAGCTGAGAAGAATGGCGACGAGATACACGCTGAAGTGCAGCCACTGCGTAGCGGCATGGCCAGAGGTCGAGTTCAGGCTTGCGATTGCGCCAGCCACCACCACGCACACAAGAGCCTTTGCCCGCAATGTCATCGTGTAACTCTCAACGTGTTCCAGACAGGAGTACCGTTTCTTAATGTTTTCCTGGCCGATTGACGGAAATAGGCGAATCGAGCTAAGTAAAACCTTTACGTTGTATCGTAGCGAGGCACGATCTAAACCCAAATGCATCTTTAGTTGCAAGCGGTTGGGACTGCACCGCAAGAGTAATTCGATTTGAGTTACTTTGGCACCCGCCACCACTGTTTTGAGGGCGATTGTGGTTATTCGGCCCTGGGCGTTCGCGGCGTCTGCGTATAATTCCGCTTATGTCGGCCAAGCGGCAAACGCTCTCTTATCTTGTCGATTACATGATTTGGGCCGACCAGGAGCTGCTCTCGGCCTGCTCTAAACTCAGTCCGGAAGAACTCAACCGCGATCTGGGCGACTCCCACGCAGGAATCCTCGGTACCTTGCGTCACATGTTCATCGCGGAATATGACTGGCTCGCCCGCCTCCGTGAGAGTCTTACTACGCCGCTTGTCGAGGTACGGCGTGACCTGCTCTTCCCGGACTCGCATCCTGGCCCTGACCTGCCCCAATTGCTCGAGCTCTGGCCTCGTGTCTGGGAAGGTTTTCGCCATTTCATGGCAACCCTGCCTGAACTCGATCTGGACGAAGAATTTGCCGCTATGGGCGAACACATCCAGCGTTGGAAGCTCCTTTTGCATGTGGTCAATCACGCCACGCTGCATCGCGGCCAGGCAGTTGGCATGTTGCGCCAACTCGGCCATCAGCCGCCCAGTACCGACCTCTTTACCTATCACTGGATGATTCCATAATCGTCGCGATCGGCCGCGGTCTCACTCTGCAGGAATGGCCGGTATCCTCACCGCACATCGCGGCGCTATGGTGTTAGCAGCGCACGCCGATCAGGAGACACAAACCCACAATGAGCCATCCGCCTTTGGTGCTGGCAATCTCAGTCGATGACGATCCTCAGCTCAGCATGTTGAGCGGAATTCCGCACGTCGTCGGGCGCAGCCTGGCCGATTTCGAAGAAGCCGCGCCGGAAGCGGGGATCATTCTCAATTGGGCGGGCCCGCGCGATCTGCTGCGTTCCGTCTTTCTCGCCAGTCCTCGTGTGCGCTGGGTTCATTCGCGCGCGGCCGGCCTCGATCACCTGCTCTTCCCTGAGCTCGTCGCCAGCGACATTCCGCTCACCAACGGCACCGGTGTCTTCAGCCGTTCGCTCGGCGAGTTCGCGCTCGCCGCAATCCTCTACTTTGCCAAAGACTTCCGCCGTATGCTGCGCAATCAGGAGGCCGGACGGTGGGAGCAGTTCGACGTGGAAGAGATTACGGATCGCACCGTCGGCATCGTCGGCTATGGCGACATCGGCCGCGCCGCAGCAACCCGCCTCCATGCCATGGGCATGAATGTGCTTGCCCTCAAGCGCCATGCACCCGCATCTGCCGACCCTCTGATTGACAAGTTTTATAAGCCGGAAGAAATGGCCGAAATGCTTGGGCAGTGCGACTACGTCGTAGTCGCCGCGCCGCTCACACCCGAGACGCACCACATGCTCTCTGACGCGCAGTTCGCCGCCTTGAAGCCGAGTGCGGTCGTCATCAACGTGGGCCGCGGCCCCGTCATTGACCAGGCCGCTCTGGTGCGAGCTCTCACTGAAAAGAAGATTCGCGCCGCCGGCCTCGACGTCTTCGAGAAAGAGCCGATTCCCGCCGGCGACCCTATCTGGAAGCTCGAAAACGTCCTCATCTCACCGCATTGCGCAGATCACACGAAAGACTGGCTCAACGACGCCATGCGCTTCTTTCTCCAGCAATATGAGCGGTTCCGCAAAGGCGAGCCGCTTGAAAACATCGTGCAGAAGCATCTCGGCTATTGAAGCTTGGGATTTCTGTTACCAATAGCGTTGGCTCGCATCTGAATCTGTATGAGCACAGAAAAAGCGACTTTCGGCGCAGGATGTTTCTGGGGAGTGGAGGCAGCTTTTGCCGCGATACCGGGCGTGACGGCAACTTCCGTCGGCTACGAGGGCGGCACACTCGACCAGCCCACCTACAAGGACGTATGCACTGACAAAACCGGGCACGCCGAGGTCGTCGAGCTGGACTTCGATCCTGAGAAGGTGCGCTATGAGCAGCTACTCGATGCCTTCTTCGCGCTCCATGATCCCACCACCCTCAACCGGCAAGGGCCGGATTGGGGCACGCAGTACCGCTCGGCCGTCTTCTATCACTCTCCGGAGCAGGAGCAGCAGGCCCGCGCCAAGATTGATCAGTTGACTACGGAAGGCGTCTACAAGCCCAAGCGAATCGTCACCAAAGTGGAGCCCGCGCAGACCTTCTGGCGCGCCGAGGAGTACCATCAGCGCTATCTCGAAAAGCGCGGCCTTGCCAGCTGCCACATTTAATCGGCGAGTTAACTTTCCGGGGTCAACGGCTCTGAGCCGCTTTCCATCGAGCCGCTGACCTCAGCCTCTTTCGCTTGGTTTCCCGGCTCATCGATCCACAAACAGACAATCCACCACACCAGGACCACCAGGAATACAACGCTGTTGGCATGCAGCAGCTTGTCCTGCAGTCCCATGATCCGCAGATACTGTTCTTTCGTCTGCGGTGGCGGGCCATTCACAATCCGCTGCCAGATCCCGCCCACAACCAGCTGCGCCAGAGCAGCGGTCGAAAGCCCGAGAACAATCTGCTGTACGTGCGTGCGCCATCCGGCGTGGAAGCGGCGTCCTACAAATGCCAGCAGCACGCATAGCTCGACGGCCAGCAGGTCGTTGAACAAATCGCCTTTCTCGGCGATCAGCTGCATCAGGCGCAGATGGGCGAGCGTGGAGTTGGCAAATATCGTTTGCTTGGCCGGCCAGGGTCCCCAGAACGCCAGCACCGTTGCGGCGATCGCGACAAAGAACAAAGAGGCCACGATCCATGCAGTGCGCGATGCGCCCGTGAGAGCCTTCCGCGCGAGTTCCACGATCACCAGCAACGAAAGGATGACGCCGATCGTATCCAACGTGAGAAAGATCTCGTTCGTCGTCAGTGGCGCCATCTTGCCAAAGAGCAATCGGCTCGACAGCAGATGAAGAGCTGTGAGCACAATGCTAGCCGTAAACAAAGGAAAGCGGCGAGCGCGGTCGCGGCCCAGCAGAACAACCTGCAGCACCAGCAGAGCCGCGAAGGTGAGGGTCCAGAGAACCTCGGATGTCGAAAAATGAAAGTGCATCGGAAATGTGCTCAAACCCATCCAGGGCGTTCCTACCAGTCTACCCGGCGGCCCTCCTGCGACTGCTGCCATAATGAGGAGGATGCTGATCCTGGCCTCCGCTTCTCCGCGCCGGCGCGAACTTCTCACGCAGGCCGGCTTTTCCTTCGAGATCCATCCGGCACATATCCCAGAAGATCCGCTTCCCAGCGAAGACCCCATCGCATACGTGACGCGGCTGGCGCGCGAAAAGGCTGAGGTGGTCTTCAGGAAATTGAATCAGGATTCCGCATCGCATCTCAGCCCTGGCGAGCTTCTGGTCCTCGGCGCGGATACGACGGTCGTGCTGGATGATCAGATCCTCGGCAAACCCGCTGATGCAGCAGACGCGGCGCGCATGTTGCGCCTGCTTTCAGGCCGCAGTCATCGAGTGATTACGGGAATCGCGCTCGCCACGGTTCACGGCGCCGAAGTGGCGGCGGACGTGACAGGCGTACGCTTTGTCACCCTGTCGGAGCAGGAGATCGATGCGTACGTAGCAACCGGCGAACCGATGGACAAAGCCGGCGCTTACGCAATCCAGGGCCGCGCCTCCCGCTGGATTCCGCGCATCGAGGGCTGCTACTTCAACGTGGTCGGGTTGCCGCTGGCGCTGGTCAGCGCACTGCTCGAAGGCCACACAGGCAGAAAATAAAGCCGGCTTTCGGTCTCCTTCCATCTCACGAAAAGCACTTCCGTGTCTCCCACAGATAAAAATTGCGTCTATTTTTCATATTTCCGCGATAGACTGATCGCTGTTCCCCCCTGAACCACAGCTATCTATACAAGGGCCATCTATGCGGATAAGTCGTTTCCTGCAGGGCGCAGTCCTGCTTGTTGCCTCAGTTTCTTCCGCCTTGGTTTACGCGCAATTCCAGGCACCCACCTCTGACGAGCTCAAGATGACCGCCGATCCCAAGGCTCCGGGAGCAGCCGCGGTCTATCTCTATGTCGAGGAGATCGACAACGATCCCATGCATTACCAGAGCATCTATCAGCGCATCAAGGTGCTCACTGAAAAAGGCAAGAGCCTGGCGACAGTCGAACTGCCGTATCTACGCGGCGACTGGAAGATCAGCGACATCTCCGGCCGGACGATTCATCCTGACGGAACCATTATCCCGCTTACGGGAAAACCCGAAGACCTGCTGAGCGTGAAGACTGGCGATGTCCAGGTGGGACGCAAGGTGTTTACGCTACCGAGCGTCGAGGTGGGCAGCATCCTGGAGTATCGCTACTCCATTCGTTACGATGACGATCATTTCTCTTCGCCGAGCTGGGAGATCCAGAAACCATACTTCGTCCACAAGGCGCACTATCAGTTCACGCCGTTCAAAGCCTTTATGCCCGGCGCAGCCGCCCAGGCCACCAGCACGTATCTCACGGATAGTCGCGGCCGCACCGTCAACAGCCTGATCTGGTGGGTACACCTTCCCAATGGCGCAGAGATGAAGACCGACATCGGAGGCCACTATACCGTGGATGTTGCGGATATCCCGCCTATTCCCGATGAAGAATGGATGCCGCCGATTCAAAGCTATCTGTATAGGGTCCTTTTCTATTACAAGTCCGCCAGCAATGCGGGAGATTTCTGGCTCAGCGAGGCCAAATACTGGTCCAAGGATGTAAATCACTTCGCTGAACCGACAGCTAAGCTCCATTCTGTTGTGGAGGGTCTGGTCGCGCCGACAGATTCGGAGATGGATAAGGCCAAAAAGCTCTATGCGGCCGTCCAGGCTCTAGACAATACCGACTATTCCCGGGCAAAGAGCGACTCAGAGCGCAAGCAGTTAAAGCTCAAAGCAATCAAGAAAGCCGAGGATACCTGGACCCAGAAAGGAGGCTCACGCGAAGATATTGCGCTTCTCTATCTGGCCATGTTGCGCGCAGCCGGTCTGACGGCTTATCCGATGAAAGTGGTCAATCGCGACGAGGGCGTCTTCGATCCGAGCTACATGAACTTCGACCAGCTCGACGACACAGTGGTAGTTCTCAGCGTCGGAGGTAAAGAAACGGCCCTCGATCCCGGCGAAAAGATGTGCCCATTCGGCGCGCTGAGCTGGAGACACTCCGAAGCCAGGGGCGTTCGGGAGAGCGCTCAAGGGTTAGTTCTGGCGGCCACACCTGCTCAGCAGTACACCGAGAACGCGACCGAGCGCACCGCCGAGTTCACTCTAGATGAACAGGGTAATCTTACCGGCTCATTCACCAGCATCATGATCGGCCAGAGAGCGCTCTATTGGCGGCAGAAAGCGCTGGAGAACGACATCTCCGAACTCCAGAAACAGTTTGACCGCGAATTAGAATCCGAAATCCCCGACGGTGTAGAAGCACACATTGATCACTTCCTGGGGCTTGATCAAGCCGATGCAAATCTCATCGCCATCGTGAGAGTGAAAGGATCGTTGGGAGCTGCGACGGCCAAGCGGCTGCTGCTTCCCGGCTTCTTCTTTCAGACGCGCGGCCATGCTCCGTTCGCCAATCAGGAAAAGCGGATGGAAGATGTCGATATGCAGTATGCCGAGCGCACTACCGACATCGTGACCTATCACCTGCCGGCAGGCGTAATAGTCGAAGGCGCACCGCAGGATGCAAAGATCTCCTGGCAGGGCCATGCAATCTATCTGGTCAAGAGCCAGTCGAGCCCTGGCAAGCTGACCATCGCCCGTTCTTTCGCGCGCGGCTTTGCGCTCGCTAAGGCAGCGGAATACCAGGACTTGCGCGGCTTCTATCAGAAGATGGCTGCCTCTGATCAGGCGCAGCTCGTCCTGGCGTCCGCGCAGGCAGCCAAGGGCAATGAATGATGCGCTTGTACCGGTTCTGTGTTCCAGCCGTGAGCCTCTGCATTCTCAGCGCGGCATCGTCTTCGTTCGCGGCCAGGCCGCAGCCTGCGCCGCAGTGGGCTCTCGACGCGGCGAAGACGCCTACACCCACCAACGTCGGCGATGCCCCGGCCGTGCTGCTCTTCGACGAATACCTGATTACCGTCGATGATCAAAATCATGCTGTCGAGCGGGAGCGCTACGCCACGCGTATTCTCAAGCCGCAGGGAAGAAGGTATTCGCACTGCTCCGTCGAGTATGACTTGGATGCCAAGCTCGACTATTTCCATGCCTGGACCATCGCCGCGGGTGGCCAGCAGTTCGAGGCCCAAAACAGCGACTTCCGCGACCTCGGCGCATACGGCGATATCGACATGCAATCCGACGACAAGTTCCGGGTGCTGAACCCTCCCGCGGCGGATCCCGGCGCAGTCGTGGTCTGCGAAACCGAAGTTCACCTGCGCCCCTACATCACCTCAGAAGACTGGCAGATTCAGCAGAGTATTCCTGTTGCGGACGAATCGCTTGAGCTGGATCTTCCGGCCGGAGGTCATTTCGCTCAGTCCTGGAGCCGGCATGAGCCGGTGAAACCGGAGGAGGCCGGTCCCAATCATCTCCGCTGGGAGATCAAGGATATGCCGGGCCTCGATCTCGAGAACTTGCACGCCACGCCACCGATGGAGGCTTTGGCCGCGCGCATGTCAGTCAAGTGGGGCGACTCTGCCGTCAACGGAGTGGACAATCAATGGCGCACCATCGGCGTTTGGATGAACCAGTTGGAAGCGCACCGTCCTGACCCAACACCGGAGATTACGGCCAAGGCGCAGGCACTGACCGCGGGGGCGCCCGATCTTTACACCAAGCTCGAGCGGATCACCAGCTACATCCAGAAGAACATCCGCTATTTCGTCGTCATGCGGGGCATCGGCGGCTTTCAGGCCCACTACGCAGCGGATATCTTCCGCAACCGCTACGGAGACTGCAAAGACAAGACCACCCTGCTGATCTCCATGCTGGAGGCCATCGGCATTCACGCTTACTATCTCCACGTAGACAGCGAGCGCGGCGTGATCGATCCGGCCGAACCATCGCTCATCGGCAATCACATGATTACCGCCATCGAGCTGCCGGATGGAGAAAACGATCCTCGCCTGCTGGCCCGGGTAAAAGCGGCGAACGGCAAATCGCTTCTGATCTTCGATCCGACCGATGAAGTCACGTCCATTGGCTTGATTCGGCCGGCTCTGCAGGGAGCTTACGGAAACCTCTCCAATGGCGCGGACAGCCAGGTACTGCTGATGCCCGTATTGCCGCCCGACTCCGGAGGACTAACCCGCACCGGCCAGTTTGTCCTGGCCGCGGACGGCTCTTTCGTGGGAGACATAAATTCCGTCTTCGTGGGTGTCGATGCTGCCACACAGCGTGAGTTTCTCAAGGCAAACGAAGAAAAGGATGTGCGCGAGACTCTCGAAAAGAGGCTTGAGGCTGATCTGCCCAACCTGACCTTCAAGAGTTACGAGTTCCACCAGGCCGATGCTCTTGATCAGCCAATCCGGCTGGATGTGCATCTGAGCGCAAGCGGTTATGCGCACTCCGCCGGCCCGTTGCTCCTGGTGCGCCCCCGTGTGATGGGCCGGGACTCCCGCGAAGCGCCCGATCTCGCCGAGAACAGAACGCGCACGTTTCCCATTGAGATCGGCCATCCGGGCTGCTGGCGCGACAGCTTCGACATCACCTTGCCCGCAGGCTATGTGGTCGATGAGACGCCTGACCCCATCAACGTGGATGTCGGATTTGCGAGCTACAAATCTTCGGCATCAGCGAAGGGTAACGTGCTGCACTATGAGCGCGAATATGTAGTCCGCCAGGTGGAGATTCCAGCCGACAAACTCGACGATTTTCGAAAGCTTGAGGGAGCTATTGTCTTCGACGAAAAGGGTTCGGCTGTGCTTAAGAAGCAGTAACCCGCGATGGGCCGGACCTCATCTTATCCCAAACCAGACAAACCGCCGAGGCTCGCCCCCTTCACTCAAATGATTCCTGCACTGGATTTGCTTCACATCTGGTGCAGGTTGTGGCCTATACTCGGGAGCAGAGAGAGGCTCCCCCCTTCGACCACGAAGTCCTCCTCGTCCAGCTTATGGCAGCACAGCTATCTCGCAAACACGCCTCTGAGTCGCCGTCGATTCCCGATCGCCTCTACTTCAAGATTGGTGACGTCGCCCGCATCTGCGGACTGGAAACCTATGTGCTGCGCTTCTGGGAAACCCAATTTCCGCAATTGAAGCCCAACAAGAGCGGAACGGGCCAGCGGCTTTATCGTCGTCGCGACGTGGAGTTAGTGCTGGAGATCAAGCGGCTCGTGCATGCCGAAGGTTACACTCTTCCCGGCGCACGGCAGGCTCTCGATCAGGAGCTTCGCGGCCAAAGCCCGCAGGCCAGCCTTCCTTTGCCGGGGACTGCTGCACCGCGGAAACGCCGCAATGGCGCCGCCACCGTGATCAGCCATGCCCGCGCGGAGTTGAGGGCCATCGCCAGCCTGCTGAGTTCCCCGACCGTGGAAAAACCACGGAGAACCCCGCGATTGACGGCAATTCCCGTGCGGTCCGGTTCTCTCTTTCCTGCCAACCAGTAATAAGCCCGCATCATCGAAAACGCCGTCCGCGCGCCTCACATGGTTCGTGCCGCGCGGCTACTCTTTTCCTGTGTTCTTCCAGAGAATAGCCCCGAGGACCACAAGAACAGACAGCAGCCGAAATAGAAACAGCCATCCTGCACCTTCGTTGGGATGAGGAAGGTCCAGGACCACCGTGTTGCTGCACGCCTGCGCAAAGAAAAAGATCGCAAAGGCCAGAAATAAAGGGTCTCGGGTATTCCGCCAAAACCGAAAAAAGAAAACACCTGCCGCCAGAGAGCACGCAACAATAAAGCCCAGCAGAAATGTGTCCAGCACCGGGTGAACGATGGGGTTCATCGTGTCTCCCAGATCAAGCCGCCCAGGAGAAGAACCATCGCAATGGCGGTCGCGCCGAGACGATACGTATAAAGATCGGTTTGCGGAAAGATCAGAAAATCGGCGATCAAGAAGACATTCGAAACGGTGAGTCCAACGAAGCAGAGGCCGCTCCAGAACAGCAGCCGCTTCCGCACCACGGCATACGCGCGCAGCAGCAAAATGGCGCAAATGAGTGTCGTAAGGAAACTCAGGATGTAAAGCAGGGGGCCCATCAATCCCGCTCCTTCTTCAGACGAAAAGCGCGTGCAAATTCAAGTACGGAGGAAGATGTCTTCGAATGTATCATGGTCGAGATTCGGACAAGATCGCGCCGATACGCAGCATCGAGCAACCGCATCAATTCATCCTGTTCAGGAGAGCGCGCGAAGTAGGCGAACTTCGAAGGGTTGCCGGACGCCTCGGCAACGAGCTGCAGCCGGACGAGATCCCTAAGCAGAGCTAAGACTTTCTCTGAATCAATGTACAGACGTGTCGCAAGCTCCTCTGGGCTCCACGCAACGGGCCGGCTGTTCCAGAGCAGGATGATCGCCTCCAGATGCGGCACACTGTCGACGTTCTTGAGGATGAACTCATACGCATCCAGAGGAGAACGCGGATTCTGCTCAGTCATCGTCAACCCAGGGACATTCGAGCATCTTTCCGAACCGAGGCGATCGAATCCGATCAAACGGAATTCCGCTTACGAAAAGACACCCATCAAAAAAGCAGCTTGGCGCCGCCGAATTGAACAATCGTACGATCTGCCGGAACTGGTCTCATTTCTGCTTGCGCGGCTCGCTGTGCAAGTGTCAGACCCGACAACAGGAGGGCCTCAGGTCATCGGTAATCGGTAAGTCGATTGACCTGGTTCATGAGACGGCTCAGAGCAGATCTCCGGCTTCACTGAGTTCTTTTTCTAACTAAACGCAAATTTTTACAGCACTCCCCAAACTGCAAGAAAACCCGGAATTGCAGGACGGGGTCGCATGGAGGCATCCATGCGACGAACAAAACTATAGAACCGCAGGAAAACGAAACGCAAGTGAGTCACGTGTTACGCGATCAGTTACGACTATCGCGCGCAGATTTGCCTGGAGTGCCTCTGGCATCGAAAAACCCGATGGAAGGTTCAATGGTCGGGACGGGCAGATTTGAACTGCCGACCCCTCGCACCCCAAGCGAGTGCTCTACCAGGCTGAGCCACGTCCCGACACAAGACGAACCGGCTCGGGCGAGCCGGTTTCAGGGGTCCTGCATTAGTTTACACCGGCATAGGCCCCGACAACCGCCCCGAAATCCATCAAGGCACGGCCGCCGCCGGCAATTCAGTGCGAGGGTGGAACGTACTCCGCCGGCAGGGCCGAGCCCGAGCCGAAGAAGAACTCCTCCATCTGCTCGACGAGGAACTGCTGCGCCTGCGGCGTCCAGGGCTGCAGACGGTACTCATTGAGCAGCATCTTCTGGCGGTCGACCCATTCACCCCAGGCTGCCTTGGAAACATTCTTATAAATCTTCTGGCCGAACTCGGAGTCGAAAGGGGGCTCATCCAGGCCCTCCATCTCCTTCTTGTAGCGGACGCAGAAAACTGTGTGCGCCATGCTCATTACCCCCAAGCTCTATTGTAACGGGGGCACGAAACGCGGTTCCTGTTGTGCATTACTTTCACTGAATTCCAAGCCCGAAGCCCTTAGCAAAACCAGAGATGCTCCATACCGAAGCCGCGGCATTCAAGTCGACGCAACCTCAAGGAGCGGCGACCTTGCACGATCCTAAAGAGGCCAAACCTTCTCTGGTTTTGCCATAAAAACCTGCTTGACAACTCGCCCCTTCGGAGGTTCTCTTTATCTAACTCAGTTCCGCGCTCACGTTGGCTGGCCTGCAAATCCCCCCTCGATTCGCCCTGAGCGTGGAGTTTCTCGAAGATTGCTCTGATCTGCGAAGGAGCGGTTATGACGGTGGAAGCTTCTCAATCTGGATTAAGTGAAAATGCGGCTTCAGGCCTCGCCTATATAACGATCATTCCGGCGATCATCTTTCTGATTGTCGAGCCATACAATCGCAACCGGGTCGTGCGCTTTCATTCCTGGCAGTCGATCTTTCTCGCAATCGCGTGGATTGTCGTTGACGTCGGATTGATCATCCTGGGCAGAGTTCCCGGCCTGGGCTGGGGAACATTGTTTCTGAGCCCGTTGGTCGGTCTCGCGTTTTTCATCATGTGGTTGATCGTGCTTATCAACGCCTTCAACGGCAAACGTTTCAAGCTGCCCATCGTGGGAGATTTGGCCGAAAAACAGGCCAATAGCTAAAGCCCTCTAAGGGCTGCAGCATGCATAAATGTGTGCGCTCACGGCCAAGTCTCGATTCGAGACCGGGCCAAGCGAAATAAGGCATGCTTCCCAAACCTATCTGCAACGGAACCGGGAGTATCACCACTATGAATTGATTTCAAACCTAAGGAGTCACCGTGTCTGACTATCCGCAAATGCCGCAGACCCCCTCTCAGCCCGTACAGTCTGGCCTATCCGACAATGCCGCCGGCGCTCTGGCTTACATCACCATCATCCCGTCGATCATCTTCCTGATCGTCGAGCCGTACAACAGAAATTCATTTGTGCGGTTTCATGCGTGGCAAAACATCTTTCTTGCCATCGGATGGTTTGCTTGTTCCATCGTGATGGTGATTCCCATTCTCGGTTGGCTTATAGGAATTGTGGGGATCCTGGTGTTCTTCGTCTGCTGGATCTTGTGCATTGTGAAGGCGGCCGGCGGGCAGAAGTTCATGCTGCCGGTGATCGGGCCTCTCGCACAGAAGCAGGCAGGCGCTTAAGCGGCCCAGGCGAGTGCAAACGGCCCGGCTTCCAGCTGGGCCTTTAGCGCCTGCGGCCTTTTTTGTCTTTCCGCCTGGCCGGCTTCTTTGTCGTCTGCAGTTGCGCATCGCGCTTCTTCGCCTTCTTGCTCTTCGGCGGCGCGCTCTTGCGTGGTTTTCCCGTCAATGGAATGCCCTCTTCGACAAGCGAGAATTGCAGTTTGCGCTCTTGGGCAAGAATGCGATCGAGGATCACGTGCACACGATCGCCGGCACGGAATCTGCGTCCCCATCGCTCGCCTACAATCTCATGCGTGTTCTCACGCCACGTGTAACGGTCGTCACGAAGAGAGTCGATCGGCACCAGCCCTTCCACAAAGAGATCGGTGAGTTCAACAAAGATTCCGTACTTCGCAGGATTCAGAACCAGCGCGGAAAACTCTTCGCCCACTTTGTCCTGCATAAAGCGGACCTTCTTCCACTCCACCAGTTCGCGTTCCGCCTCGGCGGCGCGGCGCTCGGTCTGGCTGCATTCTTCGGCGATCTGCGCCAGCTCGGGCTCCGGGATTGGCGGCTCCTTGGCAAAGGTCGACTCGGCACGCCGGTGTCGAGCCGGCGAGATATGCGGCGCAGGAGATGCATGCGGAATCCCCTCGTGCGGATGCGTCCACGGCGAACTGTGCCGCCCCTCCGGCACTTCTCCAATACCGTGGACGCCTGCGCGCAGCAGGGCTTTCGTGATGCGGTGCACGATCAGATCGGGATAGCGGCGGATCGGCGACGTAAAGTGCGTGTAGGTAGGCGCGGCCAGCGCGAAGTGCCCCTCGTTGATCTCGGAGTAGCGCGCCTGGCGCAACGAGCGCAGCATGAGATAGCTCAAAATGCGCTCTTCCGGTTTGCCTTCGATGCGCGCAGCCAGCTTCTGATACATCTTCGGCGTAACGGCGATGTCCTCGGCCACTTCATGCTGCCGCGGATTGCGGCCGCGCCCATGCAACTCACGCCGCTCGCCGCGAGTCTGGACTCGTTTGACTGGAAGTGGTCCAAGACCAAGAGAAAATCCAAAGCTTGCAGCCAATTCTTCGAACTGCACCACGCGCCGCGCCTCGGGTTTTTCATGAATGCGATAGATTGAGGGCACACCCAAATCCTCGAGCCACGTGGCGACGCATTCATTCGCCGCCAGCATGAACTCCTCGATCAGGCGATTCGCCCAGGTGCGCTCGGCGCGCGTCACGCCGCGCATCTGACCCTGTTCGTCAAACTCGATCACCGGCTCGGGCAGGTCGAAATCAATCGATCCACGTTCCTCACGCCGTTTGTTCATCAAGACCGCAAGCTTTTTCATGCGCTCGAAGCGCTCCCGCGCCTCTGCGTCTTGATCGGACGCTTCGGCCTGGGTGAGTATCGCGTGGACGGCCGTGTACGTCATGCGCACGGCCGAGCGAATTACGCCTTCGACAATCTCGTAGCTCTCGATGCGGCCTGACGCATCGAGCTGCATGATGCAGCTCAGCACCAGCCGGTCTTCCTTCGGCTGCAGGCTGCAGATATCCGTAGAGAGTTCCCGCGGCAGCATGGGAATCGCGCGATCGGGAAAGTAAACACTGGTTCCGCGCAGCCGCGCTTCAAGGTCGAGATTCGAACCTGCGCGCACATACTCGGCCACATCGGCAATGTGCACCTGCAACTCATACCCGCCATCGGCGCGATCTGTCACCAGAACCGCATCGTCGAAGTCGCGTGCCGTCTCGCCGTCGATCGTTACGATCGGCAGACCGCGGAAATCCCGCCGTCGCGCGACCTCCTCCTGATCGAGATGCGCAACCGCGCGAGCTTCGGCCAGCACGTTTTCAGGGAAGATCCGCGGCAGCTGATGCTTGCGGATCATCATCTCGACATCGACGCCAAAATCTTCAGGATCGTCCAGCACCTCGATCACGCGGCCCGTAGCCGGACGCGTCGGCGAAGGCCAGCGCGTGATCTCCACGTCAACGACGAGGCCTTCCAAATCTTCCTCTTCGACGCCACCACGCCGCGAAGCCGCCATAGCTTCCGTTCCAAGTACGCGGTGCGGCGTGCTCGATTGCTCCTCCGGCGGAACCTCTTCGCCGGGTGGAATGAGAATGGGCTGCGTCATACGCTCGTCGAAAGGCACGACGTGATGGCCATGCTCCCGATCAGACCGTTGATAGTGAAAAACTCCAACGACGGTCGGGTTGCGGCGCTCCACCACGCGAAGGATGCGTCCCTGCTGCCGCCCATCAGCCTTCGGCGGATCGAGCTCCACCAGCACCTGGTCGCCCTGCATGGCCCCGCCGATCTCGTTCGGCGGAATGAAAATATCTTCTTGCATCCCCCGGGCGAAGACCTGATCTCCCGCCTGCCGTGCATTCGGCCGGACAAAGCCGAATCCATCGCGGTGCAGATCGAGCCGGCCGGCGACGAGGTTGTCGCGCGTACCGGCTCCAGCCGTCGAAACCGCGCGGGGAAGGCTCCAGATTTCGCGATCGAGCTTGGCGAGCTGGCCACGCGCGGTGAGGCGGGCGAGCTGTTCGAGCAGCAGGCGCCGCTCGCGTCCGCCTCCCAGGCCCAGTTCACGCACCAACTGCTTGTATCCCGCTTTGCCCCCGGCTGAACGCGCAATCCGCGCCAGCAACTCCCGATCCGTCATATCTCAAGAGTAAGGCCCGCCGATGGTTTGCGCAGTTCCGGTTTCCCGCTTCACTCGGCGCATTCCGCGGGCGGCGGTAGAACCTTCACTCGATCCATCACCCTACCCATCACCCGATCCAGGACCGCGATTTCCGAAAGGATTACAAATCCGGTTCGTTGCGCCCAAAGCCGGACCCGGCTTGCCAGAAATTTTCGTAAGATACTTGCGTATCGCGAAATGCCGTAAAATAGCCCCAACGCACCATTTTGGTGGCGGCACGGATTGGAGTTACATTCATTCTGAGGCCGCTGACGGGTTGGCCGAAGGCAAGAAAGACGGCGGTCCGCACTTTTCGATTTTTCTCGTATTACGCCACTGGCCTTGCCTTGGCAATCTCCCCAGTCCCCCGCGGGGACAGAAAAGGAACACGTTTTGAGCGCAATGTGGAAACCCAACCAGACTGGACCGGTAACTTCTACCCCCACCCCCGAACCGCCCCGCGCCACGCCGCAGCCGGCTCCGGTCGAAGCTCCGCGGCAGCCGCAGGCTGTTACCGGCGAGCAGGCCACCATCGGCAAGGGCCTCTTCATCAAGGGTGAGATCACCGGCTCCGAGTCGCTCTATATCGACGGCAAGGTGGAAGGCAGCCTGAATCTGCCCGGAAACCGCGTGACGGTAGGCCGCAACGGACAGGTCTCGGCGAACATCACTGCACGCGAGATCGTGGTGCTCGGCAAGGTGCGCGGCAACGTTTCGGCGACAGACCGCGTGGATATTCGCGCGGAAGGCTCCCTGAATGGAGACGTGGCGGCAGCCCGCATCAGCATCGAAGACGGCGCGTTCTTCAAGGGCGGCATTGATATCCGCAAGCCCGACGCGAAGTCTGCACCTGCCGCTGCACCAGAGCCTGCAAAAGCTGCCGTGACTGCCTAGTTAAAGGCCGCTCATTCGGCCGTCTCTTTGGCGCGCGTTCAAGCGCTCCCGCCGCATAGCGGGAGCGCTCTTTGCGTCATTCCCAAAGATACTTTGCTCACTCGAGTGCTTGTGGAAGCTCGCCACCGCTGATGTTTGTATTGTCTCGGTTGCTCTGCCTCTCTGCAATGTCTATCGCAAGCCAAGCCTTTTCATTGTGACGCGCGGCAGTGCTGAGCCGGATTTCTCCAGGGTCCACTTGGCTGCGAGCCCCCAGAGAGCCGACCCGGCAAGCAGCATCGCTAAATCTGTAAGACGCGCCTGCCCCCGCGTGTGAGCGCCAAGCCAGTGTGCAAAGGCGTTGCTCAATCCCCAGATCAGCAGCGCGACCGCTCCCCCCGCGACCAACGCTGCCAGCAAGCACCGGCCCATCTCCGCAAAATCGAGGCTGGCGAGCGAGACCATGCGCCGCTTGTGCAGCAGAAACGCGATCAGCCCCGTCTGCATGGCAATACCGATGTCGGAGGCAAAGGCCAGGCCCATCGCTCCCTGCCCGTGATACAGCGCCGCATAGATAGGCAACGAGACCAGCGTAACGATCGTGCCGGCAACCATCGGAACGACCGTGTTCCCCGCCGCATAAAAAGCCCGCGCATAGATAGCCTGAGCCGACCAGAGAAAGAGCGAGAGCGAGAAAACGGCGAAGTACGCTGCGCACTCCCGCGCATCAGCAGACGAAAATCGCCCGCCGGTAAAGGCCAGATCAATCGCAGGCTGACCGAGAGTAATCATCATCGATGCCGCAAGCAATCCCAGCGAGGCCACACGCGAAACGGAATCAGCCACGCCGGTGGCGAACTCATAATGTTTGCTCTGCGTCCACAAGCTGGCAAAAAACGGTAACGATGCCGCGCCGGCCGCCTGCGCCAGCATAGCCATGGGCGCGGTGAAGAGCTGCTTGGAATAGCTCATCAAGGAGACCGCGCCGCCAATCGTCGAGGCAAAGTGCGAGATAATCCAGTTATCGGCCGTGACGAGCGAAACGCCGGCCATCAGTGGCAGCGAGAGCCGCACCCATTCACGTAACCCTTCATCGTGCCAGTCAAGAATCATGCGATACCGCGTACCGGCGCGTCGGGCAAAGATCCAGTTCAACAGAAATGGTCCGCAGACTGCGCCGCCAACTGTCCCAACCGCCAACGATAAGACGCCGATGCGCTTCACCAGCAGCACACCACCCACAATCGTGCCAAGACCGTAGATCAGCGGTGACACAGCCTGTACGCTGAACTGCTTGCGTACCAGGAGCACTGCGCCAAAAACTCCGCCTGCGAAGAAGCACAATTGCGCCGGCAGCAGAACGCGTGTCAGCTTCACGCAGAGCGCAGCCTTCTCGGCATCGAAGCCGTTGAACCACCAGTGGACATACCAGGGCGCGAAGATCTCTGCCAGCACAATCGCGCTACCCAGGACCAGATACATCGTGGTCAGAATCACAGAGAGCGATCGTTCCCCCTCGGCCTCGCGGCCTTCTTCCCGGTAACGGGTGAGGATCGTCACAAACGTGATGGAGGCCGCGCCGCCGACGAGAAAATACGAGATCATGTCCGGCAGCACAAAGGCGGCATTGAAGGCATCGGCGGCCATGCCGCGGCCAAAGAGCCACACAATGTACTTCACCCGCACCAGCCCGATGATCCGCGACAAAAACGTCGAAACCATCAGCACAACTGTGGCCGAAAAAACGCTGTGGGCGTGCGAAGGATGCATGAGCGCAAGGCCACGCGCCCACCAGGATCGAGGCTGGGGTTGCCCTTGCGGGGAAGATTGAGATGATGAGATGCCGGCCACTGGTCTCGATTCTATAAGGGACTGCGTGCATCGCGATCAGTCCGTGCGCGTGTATCCTGTCGGCAAAGGGGGAGAGCCGCGTGCGGAGAGTTTTAGGCAGCTTGGGGCTGGGATTTGGATTGGGGCTCGCGCCGGTTTCTGGCCAGGTGATCCATGGCCGAGGCGGCATTACGCTTTCCGCTCCTCCGCCGGTACAGGCCACGCCAGTCACCGACGACTACTTCGGAACCAAGATCGTCGACAACTACCGCTGGCTCGAGGACGCCAACAGCCAGGAGACACGTGCCTTCATCGACGCCGAGAACGCCTACACCAATACCTATCTGCAGCAGGCGCGCATTCACGCGCAGGCAGCGGACGATCTCGATGCCCTCGAAAATGTCTCCGACACCGGCGCACCCACTGAGCGGGCGGGCAATTTTTTCTTCGAGCGCCGGCCGGCGGGCGAGCAACAATACTCCATCTTCGTGCGCCGCACCTGGACGGGCAAGGATGAGCGCCTCATCGATCCGGCAACACTGAGTCGTGATCCCAACACTTCCGTCCGCTTGTATGACGTCTCCAGGGACGGGACTTTGCTCGCCTACGCTGTCAAGCAAGGCGGAGCCGATGAGACCAACATCCGCTTCTTCAACGTCAAGACGCGCAAAACGCTGGAAGACGAACTGCCCGCCGCCCGTCACCTCAGCGTAAGCTTTGCTCCCGACGGAAAAAGCGTCTACTACGCCCAGAACAACAAAGAAGGCACGTTGCTCTACCAGCACGTGTTCGGAACGCGCCCTTCGCGGGACACACTCATCTTTGGCCGTGAGTTCCGCGGCGAGCCGCTAGGCCGCAACGATCTCTTTGGCGGCGTGGTGACGGACGATGGCCACTATCTCGTGATCCAGATCGATCGCGGTGTTCCAGCCAAGCGCGTCGATATTGTCTTTCGCGATCTGACCAAACCGGATTCGGCTTTTGACATTCTTGTCTGGGGACTCGATGCGCGCTTCTCCACGATCTACGCCAAAGGCGCCTGGTATGTGAAGACCGACTACCAGGCTCCGTTAGGCCGAATCCTGAAGGCCGATCCTGGCGTCATGCCAGAGGCGTGGCAGACGATCGTTCCGGAAGGAAAAAACGTCATCGATGACTGGTCGATAGTCGGCGGCAAAATCTACGTAAACCGGCTGGTAGATGTGAAGAGCGAAACCGACGTGTTCTCGTTCGATGGAAAGTCCGCCGGACACATCGAGTACGGCGGCATCGGCTCGGCCTCGCCGCTCTTTGGCCGCGTCACCGATCGCTACGGCTTCTTCAGCTTCGAATCGTACATTGTGCCGCAAACCATCTTTCGGCTCGATACGGAGACAGGCAAGCGCGAGATCTTCTTTCAGCCGAAGATTCCTTTTGACTCCAGCCAGTACACATTGCAACAGGTCTTCTACAAGTCGAAGGACGGTACGCAGGTTCCGATGTTTATCGCCGGGAAAAAGGGACTCAAGCAAGATGGAACCGAACGCCTGCTGATGACCGGCTACGGCGGATTCAATATCAGCGAGACGCCGCAATGGAATCCGGCTTATGCCTGGTGGATGGAGCAGGGTGGCTGGTTTGCCGTACCTAATCTGCGCGGCGGCGGCGAATACGGCGAGCAGTGGCATGAGCAGGGCATGTTCGACAAGAAGCAGAACGTCTTCGATGACTGGTTTGCTGCGGCCGAGTATCTGATCACAAATAAATACACCTCGCCTGCGCACTTCGCCATTCGCGGGCGCTCCAATGGCGGATTGCTGATGGGCGCTTCGATCACGCAGCATCCCGAGTTGTTCTCGGCAGTCTGGTGCGGTTACCCGCTTCTCGATATGCTCCGCTACCAGAAGTTCAAAGTGGGCTACTACTGGACAACCGAATACGGTTCTGCCGAGAACGAAAAACAGTTTGGATATTTGCTGAAATACTCTCCCTACCAAAACGTGAAGCCGCGCGCTGACTATCCTGCCGTGATGTTCTTCACTGGCGATAACGACACGCGCGTCGATCCGCTGCATGCCCGCAAAATGACGGCTCTGCTCCAGTCCGTCTCCACAAGCGGCCGCCCGGTGTTGCTGCACTACAGCACATCCGGCGGACACTCAGCCGGCGTGAGTGTCGATCAACATGTGCAGGACGACGCCGACGAAATGACTTTCCTGTGGACGGAAACAGGACAGCCGCGCACAAATAAATAAGCGATTCGTGATGACTCGCGCGTGCTCTCCTAAGAAGACACGAACGTAACCTCATGCCTCTCAGGATCCGCACCGATAAGTGAATTGCGGAAGCGTATCGGCAGCAGAAACCATTCGTCGCTTGCGATTGCAGAATTGTTCCGAAAAAACGGTCAGGCATGACTGCGCAGCATAGATTAGCCAGTATCTAAATCCACTGATCCGATTCCTCCGCGGGTTTGGATCAGACATACATTTCTCCGCGGAATCGGAGCCCGGATGGCGCAGATCGAGTTCGTCCCCGAGAGTCTCAGCTGGCATCAGGAGGAATCTCGTCTGGCGGCACTCGCTTCCACAGCGATTCTCGACACTCCACCTGAACCGGTCTTCGATGCGATTACGCGGATCGCCGCCAAGTATTTTCATGCCGATGCCGTGCTGCTGGCCTTCGCCGACGAGTGCCGCGTGTGGATCAAATCCTACTGGGGCCAGCCCGTCCGCGAACTTCCGCGCTACCAGTCGATCTTCGATATGGTCCTTGCCGACGATGGCCCAGTCGTAATACCCGACACGGAAACATCAACAAAATTTCCCAGCGAACGCTACTCCTTCGGACATCTGAAGGCGCGCTCGTTCGCCAGCGTTCCTGTGCGTTCGTGCGAGGGGTTGATTCTGGGCGGCCTCACAGCCTTCTGGCGTCAGCCGCGCGCCGAGATGGCTCTGGACGAGCTGTGTACGCTCGAAAGCCTTGCCGAGATGGTCGCCGGTCAACTGGAACTGCGGCGGCTGCACAATTGCCTGCAGGAACGCGGTCCACGGCCAATGCCTTCCCCTTGCAATCGCGAAAAAAGCTGGCCCGGCAGGTCAGACCTGATGGCTGCGCTTGAGAGGCGTGAGTTTGTGCTGTACTACCAGCCTGAAATCGAGCTCTCGACTCGCAGAATTCTCGGCATGGAGGCCCTGATTCGCTGGCGGCATCCTATTCGTGGACTGATCGCCCCCGCGTATTTCATTCCCGCGGCCGAAGAGACAGGGATGATTCTGCCCATTGGCGACTGGGTATTGGCCGATGTCTGCAGTCAGATTCAGCAATGGAATCGCGAGTACCCCGATCTCGGCAGCGTGCGGGTTTGCGTGAACCTTTCCGCGGACCAGTTCGCGCGCGAGGGACTTACCGATCACGTCGAGGCCCTGCTCACACGTACCGGCATCTCCAGCCGGCAGCTCGGGTTGGAGATGACCGAATCCAGCCTGATCTCCGACATGGATACCGCGTTGAAAGTATTGACGAGCCTGCGCCGCCTTGGCCTTTCGCTGATGATCGACGATTTCGGCACAGGCTACAGCTCGCTCAACCATCTCCACTCCTTCCCTTTTGACGTGCTCAAGATCGACCGTTCGTTTGTGAGCCGCATCACCGAGGGCGATCAGCCGCTGCAGATCGTCAAGACCATCGTGGATCTGGCGCGCGTGCTGGGGATGGACGTGGTAGCCGAAGGCGTCCAGACCAAAGCGCAACATCGACTGCTGCGCGAGATGGGGTGCCGCTATGGTCAGGGTTTCCTCTACGCAAAGCCGATGACCGCCGAAGCCATCACACAGTTGCTACGACTTCCTGGACGCATCCTGCCCGACGCTGCCTTCGTCGAGTTTCAATAGGCGCAAGAGCGTGTAACGACTCCTCGCAGGTTCAATTCGGGAGTAATTAAAGAAACTTCCCATTTCGAAATCCGTCTAGGTTCTTGATTTGAAGATTGCTCAAGCCTCCTCTGGCCGATTTCGATACGCTTGATCCCATGCCGGTCATGGAAGAATTGGATTGCTCCGGAGAGACTTCGGCTCCGCCCTGGTGGGAGGTCGCACCCTTTCACGGAGCCGCGCCAAGCGCGTCCAATCCTGCACCGGAGTTCGCGCACGTGCTCTCCGCGCTGACCGAGCGCGAGCCCCACAATCACGATGATGATTCGGCAGAGGACGAGGTAGCGCTGAGCTACGAAGGTCTGCTGCGCGCTCAAGCCTGTATCCGATTAGGCAGTCAGTCTGATTCCTCTGCTGGGAATGATACGTGTGATCCGAACGATGTCTCGCTGCCTGTGCCGGGCACCTGCCAATCCAGCCCAGCGCCCAAATGTTTCAGCGTGACCGTTCGCCTGAGCGAGGCAGAGAACGTTCAGTTGCGCCAAAGGGCAGCCGAAGCGGGGCTCACCGTCTCAGCCTATCTGCGCTCGTGCGTGCTGGAGGCTGAAACACTGCGAGCCCAAGTCAAAGAAGCTCTGGCCCAGTTGCGAGAAGCCTCAGAAGAGCAGCGGTCTGCACCACACACGCCGCGCCGCTGGTGGCGTGGCCGCAGCCGGCGAGATCAGCGCGCCGCTCAATGCTAAGCCATCTCTATTCCACTTCCAACACCAGGCACTTCAAATACTCAGTCTCCGGCAAATTCAGTACCACCGGATGATCCGGCGCGGCGCCGCGGCGTTCCAGCAGCCGCACGCGCCGCCCGGCATCCGCAGCGGCTGAGGCAACGGCGCCTTCCAGGTCGGCCCAGCCCACGTGATGGGAACACGAGCAGGTGATGAGCAGGCCGCCAGGACGCAGCATCTTGAGTGCGCGCAGGTTCAGCTCTTTGTAGCCGCGCAACGCACCTTCCACCGCACGCTTGCTCTTCGCAAACGCCGGCGGATCAAGCACAATGGCATCGAACTGCTCGCCCGCATTCGACCAGTCGCGCAGAATCTCAAAGGCGTCCGCCTCGATCCAGTCCACATCTGCGCGAACGCCCGGTTTTGGCAGCGCGCGATTGGCTGCAAGGTTCCTCTCTGCCACTTCCAATGAAGCATGCGAGGCATCGATGCCCGTCACGCTCTTGCAGACACGCGCCAGGTGCAGCGCAAAGCCACCCTGATAGCAACAGACATCGAGAGCGCGCCCGCCCGGTGCCATCAGCCACGCATATTGTTGAGCAGCCGCATAGTTCGCATGTTGATCGAGAAATGCGCCCGTCTTCTGGCCAGCATTGGCGTCGTAGTGAAACGTGAGCCCGTTCAGATGAAATTGCGTGCTGATCTTCGGGTTCTTCGCATTGGCAAGCCACAGCGGCTCGACGTTCGGCGCCTCCAATCCCTCCAGTTCGCGAATGCGAGGATCGGGCCGTTCGAGAATCGCCGCTGGTTTAAGCGTTTCCTTCAACACGCGCACACAGGCTTGGCGAACGCTCGGCCGATCGAGCCCCTTGGCCAGCAGTTGCAGAATGATCAGGTCGCCGTACCTATCCGCGATAATCCCGGGGAGTTCATCCGCTTCGCTGAAGCAGAGCCGGCACGCGTCGTTTTCAGCATCGAGCAATGGCTTGCGCCGGGCGACAGCTGTTTTCAGACGTTCCGCTAGCAGCCGCAGCCACGCAGGCTCATCCAGAGCCTCGCGCGCTATCATGCGCAGCGCAATCTGCGAAGTCGGACTGTAGAGCGCAGTGCCCAGCAACAGCCCGCGTCCATCTGCCACCTGCAACAACGCTGGCGGGTTCGCATCACCACTCTCGGGCAATGAGAGCGATTCGACATCCGACGCGTAGACCCAGACATGGCCCTCGCGCAGGCGATCAGCAGCACGCCGCGTGATCACAGCTCCAGTTAAACCAGCCGCTTTACTGTCTCTTTGCGCGGGTGGCCGCCGATCGCCCGCCGGCTTCTCTGCGGACGATCGGCCAGTCCGTCGCTTCGCTGGTTTTGCCATGGCTCCTTTGGTCATGCGGATCACGATGACCGGAAGCCATGGCCACCGGCCTATTTTGTCTGAATCGTCTCGAGGTAATGGCTCAAATTCGAGATTCGGAGCAGCCTTTCGTCAGGCAGACCCTGGCCCATCCTACCAAAGACCGGACCCCAGATCGGCATCATCGAGTTGCCGTGCGCCGGGATCTCAGATCCGTATTCGATCACCGATTTCACATGGTTCGCCGGGAACTGCCCGCCATGATTCTTGCTCAACACCGTCAGGTCGATCGGCTGCCGTTTGAGCTCCGGAGCCACAGGCCCATGCCCGCGACCATCCATGCCATGGCAGGGCGCGCAATAGCTGATATACATCTGCTTGCCGTCCACCGGGCTGGTCTTTTCGGCTGGAATGGTCAAGTGTGAATTCGATTGGCCAGCATATCCAGCTGCGGCCACAGCGGCCGCAGCCAAACTGGCTATAACCAGAGATTTGAGCATAAGTCCTCCATTTCGGACTTCCTTCAACGGCAGATATTAGGCACCTTGTTACCGGCTAGGAGCCGTGACCGGAAACACGTGATCCTGCGCCAACCGGCACAGAAAACAGTACCTTGGCGGCGTATGATCCTCTGGGAATTCATGCCTGAAAAGCGTAAGCGGCCTATAATGAATCATGGCGACCGCGCGGCAGCCCGTATCGACTGGGGTCCAGGGCGATCTTGCGGCAGCGAACAGCGCCAGCCCCACGCCGGAGCACCCCGGACAGCCGCCCCAAGCTCATGATCTCGACTTGCGCACCGCAGATATGCGGAACGTCGACGACCGGTTTGAAGCACTGCTGCGTCATGCACAGTCCAACCGGCCCAATGAAGATATTTCGCTGATCCGCAAGGCGTGGGAGTTCTGCGTCCGGCATCACGATGGACAGATGCGCGCCTCCGGCGAGCCCTACATCATCCACCCGCTCGAAGTAGCCGAGGTGCTGGCGGAGATGAAGCTGGACTCTACGGCGATCGCCGCCGGCCTGCTGCACGATGCCGTGGAAGACACGCCCGCCACCAACCAGGAAATCGCCTCCGCCTTCGGCGATCAGGTCGCGCACATTGTTGAAGGCGTCACCAAGATCGACAAAATCCAGTTTGCCAACCGCGAAGACCGCCAGGCCGAGAACGTGCGCAAGATGCTGCTGGCCATGGTCTCGGATGTGCGCGTGGTGCTCATCAAGCTGGCGGACCGTTTGCACAACATGCGCACGCTGGAGCATCTGAAGCCCGAGCGGCAAGAGGCCATTGCACGCGAGACTCTCGACATCTACGCCCCGCTTGCTCACCGGCTGGGCATGGGCAAGGTGCGCGGCGAACTCGAAGACCTGGCCTTCCGCTACACCGATCCTGTGAGCTACGAGCAGGTCTCCGCGGCCGTGGAGGCACGGCGTGTGGAAGGCGAACAGTTTCTGCGCAGCGTGGAAGACACTCTGGTCGAGCAGCTGCGCGAAAACGGCATCCAGGCGCGCGTGGAGTGGCGCATCAAGCGCCTCTATTCCATCTTCCAGAAGATCGAGCGCGCCAAAATTACCTTCGATCAGGTCTACGACCTGCTCGCGGTCCGCGTGATTACGCAGGATGTAGCTTCCTGTTATGCCGTGTTTGGACTCATCCATACGCTGTGGCGGCCCGTCCCGGGGCGCATCAAGGACTTCATCGCCATGCCGCGCGCCAACCGCTACCAGTCGCTGCATACAACGGTGATCGGCGCGAGCGGGCATCAGTTCGAGGTGCAGATTCGTACCGAAGAGATGCATCGCATCGCCGAGGAAGGCATCGCCGCGCACTGGAAGTACAAGGCCGGCGACGGCACGGTCACGGCGCGCGATGAGGAACGGCTGAACTGGATTCGGCAGCTCGTCGAGTGGCAGAAGGAGATGACCGACCCGAACGAGTTCCTCTCCAGCCTGAAGATGGATCTCTATCCCGACGAGGTCTATACCTTCACGCCGAAGGGCAAGGTTGTGGTGGTCCCGGCGGGCGGCACGCCTGTCGATTTCGCCTACACCATTCACACTGAGGTCGGTCACACCTGCGTAGGCGCCAAGGTCAACGGCCGCATGATGCCTCTGCGCACCAAGCTCCGCACCGGCGACATCGTCGAGATCATCACCCAAAAAGATCACAAACCGAGCCGCGACTGGCTCACCTTCGTCAAGAGCCCGCGCGCACGCAATAAGATCAAGCACTGGCTCAATGAAGACCAGCGCCGTCGCGCCGTCGATATTGGCCGCAAGCTGCTGGAGCGTGAGGCGCGCAAATATAAGGTGCCGATGGGCCAGATCGGCGACCAGGATCTCGGCCGCATCGCCGGCGAATACGGAGTAGCAACGGCCGCCGACCTGCTCGCAACGCTAGGCCAGGGCAAGCACACTGCGCACCAGATCCTCAACAAGCTCGCACCCGGTTACGCCAATCCCGCCGAGACTGAAGAAACGCCAGAGACCAAGCCGGGCAGCGGCGAATCCGGCATGACCGATGCGGTGCGCAAGCTGCATCTCACCGGCTCGGATGCTCTGGAAGTCGAGGGGCAGAACGATCTGCTCGTCTATCGCGCCCGATGTTGTAACCCGATACGCGGCGAAGAGATCGTTGGCTACGTCACGCGGGGCAAGGGCGTGGCGGTGCATGCGCGCAGTTGTCCCAATGTCCAGAACCTGCTCTATGAAAGCGACCGCCGCATCAACGTGGAGTGGTCCCGCGCCGTCGCCGAGTCCGGCCGCGCTCTGCGCTACCCGGTGAAGATTACCGTCTACTGCGACGACCGTCCCGGGATGTTAAAGGAGCTCACGGCGGTTATCTCCGATGAGAACACCAACATTCGCAGCGTGGATATCAGCCGCGACGAAGCCGGTGAGGCCATCATTGAATTCGTTGTCGAAGCCGAAGACCTGCGCCACTTGAATCGCATGGTGCTGGGTTTACGCAGGGTCAACGGCGTGCGCGCCGTGCAGAGAACGCAGAAGATATAAAGCAGCCTTCAGCTATTACAGCGGTTTCACAGTTGCCATACCCTCGACGCCGTTGCCGCAGAGTGGCATTTTCCTTAAGAAAATGCCACCTTCCGCGGTCCCGGCAAGGGCACATAAACTGTGAAACCGCTCTAGCTCTCAGCTTTCAGCCTGTTCCGGGGCACAGGAGCCGTGATCTTCAGTAAATGCACACCCCTTTTCATCATTCGGGAATCTGCATCGGCCGTTTTCCATGCTGATGAATCTAAAAAAGAAGGACATTATCCTACTTATATGGCGACGCCAGCTTTTCCAATCAATGAACCGCCTGCGATCAGCGAGGAACAGATCGCCAAACTTGTCGATACGTTCTATACACGCGTAAGGCAAGATGAAACCCTCGGTCCGATCTTTGAGAGAGCAATCGGCAACAATTGGGGACCGCATCTGGAAAGAATGCGCGCCTTCTGGTCATCGCTGATTCTGGCCAGCGGACGGTACAAAGGCAATCCGATGATCAAGCACCTGATGCTGTTGCCGCGCATTGGTCGGCAGCACTTTGAGCGGTGGCTCATTCTCTGGCGCGAGACCGCGGCGGATCTGCTGCCGCCGCAAGCTGCAGCTATCTTTGTCAGCCGCGCGGAAGGCATTGCGGAGCGACTTCTAGCCTCCGTGGATCAGTATCACGATTCGCTTATCAGACCTGCTTGAGCGCAGCTATTCCCCTGCACGGCGGCATGAACCGGTCGGCACGCCACGCGATCGTCAGCTTTTCGCGGCTCAGCAGTTTGCCGATCTGGCCGCGCGCATGGTCGGCCCATGGACCTCGGTTATCGATCTTGAGATAGGCGCGCCAATGGCGCAGCGCGCACCGGTGCGCACCGTTCCGTTCATAGGCCAGCGCCAGATTGTAGTGCGCGTCGGCATAACGCGGCGAGAAGGCAATGGCTTTCCGGTAGGCTGCGATCGATTCATCGAGCCGGTCGAGTTCGTCGAGCACGTTGCCCAGGTCGAAGTAGGCCAGCACATAGCTGGGGTCCACTTCCGTCGCGCGGCGATAGAGTTCCTCGGCTCGGTCGTACTGGTGCAGATGGAAGTAAAGCGTCCCTAGATTGATGCAGGCGGCAGCGTTTTCCGGATCGATTTCCAGAATGTCCTGGTAGAGCGTGATGGCGCGCTGCTTTTCGCCCGACTCTTCGGCCTGCACCGCAGCAAGAAAACGCTCATGCACGGCGCGACCCGGCGGCCGCAATGCCGCAGGTTCTGAAACAGCCGAAGGATGTCCTGCGTCCTGCGCCCGGTCAAAGTCGAAGAGCAACTGCCGGCGGATGGGATCGACCATCGCCCCCCGATGCCGGAAGGCCAACCGGGTGCCCGTACGCACTACGCAGGCCTCGAGTAAAGGATTGGTCATGCCGGCCACGGCCTTCATCGCCAGGATGGAATGGCGGATCGAAGATGCCGGCACGTCTTCCGCGCGCAGCGCGCGCAATGTCCTCAGCTGGCCGAGATCCTGGAAGGTGTACGTCTGCTGCTGGGGAATCAATCCGGCCCGTTCCCACCCTTGCAACTGGCGAGAACTGATCTGCAAGATACGCAGTACATCGTGGCGGCTATAGCTGGTCACTCTCGAAGTGCTCCCGCGTGAACTCTTGGAACAGTTACAGAGGAACGAACCGCTCTGAGTGCGATTATGCCAAGAGTATGCGTGGATAAGCAGATCAGAACCACCCTCTTAACAAAAATTTTCGTGGATAACCGGTGCACGACTTGGTTCCTATGCCTGGTTTATGAAGGATTTCGAAGAGGCGGGATGTGCGCTGAGTGAGACGGGCGGGCTGGAGCCGACGGTCAGACTTGAACTGACGACCTGCTGATTACGAATCAGCTGCTCTACCAGCTGAGCTACGTCGGCCTGCTCCCCTACGATTGTATCGTTCGGCTGGGAGAAGGTAAAGTTGAGCGATACGCGCTGCGCAGCCCCGCAGCATCTATGAGTCAGTGCAGGTGAATGATGAGCATTCTGGCGCAAACCCTCCAACTGGCGTTCCGGATCGCGATTGTGTGGGCCGCAGGCTTTTTGCTGGCCGTCTCTGTCCGCGCGCTCCTTCCTGAGAAGATCGGATTCACTCTCTTTGGCAACGAGCCAAATCTTTTCGTGCCCTATAGCCGCATCGGCTTCTGGACCTGCCTGCTCGCCGCCGTCACCGTCACTGCGCTCGTGGTCATCCGCGCCATGCTGGTCGACCTCGGCCTGCGCTCATAACGCCGGCATTGGAGTTGGACGCATGCAGACCGATCCGGTGGAAGAGTGGCGCAGACTCACCGAGCACTATAGAACTCTGACCGATGACCAACTGAATGAGCTGGCGATCGATCTCGCCGATCTAACCGAAGTTGCGCAGCAGATTCTGCGCAGTGAAATGAAGAGCCGCGGACTGCGCGATCCGCAGGCACCTCTGGCGGCACAAACCGAAGTCCAGCGCGTTCTCGCTCCAGAGAGCGATGACAGCCTCGACCTGGAACAGAGCCGCGATACTCCTCATGAATACACGTGGAAGACCTTGCTTCGCGAATGCAACTCACGCGAAGAAGCATGGCAGCTCGCAGAGATGTTGCGCCGCGCGGGGATTGAAAGCTGGCTCGACGGTCCCGGCTTCTATTCGCCGCACGCCGAGTTGGATCTGACGAATCCTCGCATTCTCGTCGCGGCCGACGAACTCGATCAGGCGCGGATCATCATCGCCCAGCCCATTCCGCAGAGCATCGTAGACGAGTCCAGGATGCGCATGCCGGAGTTCGAGCTGCCAACCTGTCCCGCCTGTGGCACCGCCGACCCGCTGTTGGAGAGCGTCGATCCGGTCAACCTGTGGCGGTGCGAGACCTGTGGCCGGCAGTGGACCGACCCTGGCGAGAGGCCGGAGGAGACCTCGCAGACCGCCCGTGGCTAAAAAGTGGCCTAGAAACGGAAAGAGCCGCCCGGCAACTGGGCAGCTCTCTCCTCAGGGAGAATAGTTCCAACGGAGGCAAAACCGTGAGAACTTTCTGGCTGCATAGTAGGAGCGGGGGCTGGCAGTGTCAAGGAGAATTGTGGACCAAAATAACTTTTAAATTATCAATAACTTACAAAAATAATCCGGAATGTACAACGAGTTTGATCTTCGATTAAGTTTCGCCTTTATTTATTTGGCTTTTTCAGCAAATTATGGGTGTTTTATAGGATAAATGGCTACTTTTCCACAGGCTTAGATACCCGTTAACGGTTCGGATGCGGCCCCTGAACAGCCGTATTTTTTTCCCGCAGACCCTCCCTCAGGTCGAGATGAATGAACTCCTCGTCGTAGACCGAGGAGGCTGGCTTGCCTCGAGCAACCCGGTACAAGGCCCTGCCGCCCCCCAGAAACAATCCCAATAGAATGGCCGCAATAGCCCCCACGATCACGATAGCGGCAATGCCGAAAAGCAGGCGGCTGGTCTTCGAAACCTCCGATTCGCCCGATTGGGGGATCGAGGTCAGGTCAGCCTCATAGTGAACCGACTGAAGCAGCCGATGGCTCTCGTCCGGAATTGCGTCCCCGCTCACCAGCGCAACCAGCACACCGCTGCGCCGCACCTCAAGCGAGGCCTGGTCCGAGTCCGTCAACGGCTTGGGCCATGGCGGCTGCGCGCTGCTTCCAGCCTTCAGATACGCACGAATTGCCGCTTCCTGCGATTGCGCGATCTGCGGCGTGGGATATTCCAGCAGCGTAAGCGTAGCGGGGCCAGAAGCCAGGTTGTAATCCGCGGTCACGGCTTCAGCTCCGCGGTCAAAACCGGCAAGGCTCGTGGGCAATACTCCACCAGATCCCGTATAGCCCGTCGGCCCGAGCGCGTAGTGGGTAGTCTGGCCTTCGAGCGAAGTCTGCGGTAACGAGGCGAGGATGGGCGGCGCGATGTTTCTGTTTCCGGTCGGGGTGGGAAGCTGATTGGCAATCTCGCGCAGCTCGCCCGCCGTCATGGGGCCTATCCGCGAATAGGTCGCATCGACAACGGTATCGCCTTTCCAGAACAGCACGCGATTTTTGTTCGACGCTGCGCCGGCGCCGATCGACTCCTTGGCCCAGCCGTTCGGCCGATAGAAGGAATAGGCTCCATAAGCGCCGCTTGCGTCTTGAAAACGCAGTGCGCGCAGCGTGAGCGTGTCGCCGTTGCGCTTGTAGTCAGCGGATGCGCCGAAGGTGAAGCCGTACTCTTTCAGTGCAGCCGCGTTGGCCGGGTCGGCTTGCGCAGGGTCGGTGAGCGCCTTGATCGGTCCGGCGGCTTGCCATCCATCGAAAACCTCGGGCAGCAGAGCCTTGGGCGAGGGCGGAAGCATGATCGGCGTAGCCGACTGCTTCTCCTGCTGGGTCGTCGAGAACTTAGCCGGTGCCGTTTGTGAGTGCACAGTCAGCGCACTTCCGGCAAGCGCAAGTGAACCCATCAAAAGTACAAACCAACGCTTCAATCCAGCTCCCCGTTCTTCAAATCCGAGCCTTCTCGCAAAAGAGAACCCAACTTCAGAGTACACGCTCGCGCGGTGCCACTCTTCCTTTTGACACCCGCAAAGGCAGAAAGGTTCCAGCGCTACTCCACAGCCGGTTTCCATGGAGTGAAGCGCGGCAGCCAGCGCGGCACATGACGCTTGTAGGCGGGGTACTCCTCCGGATGCCGCCGCGTGAGCGTCGGCTCTTCATAGAAGCGGACAAACAGATGCATGCAGAGCCAGGCTCCAACAAGGAGTGTCACCATGTTCCGGCTCGCGAACAAGATCGATTCGCCGGCGAGACTTGTCCCCACCCCGAGATACATCGGGTTCCGCACGTGGCGATAAAGGCCGCTGACGACGAGATGCTCGGTGGGAGCCGTTGGAACCAGCGTTCCTCGCCCGATGCGAATAAAGCGGATGATCGATTCGAAGAGCGGTACGAGCCCAACCAGGACGAGCATGGCAGCGAGACAGATTTGCCAGAGCGGCTCATCAGGTGGAATGCGGAAGCGGGTCAACCAGTAAGGAATGTAGACCAGCAGAAAACCCGGACCGCCAAAGACAACAAACGAAACAGAGATGAGCACATTCCGCCGGCGCGCAGGCATGTCTCAGAGAGCGCCGGGTTCGGCAACCGGAGTAGGAGGCCACAGAATATTACCGAGCACTGGATACCGGCCTCCGTAGAAGACCAGCGCGTAATTGCGAATGCCGATGCAAAGCGGCCCGCCCAGACAGATACACGCGAAGAGAACAAAGGCAACAACGATCGCGATGCAGATGATCGTGGCGACAATCGCAGCTATATGGCCCAGAACCGCATGAAGCCCGGTGACGGCAAGTCCTCCAATGCCAGCCAGGACCAGCACAGGGATGATGAGCGCAATCACCATCGCGAAAAACACGGCGATGGGCAGGAGCACGCGAAGCACCGTATAGAGCAGAAACGGGCCCTTTTCCTGGGCGATATGCACGCGCACCGCAGCCCATGCCTCTCCGGCTGTGGCGTTGTCGAGGGCGATGTGCGGCAGCATGAAGTCGCGCAGAATCACATTGATCGCAATGGCTGCAAGTATCACAAGCAGGATCACCGGAATCAGCAGCAGAATCAGAGAGAGGACTGCGCCAACTGAAACCTGATCGGCCTGGCGGTCGTGAAAAAGGCGAACGAATCCGAAGACAAAGGGCACAGCAATGGCAGCCACAATGGCGATAAACCCAAGTCCTATTCCGATCGAGAGCAGGAAGTAGCGAAATGCCTGCTCCCGATAAAGCCGCCAGCCGGGACGGATCTGCCTGCTTTGGTGAATCAGGCAATAGAACAGAGCGAAGCGCAGCCGGACGATGAGATAGAACAGAGCGAAGGCCAACACAAAAACAGCAAGGCCGATCGCAATGAACGCAGGAATCCATGCCGGATTCCAGGCTGGATTGAACACCTGATTGAATTGAGACGGAAAACTTGCATTGTGCAGATGCGGAGCGCCATGACCGCCACCGGGAGAGCCGGCATTGAAGCCTCCCGACGATCCTTCCGTCAAGATTGCAATGAAGCACAGCTTCAAAAACGAGCCCCACTCGAACGGGCGAAAGAGCAGGCTTTTGGTGCGCTCGACGGCCGGGGAAATGGCTTGCGTAGCAGAGAAGACTTGCATAGCGACCTTTCCACGCCCCGCCAGCGTACCACAGAACCACGTGTTTCCAGCCCGCTTCGTTCCCTAGGTCAGGAACAGAAGTTCGAAGCGTTGTTCGAACCTCTATTCCTACCTGATCGACGCAATCCGCGGCAGATTTGGACAGAATGGTTCTTCACACAAATTCATACGCGCAGCTATTTCCCCACCTTCAAACTCCGATCCATCTCATCGACCCTCTGTTTGGCCTCTGTCAGATCGATCTGTTCCCACGAGCGCAGCAGTTCGATGGCATCTATCTTACGGCCCTGCAAAATCAGCGAGCGCAGCGATGATTCATCGCTGGCAAGGTTTGAAGGAGCAGTCGATATCGGAGAACCGCTTGCGGCGAGAAACTCGACGATCTCGTCGCGCACAGTCTCGTAATACTTGCGACCCCCACCGTACATATCTGAAGTGGGCACTCTGCTCGACGCCGTAATCACCGTCAGGCGATACATTGTAGTTCCTTTATCGCTGGGCATGGTGTCGAACCCGATATCCGCGATATCACTGAAAGGAATTTCGCCGGAAAAGACTTTGAAGAGCTTCCGTTTGCGCCAGAAAACCCTTCCGCGGCCTCGGTCGAAGACGAAGGTGGTCTTACGCAGATACACGGCAGCAAAAAGCAGCATGAAGCCAGCGCCAAATAGAAGCCCATGCTTTCCCGGCAGCGCTCCCGCAATCAGCATCGGTACACCGATGACAGCAAAAAGCGTGGAGAGAAACAAGCCGCTATCGGCTGTGACTAACTCACTCTGGGTCTGCTGTACGATCTTCATGCAGGATGCCTGCAGCCACTATCGCACGGATCGGCGCGCTTCAGCCGCACTTTGTACGCCGAGCACGTTACTTTGGCTGGCCCACCACGCATCAAACGCCGTCAGCGCCCGCTCGCACTGGATGCGGTGCCGCTCTTTTTTGTCGCGGATCTTCTTGCGCAGCTCTTCTTCGAGCGGCTCCAGAAGGTCGAAGGTGATATTCGCCGGCTGGAATCCTTTCGGATCGGCATGCGTGATGTAGTGCACCAGCGAACCGAGCGCTGTCGCACGCGGCACAGGAGCGGGCTCCTCGCCATGAACAACCGCAGCAGCCGCATAGAGCCCGGCCAGCATACCGGTGGCAATCGATTCTGTGTATCCCTCGACACCGGAGATCTGGCCGGCGAAGAAGAGGGCCGGCTCCTTCTTCAGTCGCAGGCTCTCATCCAGCAGAGCCGGAGCGCAGATATAGGTATTGCGATGAATCTGGCCGTAACGAAGAAACCGCGCATTCTCCAGGCCCGGAATGAGCCGAAGCACACGGGCCTGCTCGCCGTACTTGAGGTGATTCTGAAAGCCGACCAGGTTATAGCTGTCGGCGCGCAGATTCTCTTTGCGCAGCTGCACCACGGCCCACGGCGTTTTGCCGGTGCGCGGATCGCGCAAGCCCACGGGCTTCATCGGACCGAAGCGCAGCGTGTCGCGTCCGCGCCGTGCGAGCACCTCGATCGGAAGGCAACCCTCGAAATAATCAAGATTCTCCCATTCCTTTTCTTCGGCCGGCTCAGCCGCAACCAGCGCTTCGTAAAAGCGGTCGTACTCGGCTCGATCCATTGGGCAGTTGATGTAGTCGGCCGTCCCCTTGTCCCACCGCGCGGCAAAGTAGACGCGCTCCATGTCGATGGTCTCGGCGTCGACAATCGGCGAGATGGAATCGTAAAACGCGAGATGGCCGGAGCCGGTGAGCCGCTCGATCTCTTTGCTGAGCGCGTCTGAGGTAAGCGGCCCCGTCGCAAGGATCGTGATGCCTTCGCGATTCGATTCCAGACTCGTGACCTCTTCGCGAATCACCCGAATCGCGGGTTCAGTGGCAATCGCCTCTGAGATGCGCCGCGAGAAGTCGATGCGATCGACAGCGAGTGCGTGGCCTGCCGGCACTGCTGTCTCATCCGCAAGGCGCAAGAGAGCGGAACCCGCACGCCGCATCTCCTGCTTCAGCAGCCAGGGCGCTGTGTTCGGCGATTCGCTCTTGAGCGAGTTGGAGCAGACCAGTTCGCCAAAGTCTGTGGTCTGGTGCGCGGGCGTGAGCCGCGGTTTACCGTCCACCATGGCCCGCATCTCGTAGAGATCCACCTGGCAACCAAAGCGCGCCGCGGTCAGCGCGGCCTCCGGCCCGGCCAGGCCACCACCGATGACGCGAATCTTCACGGCGTGGTCTCCGCAGGCCTTGGCTCAACGGCGGTTCGAATGGTCCCACTTTCGCCCCCAGCGAGCGCTTTGAGCGCTTCGCCGCTCACTCGCACGTTGCGCCACTCATCCAGAAACTCGGCCCCCATGGCCGCGTAGAAGTCGATAGCCGGCGTATTCCAGTCCAGAACCTCCCACTGCAAACGCTCGCAGCCCTTCTCGACGGCGACTGCCGCCACCTGTTGCAGCAGCGCCTTGCCGATGCCGCGGCCGCGCAGTTCCGGCTCTACGAAGAGATCTTCCAGGTAAATGCCAGGCCGGCCCATCCAGGTGGAGTAGTTGTAGAAATAGAGCGCAAAGCCGGCCGGTCTTCCGTCGTGCTCGGCAATCAGGCATTCATAAAAGGGGTGCGGGCCGAAACCGTCGCGCAGCAACCCCTCTTCCGTGGCGGAAACTGCGTCAGGCGCCCGCTCATACGCGGCCAAGGCGCGGACAAAGGCAAGAATCTGTTTTACGTCTGCCGCTGTGGCCGGGCGAATCGTCGTAGCCATGCCTCTATTTTAGAGTGTGATACGCGGCACGCAGAGTTGCTCCTCGGCGGCACTAGGATGAATGGGAGATCGCTCTCGGATGCAACCCTGGCTGAACTCCATCCGTCCACTCATGTGGGGCCAAGCAGGAAACAGCCAGGCAACAAAGCATTTGCAGCACTTCGCCCTCAGTTCCTCTTGTCGAGGAGACTGGCTTGGATTTAACGTTGGTTTTGCTATGAATTGAAGTCTCGGAGTGGAGATTTCCGAGCGCGCACGGCACAGCCGCGCTCTTAAGGAGAACAACTATGAAACGCAACTGTTCATTTTGGCTGGGCGCCGTCGCAGGCCTGCTGGCATTTTCCCTTTCGCCGGCGTTTGCGCAGGCCCCGGCAGCGGCGGCTGCTGGCACAACCGGCAAGGTTCACGGCCACGTGACCAACCCTACCGGCCAGCCGCAGGGCGCCGGTTCGGTGAGCCTCTCCACCGACGGCGGCAATACCCTTAAATTCACCTTCCCGGTAGACGCGAATGGCGACTACTCCGGTGAAGCGGCGCCCGGCACCTACTCCGCGATCTACCGCGCTCCCGACACGCCACCCGGAAAGATGGTCGACGACCTTCCGAACGTGAAGGTAGTAGCTGGGCAGGACGTCGTCGCCGATATCGACATGTCGCGGCAGGCTTACATCGACAAGATGCCCGAAGATCAGAGAAAACAGCTCGAAGATCTGAAGAAGGCAAACGCGGAGGCCCTGAAAGCCAACGTCGTGATCACCCACCTGAATGCCGATCTGAAGGTTGTGGCTCAGGACAAGAAGGATATCGATACGGCTCCAGCCACAGCCCAGCAGCAGTTGGGTGCATCCGCCGCGAAGGCGGATGTCGACGCCAAAACGGCAGAGATTCGCTCTGCCAAGTACGCCGACATCGAGAGCATGATGTCGAAGGACACGCAGGCCAAGCCCGACGAAGCCTTGCTGTGGGCCAATCTGGGCTACGCGCAGGGCGGCGAAAAGAAGTACGACGACGCCATCACCTCGTACAAGAAGGCCGTCGACCTCGAGACCGCCTCAAAGAAGCCGCGCATGGAAATCATCGGCGTGGCGCAAGCCGGGCTGGGCGAAGTCTATGCGCGCACCGGCAAGGTTCCTGAGGCCAATGCCGCTTATGACGCGGCAGCCAAGGCCGACCCGACCCGCGCGCCTCTCCACCTGCGGAACGAGGCCGTGATCTTCTTCCAGGAGCACAACACGACGGCACAGGTGGCGGCAGCGGACGAAGCCATCAAGGTCGATCCCAATGATGCGATCCTCTACTACATCAAGGGACAGGGACTGATCCAGAACGCCACTATCGATCCCAAGACCCAGCGGATCGTTCTGCCCGATGACTGCACCGCGGCCTATCAGAAGTACCTTGATCTGGCGCCCACCGGCCCGTACGCCCAGGAAGTTGCCGGCATTCTGTCGCAGGCAGGCCAGAAGGTCAGCTCGTCATTCAAGGCCGGCAAAGGCAAGTAGCCTCGGCTGAATTCACCCGATCCGATTCAAAGATGGGGCGTCCGCCGAGCGGGCGCCCTTTCTATTTGCTCGATGCCCCGTTTACTCTCATACGCCGCGCCGAGTGCCGCAACCTCTACAATGCAATCCGTGAGCTCCGTTCTGCCCAGCTACGACGAAGCGGCTGCGCTGGTCGCGTCCTATGCAGCCAAACTAAGCTGCCGCCGGCCTCCGGAATGCGTTGAGCTGAGCCAGGCAGCCAGCCGCGTCCTCGCTCAACCTCTGCGCGCCGACCGCGATCAGCCCGCATTTGCCCGCTCTACACGGGATGGCTACGCCTGCCGCGCGGCTGAGGCCTCCGCTCATACGCAACTTGCGATCGCCGGCTCGACCCGCGCCGGCGACGCTCCCGGCGGGCCGCTGCCGCCGCAGGCTGCCTGGGAGATCATGACCGGCGCACCGGTTCCCGGGGGCGCGGACGCCGTCATGATGCTGGAGCACGTCGAAGCTCGCGACGGCAGTGTGCGACTGTTGCCGCCGCGAACCATCGCTGCGGGCGAAAACATCGTAGCTCAGGGTGCGCAGGCCCGCGCAGGCGATGAACTACTGCCCGCCGGCATCACCATCGGCTTTGCGCAGATCGCATTGGCCGCCTCCTGCGGATGCGCAAGGCTCGAAGTCTATCCTCGGCCGCGTGTGGCTATCCTCGCTACAGGCGATGAGATCGTTCCGGTGGAATCCGAACCAGCTCCCGGCCAGATTCGCAATTCGAACGGGCCTATGCTGGCTGCTTTGGTCACCGAAGCTGGCGGCAAGCCCTGGGTTCTCCCTTCTGCAGCCGACAATGTAGAAGCCCTGGATGCAGCTCTGGCTCAAGCCGCCGAAGCTGACCTGCTGCTGATCACCGGAGGTGTATCGGCAGGCAAGTTCGATCTCGTGGAGCCCGCGCTCACTCGCCGCGGTGCGCGCTTTCACTTCACCGGAGTGCGCATGCAGCCCGGCAAGCCGGTGGTCTTCGGCGAGATGCCGGCCACAAAACACCTCCAAAACCAGAACGGCACGAAGTGCTGCTTTGGGTTGCCGGGGAATCCAGTCTCGTCGGCAGTGACGTTTCTGCTCTTTGCGGCGCCGGTGCTGGCGGCATTGAGCGGCAGGCGCGATCACGGACCGCGCTTCGCCCTCGCCCGGCTGGCCCTGGAAGTCAAAGGCAAGCCGAGCCTCACACGCTTTCTGCCCGCTCACTGCACCTTCGCCGGCGAACTACCCGAGGTGACGCAGGTCGAGTGGCAGGGATCGGGCGATCTCGCCGCGATGGCACGTTCGAACTGTTTCCTGGTTGTGCCCGAAGATGCCGGCCCGCTCGCGGCAGGGTCGATTGTCCGCATTCTGCTCTCTTGAGGATCTATGCCTGAACCCGCAAAGCTTTCCCATTTCGACGAAACCGGCCAGGCCTCCATGGTCGATGTGAGCGGCAAACAAGCCTCAAGGCGAACCGCGATGGCCTCGGCCTTCGTCGAGCTGTCCGCTGCCGTGCTGGCCGCCTTGCCGGCAAATCCCAAAGGCAATCCACTCGAAGTGGCGCGCTTTGCCGGAATCCAGGCAGCCAAGCGTACCTCCGAGCTGATTCCGATGTGTCACCCGCTCGCTTTGACCCATGTGGACGTGCAGGCCGAGATTGCCGAAGGCGGCGTGCGCATCACGGCGACCGTGGCAACGGTTGGGCCTACCGGTGTTGAGATGGAGGCTCTCACCGCGGCCTCGGTAGCTGCCCTCACCGTCTACGACATGACCAAGGCGCTCGACAAAGGCATCGTCATTCGCGAGGTGCGTCTGGAATCCAAATCCGGCGGCAAGAGCGGCGATTTTTCCCGTGCTGCTGCCGGAGCGTGATCCTGCGCGCTCATCGACAGCGCGAGTTCTCCACAACTTGCCCCGGCGTGGTGGCCCCTCGTATCATCCGGCAAGAGCACTGCAATCATGAGCGAAGAGCAAAAACAGCCATGAGCCAAACAGAAAATGTGACTGGCTTGCGGGTCAAAGGCCGGCTGATGTCTGCCTCCGAGATCGAGCGCACGCTGGTGCGGCTGGCCCACGAAATCGTGGAAAAGAGCAACGGCAGCCCCGACCTGGCCCTCGTCGGCATCAAGCGCCGCGGAGTTCCGCTCGCCGAGCGGCTCGGCAAGCTCATCTCTACCATCGAAAAGCGACCTGTCGAAACGGGCATGCTCGACATCCAGTTCTACCGCGACGATCTTTCCACTGCCGGCGTCCGTCCCGTCGTCACCCCCGGCTCCATTGGCTTCGAGGTCGAAGGCCGCGATGTCGTCATCTGCGACGACGTGCTTTATACCGGCCGCACCATCCGCGCTGCGTTGGATGCGCTCTTCGATCATGGCCGTCCGCGCCGCGTGCAGTTGGCTGTGCTCATTGACCGCGGTCATCGCGAGCTGCCCATTGAGGCCACCTATGTGGGCAAGGTCGTGCCCACAAGCAGCCGCGAGATCATCGAGGTCAAGTTCCAGGAGATTGATGACACCGAGCAGGTGCTGCTCGTGGAAAAGGTCGGTTGAGGAAGAGCTCTACAGCAGCGGCAGTGAGCAGAACGGTTCGGCCCTGGAAGGGCCGATGGACAATAGCCCAGGGCAAGCGAAGCGGGTCCCACGAACAGGTCTTCGTTCGTGGGGAGCGAGCGCAGCCCTGGGAAGAAGGCAGACCAGGAAAGATTTCTAGCCCCGGAGAGGCGACGCGAACTCTATCACCGACCGAAGATGTTACCGATGGCTGACAGCCACGATCTCACAGCACGTTGTTTGAACCTCACCGGAGCCGGCGCTCCGTGAAAGACTCCGCATGATCCAGGCCGCAGCACGCCGCACGCTCCGAACTCCGCCCGCTCCTGCATCCGCATTCCCTCATCATCCTGGTTCCCTGCTCTCAATTCTGGACCTCAGTGTGGAGGACGTGAGCCGCTTGCTCCTGCGGGCTACGGAACTTGAGCATGAAGATCCGTTAAAGCGCGACCGCATCCTGGCCAAGCGGCGCATCGCTCTGCTGTTCTACGAGTCCTCGACGCGGACGCGCACGAGCTTTGAGCTGGCCGCCAAGGCGCTCGGCGCAGATACCACGCTGGTTTCGAATCTCAGCTCCAGCATTGAAAAGGGCGAGTCGCTCAAAGACACGGGCCTGACGCTCCGCGCCCTGGGCGCTGAAGCCATCATTCTGCGGCATAACTCGTCGGGCTCGGCCTGGCTGCTCGAAGAATCGACTCATTTGCCCGTGCTGAACGCCGGCGACGGCATGCACGAGCATCCCACCCAGGCCCTGCTCGATCTGCGCACGATTCTTAATCACTTCGACCCGGCCACAAAGCTTTGTCATCCCGAGCGAGTCCGCGCCAGCGGCCGAGCCGAGGGATCTGCGGTTCCCATCAAAGCCGATACTCTGTCCGGCGTCACCGTCACCATCGTCGGCGACATTCTGCACAGCCGCGTGGCCCGCTCGAACATGCTGCTGTTGCCGCGCCTTGGCGCGCGTGTGCTGCTCTGCGGCCCAAAAGAGCTCTTGCCAGAGATGGCTGCGCGATCGGCTTCTGGTGTCGAGATCGAGCGTGACTTTGAAAAAGCCATGCGCGCATCGCAAACCATCATGATGTTACGGATTCAGGCCGAACGGCTCGCGGGCCTGCAACTCGATCTCGACGAATACAAAGCGCACTATCAGCTCACCGGCCAGAAACTTGCCGCACATGCGCCGAACGCGATCGTGATGCACCCCGGCCCCATCATCCGCGGCATGGAGATCACCGCCGGCGTTGCCGACGGCCCGCAATCCACAATCCTCGAGCAGGTGACGCACGGGCTGGCGATTCGCATGGCGGTCGTCGAGCGCGCGCTCCTGGCGCCTGCAGGAGGCCGTGCATGACCGCTCTCGCCATCCGCAACGGCCACCTCGTCGATCCCGCCGCCGGCGTCGACACCGCCAAAGACATTCTGCTCAAAGATGGCCGCGTCGCCGAGATCGCCGGACCGGGCAAGCTGAAGCAGGCCAATGGCGCGGAGGTTCTCGACGCGACCGGTCTCGTCCTCGCGCCGGGCCTGATCGATATCCACGTGCATCTCCGCGAGCCGGGCCAGGGCTACAAAGAGACCATCGCCACCGGAACTGCCGCTGCGGCGGCGGGCGGGTTCACTGCCGTGGCCGCGATGCCGAATACGATGCCCGTGAATGATTCGGCCGAGGTCACGCGCTGGATGCAGGCTCCGGAACGTGGCGCGCAGGTACGCGTCTTTCCCATTGCCGCTGCGACGCGCGGGTCAAAAGGCGAAACCATCAATGACTTCGCCGCGCTCAAGTCCGCCGGCTCCGTTGCCGTCACCGACGATGGCCGGCCGATTCTGAAAGACGGCGTAATGCGCGAGACTCTCGCCGCCGCAGCGCGCGTGGGCCTCACCGTGATTCAACATGCAGAAGACACGCGGATGACGCAAGGCGCGAGCATGAACCTCGGTCCGGCATCTTTTCGACTGGGTCTGCGCGGCATGCCGTCCGAAGCCGAATCCAGTCTCGTCGAGCGCGATATCCGGCTCGTGGCCGAGTTGCGCGACGCGCATCCGCACCTGCACGTGGCCCACACTTCCACCGCTGCGGCTGTCGCTGCCGTGCGCCAGGCACGGCGCAATGGGCTGCGCGTAACCTGCGAGGTCGCTCCGCATCATTTTCTGCTCACCGAGGAGCACGTCGGCCTCTACAACACGCACGCCAAGATGAATCCTCCGCTGCGTTCAGCTGCTGACCGCGACGCGATGATCGAAGGCATTCTCGATGGTGTGGTCGACGCGATCGCTACAGATCATGCACCGCATGCACAGCACGAAAAAGAAGTCGAATTCGAACACGCGCCTAACGGCATCACCGGTCTTGAAACCGCACTCGGCCTCTGCCTGCGCTGGCTGCATAAAGAGTGGAAGATGCCTCTCGGCCGCGTGCTGAGCCTGTTGAGCGCGCAGCCCGCCGCGCTGCTCAATCTCAAAGGCCGCGGAACGCTCACGGTCGGCAGCTACGCCGACGTCGTTGTCTTCGATCCCAAAGCCGAATGGACGTATCGCGCGACGGAATCGAAATCGAAGGCCAAGAACACGCCTTTCGACGGCTGGACCATGCAGGGCAAAGTGCGCTGGACTGTCTGTGAAGGCCGCGTGGTCTACGCGAATCCGGCCGCTGCAAGTTAGTCTCCCCGGCACAGACGCTCAGCTCGGCAGCCTACTCCCACTCGACGGCATCCAACCACGCCAGGCGGTGAATACGATGCTCACGATACCGGTGGCTTTGCTCTATGCGGACTGGGCTCTGTTTCTGATGCGGCTGATGGTCGCGGCGGTCTTTGGAACCAGCGGCTTCAGCCATCTGAAATCGCCGCAGCAGCGCGCAGAGAGCCTGGGCCTGAGCGTAGGTTTCACCGTTTTTTTAGGTGCGGCAGAGCTGGCCGGGGCAATCGCGCTGGTTGTGGGATTTCTCCCGCAATGGGCCGCGCTGGGTCTGATCCTCATCATGTTCGGCGCGATCTACATGAAGATCGCGAAATGGAAGACCGGCTTCTGGGGCGAAAAGTCCTCCGGCTGGCACTATGATCTGCTCTTTGTCGTCATGAACCTGGTGATTCTGTGCACAGGCGGCGGCCGCATCGCGCTGATGCCCGCATAAAGCCGCGAACGCTTTAGTGCAACGAATCCCCCGGATGCTCCGGAATGCCCGGCTCATCGAGAATCTGCACAGCCGTCGCGGGCCCCAGATCAGCCCAGTCCTGCAGCACCCACACTACCTTTTTCTCGGGAGTCACTTCGACCAGCTGCGGCCCATGACTCTTGCCGCCGCGTGAGCAGATGATCGTGTTGCCATTCGCAAGCCGCGTGGCCGACTGCGCGTTCTCATAACGATACTCAGCGGGCAGCTCGTCCGGCTTGACCTCCCATACGGTCTCGCCCTTCGAATTCACCTCGCGCGTCTCCACATCGTGCTCGTCGGTGATGAGTGTGTTGCCGTTCTTGAGCCGGACCGCCGCCCACGGCGAGCGGATCTCGTAACTCCAAACTGGGTTGAAGTGCTTGTCGTATTCAATCACCTTGCCCATCTCGAGAAACGGGACGAGATACGTGCCCTGCGCCGTGTAGCGCACGCGCCGGAACTGCGCATGCACTGTCTTCTTGTCCGTAAGGCTCGGCGCAGACAGTTCATGCTGCACCTCGATCTTGTTGGTCCGGATATTCATCACGATCAGCTTCGGCGGCAGACCGTTCTCGATGAAGAGAACCTTGTCTTTGCCGATCGGCTGGCAGGTGTGGATCTCCGTCCCCTCCGGCGCGTCATAACGCCAGACCACACGTTTGTCGGGCGTGATCTCGGCAACGTACTGCATGCGGCTGAAAAGAACATTGCCGTTCGAAAGCATCCAGGCATCGTCGTACTCCCAGCCCGGACCGGTGGAATACGTCCACACAATCTTGCCGTTCTCGATGAGCAGCAGCTTGTTGTAGCCCTCGCCGAGATAGAGCATCGTGTGCTGCGCAAGCCCATCGCCCGGCAATCCAGCGGGCGTCGGCGCGGCAGGCTTGAGCGGAGAAACTTCGGTCTCCGAAGGGGCCATAGCCGGGACGTTCGGTGCGGTGAAGAGCGGCAGCACCTTCAGCAAAGGCGCCTTTATCGCAGCACTCACCTCATTTCGAGAAAAAGCGATAACCAATAGGAGAAGCACGCCGGTGGAGAAAAACGCGATGCGAACAGTTGTTCTGCCAAAGGCCCGGTTCTCTATAAATGTTTTCATCCCTCATTCCTTATGCAAATCCGCAACGGCGCAAGTATATCCCGCAGACACGGCCATACTGAATCGTGATGGACCCGATGCCGGGCGTCTGCTGCATCACGATTTCCGCTTGCTAGAACAAGCTGCGACTCCCTATGCTGGCCGGGGACCGCTCCGGCGTCCAGACGCGAGGCAGAATGAACAAGAGAGAATTTTTAAAATCAACGGGAGCGCTTGTGGCGGGGAGCATGATGCCGCGATTGTCTGTCGGGCAACCGCCACTGGTTGCGCCGCGCACCAACTGGTCAGGCAACCTGACCTACAGCACCAGCAATCTGCAAACGCCGGGCACTGTCGACGAGCTGTGCTCGTTGATCAAGGGCAGCCAGAAGCTGCGCGCACTGGGCTCGCGCCACTCCTTCAACTCGATCGCGGACAGCAAATACGAACAAGTCTCCCTCGCGCGGCTCACCAACATCACCCTCAATGAAAGCGCACACACGGTGACGGCCGAAGGCGGTGTGACTTACGCGTCGCTCGCTCCCTGGCTCGACGCGCGCGGCTACGCCGTGCACAATCTCGCCTCTCTGCCCGGCATCACCATCCCCGGCGCGTGCGCCACGGCTACCCACGGGTCAGGCCTGCGCAATGGCAATCTGGCTACGGCTGTTGCGGCGGTTGAATTCGTCGCTGCGAACGGTGAGTTGGTCCGCCTTTCGCGCGCGCAGGACGGCGACAAGTTTCTCGGAGCAGTCGTAGGCCTCGGCGCGCTCGGTGTGATCGCACGCATCACGCTCGATGTGCAGCCCACCTACAAAGTGGCGCAGTCGGTCTATCAGAACCTGAACTTTGACGAACTCGGCCGCAACTTTGATGCGATCTTCGGGAGCGGCTATAGCGTCAGTGTCTTCACCGACTGGCAAAATCACCGCGGCACACAAGTGTGGATCAAAAAGCGCCTCGGCGCGGGCTACTCCGGCGATTCCATCCAGTGGCCGCAGCAGTTCTACGGAGCCACACTGGCGAAGGAGAAGCTGCATCCGATCGGCGGCCATCCTGCGAAGAGCTGCACAGACCAGCAGGGCATCCCCGGCCCATGGTACGACCGTCTGCCACACTTCCGCATCGGCCAGACACCCTCAAGCGGCCAGGAACTGCAAACCGAATATCTCGTGCCCCTCGAGCACGGACACGACGCAGTGCTGGCAGTCGAAAAGCTGCGCGACCACATCACGCCGCATCTGTTCGTCACCGAGCTGCGCACCATCGCCGCCGATCATCTGTGGATGAGCACAGCCTACGAGCGGCCCTCGCTGGCCATTCATTTCACATGGAAGCCGGAGTGGCCCGCCGTGCGCGCTGTGCTGCCGATGATTGAAGCGCAGCTCAAGCCATTCGCGCCGAGGCCGCACTGGGGCAAGCTCTTCACCTTACCCCCGGCGCAGCTTGAGACGCATTACACTCGGCTCAAGGACTTCAAAGCGCTGATCAGCCAATACGATCCGCAAGGCAAATTCCGGAACGATTTTCTCACCACGAATCTATACACGAGCTGAGGAGCTTCAGCCCTTGCGCCGGTAGAGAATCTGGAACTCATACCCGGCGTTGGCCGGGAAGAGCCCCGCCACATGGCGCAGACGCTCTGCAAGAGCAGGCGCAGCGAGCAGTGGATACTCGCGCTCGCGCAGATCGTGATAGTCGAAATCGACGGCCAGTGACAGCATGTAGATGGCGAGCGCGTCAGAGAAAGACGCCTCGAAAAAACTGTTGCGCGCACGCTCGTCGATAGCCTTGCCGCGGCCATCGCGCGCCACCCCGTCCTGTGACCGGCGGCGCCCCTCCCAGGCATCCTGACTCGTCTCGCCGCGCACCTGGCTTTCGGCCTGTGACCATACCAGCGAAGCAAAGCTCTCCGGCACGCCTGCAGCTTCCACAAAGTTGTGCGCCACATTGATGAAGAACTCGAAGGCCAGCCCAAAGCGGTCTTCCACGAGACGCGTCGAGATAAACACCGCCTCCGTCGTCCCAAAAGCGGCATTGCGATGGCAGACGGCACGATCGCCAAGATCGACGCTGTAAGACGGCGCGATCAGGGTCTCGCCCGTATCTGCAATCGCCAGGGGCACAAAGTAGTAAGCGCGCTGATTCAGCGCGGCAGAGAGCGCAGCAGGCACTGCACCCACGAGGCGTTCGAGATCCGCCTCGGCAATGCGCGTTTCGCCCCACGCCGCGTAATGGATTCCATTCGCGGCTTGAAGCACATCCACCTGCGTGGCCACCTTCTCCGCTTGCCACAGGTCAATTTGTGCAGTGCTGGCCATCAGTACGGCTCTCCAGTTCAGGCTGCGTTTCCCGGCCTCATACAAGGCGGCTTTTTTCTTAGAGAAAGGCCACTCAGGCGTTGCGGCTCCGCTCCAGGGTTAACGGAGAGCCGCACCAGCGATTATTCTAGATGAGAAGGGTCAGGTGGGAAGGATGGCATCCGCGCATACAGCACACCACACAGGAAAGGTTCTAGGCTTTCCGCTCGAGGGCTTCAGTCTCTTCCAGAGCCTGTTGCTCTCTCTTGCCGCAGGCTTCTTCACCTTCTTCGCTACAACCTGTATCGCGATCTTCGCGTTGCTCGGCTGGAATCTGCTGCGCGGACACTCAGTGAACTTTGCCGACACCTACCGCTACGTCGGCCTCCCCGCAGGCCTGCTGGTGTTGGTCGTCGCGCTGCCGTTTTTCCTGGTGCTCTGGGTGCGAGCCAAAGTGCGGAAATAAAAAATAGCCGCCAATTTCTTGGCAGCGATCTTTTTCCTCTCGTTTGTGTACAGTTACATGCCCGCCGGCTTCGGATTTTCAGGATCGAACTTCGCCACCTGAATCTTCTTCGCCAGCCCCAGCTTCGCCAGTAGCCAGATGCCCCAGAAGTTCGGATCGATCTCGTACCAGGTGAGGCCATGGCGCGCCGAAACCGGATGCGCATGATGGTTGTTGTGCCAGCCCTCGCCGCCGGTCAGCAAAGCCACCCACCAGCTGTTGCGTGAGTCGTCGCGGGTCTCGAAGCGGCGACTGCCCCAGAGGTGCGTCGCCGAGTTCACCAGCCACGTCGCATGGAGCCCCAACGTCACGCGCAGAAAGCCGCCCCACAGCACCATGCCAACGGCATTCGCCCATCCGCCGAAGTACCAACCGCCGGCAAACAGCAGAACGCCGGTGATCGAAATCGGCAGCCAGTGATACTTGCTCAGCCACATATGAAAACGATCCCGGCGAAGATCAGGGGCATAGCGTCCCAGCGTCTCAGCCTGCGCGTGCAACGCCTCGCCAAACAGAATCCATCCGGTATGTGCCCAGAAGGTGCCCTCGCGCGGCGTATGCGGATCGCCTTCCTGGTCGCTCAGCTGATGATGGACGCGATGTGTAGCCACCCAGAACATCGGCCCGCCCTCCATCGAGAGCGTTGCGCACACCGTCATTGCATATTCCAGCCACTTGGGCACGAGGTATCCGCGATGCGTCAGCAGGCGGTGATAGCACATCCCGATACCCACGTTGATGGCCAGCACATAGAGCACGGCGGACACCGCCAGACGCTGCCAGCTGAAAAAGAATAGTGCAGCGAGCGCCCCGGCGTGAAACATTGCCATGAATGCCACAGTGAGCCAGTTCAGGCCTTCGGCCTCCGTCGCAGTGCGCCCCATACGCACCTGCTGCCGCGCAGAAACGGTATGAACCGTATGCGTCGAGGCTGCTATCTGCGTGGTTTCTATTGAATCGGTTGAGCCTTCAGTTGGGGTCGTGACGGGGGGGGCGGTTACCACAGATGCCATTCGTTCAAAAATCCTTCGAAAGTGGCGGCGAGCCCACTCTACCGCAATTGTATAGGAGAAAAAGACTGATTCTCCTCGGACTTGGTCCTACTTTTGTTGCAGCGTTCCCGCAGCGGGCAACGACCAGGACATCGTCTGGGAAACTTGGTGGTCATCTCTACGCTGTTACCGCTGGTTGCACCCATCGCATTCCCCTGTAACCCCTCTGGGAGCCTGTGCAGGCTCTTCTGCCTTGACAGATCAATCACGAATGTTATGTTCAACATAGCGGGAGGTCGCTCTACACCCGCGGCATAAGCACTAGAAAAAATGAATAGGGGAAAAATCATATGATGGCATCAGCCAGCTTACTTGCTCTCTTTGCCTTGCAGGTTCCAGAGGGCGGCGCTCCGTGGATGTACTTGCTGCTCGCAAGCTCGGTCTGCGCAGGGGCGATGGTCTTCGCCAGCCGCATGCGCCAGCGCACGAATAATTAACCTATTTCGGGCCCGATAGAATTCCGCAATTTCTTTCAGCTCGAAACGCCAACCTGGTTTCCTTGTGCGGTCCATGCGCAAGTTCTGGCCGTGCGTCCATCCAGCTCACGTGAAAAGGGCCAGCAAGATGGCCTCTTATTCATTCATCGCAGCTAACGCATTCCCACCGCTGACGAAAACCTTCGTGGCTTGGCCGCGGAGCACGCGATAGAGCGCGAACTGGCGCTGCGTCGCTCCGCGCAGCTCAAAGAGCAGCTCGCCGCGGTTATCCGCCATCGCATCGACCGCGTCCACCAGCCGCATGCGCGGCTTGTCGTCCAGGTGCGCTCCGTCCGTCACATTCTTGATCAGCACGACGAGGTTGCCATAGAGATCGGGCTGCGCAACCAGGGTTACAAACTTCTCCTGCGCACCCGTGCCCGCCGTCCGCGCCGAAAGCACGATGGTCGCTCCTGAGCCATAGGCGAGCTCTAAGACGCGGAACTGCTCGTCGACAAGTGGTTCGGGCTGAGGCGGAAGCGTGAGTTGCGTTTTTTGCACGGTTCCATGTGCAGTCCCAGTCGCCTTCTTCACCGGCGGTTTGGCAGGGGCGGGAGGCGGGTTCAGGCCGAGCGCGTTGCGTGCCAGATCTTCGAGCTGAGCCTTGTATTTGGCCTGGTCTTCCGGATTGGCCCAGGAAAAGCTCCAGATGTGCTCGGGCGTGTCCCGCGAGTCAGAGACCGCAACAGCCTGCTGCATGTCCGGAGGAAGGCCCGCCAGCGTCGGCACCTGCGTCGGCGTCATGCCGGGCCCGCTATCGGTCGACTTGCCGCGGACGAGGCGCGGGCGGTTGGGATCGGCGACCTCAGGGAGAGAAGAAACCGTTCCTCCATCCTCATCATTCTTTTTCTGGAGCTTCGGACGGTCGGGATCGGTGCCGCTCGATGCGCCGCCACTGGAAGCGTCGGTTGGGTTCTTGTGCAAAGTGGGCCGGTCGGGGTCAGGTGCGGATCCGGAGCCGCTCCCAGAACTTGCATCGCCCGAACCGCTATCGGCCGGGTGATGCAGCGTCGGCCGGTCAGGGTCGGGCGGAGGACCCTGGCTGCCTGACCCCGACTTCGATCCGGAACTCGAACCGGACCCGCTCGGCTTCTCGTCGGCGTGCGCTTTACGGTGCAGAACCGGCTGATCACTTGCCACGTCCTCGTCGTCCGTCAGAGCGATGGGAGGCGTAACCGTTTTGGGAGTTGGCAACGGCTTCCAGCTTCCGTAGCCTACCCAGGAGCCTTGTTCCATCGCGGCATTCTGGATTACGTAGAGTCCTGTGTTCTTGCCATTCTGCTTGAGCAGGTACTCCACCTCGCCTTCGAGAGCCAACGGCTCGGGATGCGCCATGTAGACGCTGCCATCCTGCAACTGCTGGCCGTCAAAGACGGTTATCGGAATGATGCGGCTCGCCTTCGGATGCTGCTCGTCGCCGGTCCACTCCAGCACCGCGATGGAGCGAAGCTCCTGTGAATCCTTCGATTTTGTCACCTGGCCTGGATACTGCGCCGAAGTGGCCGAGGCGCACGCGCAGAGCACCGCCGTCAGCGCAATCTCTCCGATGCTGAAAACTTTCGTTGCCTGCGATGACACGTGCTGCTCCCCTCGTCAATAATCAATCCTGACGGCAGCATATAAGTCTGCCGTGCTCCGCCCTACATCCCAGTCCTGAGGATAGTCTCAATGGAACTCAACAAGAAAGTCGCCGACTTCACCCTTCAGACCGATGAAGGCCAGACGGTCAGCCTCTCCCACTACGCCGGAAAACCTGTGATCCTCTTCTTTTATCCGCGCGCCGATACGCCCGGCTGCACCATCGAGGCCTGCGGCTTTCGCGATACCTTCCAAAAACTTCAGGCGGCAGGCGCGATCGTATTAGGCATCTCCCGCGATACGGTGAAGGATCAGGCGAAATTCAAGGCCAAATATGACCTGCCGTACACCCTCCTTGCTGATGTAGACGAGAAAGTCTGCAATCAGTTTGGCGTGCTCAAGGAAAAGAACATGTACGGCAAAAAAGTGATGGGGATCGAGCGCACCACCTTCGTCATCGGCCCCGATCAGACGCTGCTGCATATCTTTCCCAAGGTCACCCCGGAGGGCCACGCCGAAGAGGTATTGGCTCTGATTAAGGAATGGAACAAGACACACAAAAAGTAAAACGCACTCGCGCCCTGACTTCCCGTGCCATGACTTCCCGTGTCCCGTCCTTTTCGCGCCCTCTGCGAAAAGGGCGGGAGAGCACAACTGCCGATCCCGCAAAGCGCACGCCCGGTCATCTGTTCTCTCGCACCTTTTTCGAGGACTCACCCGAGCACGTCGCTCCCCGCCTGCTCGGCAAGATCCTCGCCCATCGCACTCGGGCTGGCTGGCTCGCCGGACGCATCGTGGAGGTCGAGGCCTATCTCGGCCCGCACCACGGCACGCCCGATCGCGCGGCGCACTCCCATCGCGGCCCTACGCCACGGAATCAGGTTCTTTTCGGACCGGGCGGGTTCGCCTACGTCTATGCGATCTACGGCCTCTATTTCTGCATGAATATCACTTGCGAGGTCCACGGCCTCGCCGGCTGTATCCTGCTTCGTGCTCTGGAGCCCCTCACGGGCCTCGGCCAGATGGCCAAGAATCGTGGTCTCGACGTAGACGCGAAGCCAAGCCAGCTCACATCCGGTCCGAGCCGTCTCTGCCAGGCGCTGGGACTGACGCGCCCCACGCATAATGGCATTGATCTGCTCGATCCCGCTTCGCCGCTGCAGGTGCGAGACGACGGGTTCGCAGTCGGGAAGGTGATGATTACGCCGCGCATCGGCATCCGCCACGCCGCCGATCTTCCGCTGCGCTTTGCTGTGCCTGAACATGGTTGTGTCTCCGGTCCCAAGACATTGAAGGGCAAATGCATCTTTCTCCGGTAAAATTTCGTCCATCCAATGAAGCCATCTCACAATGGAGAGGAAATCTGTACGTGAAAAAGCCTTCTCTTGCTTCCCCGGCCGCGGCAGCTCTGTTTGCCGCAACTCTCTTTACCTCCATCAGCTTTGCCCAGGCTCCTCCAACGGATGGGCCTCCTCCGCAAGGAGCGGGCCCGAACGCGCCGCGCAACTATCCGAAGCCGACCAACCTGAAGGTTTTGCCCAAGGACCTGACCGGCAAGCAGGTGCACGAGATCATGGAAGGCTGGGCCGGCGCGCTGGGGGTGCACTGCGACAAATGCCACGCGGCCGATCCGAAAAACATCGGCCCCAACGGCCGGCCGCGGCTCAACTTCGCCTCGGATGAGAAAGATGAAAAGAAGATGGCGCGGATCATGTACACCATGACCGAGGTGGACAAGAAGGACTACGTAGCCAAAGTGGCAGACATGGACAAGATGGACGAGCCAGCGCCTCCGCTCACCTGCGGCACCTGCCATCGCGGGCATCTCGATCCGGAGAAGTTCATTCCGCCACCGGAGCATCCGCCGCAAGGCGCACCGGGAGCCATGCCCGGCATGCAGCACTGAGAAGGCAGCGAGTCAGCAGGCCAGCAAGTTGGCGCCCGCTACGCGGACATTAGCAGAATTGGTGAAGGTTAGTTTTGCGGCCGGCGGGTACGGGCCAGCAAGCGCGCGCTGAGTGCCGCGCCGGCTACCGCAAATATCAGAAGGGCAGCTACCAGAAAGCTGAGCGCGCAGAGGACGCCGCCTGCACGGCCCTCCGGCGAGAGCATCCAAGATTTCGTCAAGGCGATGGTCTGCGCATCTACGCCCATCGAGGCCCACTGCTGGCTCATCTGCTGGTTCACCAGCGAATCCCAGAAATCGTCGAAGATTTTGCCGGAATGGAACCAGTAACGCGCGGCATAGAGCATGATCGCTGAGGCCGCCGCGGCCGTCCATCCGCCTAGAATGCCGGTGACCAGGCCGATGCGCGACCCAGCGCCCAGCGTAAGCCACGAAGGACGGCGATTGCGCATGTAGAGGACAACGACCCAGGCCGCCGTCCCGGCCATCACCACCAGCGCAAGAATATTCAAAGGCGATAGAAGCGAGCAGAGAACGCCTGCAGGCAGCGCAAGGGCCAGCGAATAGCGCAGCGCCGGCTTCCATTCGATGCTGTCCGCATCGCGCACCACCTGATTCCAGATCTCAGGCTGGCCTTGTCCGGCACCGTTTTCAGCCGAGTAGACAAGCTGTGGGAGACCGCACGTTGGGCAATAGCAACTCTCTGCCGGCACGGCTTGATGGCAGCGATTGCAGGTGGTCTCCATATCTAGAGCCTATAGCATCCGGCTTGGCCCTGCATGCCAGCTTCAGCCCAGCTTTAGCTTGGCGGCCACGATGGCTTCCGCAGCGGCCACGGCCTCTTCGAGAGTCATGTTGGTGGAGTCGAGCAGGACCGCGTCCAGAGCAGGCTTGAGCGGAGAATCCGCGCGATTGCGGTCGCGTTCGTCGCGCGCGTGGAGTTCACGAATGATCTCTTCACGCCCGGGAGAAGGCTTGTCGCCTGAGGCGCCGGATTCTTGAGGCGTCGCCGCCGGACGGCCGCCTCTGCCCATCTGCTCGAACCGGCGCTGGCCCCGCACTTCGGGAGCCGCATCGAGAAAGATCTTGACGTCGGCCTGCGGAAAAACGACCGTGCCGATGTCCCGGCCTTCCATCACCACGCCGCCCTCCGCACCCAACTGCTGCTGCAGGCGGACCATCCAGGCGCGGATGGCCGGAAAAACGCTTACGCGCGACGCAGCATCCGTGACAGTCGGATTACGGATCAGGCCGGTCACATCCTCGCCATCGAGCAGGACCCGGTTCTCATCCTCACCAGGCTCCAGGCGAATCGCGGTCTCGGCAGCCAGCTTTTCCAATGCGCCACTCACGTCCAAAGGGAGTGCCGCGCGGAGCGCCTTCAGGGCGAAGGCTCGATACATGGCGCCTGTTTCCAGGTTCAGCAGGCCAAAGTGACGGGCCAGGTGGCGCGCGATGGTGCTCTTTCCCGCGCCGGCAGGCCCGTCAATGGCGATGATTGTCTTCCTGCTGAGTTGGTCGGAAGGTCTCCGGTTTTCTTCCCCGCTCATCCGCGCTTCTTCGTTCCTCGTTTGGATGGTGCGGTAAAGCCGTACCGTTTGCTGTTTCCGGCCTTGGCGCTCGCCGTCAAAGCCGGCTTACGGCCATTGGATTTATGCCCGTTTCTGGAAGAACGCGCATCCACCCGAGTTTCCTTCCGTCCAGCTACGCTCGCTTTGCCGGAAGGCTTCCCGTTGCGCTGCGTACGGCTGGTCAGAGAAGGCTTGCCGTTTCGCGAAGCCGAGATGCCATTGCTGGAACGGACAGGGCGCGCAGGTCCATGACCATTGCCATTCGCGTGACTCCCGTTTGCGTGGGCTCCGTTTCTCGATCCATTGGAAGCATGCGATCCGTTGTGCTTGCCGTTGCCGGATCCGGTTCCAGATCCAGTTGCCGTCCAGCGCGAGCCGTTCGAAACGCCGTGCCGTAATCCGTTGTTCGGACGCGCTTCGCGGCTGGGCCGGCGTGCCGGCCGGTTGCTCGATTGCGCTGGCTTGCGGTCACGCGCGTGGGCCGCAGGACGGCTGAAGTGCGGCCGGCCATTGGACGATTTACCATTCGGTGCAAGCTTGCGCTGCACGTGTGGTTCGGATGAATGATTTGCTGCAGGCGCACTCGGAATCGGAGCAGGACTCTGCGGAGGCAGGCTCACATGCCGATGCACAACCGGCTCGGAATGCTCTTCCTCGAAATCGCGTCCGTAGCTGAAGTACGACGATGCAGCCATGGCCGAGCTGGCGTAGCTCGTCGGAACCGTCGTGAACTCCGGCAGGGTTCCGGCGACGTAGAAGTGCGGAGCATGGCCCAGCGAGAGCGTGTGTACCTGGCGTGTAGCCACCAAACCACGCAGCACTTCGCGCACCTTGCTGCGCGCCGTAAGCGGGGCGAGGAAGAGTTCGACCTCTTCCATGCTGGCGGCAATCACTGCCTGCAGATAGATGGAAGCAAGCACGGAGATAGCCGTAACCTGTGAGGTCGATGCACCTTCCGCAATGGCCTTCTGGAAACGGTGCCGCAGCAACTGCCACTGCGCCGCCTGCCCTGGAGCTGCAATAACCGGGATTATCCGCAACTGCTGCCAGAGCTCGGTGATCGCGCGCAGGACTGCAGCTTCGGTGACTTCCTTGCCCAGCGCATGCTTGAGCCGCGGAATCGTCGCATCCCCGGCCTCGAGCAGCTTGTAAGTCTGGATCGCGAGCGGCGAAACCTGACGGGAACCAGTGAGTTGCGGGCTACGCCGCCAGTCGCGGTCGCCACGCAGCGCGTACACATACGGCAGAACCCAGGCGGCAACAACGAAGTCCGGCTGTTCGCCGGGCTGACCCAGCAGATTCAAGCGGACGGCGACGCCTTCGATTTCCAGCCGCACCAGCAGCTCTTCCGCCAGCGCGATCTGCTTGGCATCGGGTGTAGGATTGCGCTGGCCCATGACGGCCTCAACAAACGAGGGCGCAACACCGGCCGAAAATTGACGGCGCGGTAGAAAGAGACACAGCCCCGTCTCTTCAATCCAAGTACGGGCATCCTCCAGGGTGAGGGCCCCATTTCCATTCAGGCGCATCCTTTCGGCGCGCGAAGCTTCCAACTGTTCTGCTGTCAAAGAAAAACCTCACTTCCAGGCTGGCGTTACGGCGTAACCGGTGATAATGCGTCCGTTTGCCTCATGCAAGGCCGACCATCCAAGTCACCCCCAGATTCGGGACCTCGCGTTCGAGACCTCGTGCAGGGGAGCCAATTTCATGGTTTCAGTCGGCTAAAAACTGCATTCCGGGGTATCCCATTCCCGGTCTTGCCTGTAGCGCCCGGCTGCCCCGCTCCTGGGAGCGAAGCGGCCACCTTCCAGGAGTTCTAAACGCGGTGGAAGGCCCGCTGGATCTCTCTCCAAGAATACAGCAAAGCGATTGGACGTCCATGCGGGCAACTGGTTGGATGACTGGTTTTCGCAAGTTCCAACAATAGCCACTCCATGCGCGCAGGGTCAAGCGGCGTATTTACCTTGATCGCCGCATGGCACGCAATGGATGCCGCGATGCGTGAGCGTAACGCGTTAAGGTCCTCATTTAACTCAAGTTCCCTCGTATCCTCGGCAGACTGGTCGATGACTTGACCAAGCATCCGCTCCAGCGCGGCGCCCTCCAAGCCCACCGGCGCAGCCTTTACGGCAAGAGTTTGTGGACCGAACGGCTCCGCCTCGAAACCATTCCGCTCCAACTCGTCGGCAATCCGCGCAAATATAACCATTTGCTCGGCTTTAAGCTCGACAAGCAGTGGCATCAGCAGCCGTTGGCGCTGCACTTTTTCCACTTGCCGGTCGCGCAAAATTTTTTCAAAAAGCACACGCTCGTGGGCCACATGCTGATCGATAATCCACAGGCCATCCGGCCCGGCAGCCAGGATGAACGATTCTCGCAACTGCCCCAAAGGCTTTAAGTCGCGCAAATGATTCAGGTTAGCGTCAGCCTGTTCTGCCTCCACCCCGGCCGTGATCGCTGCCGTGTCCAACTCGGCGGATTCGAGGAGTGCGGCGGCGGTTTGCCCAGGGACCTGCCCTTCAAAGCTGCCCTGGTCCAAACCGTTTCCGTCGAACTGTAGCCGGCTCGGAATCGGGGTGGGTGCGCGCGGCGTAAGCTCGAACGGTTCGGCCTGTCCGGTTTGTATTGCAACGAGGCTGGAGTCCGGTTGGCCTCCAGGAACACCGGGCAGAGGCGACGCCGCGGGGGGCATCAGGGACGGGCTTGCGGTCGGCTGGGCATCGAGCGCAGCCAGAAAGCCGGCAGCCGGTCGGGCCTGGACGAGCGCAGTCCGCAGGCTGTCGCGCACGAAGTCGTGCACCAGCGTCTGCTGGCGGAAGCGCACCTCGGTCTTTGCCGGGTGCACATTGACGTCGACCTCTTCGGGCGGCAGTTCCAGAAAGAGCAGAACGACCGGAAAACTCGTCGGCGGAATCACGTTGCGATAGGCCTCAGTGATCGCGTGCAGCAGGAGCCGGTCGCGAATGAGCCGCTTGTTGATGAAGATGTAGATGGAGTTGCGGTTGAGCTTTTGCAGCTCGGGCTTCGAGTAGAAGCCGGACAGGCGCAACGTTCCCGGGTCGCGCGCGGGCTGATCGGGGTCTCGTTTCCATGGCGGCGGCTCGGGCAGGCCAGCGCGTTCCAGCGGCATCTCGGAGGCAACGGGCAGAAGCTGGCTCAGCGTGTCTTTGCCGAAGATCTGGTAGATGCGCTCGGCCGTGCGCGCAACAGGGGGCGCGGCAACGAGTGTATGTGAGGCCGAGACCAGCTCGAAGTGCTTCTCCGGATGCACCAGCGCATAGTGCGTGACGAGCGCCGTCACATGCGCCAGCTCAGTCGACTCGGCACGCAGAAATTTGCGCCGGGCCGGCGTATTGAAGAAAAGGTCGGAAACAGCGAGCGTGGTTCCGCGGGGCAGCGCAGCATCGTCCACGCGGAGAATCTTGCCGCCGGCAATCTCGATGCGCGTGCCGGCTGCGGATTCCTCACCGGTCGAGGTTTCGAGCGTGACACGCGCAACAGAGGCGATCGACGGCAACGCCTCGCCGCGGAAGCCCAGCGTCGCAATGGAGAGCAGATCGTCGGCGGTGCGCAGCTTTGAGGTGGCATGGCGCTCGAAGGCAAGCAGCGCGTCGTCGCGGTTCATGCCGTGGCCATCATCAGAGACACGGATCAGCTTCCTTCCCCCGGCCTCAACCTCAACACGAATCCGCTTGGCGCCCGCATCGAGTGCGTTCTCAAGCAGTTCCTTCACCACCGAGGCCGGCCGGTCAACGACCTCGCCCGCAGCGATCTGGTTGGCCACCTGGTCGGAAAGAATGCGGATGCGCCCCATAAATTTCAGGGTAACGCAGAGGACGGCAAACTGAGAGGCGGCTCCATCTTCTGCACAAGTCGGGTGTGAAGTGGGAAAAATCCGTCAGCTCTCAGGCGAGCGGACCGGCAAAGGGCCAGAGGCACGACAAGCGCGAAAATCACCCGCATTCGCGTCGCAAGTTTTGCAGCTCAAGGCAAATAGCCCTTGCGGGCCGGTGGAGGAGTAAGATGAGACCGCCCTTTCGACATTCCCACGGAGGTATCGAAAATGCCCGAGAATCATCGGCCTCGTCTTAACCGTCGCAACGTTTTGCAATCTTCGTTAGCCATCGCGGCTGGAACCGCTCTTGGCGGCCGCAGTGCAATCGCAGAGACTGAATCTCCAATCAAGAATGTGAACTTACACTCGAGCCCTTCAACGCTCAAGATTACCGATATGCGCTACGCGGTGATCGTCAAGCCGGGGCCGAGCCCGTGCGCGCTCATCCGCATTGACACCAATCAGGGCGTCTATGGCCTGGGCGAAGTGCGCGACATCGCCGGCCCGCAGTATGCCATGGTGCTCAAAAGCCGACTGCTCGGCGAGAATCCTCTGCGCATCGACTATCTCTTCCAGAAAATCGCGCAGTTCGGCGGCAACGCTCGCCAGGCCGGCGGCGTGTGCGCAGTGGAGATGGCGCTCTGGGATATTGCCGGCAAGGTCTATAACATCCCCGTCTACCAGATGCTCGGCGGCAAATGGCGTGACGAGATTCGTGTTTATGCGGATACCACCGAGTCTGAAGATCCCGCCGAATACGGCCGCCGCGCCAAGGAACGCAAAGAGATGGGACTCACGTGGATGAAGATGGATCTCGGCATCAATGTGCTCGACAACATTCCGGGTGCTGTCATGAAGCCCTCCGGCCTTAGCAACTGGGAGCAACACACGCAGCCGAATCTCTTTATTGCCACTGAAGTCACAGATAAGGGTATCGACCGGCTCTGCGAATATGTTGCTGCCGTGCGCGACAACATCGGTTACGATATGCCGCTCTCCATGGATCACCTGGGCCACATCGGTGTAAAGTCCGTCATCCGCCTGGGCAAAGCCTACGAAAAGTTCAACCTCGAATGGATGGAGGATGTGATTCCCTGGTATTACACCGATCTCCTTAAGGAGATCACGCAGGAGAGTCCCACGCCGACGCTCACCGGCGAAGACATCTACAAAATCGAGGACTTCGAAAAACTATGCCGCGAACATGCCGTCGACAAGATTCATCCCGACCTCGCCACGTCCGGCGGCATTCTGCAAACGCACCGCATCGGCGATATGGCCTTTAGCTATGGCGTGCCAATGGCGATGCATTTTGCGGGCACACCGGTGAGCTGCATGGCGAACGTGCATTGCGCCGCCGCTACGCGCAACTTTCTTGCGTTGGAAAATCACTCGCTCGATGTGCCGTGGTGGCAGGATCTCGTCACCGGCATCGAGAAGCCCATCATCAACAAGGGCTACATCAAAGTGCCGGATGCGCCCGGTCTGGGCGTAGCGCTGAATGACGATGAGCTGAAGAAGCATGTGAAGCCCGGCACCGAATACTTCGCCCCCACGCCGATGTGGGACGAAGCGCAATCGTGGGACGATGCCCTCTTCAGTTGAACGCAGCCAGACTGGGACGGGCGATGCGCCGAGAATCTCTCTCAGCCTCGCCCACGTCCGCCTCGCGGCGGACCACCGCGATTGTCGCCTCCCGGTCTTCCCTTGAAGCCTGATTTGAAGCCCGATTTGAAGCCGGGCCGGTTGCCGCCTGGCTTCGAGAACCGGCCTGGCGCAAAGCCGCGCGGCGTGCCTGCTCCATCCCGATCACCTTCTCGTGTGTTCGGCGCGCGGCGCTCGCCGGATGCAGGCCCGAATGAGCCACGAAAAGTGCGCTCGGAGTCTCCGCGGCCTCGCGGCCCTCTGTCGCCGCGATTGCCTCTCTGCTCTGAATCACGCTTCCAACCTTCGCTGCGCCTCTGACCCTGACTGTCGCCACGAGGCGGCCTGTCACCAAATTCAGAGCGGCGGCTTCCGAAATTCCCCTGACCGAAATTCCCGTGACGCGGCTTGTCCCCGTCGCGATGCGGACGATCTTCAAAACGCGGTCCTCGGCCAGAGCCAAACTCCGGTCTGCCACGAAAGGAGCGCTGCTGCTCGCCGCTTCGGGCGCCGGGCCGCTCCTCGCGCGGTTTCCAACCAGACGAACCACGACTACTCTGATCGCGGCCAGGTTGATTGCGATTGGTCTGGTTGCGATTAGCCCAATCGCGATTCCCTTGATTTCGATTCGCCTCTCCGCGATTCAGTTGATCGCGAAACGGCCTTCCACCCTCGCCCTGCCGTGAAAGCGGCTTCTTTCCAAACTGGCCCGGTCGAGGTTCGCCAAACTTGGGCTGGCCTGAGTCACGCTGGCTGAAGTCACGTTGACCAAACTTGCGCGGACCGAACTCGCGTTGCCGAAACTCGCCGCCTGCGCGCTCCTGGAACCTGTCACCGCCGCGTCTGTCCTGCTCCCTCTCACGAGTTCGCTCAACGCGCTGGCCCGCCTCTCGCGGAAACATCTTGCCTGGCTTTGAACGGTTCGCCGCGCCGCTGCGCGAACGAACATCCGTTCGCGGAGGCCGAGGCTTCCATTTGCCTTCTGCTGCGAGACGCAGCTTCGAAATCTCCTCGGGCGTCAGCTCGCGCAGTTTACCTGGTTCGAGATCGAGCACGAGCGGACCATAGCCCACGCGACGAATCTTTTCGACGAAGTGTCCAATGCTCTGAAACATCTTACGCAGTTCGCGATTGCGGCCCTCGGTGAGCACCACCTCATACCAGGGATTGTCACCTTGACGAACCTGCCGAATCTGCGCAGGCGCTGTGTGCACCTTGCCAGAACCCGGACCTTCGCGCTCAATCGCCACGCCCGAGCGCAGCTGCTCCAGTTCATCCTCGGTGGGCCGTCCCGCCACTTTCACCAGATACGTCTTCTCGATACCGGAAGCGGCCCGGGTCAACTGGTTCGCGAGCGAGCCGTCATTCGTGACCAGAAGCAAGCCCTCGCTGTCGTAGTCCAACCGGCCGACGGGATAAAGACGCTCGCTGATCTTTGAGAAGAACTGCATCACGGTCGGCCGGCCCTCGGGATCGCTCACGGTGGTCACGAAGCCTTTGGGTTTATTGAGCACAAAATAGCGATGCCGCTCGGCGCCGGTGATCATCTTGCCATCGACGCGGATGTGGTCGTGCGCCGCATCGGCCTTCGCCCCCAGCTGCGTAACCACTTGGCCGTTCACCATCACGCGCCCGGTCTGAATCATCTCCTCTGCGTGACGGCGGCTCGCAATACCCGCCTGCGAGAGAATCTTCTGCAAGCGTTCGAGCTTGGCTGGCGGACGAGGCCCCGCAGCCAGGCTGGCGTCTGCCTCGATTGCTTCATCCGCCTCATCAAGGTCGACATGAGCGGCAGGACCCGTCTTATCTTCCGCATCTGGGGTCGGCTCCGCTCCAGACGGATGTTCGGAGCGAGCTTCGAGCGTTCCTTCAATCGCATCATCCGCGGTATCGGCGCGGTAGGCCGCCATCTCGGGCTCCAACTCCGAATCCTGCAGATCGCCCAGATAGGCATGCCCTTCGCCATCGCTCACGTCGCCGATGGGGTCCACTACCGGCTCGCGGATGGGGAGCGCGCTGTCTTCCAGTTCTTTTGTTGCGCGCTTGATCTTCGGCTTCGTTGTACGTTTTTTCGCAGCGCTCGATTCAGACTTTGCGCTCGCAGATTTTGCCTCCGCGCTTACGGACATCGCTTTGGCCGCCGACGACTTGGCCGTCGAAGACTTGGCCTTCGCCTTCAACGGCTTGACTGCGGGCTCCACATCTTCGCCCTGCACCCGTGACTTGCGAGTCTTTGATGCAGACTTTGGCGCAGACTTCGGCTCCAACTTCCGCTCAGGGGCAGCTTTGGGTGCAGCCGCCTTGCGCTTGCGAGCGCCGGTCTCTTCAGATTTCTTTGCCATGGGGAGGGCCTCGCTTACGATTCAGCTTCTGACGTAGATGCCGGCTCTGCGCTTTCGGTCTTCACCGCCACTTCCGCGGCCTGTGCAGGCTCTGCATCTGCGGGCTCGTGCAACTCAGCATCCAACTCGGCATCCAGGTCAGCCTCGATCGCCTCGGCTGTCTCTTCGGCCGGCACCGGTTCAGGCTCGCCAATTTCCGTAGCGGCCTCTGTCGGTTCTTCGAGCTCGCTGGCCGCCATCTTCTCGAACTCCTCCATCGAGGGCAGCTCCGCAAGATCCTTGAGCCCGAAGCGCAGCAGGAATTCTTTCGTGGTCTTGTAGAGAATGGGCCGGCCGATCACCTGCTTGCGGCCCGCGGTGGCAATCAGCTTACGCGCGAGCAGGGAGCCGAAGACGCCCGATGAGTCCACGCCGCGAATCTCGTTCACCTCGGGCGCCGTAACCGGCTGCTTGTAGGCGATCACAGCCAGAGTTTCGAGCGCGGGCAGCGAAAGCTTGAGCGGCGGCTTGAGGCTCTTTACAAAAGAGCGCACGGCATCATGGCACTCCGGTTTGGTGGCCATGCGATAGCCGCCGGCAATCTCGCGGATTTCGACTCCCCGGCTGTCCGACGCATACTCCGCGGTGAGTTCGTCAAGAATCTGCCGCAGGATCGCCTTGACTTCGCGCTCGCGATTCTTGGCGAGCCGCTTGGCCTCTGCTTCATCCACTGTCCCATCGGAGGCAGCCGCCTCGGGATCGGGTGGAACCTCCGGGCTGTCGCCGTCCGCATTTTCGAGCACTGGAATCTCGATGGGAATCTCCATCGGCCCCTCGGCCTCGCGGTACTCTCCGGAAGATCCTTCAGACGATGGTTCGCCTGCCTGCGCCAGAACGGCCGTTTCAATCTCGGATTCAGCAGGGCTTGTCTCTTCAGCCAGAAACGGCAGAGGCGCAGTATGGTTTGCACCAGCGCTGGTTTCGGTTTCGATCGGCAGGGTGCGCGTCCTCTCCTGCTCGGCTTTCCACTCCAGTGCGTCGGCCGCAAAAATCGTGGCGAGCTGAGCCAGGGTCACCGGCTCCTCGGCGGCATAAATCACAGCTTCCAGTTTTGCTTTCAGACTCATCTTTTTTCGAAGGCCCTGGGCTTTGAGGGCACCTCATGTATGGTACTGGATGCGGGGCTGGCGTGCGTGACAGCCGGGAAAACCAAAGCCAGGCCCCTACCCCCTAAAATGAAGAAACCGGGCCGCACTGGATCGAAGAGCCGGGTCTCACCTTCCAAAATTGTCGAGGCATCCGAACATGGCAGCACCTGCATTCACCGAAAAACAACAAGAACGCGCAATCAAGCTGACGCCGCATGAGAAGAAGCTGGATCAATTGGCCGAGGTAGCGGTCAAGGTCGGGCTGGGGTTAAAGGCCGGTCAGGAACTGGTGATGACTGCCTCTCTCGATGCCGTGCCGCTGGCGCGGCGCATTACCGAGCAGGCCTACCGAGCCGGCGCCGCACTGGTAACCACGCTCTTTACGGACGATGAAGCCACGCTGATGCGCTACCGTTTTGCGCCGGACGAGAGCTTCGATCGCGCGCCCAAATGGCTCTATGACGGCATGGGAACGGCCTTCCGGAGCGGTTCGGCCCGCCTGGCCATTACAGGCGCAAATCCGGCCCTGCTGTCCAAGGAAGATCCGGCCAAGGTAGGACGTGCCAACCGGGCAGTCTCCGCGGCTTATCAGCCGGCCCTGGAACTCATCGTGCGCCACGCGATCAACTGGACCATCGTGGCCAGCGCTACGCCGGCATGGGCTGCAGCCGTCTTTCCCAACGATCCGCCAGAGCAGGCTCTCGCCCGTCTGTGGGAGGCAATCTTTGAGACGACACGCATTAACCAGGAGGATCCGGTGAGCGCCTGGAAGGAGCACGACGCCAATCTGCAGCGGCGCGCCGCCTTCCTCAATGAGAAGCGCTATGCGGCGCTGCACTACCGCGGACCAGGGACCGACTTCCGGCTCGGCTTGGCCGACGATCACCTCTGGCTCGGCGGCGGCACAACCGCCGGTAACGGGCTCTATTGCATTCCGAATATGCCGACGGAAGAGGTATTCACCACTCCACACAAGGATCGCGCCGACGGAACCGTTACCGCGACCAAGCCGCTCTCATATCAAGGAACGATGATCGAAGGCATTCAGGTACGGTTCGAAGGCGGACGCATCGTGGAAGCGCACGCGACGAAAGGCGAGGAAGTGCTGAAAAATCTCATCGGAACGGATGAGGGTGCGCGGCGCCTCGGCGAAGTGGCGCTGGTGCCGCACTCCTCGCCAATCGCCAGCAGCGGCATGATCTTTTTGAACACGCTCTTCGACGAGAACGCTGCTTCGCATATCGCACTGGGCCGCGCGTATACCTCCTGCCTGCGGGAGGGCGACAAACTCACGCCTGAGCAGCTTGCCGCCAAAGGCTCGAACGACAGCCTGATCCACGTCGACTGGATGATCGGCTCGAACAAGCTCGATATCGATGGAATCACCGCTTCCGGCGCAGCCGAGCCGCTGATGCGCCAGGGCGAGTGGGCATAGAAAAAGGGCGTCCGGCAATGTCGGACGCCCCCAGATCATGCCTCGCACGTTAGCTGGTGAACTGCCGGAAGAGCCAGAAGAGGCATCCGGAGAGCAGCGCGGCAGCCGGCAACGTAAAGACCCACGCCGCTGCGATGTTGCGGATCGTGGAAAACTGCAGGCCGCTTTTGTTAGCCGCCATCGTTCCGGCCACGCCGGAGCTCAGCACGTGGGTTGTTGACACCGGCAGTCCGAAGTTATCGGCCGCAAAGATCGTGGCCATCGCGACCAGCTCGGCGCAAGCGCCCTGCGCATAGGTCAGGTGCTCCTTGCCGATCTTCTCGCCTACGGTGACGACGATCCGCTTCCAGCCCACCATCGTGCCCAGTCCCAGCGCGAGAGCCACAGCTACCTTCACCCACGAGGGAATGAACTTGGTCGCTTTGTCGACCTTGGACTTGTAGTTATCGAGCGCAGCCTGCTCATCTTTGCTGAAGGTCACGGCTTTGGTCTTTGCCATCACCCGCAGCGCTTCGCTGGTGACATACATGTCATTGCGGACGTTCGTCTGCTGGCTGGCTGGAACGCGCCGGTAATCGCCGTACGCCCGTACATCGCCTTCGAGATCGCGAATATTCTCGCGCAGAGCGGTCATCGTGTCCGGCTGCAGCTTCTTGGTGCGCAGATAGTCGGTCAGCTCCGAGCGGGGATCGCCGGCAAGCAGAGCGCTTCTATCCACGTGCGCGTCGACGATGGAAACGGCTCTCTCGGATGCGGCGATAAAGTCCTGCATGTCATGCGCGGTGACGGCATGATTGAGCGCATACGCGGTCGGCACCGTGCCGATGAGGATCAACATAATAAGGCCCATGCCCTTCTGGCCGTCATTGGAACCGTGGAAGAAGCTGACGCCCGTGCAGGTAAGCACCAGCAGCAGCCGGATGGGCCACGGTGGAGGCGTGTTGTCTTTGGGCGCCTGATAGAGCTCCGGATACTTGATCGTCATCTTCGCGAGCGCGAACAGAATCGCCGCGCAGCCGAAGCCGACGAGTGGAGAAACCAGCAGCACCTGGAACACCTTGGTAGCCTGTGCCCAATCGACGCCCGACGTGCCGCTGCCGGAGTTGATGAGCTGGTTGGCCAGGCCTACGCCGATGATGGAACCGGTCATGGTGTGCGTACTCGAAGCCGGCAGACCCAGATACCAGGTTCCCAGGTTCCACAGAATCGCCGCGATCAGCAACGCAAAGACCATGGCGAACCCAGCGCCCGAACTCACCTTCAGGATCAGCTCCACCGGAAGCAAGGTGATGATGGTGAAGGCCACCGTGCCGGCCGACGTAAGCACGCCGGCGAGATTGCACAGTCCTGACCAGACCACCGCCATATTCGGTTCGAGCGAATGCGTATAGATCACCGTCGCCACAGCGTTGGCCGTGTCGTGGAACCCGTTCACAAACTCGAAGCTGAGCGCGATCAGAAGCGCGACGCCGAGCAATACGTAGGGCCAGACGCTGACGATGGTGATGTTGCCGAGATCGCCTGCGATATGAAAGCCGACATAGACGAGACCACCAACCAGCGCTGCCAGCACAATGACCGTGCTGATCCAGGCGGGCGATTTCTTCATCTTGCGGTCGAGAAGCGACGCGTCTGAAGGGACCCTTTCAACTGTTGTTGCCAGATCCGCCATGGGAGGCTCCAAAGGGAAGATTCCGTCCGGCGATGGGGGACAAGAATGCCGAGACCCTGCCAGTGATATAGGAGCCAGATGAAAGGAAAATGAATTGTTGAGAGAAAGGCGGTTAGGCAGCCACAGACGGCGCGGCCCAGAGCACAGCCTCTTCATAGCACTGCATAAGCTGCCGTGCGTTCAGCCGTTGAGCCGCTGCGATCTGATCGCAGGACTCCCAGTCGCCGCGCTCGTGATACTCCAGCCAGCTGAGCAGGCTGCGTTCGGCATTCGCGGTCCCGGTCAGGGCCTCGCAGACCTGGCCGCGCAGAGGCAGATTGGGCACGATCTCTTCCATGGGTACGCCCAGCATGGCGGGCAGCAGGCTCATCATGCCGAGCAGATACTGTTCGGAAGGATCCTGCGTGCCTTTGGCCGCAGCCAGTTCGCAGAAACGCGCGCGGACAAGCGCCATCTGCAGAATCTCTGCTGGCTGGTCGGTGTTCATTTCGCTGACCACGGCGACGGACATGATGCGGCGGAAGGTTGATTCGCCCAGAATCATGATGGCCGTCTCGATCGACCGCACCTCTTGGTAGAGCGCGTACATCGGCGAGTTCACCAGCCTCAGCAGCCGATACGTAAGCGATGTATCGCGGCGGACCAGCTGACTGACCTTGCGTATATCAATCGGATCGCGATACAGCTCGCGAACGATCTCGAAGTGGAACATCCGGTTGGCCGGCACCTTCCGCTCCTTCAAGATGACCGGCTGGCACAGATAATTGCCCTGGAAAAGCGCAAATCCGTTCGCACAGGCTTGCCGGTAATCGTCCTGCGTCTCAACTTTCTGAGCCACGAAGAGGACTGATTTGGAGGCCTTCTGTTGCAGCTGGCGTCTTTCGGCTGCGCCCACGCGGCGGAAGTCGACCCGGATATAGTCAGCTACTTCGAGCAGCGGGTGGGACACGGATTGCGCATCCAGATCGTCCAGCGAGAGCCGGAAACCACGAGCCTTCAAAGCCCGGCAGGCATCCACCACCTTCGGTTGAGACTCCACGCCGGCGGGAACGCCAAGAATCGTCTGCTCCGGCGCAAGCACCAGCACCAGGTTTTCGGTAAGCGCCTCAGCGGTACAGCTGATAAAGGCAGGCAAGCCATTGGTCAGCCGATCGAGCCCGAAGATCACCTCGTTATCGATCATCGTCTCGACGGCGGTCTCGGCGTCGCGGCGGAAGATCGTCTCGGGAGCATTCCGGAAGATCAGATCGTACCCATGCACGCGGCCTTTCAGGTCGAGGATCGGTTGACGCGCCATGTACCGCATCTCGCCGGTTGGTTCTGGTTGTGCACTCCTGATCTCGATGACCTGTCCCTGTCGCGCCATGCGGTTTTCTCCCCTGCAGCGGTCTTCGAGTTATGAAGTGAAGCCTCTGCGGCTCTCTCTTCTGGACAGGCACATGCCGGCATCCAAAAGCCGCAAGAACTCGAAAACTAGCCTAAGGAGATTTATCGGCCAATCGTGATGCACTCTTCAATCACGAGACCTGTGGATCAGGGTGGCACCTCTGTGGGATTGTGCCGAAAATGGCCAACGAAGAGTATCGGAAGACTACTTTATTCTCCTGCCTTGGCATGCTCTGCAAACCAGAGAGCCAGCTGATCTTCCTTGATCTCACCGGCCGCAAGGCTCAGAAATGTCAGGTATGCATCTTCCTGAGTTGCAGTCACGGGAAAATCGTTGAACTCAAGAAAGACGAAGGCCACCTGCATGGCAGTCCGTTTATTTCCATCGACAAACGGGTGATTGCGGGCGATGCCGAACGCATATGAGGCCGCAAGATCAGCCATGGTGACAGCAGTTTCTGCGTATGCGAACAGGTTCTGTGGTCGAGCCAGAGCCGACTCCAGCAGCCCCCTATCCCGCACACCGTCGGAGCCCCCGAAGAGGGCAATCTGCTGAGAATGAAAGGCGAGCGCCTCAATCTTACGAATCCAAACAGGTTCTTTCACTGGTGACCTGTCTCGCGGTTTCACAGTTGCCGTTTCTCGAAGCCGCGGTTGCAAAGTGGCATTTTCCTCAAGAAAATGCCACCCTCCGCGGATCCGGTAAGGGGTGCGCAAACTGTGGAACCGCTCTAGCTACTCTGCCAATTTTTTGAATGCGTCACGATAACGGCGGACGACGCGCTCAGCGACCTCCATCTTGGCGCCAAACTCTTCGTCGTAGGGGCTTATCTGCAATCCCGCAAGATTTTCCTGGAGGTAGACCGTATCGCCCTTTTGCACATTGAGCCGGCTGAGGATCTCCTTTGGCAGAATGATGCCCGCCGAGTTGCCGATCGCGATGACCTTGGTTGTGGTGGCCATGGTGAGGACTCCTCTGAACCGGCTTCATTATAACGCAAGTTATAACTTAAGCCGGTCAACGTCGCTCAGCGCCAGTCGTCGCGGGCATTGGCCAGGCCCTGGTTCATGGCCGCCTCAAAACCGGAGTGCTTCTTGATGAAGATCTCGCTGAAATGCAGATCCTGCCGCAGCAGAATGGCCTGCAGGCGTACCATCTCCAGCAGCGCGAGGAACATGGCGATAAGCGCGCGCTCTGACCGTGTGTGGCTGAGCAGCTTGCGCAACGCAATCGGCTTGTCTTCCATGGTGAGCCGGCGCGAGAGAAACTGGATCATCTGCCCGACGGTGACCGAGTCCTCTTCCACATTCAGCATCGGGCGGTTGCGGGCGCGTTCGAGTATCTCGCGGAAGATGCGGACAAGATCCACCGTATCGGCGGCGATCTCGGGCTCAGCCGCGGCATCGTCGCGAAACTCGCGCATGCCAGGATTGGTCCACGAGGCAGCTTCGAGCATCTGTTTCTGCTGCAGCATCTGCGCTGCGTTTTTGAAGCGCTCATGCTCGAGCAAGCGCTCGACCAGTTCGCGGCGCGGATCTTCCGCGGCATCATCCGGACCCGAGGGCGTGCGCGGCAGCAGCATCTTGCTCTTGATGTGGATCAGCAGTGAGGCCGTATAGATGAACTCGCCTGCGACGTCCACGTCCGTGGCCTTCAACTGCGCCACATAGGCAAGAAACTGCGCCGTGATCTTGGCGATCGGGATGTCGTAGATATCAATGTCCTGCTTGCGGATCAGGTCAAGCAGCAGGTCGAGCGGCCCCTCATAGACCTTGCCGACCATCACCGAAAACGGCGATTGTTCTTCCGCCTCGCTGCGCGCCTTCACGGCTGCGGCCACTCTGTCGGCAGTCTTTTGCTCCGCTTTCGATTGAGGCGCAGCGGGTGAAGGCGCAACCGCGGGCGCAACTTCCGGTGTGGGCGCTTCTTCAGCAAGCGCCTCCACCGCTTCGATCTCTTCGATACGATCAGGTGAGGGATCGCGTTCCGCGGTCTTCTCGACCTCAGCCGGTGTGTTTTCGGGATGGGGGGGATGATCGGTCAATGGTATTTCTTCCAAATTTGCTGTTGACGGTTTTCCAGTTTCCTAATGTCCTTAGCCTAAACTCAGCCGCAATACTACGATTGTCATCCTGAGCGGAGTTTGCCGCGTCCTTTGCGGCAAACAGAGTCGAAGGATCTGCGGCCGTTTTTCGGCAGTATGGATTCACTCCACGAATATCCTGCATCGCCCCTCCGGGGCTCGAATTCTCTCCTGATCATTTTCCCAGGGCGGCGCTTGCACCCCACGAACGAAGAACCTATTCGTGGGGACCCCGCTTCGCTTGCCCTGGGCTATTCTCGGCTCGTTCCCTCCGGGACGAACGGCCGTCATGCAATCGCCCGCTTTGTCTATTCGCCGATCAACGTCATCTGCATGGCGGCGTGAACCTCTTTCATCGTATGCGCCGCACGCTGTTCTGCGCGTCTGGAGCCCTCTTTCAAAATCTCGATGGCCTGCGCTTTGCTGAAGCTGGCCCGGCGCTGCTGAATAGGCGCGAGAATCTGCACCAGTGCATCGGCCGCCCAGCCCTTGCATTCAATACAGCCGATCCCGGCCGAGCGACAGCCCTCGTAGACCTTAGCCATGGTTTCCGACGTTGAAAACACCTTATGCAGATCGCCGACCGGGCACTTGTCCGGATCGCCGGGATCTGTCCGCCGGATGCGCGCCGGATCAGTGACCATCGTCTTGAGCTTCTTGCGCACCTCAGGCTCGGGATCCGTAATCAGGATCGTGTTGCCGTAGCTCTTCGACATCTTGCGGCCGTCGGTGCCGGGGAGTTTGGGCGAAGGCGTAAGCAGAACCTGTGGCTCGGGCAGCACTGGACGCATCGCGAATCCTGGATCAGGTGGCTCGCCTCCCGCGACACCCTCCATTCTTCTCATCGGTCCAAATCTGGGGGCATAGAACTGGTTGAATCTCCGCGCCACTTCCCGCGTGAGTTCGACGTGCGCCACCTGGTCCTGGCCGACGGGAACAAACTGCGGCTGATAGAGCAGAATGTCTGCTGCCTGCAACAATGGGTATCCGAGAAAACCGTAGGTGCTCAGATCTTTTCCGGTCAGATTCTCCTGCTGCTCTTTATAAGTGGGCACACGTTCGAGCCAGCCAAGTGGTGTGACCATGGAAAGAATCAAGAACAGTTGAGAGTGTTGCGGAACCTGGCTTTGCAGAAACAACACGGATTTTTCAGGATCGAGACCTGCACCGAGATAATCCAGCATCACCTCGACCGTGTTCGGCGCTACCTGCGAAGTGTCTGCGTAGTCCGTCGTCAGCGCGTGCCAGTCGGCGATGAAGAAGTAGCACTCGTACCTAGCAATCTCGTCGTTTTGCAGTTTGACCCAGTTGTGCAGCGCCCCCATGTAGTTGCCCAGGTGGAGCTTGCCGGTGGGGCGCATGCCGCTCAGAACGCGCGGTCGAGCGGTGGAGTTTGCGGTATCAGGCATTCTGCGTATGGAGTCCGGTTCAGCGCCAAAAGGGAGCGCCGACTTTCTAAAAACTCGCCGAAAAGGCTCTTTCCATTGTAAAGGGAAGCTGGCGCCGCTCCTGGAGTCAACGGATCAACGGCCGAAGCTCAAAAACGGCGAAAAAAGAAGCGTCAACGAGGGTTCCAACAGCAGCCGCAAAATGAAGCCGCCCACGAAGATCATAAATAGATAGCTCACCCAGATCGGGATACGGTCATAGCTTTGCACGGCGTTGTAAGGCAGCAGGTTGCGCAGCACGCGGCTGCCATCCAGCGGAGGGATGGGCAGCAGGTTGAAGTAGAACAGCGACATGTTGATGAGGATGGCCAGTGTGCATAGCAGCGCAACGGGGTGCGCAAACGGCAGAGCCGCCGGCCGGAACGCCGCGATCACCGACGCTTGCACGATCTCGCGTCCGTTGGGCACGACCACAATCATGCCGGCAAGAATCGCAAAGGCGATGGCGACGAGGATGAGATTCGAAATCGGGCCGGCGAGTGTGGTCAGGTTGTCATCGCGTGTGATCTTGGCGAAGTTGCGTGTGATCACCGGCGTGGGTTTGGCCCAGCCGATGAGAAACCCGCTGAAGAAGCTGAACCCAATAAGGGGACCGAAGATCACAAGCGCAGGAAACAGAAGCGTGCCAATGGGATCGACGTGCACCACGGGATTGAGTGTGACGCGGCCCTGTAGGCGCGCCGTCTGATCGCCGAGGCGCGAGGCCATCCAGGCGTGGGCGCACTCATGAAAGCTGAGCGAAAAAAGCAGCAGGACGAACTCAAAGACGGCAATGAGGAAGGCGCTGGACGACAAACGAACGCTCCAAATCCGGGGAAAGCCAAAACTTCGAAGAATCAAAGATTCTAAATCAGCAGATCAATGACTCAGAGTAGCATGATCGCGGCTCGAGCCTCAGGGCGCGATTCTCAGGTCCTGTCCAGTGGGAACATGCCGATCGATTCACCATCAGCCACGTGCTGGCCGGCAAGCACAATGGCGTGGCTGGCGATATGCGCGCCTGCGCCGATCTTGGTGTGTGTGAGCGTGACCTTCTCATAGCTCGATGCGTTGTGCGAGTGAGAGAAGATGCGCGAATAAGAGCCGATGACGGCGTGGTCGCCGATGGTGATGCCGCCGCGATCGTTTAACAGAGCGCGCTGGCGGATGGTGACGCCATCACCGATCGAGAGATTGTAGCCATAGGTGAGATCGACGCCGTGATAGATCTTCACGCCCGTACCCATATGCGCGAAGATGTGCCGGCCCAGCATGCATCGGAAGCGCAGGCCCAGCCAGTGATTCAGTCCAACGGGCGAACGGTCGAACATCTGCCAGAACCAGAGCAGCGGCTTGAGCTCGCTCAGCCGTTTACGATCCGCATCAGCAAAGTGCTCGGCCTCAATGGTCACATTTTCAGGATCGAGCGAAAGGCTCACAACGTTGCCCGGCAGCTCCGAGGTCAGCGTCAGGTTCAGCTTGCCGCCATGAGGACGGCCCAGATAGAGCTGATACAGCTGGTCGCGCACCACTTCCGCGCGCCGCGCAGGTGAGCTGTGCCGGGTGAACTCCTCATCGAGAAAAGCAATCCAGCGGCGATAGACCTCTTCCGCTTCAGGCGCCGGATGCGGAATGTTCGGATTCGTGTTTGCCATACCGATTGGACGATAAACCAAAGAGGCGGGATGCGGCGAGAGCGAGTCCGCTCCCGCACTCTGATCTGCAAGCGGCAGAACGAGCTGCTTGTTCCCCCACCCTTTCGCGAAGGGCGCGAAAGGATGGGCACGGAATGCGATCTCTCGTTCAGCGGCCGGTTCGCTTCGCCGCGCGCCGTGCCGCAATCGCGTGCATCTCCTTGCCGATGCTCGACTGGTTGATGGCAATCTGCATCGCCAGGTAAATCAGGTTACTGGTGCCCCAGTAGAGCGCCAATCCCGATGCATAGTGCCACAACATGAAACCGAAGAAGATGGGCATCATGAACGCCATCATCCGCCGCTGCGCAGGGTCCATGCCGGGCGATGGAGTGATGTACTGTGTCAGGAACATACTCAAGATGATCAGAATCGGCAGAATGTGCGTCGGATCGGGCTGAGAAAGATCAGGCAGCCAGAGCCAGTGCGCCTGGCGCAGTTCCACGGCGTTCTGAAGCACCCGGTAGTACGCGAAGAACAGCGGCATCTGCAGCAGCATGGGCAAACAGCCGCCGTACATGTTCACGCCCTCCGCCTTCATCAGCGCCATCTGCTCCTGCTGCATCTCCGCCCGCTTGGGGTCGTTCATCTTCAGGTTGGCGTAGCGCTTCTTGATCGCGTCCATCTTGGGCTGGATGCGCATCATCTTGAGCGATGACTTGGTCATCATGATGCGCGTGGGCAACAGCGCCACCGTAAAGATGAGCGTGAAGATCAGGATCGACCAGCCCCAGTTCCCCACTCCGTGCTCGACTATAAAGCGCAAAATCAAATAAAGCGGCTTGGCGATAACGGTCCACCAGCCGAACTGGATGAGCGATTCGAGCGAAGGTCCATCGAGTTTGCCGTCCGCGCCGATCGAATGGACAGAGGCCAGCACATCCGTTGCCTTGGGACCGGCAAAGAGCCTCATACGATCGACGCCGCTGGCATTGCCAACAGCTATTCCCAGCACATCGGCGGGCGTCTTTTTGCTGGCCGGATCGCTGGGATTGCTGGGCAGATCGATCGAGTTATGCAGCGTAACAACCGTCGCGTCTTCGGGCGTATCCGGGAGAAAAGCCGCCGCGAAGTAAAGATCGCTGACGGATGCGTACTGATACGGCGCGTTCAGCGTGGCATTTCCGCTCACCTTGGACGCGGATTGCGAATCCTTTTTGTCGTCGATCGACCATGCGAAGTAGGAGGGCGTGCGCGTCTGCGTGCGCAGCATGGAGGATTGTTCGAACTCTTCCATGTCGCCGAGGCCGGCAGGCCACTCCACAAGTGCACGGACCGGCACGCCATTCCGCTTAACCGAGCTCTCAATCGAGATTACGTAGCTCGTATCGAAGTGGAGCGTCTTTACGGCGTCGAGTCCGTTCGCTGCATAGCGGAAAGTCAGAGTGGTCGGCGCAAGCAAAAGGCCCGTCGAAGAGGGCTGCGCGCCTTGAGCTGTGACCTGATAGAGCGCCTGATTCAGTTGCTCAGTCGTTCCCTGCTCATAGGTAAACAGCGAGAGCGGATATCCGAAGCGCTCTGACGCCTGGGGCTGCACCAGGTCCAGAGGCTTGCCCGAATCGTCGAAGTACTTCTTCAGAATCCAGTGCCTCACCTGCGCGCCGCGGTTCGTGAAGACGATCTTGTACAGCTCATTTTCAACCGTCGTCGTGGTCTCCATGGGAGCGCTGATGGAGGGCGTCGTCGCGGGCTGAGATGTTCCTGATGCTGCAGCAGCCTGTGAAGGCGCCGGCGCAGACTGCGCTGAGGGCGTGCTTTGCGACTGAGTCTGTGTGGCCTGCTGCGCCGGTTGCGGTGGCTTGCTGAAGAAGTACTGATAACCGAAAAAGATGGCAACAGCCAGCAGCATGAATGCCATCGTCGACCGCATGTCGCCGCCGCTGCCACCGCCGCCGGGCCCCTGCGATTGAAGATTAGGATTTTGAATTTCGGGCAAAGGAAACTTCCTGTCGTTTTGAAAAGACTCCGCCTGTGCGGGGTGCTCTTTCTATGGTAAAGGTTCGTGGGGAAAAGGTGTTCGGTTAGAAGGCTCCGCTACACGCCTTCCGGAGCCGTTCGGTACCGGATCGAGGCCGCCATGGGCAAACGGATGGCAGCGCAGCAGCCTCCAGGCTGCAAGCGCGCTACCGCGCAGCGAACCGTGTGTGGCGATGGCGATCTGCGCATACTCCGAGCATGTAGGCACATATTTGCAACCGCCTGTACCCAGAACATGGAGAGACGGAGAAAGCCAGCGCCGGTAAAACGCGAGAACCGCGAGCAGAAAACGAGTCATAGTGCAGGCGGAGCCGAAGACGAGCGCGCAGTTCGAGCCGAAGTTGTCTCGCGCGCCGCCGCAATCCCGGCTTCGGTCTGGGCCTGTTCAAGAATACGCACGACCTCCGCTTCAAGTTTCGTAAATTCGATGGTCAGCACCACGCGCCGGGGATGAAAGATCAGATCGAAGCCTGCCGGCAGCAGTTCCACATGACGGCGAAGCGCCTCGCGCATCCGGCGCTTAATGCGATTGCGCTCGTGCGCTTTGCCGAGCACCTTGCCTGCCGTGAGTCCGATCCGCGGACCAGATTGCCCGGATTGCTCGCCGTCCGCCAATTGCGGTGCGAGAAACCAGCTCATCGAGGCCGATTGCCGCTTGCGAGCCGACACGTAGGCGTGCTGATAATCGGAGTGTTTGCGCAGGCGCACGTCTGCCATCGACTGGCGGGTGGCTGGTTTGGAAGGAAGATCCATCGAACATAAACCCCCGACTCAGCCCATCGGATTCCTGACCGGTACTGGATCGATCAAGTCGTTGAGTAGTCGGGGAGCTTCCGGGATTGCCGCGCCAGATTCTTTTTCAGAATCGCAGACTGAAGATGCAGTGCGCGGCGAATGAGCCTGAAAATCGCTAGTCGCGGTAACCGGCGCTCACGGAGACGCGCTTGCGGCCCGTCGCACGGCGGCGGCTCAACACGGCTGCGCCGGACTTGGTCTTCATGCGCGACCGGAATCCGTGTGTCTTCACGCGGCGGCGGCGGTTGGGTTGAAATGTGCGCTTAGGCATCGAAGTGCGCTCCTCAATCTCTCAAGAAAATCTACGCTTTGACAGCACCTTTGAGTATACCTGATAGTGGGTTTGAATCCAAATCTGTGACGTGTTTCGCATGAGCGCGTGGCAACCCGCGGTAGAGGTGTGCAGCATCTTAGACAACAACAAACGAACGGCATCGCACATTGAAGTTCAACGACAAAACGAAGAGCGATTCTCCTTTCCTCCAGTGACTCTGGTAACCTTCGCGGTAAGATTCACCATCCTTGGTGCAACTCATCACGACCGCAAAAAACAATGTGAAAGAGGCGTTGCAACGCGCGCCAGATGTGCTACTATCGGGACCGTTCAAGAAAGTTTCACACACCGTCTTTTGAGACGGTTGTTACCCAAGCCCCAAGATCTGATCTTCAGGGGCAGACCAGCGGCACACAGGTACTCGGCGTCGGCAAGCGGACGGAAAGCTTTGTGCTTTGCGCCAAGAGAAAGCCGTTGCCATAAAGGCCCAAAAACAGCCTGACGCTCGCAAGGCGGCACAGGCAAGGATTCGTACTATGGCATTTGCAGCTTCGCCAGCTTCGGCACTCAATCCCTGGCTCCAGATTCTCGCAGCACTGGAAAAGAAAGTCGTCCGACAGTCATTCGAGACTTGGTTAAAGCCCACCCGATACAGTCATGCCACCGGCCGCACGTTGTACGTCCGCGTGCCTTCTCCTGAGTTTCAACACATCGGTGACAAGTATGGCGATCTGATCCAGGAAGCGATCGACCTGCAGGCGCTCGAGTTCGACGACGTGAGCTTCGTGACCGTCGAAGAGGACCCTTCGATTCCACCGCAGCGCAAAGACGGCGGCTTCGGCCCTGTTCCCTCACATGCACCTACGGCGCCCCCTCCGCCTGCCCCGGCGCGCGCACCCGAGCAGGGACGCTTCGACTGGTCCACGGCGGCGCAGCTGAACCCGCGCTACACCTTCGACGCTTTCGTGATTGGCAACGGCAACCAGTTTGCACGCGCCGCGGCGCTCGCTGTCGCCGAGCGGCCTTCACGCGCCTACAATCCGCTCTTCCTCTACGGCGGCGTGGGTATGGGCAAGACGCACCTGATGCATGCCATCGGACATGAGGTGAAACGCCGCCAGCCTGTAGCAAGCATCTGCTATGTTTCGGCAGAGAAATTCACCAACGAAATGATCAACTCCATCCGCAACGATCGCATGACGAGCTTTCGCGATCGGTTCCGAACGGTGGATGTGCTGTTGATCGACGACATCCAGTTCATCTCGCAGAAAGAACGCACGCAGGAGGAGTTCTTCCACACCTTCAACGCTCTGCACGAGAGCATGAAGCAGGTGGTGATCGCCTCCGATCGTCCACCGAAGGAGCTGACGGAGATCGAAGAGCGGCTGCGTTCGCGCTTCGAGTGGGGCCTGATCGCCGACATTCAGCCACCTGACCTTGAGACGAAGGTCGCTATCCTGCAAAAGAAGGCCGAGAGTGAGCAGGTGCAGCTGCCCACCGACGTGGCGCTGTTCATTGCGTCGAACGTGCGCACCAACGTGCGTGAGCTCGAAGGCGCAATGACTCGTCTGGTCGCCTGGTGCAACCTCAACAAGATGGAGATCACGCTGGCTGCCACGCAGCAGTGCCTGAAACAGTTCATCGACATGCAAGTACGCAAGATCACCATCGAGGCGATTCAGCGCGCCGTGGCCGAGCAGTTCGGCATGCGGGTGAGCGATCTCAAGCAGAAGAACAACTCGCGCAACGTGGTGGTGCCACGGCAGATTGCCATGTACCTGGCCAAGCAGATGACCGAGGCCAGCCTGCCGGAGATCGGCCGCCAGTTCGGCAATAAGCACCACACCACCGTGATGCACTCCATCGGCAAGATCGACGAGCAGAGGCGGAACGATAAAGACCTGCACAGGACGATCAACAAGCTGCAGGATGTGCTGAACGCGTAAAGCAGCAGGTCAGCGAGCCCAGCAAGTCGGCAGGTTAGCGAAAAGCCCACGTTCACAACGTGGGCTTTTTATTTGGTCATCAACGCCACAAACTCCTTCTGAAACTTCGCGAGATCGAGGTCCACCTGCGCATGCACCAGACGCACATTCGTTGCGGGCTTCAGCTTTTCTGTCCACGTGAGCGTGTCGCCATAGGTGGGGCCGCGGTCGAGATCCACATCCATGTAGACGACTTTTTCTTTCGTCACCAGTGACGGATCAAGCCAGGCGCAGGCGGCGAACTCGTCCCACATGTAGTAGCGATCCTGACTCCATGCGGCGATGTAGCGCGCCGCGGGCGACTGCGATTTTGCAATCTCGTCGAGCATGGCCTGCGTGAACGGGGCCTTGATCGAAACGTCGACCGTGGTTACATCGATACGCGGCCATGCGGCCCGCAGAACGATGTGCGCCGCCTCCGGATCAAACCAGAAGTTGAACTCGTGACGCGGACTGGTAGCGAACTCCGGGTCGTCGGTCTCCGGGTTAAGGCTGCCACCCATCAACACGATTCCTTTGGTCAACGAGGCGAATTCCGAATCAATGGAGATCGCCAATGCGATGTTGGTCATCGGCCCGGCGGCGTAGATTGTCACCTCGTGCGGGTGTGCACGCACTTGCCGCACGAGAAAGTGCGCAGCATCTTCGTCGACCGGCTTGATGGATGGCTTGCCCTCCGGCATCGGCGGAATCTCGTAAGGGCCATGCGCCTGCTGGTTGTCGACCACTTCGGGCTTATCGCCTGTCGTCATCGCGCTGGTGGCCTGCCCCCATGCGCCGAGCCACGTTACTTTGCCATTGAGCGCAGCTTCTATCCGTGTCGTCTCCTGGTCTCGTACGAGCGGAAAAACCGCGCCCTTCGCAAGCGGCACATTGGTGTGGCCTGTGAGCTCGAGCATGCGCAGCGTGTGCTGCGTCTCCTCATCGCGCCAGGCATTGCCGGTCACCATGGTGATACCCAGCACCTGCACATCCGGCGCCTGGAGTAACGCGAGAATCGCCATCTGGTTTGAGCCGCCAGGGCCAGAGCCGTCCTGATCGACCAGCACCAGCCGCTTTTGCGCGGAGCCGGTCATCGCCGCCAGCGAGAGCGCCAGAAAAGGAACAAAAATCGATCGCATGAGCCGCATTGTTGCATAACGCGACGGACAGAGTGCGTTTTTCAGGTGTCGACCGGATTCTGTTGTGATCGGCTCGCGCAGACGCTATGATCCTGCACATCGGTGAAAAATGCGGAAGGATGACTCTCCTTGCGAGGTCAAAAGCTGCTCCGCGAGCGAAGACGAGGGAGGCTTTCCTATGCAAAACAGTCAACCCAGCACCGCGCGCGTAAAGCAGACCGCTCTTGTCAACGCGACCAGCGATGTAACGCAAAACCTCCAGGATTTCGACCTTCTGGATCTGCAGCAGTTCACGCGGGAAGGCGTGTACTCCAATACAGCCAGCAAAGACTTCCACCTCTTTTACGTCGGCCGCGACAATGTGCACGAGATCCTGAAGTATGTGCTCTCGCGGGCAAGTGTTTCTCTCTACCTCAACATGTTTGGTTACGACGACGATGAGTTGAATGACATTCTGCTTGCCAAAGCACTGGACCCCGCAGTCGCGGTGCTCGTCACGCTCGACAAGAGCCAGGCTGGCGGAAAACACGAGAAGGCGCTCCTCGAGGCCGACAAGAGGCACAATCTATCGGCCTTCAATACGCATTTTGTCATCGGCGAGTCTGCAACACACCGGATCAGTCACACGAAAGGCTTTGTGGCCGACGGCAAGGTTGGCGCAGAAGGATCAACGAATTGGTCGGCTGATGGCGAGGGAATCTTTGTCAATGGAACCTGGCATGTCGCCGGTCCGCAAGCGGCGAAGGGCCCGATAACGCCGGGGAAGAGCTACAAGGCGCAGAACAACACCCAGTCCATCTTCACTGATCCGGACACGGTGAACCGGTTTCAAACCGAGCTGATCGCGGAGCACATTGTCGCGCAGAAACAGGCGGCACAAAAGCTGGTTGAAGCAGTGAAGGCCGGCCTGCCGCCCAAATAACGCTCGCGGTCGACGCTATCTGCGCCCAAATCCGCGCGGCTTCACCTGCGGCGCAACCGGAAGGTTGGTTTTGCCCGCGGGATAGACGACCAGAAAGCGGTTCGGCCCTTCGCCCATGCTCGCCGTCTCCACGCCTTCAAGCTCCTTGCAGGCCAGATGCAACAGGCGACGCTCGCGGCTGTTCATCGGGGGAAAGCTGTACGGCACTCCGGTCTTGCGCACCTTTTCTGCGGCTGTTTCGGCGGTGAGCCGCAGCTCCTGTGCGCGCAGCGCCTTGAAGTTGGCCGCATCGAAGCTGACCAGATCATGCTCTCTCTGATCAAGCCGCAGAATCTGCGCGGCGATGGCTTCAAGAGCCCGCAGCAGCTCACCGTTGTGCTGGACGACGAGCGGCACATCGGGACCGCCCAGCTCGACATAGATCTGCCGCGCCTCAAGGCCGTCGGGGTCGCGCGCGCCATCGCCGGCCGTGATGCGGTACTTCAGCCGCATTCCGCCAAGTTTGTTGAGTGAACTTAGAAATCCGTGAATCTTTTGTGCAGCCTGTTGCAGGTCGTCGATGGGCATAACAAACAAGTATCGCAGAGCGCAGCGGCCGATGGGCAGCAATCCGGCAAGAAAAGCGGACTGCCGGGCTTGGTGGTCTTTTCAGCGTGCATCATCGGCTATGATGCTCTGTTCCACTGTAGTCAGCTGGAAAATGCCGCGCGATTTGGATGGGGGGCAAGATGCCTTCGCAAAACGGAAATCAAGGCAGTCGTTGGGTCCTGTGGGCCGTCGGTTTTCTGGGGCTTTGCATCTTCGCATTCGCGTTTCTGCAACCGGCGGTCCGGGCTGGCGAAGGAACCTCGGTTATCGTCTTCCCGGGATGGAAGTGCGCCTCAATCGCTCTTACGGAAACCGTAGCTCTCTTCGGAAAATCCAGTTCGGGACCGCCCTCCTTCGAGGTCGTGCTTGTCGCCATGAGCGGCTGGATCAATCCGCTGGTGCTGCTTCTCTTTCTTTCGAGCTTCTGGCGCGTGCTTCTGGTTTTGCGGCGGATTTTGGCAGTATTGGTTCTTCTGTGCATGGCGGCGACCTGGACCTTCTTCCATATGCAAAAGGTCACGCCGCTGGTTGGCCATTTCCTCTGGATAGCGGGCGCGCTTCTGGTGCTGGTTCCGGCGGTGATCGGCGGCCAGCCAAAGTCTGCCGGGCGAGATACAGCCACCTAGCTCCTGACTTTCTGAATTTAGTTCGTGCCGTCCCGGCCTTTCGCCCAAGAGCTGGCGAAAGAATGGGGCACGGAAAATCAAATCAGTCTTCGTGCGGTCAAAGCACCAGACGCAATGCTACTTCCAACGCGCTGCGCCTGATTCTTAAGTTGTCTTCAGGAAGAATTCAGGAACCGCCTGTATCCTTCTAATGTGATTAGGCTGGAGAGACTGGATCTGCGTTGCTGCCGCCACGGTTTGCCGTGCACGGCGATGACCGGTCTGCTGATTGCTGCGACTCTTGCGGGATCGGCACAGGATCAGACGCAGACTCCGAATAACGTCAATACCACCCCACCGGCAACCATCACACTCGATGAGGCGATCCGGCGCGCGGAAGCGAATGATCCAGCCTATGCCGTGTCCAAAGCCGACCGTGGCATTGCCGCCCTTGACCGGTCGATTGCCGTCAGCGGCCTGTTGCCCAGCGTGGCCTATCACAATCAGGCCCTCTATACGCAGCCGAACGGGCTCGAGAACCAGGCCGGTCAGGGTGTCGCCTCGCAGCCCGCTCCGCGCTTCATCGCCAACAACGCCGTGCGGGAGTACGCAAGCCAGGCCACGGTGAATGAGACGCTGGGGCTGGCGGGCGCAGCCCAGGTGCGCCGTGCCGATGCAGCCGCCGCACAGGCAGCCGCAGAGCTGGAGATTGCGCGGCGCGGACTTGTGGCAGGCGTGACCGCATTGTTTTATGGCTCGCTCGCAGCCGATCATAAGCTTGCAGTCGCCGAGCGTGCGCAGCAGGAAGCTGCCGACTTTGGCTCCCTCACCGACAAGCGCGAACAGGCGCGCGAAGCTGCGCACGCAGATGTGGTGAAGGCGCAGCTTCAGCAGCAGCAGCGAGAGCGCGAATTAGAAGATGCACGCGTCGCCGCAGAAAAGGCCCGCCTTGAACTCGGCGTGCTGCTCTTTCCCGATCCGCGCACGCCCTATACGCTGAATGCGCCCGATACTGCGCCGGCTCTCGCCTCGCGCGAAGATGTTGAGCAGGCTGCCGCCAAGAACAATCCGGAACTGAAGAGCGCATTAGCTGCGCTGGCCGTGAGCAACGCCGATGTGCTGGCCGCGCGCGCCGCTTATCTTCCTGACCTCGGCTTCAACGTGACCTACGGCATCGATGCGCCGCAGGTTGCCGTGAACGGGCCGGATGGCGTGCACAATCTGGGCTACTCGGCCAGCATCACGCTCGACATTCCGGTGTGGGACTGGCTTGCGACCGAGCACAAGGTCAAGCAGAGCGAGATACGCCGCGACGCAACGAAGGTGGCTTTGAGTGCCGCTCAGCGGCGGCTGATCGCTGATCTCGATGAGGCGTACTCCGAGGCATCGGCAGCGCATGATCAATTGATTTCGCTCGATCAGAGCGTGACCACTGCGGCTGAAAGCCTGCGGCTTACCAAGTTGCGCTATGCAGGCGGCGAAGGCACAGTGCTCGAAGTTGTGGACGCGCAGGATGCATTCGTACTCGCAGAGAATGCCCGCGAAGACGGCCGCGTACGTTATGAAACGGCGCGCGCCGCTCTGCAAACGCTGACCGGCACGATGTAAGAACGTGATTCGAAATTGGACCGAAGATGAGCAAGAAAATTAAGCAAATTTGGATGCGAGACGCTCTCACCATGGCGTCGCGATCTGTCCTGCTCGGCCTCCTAGTGCCGCTGACGTTTTTGGCGGGATGCAAGAAGGATGCGGCCGCGCCTGAGACCGAAGTCACGGTGCAGGCCGAACATCCGGAGCAGGGGTCCATCGCGCAGCAGATTACTGCCGATGCCGTTCTTGCACCGCTCGCGCAGGCGGCAATCGAACCAAAGATCAGCGCGCCGGTGAAAAAGTTTTATGTGCAGCGCGGCGCGCGCGTGAAGGCCGGCCAGTTGCTCGCCGTCCTCGAAAACAACGATCTCACCGCCGCGGCACAGGACAACAAAGGCGCCTATATAGCGGCCCAGGCGGCGTATGCGACCGCCACCAAGGCGCAGGTGCCGGAAGATACGCTGAAAGCCGAGTCCGATTTTGCGCAGGCCAAAGCAAACCTCGATCTGAACGAAAGCATCGTGAAGAGCCGCAAGCAGCTCTTTCAAGAAGGCGCGATTCCCGGCCGTGATCTGGATACAGCACAGGCCACGCTGGTGCAGGCGCAAGCCGCCTACGACGCCGCCAAAACGCATCTCGATTCCGTGCGCAACGTAAGCCGTGCCGCTGCGCTGGAGGAGGCGCAAGGCCAATTGACCTCCGCCGAAGGCAAGTACAAGGGCGCGGAAGCCGAGGTGAACTACTCCGAGATTCACAGCCCGATCGATGGAGTGGTTACAGATCGCCCGCTTTTCGAAGGTGAAACTGCGGCGGCAGGCGCACCGCTCATCACTGTCATGGAAACTGCGAGCCTGCTGGCGAAGACGCACATCGGGCAGAGCCTTGCCCAACAGTTGAAGGTTGGCAGCGAAGCGCAGCTCCATGTTCCGGGGCTGACCGATCCCATGGCAGGCAAAGTTTCGCTCATCAGCCCAGCGCTCGATCCAGGCAGCACGACCGTCGAAGTCTGGATCAAGGTGGACAACAAAGCAGGCAAGCTGAAGGTGGGCACGCCGGTAAAGGTGTCTCTCACCGGAGAGACCGTTGCTCAGGCGTGGAAGATTCCGAACTCCGCGGTGCTGACGGCGGAAGACGGCAGCAAATCGGTCATGGTCATCGGCGGCGATGGCGCAGCGCATCACAAACCGGTCACGCTCGGCATTACCGACGGTGAAGACGTGCAGGTAGAGAACGGATTGGCGCCCTCTGACCAGGTGATCACCGGCGGCGCTTACGGGCTCGATGAAGGCACCAGAGTAAAAGTAGGGTCTGCCGGCGGCGATTCCGATGCCCCTGACACCAAGGGCGGAGACGATAAGTAATGGCCGGCGCAGCCCTCGACACGCAGTCTGCGCAAAAGCCCTTCTGGCTTGCCCGCTCTACGCGCACCATCTTCTTTTTCGCAGCCATGCTCACCGTGGCCGGTATCTATCTCGCGTTTCAGGTGCCCATCTCCGTTTTTCCCGATACGAATTTCCCGCGCGTCGTCATCGGCGTGGACAACGGCGTAATGCCGGTCGAGCAGATGCAGGTGACGATCACCAAGCCTATAGAGGACGCGGTGAACTCAGTGCCCGGACTGGCCCTGGTGCGCTCCACCACAAGCCGTGGCTCGGCCGAAATAGACCTGTTTTTCGACTGGAACCTCGATATGGTTCGCCAGCTTCAGCTGGTAGATGCCGCGCTCGCCAAGGTGGAGCAGACGCTGCCAGCCACAGCGCGCATCACCACGAACCGGCTCACGTTTGCGACCTTCCCAATTCTGGGCTTGAGCCTTACGTCCGACACCGTTCCGCAGACGCGGCTCTGGGAGATTGCCACTTACGATCTCAAGCCTCCATTGAACCGCGTGCCGGGTGTGAGCCGCGTTGACGTGCAGGGCGGCCAAGTGCCGGAGTTTCACGTCGTGCCGAATCTTGCCTCGTTGCAGGCAAACGGCGTGACGATTCCCGATCTCGTCAACGCAATCGAAGCCTCCAACGTGATCGATTCGCCCGGCCTTTACGACGCGAACCATCAATTGATGCTGGGTCTGGTCGGCGCGCAGGTGCACGATGCCGATCAGCTGCGCCAGCTGGTCGTGAAGACCACTCCTTCGGGCGCTCCGGTGCGCGTGGCCGATGTGGCCGCAGTCGAACAGGCCACCATGCCCGTCTATACGGCCGTCACCGCGAACGGCAAAAATGCTGTGCTCTTCCAGATCGCGCGCCAGCCCTCGAGCAACACTGTAGCTGTGACCGATGCGGTGATGGCCGAGATCAAAGACCTGCGCAGCAAGCTGCCGCCGGGCGTGAAGCTCGAGGTCTTTTACGATCAATCGCAGCTGGTGCGCGACAGCATCGCCAGCGTGCGCGATGCCATCTTCATCGGCCTGGTCTTGGCTTGCATTATTCTCTTCCTGTTTCTGCGCGACTGGACCTCTTCGCTGATCGCTGGGCTCGTCATTCCAGTCACGATTGCCGTGACGATCGCTGGGTTGTGGATGATCGGCGAGAGCTTCAATCTGATGACGCTGGGGGGGCTCGCTGCCGCCATCGGCCTGGTCATCGACGACGCGATTGTGGTAGTTGAAAACGTCGTGATGCATCGCGATGCGGGCGAAAATCGCGCTGAAGCTGTGCGTAAAGCGCTCAAAGAAATCTCAACGCCTCTTGTCTTCTCTACCATCACACCCGTCGTCGTCTTTCTGCCGCTGGTTGCCGTGAGTGGCGTGACAGGAAGCTTCTTCCGCGCGCTGGCCGTCACCATGACCACTGCACTGCTGACCTCGCTTGTGCTTGCCCTCACCTGGACGCCCGGGTTGAGCTATGTTCTGTTGCGCGCCCGCAGCAACGGTGAAGCGCATACCGAACACACGGCAGGCCGGCTGCTTTCAGGAGCACTTCATTGGCACAAGCGCATCTTGGATTGGGCGCTCGCCAAGCCGCTGTGGATCGGCGCCATCTGCGTGCTGCTTGTCCTAGGCACATGGTTCGGCTATCAGGCGCTTGGCTCCGATTTGCTGCCCGAGATGGATGAGGGTGGTTTCGTTCTCGACTACATCATGCCCGCCGGCAGTTCGCTAACCGAAACCAACCGCGTGTTGCAGCATGTAGAGCGTATTCTGCACTCGGAACCGGAAGTCGACATCACATCGCGACGTACCGGCCTCCAGATGGGCCTCGCGGCGGTGACGGAGGCCAATACCGGCGACTTCACCGTGAAGCTGAAGGCGCATCGCGACCGCGGGATCGATGAAGTGATGGAAGATGTGCGCGAGAAGATCAAGTCTACCGAGCCGGAGCTCGATGTCGAGTTCACGCAGGTACTGCAAGACATGATTGGCGATCTCTCCAATTCGCCGGAGCCAATCCAGATCAAGCTGTTCGTGAACGATCCGCAGTTGCTGGCGCAGCTCGGACCACGTGTCGGCGACGCGATCGGCAAGATTCCTGGTGTCGTCGATGTGCAGAACGGTATCGAGAATACAATCAGCGGGCCCGCGACAAATTTCCAGGTCGACCCGGTGATAGCCGCCCGCTTCGGCTTTACGCCCAGCGAAATCTCTCAGGATGCAACAGCCATCCTCGACGGCATACCCTCCACTGATCCGCTCATCGCGAATGGCCGGCCGTACAACATCCGCGTCCGCCTCGGCGATGAGCACAGAAGCTCACTGGACGCGATCGAGAACACAGTCTTCAACTCCAGTTCGGGCCATACTGCAACGCTCGGCTCGCTCGCGAATATCGAGCAGTTACCGCCGCAGAACGAAATCCTCCGCGAGAATCTGCAGCGGCTGATCACGGTAACCGGACGGCTCGAAGGCTCCGATCTCGGCTCCGCTATGGCGAAGGTGCAGCAGACGGTGGAGTCGATGCATTTGCCCCCCTCCGTGCGCGTGCAGTACGGGGGCACGTATGAGGAGCAGCAGAAATCTTTCCACGATCTACTGCGCGTGCTGATCATGGCCCTGGCGCTGGTGTTCGGCGTACTGCTGGCGGAATTCCGCAACTTCCCCGCTCCCATCGCGATTCTCACCTCATCCGTGCTTTCGATTGCGGGCGTGATCCTGGCGTTGCTCGTCACCGGAACCACCTTCAACGTCGCATCGTTCATGGGACTCATCATGGTGATCGGCATCGTAGCCAAGAACGGCATCCTGCTGCTCGACGCCGATGAGCGGTTCCGCGCCGAAGGAGCGTCCGCAAAGGACGCCATGTTGCACGCTGCGCAGCGCCGGCTGCGGCCAATCGCGATGACCGCGCTGGCAGCGGTTTGCGGCATGCTGCCGCTGGCATTCGCCCTGGGTGCAGGCTCGCAGATGCTGCAGCCGCTGGCCATCGCAGTTATTGGCGGCCTCGTCATCTCCATGGTGCTCAGCCTCGTCGTCACGCCATTGGTGTATTTCCTGCTCACGCGCAACCGCCACAACTTGATCGAAGAAGCAGAGTAGCCGCTCCCTTTCGGCGAAAATAGAAGCATGGATGCCGAAGTCCCCTTTCGTCTCACTGCCGCAGAAGCGCGCGTACTCGGCGCGCTGGTTGAAAAAGAGGTCACAACGCCCGAGTACTATCCGCTCTCGCTGAACGCGCTCGTCAACGCGTGCAATCAGCGCTCCAATCGCGAGCCGGTGATGAGCCTGGATGAGGATGACGTGCGCCAGGCGCTGCATGGACTCGAAGATCAGCATCTTGCCGGTCGCGCACGCTCCGCCGATGGGCGCGTGACGAAGTATGAGCACTGGCTCGGTGAGGTCTTCAACTTCAGCCGCGCCGAGACCGCTCTGATCTGCGTGCTTCTGCTGCGCGGACCGCAAACGCCCGGCGAGTTGCGTGGACGCACCGAGCGGTTCTACCGCTTCGATGAGATCTCGGATGTGCTCGCTGGATTGCAAAAGCTGACTGAGCGCGAACCACCGCTCGTTACCATGCTGCCGCGACAGCCGGGCACGAAGGAGTCGCGCTATGCCCATCTGCTTTCCGGGCCGGTCGAATCGATCGCTCTGCCGCCGGCCGAGTCGGCGCCGCAAGCATCGGTCTCCGACGAGCGTATTGCGCAATTGGAGGCAACAGTCGCAGAGTTGCGCGAGGAAGTAGCGGCGCTACGGCAGAAGATCGAGAGCCTATTGAACTGAGCTACGCCCGACGATCAACTGAACGACGATTTAGCGAATGTTGAAGCTATAGACCACGCTGTAAGAAAAGATGGGATAAATCCGCACCTTGCCCAGGTCTTTTCTCCACTTCACGAGTTGCGCCTGCAGCGCATCGTTGAACTGAACGGTCACAGGATCGGCGGAATTGGCTAAATTGCTGCACTGCGTCTGCGCCTGGTCCAGGCAGACCCAGCCCGATGTATTTACGTCCGCGGTTGGCGCACCCATGAAGATCACGCCAAACTCCGATGGAAAGGACCAGTGCCGTTTTGAGCGGGGAACAAACTTGCCAAAGCCTCCAGCGATCGTGAATGCCGGCTCGTGCGTGTGCAACCCCAGAACGCCTCTTCCGATGAGGGGTGTGACGCCGGTTGTGGCATTCGGGGTCGGCCCATAGAAGGTTTGCCCGTTCAGTTTGAAGCTTGTTCCCGGCACGATTTGAGCCTTCATCGACACCTGATTGCCATTGAAGAACATCAACCCAGGACTCAATCGCCAGACGCTGTTGAAAGGATACCAATCCAAAGACGCCGCAGCCGAAGCCAGATGCAGGTCCGCATTGGCTCTGAAGCCCTCGATCTCAAATTGCGCGCTGTTGTAGTTGAAGAAATTCCCCATGAGCCGGGCATCGAAATATTCCGTTAACACGGTTGCGGATTTGATGCCGATACCCAGTGGCGAGACATCCGCCCCGATGCCGATACGCGAAAACGGCTGCTGGTGTGCCGTGCCCGCAGGGGCAACCGCCCAAGGTTCATCTCCTGCGGAGGTCGTCAGTGCCGGGTCACGGGATTCCGTAGGTCCAGAAGATTCTGCGCCCGCAAGGCTCGAACTATAATCGCCTGCCGGAGCCCCACGCGTACTGTCAACGGTTTGCGCACAGATCGGTAAAGAACAGGCACAAGCACAGGCGAGCGCAATCATTGTCGATCGGAGATGAACTACAGACATGAAACTCCCTTCTGACGGAGTCTCCAGAGCGCGCTGCTATCCTCTGCGACGGATCGACCGGAACCGGACAGCCGACAGCATGTGTGATTCGACGTCCGCGCAGAAGAATTGTTACGGCGGGCGGACTATTTGGGAGAGAGTTCCGCCCAATTCGAACCCATTGCCGAATTCGTATCGGCGGGATAGTATTCCACTGAAAAAGTTTTCAGGAGAACTGGCCCATGCGAATTCGCACCTTTCTGTCTGCCTCCGCGCTGGCATTGATAACGTTTACCGTTTCGGCGCAAACCACCCCTGCCCCCAAGTCCCCGCACAAACCCGCCCCGAAATCCGACGCACCGCAGGTCGCGCTGACGCCGCCCATGGGCTGGAACAGCTGGAACTTCTTCGCAGGGCGCGTAACCGATCAGGACATTCGCAATGCGGCCGACCAGATGGTCTCCACCGGCATGAAAGATGCCGGCTACATCTACATCAATATCGACGACACGTGGGAAGGCGACCGTGACGCCGACGGGGTGCTGCACACCAACTCGAAGTTCCCGGATATGAAGGCGCTTGCCGACTACGTGCACTCCAAGGGACTGAAGCTCGGCATCTACTCCTCGCCCGGACCGCAAACCTGCGCGCGCTATGCGGGCTCGCTCGGTCACGAAGTGCAGGATGCGCAACTCTATGCGTCGTGGGGCATCGACTACCTGAAATACGATCTGTGCAGCTTTCGCTCGGCAGTGATGACGGCGAAGGCGCCCGACGACAAGGCCGAGCAGATGCGGATGATGATCGCCGCGTACAAAAAAATGGATGACGCGTTGAAGGCCACGGGCCGGCCGATCGTCTACTCCCTCTGCCAATACGGCTGGGATGCAGTATGGGAGTGGGGGCCTTCAGTTGGAGCAAATTCGTGGCGCACCACCGGCGACATTCAGGCCAACTGGAATAGCGTTTACACGATCCTCAACATGCAAGCCGGGCTCGCGAAGTACGCGGGACCGGGCCACTGGAACGATCCCGACATGCTGGAAGTGGGCAACGGCAGGCTGACGCTGGGCGAGAATCGCATTCACTTCTCGATGTGGGCCATGCTGGCCGCGCCGCTGCTCGCCGGCAACGATCTGCCCAACATGAAGCCGGAGATCAAGGAGATCCTCACCAATCGCGACGTCATCGCGATCGACCAGGACAAGTTAGGCCACGAGGCAACGCGTATTTATTCAGACGGAGAAGTCGATGTGTGGACGCGGCGTCTGTCCGGCGGAGCGATGGCCATCGCCGTCATCAACGCCGGCAGCGACCGGGTTTCCACGCATCCGTTTCATCTGAGCCTTGCCAAATTGGGCCTGCACGGTACGCAACATGCCAAGGACCTGTGGACGGGCAAGGACATAGAACTGACCGACAACATGCCGCTCGAAATTCCGAATCACGATATTCTGCTGGTCCGGATCGCTGCGCCGAAATAGCACGCGCCGGCGCGGCGCCTGATGAAGGAAAGCCGCAATTCACGCCGTCTGCTTATGCCACTCGGCCCAGGCAGACGGCGAACCACTGCTGCGGGTCCATCCAACAGCCGCTCGGTGCGAATCCCGCGTCGGCGAGCAAAGCTTTGACTTCGCTGAGCTCGTATTTGTAGCTGTTTTCAGTGTGGATGCTTTCGCCGGCGTCGAATGCGATAACCAAATCAAGAGCGGCGAGGCAGACGCTCTGTTGCCTGCGGCTCACGAGATGCATCTCCATCCGTGACTTGAATGGATTCCACACCGCGCGATGTTCAAACGCGTCTGAATCAAAATCGGCTGCAAGTTCGCGATTCAACCGCACGAGGATGTTTTTGTTGAAGGCCGCCGTGGTGCCCTCGCCGTCATCGTAGGCAGCAAGCAATATTCCCTCGTCCTTCACCAGGTCGATGCCCAGCAGCAGGCCGTCGCCGGGAGCAAGCTGTCCATGGATCTTGCGCAGGAGCCGCGCCGCCTCATCCGGCTCGAAGTTGCCGATGCTGGACCCGATATACAGGACCAGCCGCCGTTCGCCCGCATCGACAGGATCAAGGACGAAGCCGTTCGTATAATCCCCCACCAGCGGCGCAACACGCACGCCGGGAATCTCGCGTTCGATACGCGCCTGCGCCACCAGGAGAGCCGTCAAAGAAACATCCACCGGCTCGTACTGCACCCAGCCCTGCCGCGCCACCGCCGATGTGAGCAGGATGCGTGTCTTGTCTGCCGAGCCAGCGCCCAGTTCGGAGATGCGCAGCCGCTTCCCTCCCGACACAGCTTCTGAGGCGCATTCGAGAATCTCCTCGGCATTACGCTCCAGAATCGATCGCTCCGTGCGCGTGAGGTAGTACTCCGGCAGTGCGGTAATCTCATCGAAGAGCTGCGAACCGGCTGCGTCGTAAAACAGCCAGGGCGGTAGCCGTTTGGGGATGGAAGTGAGTCCGGCGCGAGCTGCCGAAGCGACATGGGGATTAACCTGAATCTCAGATGGGGTAGAAACGGCGATAGCCATGTTGTTGGTTGGATGCAGCGAATCGGTTTAGGACGCCAAACGAATGCCGGAAAATTGCCAGCGCGTCTCCGGCGCAAAGAAGTTCCGATAGGTCGACCGGATGTGCCGTGCGGGTGTCACGCACGCCCCACCCCGCAGCACCATCTGCCCGCTCATAAATTTCCCGTTGTACTCACCCAACGCCCCCTCGAGCGGCCGGAAGCCTGGATACGACAGATAAGCGCTTCCCGTCCACACCCAACAGTCCCCAAACCACTTCGTGATGTTTTGCTTTTGGACGGGATTCTCGGCGGATGCAGGCATCAACCGCCCCGAATCCAGCAAATTGCCCTCGACGGACTGGCCTTCGGCGGCAACCTCCCACTCGAACTCGGTAGGCAGCCTGTGTCCGGCCCAGCGCGCATAAGCGTCTGCCTCGAAATAACTCACCTGACTTACCGGCGCATCCTTTAGCTGTTCGAGCGGCATCATGCCGCGCAGCGTGAACACGCTCCATTCGCTATTGTCGCCATTCTCCTGCGTCCAGTAGAGCGGGGCACGCCAGCCTGTTTCCTTGATCGTTGCCCATCCCGCCGACAGCCAAAGCTCCGGCCGGCGATAACCGCCGTCCTGCATGAACGCAAGATATTCGCCGCAGGTGACGAGCCGCTTCGACAGCGTGTACGGTTCAAGCCACACTTTGTGGCGCTCCAGTTCGTTATCAAAGCAGAATCCGTTGCCGGTGTGGCCCACTTCGTATAGACCGCCCTCAAACTCCTGAAAGACTGCCTGCCCGGAAACATTACGCGCAGAACCATCATTCTGCAGTATCGAAGACGTCGCCGCGCGATACGCAGGACGCAACGGATTCGTATAAAACGCGTGCAAAATGTCGGTGAGGAGCAGTTCCTGATGTTGCTCTTCGTGGTTGATCCCCAGCTCAATTCTCTTCAGCGCCTCCGGCTCGGCGCCGGACACCAGCAACCGCTCGATCGCCTCGTCCACATGCTCGCGATAGCGCCGAATCTCGTCGATCCCGGGACGCGAAAAAGAGGAGCGCAGCTTCTTTTCGGGAAAGGCGGAAAATCCTTCGTAGTAACTATTGAACAGCCAGGGAAAATCCGCATTGAAGAGGCGATAACCGGGTAAAAACTCCCTCAGCACAAAAGACTCGAAGAACCAGGCCGTGTGCGCCAGATGCCACTTGGCCGGAGAGGCCTCCGCGCAGGACTGCACCATCATATCTTCCGGTGTCAGCGGCTCGCATAAGGCGAGAGATCTGCGCCGCACCGCGGTGAAGGTTTCGGCTAACCCCGAGCCGGCTTCCACAATTGCTGATCCGATTCTGCTCATTTGTTTTCAGCCTCCTGCGGTTCAAAAACGATGCCTTATTGCGATTCTGAACGGCCTGATCGAGCAAATCGCAAACAGTCGTCACTGCTGACTTCAATTTGCCCCTATTTGGTGCTTTAATTGCTCTGACGATTTAGTAATAAATCGCCTCCTCGGTTTCCTGCCCAATCCGGCGGGATGGAATTCAAGGAGGGCTCATGCTCAGGATCGAAGAATACCGCCTGTCGCCGGCCCGGGCCACGGTCCGGGTGTTGATCGGTGGAATTTTGTTTGCCGTCAATCCCTCACCTCGCGCCCAGATACCCAACACAACCGAACCACCGCTTGCGGTCCCGGCACCTTCGGCCCAGCCTTCGAACCCGCAGGCCACGCCGGAAGAACTCGGCGACACGCTCGTGGTCCATCAACGCTACCAGGCCGCCATCCAGTCCTACATGAAGGCCCCGCAAACAGCTACTGTCTGGAATAAGATGGGGATCGCCTATCAAATGATGTTTAATTTGAAGGACGCCACGCGCTGCTACAAGGAGTCCATCAAGCTCGACCCGCATAACGGGAATGTACTAAACAACCTGGGCACCATCTACGATTCGCTCAAGGATTACAGGCAGGCCGAGCGTTACTACCGCAAAGCCCTCAAGCTCCAGCCAAAATCGGCTCTGGTTCTCAAGAATTTGGGTACGAACCTGCTCGCCCAGCATAAGTACAACCGCGGATGGGATGCCTACAAAGAGGCTCTCTCCCTCGATCCGCAGATCTTTCAGGATCGCAATAGCCCGCAGGTCCAGAACCCCACCTCCGTCCAGGAACGCGGCGCGATGAACTACTACATGGCCATGGGCTGCGTACGTGCGGGTTTGACCGATTGCGCATTGCAATATCTGCGCATGGCGCTGGCTGAGGGCTATACAAGCCCGAAGAAGGTGGCCGCCGATGTGGCCTTTACCAGCCTTCGCGACAATCCTGATTTCCAGCAGCTCCTGGCCTCTGAAAAGAACCCGAAGGACCAGCAGGCGCGTTGAGCCTGTCAGAACTGCACCTTGCGGGCGCGTTGGCGCGCGTCGTCTCGCATGGCCATTCCGTCGTCTATAGGTACTGGAAAGTCCGTCTGCCGCTTTGCCGGAGTCGATTCGATGAAGACCCATCTTGCCTCTGCCTTTGTGCTCGCCGTCGCTCTTGCGGGCGTGGCCTCTGCCCAAGATGCCGGCTTGGCTCCTTCGGCCAGTCAGAATGGCGTCGGAACCGGGCAAGGACGTGGCTATGGCCAACGCGGCGGTCGTGGTGGCTTCGGTGGTATGGGCATGATGGGCCGCGGCGTCATGGGCACCGTGACGGAGGTGGCTGCGGATCACTACACCGTCAGGACGGATGCCGGTGAAATCTACACAATCCACTTCAGCGCCAATACCCGCATCTTCAAGATGCCCGCAGGCACCGGCGGCGGACCAGGGGGAGGCGAAGGCAATGATGGAGGTCAGGACCGTGGCATGGGCCGCGGTATGGGCTCAGGCGCGGGCTGGGCCGGCAACCCTCCTCAGCAGCTCAAATCTTCTGACATCAAGACTGGCGATGTAATCGAGGCCCGCGGCGAGGTAGATGCCACTGTGAAATCCCTCGGTGCGGTGGCTGTTGTTCAGCTTGATCCAGAACGGGTGAAGCAGATCCGCACCATGGAGGCAAGCTACGGCAAGACCTGGCTCATGGGCAGAGTTACGGCGATCGACGGCGTCAAGGTGACGCTTACCGGCGCCATCGACAACGCACCTCACAGCTTTGTCGCCGATGAGGACACGGCTTTCCGTCGCAGGCGCGAACCCATTACGCTCGCAGATATTCAAGTCGGAGACAACATCCGTGTAGACGGTGCGGTAAAAGACGGCGTCTTTACGGCCACCTCCGTTGGCGATCTGGGTACGAGGCAGGGGCCTCCTCCGCAGCAACCGGGGGCCGCAGCTTCTCCTTCTGCGCCGCAGTAGTTCTTTTTTATTCTGCAAGATAAGCGCCGCTCCCACGCGCCCCCAAAGCTCGTATTTTCCTGTCCAGGGAAAATTCGGACTCCCAACAAAAAATGAGTGCATGTCGTTATTGTGCCGGCGTATAATTCCCGCTGGACAATGGATTGCCTTGTAAAAGTTCGCACTTCGCCCAAAGTCCAAACACCGCAAGGCGCTATGGTCCAGCCGAGATTGTCAAGCGGCTTTAGCTGAGGTGAGCTGTATCCGCTCAGATACGGGATCAGTTCATTTTCGCTGTGAAACCGGGTAGGGATTATCCGGGAGTGACAACACTTTAGGGAGGCAGTATGAAGAGAAGCAGATTCGTAAGCGCCGGCACGCGCGTTCTGGCTGTGCTGGCGTTGTTCGCCGGACTTGGGCTGACGGCAGTCTGTCAGCAGATCACCGGTTCAATTGTCGGCACTGTGAAGGACGATTCGGGCGCAGTCATCGCCACTGCGACGGTCAAGGCCACCAATGTGGACACGGGATTCTCCCGTTCCGTCCCCAGCAATGACATTGGTGAATTCCGCATCGACTATCTGCCGGTAGGCAACTACACGGTGGAGGTGACCGCTCCCAACTTCAAGACCTTCGTCCAGAAGAATGTCGTTCTCACCGTCGACCAGACGTCAACCCTGGGCGTCGTGCTGCAGATTGGCGCACAAACCCAGACCGTGACCGTAACCGAAGCGCCGCCGCTCGTGGACACCAGCACCGCTGAGCTCGGCCGTACCGTTTCGCCAGCCGAAATCACCGGCTTGCCTCTGGTGAATCGCAATGCGTATACCGAACTCTCGCTGACACCCGGCGTGATGGCCAACAGCGCCAGCCAGCAGCAGAACGCAAACGGCACGCCGAACTTCGTGATCGGACTGCCTTCCACCGACGTGCAGGTGAACGGCTCCATCGATGGCGGCAATCCCGAGGTCAGCTTCTACCTGGATGGCGGCCTGAATATCAACGGAATCCGCAACTACGGCAACCAGCTGCCGAATCCGGACGCTCTGGAAGAGTTTCGCGTCGAGACCAGCGACTTTTCAGCCCAGTACGGTCACATGTCGGCCGCCGTCGTCACGGCCGTCACCAAGTCGGGGACGAACCAGTTCCATGGCACGTTGTTTGAGTTCAACCGCAACACGGATTTCAACGCGACCAACTGGGGCCAGACGACCAAGGCTCCGTATCATCGCAACAATTTTGGCGGCGTGATCGGAGGACCGGTCAAGAAGGACAGAGCGTTCTTCCTCTTCAGCTATGCCGGTCTGCGCCAGGTTGTCGGCCAGGGACTCAACGGCGGTGTGATGCCTACGGCTGCCGAGCGCCTTGGCGATTTCACGGCTGATTCCTTCAAGGTGTACATGCCCGGCACAAAAACGCAGGTGCAGGGAACGAACACGGCTCCCAACTGCCAGACCGCCAAGCTGAACTGCGTTCCGCAAAACCTCTTGGATCCGACTGCGGCCACGATCCTGAGCGGCTCCAACAAGAACGCGGCTATTCCCCTTCCCAACAGCGCAGGCAACACCTACACGGGCTACTTCACCGGCCCAACAGACGACAATGAGTATCTCGCGAAATATGATCAGGTGCTCAGCGACAAAGATCACGTTTCGGCGACGTACTTCTTCATCCGGACAACCCAGAACGCCTTCGGAAATGGCCCGATTCCCTGGGACACAAACCAGTCGTATACAAACCAGACGAACGCGAACATAAGCGACGTTCACACCTTCAGCGCCACAACCGCGAACCAGGCCTGGCTTAGCTTCACACGGGCGGCAGGTGGACGCGTCAATCTGCCGGCGATCAGCCTCGGCCAGCTTGGATCAAGCTTTACGATCCAGGGCCCCGCAGGGTTGCCGCAGCTCAACGTTTCGGGATATTTCAACGCGGGCGGTGCATTGGCAGGCCCGGTAACGACCTCGGACTTCTACTCGCTCCGCGACATGATCAGCATGACCAAGGGCAAGCACTCGCTCTACTTCGGTGGCGAGTTGGCGCTCGACAAAGGCATGTTCGTCGGCAACCTGTATAACTTCGGCGTCTTCAGCTTTTCGCCCTCCGCTCCAACGACCACTGGGAACGCACTCTCCGACTTCGTGACCGGCCAGGTAAACACAATGGAGCAGGACACGCCTTACCACACGCTGGAAAGCGCATGGCACACGGCGGTCTTTTTCCAGGACAACTACCGCATTACGCCCCGGTTCACAGCCAATCTGGGCGTCCGGTGGGATATCGACACGCCTCCAGTGGAGTCGCAAAATCTGACCGCGGGCTTTGTCCCCGGACAGCAGTCGACCGTGATTCCCAGCGCTCCGCTTGGCATGGTCTTCCCGGGAGACAAGGGCATCGGCCGTGGCATCGTGGGCACGAAGTTCCACCACGTTGCACCGCGCATCGGTTTTGCATGGGATCCATGGGGTGACGGCAAGACTGCTATTCGCGCAGGAGCTGGCGTCTTCTACGGCGCTACGAGCGGCAACGAGTGGAACCAGCCCGGCAACGCACAGCCCTATGCCGTGCGCCAGACCTTCAACTCCGTCAACTCGCTTACGAACATCTACGCGCCCACCATGAGCAACGGCGCAACATCTTCGTTCCCGGGCGGAGACATCTTCCCGTATGTCTACAACCCCAAGAGCCCGCGCTTCCTGGTCCCGGCCAGCATTGAGTCTTTCAGCCCGAAGGCGCAGTGGCCCTACATCTACCAGTTCAACCTCGCCGTGCAGCGGCAGTTGCCCTGGCAGATCGCTTTGACCACCGCCTACGTGGGCACGCTTTCGCGCGACGTTCCCACAATGATTGATGGCAACTATGCGCCCTATGCACCGGGAGCCACCACCGCGCAAAGCAGCATCAACGCGCGGCGTCCTTACGATCCCGGCGTTCTGGGCCAGAACATCTTCCTGATCACGAACCAGACAGCGTCCTATCACTCGTTGCAGGTTTCAGCAAACCGCCGGCTCAGCCACAACGTGATGGTCAACGGCTTCTATGTCTGGAGTCATGCCATCCAGAGCTCCAATGAGTCTGCGATCGGACAGATGACCGCACAGGACTTTGCCAATCTTTGGGAAGAAAAGGGCCCGATGGATGCCGATCGTCGCAGCATCGCCGTGATCTCCGGCATGTGGAAGATCGACTACTATCACGGCGAAAACTTCCTGATGAAGCAGGTCGTGAACGGCTGGACGATTTCGCCGATCTACTCTCTGCAGAGCGGACAGCCTTTCGAGATCACCAGCGGCGGAACGTACAACGCGGATAGCAACGGCCACAACCGGCCCAATCTCGTGGCAGGCGTAAGTGCCTTCCTCGACCCGAATCGTCCGCGCGCTCAAGCTGCAGCGGCCTGGTTCAACACCGCAGCCTTCGCTAAGAATGGACCCGGAGTCGCTGGTGGTATCGGTCCTGGCAACGCCGACGGCAACACACCGCGCGATTACCTGCGTGGGCCGGGCTATCGCGATGTGGATCTGGGACTCTTCCGTGACTTCCGGTTTGCCGAGAGGGTCACGTTCCAGCTTCGCGGCGAAGCGACGAACGTCTTCAACATGGTGAGCCTCAACAACCCCTCGGGAACCACCTTCGGATCCTCGAGCTTCGGCAAGATTACGGCCGCCGCAAGCCCGCGCATCATGCAGGTGGGCGCGCGACTCACCTTCTAGGCAATTCGCACCAACGTTTCGGGCCGGATGCGATGCATCCGGCCCAATCTTTTTGCGGCAAACATCAAGAATCCCTGCCAGGTAGAATCAGCGATTCACAACCTCCCGCAGCAGCTGCGGCAAACTAACCAAGCGCTACTTGAGATCCTGGATCTTTGCGCTGGCGGGAATCTGTACCTGGAACTCATCCGTGGAGAGCTTAACGTTCTCCTGAACACGCACAACCGTGAGCGTGAGTTGAATCCCTTCGAGTGGGCGCTTGATCACCACTTTGGATGGATACTTGCCGGCGCTGAAATCAGCGTAATTGCTATAGATGACCTGTGTGGCCAGGTTGCCCTCACTGTCGTAGATATCCTGGTCATAAGGCAGCATGTCATCCCGATGGATCGTGATCACGCGTACCGGCCGCTTTTCATGACCGGATTTAGACCGCATAATGCTGAGAATGTATTCGGGCTCTAAGTACAGATGTTTTTTGGCGGCGTCCTCGATGGTCTCGGTATCGCTCGCGACCATGTATTCATCATCGGCATCGATGCCGCGAACGACAATGGCATCGAGAAAGAAATCGGGGCGGAGGTTCTCCAGTGGATTGGGAGATTTCTCGGTCACCGTATTCGAGCCGCGTATCACCGAATTTTTGGTGGGCATGACCAGCGTAAAGCGGTCTCCGTCGCTGGCCATATCAAAGATTTTCACGCCGAAGTAGGTTCCTGCCACGCGCAGGCTGTTCGGTTTGCCCAGGATGATGTATCCGCGGCAGGAGGGGAGGTCCGTTTCGACGCCCTCGGCCTTCTTGAACTCAGTGGCCTGAATCTCGACTGTTGCGGTGAGCGTATTGAGCGCATCCCAACGCTGGTCGATTTGCTTAATCAGGTCCTCGGGCGCAACCGTCGCCACGCTAGGCGGCGCCTTGGGCACGGGCAAATGGCGTCTCGTGGGCAAGATCGAACAGCCCGCCAGAACGAGCGGCATACAAAATGGCGCAAGCCGAGCCAGGCGAACCGTCATTGCGCAGCCGCCTTCTTCATCGCACGCCGATAGTCCGCCACATTGCGGTTATGCTCATCGAGTGTCGATGCAAATAACGAATGACCCTGCGCATTATTGCTTGCCGCAACAAAATACAGGTAACCGGTGTCAGCCGGATGCAGCGCTGCGCGCAGAGACGGCAGGCCGGGATTCGCTACCGGCCCCGGCGGCAGGCCCGCGTGCAGATACGTGTTGTAAGCCGTATTGCGGGCCAGGTCGCTCTGGTAGATCGCGCCGCGCCACAGACCCTGCAGTTCAAGTCCGTAAATCACCGATGGATCGGTCATGAGAGGCATGTTCTTTTTCAGACGGTTTTCGAAGACACTTGCGACCAGCGGCCTCTCCGCGTCGACGGCGGTCTCGCGCTCAATCAGAGAAGCTAGGGTCACCACCTGGTGCACGTTCTCCTTCAATCCCAACTGCGCGGCGACCGCGCGAAAGCGGTGCACCATGGTTGCGACAATCTGTGTCGCGCTTGTGTTGCGGGCAAAACGGTACGTATCCGGGAAAAGATACCCCTCCAGCGACTTGGCTCGCGGATCCAGGTCAGTCACCAGCCCCACTTGCTTCACTGCGGCATTCAAAAAATCCTGCCGCGTATCGAAACCCGCCTGTTCCACCCGGCTGGCGATGTCAAAGACGTTCTCGCCCTCCGGAATGATCAGTGCACGGGTATATACGTCGCCGCGCGCAATTCGTTCATAGACCTCGATGGCCGGCGCGGGATGATCGAACCGGTATTCACCGGCACGCAGCCTCCCTCGCTCCAGGACGCGCAGCAAATCAAAGGCATATTGGCTGCGGACAACTCCCGCTGCCTGCAGCTTCTGGCCAATGCGCAATGTCGAATCACCAGGCGCCAGCTCGACGAACGTCTCGCTGACCGGGCCATAGGGAGTGAGCACGAACCATCCGGCTCCGCCCGCCAGAACCAGGGCGGCGAGAAACATCCCCAGCAGGAATCGACCTGGTCCGGAGCCCCTCTGTTTTTTGCTCTTCCATGTGCGCCTGGCCATTCGGCTGAATTCAATCCTTCAATCACTTAGGACGCGTATCGGCATCCCTGCGACTCTCTATCTTTTGATTGTATCGGGCGCGGTAGCGATGGCCGCCCTCTCGAACAGGACGAGCAATTGTGTCGCATCGTGGCCCGGGCGTTTCAGAGTCGCTGCTATGTCACCTTCTAGACATCGCGGTGCCTGACAAGGGAGACTTGGAGGACGCACGCAACGGAAATGCGTCCAATCGTTAGGGGGATGGGGCACATGCGGGGAATTCGGGTGCTGGGTCTGGCGCTGCTCGTTTTGGTGGCGCCGGCAGCCACGCGGACGCAGACGGGGGATGATGCAGCCAAAAATGCGGCCCAGGCACGCGCGGCGCTCGATGCCATGGTCAAGGCGCTTGGCGGCGATGCCTGGCTGAACATGCAGAACAAAACGATGGAAGGGCATGTCGCCGCATTTTTCCATGGCAACCCCGACCTGGGTACCGAAGAGACCTTTGAATTCCACCAGTGGCCCGATCGCGACCGGATCGAGGTGACCAAGCACCGCGACGTGGTGGAATTCTTCATTGGCCGCCAGGGGTGGGAGGTAACCTACCGTGGCAAGAAAGCCATGGAGAAAGACTCGCTCGATGATTATCTCCGCCGTCGTGACCACTCGATTGAGACTGCGGTCAAGGTATGGATGAAGGACCCGAACACGATCCTGATCTTTGAAGGCCAGCATCTGGCTGAACGGCACCTGGCCGACCAGGTCACGCTCATCTCGCCACAAAATGAATCGGTGACCATCCTCATGGACGCGCAGACCCATCTGCCGCTGCGCCGTGTCTTCGAGTGGCGCGACCCGGTGTACAAAGACAAGAACTCCGACGCAGAAGAGTACGACGACTACCACGTGGTCGAGGGGTTTCCGACGCCGTTCACCATCTCGCGCTTCAAAAACGACGAGCAGGTGCGGCAATACTACGTGAGCAAGGTGCATTACAACCAACAGCTGCCTGCCGACTTTTGGGACGTAGACGCAGCCGCTCGCCGGATCAAGAAGTAACAGAACCAGCAAATCGCTTATTTATAATCCAGGGGAGCGCGCGCCGCCTCCGCGGGCAGCGCTTGTCTGGAGAGGGACGAATGACCTTTGCCATCCAGGAGATCCTGGATTTCCTGCCTCACCGGTATCCATTTTTATTGATCGACAGGGTGGTCGAGTTTGAGCCGACCAAGCGGCTGGTGGCGATCAAGAACGTCACCATCAATGAGCCGTTTTTTCAGGGACATTTTCCTGGCCATCCCATCATGCCCGGCGTTCTTGTGGTCGAGGCGATGGCCCAGGCCGGCGCCATCATCATGCTGGCTGAGATTCCCGATCGCGACAAAAAGCTAATCGTCTTCACGGGCATCGAGCGGGCCAAGTTTCGCCAGTCCGTTACGCCCGGCGACCAGTTGAGGATCGAAGTGAATGTGTTGTCGTTCCGGCCTCGTGCGGGACGCATCGAGGGTAAAGGCTATGTGGACGGCAAACTAGCCTGCGAAGCAACGCTGACCTGCATGGTTGTCCCGCGCGAACGCGAGGATGGCGCCGCTCCCTCAACAGGAACAACTAATTCCACCGCGTCAGAACCGGATGCGGGGGTCGAGTGAGCATCCATCCCAGTGCGGTGATCGCTCCGAGTGCGGTCGTTCCGGAGTCGTGCACCGTAGGCCCCTTTTGCACCATCGGTCCCGAAGTTGTGCTCGGCGAGAGTTGCACCCTCATCTCGCATGCAGTGCTGGATGGCCGCACGCGCATTGGAGCGCGCAATATTTTTTATCCTTTCTGCTCCGTCGGTGTGGCTCCGCAGGACCTCAAGTACAAAGGCGAGCCGACCGAGACCATCCTCGGCGACGACAACACGATCCGTGAGAGCGTAACGATCAGCCGCGGCACCGTCGGCGGCGGAGGCGTCACCCGGGTCGGCTCCAATTGCCTGCTGATGACCTGCGTGCACATCGGACATGACAGCCAGGTAGGCAGCCACTGCATCCTGGCCAACGCAGCTACACTGGCCGGGCACGTGACGATTGAAGACCATGTGACGCTGGGCGCCTTCTGCCCCGTGCATCAGTATTGCGTCATCGGCGCGTACTCGTTCGTGGGCGGCGGCACCATTGTGACCCAGGACGTGCTGCCGTTCTCGCTGACCTCCTCGCGGCGCGAGAACCGGGCCTTCGGGATCAACAAAATCGGGCTCGAGCGCCGTGGATTCTCCGCGGAACGATTGCAGACTCTGCAGAAGGCCTATCGCCTGCTGCTCGCCGCCAAGATGAACACCTCACAGGCCCTCGACAAGATGCGGGAACTCGAAGGTGGCGATGTGGCCCGTCTGGTTCAATTCATTGAACGCAGCCACCGCGGAGTGATCAAGTGAGGGCCTGTCGATCATGTGCCGCAGGTCTGAAAACCATATACTCCGCGAGGAGCGTTTCGATTATCCAATCGCCTGCACCGCATTGCCTCCCGAAGGGAGGAGACGAAAATAGCCCAGGGTGGAGCACAGCGCAACCCTGGGATTGCATACGGCCTCATCTCGCCCGTCCCGTAGGGACGGACCGAAGTTTATCCCCACACATAACGCGGGTCGTATTCGATGCGATGCTTCTTCAAAAACGCGATAAATTCCGCCGCCCCTCCGGGGCGGGTAAGATTGGAGGCTCCAATTCCCAGGGTTTCGTTCGCCTGCGCGAACTTTACCCTGGGCTAATTTCGCCCCTCCCTCCGGGAGAATTCGCAACCGAAAACCGACAATGGCGGGAAGTACCCGGCCTGCCACCAGAATGGTTCAAGCCATGAAGCTCGGCCTCATTGCCGGCAATGGGCGGTTCCCGTTCCTGCTGCTCGATGCGGCGCGGGCGCAGGGGCTTGAGGTCGTGGTCGCTGCGATTCGCGAGGAGACCGACCCGGAGATCGATGACCGCGCTGCATGCGACGAAAGAATCAAGGTGTATTGGCTCTCTCTTGGAGAGCTCTCCCGGCTCATCGAAACCTTCCATAAAGAGGGCGTAACCGCGGCGGTAATGGCCGGCCAGGTGAAGCATAAACAGATCTTCAGCTCCATCCGGCCCGACAGGCGGCTGGCCAAGCTGCTGCTCAATCTGCGCACGCGTAATACGGACATGCTCCTTGGCGCGGTCGCCAAGGTTCTCGCCGACGAAGGTATCGAGCTAATGAGTTCTACCTCGTTTCTCGAACCCCTGCTGGCTCGAGAGGGCGTGCTCACCGAGCGAGCACCCGATGAGGAAGAGCGCAAAAACATCGAGTACGGGCTTACTGTAGCGCGGGCCGTGGCCGGCTACGATATCGGGCAGACCGTCGTGGTCGCCGCCCAGGCCTGTGTGGCCGTCGAAGCCATGGAGGGGACGGACGCCACCATCGAACGGGCAGGCCGGCTGATGCAGTCGCTGGACGGCGGCGCGTCCACCCTGGAACGCCACTTGACAGTCGTCAAAGTAGCCAAGCCGAACCAGGACATGCGCTTCGATGTGCCGGTAATCGGCCTGGCCACGGTGGAGACGATGATCCGGGCGGCTGCCAGTTGCCTTTCTGTAGAGGCCGGGCGTACGCTGTTATTCGATCGCGAAGGGCTGCTCGAGCGAGCCAATAAGGCTGGCATTGCCATCTTGGCTGCTCCCCGCTGATACTGTTGTCACACACGGGATCTCTTCTGGCGCTGACTTTCCCGCTTCCCGCTTTCTCAGTCTCTGTTTCCTCAGCCCCAGGCCCCGCTGTCTAGGAGGATTTTATGAAGAAGCTTGCTCGTCTTGCTCTGGCTGTAGCGGTCGTGGCCACGGTTCCCTCTTCCAGGGTAGTGGCGGAAGACACCATGCCGCAGGCTGGCCAGACTGCGCCCACATTCACCCTGCCTTCTCAGGATGGCACCCCGATCTCCCTCGACCAGTACCACGGCAAGTGGGTGGTGCTCTACTTCTATCCCAAAGACATGACCACTGGCTGCACCATCGAGGCTCACAAATTTCAGGATGCGCAAGGCGATTTTGCCGCCAAGAATGCAGTCATCCTGGGCGTCAGCGTCGACTCGACCGATAGCCACAAGCAGTTCTGCGCCAAGGATGGGCTGACCTTCCATCTGCTCGCGGATACGAATCATTCGGTCGTGAGCTCGTACGGTTCTCTGGCCGACCATAATGGCGTGAGCATGGCGAACCGCAACACCTTCCTTATCGATCCCCAGGGCAAGATCGCGCAGGTGTGGATCAAGGTCAATCCCGCCACTGCGGCTTCGGACGTCCTGGCAGCCATCCCCGGCGGTTCCATCCCCGCGCCAACTGGGCTGACCGCAAACCCCCAATAAGGAACGATAACGCCCAGTCGAATTAAGAATTCCGATCGATGCGTGCGAGAGCGCTGTGTCTCAGCCTCTCGCACGATCCCCCTTCGAGGAGAATGCATGCCAACAGAGCTTGCCCGGTGGTTCCGCGCGGAGCTGGATATCGTACGCGCCGCGCTCTACGCCGTTCCGCACGAGCTGGCGGATGTGCCGTGGCGTACAGGCGGATGGACGCGAAAGCAAATTGTGGGACACATGATGGACTCAGCCGCCAACAACCGTCAGCGGTTCGTACGAGCTGCTACGGAAGGCCGCTATGCTGGTCCGAAATATGCGCAGGACGCCTGGGTAGCCGCGCACGGGTACGTGCGCCAGGGTTGGGAAACTTTGCTGCACTGGTGGAAGGTGCAGCACGATGTGCTGGCTGCAGTCGTCGATGAAATTCCCGAGGAGCGGCTGGGCGTTCGCTGCGTCGTGGGCGAAGACGCGCCCGTAACGCTGCGCTTTCTGATCGAAGACTACGTCACCCACCAGAGATGGCATCTGGGACAGATCGCATCCGGAGCGACGAAGGAATAATCTCGACACACCGCTCCGGAGCTTGATCGCAGACGCAAAAAGGTCCGCCGCGGCGGACCTTTTGCTTGCTCGATGGGCTACTTCTTTTTCTTTTTGGCTGCCTTCTTCTTAGGAGCCTTCTTGGCTACTTTCTTGGCAGCCTTTTTGGCTGAAACCTTCTTGGCAGCCGACTTTTTCTTGCCAGCAGCCTTCTTGGGCGACGCCTTCTTGGCAGCCTTTTTCACTGCCTTTTTCGCAGCCTTCTTCTTAGGAGCCTTCTTGGCCGCTTTCTTGGTGGGAGCCTTTTTCGCAGCCACCTTCTTGGCAGCAGCCTTTTTCTTGGGGGCTGCCTTCTTCTTAGCCGCCGGTTTTGCCGCGGGTGGCATTACCACTTCATCGATCGAAATCTCTTCAACGATTCCCTCATCGTCGTCCGATGAAGTGTGGATGCCGGCGGTCTCGAACTCATCTTCTTCTTCGTCACTCAAACCACCGATCCCTGAAGGGTCCAATTCTCCCGGCTCCCCGGTGGGATCGCCGGCACTCATCGCGTACATCTTGAATACGTCATCCATCCGATTGCCTCCAGCGGCTCGCCGCTGCCCTGGTTTTGAGTTCTCTCACACAGCGCGGAAATAAGGACTCCGATGTGTGGAAGCTATTGTAGCTATAGCTTGCACACAAAAACCAGCAAAACACAAGCATGGAATGCGAATGGATTGAAACTTTTTATTTCTGCGAGGTGGTCTTCGCGAGCTCGGCGCTTCTGTGCGTCGAGTGCGCCTTCGAGTTCGCGGCTCCCTTGACTGAGTGCGAGGTCTTCTTCGAGGTCGAGAGATGCTTCTCACCGGCCGTAGAGGCCTTTGAAGATCTGGCGTGGCTCGCGCTGGCTGATGTAGCCGCATGCGCCGTTGTGGATGAGCGGTGATGACGACTGCTGGTAACGTGACTGGCTGCGACAGGCTCGGCCACATGCAACCGGCGGCCCGGCTCCACATGAGTGCCCGTGAGATTGTTCCAGCGGCGCAGCTCGGCAAGGGAGACGCCAAAGCGGTCCGCGATGGTGACGAGCGTATCGCCACGGCGAACCGTATAGAGCACGCGATGCGCGGTTGGAGCGGCTTCCGGAGCTACTGGAACCACCAGCGCATCGACTCCCTGCAGGCTGTCGATCTCGCTGAGCTGGTTTGCCGCCGCCAGTTCCGAAGGCTGCACCCGGTACTCGCGTGCCACGGAGTTCACCGTGTCTCCGGCAACCACCAGGTGATAGCGCCAGGAGTTGCGTCGCGACTCGGGAATCTGCGCGATGCGCTGGTTAAAGAGCGTGGCCGCGCCGGCAGGCAGGTGCAGATCGAAGGAGGTATCCGGCGGCGTGACCATGTGCAGCAGGCTCGGATTCAGCGCCTCAAGCTCATCGACGGGCGCGCCGACCAGATCGGAGACCAGGCGCAGATCGATCGAGTAGTTCACCGTAACGGTGTCGGTAAGCACGGGCGGATCGAGCGTCACTTCATCGAAGCCGTATTGCGTGGGGTGGTTGGCGATGATGATGGCCGCGAGAATTTCAGGGACATAGTTCTGGGTCTCGCCCGGAAGATTGTGGCGCTTGTAGAGCTCCCAGAAATCGGCATAGCCGGTCTTTTCGACGGCCCGCTGCACATTGCCCGCCCCCCAGTCATAGGCGGCCATGGCCAGATACCAGTCGCCAAGCTGGTTGTAGAGGAACTTCATGTAGCGGGCGTAGGCGCGTGTGGACTTCTCCGGATCGAAGCGCTCGTCCACGTAGTTATTGCGCGCGAGGCCGTAGTCGCCGTGGGGCATGAACTGCCAGATGCCGCCGGCATGAGAGCCACGGTTGACGGCCCTGGGCTGAAAGCCAGATTCAGCTACGGCGAGGTAGATCAGATCCTGCGGAACGCCTTCCTCGGCCATCACGCGCTGAATCATGGCACGGTAGCGGCCGGCACGCTCAAAGGAGTGAAGCAGGGTCGCGTGCCCGCGCTGCGAGTAGGCGAAAAAGTTGATGAAGGCGGCGACGTACTCATTCATCACCAGCGGAAGGTCGGACTTGGTGGTGGCCAGATCGGCGGTGGCTTTTGCGACAAGGTTTGGATCCACCGCAAAAGTCACGTCGCTGGCCACATCGGCTGGAGTGGGCTCTTCCTGGGGCACAAAGCCGTTGCCCTGCTTGAGCGCCTCCATCTCCAGCCCATTCACCTTGTCGACAATGTGGTCGAACTCGTCGGAGAGCTGCGAATTGCTCCGGATATCGATGCCGCTTGCAAGCATCAGGTCCACGGCCCGATCAAACTCGGCCTTCGCTTCGGGCAGCTGTCCTTTGCGATAGTCGGCTTCGCCGCGAGAGTACGCTGCCTCGACCTGCTGAATGAGCTGGCGCACCCGCTGTTGTTCAGCGGTCATTGGAGCAGGCTGAGCGGGTGGAGGCGGCGCGGCGGCTTGCGGAGCAGGCGCCGCAATCGCAGGAGCAGTAGCCAGTGCGGTCTTGCTGGCCGATGCCTTCTTCGATTGTGCGGGACCGCAGCCAAGCAATGAAACAGCCCCGGCGGCCAGAATTGTGATCGAACCTCCGAGGGAGAGATGACCCCATCGCATACGCATAGAAAGACGCAGACGGGCAGACGGGCGTGAGTCCAGTGAAGGCACTAATGCCGATGATAAGCTATGCCATGGAGCTCTGCGCGCGCGAATGCCGTAACTCCTTTATTTTGCGAGCTCCATGGAAGCACGTTTTCTTCGCAACTTCGCCATCATTGCCCACATCGACCACGGCAAGTCGACGCTGAGCGACCGTCTGCTTGAACTTACCGGCGCACTGAGCAACCGCGAGATGCAGGCCCAGGTACTGGACGCCATGGATCTCGAGCGCGAGCGCGGCATCACCATCAAGGCCCATGCCGTGCGCATGATGTACAAGGCCCAGGATGGCCACGCCTATCAGCTCAATCTGATCGACACACCAGGGCATGTCGACTTCAGCTATGAGGTTTCGCGCTCACTGGCTTCTTGCGAAGGCGCGCTGCTCGTGGTCGACGCGAGCCAGGGCGTCGAAGCGCAGACGCTGGCCAACGCCTATCTGGCCATCAATCACGGCCTCGAGATCATTCCGGTCATCAACAAGATCGACCTGCCCTCGGCCGATATCACCCGCACCCAGGAAGCGATTGAGCAGGCCGTCGGCTTGGACGCGACGGACGCGATCCCGGTGAGCGCCAAGACGGGCCAGGGCGTCTCGGACGTGCTGGAGGCCATCGTGCACCGGCTTCCATCGCCGACTGGCGATCCGAACGCGCCTCTGCAGGCACTCATTTTCGACTCCTGGTTCGACGCGTATCGCGGCGTGATCGTACTCACCCGCGTGATGCAGGGAACAATGCGCAAAGGCCAGCGCATCCGGCTGATGTCGAATGGAAAGTCCTACGAGATTGAGTCGATGGGCGTGCTCAGCCCCAAACCGGTCGAGATCAGCGAGCTTTCGGCCGGCGAGGTGGGCTTCTTCGCCGCGACCATCAAGAACGTGGGTGATACGCGCATCGGGGACACGGTCACGGACGACGCACGCCCTGCCGCAACTGCTCTGCCCGGCTTCGAAGAGATCAAGCCCATGGTCTTCTCGGGCCTCTACACGGTGGACTCGCACGAGCACACGTTGCTGCGCGATGCCCTCGAAAAGCTTCGGCTCAACGACTCCTCCTTCTTCTTCGAGCCCGAGAGCTCGGCGGCCCTCGGTTTCGGATTTCGCTGCGGCTTTCTCGGCCTCCTGCACATGGAGATCATTCAGGAACGGCTGGAGCGCGAGTACGAGCTGGACCTGATCACCACGGCGCCCAGCGTGCGCTACCGGATCACCATGACCGACGGCAGCGAGATCGAGGTCGATAACCCTTCGCGCTGGCCTGAGCCGCAGAGCATCGCGAACATCTACGAGCCGGTGATCACCGCCAAGATCCTCACCAACGAGGAGTACGTCGGCGGCATCTTCAAATTGGTCGAGGAGAAGCGCGGCAAACAGATCAACTTCGAGTACGTCACACCCACCCGCGTCATGCTGACCTACGAGTTGCCGCTGAACGAGATTGTGCTCGACTTCTACGACCGGCTCAAATCTATCTCCCGCGGCTATGCGTCGCTCGATTATCAGCTCGCCGGCGAGTGGCAATCGCCCATGGTCAAGCTCGATATCCTCGTCTCAGGCGAGCCGGTCGATGCGCTCTCCATCATCGTCCACCACGACCATGCCTATGAACGTGGTCGTGCGCTGGTCTCGAAGATGCGCGAACTGATCCCGCGGCAGCAGTTCGAGGTCGCCATCCAGGCGGCCATCGGAGCCAAAATCGTTGCCCGGGAAACCGTAAGCGCCTTGCGCAAGAATGTTTTAGCCAAATGCTACGGCGGCGACATTACGCGGAAACGGAAACTATTAGAGAAACAAAAGGAAGGCAAGAAGCGGATGAAGCGGATCGGCAAGGTGGACATTCCGCAGGAAGCGTTCCTGGCCGTGCTTCGCGTAGGCGAGGATCAGCAAAAGTAGTGCCAAGTCGTGACCGATTTGATTCCTTTGTCATGGAATTTTCATGGCCGCTTGTGGAAACCTGCTGAAAGCGCTTGGGTGACGCCTAACACAGGGGTCGTCCTCCGCGAGACGTCTTTCCTCCAGATTTCTTATTGATCCGGAACGACTTACATCTCCTAGCAGAGTGCGCAGACGTTTGGCAAGAGAAGAAAAAGACCCAAAATCGCCGCGTTTCCGGAAGCAATCCACAATTTTTTCCACAGAAAGCGATGAAATAGGGTGGAATCGGCCGCTTGACAGCGAACAACCTTTCGGTCTGATTTATTAACTCTTTCAAATCAAAGGCCCAAAACCCTGGTGGACAGGATTTTGGGCCTGAAATGCCCGGTATCTATCCTAGTGAGCGGCTGGCCGCGCGGCAGGCGCAACTGGCTTGGGCGCCTCAGTCGTAGCCGACGGCGGGGGAGCCGGCACGCCGGACTTTACGTTGTAGGCATCGATCACCTGCTTGGTGATGTTGGTGCTGTTGCTGGCGAAGAGCACAGGATTCTGCTGCTGCGAGACGTCGAGAACCAGCGTGTAGCCTTCCTTTTCAGCGTAGGACTGCATGACGTCATAAACCTTGGAAGCGAGCCCGTTATAGAGGTCCTGCATCTGCTGCTGGAACTCCTCCTGCGCATCCTGGGCATCGCGATCGAGCTGCTTTTTCTTGGTGTCGAGGGTGTTCGACTTGGTGGCGCGATCGGCGTCGCTCAGGGTCGCACCCTGCGCCTGCAGCTGCTTGGTCAAGGTGTCAACTTCGTCGCTCAAGGCTTTGAGCTGCTGGCGTTTGGGATCGAACTTCTTTTCGAGATCGGCGAAGTTGCGCTGCCCCTCGTTGGTCTGGGCAACAGCCACCTGAAACGCGATGACAGCGATCTTGGCCGGACCGGCGGGAGCCACAGCCGCGGCAGTGGGTGACGCGGCCGAAACGGCCGGTGTTTGAGCGGCAGCGCTCAGGATCGAGCCCGAGGCCAGCGTGAGGACGATTGCAAGCGAACGCTTCATGTAGATCGAAAACTCCTTCGAGATTCCCGTGTGGCTCCTGATTAGACGCGCGAGCCAGCGCCTCCTGAGAAACCTCGCCCTCTTTTTCGGGAAACTCCTACCGGGGCCGGCAGAGACTGAAAAGATGCGGATGGAGACGTCAGCAGGAACTAGGGGAGATTATACGGCATTTTCAGGCTCGACTTGTAAATTGTCATTGGCCCGGAGCCGGCCCTCAAAAGCACAAAGACCCCGCGAAAACGGGGTCTTTGTGCAAACTGCGCGACGCGCCGGAATCACCGCGCTCAGTGCGATGTGGAGGGCTGGGGTGCGGGAGCATCGGGCGTGGCGCCGGCCCCGGCGGGCGGTGCTGGAATGCCCGATTTCTGGTTATACGCCTCGATGATGGCCTTGGTGATGTCCGTAGAGGGCATAGCGTACAGCACCATAGGAGCCTGCTGCTGTTGTTCGCTGGCATCGAGTACCAGGGTGTATCCATGCTTCTGCGCATAATCCGTCATCACCGCGCCCACCTTGGAGGCGAGGCGGTTCAGAAGGTCCTGCATATCGGTCTGGAAGTCCTGCTGCGCGTCCTGGGTATCGCGGTCCAGCTGCTTTTTCTTTTCGTCGATGGTGCGGGCCTTGGTCTGGCGCTCTTCCTCGCTCAGATTCGCTCCCTGACTCTGCAACTGCTTGGTCAGGTTATCGATCTCGTCGTTGAGCGTCTTCAACTGCTGGCGCTTGGGATCGTACTTCTTCTGCAGATCGGCGAAGTCGCGCTGGAACTCATTCGTCTGTCCAACCGCGGCTTGAAACTGGATGACGGCGATCTTCGCGGCGCCGCCTGCTGACTCGCCACCCTCATGCGCGGGGCTTTGCGTGGCGGGCCGCGGCGCGGCAGGCGCCTGGCCAGTAGCCGTTTGGGCAGCGACGATAGGAAGAGATCCCAGAGCAAGGGAAATGACGACTACGGGCAGGTGCTTCATGCAGATTCAACAACTCCTTCACAATTCCGGCCGCTCGCGAACAAAGCTCACAAACAAAGGTTGTGCGCGGGGCTTCGGCTTTGCCTCGTCTCGACCGACTTCGCGTCTGTTGCGAATCGGCAAGCATACCTTCCACGCCGGGGATCGATCATCGATTCCCGATGACCGCGCGCAGGAAAGGATGCGAGGCAACCGAAAACATCGCCAGAAACTACATCGGAATTATACGGCATTCTCAGCAACCCGGAATGGCCGGGGCGCAGCCGAAATGCGGTCAGATGAAAATGGCCGCCCGATAAACGAGCGGCCATGAGCGATACGCAATCTCTGCTTAGAACGTGGTCGAAATCGTCAGCCGGAACGTCTTGCGCGGCTCGCGGAAGACATAGCGGGAACCGTAGGCCTGGACGGCTTCGTTGTAGGTGTAGTCGCCTGCGCCGCCGGGCGGGAACATGGCCCGCGTGATGAGCTCGGCTGAGCAGCTTCCCTGCTTGCCGCCGAGGTTCACGTCGTTGCAGAAAGGCGTCTCGAAGAGGCGCATCGGGTTCCACGCGTAGTACAGGCGGAACGGCGCGTTCACGATCGGCATGAGGACTGAGATCTCTGCGCCGGTCGACATGCGGGGAACAAAGCTCGTACCGGAGATTGGACGGATATCCCGCTGGAATCCGACCTTGGAGCCCGGGATGCCGCCCTGGCAGGAGCCGTTGTTGTATACCGGGCAGCCGTAAAGCGGCGCGGTCAGCGAGGCGAAACCTTGAGGGCTCTGCTTGAGCTGGCCCCTGTCGACAATGGTATCGATGCCGAAGTCGTCGAAGAGCGCGAACGTGAATGGCCCGACAACGGGAATGCGGTACTCGGCATTCGCCGTAAAGTTGGCGTCGCCGCCAATCGAGGCCACACCGTACACAGGCAACGGAACCTGAATACACTGGTTGTCCTGCGGATTCGTTGGATCGCGCGGCACGCAACTGCCATCCGGATTCGTCAACTGGAAGTTGACGCGCGTCGGCACATAACCGTACGGTGTGGCGCTGCGCACGTCAAAGCCGCGGATTTCGTTCTCGCCGCCAGCATAGAAACGGTTGTTGGGCGGAGCCACATCGCCCCCAAAGCCGGTAACGTATCCCAACTGCGCGCGCAGGCCCAACACGTTGCGCCCAGTGGGAGTCGGCTTCAGGTAGTGCATGGGGATATAGTGCGTGGTCGAGACAAGTGGCTCGATATAGCGCACATTACCCCACAGACCCGATACCTGCAGCGCCGCCGTGTACTCTTTGCCTTCGTGGGGGCGTAGCGGGTTGCTGACCGTGTTGTACGAGTAGCTCAGCGAGATATAGCTGTTGATGATGCCGGCCAGCGCGTTGGAGCCTTGAATGCCCGACCGGAAGGAGATGGTCTGGAAGAAGGTCTGCGAGGCCGTGCTGAAGGCCTGGATATTGGATCGCGTCCAGGAGTACGTGAAGCCCACCCGCTGGAAGGCATGGCGCTTCAAAGGATAGCTGACTGAGAAGTTGAAGCCATCCGACGACTGGTTGTAATTCTGCGTGAGCGACTTTTCCGCGTCAGATAGATTAACGGATGCGCCGGTCGTAGCCTGGTAGTTCTTGGCCGCGTTGTAGTCCTGCTTCTGATTAAAAATTTGGAAGCCGACGTTAATGGGCCGGTTCTTGATGTACGGCTGCGTAAAGCCGAAGAGGAACTGGCGGCTGATCGAGCCCAAATTGGCCTGCACGCTCAGTGTTTCGCCCAAACCAAGGAAGTTATTGGTCTGGTAGTTAAGACCGATGAAGGCGCCGGAGAGGCCGCTGACGCCGCCGTTCATGCCGATGGAGTTCTTGCCCTTCTCCTTCACCTTCAGCAAGAGCTCGACGGTGCCGTTATCGGGATCCTGGTGCGCCTCGGAGTCCTGGTCGACCTTGAGCGGCTCGAAGTATTCGAGCTGGTTGAGGCGAAGCAGGCTGTACTCCCACAGCTGGGAGTTATAGACAGAACCTTCATCGAGCAACAATTCGCGGCGAATGACGCGGTCACGCGTAATGGTATTGCCCTGGAACTCGATCCGCGAGACATAGAACTGCTTGCCCTCGTCGATATCGATGTTCATCGAGACGGTCTTCTTCTGATCGTCGTAGCTCAGCTTGGGAATGGCGCCGAAGTTGATGTAGCCCAGCCCGCCGTAGGCCTTCTTCAGGTTCTGCAGGCCCTTCTGGATTTCGGTGGCGTTAAACCAGTCGCCGTCCCTGATGGGGAACGTTGCGCGCAGCGCCTTTTCGTTGGTGATCTGCTTATTGCCCGTGAAGGTGATGCTGCCCAGGCGGTAGCGGCCGCCTTCTTCGATGGGCATCAGAATGTCGATGCGCTTGCCCTTGTTCGGGCGGAAGGTAAACCAGTTCAGGCCGCCCTGGTCGCGGATCTGGGTCTGCGGTGTCTCGACCGCGGCGTTCGCGTAGCCTTTGTCGCGATAAGCCTGGCGCACGCGCTCGGAGTCCTCTTCGAGCTTCGACGAGTCGTAGGTCTGCGGGAAGATGTCCTCAAAGATGATGGAGTAGGGGATGCCGATGGGCTTGAGGTTCTTCATCGAGCGGCGCAGGTAAAGCCCGTTCAGATGGGTGTTGCCGGTGAACTTGATCTTGCCCACCTTCACCACTGGTCCCTCTTTGATATTGAAGTTCACCTGGACCGAGGCCGGAGGAATGGTTTTCACATCCGTCTTGATGGTGGCGAACTGGTGGCCGTGCTCGGCCAGCATCTGCTTGATCACCGTCTCGGCCAGCTTGATCTTGGCAGGATCGTACTGGCTATCGACCGTCAGTCCGACCTTTTCCTTCTTGAAGCGGTCGAGAATGTCGGAGTTCGTGATCGAGTTATTGCCCTTGTAGTTGATCTCGCGAATGCTGGGCTTTTCACGGACAAAAATGTCGAGGATGATGCCCTTTTCCGTGTCCTCGCGCTCGATGCGCAGGTCTTCGAAGTAGCCCGTATTCCAGAGCGAGTTGAAGTCACGCTCGATCGAGACGGGATCGTAAGTATCGCCCTGATGGGTAAAGAGCCTGGCGAGGATGGTCTCCCTGGGAATGCGGCGGTTGCCGATCACGCGAATCTGAGTGATCGTCTGCGGGGTCTGCGCCGGGGCTGTGCCGGCAGAGACCGCTAGAACGAGCAGAACCAGCATGCAGGTGACGATGCGGGCGGCGCGGGAGATGGATGTGTGCTTGATCTTCACCGGGCTGCGGCCCTGCGGCGAGTCCAAGTGGCACTTGTGCGGTCCATAGTTCAGCTTCACGAGAAGAATTTGCACACCCTCACTGCTCAAAATCTGATCCTGCATCGAGGAAAGATGATTATATTTGACCCCGGCGACCCCGCCCAAACGGGCGCATTGTTGCCGGCGCGGACTCCGTCACCTTCCTAAATTCCCTGCCGCGCCTGCCGCCTTCGGACTCGGGGGTGGATCCCATGATCTGCCAGCTGTCCATCCGCTGGAAGATCCTGGGCTGGCCGTCCCAGCAGCACAAAATCTGCCGCTGGGGGACTCCGGTTCGCTATCCAGCAACATCAATCTGCCGCCGGGTTCGCGGTTGGTTGAACACCCATTCCACAGTCTACCGGAACGAGGCGGGTTCGAGCGCCTGTGCATCTCCTTGCACGTCGCAGTATTCTCGTTAGACGCGGATGGGACAAACAGGACAGCCCGAAGAAAAGAGGATTTCCAAAGCCGATAGCGAGCAGGATGGCGAGTTGGATGGAATGACAAAAGCGATGGTGGAGCGCCCGCAGTCCGTCTTTACCTTTTCGGCACATTTGCTGAACGGATCTGAAATCGGCCTGGAGGCATTTCGCGGGCACGTGCTCCTGATCGTGAATACGGCCAGCCAATGCGGCTTCACGCCCCAGTATGCGGAACTCGAAGCGCTCTATTGCCGGTACCGCGAGCGGGGTTTCGATGTGCTGGGCTTCCCTTCAAATCAGTTCGGCAAGCAGGAGCCTGGCGCCGCGGACGAGATTCGAACCTTCTGCGCGACCCGTTATGGGATCAGCTTTCCGCTCTTTGACAAAATCGATGTCAATGGTCCGAAAGCTCATCCGCTCTACCGGTTCCTCAAGAGAGAAAAATCCGGCCTGTTCGGCTTTTTGACCGGCGGCCGCATACCGTGGAACTTCACGAAATTTCTTACTCGGCGCTCGGGCGAAGTGGCTGGACGTTATGCGCCTTCCACGCGGCCCTCGACACTCGCTCCGGTGATCGAGCAGCTGCTTGATGCCTCATAAATCATTACGATTGCGGAACCTCCTCACGGCTCACATGACGAGATGGAGGAGGGCGAAAATGTATCTTTTCCCCTGCGGAAGTCGTCATACAAGTACGGAGAAGGTCTCCTTTCCGCACTAGTTGTTGCCTCCGTCTTTCGACTACCATAGTAGATTCGATCGAGCTTTTGAACCAGATTGCGGCTGATCTCAAATCTGGTTCCCGAACCCGACGAGCCGGCGCGACCCGGAACGGGAACGGTCGCCGATCCGCACAGCTAGCCAGGCGGGCGAGGGCGTCCCGGTCACGGTAAGAAGCACCACCACGACGACGGCCCAGGAGCGAGTACCAACTCTATGATGTGGATTGTCCGGCTTGCGCTGCGGCGGCCTTATACCTTTGTCGTCTTTGCATTTTTGATTTTGATCCTTGGCGTCTTCAGTATCGAATCGATGCCGACGGATATCTTTCCGAATATCGACATCCCCGTAGTTACCGTGGTCTGGCAATATACCGGGCTCTCTGCAAGCCAGATTGCCGATCGCCTCATTGCTCCCTCTGAACGTGGACTGACCACGACCGTCAACGACATCGACCATATGGAGTCGCAGTCCCTGGTCGGCGTCGGCGTCATCAAGATCTTTTTTCATCCGCACGTGAACATCGCTTCGGCGGTGGCCGAGGTGGCTGCCATCAGCCAGTTGACCCTGCGCCAGTTGCCCCCGGGCACGAACCCGCCCTTCATGATCCAGTACAACGCGTCGAGCGTGCCGGTGCTGCAGCTGGGACTTTCCGGAGAGGGACTGAATGAACAGCAACTAAACGATCTCGCGACCAATACCATCCGCGTGCAACTGGCTACAGTCGAAGGCGCGCAGGAGCCGTTTCCCTATGGCGGCAAGCAGCGCGAAATCGTGGTGGACCTCGATCTTCAGGCGCTTCAGGCGCGAGGGTTGTCGCCGGCCGATGTGGTCAGCACAATCAACAGCCAGAACGTCATCGCGCCTTCCGGCACCATCAAGCTCGATCGTTTCGAGTATCAGGTGGAGACGAACTCCGCGCCCTCAGCCATCCAAGCGCTCAACAACCTGCCTATCCGCGCGGTAAACGGCACCGTGGTGTACATCCATGATGTCGCACACGTCCGCGACGGCAATCCGCCGCAAACCAATATTGTGCGCGTGAACGGGCGACGGGCCGTGCTGATGAATATTCTCAAGACCGGCTCGGCGTCCACGCTGGACATCATCAAAGGTGTCCGCGATAAGGTGAATTACATCAAGGGCGAGCTGCCGCCCACACTGCATATCAGCCCTGTTGCGGATCAGTCGATCTTTGTGCGCAGCGCCATCAGCGGCGTCGTGCGCGAGGCTCTGATAGCCGCGTGTCTGACGGCCGTCATGATCCTCATCTTTCTCGGCAGTTGGCGCTCCACGCTGATCATCGCGGTGTCGATTCCGCTTTCTATCTTGTGCTCCATCTGCGCGCTCTATGCGCTGCACGAGACCATCAACATCATGACATTGGGCGGCCTCGCGCTGGCCGTCGGCATCCTTGTTGATGATGCGACCGTCGAAATCGAGAACATCAACCGGAATCTCGAATCGGGTAAGGAGATTGAGCAGGCAATTCTGGATGGCGCAGCACAGATCGCAACGCCGGCCCTTGTCTCTACACTCTCTATCTGCATCGTCTTCGTGCCCATGTTTCTGTTGAGCGGCGTGGCGCGTTACCTGTTTGTTCCGCTGGCAGAGGCCGTCGTCTTCGCCATGCTCGCCAGCTATCTGCTTTCGCGTACCGTCGTGCCCACCATGGCGCGCTATCTGCTGAAGGAACACGATGACGCAGAGGTGGAGCGCAGACGCACAAGCCGGAATCCTCTGGCGCGGTTCCAGTTCGCCTTTGAGCATCGGTTCGAGCAGATGCGCCACGGCTATCTGCGCGTGCTGACGCTGTGCGTCGATCACTCCGGAATTTTCCTGTTGCTCTTTCTGGTCTTCGCGGCCGCCAGCCTTTGCCTGACGCCGTTTCTCGGCCAGGACTTCTTTCCCCAGGTAGACGCCGGCCAGTTCAAGATCCACGTGCGTGCCCACACAGGCACACGTATCGAAGAAACCGCGGCGCTCTGCGATCACATCGAGCAGACTATCCGCGAGCAGATTCCGGCAAGCGAGCTCGTTACCATCATCGACAACATCGGCCTTCCCTATTCGTCGCTCAATCTTTCGTATTCGACCTCGGCGCCCGTCGGTCCCGCGGACGCAGATATTCAGGTGCAGTTGGCTCCGAATCATCATCCGACTGAGGCTTACGTCGACAAACTGCGCGTGGTGCTGGCGCGGAGTTATCCGGGCGTCTCGTTTTACGAGCTGCCGGTCGATATCGTGACGCAGATTCTGAACTTCGGTCTCGCTGCGCCCATCGATCTGCAGATCGTCGGGCCGAACCTCGCAGGCAACCGCGCCCTCGCCGAGAGAATGCTCGACGAAGTGCGCTACGTGCCCGGCGCTGCAGATGCGCGCATTCAGCAGCCGTTCAACAATCCCAATATGACCATTGATGTCGACCGCACGCGCGCGCAGGTGCTCGGCATGACGCAGCAGAACGTCACGCAGAGCCTGCTGGTGGCGCTCAGTGGCAGCTTCCAGACCAGTCCGAACTATTATCTCGATCCGCGCAATGGCGTCGCCTATAACATCGCCGTCCAGGCGCCTCAGTACCGGATGAACTCGATGGCCTCCCTCAACAGCCTGCCCGTCACCGGCAACGCGGCCATCGTGACGCCGAGCGGCAACGCGCCGGCGCTTGCGCCCGGTTCTGCGGCAATCACGCCCGGTGCGGCCTCCACGGCTGCGCCCGGTACCTCCAAGCCCGTAACGGTGCTGGCGAACCTGGCCAATGTGGAGCCCGGGACCGAACAAGGAACCGTAAGCCACTACGACATCGAACCGGTGATCGACATCTACGCCAACGTGGTCGGAACCGATCTTGGATCCGTGACCCGCGCGATGGAGAGAATCAGGAACGAGCACGAGAAAGATCTGCCCCGTGGATCGCATTTCATGCTGCGCGGGCAGAGTGAAACGATGAATAAGTCCTATATCGGCCTGCTGAGCGGATTGGCCTTCTCGATCCTGCTGGTGTATCTGCTGATCGTGGTCAACTTTCAATCGTGGCTCGATCCGTTCCTGATTATCTCCGCGCTGCCCGCAGCCTTGGCCGGAATCGTCTGGTTCCTGTTCCTGACGCACACGCGGTTGAGCGTTCCGGCCCTGACCGGAGCCATCATGTGCATGGGCGTGGCTACGGCTAACTCGATCCTGGTGGTAAGCTTTGCACGCGAGCAGTTGGAGATCCTCGTCGGCAATGCGCGCCAGGCCGCACTGAACGCGGGCTTCGTGCGGCTGCGGCCTGTCATCATGACGGCTCTGGCGATGATCATCGGCATGGTGCCGATGGCTCTGGGCCTGGGCGATGGCGGCGAGCAAAACGCCCCGCTGGGCCGCGCGGTGATCGGTGGGCTGGCGCTCGCCACGGTAGCAACCCTGTTTTTTGTGCCGGTCTTTTTCTCGGTCGTTCATGGGCGGCTGGAGAAGCGGCGCAAAGCGGCGCCTCATCAACCCAATGCGGCCAGCTTTGATGAATTTGATGAAAACCTGGAGTAGCTCTTGATGAACGACGAATCGAAACCAAATCCATCACGGAATTTGCAGGCTGCTGCGCAGCGTCCTCAGGCCGAAGCACATGAAGCCGCTCCTGAGAAGGAGCCGGTCTCGCCGCGCAAGGCAATGGCAGGTCTCGGAATTCTTGCGCTCATTGCGATTGCTCTCGCTGTAGTCGGCATCCTGAGCCGCCGTCACGCCGACACAGTGCTGGCGCGCGACACGCAGGAGACGGCCGCACCCACCGTCAGCGTTGAGCCGGCGAAGCCAGGTGCGCCCGTCGATGAATTTGTGTTGCCGGGCAACGTGACCGCCTATACGGACGCCCCCATCTATGCACGGACCGACGGTTACCTGACACACTGGTACTACGACATCGGTGCGCGCGTGAAAAAAGGCGATCTGCTCGCCGTCATTTCCACGCCGGAACTGGACCAGCAGCTCGCGCAGGCCGAGGCCGATCTCGCGACCGCAGAGACAAACGCCAGCAACGCCAAGGTACAGGCAGATCGATACAAGGGGCTTGTGGATTCCAATGCAGTATCGAAACTGGATACCGATACATTCATCACGCAGGCAGCCTCGACCTCGTCCGCAGTGAAGTCCGCACAGGCCAATGTGCAGCGCCTCAAGGAGCTGCAGAGCTTTGAGAAAATCTACGCGCCCTTTGATGGCGTTTTGACCGCCCGCAATGTGGACACCGGACAGCTGATCAACCAAGGCACGAGCGCAGAGCTCTTTCACCTGCAGGCTCTTGAGACGCTGCGTGTCTATACCAATCTTCCGCAGGTCTACTCGCAGAGCGTGAAACGCGGCATGAAGATTGCGCTCACGCTTCCCGAGCATCCAGGAAAGACCTATACCGGCACGCTGGTGCGCACCGCAGACGCGATCGATCCGGTCAGCCGTACGCTGCTGGTAGAAGTCGACGTGCCTAATCACGATGGACAACTGCTGCCCGGCGCGCTGGCTCAAGTGCACTTTAAGGCGCCGCCCGCGGGCGCCACATACATCGTGCCCACAGCCGCGCTCATCTTTCGTAAAGAGGGTTTGGAAGTAGGCACAGTGGTGAACTCGGATCACGGCGCCGTCGCACACCTCGTGCACATTGTGATTGGGCAAGACGATGGAGCCACAGCGCAGGTGATCAGCGGGCTGAATGCGAATGACCAGATCATCCAGGACCCGCCGGATTCACTGATTGAAGGCGAGAGGGTCACGGTGGTTAAGCCCGGCAGCCAGGCGGACTCGGGAGGATTCTAGTGAGCTCGTCGCAGCATAGAGCATCCGAAGTCCGATCCGTGGGTAACGTGTCCCGTGCCCCATTCTTGCGACTTCTCTCTGTCGCCAAGGTGGGCATCCTGATGTCAGCCGTCCTCGCACTGGCTTTCGTAACGGGCTGCAAACCCGTAGGACCGGACTACAACCGTCCCGGGTTCACTGCGCCTGATGTCTATAAAGAAACGGGCGCGGCCGCCGCAACTGTCCCGCCCCCCAATCCACAGGGAGGCAACTGGAAACCGGCAAATCCCTCCGACGGCATGCTCAAAGGCAAATGGTGGGAGATCTATAACGATCCCGAGCTGAACAAACTCGAAGACCAGATCACTCCCGCCAATATGACTCTGCGTGCGGCCCTGGAAACTTATCTTGCGGCGCGCGATCAGGTGGCTGTCGCACGTGCGGACTTTTTCCCCAGGCTCTCCGCGGGCGCTTCTTTGAGCCGTGATCGCGTTTCGGCCAACCGGCCACTCGTGGTGCAGGGCGCGAAAACCACCTACGGCGATTTCGATCTCGGTGGTCAGGCAAGCTGGGCTCCCGATTTCTGGGGCCGCATTCGCCGCAACGTCGAGGCAGCGCGCGCCAATGCGCAGGCCAGTGCGGCCGACATGGCGACACTCGACCTGAGTCTGCACGCCGAGCTGGCGCAGGATTATTTCGAGCTGCGCGGACTCGACTCGCAGAGCCGCCTGCTCTCGTCTACGGTTGCCGACTATGAGCATCAGGTCGATCTCAACCAACGCCTGCTCCAAGGCGGCCTCACCACCGAAGTCACAGTTGCCGAAGCGCAGACGCAGCTTGAAACCACGCGCGCTCAGCTCGTCGATGTGAATGAGGCGCGCGCTGAGTACGAGCACGCCATCGCTACGCTCATCAACCAGGAGGCCGGCAGCCTCACATTGCCTGCCACTCCGCTTGATCTTGAGCTGCCCAGCGTCCCTGTCGGCGTGCCCTCGCAGCTTGTTGAGCGCCGCCCCGACATCGCTGCCGCCGAGCGCCGCGTGGCCGCGGCCAATGCGCAGATCGGCATCGCCGTCAGCGCCTACTATCCCAACATCAATCTCGGCGGGTCTGGCGGTTTTGAGAGTACCCGCGCCGGCACATGGATTCAGGGGCCAAGCTCGCTCTGGTCGCTGGGCGCGCAGGCAAGCGAGTTGCTCTTCGACGCCGGACAGCGCCACGCATTGACCGACCAGGCGCGCCACAATTACGAGGCCCAGGCCGACCACTACCGGGCCACTGTACTCGACGCATTCAACGAAGTAGAAGACAAACTCTCTGACCTGCGCGTTCTCGAACAGGAGTCGGAAGTGGAGCGCCGCGCCGTCGCCGCCGCGCAGCACTCGCTTGATTTGTCGAATCAGCGCTTCAAAGGCGGCACAACCAGCTACATCGAAGTGCTGACCGCCGAGACCACGCTGCTCAACAATCAGCGCACCGCCACCGATCTGGAAACGCGCCAGTTCGCTGCAAGCGTGCAGCTCGTCCTCGCTCTCGGCGGCGGATGGGATACAACTCAGCTGCCGAAGTAGTCAGTGCGAGAGCGCTGTTGCTGGCACTTCTGCCAATGGCAATCCTGGCCCTTGCCACTGCAGGATCGGCGCGCTGCCGCTCTCGGAGTGTAAGCCTTCAAGATGAATCTTATGTTTGCCGGCGCGCAGGCCGATGGCGCCGACCGCGTAACGCGCGGCGTTGCCCGGCGAGTCGCAAACCTGCGCAAACGGCGGTCCGGTCTTCGCGACTTCAACGTCGTCGATCACCAGCCGCGCACCGTCGCGATCGATAACCGAAAAACTATAGCCACCATCGGCGGGAACGTCGAGCAAACCGTCCCATGCCACGGCATAGCGCGTGAATCCCCGTCCGTCTGCCTCGACGCGAGTTGCGACGTCCGAGAAAACAGCTTGCTGCGTGGCAAGATTCGGTAGCTCCGTCCATTCTCCAGGATAGATTTTGTAGGCCAGTCCAGGTTGCGTTGGATCGATGATGCTCGTCGCGTTGCTCCAGCGGGCAACGGCCACCACGTCTTGCTCGGCCCAGTCCTGGTTACCCTCTTTGTCTTCGACGTGAAGCAGCACGCGAAAGCGACCCGCGCCATTCGCTCCATCCAGGTCCGTGCCCTCCGCATCCGGAAAGCGATGGCGCACGATCCGGCCGTGGTCTTGCGTTCCATCGCCAAACAGCCAGGTGTAGTGGGCATGCGGCGCGGCCTGGGCCGTGAATGTGATTCTCGTTTTGGGCGTAATCACGGCGGGATCGACACGAAATGTTGCGAGCGGCGTGTGCTCGGTAATGAACTTAGGCTGCGCCGCGCCGCCCAGAACAAACAGCGGCATCGTCGCATTTGCATTCACCCGTGCCTGTCCGTACTTGATGTTGTCGAAGGTTATGCCGGAGACATTGCCGGTGACTGTCGAAGGAACGAGTGGCGGCTGGCCGAGAGCCCAGACGTTGCGAAACGTCACATCATGAACGGCCGGCTGTTCCTGCTCGATCTGCGCGAGCGAATACCAGTGATCGAGAAAGAGATTCTCAAAGTGCGTCTCTGCATGCTCTCCGCGCGCGCCGTTGGCTCCCCACAAGCCGAGCACGCCAAAGCTTTGTCCGCATGCACCAACACCGGCGTGGAGAATATCGGAATCGCGCAGCGTGAAATTGTGCGAGTTGAAGACCTTCTGCGGCCATGCCAAGCGCACGATATTCGAGATGCTCGTCGAGAGCTCGCTATGTTCAACCACGATGTTTTGCACGTCGCGCCCAGGCCGCAGCATATCCGCCTGTGTGTAGCCGTCCCAGTTGCCCTGCATCGCAAAGACGTCGTCTGAGGCGCGCAGAAACGCATTGCGCACCACAGCATCACCGCCACCGAGCCAGTCCATGCCATCCTGATTGGCATTGCCGGGATTGCCGCCGATCACGCGCAGGTCATCGTAGGTGAAACCAGTCGAGTCTTTCATCTGGATGGACCACGTGCGCGAGCGGATGATGCACGTCAGTCCGTCGATCTCCACGTCGTGCGCCTGGTTTGCGCCGATGCAGTGCCAGTCCGGCTTCTGCATCCAGCCTTCATCGGTATTGGGATCCTGCGGACCGTCGTACACGATCGTGCCGCGGCCCAGCACCGTCACATTTTCGACGTTCCAGAGATTCAGGCTGCCAAAGACGTAGGCACCTGGCGCAAGATAGAGTGTGTCGCCGCTCTTCGGGTTCAGGCTCTCGCGATGGACGCCGGCTGGAACAACCTGCACATTGGGCCCCGCAGGTGGGGGCGCAGGCGGCGATCCCGCGAAGAGAAAGAGCATGTGCGCGTGATTGAGAAAGTCTCCGGGCCGCGAGATGGAAAGCTTCACTGGACCGTCAATCTTAAAGCGGATCGTCTGTCCCGCTCGCCGGGCGCGCAGACCAAGCCGCCACGGCTCTATCTCGATGCCGCCATCCCAGAAGTGTGGCTCAGCCGCGGTGATTGCAATCTCTGCAGGACCCGTAATGTCGAAGCTCGCGAACTCATAGCTCGCCGCTGCATGAGCCACGTCCACGTCATGACCATTGACAGAAAGAGTGAAGGCCGACGAGCGCATCTCGTCCGGAACCGGCGCGGCATACACACGCGTGGCCGCGCGAATCGTAACGGGGAAAGCAAGTAAAACAAGAATCAGCAGCGCACGAAAACCGGGCAAGAAACTAGACTCCGGCAAAAGAATAGGATCAAAGCCCATAGTACATTGGCTTCGGCCGCATCTGCGGCCGGAGATGATTCGCCATCGACAATCGAGGCATGACAAGGCATAGTCGTATCTATGCTCAGATTCTCCGGTCATCGCCTTCGCTGGGTCTGTCTCTGCGCAACCTTTGCGTGCGCCACCGCTCTGGTCCTTGCGCAGGATTCGCCCGCCGCGCCTATCGTGCTGCATGCTGCGCGTCTGCTGGATGTCGCGACAGGCAAGGTTCTTTCACCGGGCGAGATTCTTGTCGAAGGCGAACGTATTCACGCCGTCGGCACATCGGTTGATCATCCCGCGAGTGCTAAGGTCACTGACCTGGGCGACACTACGCTGCTTCCCGGCCTGATCGACGCCCACGTTCATCTCTTCCTGCATCCGGGAGCGGAAGACCTGCAGACCGTGGAAGAGTCTATTCCCTGGCGCACGATCCTCGCCGAGCAAGCTGCGAAGGCTGATCTTCGGGCCGGCTTTACCGCCGAGCGCGACATGGGCACCGAAGGCGCAGGCTCGGCCGATACAGCCGTCCGGGATGCCATCAACAAAGGCCTCATCCTGGGTCCGCGGCTGCGCATCAGTGGCAATGCCATTGATATTCTGGGCGGCCACGAAGACGCCAACCACTTCAATCCGGCGCAGCATGTGCTCTCGAATGCAGACTACGCCAACAATACCGAGCAGATTGTCGCGGTGATGCGCGCGCAGCACAAGGAGGGTTCTGATTTTGCGAAGATCTACGAGACCGGCCCCGATGCAATGATGGATGGCATTCTGCACACGCCTTATCAGTACACTGAGGCACAGCTTGCCGCAGCCGTTGAAGAGGCGCGCCGTCTTGGCGCAACAGTTGCCGTACACGCCATGGGCGAACCCGGCACGCTCTACGCTGCGCAGGCAGGCGTTGCGTCCATCGATCACGCCACACAGCTCAGCGATGAAACCATGCGTCTGATGCGCGAGAAACACATCCCTGCCGTGCCTACCTTCACCATCTTCGACTACTTCGCGCATCATCAGGAGTCGCAAGACCAAGCGGCGGGTGAAGCCGCTATGCTCGACTACAAGATCGCCGAATTCAAAAAGCAGATCGCTGCGGGCATTCCCTTCGCTGTTGGCTCTGACGTTGGCCCGTTCCCGCACGGCACGCAAGCGCGCGAGCTCACGCTCATGGTCCGCTTCGGTATGAAGCCGCTCGCCGCACTGCAGGCGGATATGATCGAAGGCGCACGCCTTTTAGGCTGGGCCGGCCAGATCGGCGAGCTCAAGCCCGGCTACTTCGCCGATATCATCGCCGTGCCCGGTAATCCGCTCGACGACATCTCCGTTGTGGAGCACGTGCGCTTTGTCATGAAGAACGGCGAGATCGTGCGGCAGTAGGTGACGTACAATCCCTTGTAACTGGACCGAGATTCGTCGGAGATTCGCAAGAACACCGGTCTTCAGGAGCTAACCCATGCGCCGTGCCGCTCTGCTTCTTCTTGCCGCTGCCCCTCTGGTTGTCTTTGCCGCTCCACGCGCAGATGGTCACATGGATCCGCGTTTGAACGGCAGCTACAAGTTCACCGAGGGCGGATGGACCTACGTGCACTTGCAGGGCGCGCCAGAACAGGTCGGCTTTCAGCACGGATATCTGCTGTCCACAGAAATTGAAGACAATCTTCACCTCTACCAACTCGAGGCGTCCCACGTATCCAGGCGTCCGTGGAGTTTCTATCGCGACGCAGCAGAGCATGTGTTGTGGCCGCATATCGATCCTGAATATCAGCAGGAACTACAAGGCATCGCCGACGGTCTGCATGCGCAGAGCTCAACGGCCGATCTTTGGGATGTTGTCGCACTCAATGGCTACATTGAATTGTCCAGCTACTATCTGCCTTCTCTCAACGCCAAAGAAGGTACGCCAAACCCGCCGCAGGCCGTTGCTCCCGGCAAATGCAGCGCGTTCATCGCTACAGGCTCAGCAACCAAGGGCGGAAAAATCGTGATCGCCCACAGCAACTGGTCCTCGTATGCAGAAGGCGAACGCTGGAGAATGGTCTTCGACATCGTGCCCGCCAGCGGACAGCATATTTTGATGGACGGCCTTCCCGGCGTCATCACCAGCCAGGATGACTTCGGCGTAAATGAAAGCGGATTGATGATCACCGAAACCACCCTGCCCATGGCGAAGGGCTTTGACGTAAATGGCATTCCCGAATTCGACCGCTCGCGCAAGGCGATGCAGTACGCCACATCGATTGATGAATACGCGGCTCTCATGCGCAAGGGCAACAATGGCGGCTACGCGAACTCGTGGCTCGTGGGCGATCGAAAAACCGGCGAGATCGCCTACCTCGAGCTCGGCTTGCATCACACGCCCCTGCTCAAAAAGAAAGACGGCTACTTTGTTTCCTCGAACTTCGCTGCGAATCCGGATCTGATCAGCGACGATACTCCCGGATTCGATCCAAAGAATCTCGAAAGCTCAATGAATGCGCGCCACCTGCGCGCCGAGCAGTTCATGCATGAGCATTACGGTCAGTTGGACACGCAACTTGCCGAAGCATATCTCTCCGATCACGAAGACGGCTTCGAACATCGCGTCGATGCCGGAAAACGCAGCCTCTGCGGCCATGAAGAAACATCTCCTGTCGGCGAAAAGGTCTGGGGCGATCCGCCCTTCCAGCCCGGCGGCGCAGTCACAGGCAAAGTGATGGATTCCGATATGGCTGCGAAGCTGAGCTTCACCGGCAGAGCCGGCCATCCCTGCGGAGAGGACTTCCACGCCGCATCGTTTTTGCAGGCTCATCCGGAGTTCGACTGGCAGAAGCCCATCCTGCATGACATGCTCGCCGGCCCATGGACGACATTTACGGCGAACGAGAAGCCGATGCTACCAAAGAACTAAGTGGTTTTCGTAGATAGCACCCCACCTAAATCACGATCACCAGCTCTGAATACTCGGCCAGCTTTGCATCGGCCGTGAGCAAGTGCATCGGTTCACTGATAGCCTGCGCAACGAGTAAACGATCAAAAGGATCAGGATGAACCAGCGGTAGGCTGCGGGTGACAATTGCGTGTCGGGCGCTAACTTGCAATTCCTTCAGACCAGCTCGTTGTGCAAGCTCAAATAATTCCCGTGGATCTGTTTTGATCTTCCCTAGCCGGGCTTTGATTGCAACTTCCCAAATACTTGCGGAAGAAACACAGACCTCATCTGCGTCCGTGATTAGCACGCTCGCATTGTCATTCAGACGCGGATTTGCTTCCATCAGCCAGATCAGTGCGTGAGTATCGAGCAAAATACGCAAGATCAGTCCTCAGGTGTGATCAGGAAATCCTCAGGAAGGGGATCGTCGAAATCGTCGGCAACCCAGATTTTGCCTTTCATCAATCCAAAGATGATTGGCTTCTTCTCGGGCTTGAGCTGGGTCAGCCGCGCCACCGGCTTGCCGGCGCGCGCGATGATTACATCCTCACCGCCTTCGACTCGTTCCAAGAGCTTGGAAAGCTGTGTTTTCGCCTCAAAAACGTTCACGGTGACCGGCGTTTGAGGATTAGCGGCCATACTGACACCCTTAGCTAAGTCTAGCTTAGCACAACTGGCACTTAAACAGCCACCGTAAAACTATCCTCAGTCCGCGTCACCGCGTGATAGAGCGTGTCCCGCTCCACGGGCACGCGGCCAGCCTCCGTGATGAGGCGGCACAGCTCTTTGCGCGTCATGCCCTGCGGAGTGGTGGCTCCAGCATCGTGATAGATCTTTTCTTCGATTACCGTGCCATCCAGGTCATCGGCGCCAAAGCGCAGCGCAATCTGCGCAATCTTCGGCGTCAGCATCTGCCAGTAAGCTTTGACATGCGCAAAGTTATCAAGCAGCAGCCTGCTCACGGCGATCTGCCGGATGTCCGTTAATCCCGTCGTCACCGGAAGATGATCGAGCGGTGTATTCTCCGGATGAAAGGCCAGCGGAATGAAGGTCTGGAATCCTCCGGTCTCATCCTGCACCGCGCGCAGCTTCAGCAGATGATCGACGCGATCGGCATCATTCTCAATGTGGCCGTACAGCATCGTCGCGTTCGACCGGAAGCCCATCTTGTGCGCCAGCCGTGCCGTGTCGAGCCACTCTTCGCCATCGATCTTGTGGTCACAGATGATCGAGCGCACACGATGCGTGAAGATCTCCGCACCGCCGCCGGGCATCGAGTCCACGCCGGCATCGCGCAGCTTGGCGAGCGTCTGCTCGATCGTGAGCTTCGCGCGCTTAGCGAGGAACGCAATCTCCACCATCGTGAAGGCCTTGATGTGGACCTTCGGAAACCGCTCCTTTAAACCGCGCACCAGATCGAGAAAGAACTCGAGCGGCAGATCGGGATGCAGACCGCCAACGATGTGGAACTCCGTCACCGCCTCCGAATAGCCCGAGGCAGCCGTCGCCCATGCCTCGTCAAGCGCCATGGTGTAGCTGCCCGCGTCGCCCTTTTTGCGTCCAAAGGCGCATAGCTTGCAGGCCGCCACGCAAACGTTCGTGGGATTGATGTGCCGGTTCACATTGAAGTAGGTCACATCGCCGTGCATGCGCTCGCGCACATGGTTGGCCAGCCAGCCAACGGCCAGCACGTCGCGCGAGCCATAGAGCACCAGCCCATCTTCGGCGCTGAGCCGCTCCTGCGCAACAACCTTCTCGGCAATCGGCTCCAGCCGTGGGTCGTACGTCCTGAAAGCGCTCCCCTGCCCCGGATTTTCCGCAGTATTCTGCATACTCTGATGATACCGGAGCCCGGCTTCAGGACTCATTTCTTGAACTCATTTCTGGCCGGTCTCCACGGCCGCCACGTTGGGGCCAACCAATATGCCATCATCCAGCGAAGCCGCCACCAGCCGCTCGCCAGCCCCGCGGATCAACGCAACCGGATAGCCTGTCTGCCACCACAACCAGGTCATCGTCTTTGGATCGATTGCGAAGATCTGGTCGCTTCCGCGTGAGCTCGCCAGCATCCGTTTCAGCGCGGCATCGTAACTGAGATCATCCACATCGCGGAAGGGCAGCCTTTGGATCCAGAGCCAGCTTTTGCCCTCATCCGGCGTGAAGTACACGCCTTCGCGCGCGCCCAGCCACAGTGTTCCATCGGGTGAAAATACCACGCGATGAATCCGCGTAAGCATTGCCGGCAGCCCCATCGGCCACCAGGTTTTGCCGCCATCCTTTGAGATGGCCACGCCGTCGGCACGAGCCGCCACAACCGTCTCGTCATGCACCGCCACCGAGAGATACCCGCGCAGCCCCATTACAGGCCCACCCTGCCACGTAGCGCCATGGTCGCGGCTGGTCAGCACGCCGCTCTCCGTCGATGCAGCCCATAGATCGCCTGCCACATCGAGCGAGTTCACACGCGCGCCCAACTCGACAACCGGCGCCTTCACTTGCTTTTCGACATTGATCTTCTTGCCGCGGGCCGTCTGCGTCGCAGCCTTGACGATTGTGTTCGCGATCGCATTCTTCGGCTCCCATTTCAGCGCCGGAGCCGCGGGTGATCCGCTTGCTGCCGAAGAATCATTTGCCGCCGGCGGATCGAGAGCGAAGATTCCCTCGTTTGTCCCCGCTACGACTGTTCCATCCGCGGTCTGCGCCAGCGTGTAGACATCGCGTCCATCGAGTCCTTCGCCCACCTGCTGCCAGCTCGCGCCCGCATCGGTCGACTGAAAGACGCCGCCGTAATCCTTGTCGTTCACCACACCCGCATAGAGGTGCGCAGCGTCATTCCGGTCCACGAGCAGCGCGGCTGCCTTGCGCTCCGAGATGCCTTCGTTGGATTGCGAAAAGGTCGCGCCGCCATCCTGGCTCGCCAGCACGCCGCCGCGGTCGGTCGCCAGCAGAACATGCTTTGCGTCCTTGGGATCGACGAACACATCGTTCACGATCACCTCGGGCCCGGTCATCCGCTTGAAGGTCTTTCCGCCATTGACGGTCTTGTACAGACCTTCTGTGGTGCCCGCATAGACCACCTGATGATCTTCGGGATCCTGCATCAGAACGCGCGTCCTTCTTGCCTCGGAAGGAATGCCTTGGATCTTGTGAAACAGCGCACCACCGTTCTCGCTCTTGTAGATTCCGCTGCACGCACTCAGGTAAACAGTCTTCGTGTGCTCCGGATCGACGATGATCGAGAACACATCCGAGTCGACGATCAGACCTTGCTTGATGTTGTGCCAGGTCTTGCCGCCATCCGTTGTTTTCCACGGCAGGTGCCAGGTTCCGGCATAGACGACGTCCGGATTCGCCGGATCGACGGCGAGTGACTCAATCTCGTGAATCTCCTTGTCGCCCTCCGGGCTGATCGGCTCCCATGTTGTGCCCGCGTCGGTCGTGCGAAAGACACCTTTCAGCGTGCCGGCAAACAAGATCTTCGGATCAGAAGGCGCCTGCACCAGCGCCTGCACCGGCTGCCCCTTGAACTCCGCGCACGCGCTCCAGCTCTTTCCCGCATCGTGGCTGACCCACAACCCGCCGTCGCTGCTATCCTTCCACGCGCCTACATACAGCGTGGCAGGATCGGCCTCGTCTACGACAATGCTGTCCAGGACAAACCCATCTGCCGGATCGAGCTTGGCAAGCCGACGCCATGTGGCGCCCTCGTCCTTGGACTCGTAGAGCCAGCTGCTGGTTGTTCCGAGATAAAGATGGCTTGGATCGCCGGGATCCGCGGCAAACGCGCGCGCATCGCCGCCAGGCGGACCCACGATGCTCCAGGAATTCTCAGCAAACGCGTTCAGTTCGCAAAATGCACATACCAGGAGAAAAAACACCGGCATCCAACGCTTGCATCGGTGCAGCGAACAGAGAAAGATCCGCAAACGGCTCATCGAGACAGTAAGAACTCCCGTATCTATCTAGGATAGTCAAAATTGAACAGGCTTGAAACCGTAGAGCGCTGCTTCAGACAGGCAGCCGCGATTTCAGAAGATTTTGTCCTATACGCACGTCGAGCTCTCCACATTGCTGGAGAGCTCGACAAGGTTGCTTCTTTGGGTTTGGGTCGCAGGTCTACTTATGGTGATGCTTTGCGCCCAGTGGCTTGCGCGCCTGAGGCTTCAGCGTTGTCTCATCCACAGGTGACGTGCCCTGCACATCGCTCCCGAAGTTAGCTCCCGAAGGCACCAGGTAGTTCTGCACCGACTGCCCATCGGTTGCGGTGGTTGCGGTCGAGATGCGCGAGGCGTCAATGCCCTGCTCGGTCACCAGATAGTCCTTGGCGTTCACGGCGCGCTGTGCGGCTAGGTCTTCCACCTTCGCGTGCTTGTGGTGCTCAGCGTACTTCTGCTGCTTCGCAGTCTTGGCCTTTTCCTTGTCGTCCGACTGGCCGACCAGCACAGCCTTCGCATCGGCATTCTGCTTCAGTTCCAGAGCCACCTGGTCCAGGCAAGCCTTCGCTTCGTTGTCGACGCGCGTAGGTCGCGACTTGTCGGTGGTGAAGTTGATCGAGCACAGCGCCCGCGACGTCGGCGGTGGCGGTGGCGGTGGTGGCGCGGAGATGTTCACCGTCGTATTGGCAGAGACCGAGTGGCCCTTGTCGTCCGACACGTTGCAGGTAACTCCAACTGCGCCGGTGGGTGCGCCGCTCGACGAGAACTCCGCCGTGGTGCCGCTGCCCGTCACGGAACCAGCCGACGCCGAATAGCTGTAGGTCAGCGGACGATTCTGCGGACTCACGGCTGTGGCCGTGATGGTGCTGGTCTCACCCGGCTTGATGGTGTCAGGACTGGCCGAGCAGCTGATCGTCGGCGGTTCGAAGGCTTTCACCGTGTAGTCGGCCGAGCACTGCGCGGATTGGCCGGGCTTCAGTCCTTCCTTGCCCTTCTTGCCTTCCTTCACGTCGCCCTTGACGGTGTAGGAACCGGGCGCCAGCGAAGCGGTACTCACCGTCGCGGTGTTGCCGCTGCCGGTGACTCCATCGCCTGACCAGTCGTAGATCACATTGTTGTTCTTTTTCGTGCTTACCGAGCCCGCGGTTCCTGTGACTGTGAGCGGATCGCCGGGATACACGGCAGGAGCACTGGCGGCACAGCTCAGCGTGATCGGCGGCTGCTTTTTGCAACCCAGCGGCACAAAAACCACGCTCGCTGAAGCCAGAACCAAAGAAACAGATTTTAAAGTTCGCGAAGCCATCTTTTTCATCCTCCTGATTCTCCGCAGATATGCGGGTTCAGAGTTGGAAATGCGGTACGGATGGAACTCCGATCAGTACAGCATGCGGAGACCCCATGTTTCTCGCGGCACTGTCAAAACGATCACCGAAGCATTCCGGAGCGAGTCTTTCAACCCAGTGGCTGGTACAGCTTCTACCAGATCCCGCCCCAGATCAAACAGCCGAAGCCCTGAGGACTTCGTAGAGTACAAATTATGCCGTCATCGGTGCTGCGGCCCTAGAATACACCATTTACCCTTGCCGATTGTTGACTTTGCTGGATCAAGATGCACAAGAAGGCGAAGCCGCAGCGAAGAAGAGCAGGGCACCGCCATATTGCTCGCCCCAAAAATCAAAAGGAGGGCGCATGGCGCCCTCCTTTTGATCGATTCACTTTGGCTGATTCACTCGGTGCTGTTACTTCTTCTTTGCCGCAGCCTTCCTCTTCGGCGCCGGCGCCTTCTCCTGCAACAGAGTCATGGCATCGGTCGCGTTGAACGGATAGAGCTGCACGGACTGCTGCCCCGTCGTGCTCAGCGTGATGTCGACCCGGCGGTTCTGGGCCAGCACAATCACGGAGAGCCGTTTCAGAGTGCTCGCCTTCTGCTCCGCGGTCAGGTCAGGATTCTGTTCCACCAGACCCTTCACCTGATCGGTCGTGAGCTGCTGCTCCTTGCCCACAGCGCGTGTATCGATGTCGCCTTCGGGAACGCCCTGTTCCACCAGGAACGACTTCACACGAGCAACGCGGCGTTCGGTGAGCGCCTGGTTGAACTCGGCCGATCCGCGAGCATCCGCGTGACCGGTGAGGATCAGGTGCGCATCCGGCTTGATGGCCAGATAGCTCTTGAAGTCGGTCGCCAGAGTCGTCAGCGTCTGCTGCTGGCTGTCGACGAGGCCGCCCTCAGGATGTTCTGCTCTGGGCATCGCCGTCGGGAAGAAGACGCTGTGCAGAGCCAGGCGAGCCTCAAGCCGGATCTGTTCCGGAGAAGGTCCAGGCGGCGGTGGCGGCGGCTGAATCGTCACAGACGTGTTCGCCGTAGCCGTGTGTCCCTTGTCGTCTGCAACGTTGCAGGTAATATCCGCTGTGCCCGGCGATGCGCCTGCCGAGCTGTAGGTCGCTGTGTTGCCGGTCCCGCTCACGCTGCCCGTGGTCGCCGAGTAGGTGTAGGTCAGGGTGCGGTTCTGCGGGCTGGTCGCGGTCGCGGTGATGTTGGCCGAGTCGCCCGGATTGATGGTCGTAGGCGAAGCCGAGCAGCTGATCGTCGGCGGCTCGAAATCCTTCACCGTGAAGCTGGCCGAGCAGTTCGCCGTCTCCCAGGGCTTCAGACCTTCCTTGCCCTTCTTGCCTTCCTTCACCGTACCCTGCACCGTGTAGCTGCCCGGCGCAAGAGAGCCGGTCGCCACGTTCGCCGTGGTGCCGCTGCCGGTAACGCCGGTACCCGACCAGTCATAGGTCGCATTGAGCTTCGGATTCAGATTGCCTGCGGTCGCCGTAACGGTAACCGGATCGCCCGGGAAGACCGTCGTCGGGTTCGCCGAGCAGGACTCCGTGATCGGAGTCGGCGGCGCGAGCGAGCTGCCATGGATCACGACACCGGCGCTCAACCGCGCTGCACTGATGTTGGCGCGTCCGCCATAGAGGCCAGGACCAAAATCAGCATGCATGTACTCGTAGTCGGCCTGGAACAGACGAATTGCCAGATGATGGTTGAACCACGGTGTCTCGTAGTCCATGCCGCCGCCAACCGTCAGGCCGGGACCCCACTGCGGGGGATTGTGATACGGACCGTTCACGCGCTCCGCATTCACCAGCCCGTGTACGAACGGCGTGATGTTGTCCATGGGGAAGCGGAAGATCAAACCGCCGCCAACCGTATAGAACCCGTCGTCATTACCCTTGTCGCCGATATTTGAACCGGCAACGGAGTCGCCGTATTGGTGCTCTGCAAACTCGACCTGCAGACCGGCAAACCGGTTGAAGAAGTAGGCTCCGCTGAACAACCCGCCCACGTTGACAGCGTCATAGTTGGCGGTTACTGTTCCGCCTGTGCTGTTGATGGGCGTCACGACGGTGCCGTGAGGAGCGAGATAGCTGTATCCCGCAAAGATGTCCCATTTCGACGGGGACGTATCGGAAGAGCCTGAGCTCGCCGACGATCCCTGGGCCGCCAAGGCCACCGGCATCACTGCCAGACAGGCCATTGCTACAGTCCGGCTCAAGAATTTAAGAGCAGGTAATGACATGCGTTTTTCCTCCGCAAGTATGTCTGGATCGATCAACATCGACCAGATGGAAAGGATTGCTGCGAGCGCAAAATAATGCCGCCCGGGCTCACTCGGCTCTGCACCGACTGCAGAGCGCTCAAACGAACCACAGCATCTTCACGTTATCACAGGGGCTAACCGAACAGAACACATTTTTCAACAAGTTAACCGACTGATAACGTCTTCTGTGGAGTCACATTGTGCAACAGAATTTTTGGGGAAAAGCCGTTCAAATTGGCCCTCGCTTTGCGCGTGCTCTTACCCTGCATTCAGGGTTTTGAGCAGGCTGCGAGGTTCGCGCTGAATCTTCTCCTGCAGAAGCGTGATGGCATACAGGAGTTGCTCCGGCCTGGGAGGACACCCAGGCACGTATATGTCTACGGGAATCACCTGGTTCACGCCCTGGACAAGCGCGTAGTTGTTGAAGACGCCGCCCGACGTAGCGCAGGCGCCCATCGAGATCACCCACTTCGGCTCCGGCATCTGGTCGTAAAGCCGACGGATCACCGGCGCCATCTTCTGCGAAACGCGCCCAGCGATCACCATCAGATCCGATTGCCGCGGCGAAGGCCGGAAGACCTCTGCCCCGAACCGCGCGATGTCAAACCGCGAAGCGCCCATCGACATCATCTCGATGGCGCAGCACGCCAGTCCGAAGGTCATCGGCCAGACCGAATTTTTCCGGATCCAGTTCACCGCGAAATCGAGCGAAGTAAGAAAGACACCCTCCGGCTCTTCGAAGCCGTAGTTCACTTCCTTCAGCTTGATGCGGTTTTTCGCGCTGCTTTCCAGCGTTCCAAACAGGTAATGGTCGCGCTCGGTTGTCGTCGCTGCCATACCTCCACTATAAACCGTCCGCTCCGAAGGTTCTACCTGCCTCGCTCCTTATCTGAATCGCTCTTTTTCCCAATTTTCTTCATCTCCACGCCCGCATTCGGCCATGCGGAAAGCAAATTTCACATGAGAAAGCAATCAGGATCGCAAAGAAACTTGCCTCGTTCCGGTCTTCTTGATGAGAATAGTGCGACAGCAAAAATTTGTTCGCACGTGTTCGCCTAGGAGCGCAAAAAACATCATGCTTCGTCGCTACGCCCCGCTGCTGCTTCTGCTCGCCCTCTTCGCATTTCCTGGATTCGCAATTTCGCAATCAACCAGCTCGGCCCCAGACACACAGGCGCAGATCGCGGCTCTGCAGCAGGCAGTCCGCAATGCTCAGTCTGCCGGCGACAACGCGTGGATGCTGGTTTCTGCGGCTCTGGTGCTGCTGATGACCGGTCCTGGCCTGGCGCTCTTTTACGGTGGCCTCGTCCGCAAGAAGAATATTCTCGGCACCATGATGCAGAGCTTCGCCATGATGGCGATGGTCACGATCCTCTGGGCCATCTGCGGGTACTCGCTGGCCTTCGCTCATGGCAACGCGTTTATCGGCGGCTTTCAGCATCTCTTCCTCCGCGGTGTCACTCTCACGCCGAACACCGACTACGCAGCGACCATCCCTGAGCAGACCTACATGGTCTACCAGCTCATGTTCGCCATCATCACGCCGGCTCTGATCACCGGCGCCTTTGCCGAACGCATGAAGTTCAGCGCCATGGCCGTGTTCCTCTCGCTCTGGTCGCTGATCGTCTACTGCCCGATGGCGCACATGGTCTGGGGTTTCGGCGGCCTGCTGAACGCGACCGGAACGCACGTCCCATCGCTCGACTTCGCGGGCGGCACGGTCGTTCACATCACCTCCGGCGTGTCGGCGCTCGTCGCCTGCCTTTATCTCGGCAAGCGCCTCGGTTATCCGCAGACCGCAATGCCGCCGCACTCCATGGTCATCAGCTTCATCGGCGCCTGCCTCTTGTGGGTAGGATGGTTCGGCTTTAACGCCGGCAGCGCTCTGGCCGCGAGTCCGCTCGCCACCAGCGCCTTCATCAACACGCATTTCGCCGCAGCCTCCGCGGCGCTCGGCTGGACGATCGCTGAGTGGATCCACAACGGCAAGCCCACGGCGCTGGGCGCGATCTCAGGAGCCGTCGCCGGTCTCGTGGCCATTACGCCCGCCTCAGGATTCGTGCAGCCGTTCCCGGCCCTGCTCATCGGCCTGCTCGCCGGCGTCTTCTGTTCGTTCATGGTTTTCAAGGTCAAGAGCCTTTTCGGCTACGACGATTCACTCGATGCCTTCGGCGTGCACGGAGCCGGCGGAACCCTCGGCGCCGTGCTCACCGGTATCTTCGCCACCAGCGCGATCAACCCGGCCTTCGGCAACGATGCTGCCGGTCACCCGCTGCCCACCGGCGCCATCGACGGCCACTGGGGACAGATCCTCAATCAACTTACCGGCGTCGCCATCGCCTGGGGCATCTCGATCGTCGGTACGCTGATTCTGCTCTTCGTCGTGGATCGTGTCATCGGCCTGCGTGTCACGGCTGAGCATGAGGTTGCCGGTCTCGACCTCTCGCAACACGGCGAGGAAGGCTACGATCTCAATTCATAACCTCTCCGTGCCCCATCCGTTCGACGTTCTTTGTCGAATGGGTGGGAAAGCACAATCGCTCCATAATCGCTCAAGGGGGATATCGAAAATCAACCCCAATTTCTTTCATCGGTAACTGTCAACCGGCACTTCCGCCTGATACGCTATCGAACGAGGCATTCTGCATATGCTCAAGATTGAAGCTGTTCTCCAGCCCTCCAAGCTGGATGCTGTGAAGGATGCGCTGCTTGAAGCAGGCATCGAAGGCATGACGATTCTCGAAGCCCGCGGCCATGGCCGCCAGAAGGGACATACGGAGTTCTACCGCGGCCGCGAATATACCGTCGATCTCCTGCCCAAGGTCAAGATCGAGATGGTGGTGCACGACGAATTGAAAGAAAAGGCCATTCAGGCCATCGTGGGGGCCGCGCGCACGGGCCGCATCGGTGACGGAAAAATCTTCGTCAGCCGCATCGATGAGGCGATCCGTATCCGCAACGATGAGCGCGGCGAAAACGCGCTTTAGCACTTCCGCATTCGCAGAAAAAGCATGCGGCGCCGGAACCGCAACGGTTCAGCGCCGCAATTGCTTTTCTACACCGGTTTCGCCGCGACTGCGAAACTACGTTATAGCACTTTCGGAATTGGTATAGATCGAAGCTACACACTCAGGCGGCTTTTTCCTCAAGAAAAAGCCGCCTTCAATGCTCTCAAAAAGTCTACGTACATTCCGAAAGTTCTCTAACCCATAAAGCTCATATACGGGTTCGAGCCAAAGTTGCCGAAGTTCGGGAACACCTGCCGGACCTGGCCGTCGGAGAGGCCGAACCAGCGCGCCAGTGTTCCGGCGTACTGCTCCACGGATGTCGTCGGAATCAGACGCCCCGCGCCGAGGTCGTTAGCCTGGTTTGCGCCCACCACCGGATACTGTCCGTACATATCCTGCCCCTGCACAGCGCCGCCGACGACGAAGTGATGGCTTCCCCAGCCGTGGTCGGTTCCGTCGCTGTTGGATGTAAGGGTGCGCCCGAAGTCGGAGATCGTGAAGGCCGTCACGTTGTTGCTCAGGCCCATATTGACCATCAGCCCGTCGAAATACTCGAAGGCTGCTCCAAGCTGCGAAAGCAGGCGCGCGTGCTGGGTTGCCTGGCCATCGTGCGTATCGAAGCTGCCAAGCTGCACGTAGAAGATCTGCCGCGTCACGCCCAGGCTGGCACGCCCGGCAATGATGCGCGCTACCGTCTGCATCGAGGCGCCCAGAGAATTGTTCGTGAGCTTGTTGGTCATCGGGTCGAGGAACTGCGGAGGATCAGGCACACCAGTCGGGCCGGCGGGCGGCATGGCGCTGACCAGCATTGCCTGTGCCTGCATCGAGCGCTTGATCACCACTTCGTATTCCTTGGCAAAGAGGTTCGTCTCATCGGCCGTCAGAATCGAGTTCAGCGGATTCGTCGACGCCGGAGCGCCAAACGGAGGCTGCGTCACGCCGTAGATCGGGATCGGACCGGCGGGCGTGCAGTTCAATTGAAACGAGGCCTGGCCTGCGAGGAATAACGCATTCCCTGCAGTCGAGATGCACGTGAACATGGAGTTCGAGTTCATGTTCATCGCTTCGATGGCATCGGCCAGGGCTCCGCCCCAGCCAACGTGCTCGCCGCTGCCGAGGTTCGACGCGATCGCCTGCCATGCTGCAGTCTGATCGAAGTGCGAGAACAACGAATCAGGCAGCGGCACCGAGTTCGCATTGATCTGCGCCTTCGTAGCCGGAGCCACAAGCGTGCCGGTGTTGGCGATGATCGCCGCCCGGCCTGCCGTGAACAGGTCCTGCACGCCGGTGAGAGCAGGATTGAGAGCGAATGTGCGCCCGCTCTGCGGTGTCTTGAGCGTGATGGGCAGCAACTCGCTTTGCGGGTAGGCGAGTCCAGGAGCGCCCGATCTCGCCTGCGTGAAAGCCGCAAAGGAGGTCTGGTCCGTCGCGATCACGGTGCCATGACCGTCATTGCCGCCCTGCAGATAGACACAGACCAGCGCCTTGTAATCCGACGCGCCGGTCGCCTGCGCCATGGCTGCAAGCGAGTTGAGTTCCAGAACAAACGGGCTCACATAGAAGCCAGCCATCGAGGCCAGTGAAGCCGTCCTTAGAAATTGCCGCCGGGTTTGATTGCATTTGCACGACATAGCTGGCTCCTATTCCTGCGCCGCAAAATCTGGCGATGCGATGGTGAGATAAACGGCAGTTTTTACGCGGCTTAGAAGCGCGGCGTTGATTGCATTCTGATCGCTTGCCGGAATCGGGATCGAATTCACCGCTTCCCCAATCTGGTTTTGGAGAGTGGTACTCATCTGTCCCGCCATCAACAGCAGATTGATGCGGTTTACCAGTTGATCGGGTGTCGGGGCCAGGCTCATCTCTGTCGCGTAGGACGAGAAGATGTCCGGTCCGCTGGTTGCGCCGCTGCCCACTGCGTTCTGCATGTAGTTGATGTAGCCCACAACCGACGAAACGTTCACAATCTGCATCTCCGGTGCGAGCAGGCCCGCAGACGAAATGCTTGTGTTCGGCGGAAAATATCCGGGGCTGAACCAGTTAAAGACCGTTGGCGACCGCATCCACATTTCGCCGAAGCCGTAGATCGGGTCTTCGGTGCTGGTCACGTTGTATGCGCCGTTGCGCGACTGCGCGGTAAAGGCTCGCGCCCACTCGCTGTAGCGAAGCAACGGCTCCTTCACTTTGCCGTACTCGGGATTCGTGGTCGCCGTGGCCGTGTCACGCGCCTCCGGGTCCGTCAGGATTGCGTTAATCACGGCCTTCAGATTGCCGCGCACGCCGGTGCCGTCATTCTTGAAAACCTGCGCAATGCGCGTCACATACGCGGGGCTTGGGTTGCTCGTCACCAGATGCTGAATCATTTGCTTCGAGAAGAAGGCCGGCACATTGGGATGATTGAAGAGCGTGTCGAGCGCGATCTTCAGGTCACCATTCGGATCAGAGCTGCCTGCGGCAATCGTTACTCCGAGGAAGTCCTTCTCCGCCGTCGAGTGATGCGTGGGGTAGCTCTGCATCGGCAGTAGGTCTTCGCCAATTCCAGGACCCACGTAGATGCAGCAGTTCGACCACGCTGTATCGCTGGTATCGCCGGGCACATTCCAGCTGAAGCCGGTGAAGACCTTCGCCAGTCCCATGACATCCAGGTTCGAGTAAGTTGGGATCGGGTTGCCGCTCGCGTCGAGCTTCTGCGTGCCGTCGTCGTTGAGTTGCCAGAGCCCGATGGTGAAGAGCTGCATCACCTCGCGCGCGTAGTTCTCATCCGGATCGGTAGTGGCATTGCCCTTGTCGTTGCCCAGCATCGAAAGGAACTGCCCCATCATCGGGTTCAGCGTGATGTCTTCCAGCAGCGTACGGAAGTTCCCCGGGTTCCCTGGGGTCGCCGGAGTCCCAGGGGTCGGGAAGGCATCCTTGCCGAGCATGTCGTAATAGTTCATCTCGCCGCGCGGCATGTCTTGAATCGAGCTCGTGTTGTTGCTCGAGATCACGAACTGCTGCAAGAGCGCATACTTCACGCGCTGCCGCAGCTCGTCGTTCGCCGCGAGCGACTGCTGCCAGAATGCATCCTGCACGATCGCTTCGTTCTGATCGTTCTGCAGGAAGATGCCCGCGTTGCATTTCACGTCGCTCGAAGCGCAGGGTGGATTATCGATGATGAGCGAAGTCTCCACGTCCTGCCAGGCGGGTGTTGTGGGCGCTGGCATGGCAAATTGCTGGTTGAGCCACGCATCGATTCCATTGAGTGAAACCGTCCGGATATCCGCGTCCGTTGGGCCAAAGGTTGCCTGCTCCAGGAAGCGCGCCGCGTCTGCAGGAGAAACCATCGGCGTAGGCGGCGTGCCGGTCACCTGGGCAATCAGATCAGCCGAGGTCGCCGGGCCCGGTGCGGGATTCAGCACCTGCAAGTCGAGATTGCCCGGCTGCGAGATATCCACCGTGGCCGTCAGCTGTATTCCGCTGTTGAAGCTTGTTGCGGAGGCCGGCGTTCCGTTGACCAGCACCTGCGCCCCGTTAATGAAGTTTGAACCCGTCAACGTGATCTGAGTGGATGTACCCGGACTGAACGACATCGGGTTCGCTGCGGTAAGAATCGGAATCGGATTCAGCACCGCGACGTTCTGCCCAATCGCCACCGTAGGATCGTCCACGCTCGTAATCGTGATCTGCACCACGTTAGGATGGCCGGGAACCACAGTGCTCGCCGTAGGGACCACAGCCGGCGCCGTGTAGGTGATCGAGCCGTCTTTATTCGCGACTACGGTGCCTACGGTGGCATTGCCGCCGGGGACACCGTTCACCTGCAGCGTGACACCGGTATTGCTGGTGCCGTTCACCGTCAGGCCGAAGGTGATTGAATTCGAGACGCGGACATCGAAGCCGCCATTCGTCTCAACCTGCAGAACCACCTTGCCCGGGCCCACCAGCAGCGAGAGCGAAGACGAGTTCGCCGATCCGGGATTCGGATTGGTCACGAGCAGTGGAAAAGTACCAGGATTTGGAGCCGCGATCTGTGCGACCAGTTGTGTCGAAGAGATGTAGGTCGTCGGAACCAGCGTGCCGTTCCAGTTGATCTGCGCCCCGTAGACAAACTGCGATCCAGTGACCGTCACCTGCGTCGAGCCTTCCGAAAATCCGGTCGGCGTCACCGAGTTGAGAACGGGAATCGGATTCCAGATTTGCAGCGAGACTGAGCCCTGCGGCGCGGTCGGATACTGGACCGATGTGCTGGTGATCGTGACTGAATCCGGACTCGGTATGACGGCGGGCGCGGTATACAGACCAGAGTTGCTGATGGTGCCAAACTCCGCGTTACCGCCCGGCACGCCGTTTACCGAGAATTTCAGCGCCAGGCCGCCCGAGAGCGCCTGCGACGTAAGCTGCAGCGTCTGATTGACCCGGACCGAGGTGCTGGAGGCCGAGATGGCGGCGGCTGTACTCAGGTTCCCAAGTGAATAAGAATTGCAGCCCGAAAGTAGGTAAGTAGCTGAAAATAAAAGAGTCCAAAGAAGCACGATCTTTGGCAGGGATTCACGTGCCGACACTGCTCGCATAGATGCTCCTGAACGGGGAATCCAAGGAACGAATGCGCCATCAACGGAAGGAACTAAGCGCAAAAAGATGCAATGAGTTGAGCCCTAAGCTTAGCCAGCCACACGCGGCGAAAGCAATTCCTTTCGTACCAGCGAAAGGTGACCAGGGTAACGTGTCCCGCGGCAGGAAGCCTTTGGCCCGGAACAGGAATATCCAGATGAGAGTGAAGCTGACTGAGTATCGCCTTATTCGCGTTACAAAGCAATGAATTACGAAGCGGGAACAGTGTCGCCGAAGAGTCCCAAAATAGCAGAACTTTCGTTCCGGATGGGCGATCAGGGTCTGCTCAGCCCACACGGATGACGTAGCGCCAGCCAGGCGCAAAAGCACCCGGCCTACGCTTTCGAGTCTCGGAGGAGAATCGGCTCATGAATTCGCTTCGTGCGCCTCGCCGAGAACCAGCTTGAGAGTGATCTGCTGCCGGCCGCGCAAGATGGTCACACTGATCGTGTCGCCCGTCTGATGCCGGTCCATAATGGCGCTGATGTCCTGCGTGTCGGCGACCTGCTGGCCGTCGATGGCAACGATCAGATCGCCGCCCAGCATGATGGGCGTATTGCCGACATACGCCTGCTGGTTGCCGCCGCGCAGGCCCGCACGCTCCGCCGCTCCGCCCGGTAGCACCCGCTGGATCAGCACGCCATAGTCTGCCGCGAGACCCATCTGCGCCGCGAGATCAGGCCCGATCGCGTATGAGACGATGCCCAGCGAGGGCCGCTTCACGCGTCCATAACGCGTGAGGTCCGCGAGCACGGCCTTGGCCGTATTGATCGGAATCGCGAAGCCAATGCCCGAGCTTTGCTCCGCGCCGTTCGAGGCAATCATTGTGTTGATGCCGATGACCTCGCCATGCGAGTTGAGCAGCGGCCCGCCAGAGTTTCCCGGGTTGATCGCAGCATCCGTCTGGATGGCGTCTTCGATCGGTGCTCCATCTTCATTTTTGATCGATCGAATTGAGCTGATGATGCCGCGGGTCATCGTGCCGCTGAGGCCGAAGGGATTGCCGATCGCATACACCTTCTGCCCCACATTGAGCTGAGAAGAATCAGCCAGCGTGACTGGCTGAAGGCTGGGCAGGCTGGTTCCTTCGAGCTGCAGCAGAGCCAGGTCGTGCACCCTGTCCGCGCCGATCACATGCGCATGGTAGCGGCGCTTGTTAAACAGCTGCACCTCGATGCCGTTGTTCCGGTTGGCTCCTTCGATCACATGATTGTTGGTGAGGATGTGGCCTTCGCGATCGAGAACGAAACCCGAGCCTTGCCCCTGCTGCGGCACCGTTCCATAAAAGAAGTTGAAGACCAGCGTGGTCGAAGTGATATTGACCACCGAAGGCAGCACGCGCTTGTAGATGGCGATGTTGTTCTGCTCTTCCGCGTCGTATGCAGGCGCGGCTTCGGCCTCAGTGAGCTGAAGCGGAGATGTGCTGGAACCGTTGCTGGTCCCACGCAGCAGCGACGATAGCGGATTACGGGAAACGCCGTCGACGTTGGGCGAAAAATGCGAGGTGAAGTACCAGAATCCACCCACCAGGACAACGACCAGAAGAAAGCGGCGCAATTTCATAGCTCTAAATTCGAAAAACCTTCCTGACGCAGATACGGCGGCTTAGGGCGTACGGCTCCCTTCAAAATCCCATTTGAAGGCCGCGTCCATAGCCTGCTCTTATTGTAAAGACAAGCTCCCGCGTGATTTGTTGCTTTCCGCCTCCAGCTTCTCCCACAAAGCCGTAACCTTCTTGCGCAGCATGACCAGATCGCCCGTGTTCTCAATCACATAATCGGCCTGCTCGGCCTTTTCCGCATCGGGAATCTGGTGCGCCAGCCGGATGCGCGCATCGGCAGCCGCGGTCTCGCGGCTGGCGCCGGGCGGGGTTACACGAGCAATGTAGCGAGATACCTTCAGCTCGTCGGGCGCGGTGATCACCACGATCCGGTCGAGCCGCCGCCGCAGATTCGACAGCGCAGTGTCGCTTTCGCCGCGAGCCCGTGCATCGCGCAGCACCTCGAAGATGAGCGCCGACTCCACCACTGCGACGGCCTTCGGATCGCGCGCGAAGATCTCCTTCATCAATCGTCCCTGTGCCTCAATCGTGGCCGGATGCACGATAGCGTTCAGCTCCTGCACGCGGCCTTCACGAAAGGCCAGTTCGGCCAGGCGCGCGCGCTTCAGGCGGCCGTTAGGATTCACGACCTCCTTGCCGAAATGCTGCACGATCTTCTCGTAGACCTTCTGCCCGGGCTCCATCAGTTCGCGGCCCAGTGCATCGGCTTCGATGATGTGCGCTCCCATTTCGCGTAGATACCCGGCAACGGTGCTCTTCCCGCTGCCCAGACCACCAGTCAGTCCCACCCGCAACATTTAAACTTCTGCTCCATTTTCAGCGTCGTGTTCTGTCATTGTCAGAGTGTCCTGAGCATTCTTGCCCGGTCGCAAGAGCAGGATAATGGCAGGAATCGCGATTCCAACTGGCCATGATTCGAGGCTGTAGAAATTCGGTAAGGTAAGAATTGAATGCAGCACATCTTTGTGACCGATTCGATATAGGTTAAATGCCAGCAAGAGTGGCGATATAACAAACAAGATGCCAGCAAGGATCAGCAAAATTTTGGTGGCGTGTCGGTACCCCATCGAGAGCAGCATCGCTACCATCGTCCCACCTACCATCCCGTGGACTATTCGGAAGATGATGACCGAATGCGGAAGATGCACAAAGAAGAGGGAGTAGGTTGCGCGCAAACTCAGTGCCGCATATGCAAGCCCGAGAATGCCCGCAAGCAATTCTCGTGTATTGCGTGCACCTTCGACAGGTTTGAGATACATGCTGACGCAATAGAGGCTAAATGGAACGAGAAGCCAGAGCCAGATGGTCTGTAGCACCGTCACTCCTCCCCGTCAGGTTATGAATAAACTCGGCTTGCAACATCCGTTAGAGTCCTCGTCTCATCTTGGCCGCACTCACCGTATTCGCCATCAGCATTGCAATTGTCAGGGGGCCCACGCCGCCGGGGACGGGCGTATAGGCACCAGAAATCTCGAAGGCCTTGGGATGCACATCGCCCACGATCGTCGATCCGCGTTTGGCGAAGGTGGCGCCACGCTTCACATCGCCGGGGAAAAACTTCTCGACATCCTCAAGCGTCGTAATCCGGTTGATGCCCACGTCGACGATCGTCGCGCCCGGCTTCACCATCTCCGGCGTGATGAACCCCGGACGCCCGATGGCCGCCACCAGAATGTCCGCCTGGCGCGTAACCTCTCCGAGGTTTCGTGTTTTGGAGTGACAAATCGTTACGGTTGCGTTCTCATGCAGCAGCAGCATCGCGACGGGCTTGCCGACAATATCGCTGCGGCCCACGATCACCGCATGCTGCCCGGCGATGGGAATATCGCTGCGCTTGAGGATCTCGATCACACCGGCCGGGGTACACGGCGCAAGAGCCGGTCTGCCCGCCTGCAGCCGGCCTGCATTCACCGGATGAAACCCGTCTACGTCCTTGTCGGGTGAGACTGCATCGAGAAGCGGCTTCGCATCCACCTGCTTGGGAAGCGGCAACTGGATCAGGATGCCGTCGATATCATCGCGGCCATTGAGCGTCGCAACGAGATCGAGCATCTCTTCTGTGCTGACCGTGTCAGGCGGCGAGATCAGGTCGCTATAAAAACCTAATTCAGCGCAGGTTTGCACTTTGCTGCGCACGTAGATCTCCGATGCAGGCACGTGGCCCACCAGCACCGCTGCCAGCCCCGGCCGGATGCCGCGGGCAGCAAGCTGCTGCACCTCTTCTGCTACCTCTTTTTTGATCGCCCCAGCAATCGCCGCGCCATCGAGAATCCTTGGCATCCCGCCTCCAAAGATTCATCGTATCGCCTCCACCCTCCTCGGCCTGTAAATGGGATGCAAAGGTCAGGAAAGTTGAAGGGTTTATTGCACCGTCACCTTCACCTGCTTGGTCGAGCGGCCGTACTGGTTGGTCGCATTCAACGTATAGGTAGTGGTCACCGCAGGCTTCACCACCACGCTTCCGCCGCGCACGCCGCCGAGCACATCAATAAAGTCGTAGGAGTCGTTGGTCGTGCTCCATGTGAGCGTCACCGCTGTGCCCGCGGAGACGGACGTCACCGATGCAGCAAAGCTCGTGATCGTCGGCGGATTGCCCGTGGGCGCCGTGTTGTCATCCCAGCCGGGAAATGCGGGCGTCATCTGCACCACCTCAAAGTTTGACGACTGGATTGCGTCCAGATTGTGAAGATCGTTGTCATCCCAGCGCGGGTCCGGCACGCCCTGAAAAAAGAAGTAGCTGCCGTTGTCGGCCAGGATCATTCCGTACTTCTTCATCGCCGTCAGGATTACCTGGTTCGCCGCCGAGAAGCCGGAGATGTCGAAGCTCGCCTTGAGGCGGATGCGCATGCCCATCACATTGCTCACGCCATAGTCCGTGCCGGCCGCATGGCTTGCCGGCTGTACGAAGTAGCCGCCGTTCGCATCGTTCTTCGTATGCGGCAGGGTGAAGCGGATGGCATGGTGAATCGCGCCCGAGGCGACTTCGTCATAGCGCACCAGGCCGGGAAAGATCGGCAATCCGGCAGCATCGGCGGAGGTCCATCCCCACGGCCGCTGCTCATAGTTCTGCATATCCCAGATCGTCTCCGACGAGCTGTTCCACTGGCCGTTGCAGCGATGCGTGTTGAAGGTCTCGTAGAGGAAGCAGGTATTGCGGTCCAGCACCAGCACGTGCGAGTCACCTATGTACGTGTTGGGCCAGCCGCTGCAATCGGCAGGCGATCCCTCGATCGGCGCGGTGATGGGATAAGGCGCCACGGCTACATCGCTCTCAGTCGCGTAGTCGAGCACGTTGATCGGCACAAGCGGCGTGACACTCGAGTCAACGACAACATACGGAATGCCGTAATTGCCACCGCCGGTAGACGAAAAGTCGTGATGCAGATGGTTCCCGGTAAAGCCTGCGGCCGATGTGATCGCAGTGTTGTTGGGATCGAGCGGCGCCTGCGAGATATCGGTATTCCATGGCGACGTGGATGGGAACGGCACAAAGCCGTTGAGGCTGGCGTTGTTGCCGGTGCTCATGCTGCCGCACAGCGATCCCGACGAGACCGGATTGATAGTGATGCTCAGATTCGCAGTGGCCGTCAGCGCGGTCGGCTTGGTCGCGTCCGTCACAGTGAAGCTCGCGGTCGTCGATCCGCTCTGCGTGGGTGTGCCGCTGATCGCGCCTGTCGATGAGTTGATCGTCAATCCGCCGGGCAGATTGCTTGCACTATAGGCATATGGCGTTGTACCGCCCGATGCCGCGATGGCGCCGGAGTAGGCCGCGCCGACTGTGCCCGCTGGCAAAGAGGTAGTCGTGATGGTGAGCTGGGCCTGCGCTGCGCTCACCGTCAGATTGAGAGTCGCGGTGGCCGTCTGCGCCGTGGGCTGCGTCGCATCCGTCACCGTAATCGCCACAGCCGTCGTTCCGGCCGCACCGGCCACCGGCGTGCCAGAGATCGCGCCTGTCGATGAGCTGATCGTCAAGCCGCCGGGCAGATTGCTCGCGCCAAAGCGATAAGGCGTCGCACCGCCGGTGACCGAAATCGATGCAGAATACGCCGCACCCACGCTCCCCGCAGGCAGCGACGTGGTGGTAATGGTCAGCTTGCTCGATGAGTTGCCTTGCTGCAGCTTGGCAGCGCCGCATCCCGTGAGGGCGATCGCTGTCCCAAGCAGAAAGCACACAGCGGAGTTCCGCATGCTCGTTCACTCCGAAAAAATCTGTGCTGTCGGGCCCTCGTGGCGACGTGGAGTCATGGCTCCGGTCGCATGATGGTGGTTCCCTGCAAGGCAGAAAGTGGGGCAGTGTTTTCGGCTTGAGTATACCTTTCGGATACGCGCAAATCTGCCTTCGCCCGCCGACTGGACATGACCAAAGTACAGGATCGGGAAAGCATCGCGCGGCGCGGCCCTCGCCGTCCACCGTCTTAAGCAGGAACAGCCGCGGCCTTGGGATGCTCGCTCTCGATCGACGCCAGCGGAAGCATAACCACAATGCGCGCTCCACCACCTTCGCGATTCGAGGCAGTGACGGTTCCTCCATGCGCGCGCGTCACTGCATCCACAAATGCCAGCCCCAGACCGTGGCCATTGGACGCACGGCCCTTTACGCGCCGCTCGAAGAGATTGGAGAGCACTTCCGGATCAAAGCCCGGACCATCATCTTCGAGGATCAACGCAGCCGACTCATCACCCGCGTGCGCTTCGATCGTCACCGTGCATGCGAGCGGCAGATGTTTCAGCTCGTTGTCCAGAAGATTGGCAACCATGCGATGCAGAAGCGCGCGGTCTGCATGCACCTTCACTTCGTGCTCGCAGTGGAGCAGGACTTTCAGTCCTTTGTCGGACATGGACGGCTCGTAGAGATCGATCATCACGCGCAGCATCTCGCGCAAATCAATATCCGTCCGCGAGAGCCGCAAGGCGTCAGCGCGCGCCTCGGCCACATCGAGCGACTTGTTGAGAAAATCCGTGAGCCGGTCAAGCTCTTCGATCGCGGAAACGATCGGCTCCGCATGCTCCTCGTCGACGGCAGGCAACGACATCTCCAGCTTGCCGCGGATCGCCGTCAGCGGGCTGCGCAGATCGTGCGCCAGTGACTCCGTGATGGTGTGCAGTTGGTGCACTGAATTCTCAATGCGGTCGAGCATGTGATTGAGGGTCAGCGCAAGATGGCTTACCTCATCATTGCGTTGCGTCGTCGGCACGCGTGCTTTCAAATCCGAAAGGCCAATCCACGATGCCGCTTCGGTGATGCCGCGCACATGGCGCAGCGTGCGGCGCGTGGTGAAGAACACGATGCCGAATCCCAGCAGAACCAGCGAAAGCCACAGCAGAAAAAAGCGAAAGCGCAGCTTGTTGAGCACGCGCAGCTCATCCCGTTCGGAAAGGCCGAGGTAGATATGGCTTCCGTCGGCCATGCTGACCGAGGCCACGCGAAACGGAATATCGAATCCCGCGACGCGCAGATCAGTCGGCCGGTCCGAAGGAAACTTCGTCGAATGGATCGCCTGTAAATAAGCTTGACCATCGCCCGTGCCCACCCAAAGCGTGAGCGATCCATCTTCTGCCGTCTGGAGAAAGAAGACCGAGTTGCTGGACCGGCTTCTCGGAACAGGCCTGTTCGGCACTTCGCGCGCGGCGAGTTCCGCTACCTCGCCTACAACACGGCCGTAGAGACGGTCCTTCGGCGTTCGCTGGGCAACATCCCCCAATACGCCAAGCTCGCCGGAAAGCCATGCATCGCTGCGGCGCTGAATATCGTTGGCAACAAAGCGGTGCAGAAAGACAAAGACCACCAGCGTACCGAAGGCAAAGGCCACTGTTGCCCAGCAGGAGATGCGCCAGGCGGCGCTGCGCATGGGCGGCCTACCGGTCCCCTTACCGATCCTTGAGGACATAGCCCACACCTCGCATGGTCCGGATCAGCGGAGGTTGTCCGGCGCCATCTACCTTACCGCGGAGCCGGTAAATATGCACGTCGACCACGTTTGTCTCGGGCTGAATCCGCATGCCCCACACCTGGTCGAGAATCATCGAGCGCGTGACCACGCGGCCCGCATTACGGCATAGATACTCGAGCAGCACAAACTCCTGTTGCGTCAGCTGCAGCGAATGTCCCGCGCGCGTGGCCTCACGCCGCAGCAGATCCAGTTCGAGATCCTGCACACGCAGCCGGGTCGCTTCAGCCGGCGCGGGATTATTCCGCTTTACCAGATTGCGGAGCCGCGCCAAGAGCTCGGCCATTGCAAATGGCTTGGTCAGGTAGTCGTCGCCACCCTGCTCCAGTCCGCGCACGCGGTCGTCGACGGAACGACGCGCGGAAAGGATCAGCACCGGCGCACGCACACCCAACTGGCGCAAGCGCAGAATCAGAGCAATTCCGTCCTGGTCGGGCAGGCCGAGATCGACAATCAGCACGTCAAAGGGGCCGTCACTCGCGAGCCGCTCAGCGGTTCTTCCGTCAGAGGCGGCTTCGACGGTGTAGCCAGCTTCCTCGAGCGAGCGGCGCAGAAAGCTCTGTATATCGATCTCGTCTTCCACCAGAAGAAGCCGCATGAAGGGATATTAGTTCATTGGAATTGCTCTCTTGCAAGCTGCTTCTTTAGTCGTGATATGCCGCACAATCGAGCAATCAAAGATGAACACTTTGTCATGATCGCGTTCGCTCGCCTTCATCTCTATCCGCTATGGTACGGATGAACGAAACGTCATTGAACTCGGCAGGATTATGCGCTTTCGAACGCGCGCAGAACATCGTCTCATGAGTGCACGCAATTTCCGGCCCCGAGTTTCTCATTCGTCTGGTCGGGCCATAAAAAATATCGAGTATCGCCCACACGCAAGGAGAAGTTTTATGGATTGGAAAGCGGCTCGGCCCGTCTTTCGAACAGGTGTCCTTCTGCTCTTCTGTCTGATTGCGAATCTGGCGCAGGCACAAGCTGCGGCAACGCTCACTGGCACTATTACAGACGCTGCGGGCAAGACTATCGCGGGCGCAAGGATCACCGCGCGCAATGACGCCACCGGCCAGTCAGTCGATACACAGACCGGCAGCACCGGATCGTACACTCTGCAAAATCTTGCCTCGGGCAGCTATACCGTTTCTGTTATGGCGGAAGGATTCATCGCGAAAGAGTCGAAGGTTACGCTCACTGCAGCCGGACAGAAGACCCTCGACATGACACTGGTTACTTCACAGCAGCTTCCCAACGCACCGGGCGCAGCGCCCTCCGCGCCTACGCTCAGTGATCTCGGCTTCAGCGAGCAGCAGACGCAAGCCGATCCAAAGCTGCAGGCCATGCTCGACAAGCGCACTGCGATGCTCAAGATGCACCAACGTCTGGGCCTCATCACCGCCGCTCCTATGGCCGCCGCGCTCATCACCGGTCCCATGGCCAGCGCGAAAGGCCGCAACGGACAGACGATCAAAGAACCCACCAATGCCAATCTCGACTTTCACGCCGCGCTGGGCGGCACCACCACCGTTCTTTATTTCACGACTGCATACTTCGCGATTCGCGCTCCCAAAGTTCCGGGAGTCCAGAAGCATGGCGCGATCCGCATGCATGAGGCGCTGGCCTTCATCCATGGACCAGGCATGATCCTCACACCGATCCTTGGCGCCATGGCTTACAACCAGGAGAATAACGGCGAGAAGGTCCACGGCATCGCTTCAGCACACGGCGCGGTGGCCGTAACTACCGCCATCGCCTATGGTGCGTCGATCGTCGCCGTCTCCTGGCCGATCCACGTGAAGTTCTGGGAGAAGCGATGAAGAAGCCTTTGTTATTTGCGCTCCTGCTTGCACCGCTGCCCGTTTTGGCGCAGTCCGATTCGCAGTGGATCGCCGATCAATCCACGCTGACGTATCACATGTCGCATCCCATGCACGAGGTGGACGGCGCCAGCCACGCCGCGCGCGGCAAAGCTGTCTGCCACGCGGGCCAGTGCGACTTGCTCATCGCCGTCCCGGTCAAGTCTTTCGACTCCGGTGATACTAACCGTGATCTGCACATGATCGAGGCCACGCGCGGCGCGCAGTTCCCCATGATTACAGTGCGCGCGCACTTCCCGCAGAGCGAACTCACCGCTTCTACGATCAATGCCGATCTTGAAGTGCAATTTGCCGGGCAGACCGCGCATTACACCAACGTAGCTTTCCAGCGCACTGCACACGGCAGCGAGATACGCATCACGGGAACCATTCCGCTCACCTGCTCAGACTTCAAGATTGACCGGCCATCCTTTCTCACCGTACCGATCAAGAATGAGATTCCCGTGCGCGTCGACATGACCTGGCATACGCAGTAGACAACGTGCCTTCGATCTAAAATCCTGCCTCGATAGCGTTCCGTTCTGTTTGCTCAATCTGCATACGCGCGACTGCACTTGGCTCACGGTAGTGAGCCGCCACGATTACGATTGCCATCGCGCGGTTCAGATAAGGCTGTACCGCAGCCAGTTTTATGCTGGACTCCGAGGCCATCTGCGCAACGGCAACCTTGCTCGAAACCGACTGCACCAGCGCGAGAATCGCCGTCACAATCGTGGCCACCGCCTGAATTACGGCTAACGCATGTTGCTGGCTCGCCGGATTCACGATCTTGGCCGCCGCCAATAAAGCGGCATTCACCTGCTGCTCGAAGGTGACCACCTGCGTCTGGAGCTGCGCCAGCGTCGTAGCGCCGGGATTCGCCAAGTATGCCTTCGCCTGCACGACCAGCAGATTCGACGCCGCATCGAAGCCCGCAGTCGCCGCAGAAAAGACCGGCGCATCCGTTGGCGCCAGCAATGCCACCGCCGAGTCGACCGTCGCTACTGCGCTCTGCAGGGATGGAGTCCAGTTCACAATGTTCTGCGCCACGCTCGTTCCTGCGCAGCCCTCGGTCCACGGCAACGGCACAAGAAGCGCAATCAGCAGCCACGCGGGGAGCCTGCTCGCCCTGTCGGTTGAGCGGACGGCATGCTGACTTGCCGACTCGCTCACTCGCTGACTCGCCAATCTGCCCGGATCGCGCGCCAGTAGCCCGAGCAGAGCCGTCGCCGCCGCGCCAGCGAGCGCAACAATTGTGCCAGGGCCGGCCGTGCTCAGCGTTATGCTTGGCTGAGCCAGAACCCCCGCCACTGTGCTGATGGCAATCAACACGCCAGTTGCCGAGGTCTTTGGATGCTTCCAGATATTCGCAATGAGATTCATGCGCAATGCTCCTTCGATCTGCCTCTAGTTTGGGCAATCGTGGACACTAATTCTGCAAAGAGCACGCGCGATGGATACGTTTGAAGATGAAGGGGTTTGTGGAGATCAAAGAGAAGCTGCCGCTTGACACTGCTAGGAGCTGCGCTTCACATAGCGCCGGCCGCGAATCTCGTACTCGCCGCTCACAACCATCGCGATGGCTTCGGAGTACGCCTTGTGCTCCTCGGTAAGAATGCGCGCCGTGAGCGAGTGCGGATCGTCCGTTTCGAGCACTGGGATCGCGCGCTGCAGAATGATCGCGCCGTGATCCAACTCTTCATCAACAAAATGCACCGTGCAGCCGGCTACCTTCACGCCGTAGGCAAAGGCCTGCTCCTGCGCTTCGAGTCCTGGAAACGCGGGCAGTAGTGATGGATGGATATTGAGAATGCGGTTCCGATAGGCCGCCACAAACTCCGGCGAGAGCAGCCGCATGTAGCCAGCCAGGCAGACCAGATCAACGTTGTGCTCTTTGAGGCGGGCCGCCACATTGGCATCGTGCTCGGCACGTTTGCGGCCTTTCGAGTCGAAGACTACTGCCGGAATTCCAAACTCGCGAGCCGCCGCAAGTCCACCAGCATCCGGCACATTCGAGATCACCACAGCAATCTCGACGCCCTTGAGCCGCCCCGCGCGAATCGACTCGGCAATCGCCAGAAAGTTCGAGCCCCGGCCCGAGATGAGGATGCCCAGGCGCTTGAGTCTGGCAGGCGGGCGGTCCATTTGCGAATTGCTCAACGAATAACCCTCTTGAAGCGGTGTTAGCGGAGCTGGCGATGTGGGTGGAGTTCGTGAGGTTAGTAGTAACGCCGGCGCCTTTCCAGCTCCGCTAACCCGGCCAACTCCGCCGCCTACGTATACTGCACCCGGCGCTCGCCTTTCACCACGCGGCCGATCACGTAAAACTTCTCTTCGGCGCGGTCGAGCAGGTTCTTGGCGCGCGTGAACTTCGCCGCTGGAATCACAGCGATCAGCCCGATGCCCATGTTGAAGGTGCGCAGCATCTCCTCTTCGCTCACCTTGCCCAGCTCGCGCAGGTGCTCAAAGATGGGCAGCACCGGCCACGAGCCCAATTCCACCTGCGCCGTCACGTTCTTCGGCAGAATGCGCGGCAAATTCTCAGTAATACCGCCGCCGGTGATGTGGGCCATGCCCGTGGTCAGCCCCGCCATCACCAGCTTCTGGATCACGTGCAGGTAGCTACGGTGCGTCTTCAAGAGCGCTGCACCGGCCTTCTCCTTGATCGCCGTCACATACTGCGTCGCCTTGTATCCAGCCACCTGGAACAACAGCTTGCGCGCGAGCGAATAGCCGTTGGTGTGCAGGCCGGTCGACGGCAGCCCGATCAGCACGTCACCCGGCTTGATGCCCGCGCCGGCGATCAGCTTGTCGCGATCGACCGCGCCCACGATGAATCCCGCCAGGTCATACTCGCCATCCGAGTAGAAGCCGGGCATCTGCGCCGTCTCGCCCCCGATCAGCGCGCAGCCGTTGGCCTTGCAGGCATCGGCAAGCCCCGTGACCACGTCCTCGGTCACATCCGCGTCCAGCTTGCCGCTGGCAAAGTAGTCGAGAAAGAAGAGCGGCGTAGCACCCTGCACGGCAATGTCATTCACGCAGTGGTTCACCAGGTCTGCGCCCACCGTGTGGTGCAGGCCCAGCTCGAAGGCGATCTTGAGCTTAGTGCCCACGCCGTCCGCCGAGCTCACCAGGATGGGATTCTTCCAGCGCTGCAGGTCGAGCCGGTAGAGCGCCCCAAAGCCGCCGATACCGCCCAAGACATTGCGATTAAAGGTCTTCTGCGCCAGGAACTTGATCTTCTCCTTGGCTCGGTCGCCGCCGGAGATGTCCACGCCGGCGTCAGCGTAAGTCACGGATTTGGAATTGGATGGGTCAGGCACGGTAAGAGCTTTCTGAGTACGGGAATGACGACGGCGCGGATGCCGGAAACGTCGATTCTAGCAGGACCGGCGCGCTCGATTTTGCACCGGAAATCCACGAAATTATGGAAAGTAAGCTTGACATGCTTGTCAGTTCTGGCTATCTTGAAATGGAAAGTCAGCTTGACATGGCCTACAGCATCACCAACCGCGTGAAAGATCTGCGCGCCGCTCGCGGCTGGACGCAGGAGCAGCTCGCGCAGGCCGCGGGTGTTTCGCGACAGAGCATCAACTCGATCGAACGCAACCGCTACGTACCCAGTCTGGAGCTGGCTCTCACTTTTGCTCGCGTCTTTGCCTGCTCCACTGATGAGATTTTCCGTTTGGAGGATAAAAAGTGACCCATCCCCTCAGTAGAGTTCCCCTTCTCGGCAAATTTGTCGATGAGCGATTCCTCGAGCATCGGCGCCGCTCTTCGAGTGTTGCCGGCATTGCATCTGTCTGCCTTGCCGTCGCTCTTTTTGAGTTCCATCTTTTTCACGATCACATGTGGAGCTGGGACCTGCTGGCCGTCGCTCTCGGATTCGTGGTGTTGAAAATGGCGCTCTTCACCTGGTACCGCTTCAACGATTGAAGGGGGGCTCCTATGTGTATCGCATCGCAACAACTTGATTCGAAGCGCCGGCGTTGGATGGTGCTCGGGAACATCTCTTTGGTTTTCGCGCTGATTGTGTGGGCCTTCTTTGCCAGATCCGGACACGGTAGTCACCTGTGGCTCACGAATTGGATTGACGCGTTCTGTGGTCTGCTCTTCGGCTTCTCTATCGGCATCAATCTGCTTGTGCTCCGCAAGGCGCGCCGCTGCCGCCAGGCCTGAAACGCCTTCTATACTGAAGCCACGATGACCTCTCGCCCTCGTTCTCACGCTCTTCAGGCACGCGCAGAACGTTTTTTCCCCGGCGGCGTGAACTCGCCCGTGCGGGCCTTTCGCGCCGTGGGCGGCGAACCGCCGTTCATCGAGCGTGCCGAGGGCGCCTATCTCTACGACGTCGACGGCAACCGATCCATCGACTACTTCGGTTCCTGGGGCCCGATGATTCTGGGCCATGCCTTTCCGCCGGTGGTCGAGGCCATCGAGCGCGCCGCCCGCAACTCGGCCAGCTTCGGCGCTTCCACAGCGGCGGAAGCGGACCTCGCCGAGCGCATCACCGCCTGCTATCCGGCCATTGAGAAGATGCGCTTCGTCAGCTCCGGTACAGAAGCCACGATGTCGGCTATTCGCCTGGCACGCGCAGCCACGGGCCGTAAGATCATCCTCAAGTTCGAGGGCTGCTATCACGGCCACGCCGATGGACTGCTGGTGAAGGCCGGCTCCGGCGTGGCCACCTTCGGCATTCCCGGTTCAGCGGGCGTTCCGGAAGAGATTGCCGGCCTGACCATCGCTCTGCCCTTCAATGATCTCGCGGCGGTAGAAGCAGCTTTTGCCGCGCACCCTGATCAAATCGCCGCCGTGATTCTGGAGCCGATCGTCGGCAACGCCGGCTGCATTCCGCCGTCTGCAGGCTATCTGCAGGGTCTGCGCGCGCTCACCGCACAACACGGCGCTCTGCTCATTGTGGACGAGGTTATGACCGGCTTCCGCGTGGCTCTTGGCGGCGCAATCGAGCTCTACAAGATCGACGCCGACCTCATCACTCTCGGCAAGATCGTCGGCGGAGGTCTTCCCGTGGGCGTCTTCGGCGGAAAGCGGAAAATCATGGATCTGCTTGCGCCGCTTGGCCCCGTGTATCAGGCCGGTACGCTCAGCGGCAATCCGCTCGCCATGGCTGCTGGTCTCGCGACGGTTAATTACCTGCAGGAACACCCAAGCGAGGTCTATCCGCGCCTCGAAGCTGTATCGAAGGCTATCGCAGAAGGCGTAGCAGCGGAAGCCGCACGAGCGAGCGTTCCGCTCATGCTCAATCGCATCGGCTCCATGTGGACCTGGTTCTTCACCTCAGGCCCGGTCATGAACTATGCCGACGCGGCCAGGTCCGACACCGCAGCTTTCGGCCGCTTTCATCGCGCCATGATGGATCGCGGTGTCTGGCTGCCGCCATCGCAATTTGAGGCTGCCTTCCTCTCCTGCGCGCACAGCGATGCCGACGTGGTTGCCACCATCGCTGCTGCGCGCGAGGCCTTTCAGATCGTGGCCGCAGGATAGACCTGCGAAATCTACCGCCATGCATCCAGCGTCACAAATCGATGCGTGCTTTTGTAGCGCGTGATCAGTTTCTCCGCAGCCTGGATCGAAGGCTCGCGGTTCGTGCCGAGCGCGCGATGCCCGCCATCGTGCAACACGATGTTCACTGCGTTCCCACGCCGCGTAAGCAGGTCGATCTTAGTAATGAGCCGCCCAGTAATTCGTTCTGAGGAAGGCTCGCTCCAGTCTGTGGTCATCGCATTCCAGAGAACGGGCTCGAGACCCAGTTCTCGCGCGATCTGAAAGACCGCGGGCCGGCGCGCGCCGAAGGGCGGCCGGAAATATTTCACCCTCGCACCGGTGATCTGCTCCAGCGTTGCACTGGTCCGTACAAGCTCTTCGCGAATCTTCGCTGCCGACGTGCTCGAAAGGTTCGGATGCGACCAGGAGTGATTCCCAATCAGATGGCCGGCGGAAGCGATCCTTCGTACCATCTCTGGCGCACGCTCGGCGAAGGTGCCTATCAGGAAGAACGTAGCATGTACATTCCTCTCTGCCAACAGATCGAGCAGCGTCGGCGTCGAGGCCGGGTTCGGGCCGTCATCGAAGGTCAGCGCCAGCTCGCCCGGCTGAGCCGGCGCGGTGAGCGCCTCACCAAACAGGCGCGAACTTGGCCAGCGTGACGCATAGAACCAGCCCCCGGCGAGCAGGCCCAGCCCGGCCGCAGCGCAAAATCCAGCGGAGACTCCTGTCGAAAGCGAAGCCATAGCAATACCAGTTTCCTGGCTTTTACCTTGGATGCGCAACAGGCGCTGAGACTTAGCTCCGCCCGCGAAAATGAGACGCAAACTTCGGTCCACGATAACCAACCGGCGTATACTTGAGCTTGTTCGGGCTGCATCCTGAGTCTGCGGAGCGGCACTGGAGACGACATGAGCCTTACAAACCCTTCCACGGGCGACCGGTCCTCGGCTGCCGTCACCGCAATATCCAAAGTGACCATACCTGCGCTGGCCGAGATGAAGCGCCAGGGCAAGCCCATCTCTGCGCTTACGGCGTATGACTATGCGACCGCGCGCCTGGTCGACGAAAACGGAATCGATTTGATTCTCGTGGGTGACTCGCTGGCCATGGTGGTGCTCGGCCATGAAAATACGCTGGCCGTCACGGTCGAAGAGATGCTGCATCACACACGCGCCGTGCGCCGTGCCGTACATCGGGCTTTAGTCGTGGCCGACATGCCCTTCGGCAGTTATCACAATTCCACCGCCGAGGGACTCGCCAATGCTGTGCGCTTCGTGAAAGAAGCAGGCGCAGAGGCTGTGAAGATCGAAGGGCCGCGCGTGGAACTGGTGCGCGCGTTGACCGAGTCTGAGATTCCTGTCGTCGGCCACCTGGGTTTGACGCCGCAGAGCGTGCACCGCATGGGAGGCTATCGGGTGCAGGCCCGTACTGCGGAATCCGTACGGCAGCTCCGCGCGGAAGCGCGAGCCATTGCCGAGGCGGGGGCAGGCGCCATCGTATTGGAAGGCGTGCCGCGCGAGGTCGCCGAAGCCATCACCGCGGAGCTCGATATTCCTACCATCGGCATCGGCGCGGGTCCAGGCTGCGACGGACAGATTCTCGTTTTTCACGATCTTGTGGGCCTCACCTTTGCGCCTCCCGCAAAGTTCGTGCGGCGCTATGTCGAAGCAGGCGCGTTGATCCGCACAGCCATCGAGCGCTACCGCGAAGATGTAGAGCATCACGCGTTCCCATCGGACGCGGAGAGCTATCATCTGCCCGCATCGGCGCGCAAAACCATGCAGGCAGCGCTCAGCGATCCGCACCTCGACGATTCTCAATTCGACGATCTTGACGCCATCGTCAATCAGGATGCACTTCTCGACTGGGAAGAACTCACCCAAGCCTGATGGAGATTCGTCGCACCCCAATTCTTCACACTGTCGACGAGCTTCGTCAGTGGTCTCGTGAGCAGCGGAACAATGGCGGCAACACCATCGGCCTTGTGCCCACGATGGGCGCTCTCCATGCCGGCCATGCCTCACTCATTCGGGCCTCACACGAAACGTGTGGATTCACGGCCGTCAGCATCTTCGTGAACCCCACCCAGTTCGGCCCCAATGAGGACTTCACCCGCTATCCGCGCACCTTTGATGCAGACTGTGCGCTGGCTCAAGCCGAAGGCGCAGACGTCATCTTTGCCCCGAGCGTGGAAGAGCTGTACCCGGCCGGCGCGGCAACCTTCGTGGAGGTGGAAGGCCTAGGCAGCCGCCTCGACGGTCAATCTCGCCCAAGCCATTTTCGCGGGGTGGCAACGGTTGTCACCAAGCTCTTCATCGCCGCCGAGCCTGACAAGGCTTTCTTCGGCCAGAAAGACGGCGCGCAGGTCGCCGTGATCCGCCGCATGACCACCGATCTGCGGCTTGCAACCGAAATCGTCGTGTGCCCTACGGTACGCGAGCCCGACGGCCTCGCCATGAGTTCGCGCAACATTTACCTCGGCCCCGCCGAGCGCGCACAGTCGCTTACACTCAGCCGTTCTCTTCGACAAGTTGAATCACTCGTCGCCAAAGGCGAACGCCGGTCCGATGCACTCATCGCCGCCGCACGCGAAATCTTCTCATCCGAGCCCTCCGTGCACGAGGACTACATCGCAGTGGTGAACTGGGCCACACTCAAGCCGGTCGAGATTGCAGAGCCCGGCTCTCTCTTCGCCGTCGCCGCGTACGTCGGCTCGACCCGCCTTATCGACAACGCAATTCTTACATGACGCGTCGAACCAACTAGCTTGCGCCAGCCCCCTTCCTATTGCGTTGTCTGCTGCTTGTGAGCCGAAGAACGCGCAAGCAAATAAAATGCGGCCACATGCGTGATCATCAGCAACGGCACATAGATGATCGGAATCGCATAGGTTGCACCCAATTCACCTGAGAGAGCTGGGAGATTAAATTTAACGCCGTGATAATAGTCGACGAGAATATCGACCGCTCCCATGAGATTGTAGGCAACGACAAACGACCAGAAGAGCGGGCGAATACGAATCGTAAGAAGCGCCAGGATCGCGAGAATCCCGGTTGCAAAATCACCGTAGGCAGCAAAGGCCGCGAAACCTGGCGGCAGATGAACGCCGATCACACCCGGAAGAAGAAATACCAGCCCGAAAAAACGAAAGCTGTGCAGTGTGGCAATGGCCCGTTGCGCCTCGATCCGGTCCATTGCCTTAAGCCGTGGCCAAAGATAAGTCAAGAAGCAAAACATCCATGCGACATACCCCAGGACGAGATGTAGTTGAAAGATGGCTTCTGGCGGCATTTTCTCCTCCTTCTCATGGGACATCTCGCTCGTCCCCATCGGTTCGAGATTTTCTAATCTGCTGAATTTGATTTCGCAGCGCAAACCTGCTGTCGTTCTGAGCGAAATTCGGCGCATTCTTGCGTCAAATGGAGTCGAAAGCCAGCCCTGAGCAAGGTTGAAGGGGATCTGCGGTTGCTTGTTGTTCTTTATGCGAGAAATCGCTGCCCCGAAACAGTGCTTCTCTTTAGAACAGCGCTCCTGGATTCAGAGCCCTCAGCGGCATCAGGGGTCCGACGGGAATGTATTGGTGATCCATCAACTGCTGCTTCGCAAGCGGCAGCGTTTCCATCATGGCTCGCGCCTCGTCTTCGGTTTTCGCATCGACCAGGAAGACGACGCCTTTGCCGTCACCGCGCGAGTACCATTCGCGGATTTTCCCGTCGAGGTAGAGCTTCACCGTTGCCCGAATCTCTTCCGGTATGACAGCCATGACCTGTTGAGGAGTTACGCCCTGCCTCGGAGTCTCAATGACCAGCACTGCGGTGGTTTTCGGTATAGCTATGCTGGGCACGTCTGAAGTGGTCCCAGATGGCGATTGTGCTGCGGATGCTACCGGTAGTGCTGCTGCAAGAAAAGGGATCATGAAGTGCATCGGTTCACCTCTCGATTTTGGTTTAGGTTTCATTTTCGGATCGAAAGAGTATGATCGTACTCTTTCAGGACAAAAAAATTACCCTTCGACGAAACTCTTTATAAAGAAGTTCCTCGCCTCCATCAATCTCTGCTCACGCATTTGAGTGTCCGTAGTAAGACGAGCCATGATCAGCACTCCCGCCATACTCGAGAACAATATCCTGCACTTCGTCAGCTTCTCTTCTCGCGTCTGACCAGGAACAAATGGCAATAGCCGCTCACGATATGCGTCCTGCAATGCCTCGATTCGTTTTCGCACGGAAAGCGGCTTCCGCGCGAACTCAGGCCCCAGCGCGGAGAGCACGCAACCCGCTCCAGGCGAATTCGCGTGACGCACGCTTAGATAGCGCTCGATGAGGGCGTGCAAGGCCTGACCTTCAGGTGCGGACTTTGCAGCCTCGACCATGCCTTTTCCCATCTCCTCAAAGGCGCGCGCCACCGCTTCGACGAACAGATCGTCCTTGCTTTCAAAATGTCGGTAGAATCCCCCTTTCGTGAGGCCCACCTTCTTCATCACCGTGCCGATCCCGCTACTGTCTCCACCCTGTTCCCGAAACGTGCGAGCGGCCACAGCAAGGATGTTCTCGTGATTCTGCGCTTTGTGTTCCGGCGAGTACCGCATGCTGTAAGAGTACGATCGTACTCAATACCTGTCAAGGCCAAAAATGGATTGTCCCCAACCTTACCCAATGGATAAAACACGATTGCGAAAGAGGGCAGAGTCACGGCAATCTAGGTGCAATGCCCGAACTTCCCGACATCACCGCCTATATCACCGCACTCGAGCCGCTCATGGTTGATAAAAAGCTTGAACATGTGCGGTTGGCCAGCATCTTTCTGCTGCGCACGGTCGATCCGCCGCTTGAGAGTGTCGAAGGGCGTACCGTCACCGCGATCCGCCGTGTGGGCAAGCGCATCGCCCTTGGCCTGAGTGATAGCCTCAAACAAAACCAAGAAAAAATCTGGCTCGTGCTGCACCTCATGATCGCCGGGCGGCTGCACTGGAAGCCGCCTCATGCCAAGCTCTCCGGCCGCAATGCATTGCTTGCCCTAGATTTTCCGGATGGAACGCTGACCCTGACGGAGGCCGGCTCTAAGCGCCGTGCCTCGCTACATCTGCTGCGCGGTGACCAGGCACTGCGCGAGATCGATCCGGGCGGCATCGAAATCTTTTCTGCGGGTACCGATTTAGAAACCTTTCGTGCCGCGCTCACAACAGAAAACCGCACGCTCAAGCGCGCGCTCACCGATCCGCGCATCGTGAGCGGCATCGGTAACGCCTACTCCGACGAGATTCTGCACGCCGCGCAGCTTTCGCCCATTGCGCAGACCCACAAGCTGAAGCCCGAAGAATGGGAACGGCTCTTCGACGCGACGCGCACCACGCTGACGCTTTGGATCGACCGGCTCAATGCCGAGGCTCGCGGGAAATTTCCTGAAAATGTGACCGCTTTCCGGCCGGAGATGGCTGTCCATGGACGCTTCGACCAGCCCTGTCCGCGCTGCGGCGAAAAAGTGCAGCGCATCCGCTATGCCGACAACGAGACCAACTACTGCGCGTGCTGCCAGACGGGCGGCAAAGTGCTGGCCGATCGCAGTCTTTCGCGGCTGCTAGGCTCCGACTGGCCACGTACTCTCGAAGAACTAGAAGCGTTGAAACGCCGCTGACCCATTCCGGGCCGTCCCTCCGAAGTTGTATATGTATCTGCCTAGGTAACTTACCTTAGTGCGATTTGCCTTGACACCTGTTTCCGTGCTCCCGCACAGTCAGGATGCGACTCCTTTTCAAACAAACGTCGTTTCGCAAAATCCGGCCGATCCGGCCCAGGAGCTGGACGCCAATACGAGTGTGGAGGGCTCTCTGCAATGACTCATCTTCACATCCATATCGTGCCAGTGCTGATCTCAGCGGTGGTTCAGTGGCTGCTGGGCGCACTTTGGTATGGCTATGTGTTCAGAGACAGATGGAAGGCGCTGGTGGGCATGCCCGCGGATGGAAAACCAGCCAACGCCTGGTTCGGCATGGTGACCTCGTTCGTCGCTAATCTGATCCTGTCGTTCGTCTTAGCTCACATCATCCTTTGGGCGGAGGCAACGGCCTTCAGACAAGGAGTGGGATTAGGCGCTCTGTGCTGGTTGGGCTTCATGGCTCCCCCGCTGTTCACGCAACACATCTTTGAAAAGCGGCCAGCCAAGCTGTTCGCCATCAATGGCGCCTATTGGCTGCTGGCCATGATGCTGGGTGGCGGTGTACTGGCCAATCTGAACATCATCAGCCAATAAGAAGCGGTTCCACCGGGCCTGAAATCGCAGCATTCCTTCTGGATTCAGGCCCTTATTCTGCACAAACTCCCGTTTACAATCGAGATCATGGCAAAAGAAGTCATTGAGACCGGCAAGGCGCCGACGGCGATCGGCCCCTATTCGCAAGCGATTCGCGTGGGCAACCTGGTATTTACGGCGGGGCAGGTCGCGCTGATACCCGCGACCGGCCAGCTCGTTCCGGGCGGAATCGCCGAGCAGACCGCACGTGTGCTTGAAAACCTGCAGGCCATCCTGGAGGCAGCCGGCACGAGCCTCGATCGAGTCGTAAAGGCCACCGTTTACCTGAAAGACTTCAACGATTTCATGGCCATGAACGTCGTCTACGGCAACTATCTGGGCAAAAACGGCACGCCGCCGGCCCGGACTACCGTGGAAGTATCGCGGTTGCCGAAGGACGCGCTCATCGAGATCGAAGTCGTCGCCGAGGTCTGAACTCGGCCTTAATAGCACTCGGCGGATACCTTTCTCCTCACCGCGCATCCCATGAGATGCTGGCCGTCAGATGGTTCTGGCCCGCAAGGAGTTCCCGTGAGTGAAACCCAAAACCAGACTGAGAAAGTCGTACGCAACGAAGCGGAGTGGCGCAAAGTCCTGACACCAGAGCAGTACCACGTGCTGCGCGAGAAAGGCACGGAGCGGCCCTTCACCGGCGCGCTCACCCAGAATCACGAGACCGGCCACTATCACTGTGCCGGTTGTGGAACGCTGTTGTTTCTCAGCGGAGCCAAGTTTGATTCCGGATGCGGCTGGCCCAGCTTCGTTATTCCCGCTGATTCCAAAGCAATTGATGAGCACGAAGATCTGAGCTTCGGTATGCGGCGCGTCGAGGTCACCTGCGCCCGCTGTGGCGGCCACCTCGGGCACGTCTTTCCGGACGGACCCGGGCCGACTGGCCTGCGGTATTGCATCAACTCGGCCTCACTGACCTTCGTACACGAAGGCGATGCCGACAAGCAGGCATAAGAAAACCCCGTCCAGGTTGGACGGGGTTTGTTGACAAACTCCCTGAAAACTTAGGCTTTGGCGATCTTGCCGCTCTTGATGCAGCTTGTGCACACGCGGATCCGTTTGGGTGCGCCGTTCACCAGCGCCTTGACGGCCTGCAGATTCACGTTCCAGCGCCGGCGCGTCACATTGTGCGCGTGTGAGATGTTGTTACCGAACTGCGGACCTTTGCCGCAAATATCGCATGTCTGTGCCATGACCAAAACTCCAAAGTTCTCGAAGGATACCGGCGCCAGATCGACTTTCGCGTCGCACAGACGCACATTCGCGCTCTCGGCACGCCGAAGTCCTAGTATAGCAGAGGATGAGCTTGAAGATGAATGCCTGCCGAGGAGCGCCTAACCGCCGTTCCGAACAACGGTTCCTTGGAATAGCCGTTAAAAGGCGTCTGACAGCGCAAACCGTTGCCGTACCTCGTAGGTCGATCCAGCCGGCAAGAGACGGCTCTCGTAGAGCAGAAACTCGCTCGCCGTGAAACGGGGAAACTTGGGCTGAGACTGGATGCGTGAGGCCAGAGCTGACAGCTCGCGGGAGCGACCCGTGCCTTTAAATCGTGCGAGCGTGATGTGCGGCCGGTAAGGCCGCGTTTCCGGCTCGAATCCACAAAGACCTGTGGCAGCCACGATCTTTTTCTGAAGGTCCATGAGCTGCTCGCTTAATTTGACCTCTGCATGCAAAATGCCCGCACGCTCAAAGACGCCCAGACCTCCAAGCTGGACAGGAACCGGCGCGCTGCGCACCTCGCCGAGCCGGCCGACGAGGCAGTCGAATTGTTCTGCGCTTGAGTTACCGAGGAATTGCAGCGTAATGTGCCACGACTCCTGGGCAGACCAACGCAGATCCGCGGCCGAACGAAGCCGCTCCGTAAGCCGCGTCAGCTCACGAACCACAGTGCCCTCGAGCGGAATGCCGACGAAGAGACGCATGCGCAAGTAGTTTAGGTTGCGAAAGGCTATGAGATGAAGATCAAGAAATTGATCATGTCCGAAAACCGCTAGTTTGGCGTCACGAGTAGTGCAAGAATCTTGAGATGGAGTTACCGGACCGAAAGATTTGTTATCGCGCCCTCGAGAGTCGTGACGCGCGTTTCGATGGGCTGATCTTCGTCGGCGTCGCATCCACGGGTATTTACTGCCGGCCAATCTGTCCGGCGCGCACACCGAAGTTCCAGCATTGCACCTTCTTTGGCTCGGCTGCGGCTGCGCAGGATGCGGGCTTCCGTCCTTGCCTTCGGTGCAGGCCAGAGACCGCTCCCGATCTGGCCTCATGGCGCGGCACCTCCAACACGGTATCGCGCGCGCTGGCCCTCATCGCAGAAGGTGCGCTCGACGGCAATAAAAGCAGCGTCGATAAATTGGCAGAACGACTGGGCATCGGCGAGCGGCAGTTGCGACGGCTGTTCCTGCAACATCTCGGAGCGTCACCGGTCTCCGTGGCGCAAACGCGCCGCGTACTCTTCGCCAAGCAGCTGATTCATGAAACGCGCATGCCCATGACAGAAGTCGCGCTGGCGGCCGGCTTCAGCAGCTTGCGGCGATTCAATGAGACATTTCGTAATCTGTTTCATCGCCCTCCGAGCGCCTTGCGCAGAAAGAGCTCCGCGCGGCACGAGGAGAAGGATGTCACGCTGCGGCTCCGCTACCGGCCGCCCTATGACTGGGATTCGATGCTCAACTTTCTCGCAGCTCGTGCGATTACGGGCGTAGAGGTTGTTGAACAGGGCCGCTATCTGCGCACCGTGGAGATCGATGGAACTGCGGGAAGCATCGAAGTTACGCATCTGCCGGACCGGCAGAGCCTGAGCGTGAATATCCGCTTCCCTGATGTTCGCGCGTTGCCGGCCATCGTGGCCAGAGTGCGCCGTCAGTTCGATCTCGGTGCCGACATCGAGACGATCGACCAGCATCTGTCGAGCGATCCATCCCTGGCTCCGTTGGTAGCTCAGCGGCCCGGGCTGCGCGCGCCCGGCGGCTGGGACGGCTTCGAGACGGCTGTGCGCGCCGTGCTCGGGCAGCAAATCAGCGTGGCCGCCGCGCGGCGATTGGCTGGACAGCTCGTCGCACGCCATGGCCGTGCGGTGCCAAAGGCATTGCTGATTCATCCTGCGCTCTCTCATGTCTTCCCAACAGCGAAGCGTCTGGCCGCCGCTTCTTCTATCGGACTGGCGATGCCCGTAGCGCGACTGAGGACATTGAAAGCGCTCGCCGAAGCCTCTGTGGCTGATGCAGGCCTGTTTCGTCCGCTCGGCGGCGTGGAAGAAACGGTCGTCCGGCTGCGCAGGATTCACGGCATTGGCGAATGGACCGCACAGTACATCGCGCTCCGCGCTGTGCGTGAGATGGATGCATTTCCAGTCACAGATATTGGGCTGCTTCGCGGCGCCGCTCACATGAATGGGGCAAAGTCGACACATGCAAGCCTGCTGGAACGCGCGGAGTCGTGGCGGCCGTGGCGCGCCTACGCAGCCCAACACCTCTGGGCGGCGGATAGCGAAGTCAATATGGGCTCTGTTCATTTTGCAAACTGACACGTATTTGAGCCCTGCACACGTTGAGAGAGTCAAGATTATGCATTTCGCGTACAAGATGATGGATTCGCCGGTCGGCAGGCTGAAGCTGGTGGCAAGCGATAACGGTCTCGCGGCGATTTTGTGGCAGAACGATTGTCCGAGCCGCGTGCGCCTCGGCGAGTTGATCGAAGATGAGCGGCATCCCGTGCTGGTTGAGACCGCACGCCAGCTTGGCGAATACTTCGCGGGAAAGCGAAAGACTTTTTCCGTCGCTCTTGATATGCGTGGCACGCGTTTTCAGAGAAATGTATGGGAGGCGCTGCTGGCAATCCCTTTCGGCGAGACGCGCAGTTACGCTGACCTTGCCAGACGGCTGGGAAATCCGCAGGCGACACGCGCAGTCGGCGCAGCCAATGGGAGAAATCCCATCTCGATCATTGTGCCGTGTCATCGTGTGATCGGTTCGTCTGGGAAGCTGACCGGCTTTGCTGGTGGGCTCGACATCAAAGCGCGCCTGCTCGATCTGGAGCAGAAGAACAGCGGACTATTTGGCTGATACTTTGCTGTCTATGCAGTCACACGACTCGCTCTTCCTGCCTGATTCGCTAGTATGGATGGACGGAACGAATCGACGGGAATGAATCTGGGAATGAATCATGGAACCGCTCTATAACCAGAAGGGCGCGACGTACGCCTGGCTGCACATGAATGGCAATGTGTATTCGCTCGAGGGCGTTGCGCTGGCCTTTGTCGACGAAGACGGCATATACGACTGGGAGGGCCACCACATTGGCTGGTGGGCCGATGGACACATGCGCGACGCCATGGGCGCGGTATGTCTGTTTACTAAGGACGCGAAAAACACTGGCGTTGTAAAGCCCGTCAACGAACTGCATCAGCAGCGGCCGCTGAATTTGAATACACCCGTGCGGCCACTGAAATGGCCGCGGCCGGCTAAGCCGCCGAGCCTCTGTTCCTGGTCTCAAAAGATGCCGTTTTGATATGAAGCCGCCGTGAAACTCCGCAACCCTCGCCTAGATTGCATTCGCATCCACAATGTTGACCAGCGTGTAGCCGTCATCCAGCGCGCCGTCGCTGATGGTCAGGTTGCCGGGAGTATACGTAAGGCCGAACTGAATGCGCAGAGCCACGCTATTGGCAATCGTAGCGTTCGCGGGAATCGGGCGCGCGTGCGGCGGTCCGTAGATGGGAATCCAGCTTTGGTTAATCTTGTCCAGCGCGTACTTGGAAGGAAATGCATTGATGTAAGGCGCGATCGCCGCCGCATCGAAGGTGAGGCCCTGGGCCTGCGCTTTCCGGACCATCCATCCTAGCGTGATGTCGCTGAGACGTGTGCCGCCATCGACCGGACCACCTAGCGCGGTTCCGCCGCCTACATCGCTGTGGCAGCCTGAGAACCAGACTTGCTCCATGGTTTGCCCCGGCGCGGGATTGCCGGTCCATACCGTCGCCGGAAACTGTGCGCGCTGCTCATCGATAGCCAGGCATTGATAGGCGTTTTTGACATCAGGATGCAGCGACGTATCGAGAAAGCCGTACTTGTCTTCGTCGACGCCGCCGAAGATCGCCGGGATGCCAAGCGAACCCACCGTATCCCACACGCCGATCATTTGGACCGGTGCGTTGAACAACCCACACGAGGTCAAGCCGGCGAGAAGAGTCGCTCGGTTGGCGCGATCGCGATAGGCCATGAACGCCTGCGTAACACAATTGTCCGTAAAGCTGCCGCTGGGCAAGCCGCAGATGGCGATCATGCCGGCGAGGCAGCGCACCGTGTACGCGCCGCGGCTGAAACCGAAGAGGAAAATCTGATCGCCCGGCTCATACACGTGCGCAATCTTGGTATAGCCGTCCTGGATCTTTTGAAAGAGCCCCTGGCCGAAAGCTCCGTCGATCACACGAGCGAGGCCGGTTGCATCGGCGCCGATGCCGTCATCGTAGTAGGTCACCTGATCGGCGGTGACGGTGAGAGCTTTGTAAATGCGATAGACGTTGGTGTTAGAGGCGGGCGCGTCCCAGGTTCCGTCCGCGCAAAAGACGATCCGCTTGGACATACAGTTCTCCGCTGAATTACTGAGGTTGTAACATACCGGGACGCGCCGGGCTAGAAAAAACTCGACCGTAACTCAGAATTCATCCTTGACAAAGAAGGGATCGCGGTTTCCCATTCAGGTATGTTCCGCCAAAAGGACCATAGCGCCATCGTGATCCCTGGACTGCGCTCACGCACGAGTGCACTCGCCTTGCTGCTGTGCCTGGGCTTGCCGACGACTGGATGCATCACGACCGAGCATCAGCACGCGGTGGTGCTGGCCGCTGCCACAGCGCCGGTTGTGGATCAGGCGGCAGAGGCCTATCGCGACGCCGAGAAGGCGTATGAGCTGGGCTCGGACTATGATGCGATCGCGGCGTTCGATGCCACCGACCCGGTCTACAATCCGCGCGCAAAGAAAGTCCTGCTCTCTGACGAGCAGATAGAGGCTCGGCTGAAAGTGCTGGCGGCATTTCAACTCTACGTGAAAAATGTAGAGGCCATCACGGACGGAACGGATTCGGCTGACCTGGACGCTGCGTCGAGATCGCTCGGCGGTGATTTGGGTTCGGTGACGAACAAGCTTGGGCCTTCCATTGCGAGCGTGCTGGGAGCCGCGCAGGGTGATTCGTCTACGACATCTTCCGCTCCGATCCTTTCGCCCGGCGTGCAGAATGGCATAACGACCGGTCTCGATGCGCTGGGGCAGTTCCTGGTGAATCGAACGATCCAGAAGAATCTTCCGCAGAAGATTGAGGCGATGGATCCGGTTGTCGAGCAACTGTGCAAGACCCTTGCAGACGACGTAAACACACTTCGCGGCTTGGAACACAGGACCTACGACAGGATCATCAACCAGCAAACTCTGTTTCTACGCGAAAACAAAGATAAGATCGATCCCGATCTGCGCCATAAAGAGATCATGAAGCTGCCTGCGCTCGCTCGCGAACAGAGCGCCGCCGATGAGCGGCTCGACGATCTGCAGGCAGCCATCACAAAGCTTGCTCTCACACACCACGCGCTCGCCGCCGATGCGCAGGGCAATAACCCGGAGTCTCTCCGGCAAAGGCTGAGTGACCTCGCCGCTGCGGGTGCGAACCTGGGCAAATTCTATTCGTCGCTCTAGCAAGATTTGTTTTTGAGGAGGAGATCCCTTGAGTACGTCAGGTTCCTTGCCGCCCCAGCCGCCTATCCCTCTTACTCCTGCACTAAGAGCGGCGTATCAGGATCTCTACGACAAAATCGAGGCCGCGATCGAAGGCACGACTGACGTTGTCGCGTTGCAGGCACTAAATGCGCAGCAGGCGCAGGTCGACGACATCTTGCAGAAAGACGATATCTATCGGCTCAATGCAAATGCAGAAGCCTTCAACGCGCTTCGTCAACAAATCAACAGCGCCAACGCAGGCCTGAAGACGTTGCAGGGACAGATTCAGTCAACGGCCTCGCACTTTGCCACGGCCGACAAGATTCTTGGCGCGATCAGCAAAGTCTTCGGACTGCTGAGCGCTTTGTAAAGCACTCAGCCTAAATAATCGGGTCGGCCGCGCGGCCATTTTCAGCCATTCTTATTGTTTGCTGTGGAGAAGGCCGCGATTAATGTCGGGCCAGAACTCACGAAAGATGAAGGAAGCTGCATCGATTCCAAGATCGAGCCCCCACTGGGTCCCGGTGGAGGAAAGGCTGCGTTCGCGCGATGGATAGTAGGCGCTCGACAGGCCGGCGGCTGATCCGGATCCCACGACTTCGCTGATATTGAAGACCTTCGCGCCTGAATCCGAACGGGTGATGATCGTGCGGCTCATCGCATAACCGGCGCGGTGCAGAAAGCCTCCATGCCCAAGCGTGTAGTAGCGGGTGTCTTCGCGCGTGATGACCGGATAGATAAACTCCACCATGTAGTTTTCACTGGTCTGGTCGACAGCCGCGTGCCAGAAGTACCGTCCGTAGCCAGCCGCGCCTTGATGAAACTCCGGCACTGAGTTGCGAGCCATCGAAAAGCCCGCAAGTGCGGCAGGAATAAAGACCGAGGAGTAATCAAAAGAATCGCTCGTTGCGTCGCTGAACTTATCCTTGATGGTCTGGGGAGGCAGTATCGTACCTGCACTCACGGCGCGGAAATTCGGAATAATTCCGAGAATGCGCTTGGTCTGGACTGCGGCCGGAACCTGCGGCGAAACGGTTTGCGGCGCGGAGGAGTTCGACGAAGGAGACTCCTGGGCCTGTCCGTTGCACGCGCCCGCAAGAACGAGAAGCGTGAGAGCAGAGAAAACGGTCGGCTTCACACAGCTACACGCTGAACCGGCCAAAATTCGTAAAAAGGCTTTCATGCTTCTCAGATGCTCCGCGCTCTGGAAAGAAAGCAAAATAAAGACAAAAATGAATCGATTGTCATGGATTTCAGGAAAAAAGCCCGTTTGACCAATCTTTTCGCTTCTTCTATACTATCCCCATGGCGATTTGTCCCACCAGGGCGTGCGTTATGGCGTGTTGTTGCACGCTGCGCGACCTTGTGGGCGAGTGATTTTCAACTCGAGTAGATTGCCTGCAGGCCGCGTTCCAGAGAGACTCTGGCGCGGCGTTTGTATTTTTGGGCTGTTGTAAGAGAACGATGAACGCACCTTTCTATCTGCGGCGCATGATGCCTGCCTCCCGGCGGGACGGTTGTTGTCGTTGTCGCTGTTGTTGCCGCTAGCTCCCCTTTTCCAATTCAAAGATTGTTACGCGCAGAAAAGCTGTCTGCACGCGCCGTATGCGCGGCCCTCAAGCTGGGCCAGACAGCCGAATCAGAAGTGAACCAGAATTCAGGAGGCTGAAGTGATTCTTCAAAATATAAGACGACAGATTTTCGTGCTTGGGCTGGCAGTTCTTTTCGCCGGGAGCGCAGCGCTGCAAGCGCAGATTGTCGGCGCTACGTTGAGCGGCACGGTGCGCGACACCACGGGAGCGGCGCTAAGCGGCGCGATCGTGACGGTGCGGCAGCTTGAGACCGGCGCTTCGCGGCAGCTGGTGACAGGCGCAGACGGGCGCTATGCTGCGCCGAGCGTGCCAGTGGGCAACTACACCGTGACGGCTGCGCATGAGGGATTTGCCGCACAAGAACGGACGGGCATCTCACTCGTGGTTGCGCAAAGCCTCGTAGTGGACTTTCAGCTGGGCGTGGACTCGGTGCAAACCGATGTCGTAGTGCAGGCCGAAGCAACCGGCGTGAATACGACATCGCAGCAGACTTCGGGGCTGATCGATGAACGTGCGGTGAAAGAACTGCCGCTGAACGGGCGCAGCTATGACGAGTTGCTGACGCTGAATCCGGCGACGGTGAATTACACCGGCGAGCGCTCGGGCGGCATCGGCAGCTCGAATTCTTCGGTCGGCAACATGTTCAGCGTGAGCGGACGGCGGCCGCAGGACAATCTCTTCCTGCTGAATGGAATCGAGTACACGGGTGCTTCGCTGATCAACGTGACACCCGGCGGAACAAGCGGCCAGTTGCTCGGCGTGGACGCGGTGCGCGAGTTCAACGTGGTGACCGATACCTACGGCGCAAGCTACGGCAAGCGTGACGGCGCGCAGGTAAGCATCGTCACCACCTCAGGCACAAATCAACTGCGCGGAACCGCCTTTGAGTTTGTGCGCAACAGCGCGCTCGATGCACGAAACTACTTCGATGTGGGCCGGATTCCCGAGTTCCAGCGCAACCAGTTTGGTGGATCGCTGGGCGGACCGATCAAGAAGGACAAGCTCTTCCTGTTCGGCAACTACGAAGGCTTCCGGCAGAACTGGGGCCTGAGCGCAGTAACGCTGGTTCCCGATAACCAGGCGCGGCAGGGCTATCTGCCCAACTCCGCCGGGGTTGAGACGTATGTGGGTGTGAACCCGGCGGTCGCACCGCTGCTGAATTTGTGGCCGGTGCAGAACGGACCGGAGCTTGGGAGCGGCATCGCCGAAGCATTCAGCCATCCGCCACAGCATATTCAGGAGGATTTCGGCACAACCCGCTTTGATGACAACCTGGGCAGCAAAGACCTGCTCTTCGGCGTCTACACGGTGGACGACAGCCGCGCGACAACGCCATCGGCCAATCCGCTGAGCCTGGTGAACGAGAGCCTGCGTGAGCAGGTGGCAAGCGTGCAGGAACAGCACGTATTTTCGCCGTCATTCTTGAACACGGCACGCTTTGGATACTCGCGCGCCAGCTTCTTCTTCACGGGATACACACCGGTGAGCGAAACCGGATGGGTCGCGGGCAAGCCGATCGGCGCCATCGTGATCAGCGGCAGCACGGCCTCGAATGGCGCTTCGCAGATTTCGCAGGCCGGCACAAACGTGGGCAGCAACAACAGGACTACGCGCAACCTGTTTACGGAAGACGATCACATCTACTGGTCGCACGGGCGGCATCAGATCGAAGCAGGCGTATGGCTCGAGCGCGTGCAATCGAACGATCAGCTCGCCCAGAACCAGTACGGGCAGGCCTCGTTCAGCACGCTGCAAAGCTTCCTGCAGGGAACGGTCGCAACATTCACCGTCGTGCCCTCTCCAACAGAGTTGGGATGGCGCTCGCTGGAGGGCGCAGCGTTTGTCGAGGACATCATCAAGGTCACGCCGCGACTGGAGGTGCGCGCCGGATTCCGCTCGGAGTCAACAAACGGCTGGAATGAAGCCCAGAGCCGTGCAGCAAACTACGCCATCGTGAATGGCGTGCTGCAGACGAATCCTGTAGTGGGCAGTTCAGCGCTGACGGTAAACCGCGCGAAGTTTTTGCCCGAGCCACGCGTGGGCTTTGCCTGGGATGTGTGGGGCAATGGAAAGACAGCGGTCCGCGGCGGATTCGGCGTCTATCACGGCCTGCTCGATACGCTCGATTACCGCCTCGACCAGACTGCGCCCTTCAATACCTCAGAATCGATCAAGTCGGTTCCGGTTTCGAGTCTGAACATCACGCCGGGCACAGCGCCGCCAGCCGGAACCAAGGTGTCGCCCAGCAACGTGCAGCCGGATATCCAAACGCCGGTAGTGCTGACGTGGAGTCTGCGCATCGAGCAGGAGCTTGCGCCGCACACGACCGTGACGGCAGGCTACGTGGGCTCACATAGCTATCATCAGATCCTCTCTGAGGACATGAATGAGCCGGTGCCGTTTTACACATCGGCGGGCGCACCGTATTACACCGCTGGAGAACCGCTCGCGAATCCTGCTCTCGCGAATTCAACCTCATGGGCCTCGCAAGGCGTGGGCCTGTACAACGCGCTGGAAGTGGATGTGCGCCGCACCTTCGCTAATGGGTTTCAACTGCGCGGAAACTATACCTATTCGAAGAATCTCGACGACGGCTCGGCATGGAACACGAGCGTGAGCGGCAACACGCCCGCATTTGTTTCGTTCCCGCTGAATCCGAAGCTCGATTGGGGCCCGGCCTCAACCGATGTGCGGCAGTTGGCCTCGCTCAATGGAAGCTGGGAGCTGCCCTTCGGCGCCAAGCGCCGTTTTCTGAATCACGCGGCGAAGCCGGTGGATTTTATCGCGTCAGGCTGGACGGCGAGCGGCATTCTCTCCGTGCAGACAGGCTTCCCCTTTACGCCGCAGCTCGGCTATAACCCGACCGGCAATGGGGATACGCGCAACCCGGTGCGGCCGAACTGGAACCCGGCATTCAACGGCAACCTGTATCCGCACACGGTGGGCGAGTACTTCAATCCGAATGCGTTTCTGCCGCCGGCAACCGGAACGTATGGCAACGTGAAGCGCGATTCGCTGGTGGGACCGGGGCTCTCGGAGCTGGACTTCTCAGCAGTGAAGAATTCGCGGATCACCGAGCGGCTGGGCCTGCAGTTCCGCGCGGAGTTCTTCAATATCCTGAATCACACCAACTTCCTCACACCGAATGAAGTGGTGTATACGTCGGCCACATCGGGCATCTCACCGACAGCCGGCGTGGTAACGGCAACCTCGACAACTTCGCGGCAGATTCAGTTTGGCGCGAAGCTGCAGTTCTGAGCGGTGCGCCAATGTCCTGAGCCTGTTTTGTAGCTCGTACTACTTTGAACTGTCATCCTGAGCGAAGTTTGCCGCGTATCTTGCGGCAGACGCAGTCGAAGGATATGCGGTTGTTCTCTATAAAGTCTTGCTCTCCCACCCTTGCGGCAAAAATAAAGACGCCGCAAGGATGGGGCACCCATTTTTATCGTCACGTTGCTAGTGCCACTCATCGGCGCTGGGGCCGTAAATAGCAGGCACGCTCGCCTCATTGAGCCGCAGATATACGGTAAGCTGGCCGCGATGATGCGCGAGATGGGTGATGGCGCCATCAAGGATGCTTGTATAGCGCGGCCTGTAGGTGAGAACCTGTGGGCCCATCTTCAGCTTCCAGGGCTTGAGCAGATGTTCTTCTGTCGTGTTGTTGAGGGCGCGGCAGGACTCGGCATAGCCCTTGTCGAGTAACGACAGCAGCTCCGCGCGGGTCTCCACAGGCTGAGTGCGGAAGGCCTTCCCGTTGCCGTCGAGATCCAGCTCATCCGTATCGATCATCATCGCAACCCAACCGGGCATGGTCGCCACCAAAGAGGCAAGATAGCCCAATTCCATCGACTTCGGATGAGGCTTGAAGCTGTTTTGCCCTTCGGGTACACGTTCAATAGCCTTGCGCGAGGCAACGGCTTCGCGCTCCAACTGTTCCAGAAAAAATCTCTTGAGTTCCATACCTAACCTCCAGGAGACCTCTGTCTCACAAAAAGAAGAGTAGCGATCCATATATGACATCTGATGTCATATATCTGAGAAAATAATTTAAACAGAGGTTGAAAAAGGAGCTTGCGTGAAATCGGATCGCCTTCTCTCCGCATTGATGCTTCTGCAGGGCCACGGCCGGCTCTCTACGCGCGAGCTGGCTGAACGGCTCGAAGTCTCTGAACGCACGGCGCACCGCGATATGGAAGCGCTGTGCGCGGCGGGTGTTCCGCTGATCGCGTATCGCGGTGCAACCGGCGGATGGGAGCTTGAGAAGGGGTGGCGCACGCAGGTTCCGGGATTGGATGACGCTGAGTTGCAGGGCCTGCTGATGGCGCAACCGGGGGCGTTGGGCGGCAGCCAATTAGCTGCTGCAGCGCAGCGCGCCTTTGACAAATTGATGGCGGCTCTGCCGGCTCCCAAGCGCATGCAGGCTGAGTCGATCCGAGCGCGGCTGCACTTCGACCCTGCGGGCTGGCGAATGGGGCAGGAGGATCTGTCGATGTTGCCGGTGGTGCAGGATGCGCTGGCGCGCGATCGCAAGCTGACCTTTGCGTACACAAAGGCGGACGGCCAAGCCAGCGTGCGCACAGTAGAGCCGTTTGGCATCGTCTGCAAGCAGACGGTGTGGTATCTGGTGGCACACACACCGGAAGGGATGCGGACCTTTCGAGTTTCGCGCATGCGCGATGCGACGGTGCTTGCACTCGGCTTTGAACGGCCGGCGAAGTTCGATCTGGCAGCCTACTGGAGCCGCAGCACCGCCGCCTTCAAAGAGCAGCAACAGCGCGCTTTGGCCACGCTGGCGCTTTCGCCGGAAGCTGTCCGCACGCTGGAGCCGTGGAGCACGATGAAGCCGGTGGCGGAGCATCCGAAGATGCGCGGATTCGCAGAAGGCTGGGGCGTCTTTGATGTCGAGTTTGAGAGCCTCCGGCAGGCGCGGTTTGTGGCGCTGGGGCTTGGAGCCGGTGCAAAAGCGCTCGCTCCCGAAGAGTTGGTACGTGAGATCAAGAATGAGATCGCACGTATGGCCAAGGGGTGAGAGAAGATGCACTGAATCTTAGGACCTCGCACCTTGGCGAATGCGCCTGAGCGTTCGTGAGACAGGAATGATAGCCACTTACAAAATCGATTTGCCAGAGGTCCATGCGGACATTATTATGGGCATTCGGAGATCCAACCCATGCGCATGCGATTCGCCGCCGCTATTTTTGCGTTCTCTTCACTGCCGCTCGTGAGCCGAGCGCAAATGCCTGCTCAACCACAACTGCCTCCCCCGACCGAGGAACAGATCAAGGCCGCGGCCGCCATGCCGTTTCGGAATCCCGCACTGCCCATTCCGCAGCGTGTGGACGATCTGGTCTCGCGGTTGACGCTGGACGAGAAAGTGTCGCAAACGATTGACCAGGCGGTGGCGATTCCGCGGCTGGATATTCCCGAGTACAACTGGTGGAATGAAGGACTGCATGGAATCGCGCGTTCAGGCTTCGCAACCCTGTTTCCGCAGGCGATTGGCAACGCGGCCACATGGGATGCGCCGCTGGTGCACAGCATCGGCGAAGTGGTTTCCACCGAGGCGCGCGCCAAATACAATGACGCAATTGGGCATGGGAATCACGACCGCTACTACGGGCTGACAATCTGGTCGCCGAACATCAATATCTTTCGCGATCCGCGTTGGGGGCGCGGACAGGAGACCTACGGCGAAGACCCCTTCCTGACCGGGACGCTGGGGACGGCGTTTGTGAAGGGCATTCAGGGCGATGATCCAAATTATTATCGCGCGATCGCTACGCCCAAACATTATGCCGTGCATAGCGGACCGGAGTCGACGCGGCACAAAGTCGATATAGAACCGAGCGAGCATGATCTCTGGGACACATATCTGCCGGCATTTCGCGCAACGATCACCGAGGGCAAGGCGGACTCGATCATGTGCGCCTATAACTCCATTGATCATGCGCCGGCATGCGCGAGCAAGTTGCTGCTGCAACAGATCCTGCGCCAGGACTGGGGATTTCAGGGATTTGTGACCTCGGACTGCGACGCGATCGACGACTTTTCGCAGAAGAATGGGCACCACTACTCGACTGATCACGAGACCGGCTCCGCAGCGGGCATTGAAGCAGGCACCGATACAGACTGCGGAAAGGCCTATCTCGCGCTGGGCGATGCGGTGCGGCATCACGTGCTGCCCGAATCTGAGCTCGACGTTGCGGTGAAGCGCCTGTTTACCGCGCGGATGAAGATGGGCATGTTCGATCCGCCGGAGAAAGTGCCCTTCTCTTCGATCCCATTCAGTGAGGTGAACTCGCCGGAACATCAGGAACTGGCGTTGCGTGCATCGCGTGAATCGATGGTGCTGCTCAAGAACGACGATCATCTTTTGCCGCTGAAGCCGGAGGACGGCAAGACGATCGCGGTAATCGGCCCGCTTGCGGCCTCGCGCATCGGGCTCGAAGGCAACTACAACGCGATTCCGTTAAAGCCGATTCTGCCGGTAGATGGCATCATCCAGGAGTTCGGTGCGAACCACGTGATCTATGCGGAGGGCGCGCCGTACACGATGGGCGGCGCTGTACCGGTGCCCCGCACCGTGCTGCGCGCCGCGGCTGACTCCAACGTGGATGGCTTGACGGGCGAGTATTTTGCGAATCCAAGTTTTGATGGCGCGCCGGAGATGACGCGGGTCGACAAGGAGATCGACTTTGATTGGGCCTTCGCGAATCCCGTGCCGAGTCACTCGACGCATCCGGAAGAACAGAGCTTCGCGGTGCGATGGACCGGCACCATTACGGCTCCCGTCGCAGACACATATAATTTTCAGCTTCGCATCCCCCTGTGTTATCCCTGCGGAGGCAAGGCTCAATTCGCCATCTATCTCGATGACAAGAAGCTTGACGCTGCGCCAACTCAGGCCCAGGCGGGCGTAAAATTGCCGCCCAGCGGGCGCAACTTCGGCGGGTTGCAACAGTTCTCGCTTCCGCTGACAGACACGAACCCACATACGATTCGCATCGAGTACATACAATCCGGACGCATCCCGAACAGCGGCATCTCGTTCGAATGGAGCCCGAAGCACGAGCTGCTGCAGGATGAGGCAGTCGCAGCGGCGAAGAAGGCCGATGTCGTTGTGGCATTTGTCGGGCTCACGCCGCGGCTCGAAGGCGAAGAGATGAATGTCGACATCAAGGGATTCTCGGGCGGCGACCGCACCGACCTTGCTCTGCCTGATGTGCAACATGAGCTGCTCGAAGCAGTGGCGAAAACCGGCAAACCGCTTGTAGTCGTCCTGCTGAACGGCAGCGCGTTGGCCGTGAACTGGGCGCAGCAAAATGCGAAAGCCATTCTGGAGGCGTGGTATCCGGGGCAAGCCGGCGGGCAGGCGATTGGCGAGACGCTGAGCGGAAAAAATGATCCTGCGGGAAGGCTGCCGGTGACGTTCTATGCGAATGTCGATCAGCTGCCCTCGTTCGACGACTACTCGATGGCCAACCGTACCTATCGCTACTTCAAGGGCAAGCCGCTCTTTGCGTTTGGCGACGGTTTGAGCTACACAACCTTCGAGTACTCGCATGTGAAGCTTTCCAGCGCGAAGCTGCACGCGGGCGACACACTCACCGTGGAAGCGGATGTGCGGAACGCAGGCTCGCAAGCAGGTGACGAAGTTGCGGAGCTTTATCTCAAACCGCCGCAGACCGACGTGTCGCCAAAGCTGGCTCTTGAAGGATTCGAGCGGCTGCATCTCAATGCCGGCGAAACCAAGCACGTTGTCTTTCATCTCGATCCGCGCAGGCTCTCTGAAGTGGATGACAAAGGCGTGCGTGCTGTCGTGGCTGGCCAGTATCGCGTCTTTGTCGGCGGATCGCAGCCCGATGGAGATGCGGCCTCGGGCGTGCGCTCATCGGAATTTACTGTGACGGGCAGGCAGGAAATTCCGCGATAGATAGATATAACCTCAGCAGCGTATCGCGATGATAGCTCCGCTTTCTTCGCGATACGCCGCACGCCCGCCTGATTGAAATCCTCCTACAATTCCGACTAATTTACGCCGCTTCCTTCCGTGCGCCCACGCGATGCAGGCGCTGGCACGTTGGTTGTGCGCGATATGCAGGAAGCGCCGTATTGCTTAATGCTCTGCGCAGCGTGCCTCTAAGTTTTCTATCTTGAGATAGAATCTGATTTCCCTGTTTTGCACTAACTCCAGTTATAGAGGCAGTTAGAAGTGTATCCCTCGTCTCTTGAATTGGTTGCCTTCTGTTTCACTCCATTCTTGCGCAACCTTCTGCGTCTCTTGTGTGTCTGATTATTTCGGAAGCGATACGTTGTGATTTTTGCAAATGAGAGGAGAAGAGACTTCAGTGCTTTAGCGGGCTCCGGGAAACCGCCGTTCGAAATAGTGGAGGAAAAATGGAGATCGCAGGCCAAAGAAGAATCTTAGTCGTCGATGACGAACAAACAATTGCCAAGTCAGTTAGCTGGGTACTTAATATCGAAGGTTTCGAAACGCGCACTGCCTTTAACGGAGCTGAGGCAATTCAAACAGCCGAGTCTTTTATGCCAGATGCGCTTATTTGCGATGTGCTCATGCCAGGCCTTTCCGGCGTTGAGACAGCCGAGCATATTCGCGCTAAGTTTCCAACGTGCAAAGTGCTTCTCATCTCCGGCCATGTCTCACTGGCCGACCTGATTCCGAATAATCCCGAAGGGGAACATCGCTTCGACTTTCTTCCGAAACCGGTGCATCCGCGCGTGTTGATTGAGAGGCTGCGCAACCTGCTGAGCGGGACTCCTCCTCAGCGGTAGCCGGATGCAAGCTCACGCCGGTATTCATTCGAAGAGCGCCGGCTGCGATGAGAGCGAGGTTTCGAGGGGTTCATGAAAATTGCTTAACCCGACGCCGATGAGGCGAAAGCGTTGCTGATCGCTTAAGCGCACACGATCCCGGAGTGAAAGCGCGATGCTGGTCAGCTCATCACACGAGGAAGGCGGCAAGGCCGGCGTATAACTGCGGGTGAGCGTCTTAAATTCGGCGGTTTTCAGCTTGAGCACAACTGTGGCGGGGATGCGCGATTGTTTGCGCAGAGCCGCCCAGGTCTTTTCAGCAAGGCGGCGAATGAGCGGCTCGGTCTCAGAGAGCAGCACATCCCGTTCGAACGTATCTTCACTGGAGATCGATTGCGTGGGACGATCGGGAACAACTGCACTGCGGTCGATACCACGCGCAAGCTCGTATAGCCGCTGACCATAGCGGCCAAAGCTGCTTTCCAGCTCGGTTGAAGTGCGAGCGCGTAGGTCGCCGACAGTACGAATGCCTAATTTTTCGAGGCGCGCCTCCGTCACTTTCCCAACGCCCGGCAGCCGCGCAACCGAGAGCGGCGGTAAGAAAGTGTCAATCTCTTCCGGCTGGATCACGAAGAGGCCATCGGGCTTGCGCCAGTCTGAGGCAATCTTGGCAAGAAATTTGTTGGGGGCAACACCTGCGGAAGCCGTGAGGTTCAGTTCTTCCCGAATCTGCGCGCGAATGGCTCGCGCAACCCGTGTCGCAGTCGCGAGGCCGGTCTTGTTCTCCGTTACATCGAGATAAGCCTCATCGAGAGAAAGCGGCTCGATCAGATCGGTATGGCGCTTGAAGATGTCGCGGGCTTGGCGTGAGACAGCGCGATAGCGTGTGAAGTCGGGCGGAATGAAAATCGCTTCAGGACATAATCGCTCGGCCCGCACAGCAGGCATCGCGGAGCGGACACCGAACCGCCGCGCCTCATAAGAGGCAGCGCAGACGACGGACCGCGCTCCCCGCCACGCGACCACTACCGGCTTGCCGCGCAGTTGCGGGTCATCGCGCTGCTCCACAGACGCATAGAACGCGTCCATATCCACGTGCACGATCTTCCGCTGGATCATCCTGCAAAAATTGTATGCTTTGGGCGGAAATGTGCAGAACGGGAAAGTGCACGGGCACGCCTGCAATCCTCAGCGGAAAGCCTTCGCCTTTTCCCCTTGCGAAGACTCCTGGCTGAGAGCGGGCTCAAGCGGCCGCGCCTTCCGGCCGCGTACCAGCTCACGAAGAGTTTCCTGCTCCTCGCGGCGTTCGGCAATCTCTTCACCGAGAGTTTGCTTCGTCTCAACCTCTGCTTCCGTCTGCACAGATTCAAGCAGTTGGGTCAGCTCCTCCGACTGGGCCAGGGCAGACTCGATAGCATGTTCCACTACGTTTCGCTTCTGGGCGATCAGGCTCATCAGTCCGAAACGATGACCCGTATGGCAGCGATACTCCTGCAGGCGACCCATGCGGACAGAACGCATTGCACCGCCGCATTCGGGGCAGCTCTGATCCGCTGGCTCGAGTTGCGACTGCACTGGAATCTCCGGAAAATATCGTTCACTGCGCTCGGTCAGCCGGACCAGCAAGGGCGCCATTTCGCGAATTCGGACGATGTACTGAACGTTTAAACCACGGATCGCGTTTTTCGGCATGGCGGGGAAAACGGCCTCCGCGGGATCCTGGACGATTGTGGTCCCGCCGTGCTGCTGAATCTCCCAGAGCCCGGCGGCGCCGTCATCGAGCGTGCCCGTCAGCAAAACCCCGGACGCGCGCGGCCCATAGGCGGCAGCAACGGAACGGAACATCGCATTGATACAGGGGCGCTGCATGCTCTCTTTCGGACCATGGCTCAGCTGCAGGTGCTGGTCATCGAGTACCAGATGATAGTCGGGCGGAGCCACGTAGATTCTGCCGGTCTCCACCGGCTCCCCATCGACGGCATTCGTGGCCGGCAGCGTACCTGCGCGGTTGAGGATGTAGGGCAGGATCCCGTCACTCGTATGGTATATGTGCAACGTGACGAGAATGGCTGCGTCCAAGTCGGTCGGGAGAGTGGCAACCAGTTCCTGAAGAGCCTCAAATCCGCCGGCTGAAGCTCCGATCGCGATAATGTTCCTAGCTGCCATGCCTGTTGGATGCAGGCTTTCGCTGGATGAAAACTCTGTTTTATTCCGATGGAAGTAAATATCCCGCTTCTTCGAGACGCCTTCTCAGTTCCGCAATGCCTGCTGTCAGTTCAGCCGCCTGCCGAGGCGATGGCGCAATCTTTGGTGAAAAGCGCAGGAGCGTGGCGTAGACTCTCCGCACGTGGGCCAGATTGCGGGCCCGCGTTTCCTCCACCGCGGTAATTTCCGCAATGTCGAGAAATGTGAATGCCGTCCTGAGGTCGACAAGCAAAAACTCGATGCCCACTTGATTCGATTGGCTGACAACTTCCCGCCGGGAGTTCAACATGGCGTACGACCTATCCCCCGATCTTGACCCGGATAGACGCGCAAATCAACCGGAGCGATGGTTGCCGATTTTTCTTCCCCAAAAACAAAGCCCGCGCGCCCTATAAAGATTATGCTGAATCTGATCGGATATACGCGATGGCAGACGAGGAACGGCAATACACAAATTCAGAGAAAGCGCCGGAGGACCCACCGGGCGAGACGCAGACCGGAATAGAGGATTCCCATCAGCGTACGGCGAGTGGTGACGGAGCGTCAGATCGTTCCACGAACGGAGAGATGCTCCGTGAAGAAATGCATCAGGAGACGATGAGCGGGGAGCCGGCCGGCGCGGGAACTGCTTCCTCTCCGGCTGACGATGGGACCGCCAGCGTGCCCCTCGCCCTGACGGTGGAGAGTGTCGCCAAGGAGCAGCAGAGCCCGGCGCTGCTGTATCCGGTGGTCGGATTCGGCGCGTCCGCCGGCGGACTGCAGGCCTTCAAAGAGATTCTCGAAAATCTTGACCCGAATACCGGAATGTCCTTCGTTCTGGTGACGCACCTGGCGCCGGATCAGCGCAGCTTTCTCTCGGAGATCGTTGAGCGCTACACGCAGATGCCGGTCATCCCGATCGAAGACGGGCAGCGGCCGCTGCCGAACCATCTTTACGTTTTGCTGCCGAATCAGTCGCTTACGCTCCGCGAGGGCATCTTTCGCGTCGAGCTGCCCTCGGCCATCGAGCGGTTTCCCAAAACCATCGACAAATTTTTCTACTCACTGGCCGCCGACCAGAAAAACCATGCCGTCGGTGTTGTGCTTTCCGGCGCGGATGCCGACGGCGCTCTGGGGCTCAAGGCGATCAAGGGCGAGGGCGGCATCGCACTGGTGCAAAACCCGGATACCGCCATGCACAGCGGTATGCCACGCAGCTCCATCGCCAGCGATCACGTGGACCTGGTGATTCCGCCGGCGGAGATTGCGCTCGAACTTGGGCGGCTGGCGCATCAGTTCTCACGCCCGGAACTGCGCTCGCTCGAAGAAGGCAAAGCGACGCCGGATGATGAACAGTCCTTCCAGAAAATTCTGCAGCTCCTGCGCTCGCTCTCCGGACTGGATCTTCGCCTCTACAAGCCGGAGACGATCCGGCGGCGCATCGCGCGCCGGATGCTCCTGCTGCGGCTCGAGAAGCTGCTCGATTATTACCGCTTCCTGCAGATGCGCGGTGATGAGCTGCGCACATTGCAGGAAGACGTCCTCATCAATGTGACCCGGTTCTTCCGAGATCCGGGATTCTGGGATTCGCTGCGTGCGAATGTTTTGCCGGTTCTGTTTCAGGACCGGCCGCCGGAGAGACCGATCCGCATCTGGTGCGCAGGCTGCTCGACGGGTGAGGAGGCGTATTCGCTGGCCATCACGGTGCTTGAATATCTTTCGCAATACGGGCTGGATACGCCGGTCCAGATCTTCGGCACGGATGCCAGCGACCAGTCCATTGAAACAGCGCGGATCGCGGTCTATCCAGAGACGCTGACCTCTGAAATTTCGCCCGAGAGGCTGCGCCGGTACTTTGTCAAAGTCGACCGGGGCTACCAGGTTTCAAAGCGTGTACGCGACACCTGCATCTTTGCCCGGCAGAACCTCGCCAGCGATCCTCCGTTTTCGCATATCGACATCCTGAGCTGCCGTAACGTGATGATTTACTTCAACCAAGTGCTGCAGCGCCAGGTGATGCTCACCTTCCACTATGCCCTGGAGCCGAGCGGGTACATTCTGCTGGGCATGTCAGAAGGGTTGCGCGACTACAGCGACGTCTTCAACACCATAGATCGCAAGCACAAGATCTACATGAAGACCGGCGTCAATCTGCCGTTCCACTACGAGCCGCAGCGCAGCTATTCCCTGGCACAGGCCGGGCCGCTCGGCGCGCGCACGCAGAGCGCGGAGGCCGAAAATAACGTATGGCCTGAGCTCGAATTGCAGCGGGCCGCAGACCGCATCGTTCTGGCCCGCTTCGGGCCGCCGGGACTGATCATTGACGATCGGATGAACGTGCTCCAGTCGCGCGGCCAGACCGCGCCGTACATCGATATCACACCAGGCGCGGTGACCTGGAACCTGTTGCGGGTCTTGCGCGAAGGAATCGCGAACGAGGTACGCATCGCCGCGCTGCGCGCCATCAATGAAAATGTGCCCGCCACGGCGATGACTTCGCTGGTGGACGAGCAAGTGGGCGAGCAGCAGATCAAGGTCGACGTGTTGCCCATCACCAGCGCAACGGCGCGCCCGCGCTGTTTTCTGATCCTGTTTCAGATCATGTCCAAGGAGTCAGACAAAAGAGCCGGCGACCAGCCCGCCTTTCCGCAGCTTACCGCCGATGAAAAAGATCGCCTGATTGCGCAGCTGCGCCAGGACCTGAGTTCCACACGGTTCCATCTGCAATCGCTGGTGGAAGAACGCGATGCGCGGAACCAGGAGCTGGTCTCGGCGAACGAGGAGATCCAGAGCGCGAACGAAGAGTTACAAAGCACAAACGAGGAACTGGAGACCACCAAGCAAGAGTTGCAGAGCGCCAACGAAGAGCTGCAGACAGTCAATGATGAGTTGCAGCAGCGCAACAACGTCTTGACGCAGACCGGCAACGATCTGACCAACCTGCTCAATAGCGTCAACATTCCGCTCTTGATGCTCACTGGCGATCTGCGCATCCGGCAGTTTACCCCGCCGATGCAGCGCCTGTTGAACGTGCGTGCGTCGGATGTCGGGCGATCCATCAGCGAAATCCGGTTGCAACTGAGCATCGAGAACATCGAGCCGATTCTTATCGAGGTGCTGGAATCGCTGGGAACCCGCGAGCTGGAGGTGCAGGATCGCGAAGGCCGCTGGCAGTTGCTGCGCGTGCGGCCCTATCGTACGGCTGAGAACAAGATCGAAGGTCTGGTGGTGGTGCTGGTGGATATTGACCAGCTACGGCGGAGCCAGCAGCACCTGGTGGATGCGCGCGACTTTGCCCGTTCGGTGGTGGAGTCCGTACCCGTCTCGATTGTAGTGCTGAATCAGGACTTTACGATTCGCTCCGCGAATACGGCATTTCGCGAGTTGACCCAGATGCAAACCCCGGACCTGGAGGGACGGGTATTGCCTGATCTTGTGAGCGGGCTTTGGGGAATGGACGAAATATGGGACAAGCTGCGTTCTCTGCTGCAAGGGGAGATCGGCCCGGTCCTTGAATTTGAGTATGCATCCATCGCGCGGCAGCGTAAAACCCTGTTGGTCAAGGCGCGGGCGCTCTTAGCCGATGGCAGCCGCGTGCTGCTTTTGATGATCGAGGATGTTACGCTGCGGCGCGAGGCGGAGCGGCTGGTTGCCAGGCAAACGGCTGCGCTGGAAGGTGAGATCAAGATTGCCGCTCGCAAGCTGAGCCGCACCCAGGAGGAACTGCGCGGGCTGACGGCGCATCTATTTACAGCGCAGGAAGAGGAACGGCAGCATCTGGCCCGGGAGCTGCACGATGACATCGGCCAGCGGTTGAGCCTGCTGAAGATGCTGTTAGAGGAGATCAAAGGAGCTGGAGGGACCCAGGAAGACCTTGCGCGGCTTGAGGCGGCCCGGGAACAGGTGCAGTCCCTGAATACCGACGTGCGACAGATTTCGCACGGGCTGCATCCGGCTATCCTGCAGGACCTTGGGTTGTCGGCGGCTCTGAGAGACCTGGTACAGGAGTTCGGTGAGCGCGAAGGCATGCCGGTCACCTATCAGACGCAGGGTTTACCGGAGCGCTGGTCGCCAGAAACGGCAACAACCATTTATCGTATTGCGCAGGAAGCGCTGCGCAATGTAAGCAAGCACGCAGGGAAGACCCACGTGAAAATTGTCCTGACCAGCGCAGATGGCCACCTGCAGTTGAAGGTGATGGACTTCGGGTTGGGCTTTGACCAGGAATCTGAGGGCAACGAGCCGATAGGCTTGGGCATGATCTCGATGCAGGAGCGCGCCCGGCTGATGGGGGGTACACTCACCGTACAGTCTGCGCTGGGACAAGGGACGACGGTAACCGCAGAGATTCCTCTGGAGCGCCATGTCTAAATACCGCATCTTGCTCGCTGACGATCATGCCCTCATGCTGGAAGGGCTGTCGCGGCTGCTCTCCAACGACTTCGAGATCGTGGGAACCGCCGCCGATGGAAGGGCCCTGCTCGCCCTGGCCATACGGCTCAAGCCGGACGTGATTGTGCTCGATGTGGGCATGCCGGAGATGAACGGCATCGAAGCAGCCCGGCGGCTGACACGGGTTCTGCCCTCGGCAAAGATTGTCTTTGTCACGCAACGGCTCGACCGGGCGTATCTGCATGCCGCATTCTCCGCGGGCGCCATGGGTTATGTGACCAAGCAATCGGCTGCCGGCGAGCTGGTCGAGGCGATTCGCAGCGCCCTGGAGGGACGCTACTACGTGCCCGCCCTTGCGGGCGAGACCGCGACGCGCTTTGCTGCACTCGATCGCACCAAAAATCCTGCCGAGATGTTCGGAGCCCGGCTCACGCCGCGCCAGCGCGAAGTGCTGCAACTGGTGGCGGAGGGCAAGACAGCCAAAGAAATTTCAACGTCATTAAATATCTCGGTGAAGACGGTCGAATTTCATCGCAATTGCCTGATGGATGAGCTTGGCATCCGCACCACCGCAGAGCTGACCCGCTACGCGGTCTCCCGCGGCATCGTCACTCTTTAGTGATGGCTTATCAAGAATTTCTATTGCGGAAAACTGCCTAGGAATCTCCCCAGTTACATTCGTTTGCCCCTTTCGCTAAGGTGATTTTCAGAACGGCCTCGCAGTTAGACACGGTCGCCAGATAGCCGAATCCGGTGCGGCCGGCTCGGCTGCGCGCCAGCGGTTCGCAGAAATTGCAAGACACGCGCATTGGACAATCCTCAGCGTCTTCACAACTCATCGCGAATCGTAACAATAGGCGGAATACGTCACCGCTTTAGCACGCGCACGAATGATAGACAGTGTGAATATGCCTGACCATGACACCTTAACCCTCCCCCATCTGCCGCAAAGGCATTCGCATGTCACAAATCTATCCACAGACGCGCCATGCCGCGGACGCTGAATCGAACACGTTCGCCGAGCACTCTGCTGAGGCAGTGAGCAGCTCGCTTGAAGTCTTCTCCCGTGCCTGCACAACCACTGAGCACTTATCTGAAAAGCGCCGCCCTTCTCTCCGCGAGATCCCCTGCGAGGAGCTTCTGAAGTCGATCCTGCTGGTGAGTAGCGACGACAGACTGCGCTCGATGCTGCGCTCTTATCTTGAATCGCTGGGATATCTCGTCTTCAGTTGTACGGATACGCATCAGGCATCGCAGCTCTTCCACTCCGGAACGGCTGTCGATCTGCTGCTCGCCGATCTGCACCTGCTGGGGCCGTCTGCGCTGGAACTGGCCGAGGAGATCACGGAAGAGGACCGCGATCTTCGCGTGATTCTCTTGTCTGGTCCCAGCACGGAAGATGCAGTGCTTTCCAAGATCAGGCAGAGCGGATGGGGTTTTCAGAGCAAGCCTGTGCTGCTGCCTTACCTGTTTGCTTTAATCCAGGAGGTTCTGGGCAAGCAGCATCATCGTTCTCAACGGTCTGGCAGCTCAAAATTGCCCTATCAGACACGCATCGTTTCCTTCCCCATTACTCCTATGCCGACGGAAAAATGTGCGCCGGCGGCAGTTCGCGACCGCGGAGGCTCCAGCGAACACAGGAAGAGGGAGGGTGTATGAACTCCGAGCCCGGCTCCTGCAAATTGATATCGATTTGCGATGATGACGGCCTGCGAGTCTCGCGCGAGTTGATCTTGCGACACGAGGGATTCGAAGTCGTCTCGATCGCGAGCAATGCTGCATTGAATGACTGGGCCCAGATGTCCTTCGATATAGCCGTTATCTGCTGGTCAGTTCCTGCCGAGCGTACGCTGCAGATTTTGGCGATATTGCGGGGCAACAATCCCCATATCTCGGTGCTGCGCGTCCATGCAAGCTTGAACCGGCCGCGGCCCGCGTTTGCGCACGAATTTGACATTCCTGGGAATCCGCGTGCGCTTCTTGAGGCGGTGACCAACTTACGCGGCGAGATGCGCCGCTCGGCATAACAGGCGGCTGCCGCATCCTTCGCGCATTCCGTCGCATGGATTTTGGACGTGATGCCGTTTCAAGCAATCAACCTCTTCGCCGAATCAGGTAAGTACCTCCGCCAACCCGAAGACAAGGTGCGCATCCAAGTGGAAAGCCTACTGGGGTAGGTAGAGCATTTTCGGATTTGTGAAGGGTGGCTTTTTTCGTGAGAAAAAGCCTCTTGAGTGTGTGCTTTCGGTCTACAACAATTCCGAAAATGCTATAACCCATGCACTGCCGATAAAGGAGAACACGCCGTGAAACTTTTTTCAGCCAATATCGAAGATTTACGCACGCTCTATATTACGAATTTGCGGAAAGCTCTCGATATGGAGCAAAGCATCACCAAAGCCCTGCCCAAACTGATTGATAACGCCACTGATCCGGAGCTCGCCTCTGCGCTGCAGAATCATCTGGGCGAAACGGAGGGACACGTCTCCAAAGTGCAACGACTGCTGGAGATCAATACTGAAGACAACTCATCCGAAACCTGTAAGGCAATTGACGGCCTGACAACCGAAGCTTCCGACTCCATTAAAGATGCAGCTGACCCTGCCATTCGCGATATCGCTATCATCGGCTGCGCACAACAGGTAGAACACCACGAGATCGCTGTATATGGCACGTTGCGGCACTGGGCGGAGATTCTGGGTCTCTCCGGCGATGCCGACGTGCTGGAAGCCATTGAGACCGACGAGATCAAGGCCGACGAAATGCTGACCGAGATTTCGAACACCGTCAACTTCCAGGCGGCTCTCTAGCAAGAGTCGCCCTTCATCCACAATCTTCAGTCCGCATTCGCTGGAGAAGCGCATGCGGACATCTGCGTTTCTAGACCGATCATTTGGCATTCATCTACATGCAATGCAGCTACATCCGGAGCCGTTCGGTTGGATGTCGCGCTACCAACTCTTCTTAATCAGTGTGTCTACGGCGAAGCCGCCATTGGGATTGCGGGTCGCACTGACGGCAACGCGGGGCGTGACCTGGTATTGCCCCTGAATTGTCTGTGCCTGCGTAGAGGCCACATTCGTGGAGAACGTGATGAACAGATTACCGGTGACACGCTGTTGGATGGTGATGTTGGCCCCGGCCGGACCCTGCTGACTGCTGCCCGCCAGCACGGGACTGATGGAAAGCTGCGAGATGCCCGCTGCCTTCGAGATACGGCTGGTAACCTGACTCGATACTTGCGAGGCCACCAGCGACTCGGCCGTTTGCCCCGCGCTGGTTTGATTGGAGGCCGATGCAGCTGCCGATGCCTCGAGCGTTTGTCCGAAGGCCAGCAGGTGGATGATGTCGGCCTGAGGCAAAGCGGGATCAGAACTGTATTCCGTGCGCATCTGGTCGGCAGGTCCGTTGAAGCGCAGGTCGATTTTGTATTCCTGAATGTTGGTATTCACAGAGAGATTCAAGACTGGCTGTGTCTGCGATGGATTGACGAACTGCACCGTACCGCCCGTCAGCACAAAGCGCGTCCCGTGCAGAATCACGTCGCCGCCATTCAGATTGACGCGGCCCAGGATCACGGGCTCCGCGGCTGTGCCGCGCACCTGCAGATTGGCCGAGCCGTTAACACTCAGCGTACGGCTGACCAGATTGACATTGTTTGAGGAATGCACGGCGATGTTCAATGCAACATTCTGGGAAAATCCCTGCGATGTGGGCGTGGTCACTCCGCTGGAAAGCTGGTTCACAAAGCTGGTGAGATCGAAGGCTGGCGTGAACGAAAGATCCGCGAGGTTGACCGAGCCTCCAAGAAAAGCCTTCGCGTATGTGCCGGTGAGCGTGAGGTTGGCGTCGACACTCTCGCGCATGCCCTGCGGATACAAAATGCGCACGCCTTTGGCTGCGACTCCCATATTGAACTGCAACCTGGGCCGATAGGCGACGCCACCCTGCGCGGTGATGGTGCCTCCACCGACATTGCCTTGAAATTGCTGGATGTTGAGCCGGTCTGCGCTGAGCGTGAGAACGCCGTTGCCGTGCTGCAATCCAACGGGAAGATCGGCTGAGGAGAGGTTTGCATCTACGATGTCGACTTCGCCGCCGACATTGCCCGAGGTAAGCGGCCCGTGAGAATCGATGTTCAGCTTCAGCTCGCCCGAGCTGCGCAGATCGGGATTGAAAAGCTGCGCAAGCTGCAGGTTGATGCTTCCATGAGCCTGGAGTGACATGGAGCCGTTGCCACCAACAGGCACAGCAGCTTGCAGTTGCAGGTCCGTATCTGTTCCGCGGATCGAGGCCGGCTGCAGAACTGCCATCTGATCTTTGTAGTCGATCCGGATGGGCGCTGCAGATGCGAGTTGGATCGTGTCGCTGTATCCCAGTTTGAGCGTGGGGATAGTCACGTGCGCCTCGACTAGATTTTTGTTTTTGAGCGGGCCGTGTACGGTCGCGTGCACCTCGGTCTCTCCGCTCACCTGCGAAGCTGCGTCGGGAGCGTATGTGGCAAGCAATGTCTGCAGAGGAAACGCTTTGGTATCGAGCGAAGCATCGACCGGGTAATCACCGCTCAAGCCGACGCGCGCCTTCGCCTGGATCTCCGCACCTGCTACGGAAGACGTCAGCGCGGTTTCAGCTACGTGATTCGCGAGATTCGCATTGAGCTTGACAGCGGAGATCGTCTGGCCCTGAATCACCAGATCCGGAACCTGGATGTCAGCGTCGATCTGCGGATTGTCGAAGGTGCCATGGCCCTTCGCATTGAAGGCCACCGCGCCCGCTGCATCGATATTGTGCGCTTTAAGGGCCTGCAGGTTCTCGAGATGAATTCCTGTCGACGCGAGCTGTGCTGTATAGCTTTTTTGCCGCGGCTCGACGGTGACGTTTCCATGCAGGTTTCCACCCGCAAGCTGCACAGCGAGCTCGGCGCGGGCCTGCTCGCCGCTTCCTGAAAAATTCACATGGACCGATTGGATCGGCTGTTCATACGCCGTGACGCGTGTCAGCGCAACTTCGCCGCTGCCCTGCGGATTGTTCTCTGTACCGTGCAGAGTGGCGCGCGCATTCAGCGTCCCGGTGATGGGGACCTGTTTGCCGGCGAGCCGGGTCAAATCTGGGATGTTAAGTTGCGACGCGTTGAGTTGTACCTGAAGCGGGCTCTGGTTCGTGAAAGACCAGTGATTCAATCCAGCGCTCGCGCTCAGCTGGATGCGGCCCTGCGATGCGGATTCGAGATCGGCGTTTTGCAGACTGGCGCGATCAGGACTGATCTCCACGCCGGTGCGCAGCGTCTTCCAGTCTGTCCCGTTGAAGTGAAGATTCTGCGCCGTAAGCTGGCCCGTAATCTGCGGCGCACTCGTCGAGCCTTGAACGCTTCCCTGAAACGATGCCTGGCCGGCTAAATCGATAGGCGTAAGAGTTCCGTCCGGCGAAGGTGTCCGAAACAGATTCGCGATCGTCGCGACTTCGCGAAGATCGTTCGCTTGCAACTGCAGTTGCAGACTCGACCGCTTGCCCACGGTGCCATTCATCGCCAGATTGGTTTGCGGCGTGTGCACATAGCTGTTGTTCAACGCGAATTGCTGTGTTGCGCCGTCATAGTTCGCGTGAATCGCAGTCTGCACGAGAATTGCGTGTGTGGGTTGCGCCTGCGCTCCGCTGCGCGTCACCTGTGCATCGACAGTCGCGTCTGTGTGTGCCTTTATGTTCTCAAGTGTCTTGCCCCAGGCGGCAGTCGCCGATGCATTCAAAGTTCCTGCAAGCGCGACGTCCGAGAGCGAGTTTGAATGCACAACAACCTGCCGAACCTGCTCCATGGAGATGCCGTGCAGAGTCGCAGACACATTCGAATGCGCATCGCCGCCGATATCCTTCATCGTTCCCTGTGCGGCAAGCTGGCCACCGAGAAGGTTCGCGCGGAGATTGCTGACCGTTGCGTCGCCATTGGCAAGTGCGTACTGCGCGGCAAGATTCGCTATCGCGGTGCTCACTGCAGCCGTTTTTATAGCGAGCGCACGGCTCGTCAGCTCGCCGTTCACGATCAGCGACTGCAGCAATGAACGCCCCTGTGTCTGCTGATATTGAGCCGAGCCGGTTGTGCGCACCAGGCCTGCAGGTATCGAGGTGCTATGCAGAAGGCGGCCAAGCTGAGCTCCATCGAGAATGGCGTCATATTGTGCCTGCACATTTGGGTCGTTGCTATAGTTGTTTACCGTCGCGGAGAGAGAAAGGTGAGAAGGGCCGCTGGTAAGCTCCGCATGCTTCAGATGGAACGTTGACGGCGTTGCATCGAAATCCAGTGCTAGATCATGCGCAAACGGGCGGTTCGCACCGTATTGAAAATGCGCATCGCGATAGGCCAATCGACCGCTGTACATCGTGAGGAGGCTGTTGAACGACGCGCGGAAGTCGAGATTGTGCACGTCTGCTGCAAGCGCACTGGGCCGGCTGTTGTAGTAGACCTCGCCGCGATCGAGCAGTGCGCGACGTATGCCTAGATCGAAGATCGTCGTGTTGCTGCTGCCCGAATTGTTCGCATTCTGAAGTTTGGGGAGATTTGAAACTCCATTTTTGTCGACCAGGACCCATGCGACTGGATGATCAACCTGAAGATTGTCGAGGTACCATTTTCGACCAAAGACTGAGATGATCCGCACTCCCACTGCAACGTGATCAAGCTGCAGCAGTGGAGGGTTTTGATACGGGGCCGCACCATCGACCCGGATTCCGTAGAGATCAAGAGCAAGCGTCGAGAGATGCAGCGTGAAATTTTGCAACTGCACGCGCACGCCTAGCTTCTTGCTCGCTTCGCGTTGGGCAAGGTTGAGCAGATAGTGATGAACGCCATCCGTGTTCACGAAAGTCACGAGTCCGACCGCGCATACGAGTATCAGCAGCGCGAGGCTTCCGGCAATCCACCCAAAGATACGCCAGCCTCGATGGGAATGCTGATGTCGATTGCGCTGCGGATCAGGTGGTTCGGCTGATTCGAAGTGTGCTCGAAAGGTATTCACGATAACCACCTTTCAGAAAGACTGGCCGATGCTGATGAAATATTGCGTCGCGCTCACGCCTGGAGGAGGAGGTTGTCCTGGCACCGGAATCACATGAACAGGATTCAGATTGTGTCCTATGTCGACACGGACCGGGCCGACAGGCGTAGCATACCGCAGGCCAATGCCGATGTTGTTGGCATAGCCTTCGTTGGTTGGCGTGTGCGCCGTGAGGTCGCTCCATCCAAAGCCCGCGAGCACATTGCCGCCATCGTAGAAGGGAACAATACTTAAGCCCTTCTTGATAGGAAGCGGGATGCGCGCTTCGGAGTTGAGGATCAGCAGATCGTTGCCGCCACTGGGAACCAATATCGTGCTGCAATCCTGACTGGAGCCGCTGCTGCACACCGCGATCTGCCGCTGCGGACCGGCTCCATCCAGAGGAAAGCCACGCAAACTGTTACCGCCGCCCGTGAAGAACTCCTCGCTCAACGGTACAAAGCTGCCCGCAAACGGCGCGGCGTGCCCGATCCGGACGCTCTCTGCCCAAACAATATGATGGAATTTTTCTTTGTAGAAGGCTGCCTGTCCGACCAACTTGGTGAAGTCCACGCTCGAACCGAGTTTTGTGGTGTTGAAGTCAAACTCGATCGAGTCGAGTACGCCACGATGCTCGTCGAGAGCGTTATCGCGCGTGTCGCGCGTTAAATTGACGGCCAGAGTCGAAAGACGGATGTGCTGATCCCGTGCAGGCACCAGATCGGGAATCAGAACGCGCGTCAGGTCCGTTTTGCTGAAGCTGTACCGGGCGAAGAGGATGTTGTTTTTGGCCTCGTCGATCGGTCGTTGCAGCTGGAAACTGCCTTGATTGATCTGCGAAGAAAAGATCGGGTTCTCTTCATCGCGTTCGATGGAGTAGCTGGTGGTGGCCCTCCATGGCGACCAGTGAAAATTCGGATCGATGTAATAGATGGCAGCGCGCTGATCGAGCCTCCCGGCAAAGGCCGTCAGCGAAAGCGATTCTCCCTTGCCGCGCAGATTGTTGCGCGTGTATTGAACCGTACCGCGCGGGCCATAGAATGTGGTCTGGCTCGCCGTGAAATTTGTGGGCAGGCCGACCGGCGGCAGATTCGGCAGAGCCACGGTTCCGCTGGGAATGCTGCCGCCGCGGTTGATTACCTCAAAGCCGAAGCCATACGTGAATTCGTTTCTCTTGGCCTCATGCACCTTCACCAGAACATCTTCTTTGGTTTGTGTTGTGATCTCACGCTTGGGATCGACCTCTGCCCAATCGAAGACGCCGGTGTGATCGTAGAGCTTGCTGCCGGCCGTGAGCAGCTGGGTCTCGGTCAGCGGATGGCCGGATTGAATGGATGCAATGTCCTGATGGATCAGACGCTGCTGCGTGTGTGCTCGGCCCAGAGTGAGCACGTCTCCGGTGCTGACTCGCGGGCCTTCGTAGATGTGATAGACAACATCGATGCGATGCGGCTCCTGCTTGGAGACCTGAGATGCTGTCTCGCGAAAACTCGCATTCAAGTAGCCGGCCTGAAGATAGTGCGCAACAATGCTGGCGCGATCGGCCTGAACGTGTTCTTGCGAGTAAGGCTGCCCCACTGCGACTTTGAGTCCATCTGGCGCAAACTGAGATTGCGGAAATGTGCGGGCGCCCTGAATCACAAGCGAATTCACCACGTCGCGTGGCCCTTCCGTCACGCGGAAGGATACTTCCACGTTTCCGCCGTTACGTACGACTGTCGGCACCACCTGCACGTTGCTGTAGCCTTCTGCCTGGTACACGCGATTTAAATTATTCACACTCGATCGCACAAGCTGGTCGCTGAACTTGCCCGGCGACAACCAATGCTTCTGTTGGACGGCGATGCTTGGCGTTAGTCGCGAGTAGGGCAAATGCGTATTGCCCAGCACCTTCACCGCGGTCACCTTGTGCTTTTTTTCCTTCGTGATCCGGTAGATGACGGTGTCCTGATTCGGCGCTGTCTGCAATTGGGACTCCACCTTCACATCGAAATAACCCTTGGCTTGAAAATACGAAAGCAGCGCCTGCTGCCCCTCCTGCACGGCCTCCTGATCGACTTCAATGCCTTGATAGACGGGGAGCAGCGATTTGCGCGTCCAGCTCCAGAGGTGCGCACCGCTGATCTCGACGCGCGTCCGTACTCCCGGATTGACGGTGAAATGAATGTCGGCGCGGTTGGTGTCGCCGTGATACTCCGCCCCGGCAAGCTTGACCTGTGCGCCCAGGTATCCCTGCTTTTCAAGAAGCGTTTGAAGATAGCGCACCGCCTTGTTCAGCGTGCTGTGATGAAAAGTTTTTCCAGGGCGAATCGCAGCTCCGCGCAGACGCGCAACCGGCGACTTCAGCTTGTGCTGCAGTTGCGACTCCTCCTGATCAGGCGCCCCCTCGAACTCCATCCCACCGAATTTCGCTCTCTTACCGAGCGCAACATGAAATATGACATTGGCGACAGAATGCGAGGGGTCGGTTTGTACATCCGGTTGAACCTGAGCCTTGAAGTAGCCTTCCTGCTGAAAAAAAGTCAGGAGTCCCTCCGTGTCCTGGTCCACTTCTGCAGCGCTGTAGGGCGTCTGGACGGGGTAGTTGGCAACCTGGATTAACTGGGAATAGTGAAAGCGATACGCACCGGGAAATTGGAAGATGCCGAAGTACGCGGCGGGCTCAAGAATGAACAGGACACGAACACCATTAGCCTCCGGCTGCGCCTCAACTCTCACTTCTTTAAAGCTGCCGGCAGCCTTCAATGCGGCGGCAGTCTGGTCTATCTTGGCTTTGGAAAAAGGCTGACCGGCTTGCTGCTGAAAGAGAGATGTGAATTGCGCCGTGTTCGCATCCGGCCGGCCTGCGATGCCGATAAACGAGACATTCTGCCCCTCGTAAGACGAGAGGATCTGTTCCGACATCGGCGTGTTGCCTGGAAGTTCGCTTTGTGATGTGTCTGCTTGTTCAGCAGGAGAAGGCAGACGTGATGACAGCAGCAGGCTCATGCAAACGATGAAGAATAGTTGGCGCCGTGCTATCAATTGCCGTTTCACAAGGACATTGTATGAGGGCAGTCCACATACCACTTCCGGCTAAGATGCGTTGCCTGGAAAGTTGGTTTGATTCTGCACAGCTCATGCTCCCCGCTTGTTCTACGCGCAAAATCGAGGCTAATCCACGAGCTACCGAAGCCGGAAGTCTTCGCATCCATGATGAGAAAGAGGCGATGCGCGATTGCCCAAGGAGCCGTCATTCCTCGCGCCCATTCCATCGACGATCCGTACTCGAGCAAGCACAAGCAGCGCGTGCGGGCACTCGTGGCCTTCTCGCCTCTTGAATCGCTATGGCATCTCGATGGAGTTCCGGCGCGCGTTCTGGCGGCGCGCACGTGGAGGTCGATCATTGCCGACCGGCTCTTCGGGCATGCGGCGGAGCTAGGCTTTTATTTTCTTTTTGCGCTGTTTCCAACGCTTTTTTGCGCAGGATCAATGCTCGGCTTGGCGGCGCAGTCGGCCCATCAGATATACAGCCGCCTTCTCGACTATCTTGCGCTGGTCATTCCCACTTCAGCTCTTGGCACGGTGCTCAACACATTCAATCAGACGGCCGCGGCGGCCAGCTCCGGCAAGATCACATTCGGGTCCATCGCTGCAATCTGGTCTGCCTCTGTAGGCATCTCGGCCATTCAGGACACGCTCAATGATGTCTATAAGATCAAGAACTCGCGATCTTATATTGTTGCCCGAATCTATGCCATCGCGCTCACACTCGCGCTCACGGTTGTTGTCAGTCTGGCGCTCGCCAGCATCTTCGGCGGCGACGCTCTGGGTAAGCTGGCCCACATCTATTTCTCCGATCACATTTTGGCGACAGCGCTCGACATAGGCGCACGCGTGGCGGGTCGTCTGATTGCGCTGGCGCTGCTGGTTCTGGTATTTGCCATGATCTACTACTGGGCTCCGGACTGGAGGAGACGGCGATGGCGCTGGTTCACCCCCGGAGCGATGATCGGGATCGCCGGCTGGCTGCTCGCCTCGCTCGGCTTGCGCCTCTATCTACATTTTTTCAATAGCTATTCCTTGACCTATGGCTCGCTGGGCGCGGTCATCATCCTGCTTACGTGGTTCTATATCACCGGCCTGATGCTGCTGGTGGGCGCCGAGATCAACAGCGAGATTGAGGCGGCTGGGGCAGAACAACGTCTGGTCAAGGGCGGCGCCTCACAGGGATAGGCTCTCAGCCGTGAAGCCGGCTGGCTCCTGGAAAATCGCTTGACAAGCGTTTCGTCAAACTTGTACTGTCCTATCCTCAAGGATAACGTAAGCGTTTTCGTTACCGTGTCCGTCTCCCGGGAAATCCTGCACCTGCATCCGGTTACCCGCAGGAAGTAGAGCCAACCGGCTCTTTCCGCCAAATACCCGAAGAACGGCAGCATGGCCGCGCTGACTCGCCGGCTACGAAACATCGATGGAGGCCAAACGATGCATACCAGAAGTTTTCACCATTCGTCTAAAACCGCCCTGCTGGCGGCGATTTTGTTCACACTTGCGATCATGACCGGTGCGGTCAGAAATGCCGTTGCGCAGAGCTCCTCTTCCGGCGTGAATGGCGTCGTCACCGATCCCAACGGAGCCGTGGTCGCTGGGGCGCAGATCACGTTGAAGAACGTCGACACCAATGTCGAGCGCACTACTGTATCGAACAGCACGGGCGACTACTTCTTCACCCAGGTTCCTCCGGCACGCTACACACTCGCGTTTACAGCCCCCGGTTTCGAGAAGGAGACCATCTCTGCATTCACCGTCGGCATTGCCCAGGTCGTCACTCTTAACGCCGTGCTTAAGCTCGGCAGTGTCAATCAATCGGTGACGGTCGAGGCCGTTAACACCGAGGTTGAGAGCTCCACGGCACAGTTAGGATCGGTGATCGGTACGCAGTCTGTGACCGACCTGCCTCTCAACGGCCGCAACTTCACGCAGCTTCTCGATCTCACGCCCGGCGTCACGCCGATTGACACAGCGCAGAACAGCAGCGCGAGCAATACGCCCAACGTTTCCGGCTCCAGTTATAACTTTCCCTCGATCAACGGCGCCTATAACCGGTCAACGCTCTACATGCTTGACGGCATGAACAACAATAACGCCTGGTATAACGCCTACGCGGTCCCGCCTATCATCGACACCATCGCTGAATTCAAGATCAACTCACACAGCGAAGCGCAATACGGCGGCGTCATCGGCGGCGTGGTGAACATGGCCAGCAAGGCCGGCACCAACATCTTTCACGGCAGCGCATGGACATTCGGCCGCGCCAGCAGTTTTGACGCCAGGCCGTACTTTTCTGCGCCGCCGTCTTATCACGATTCGTACTATGGCGCCCAGATTGGTGGGCCGGTTCTGATTCCGCACTTCTACAACGGCCGCGACAAGACCTTCTTCGAGATCGGCTACGAACAAACCCACTACTCGGTAGCCGGGTCGAACAACATCCTCATCCCTACAGCGGCTCAACTCGGCGAGTCTACCTTCGGCGGTCCGCAGGACCGCACATATGCCGACTTCAGCAGCAGTTCCACCGGTGTATCCGGCGGATGTACTGCAGGCGCCACAACGGCTTCTGCCGGACCTTGCCAGCTTTACGATCCGACCGTAGCCAATACCGCCGCGGTCCCTCGCCGCCCGGCCTATCTCGGCAACCAGGTTCCGGTTTCCGAGTTCAACAAGAATTCAATGGCCTTTATTAACGCCGTGTTTGGCAAAAACGCGCCGATCACTATTCCCGGCATCAGCCCTACGGTCGACAACTTCCAGATCACAGCTCCGACTCGTCAGACCACCTATAACTACACCGTGCGGGTCGACCAGCACCTTGGCACACGCGACTTCATCTTCGCGCGCTATTCCAACTTTCAGACTCGCCAGACGGCGCCCAGCACGCTACCCAGTCTTTTCACCATCTCCGCCAATCCCTCACAGGACTACGGTCTGAGCTGGAACCATGTCTTCAGCCCAACCCTGAACGTGCAGGTGCAGTACGCCCGTTCGCATATCTCCTCCGCCGGCGCAACTCTATTCACCAATCACAGTCTGTGGCAGGCCTACGGCTGCTCCACGGATATGTGCGACTCCTTTGTCGGCAATCCCGGCGCGCTCCTGGTGGCACAGACGGTCACCGGCGGCTTCTCAGGCGGCGAATCCAACAGTCCGTCCAAAAATATTTCCAGCGTCCACGAGTGGAACGGCAGCATAATCAAAGTGATCGGCAGCCATCAGATCCAGGCCGGCGGCGGATGGGATGAGGACAACTACACCGCCTATATCCGGCAGGGTTCGGTTACCTTCTCCGGCGCTTCCACGGCAAACTTCTCCGGCAATCCAAGTTCGGCAACCCTGCCCGCCGGCACCAGCGCATCTTCGCAGGCCGGTTTTGGTCTCCTGGACTTCCTCCTCGATTATCCCAACAGCGAAAACAAGCGCAATGTGTTCCTCACCGAGCGTCCCGGCGGAGTCGGCAGCATTTATGTGCAGGACAGTTGGAAGCTGAACCCGCGCCTCACAGTCAACTACGGCATCCGTTACGACCGCAGTGTGATCCCCGCCTTTGGCACCAACGCCTCTATCGGCTATCAGGGCAGTATCGAGACCGGCGACTTCGATTTCACCAATGGTACTTACATCGTTCAAAAGCTTCCCCCGCTTTGCAGCGTCCGCGGCCACGCTCCCTGCCTGCCCAGCGCAACTCTTCCTGCCAATGTCGTCGTAGCGTCAGGTCAAAAAATCCTGCACGGCAGCAAGATGAACTTTGGCCCGCGCTTCGGATTCGCGTACCGTGTCAACAACGGACTCTCGGTCCGCGGCGGAATCGGCATCGTCTGGGACAACTGGTCCGCGCTGATCCAGTTGCCGCAGAACTATCAGGGCTCCTGGCCGGATACCGGCACGCTCCAGATCAACAACACGAATGAGCCTGTGGCAGGCGGCGTCTACACCTCGGCCCAGAATCCCTTTGCGCAGAACGGCGGTAATCTGCCCGCCGCCACTCCCTTTACCTCTTCCAATGTGAATTACATGGTTAGCCCTTACTGGAAGAACCCCTACTCCGAGCAATTCAACTTCGGCATCGAAAAGCAGCTCTGGCTCAACTCCATCCTCAGCCTCAACTATGTCGGCTCAGCAACCCATCGCATGGACGTGGGCGGCTACTACAACACGGGCACGGTCTGCGGCGCAGGATGCACCTACAAATCCTTCAGCGCGCGTCAGGCGGCAGGCGTCTCGGGCCAGCCTTACCCTGCCGCGCCGCCGGAGAAGTCATGGGATCACGCCGGCGCCAACGGCACCTATAACGCGCTGCAGGCCTCGTTCCAACGCAGCTTCTCCTCGGGACTTGGATACCTTGTCTCCTACACATGGAGCAAAACACTGAACGAAGGCGGTGACGGCTTCTTCGGCGTCGAGGGCGGCGTACCGCAGGATCCTTACAATCCGCGCACCAGCCGCGGACCGGCCAGCTTTAACGTGCCGCACATGCTTGTCGCGAATTTCATCTACGGGCTTCCGTTTGGCGCCGGCAAAAAACTCTCCACCGGCAACCGTATCGCCGACTACATCATCGGCAACTGGCAGACGGAGGGCATTGTGACCGGTCGCTCCGGCCGGAACTTCACGGTTATGGCCGGTGGCGACGTAGCCGAAACCGGGAACGCGAGCACCTATGTGCGCGCCAACATCGTCGGCGATCCTTACAAGAGCGGCCCGGTAGCAGGAAACCCCGGTTGCACGCTCTATGGCAGCGGTCCGACGCGCACCCGCTCGCAGTGGTTCAACCCCTGCGCCTTCAAAACCCCGGATACGGGCACGCTCGGTAACCAGGGCCGCAACACGTTGCAGGCCCAGCCTCTCTGGAACTTTGACGCATCGGTCATCCGCAGTTTCCCGATCCACGACACCCTCAACCTCAACTTCCGGGTGGAGGCATTCAATGCCCTCAACCACCCGGTGCTGAACACGCCGGGCGCCACGACGACCACTCCGTCAAGCCTCGGCGTAGTTACAGGCGTTCAGACCGGCAACGCACAACGTATTCTGCAATTCTCGGCAAAGCTGTCGTTCTAGCGCAGTCTTGCGGCCCCATCCTGGGGCCTGGTCCCGTCGCGTTCCAACCGGCGGGACCAGGCTCTTTCAGGCAAGACCGTTTGGAGCACGAACGGCGCAGTCTTCTCTATGTGTGGTATGAAGTTGTATAAACTGGCGATATGGTCACACGGCTCAAAGATATAGCAGACGAACTCGGCGTGTCGGTGGTCACGGTTTCGCGGGCGCTTCGCGACCGGCCGGATATCGCGAAAGAGACCAAGGCAAAGATTCTGGACCGGGTAAAGCAGCTGAACTACCGCCCGAATCTGATGGCGCGCAGCCTGGTCACGGGCCGGAGTTCGCTGATCGGCCTCGTCGTGCCCGACCTGATTCATCCTTTTTTTGCCGAGATCGCCAAGAGCCTGGCCGCGACGTTGCGAAAAAAACACTATTTCCTCATCGTCTCCTCGTCGGACAGCGATCCGCAGCTGGAGCAGGACGAGATCGAGCACATGCTGGCGCACCATCTGGATTGCTTCGTCGTCGCTTCCTGTCAGAAGAATCCTGAGAACCTGAACCGGATCGGCGAAGCCGGCGTGCCCCTGGTGCTGATTGACCGGAGCTTCGGCGGATTCTCCTCCAATTTCATCGGCGTCAACGATTTTCGCGCCGGCGAACTGGCCGTAGAACACCTGATCGCGCAAGGCTGCAAACGGATCGCCCATATTCGCGGTCCTGAGACCAATGTTGGCAATCGCAGAGCCGAGGGATACAGCGAAGCTCTTCGTAAGCGTGGGATTCGAGTGCCGGAGCAGTACATCGTCTCGTGTGGAGAGGCATCTGACTCCGACGGCGAGACACGCGGCAAAAAGGCAATGGAAGAGGTGCTCGCCCTGAAACCGCGCCCGGACGGCATCTTCTGTTTCAACGACACCGTAGCTGTGGGCGCCATGGTGCGGACCATCGAAGCCGGCCTTCGTATTCCCAAAGATGTGGCGATCGTGGGCTGCGGAAACTTCCACTACAGCAGCAAATTGCAGGTGCCGCTCTCAAGCATCGATCAGAAATCAAAGGAGATCGGCGAGCGCACGGCCAAGATGATCACGGCGCTGCTGGAAAAGCCCTCCACGCGGCCGCGGACAGTGATTCTGGAACCGGAGCTAATCGTCAGGGATTCTTCGCGATTGAAATGACGGAAGAAGGCGTTACAGCGGTTTCACAGTTGCCACACCCCGAAGCCATTTCTGCAAAGTGGTATTTTCCTCAAGAAAATGCCACCTTCCGCGGTGCGGGCAAGGGCACATAGACTGTGGAACCGCTCTAGATGCCGACGCCGAACTCGCTGATCTGCTGTTCGTCTGTGCTCGAGTAGAAATCGTAAGGTGTGCGCCTCTTGAACCGGGCGCGGCTGCGCAGTTCGGCGCCGACATAGATGCCCAGAGCCGCCAAGGCCAGTCCAGCCGAGAACCACGTGATCACCCGCAGCACCTTCCGCTCGCACTTATCGAGTGCGATGGTCCCTTCTTCTGCGGATTGGGGGACATCGGGTTCAACAGACATGCAGACAGCCTCCTGCTGCCCTCATGATACCGCACATCGTAAGATGCAGCGGCCCGGGACGTGGGATACGCGATCAAACGTTGGTCACGTGATTGTGTTCCTTTTGTGTGACTTGCCTCACTGCGCGACGGCCTCCACGCGCCGGAGCAAAACGGCCTTTTCCGGCTCAGGGAGGAAGCTGGCGCGGACCGAGTTGGCCGCCAGCTGGCGCAGCTCCTCGCGGGTAAAGGCCTGTTCAGTGTGCGCCAGCAGGTACTCGTTCGCTAGGTCTGAGCCGAAGAAGGCGGGATCATCGGAGTTGATCGTGACCAGCAAGCCCAGGTCGAAGTAGTGGCGCAACGGGTGCGCGGCAAACGAAGGACAGACGCCGGTACGGACATTCGAGGTCGGATTCAGTTCAAGTCCGATCTGCCGGGTTTTCAGCTCCTGCAGCAATCTGAGATCATCGATGGCCGAGAGCACATGCCCCAGGCGCTCTGAGCCAATCGAGAGTGCCTCCCAGACGGCTTCGGGACCGGTCGTCTCACCGGCATGGTTCGTGAGGCGCAAGCCGGCTTTGCGCGCCTCGGCATAGAGCGCGCGGAAAGGCTCGGACCCGCAACGGCGTTCATCGCCGCCAAGGCCGATACCGATGATGGCCGGATATTCGGCGTGCATGGCGGCAGCTTTGCGGAAGACCACCTCGGCCTCCGGAACGGTGAAATGGCGGACGGCATCAAAGATCCAGTACAGCGAAAGGCCCAGCTCCTGTTCGGCCCTCAAGCGTGCCCGCTCCAGGCCTGCGAAGATCGGCTCAAAACAGCTGGGATCATGATTCCGCCACATGTAGATCACGCCCACCGAAATATAGACCTCGGCGTGCACGACACCCTGCTCAGCAAGATGCTGCATCATGCGCCATGCGGCCAGTTCGTAGTCGTTGGGCCCGGTGAGCAGACGGGTGACCGCCTTGAAGGCTTCGATGAAGCCGGTAAAGTCCGTGAACCGGTAAAGTGCTTCCACCTGGTCGAGCGTGAGCGGCTGGGCGTCATGGCGCTGGCTGAGCTCTACCAGCGTGGAAGGCAGGATCGTGCCTTCGAGATGCAAATGAAGCTCGGCCTTCGGCAGCCGGCGGATGAATGCCTCAATATCGTGATTGGGATCGTGATCGCGGTCTTGCACAATTTCGAGTTTAGCGGAGTGCGCGCGCAAGCGCTTCTATGACAGCGACACACCCTTGGATGTATGGCCCCGCTATGGTATGTACGGACCGCCCGGAACGCCCCAATTCCATGACGGCATGGACGCATCAGAGATCGCCGTGTCCGCCGGCAGGTTCGAATTGATGACGGCCAACCGCGAACCCCATTCAAGATAGGCGACGAGAGCAGAGCGGAACTCAGGATCGTCTGGAAGTTTTTGCTCGTCTGCCGTCTCGAGCAGAAGCCCCACCCATCGCTTGCGCTGCTCGTCCGTGATTCCCCTGCCGAGACGACGCCGGACCATCGCCGCGTGCCCACCATGATTGGCCGAGTACGCCGGCGGCCACCCAGGACCTCGCCAATAAATGCGGCAACGTGCTGGAAATGCTCGGCGGGCATGTGGGCGAAGAGAGGCGCGAGCAGAGGATCGGCCGGAACTTTCTCGTAAAAACGTTCGATCAGAGCTTTGAGAGCCTCTCCGCCGCCCATCCATTCGTAGAGTGTAGGAACCGTATCCGCCATACCAGAATTTTACGGCCGTCGACCCGCGGCTCGGTTAACGTCCTGTGGCGAACTCAGAGCGATGCCGGCTATAGAAGAAGTAGATGACCAACCCGATGACGAGCCAGATGAGAAAGCGGTACCAGGTGATGATGGGCAACCCCGCCATGAGCAGGAAGCAGAAAATGACGCTGAGCGCGGGAATCACCGGGCCGCCGGGAACGACGAACCCGCGCCGGCGGTCAGGTTCGCGATAACGCAGCACGATGACGCCGATTGAGACCAGCACGAACGCGAAGAGCGTACCGATATTCGAGAGATCGGCAAGCGTACCGATGTCGAAGAGACCCGAGGGAATGGCGACGACGAATCCGGCGACCCAGGTGGAAAAGGCGGGCGTGCGAAAGAGAGGATGCACCGAGCTGAAGACGCGGGGCAGCAGGCCGTCCCTGGACATGGAAAACCAGACGCGCGACTGGCCGAGCTGGTAAACGAGAATCGATGAAATCATGCCCATGAGAGCGCCGATCAGCACTATCAGCCGGATCCAGTGCAAAGGATGACCACCGGGCAGGATCGAAAGCTTTTTGAGCGCATTCACGACTGGCGCGGCGTCACCGACCATCGATCGCCAGGGCACAAGTCCAGTGAGACAAACCGCAACCGCCACATAGAGCACCGTGCAGACCACAAGTGTAGCGATGATGCCGAAGGGCAGATCGCGTTGAGGATTGCGGCACTCCTCAGCCGCTGTGGAAACGGAATCGAAACCAATGTAGGTAAAAAAGATGATCGATCCGCCGGTAAGCACGCCCGACCAGCCGTTGGGCATAAAGGGGTGCCAGTTGCCGGGATGAATGAATCCGATCACGGCGAAGACAAAGATGAGAATGGCGATTAGCTTGAGGCCCACCATCGCGTTATTCGTCGAAGCTGACTCGCGGATGCCGCGGACGAGAACGACGGTGAGGAGGAGGACGATGAGGAAGGCGGGAATATTGAAGCCGAAGTGCCAGCCTGGACGGTAGATCGAATTGCCGGCCAGGTCCTGCAGACCGTCGGGCAAATAGGCTGGCGAAATCCAAGTGGCTGGGGGATGCAAGCCGAACCAGTCGAGCAGGTCGACGACGTGTGCGGCGAAGCCAACGCTGACCGTCATATTGGAGCCCGCATATTCAAGGATCAGATCCCAGCCGATGATCCAGGCGATCAGTTCGCCGAGGGTCGCATAGGTGTAGGTATAGGCCGAGCCCGCAATCGGAATCATCGACGCCAGCTCGGCGTAACAGAGACCGGTAAGCGCGCAGACGATGGCCACCAGCACCAGCGAGAGCGCAATGGCAGGGCCTGCGCCGGGACGGCCGGCCATCGCCGTGTGGTGAACGACGAAGTCCGCGAGCGGCGTGTTCAGAATGCTGGAGGTATCGAACTGCTCGCCGGAGATGGCGGTGCCGATGACGGTGAAGATGCCCGAGCCGATCACCGCGCCGATGCCCAACGCCGTCAGCGACCAGGGTCCCAGGGTCTTTCTGAGTGAGTGCTCGGGTTCTTCCGAGTCTCGGATGAGCTTGTCGATCGACTTGCGAGCAAGCAGTTGACTGGCCAGGGAGGTTCTCCTTGACGCGCCGCATGGCGGGGATTGGTCCCAGCATACAGGTTTGCACGCCAGAGGAGGAGCGGATTCCAGGCACGGTTTAGCCGCACCCGGAATCCGAATAATTTACCGCTTAGACTGACCGCGAACCAGCTTCTTCACTTTTTTCTTGTTCGAGCCGCGCGGCGTGGTGCGCTTGGCCTTGGGCGCTGCCTTTTTGCGCGCTGTGCGCTTCAGTTTCTTGCGTTCTGCTTTATCTGTGATCTTAGTGGTGTCTGCCACGTTAACCTCTTTCCATCGAGTCGCTTCTTCGTTGTCCGCTCATCGCGGACTCACTTTTTCAGGATAACAGGGATGAAGCGCGTAGTCGCTCAACTCTCACTTCTGTCATCCTGAGCGCAGGTCGCCTCGGCGACCGCAGTCGAAGGATCTGCGATTCGTTCTGTCGGGGCGTCAGATCTTCTCGAGATTCGCGAACTTCTCCATCAGTTTCTTCATGCCGTGCCGCTGGAAGAGCACGGTCAGCTTGGCATCCTCTCCGTCGCCTTCGCGCATCAGAACGGTGCCTTCTCCATACTTGGCGTGGCGCACGCGCTCGCCTTTTCTGAGACTTTTTGCGCCTGTAGGCTCGGGGATATCCATCGCAGGCCTGGCAAAAGAGCCCGGCTTGGGCGCTCCAGACTTGCCGCCGAAGAACCGCGCGATATTGTCGATCGAGGGCTCCGCCCCTTCACTTTTTGGACTAGAGTTTCGACTCGAACTTGCCTTCGCGCCCGTCATCCAGGAAGCAGTGAATGGCTTTGAGGAACCGCGCCCGCCATTTGCGCGCGCTGCTGCGGGCGAGTAGGCCTCTTGGCTTTCGTCTTCGTAGTTATAATGCCGGCCTTCGAAATCATCCGAAGAACGGCGGCCCGCTCCGTAACCTGATCTGTAGGCAGGAACGGCCCACGCGGGGCTGCGTCCGCCGAGATTTTCGATCAGATGCGGAGGCACCTCTTCGAGAAACCGCGAGGGCACGCTCATCTCCGGTGCATCGTTGCCGTAGCGGCGCCGGTAATGCGCGCGCGTAAGCACGAGCGTATTCATAGCCCGCGTCATTCCCACGTAGCAAAGGCGGCGCTCCTCTTCAAGCTCTTCGGGATTGTTGAGCGTCCGCGAATGTGGAAACAGCCCCTCCTCGAGTCCGGCGAGAAAGACGAGCGGGAATTCCAGGCCCTTGGCCGCGTGCAGGGTCATCAGGGTCACGCGCGCGTTGGGATCGATCTGGTCGGTATCGGAAGCCAGCGCGGCATGATCGAGGAAGTCAGCCAGAGTTTCTCCGCGCACTTCGGCATCATGCGCAGCGTTAGCCAGTTCTTTCAGATTCTCAATGCGGCTGATGGCTTCAGGCGAGGCCTCAGATTCGAGAGCCTTGATGTACCCGGTGCGATCGATGAGAAAACGAATCAGCTCCGGCAATGTGGCCGCGTCACCCGGCGATCGGAAAGGCATTTTCTCAGCGGACTCGGCGAGACCGGTCTCTTCCGGTTCGGCATCCGAGACGTTCGCCGCATCTTCCGAGCTGGCCATCTTCAGAAAGGGCCGCGCCGGCTCAGCGATAAATGGAGAAAAGTGCGAAGGATCGAGCAGCGTAAGCTGATCTTCATTGCCGCCGAAGTTGAAATCAATGGCCGTCTCCAGTGCTTCGACCACTTGCTGTTTCTGCTCGGCCGTCGGTTCTTCCGCGCCGAAGGCGAAGCCCGTATCACTTTCCTCAGACTCTGCCTCGGCTACGTCGGCAGAGAGCTTGCCGGCGAAATCAGGGTCCATCATGGCCTGGGCATCGAGGATGAGCTGCCGGAAGGAGTCAAGCGCCATCAGGGCGCGCGTGGGAATCAGCTTCTCGCGAATCGTCGCACCAATGGCATCCCACGTTGACTTACCCGTTTCGAGAGCCAGCCGTTCGATGGTTTCGAGCGTGGACTTGCCGATGCCGCGCGATGGCGTGTTGATGATGCGCTGCAGTGCCATCGAATCATGTGGATTGCGTACCAGGCGCAGATAGGCGAGCAGGTCTTTGATCTCGGCCCGTTCGTAAAAGCTGAATCCGCCGACCATCGTGTAGCTGATGTTGTAGCGCCGCAGCGCCTCTTCCACGAGGCGCGACTGCGAGTTGGTCCGATACAACACAGCGCAATGCCCTGCCGCTCCGGGATCCTGCACCTCCGATGAGCTCTGCTGTTCACGCAGAAAGGCACGAATCTTGTCGGCGATAAACAATGCTTCATTCTCGCCGTCAGGAGCTTCGTAGTAACCGACCAGCGCCCCGCCTTGCCGATCGGTCCACAGTTTCTTGCCTTTGCGGCGCAGGTTGTTGGCCACCACGGCTCCGGCGGCTTCGAGAATTGTTTGCGTGGAACGGTAATTCTGCTCGAGGCGAATGATGTGCGCGTTCGGGAAATCCTGCTCGAACTCAAGAATGTTGCGAATATCGGCGCCGCGCCAGGAGTAGATGCTCTGATCTTCATCGCCGACTGCGCAAACATTCTTGCGTTCACCGGCAAGCAGCTTCATCAGCTCGTATTGAGGACGGTTGGTGTCCTGATACTCGTCGACGAGCAGATATTGGTAGCGGCGCTGATAGCGCTCGCGCACATCGCCCGAGGCCTTGAGCAGGCGCACGGTTTCAAGCAGCAGATCATCGAAGTCGAGCGCGTTGTTTTTCCTCAGCTCAGCCTGGTAGCCCTGAAAGATGTGCGCGATGCGGTCGCCATTCGGGTCCTTTGAGCTGAGATAGTACTCCTGCGGATCCACCATGTGGTTCTTCGCCCAGGAGATGCGGCCGAGCACGGTGCGCGGCGTCAACTGCTTGGTATCGAGCCCCATGCGCCGCATGATCTGCTTGACGATCCCTTGCTGATCGTTCTCGTCAAAGATCGCGAAGGTGCGCGTGAGTCCTTGGTCCCCAACGCGCAACGCTTCGATATCGCGCCGTAGTATCCGCACACAGAGCGAGTGAAAAGTCGCAATCAGCGGCTTCGCGAGGGACGAGTGGCCAAGCAGCTTTTCGACGCGCTCACCCATCTCGGCCGCGGCCTTGTTCGTAAATGTGACAGCCAGGATGGAATCCGGCGCGATGCCTTTCTCCCGGATCAGCCAGGCGATGCGGCTGGTGATGACGCGCGTCTTGCCCGAGCCTGCGCCGGCCAGGATCAGCAGCGGCCCCTCGGTAGCTTCTACGGCGGCGCGCTGTTCAGGATTCAGGTTGGCGAGGAGCGGATGCACGGTGAAGGTCCAGGCGGGAAAGGTCCTGTCTCTAGTTTACCTGTCGCGGATATTCTGTGCAGGCGCGCCGTCTTGATGTGCGGACCGGATTTGGAGTTAACGGCTGTATGATTGCCTGCATGGCAAACAAGCTACGTTTTGGAGTGCTGAGCACCGCCAATATTGGCCTGAAAAAGGTGATTCCCGCGATGCAGCGAGGCGAGCTGACGACCGTTGCCGCCATCGCCTCGCGCGATCTTGCCAAAGCGAAAGAAGCTGCGAGCGCTCTCGGCATTCCTACAGTCTACGGCTCGTACGAGGAATTGCTGGCCGATCCCAATATCGACGCCATCTACAATCCGCTCCCGAACCAATTGCACGTGCCGTGGACGACTAAGGCCGCTGAGGCCGGCAAACATGTGCTTTGCGAAAAGCCGATCAGCATGACGGTCGCGGAGGCAAAGACTCTGCTTGACGTGCGAGCGCGCACCGGCGTCAAAATCTGTGAGGCGTTCATGATCCGCAGCTTTCCACAATGGTTGCGGCTACGTGAACTGCTCGACGAGGGACGCGTAGGCGAGTTGCGTTCCGTCACCGGATTTTTCAGTTACTTCAATGTCAATCCTGCGAACATTCGCAACCGGGTGGAAACCGGGGGTGGTGGCGTCTACGACATCGGCTGCTACTGCATTCACACCGCGCGCCATGCCTTCGGGCAGGAGCCCACGCGCGTCGTAGCGACGCTCGACCGTGATCCGCAACTGGGCACAGACCGGCTCGCTTCCGCCATTCTTGAATTTCCTGCCGGCCATGCCATCTTTACCTGCAGCACGCAGCTGATTCCCTATCAGAAGGTGAATTTCCTGGGCACGCGGGGACGCATTGAGATTGAGATCCCATTCAATGCGCCGATTGACCGGCCCACACGCATGTTTGTGGATTCCACCGGCGACTTATCCGGCAGCGGCATCACGACGGAAACTTTTCCGGCAGGCGATCAATACACGATGCAGGGCGATGCTTTTGCCAGGGCTGTTTCTGAGAATGCCGAAGTCCCAGTAACTCTCGAAGACTCGATCGGCAACATGGCCGTGATCGAAGCGATCTTCACTTCGGCCAAGACCGGACAGTGGGTCACGCCGCAATCGTGACCAGATTGAACAGTCATTTTTGCGCGGATGCTTTTCTCTGAGCTTCCCAGCGCTTTTTCTGTGCTTCAGCGATGCGCTTGCGTCCTTCAGGAGAGAGTGCTCTCTTCTTTCTTCTTCCGGGTTTGGTAATGGCATTAGCCGCCCTTTTCGAGGTGCCCGCTCGTCTCCCCGGTCTTGGTGAGTCCCCGTCGAGTAATGCACGCGCCTGTTTGAGTTGTGCGATTTGCCGATCAATAGAAGCTAAAATTTCCGCTATTGCCATACTCTCCTCCAAAGTTCGGGTAGACGGCCGGCCAACCTAGGATAAATACTGTGCAAGAGAAAGTAACCGCCACCTCGAACTACCATAACCGCAATTCTGTTTGCTCTGCAAACGAATTACTGCCTGAGTTCGACACGAAAGTACAAAGCCTTCCATTTTGTTTGTGGAAATCTAATTGCCCGTTCATGTATTACACCACGCGACAGAGAAGAAATAGCGATAGCTGTGTCACTAACATGCATGTCGCACAGTTACACGGCCGTTATCCGCTACTCTCGGCCGAGTTATCAGCATTTGATGCTGATGACGCACTTACGCGGCGCACTCCCTTAACTCACGGCAAAAGGCATCTATGCGGAGCGGATCGGTATCCCAGGCAAACATAAAGCGTGCGGCTCCGCCAATAAAAGTGTAGAACTTCCAGCCGCGTTCGCGGAGTCGAGCAAGAGTCGCCTCGGATGCAGAGACAAAAACCGCGTTGGCCTCCACGGGCTGGGCGAGATGCACGCCGGATATATCAGCGATTTGGGTGGCAAGCCGCCGCGCGCACTCGTTGGCATGATGGGCATTGCGCAGCCATGCTCCGCTCTCGAGCATGCCGACCCACGGAGCCGAGAGAAAGCGCATCTTTGAAGAGAGCTGGCCGGCCTGCTTGCACCGGTAGTCGAAATCGACTGCCAATGCACGATCAAAGAAAAGCACTGCTTCTCCGACAGCCATGCCGTTCTTGGTGCCGCCAAAACAAAGCACATCGACGCCGCGCTTCCACGTAAGCTCTGCGGGAGAGCAGTTGAGGCTTGCGCAGGCGTTGGCAAACCGGGCGCCGTCCATGTGCAGAGACAAGCCGTGCTGCTTGCACATTGAAGAAATGGCTGCGAGTTCATCGAGTGAATAGACGCGGCCTGTCTCTGTCGACTGCGTGATCGTAACGGCGCGCGGCTTGGGATAGTGGATGTCCTTTCGCTTTGTTGCCAATTCATGAATAGCCGCCGGCGTGAGTTTGCCATCCTCGCTGGCTGCTGCCAACAGCTTTGAACCGTTGGAGAAAAACTCCGGCGCGCCACACTCGTCGGTCTCCACATGCGCCTGATCGCCACAGATCACGCTATGGTACGACTGGCAGAGCGAGGCAAGCGCCAGCGAATTGGCCGCAGTCCCGTTAAAGACGAAGTAGACTTCGCACTCTGTTTCAAACAAAGTGCGAAATGCATCGGCAGCGCGCGATGTCCATGGATCGTCGCCGTACGCCGATGCATGACCGCGATTCGCTGCCTCCATGGCTTGCCACGCCTCCGGGCAGATGCCCGCATAGTTGTCGCTCGCAAATTGCTGCTGCAGCTCGTGCTGATCCATGACGATCATCCTCTCGTAGTCCAGCGTGATGCTTGCGCGCCGGCACACTGCTGCCCAGCATGCATACGCCTGTTGGAATTATTTCATTCGCCAGAGAGCAAGCTTCGCAGCATGATAGCCGCACATTCCGTGCACACCCGCACCAGGAGGTGTAGAGGCAGAGCACAGATATAGGCCGGGCGTGCCGGTGGAGTAATAACGCAGTGTGGGCCGCCGTATGAACTGGCGTACGTTCATCGTTCCACCGCCTATATCACCGCCAATGAGATTTGCGTCCATGTATTCAAGCACTGCGGGGGGTGAGATGCGGCGCGCAAGCACACAGTCGCGAAATCCGGGAGCGAAGCGTTCGATCTGTGCCTCGACACGCTCTGTCATGTCCACGGCCGAACCGTTGGGCACGTGGCAGTAAGCCCACAGCACATGCTTGCCTTCGGGTGCGCGTGTGGGATCGAAGAGCGTGGGCTGCGCGACGAGCACAAAGGGGCGTTCTGCCACGCGACCCTCTATAACTGCCTTCTCCGATGCGGCTATCTCTTCAAAGGCTCCGCCCAGATGCACGGTGATGGCGCGGCGGCATTCTGCTGCGCGCCACGGCACAGGCTCAGAAAGCGCGTAGTCCACCTTGAATGCGCCAGGGCCATGTTCGAATTGTTCTAGTGACTGGCGATAACCAGGACTCAGCCGATCGCCGGCAATCGCACGTAACTGTTTTGGCGCAATGTCACACAACGTAAGCGGAGACTCAAGCTCGCGCAATGCTTGTGCATCGATGCGGCGCGAGGTATGTACGGCGCCGCCAAGCGTTTCCAGATAGCTGATCAGTGCATGCGGAATGGCGCGCGCGCCGCCGCGGGGAACCGGCCAGCCAACCGCATGAGCGGAGGCGCCAAACATTAAGGCAACCGCGGCGGTGAGTGGTTCATCGAGGCTGAGAAAGGAGTGCCCAGCCAAGCCCGCAAAGACCGCGCGTGTGCGTGGATTGGCGAAATGAGTCTGTACCAGCGTTTGCGCCGACTGCATGCCCAGGAGACCAAACTGCGCCATCAACAGGGGATGATGTGGAACGCGAACCGGTGGCGCGAGCGCATCCTCTGCAAACTCCTTCCAATGGTCAACAATGGGCCGCATGAGCCGTTCCCATGCTTTACCGTCTTGATCCAGAGCGCGCACTGTCTCGCCAAGATCGCGCTCCAGCACAACGGCTGTGCCGTCATCGAGCGGATGGGCGAGCGGAGCGTCACCATGGACCCACGCGAGTCCGTGTGCGCCAAGCGGCAAAGAAGAAAAGAAGGGCGACCCGGCGGCGAGGGGATGCACGGCCGAGCCAAAGTCGTGCAGAAATCCGGGAAGCGTGAGGGGCATGGTGCGCGCCGCCCCGCCGGGCTCGGCCTGCGCTTCGAAGACCTCCACCTTCAGCCCCGCCTGCGCAAGCACAATGGCGGCTGCAAGTCCGTTCGGCCCCGATCCGATCACGCAGGCGCGGTTCATCTTCACATTCGCTCCTTCAATCATGCGGCGGCAGTTCTCCCGGCCATTGCACAACGGCGATGTCTCCGTTAGCGGTCATAGTCATCTCTGGCGCGTAGAGACCGAGAAGCTCGCGCCGCCACCAATTGCCTGTCCGCCGTTTCTCTTCGGCTGAAGTAAACCAGTATTGCCAGAGCACGGCGCGCACATAGCGCGGCGGCATCGCTGGAAATGGATTGCCTCGGAACAGCGAAAGCACCGCAGGACTGCTGACAAGCAGACGTTCCTCGGTGAGCGGTACCATCTGGTTCTGCTGCCAGTCCCCGAGCGAAGCGAACCAGAGATTCCAATCGAAGCGCGGCTGATACGGCGCGTAAATGCGCGGCGCCTCGTTGAGCGCCTGCGGCTTATAGCGGAACGGATAGGCCGTCCAGTTGCTGCCGTCGTTCGAGCCCTGGAACTCGATCTCGTACCTGCCACGCGTCATCACTGCGAAGAGCCCATACTGATTCGCAATGCGAAAGGGTTCAAGTGCGGTGATCGGTGCAGGGGGCAATGGAACGTGCCCAAGAGGAAGGCCGATCATCTCCGCGGTTGTGTCGTAGGCGATCCAGGTAAGCATCACTGCAGTGATGGCCAGCCGCACCGCGTTCCAGTGCCAATGGAGCCTCTCTCGCCAAATGCGCCCCGCCCCACGCATCGGACGACGCGTCTCTAGATCGGCTGTGGTCACACTCGCTTCTCCGATCGCCAGAATGGAAAGCGGCTGCTCTTCGACCGGTGCATTCTCGGAAATCCGTTCAGGCTCATGCGGAGCGAAGTGTTCAGGAATAAAGCGCGACAAAAATTTATCGCCCAATAAAAGAAAGCCTAGGGAAAGCACCAGGTAATTGAGAAATGTGTAATTGGCCGTGAGAATGACGCCGATCTCCCACGGCGTGACAATCAGGAAGCAGATCAACCGGACGCGTCGCGGCAAAAACAGCATGAACACCAGGCCCAGCTCCAGCACAAGTGTGCCGACAACTGTAGCAGCGTGAAACCAGTGTGGAAGGTGCTCGACATACCAGCCAACCCACGTCGGCAGCGGTCCGTTCTGGTAGTACTCGTCCATTGCGGTGAAGTTGCGCCACTCCGGATCGCCGCTGAGCAGCTTTACCATTCCGGACTCGAAATAAATGCGGAACCACTCCCACTGCAGCAGAAACAAGCTGGCGCGCGAAGGAGGGTTATCCGCTCCCCATCCCGGCAAAAGACCGCGCGGCGCGAAGAAGAGCGCGATAAACCCCGCCTCGAGCAACATGCCATCCGATTGATAGCTTGAAAACACATTCGACGCACCGACGAACGAGAGAAAGCAAACAAAACAGACAGAGAAGCTGAGCCGAGGCCACAGATTCAAAAAAGCGACCACGGACGCGATCAGGCCGACCCAAGTGACCGCTAACAGCATCGCCGAGCTGGCGGAAATCCAGAACAGCGACGGCGCATACCAATAACGCGACGCCCCGAGAGAACCCGCGATGGCGATGAGATATTTCTGCGCGGGCAGAACGCCGTCAGGGCCGATGAGCCCGTTGATTTGAAACAGCAAGGAATAGAAGGCTGAGAAGTAGATGGCGGCGAGCGCGCGCAGAAAGATCCACCGCGGAATCAGCCTGCCTTGCGGGCCGTGGCGGGAGTCGAACAACCAGCGAAGAATGTCTCCTGGATTGCGTCCCATCCTGTCGAACAGAATAGCTTTTCCAGAAGTGTTTCTCCAATCGTTCACAAGATTGAAACCATGAGTGCCGTCAGACCGCGACTACTTTGATCTCGTTCGCGGTGAATGCGTTCACAGCTTCCTCTGAGATGCCGTCGTCGGTAATCAGCAGATCGATATCGCGCGATGGACAGATAATGGCCGGACTCACCATGCCGACCTTACTTGAATCGGCCACGATCACCACTTCTCTGGCCTGGCGGACCATGACCCGAAAGACGGCAGCCTCTTCTGACTCGATCATGGTGGCGCCGCGCTCCGGATCCATGCCGGTCACGCTCAGGAACAACCGGTCCAGCACAAACATGTTGAGTGTTTCGATCGCCGCCGGTCCCACAAGCGAGAACGCGCCGGCCCAGCGCATTGCACCGCCGGTCAGCGTGGTGGTGAGCGCCGTTGCCGAGCCCAATTCCATACCGATATTCACAGCATTCGTGATGATGTGAATGCCGCGCTTATGCTGCAGCTGCCGCGCAACCAGTGTCGTAGTGGTGCCGGCAGAGAGGCCGATCGTCTCATTCTCCTTCACCAGCGCTGCAGCGGCGTGGGCGATGCGCTGCTTCTCGGCGGCGAAGCGCTCTTCACGGACGTGGAATGATGCGTCGAAGCGAAACGGCTCATAGACAGCCTTGCCGGTGAGCATCGCTCCGCCATGCGTGCGATAGACAAGGCCCTGCTCTTCAAGGCGTGTTAAATCTCGGCGAATACTTGCGGGCGAGGCGGTCAGTTCTGCGGTGAGATCTTCCACTGATGTCTTGCCGTGGCGCAGCAACAGCTTCAGTATCTCTTTGGCGCGCTTGTCAGTCTTCGAAGACATTGGCTTCCGGTCATTGTACGAGACTCCTGCCGTTTCCGGTAGAAACCGCATTCAATGCTCGCCGCAACTTGCGGACATCCTCTTCCCGCACACCGTAGCGCGCCATTCCGTCTGGATGAGAACCGATGCTGACGTCATGATTCCAGAACGTCACGGGGCTCGCCAAACGCGCGCGCAGAGCAGCGTGCACCTCACGAATGCCTGTCGCGTAAACAAATTCGCGCACGTTGCTGTGCCGGATGCCGCCCGCGCCGATCAGTTCGATTCTGTCGCGAGCACTCTGCATCAACTGGGCGATGCGTGCAGCGCCGCGAACGCCGTCAGGCTCGCCGCCCGAAGTGAGAATGCGGTCCGCACCGGACGCAATCACGTCTTCGAGCGACTGCGTGAGATCTGCCGACACATCGAAGGCTCGATGGAACGTTACCTGCATCGGCCGTGCAGCAGCCACCAGTTCGCGGGTGCGCTCCACGTCTACTTTGCCATCGGGCAGCAACACGCCAAGCACCACGCCTGCCGCGCCCAATGCGCGTGCTTCTATCACATCTTCGTGCATCACATCGAACTCATCCGCGGTGTAGCAAAAGTCGCCGCCGCGCGGACGAATCATGGCGAACACGCCGATCTTGACCGCGGCGCGCACCTGGCGCAGCAGTCCTGCGCTGGGAGTGATACCACCTTCGCGCAAAGCCGAGCACAATTCGAGGCGCTCAGCTCCACCCGCTTCCGCTGCTACTGCCGACTCCACAGAATCGACGCAGATCTCAAGAGCGATGGGCATAGAAAGGCAACACACCACGGCTGCCTGAGGCGAACCCCAGGCAGCCCAATCAAGTTAGAAGCTGTACTGCGCTGTCAACTGCAGTGTATATGGTGTGTACAACTGAAGCGCGCCATAGTTGCCGTTTACCAGAGCGCCGAAGTTGCTGTCGGTCACGCCCTGGTCAGGAATAAGCTCGTTCGTGTTGGAGTGCCACGATGAACCAACGTTGAAGATTTCCGCGCGTAGCAGCAGTGCCTGACGCTCGGTAAGATGAGTCGTTTTGCCAAAGCTGGCGTCGAAGTTGGTGTAGTAGGGACCGCGCTCGGGGCTCTTGTTGGTGTTGCCGTATCTGCCCAAGACCGGCGAGGAATATTTGGACGTATCGAACCACTGGGTTAAGCTTCGTTTAAATCCGGAAGAAGTCTGATAAGTGGAGTTCGCCAGGTATCGGCTCCCGTAGAACTCGCCCATCTGATCCGCAGAGACGCCACCGTAGACAGCGAACGGGAAACCGCTGGCCACTTGGTAAACGCCGCTGGTCGTCCACCCGCCGAGCACCACATTCAGGAACTTCGATCCGCTGAGATGATGCGGAATCTCGTAGGCATAGGTACCAACCAGTCTGTGCGTCTGGTCAGAGGCGGAGAGCCCGTATTCCTGATAAGGATTGTGCGGGTCCTGAATCAGACCGGGTTCACCGTTGATCAGATTGATGCCAGAGGTTAGGTCCATCGTCTTCGAGTAGGCGTAGTTCACGTGGTAAGTCAGCCCGTATTGCTCGCGTTGGATGAGCTGCACCTGCAAAGCGTTATAGGTCGACTGAAAGCCGTTCCGGTTTCCGTAAAGATACGGCGGCATATTGGCGTATGGCTCGCGCGTATCCATGGGCTGAAAATTTGGATCTTTGAGACAGCTCGCGTTGTCGCCGGTGGCTTGCGAGATGTCGACCAGGGAGTTGCATGTGTCGCCCGCAACCTTTGGCGGAGCGGCGACACCGAGAATATCCTGGCTCGGCTGACGCAGGCCATGGCCACCTACGTAGCCAATGTCCAACAGCAAAGTCGAAGTGAGCGAATATTCGGTATCGAGAGACCACTGCTCGTCGTAAGGGTTGTGGTTAGAAGGCCAATTCACCTGGTTGTAGGGGAACTCCCAGCCTGGAGTGACAAAGAGCTGGTTGGCGTTCAACGGAGACGACCAGAGATTCTTGAGCACGGCTGTTGATTGTGTCTCGTTGCCGGTGGGCGTGTTATAGGTTGCAGCCGTCGAGTTATACAGCGAGTTCTTATTGAACTGGCTGCCATCGTAATAACGGTTGTAGAGGCCGTAGAAGAGGCCGAACCCGCCACGTACTACGAACCTTTCGGTTCCGGGTACGCGATAGGCGAAGCCGAACCGCGGAGCAAAGTCCTTGTTGTCGATGGGCACCAGCGTGTTGCTCGCGCCGCACTGCAGGAAGTTCGGATTGCCACCGGCCGCGAGGATCGGCTTGGTGAAGCCGCAGTCAGCCCACACGAATTGGCCACCGTTGGCGGTATTGAAGGCGAATCCGTCGCTGTGCGCACTGTGGAAGTTGCCCGGCCGCTCCCAGCGAAGACCGGCGTTGAGCGTCAGACGATCTGTGGCGTGGTAGTCATCCTGGAGAAACACGTTCCAGTTGGTGCCCCACACCAGCCAGTCGTCGGTGCCCAAAGGCGGCGGACCCGTCGCAGAACTCGTATCGCCGAGCAGAAAATCAGCCAGGGGGTTGCCCTGATACGGAGCGGTCGAACTGTACGCTCCGTTGGTCGCGTACGCGCTGCCCGCATAGCCCGGCACTAATGCCGTATATTGACCGTTAAACGAAAGCGAACCGGTTCCGAGATAGTTGTCGAGCTCAAAAAGTTGCATCCGGCGTACATCGATGCCCAGGTTGAGCGTGTGCCGCCCGCGCACGAGGGTTAACGTGTCTACGCCCTGGTAGATGTTGTCCGCATAGGTTGTTGGCTCTCCACCGCCAAAGCTCTGGTAAAAACCGAACTTCGAACCCGTGCCGCCATTGGAAAACGAAACGTTCGGGAGATCGAAGGTGACCGGATTGGGAGCTGTGTTCGCCAACCCTGCCTGAGCCGAGAGATTCGGACCATACGCCGTGTTGGTTCCGGTGAGGAAGTGATTGCGCGTGTAGCCGAGCGTGGCCTGGTTCAGCGTGGTGGGGCTGAAGATATGCGTCCACGTGCCGCCGAAGAGCTTGGGGCGATCGTATAACTGGCCACCCTGGCCGTACGCAATGCTGGTGCTGGTCTGCGTCAGGATTCCCCAGTTGCCGGTCAGATAGATGTGATCGTTCTTCCCGAGATATTGGTCAAAGCGAACCGTGCCGATGCCCTGCTTCTTGGTTGTCTTGGTATTCGCCGAATAATTCACCGCGCTGCCAAGGATGTGCTGTGCTTCACTCTCGTTGCTGATATTAGGACCAGGCCAGAAACCGGCGATCTTAGCTGCCACGGGATCAATGCGGCCCGTGGGAATCTTGTTGCCCGGGAAGGCCGTACGGGTCACGGGCGAGTTAGTAGGGCTCTCCGGCTGGCTTGAGTCATAGGCCGGATTCACCTTCGTGGTGGCAGGATCATAGATAGGGAAAGGCCAGGCACTGAAGTCGCCGCCGATCTCCGCTGTGGAAGGTACCCAGGCTGAGTCCGCCGATTTCACCTTGTTGAAGAGGCCCTCGTCATAGCTGACAAACCAGAAAGTGCGGTCGTGGCCGTTATAGATATACGGAATGGTGAGCGGGCCGCTCAGGGCTCCGCCAAACTGGTTCTGATGAAACGGCGTGCGGACAGGCACGGTGCTGCCGGTCGCCCTGTTCACAGCCGCCTGGTATGCGTTGTCCGGCTCAAGCCACGCTGATTGCGCCGTCTCATACGCAGCGCCGTGCAGGCTGTTGGTTCCGGATTTGATGGCCACATTAACCTGCGCAGCACCTTGCCCATACTGCGCGCCGTACAGGCCGTTCATCATCTTGAATTCTTGAATCGACAGTTCGTTCGGAATATTGATTGGCACGCTGAAGAGCGCGTCCGCGTCGTAGACGCCATCCACGCTATAGCTCGTCGATTGTGCCTGCCCGCCATCGGCGCTCACTTCCCCGTACTCCTGATTCAGGCCGTGATACGCCCAATCTACGCCGGAGCCACCGGGAGTGATGTTCGTGCCGACATTGGTGATCATCAGGTTGGTAAAGTCGCGGCCGTTGAGCGGTAGGCTCTCGATCAGCTTGGAGGTCACCACCTGGCCTATCGTCTCGTCGTCTGTATGCAGCATCTGCGTTTCGCCCGAGACTTCAACCGTGTTGGTCACTTTTCCGACTGTGAGATGGAAGTCTTGGCGCAGAGTCTGCTGCACCTCAAGGACGAGATGGCTGGAGGCCTGCTGGCCGAAGTTCGCGGCCTCAACCGTCACTGTATAGTTGCCAGGGTTCAAAGCAGACGCGACATAGTCGCCGCTGGCGTTGGTCACGAGAGTGACGCTGGCGGATGTGTCCACGTTGCGCACCATCACAGTCGCGCCCGACACCGCGGCTCCCGAAGAATCTGTAACGTGGCCCTGGATGGTGCCCTGCGCATTTTGCGCAAAGAGCGCACCGGTGGATAAAAACGCAAGAAGAGTGAAGATGGTCGCGCGTGCGATCAATAAGCTGATCCCTTTTCTCATATTTCCCTCCTTGGGTGGCAGGTCAAAAGGGTGGATACAGGTGATGCGACCATCAAGAGGCCTCCGAAGGTCGCGTGTTTCGGCTGGAGCTTACACGTTCGAACTGGTTGGCTGGCATTCGTCCCGATACGAGAGAACAGGGGAACGGGGAATCACGCAACGGGAGTAGAACTTCCCGCTTGAACATTAACGGTAATCTTAAAATGATCGTAATGTCAATTAAAATGATCATTGTGATCATAATTCGCGCAAATATCGGCAATTATTTGATTTACAGAGCAAGAAAAAGCCCCGGAGGACCGGGGCTTTTGAGAAATTAAGCAGTTGCAGCGGCTACTTTTTTCCGCCCATTTCCTTGTTCGGGCTCCAGTTGATCACGTGATAGACCGCCGTTGTGGTTCCGATGTTCCGGAACCCATGCAGGCTATTCGAGGCGTTGAAGACGACCGAACCGGCTTCGACTTTGACCCATTGGCCATTCGATAACGTCTCGCAGGTGCCTTCGCGCAGAATGATCAGTTCTTCATTCACGTGCTGATGCGGCGGATGCGACATCTTGCCGGGCTCGAGCTTGCTCACGTGCATCTCAAGTTGGTCGAGGGTGGCCGTAGGTTGCTTGCAGAGCGGAGCCTGTGCGCCTACGGCATTCGGCTTGAACTTCATCTCGTCCCAGTGAAAGACAGCGGGACCGAGAATCGGCTGTTGTGGTTCGTCTGCGACAGCGGTCGGCCGTTCTGTCAACGCAGCCGAAAGGGCTACTAAACCAGCCAGCGCATCGCGTCTTGTGATCGTCATAGACATCTCTCCTTATGCCAGTCTGTAAGGCGCCCGTTGTGGACGCGACAACATACCGTTGGCTTCGTCATCATTCTTGAAACGTTCCAGCACAGGATCCCAGGAAAGCTTGCGCTTGAGCACCATCGCCATGTCGTGCAGCAGGCAGGTGGAGCAGGCGCGGTGCCCCATCTCTACGGGCGAGATCGGCTCCCGCCGGCTGACGATGCAATCGAGCCAGTTGCCATGCTGCTCGTCGCTCTTGTAGAGATGAATCTCGTCGGACCCGATCTCTGACTTGATGATCTTCGGATCGCTTGCGGCTAGCGCCGTTGCGTCGTTCAGCTTGGCAACGGGATCGCTCTTCGTCACCTGCTCATTGCCGCGCGAGACGAAGATCCATCCCTTGGAGCCGTAAAACTTGATGCCGTTCGGATAATCGCCGCTCACGCTCATGTGCACGCCACTCGACGACACATCGTTCGGAGCATAGACCGCTTCGGTCTTGAACGAACCATGCACATCCCAGAGCCCGTGGTCAGGAAATTCGGCGTGCCCCCATATCTCGACGGGCCCGGTGTACTCGGTGTTCATGCCCCAGTGCGCGCTGTCGATGTGGTGCGCGCCCCATCCGGTGATCATGCCCGCGCCGAACTGGCGGCAGCGCAGCCAGCCGGGGCGATCATATCCCTGTTGCGGATGTACACGGTCGACGGTGTAGTAGACATATGGCGTCTCGCCCAGCCACATCTCGTAGTTGAACCACTCGGGCGCGGGCTGCGGCGACTTGTCTCCGCCTGCGGGATCACCGGGAAGGCCGACCTCCACGCGCTGCAGGTCGCCGATACGGCCGTTGCGCACCAGCTCGGCCGCATAACGGAACTGGACGGTCGAACGCTGCTGGCTGCCGATCTGGAGGATGCGTCCCGAGGACTGCACGGCATTGCTCAGGGCGCGACCCTCCGCGATGGTGAGCGAGGCGGGCTTTTGCAGGTACACGTCTTTGCCGGCGCGCACCGCGTCAATGCCGATGAGCGCGTGCCAGTGGTCAGGCGTGCTGATCACGACAGCGTCGATATCTTTGTTGGCCAGCAGCTCGTGATAGTTGGCATAGCCGGTCACGCCGTCATGGGCTGCGCCGGTTTTCTTTGCATAGTAATCATTCACGAACTTCTTGCCGTCTTCCACGCGGTGCGCATCGAGATCGCAGACAGCCATGATCCGCGCGCGATCATATTGCAGGATCAGCGGCATGTCATGCCCGCGCGAGATGCGCCCCACGCCGATGGCACCAATGTTGATGCGCTTGCTCGGAGCATATTGCCCGAAGACAGACGACGGCACAATGGCGGGAAATCCAATCGCTGCCGCCGCGCCCAGTCCGGTCTTCAGAAATCCACGCCGCGAAATCCTGCCTTTGCGTGTGCTCTTCATCGTATCCGCCTATCTTGCGTGCCCCATCCTTGACGCGCTGGGTGCCCCATCCTTGCGGTCCGCCGTGCCCCATCCTTTCGCGTTCTTTGCGAAAGGGTGGGAAAGCACAATCTCATCCATCACGCTTTCAGCGTGACCTGCTTCGCGTTCATCTGCGCCTTGATGACCAACTCGGCGGCGAGCAGGCACTGCGTCTGGTCCTGCGCCGTGTGTGTGCGGTTCACGATGTCGCTTACAAACTGCGAGCCAAACGGCAGCGGCATCTGGTTGCAATCGATGTAGCGGGCCTGGTTCTTATCGACGAGGAAGAGATTGTTGCCCTGATGCCCGACAGCGACGTTGGTGTACTTCCGCACTTCGATATAACCATCCGTTCCTAAGATGAACAACCGCCCATCACCCCAGGTGCCGAGCCCGTCCGGCGTGAACCAGTCGAGCCGCACATAGCCGAGGCCGCGGTCGCCGCGCAGCACCATGTCGCCGAAGTCCTGAAACTCAGGGTGATCCGGATGCCGCACGTTGGCAATCTGCGACTCCACAACTTCCGCCTGCGTCGAGCCTGTGTAATAGAGAAACTGATCCACCTGGTGCGAACCGATATCGCACAGAATGCCGCCGAACTGCTTTGCGTGCCAGAACCATTCTGGTCGTCCCGAACCTCCGCCAGCGTTGCCCGCACGTTGAAAGATCTGGTGCGGCGCGATATTGATGGTCTGGATCACCTTGCCGATCGCGCCCTTCTGTACCAGCTCACCCGCATATACAGCGGCCTTCACCTCAAGCCGCTCGCTGTACATGATGGCGTAGATGCGGCCGGTCTCGGCGATGGTCTTGCGCACATCCGCGAGCTGTTCGAGCGTTGTGATGCCCGGCTTGTCTGAAAGAAAGTCTTTGCCGCGCTTCATCACCTTGATGCCCAATGGCGCGCGCTCATTCGCAATCTGCGAGCTTAGCACGAGCTGCACATCCGGATTGCCGAGAATTTCTTCCTGCGTCTGGACAATCTTGACGTTCGGAAAACGCTTTTTGAATGTCTCCAGCTTGTCGGGCTCGCCGGCCCATGCGGCCACCATCTCACCACCGCCACGCTGTACGGCGCCGATCATGCCGTAGATGTGATCGTGGCTCATGCCGCACACGGCAAATTTGATGTGATATTTGGGCGGCTCTTCGGCCTGCGGAGCCACGACCACATCTTCGATTATGTGTCCACCACCGAAAACCATTTCGCCGCTTAAAGCCATGGCTTCGGGCGTAGCCATCATGGCAGCTGGGCCAAACGAACTGAGAATACCGGCCTGCTTGAGAAACTCGCGCCGGCGCGTGATCTTTGTCTTCATTCTTCCTCCGCATTCGATTGCCGCTACGTTGCGTTATGGGCAACCATGTAAACGCTATCTATTCTCACGCCGCCGTCTGCACTTCGTATCCAAGATGCGGTGCAATGAGGCCTCAATCTTTATTTTGTATTCGACGCGAATTTATTCTCCGGAAGGGCAGGCTGTCAAGAATCGCGTCTCAGGTTTTGCTGCCGTATGAGAAAGCTTCTCCAATATACTTTGCAACTCGAATAAAATTTCGATCCATGATAGTGTCGTTAAAAGATATCCTCGCTGCGCGCGCACACGGAGAAGTACTCTTTTGTCTGCAATAGAAAGTCCTTCTATGACGCAAGACCTGTTCGATCTCAGAGGCAGAGTTGCTGTGGTAACTGGCGGCACAACCGGATTGGGCCATGCCATCGCTCTTGGGCTGGCAGGCGCTGGGGCCGACGTGGTCGCCAGCGCTCGCCGCGCCGATCAAGTCCAAAAGACTGCCGAGGCCATCGAGGCACTCGGCCGGCGTTCGCTGCGCGTGACAAGCGATGTGACGGATCGCGCCTCACTGCAGGCCCTTCACGATGCGGTGCTGGCTGAATTCGGCAAAATCGATATTTTGGTGAACGCCGCAGGCATGACCTACAACGCCGACACACTGGAAGCATCTGAGACCGATTGGTCTCGCGTGATCGAAACCAACCTGACCGGTACAATGCGCTCCTGCCAGATCTTTGGACAGACGATGAAGAAGGCAGGCTACGGCCGCATCATCAACATCGCTTCGCTGAGCACATTCGTGGGCTTCGCGCGTGTGGCTGCCTACTGCGCCAGCAAAGCCGGCGTGGCCTCGTTTACAAAGGTACTCGCCATCGAACTGGCCAGAACGGGCGTGAATGTGAACGCAATTGCCCCCGGAGTCTTTCCCACATCGCTCAATGCAAAGCTGGTGAAAGGCACGCCGCGCGGCGAAGACCTTCTATTACGCACGCCGATGCGCCGTTTTGGCGAGGCGCGCGAACTGGCTGGAGCTGCGATCTTTCTCGCTTCGGAAGCTGCGTCATTTGTCACCGGCGAGGTGCTCGCTGTCGATGGCGGCTTTCTGGCCAGCGGCGTCAACCGATAGCAGGCGACCGGATTTGATTCATCCCTGCGCTTGAGGAGCGAGCTTGCATGAAGATCACGAACGCGTATGTCGACGTCACCTCGCCCGGTCGTAACTTTGTCACACTCAAAGTTGAGACCGATGAAGGTATCTATGGCCTGGGCGATGGCACGCTGAACGGCCGCGAACTGGCCGTGGCCAGTTATCTCTCTGACCATCTCATTCCCTGCCTTATCGGCCGCGATCCATTTCAGACCGAGGATATCTGGCAGTATTTCTACCGCGGCGCATACTGGCGGCGCGGGCCCGTCACGATGGCCGCCATCGGCGCAGTCGATCTTGCGCTGTGGGATATCAAGGGCAAGGCCCTCAATACACCGCTCTACAACCTGCTTGGCGGAAAGAGCCGTGAAGGCGTAATGGTCTACGCACACGCGAACGGCAAAGATATTGAGCACGCCCTCGAAGATGTGGCTAAGCATAAAGAGCTGGGCTACAAAGCCATTCGCGTGCAGAGCGGCTTTGCCGGCCTCGCGGCAACGTACGGTGTGCCGAAAGGGCCGGGCCGCTACGAGCCGGCCGAGCGTGGTCTGCCTTCAGAGTACGCGTGGGCTACGGAGCCTTATCTGCGTCATGTGCCCAAGCTGTTTGCGCGCGTGCGCGAGGAGTTCGGCGGGGAACTGCACTTGCTGCACGACTGCCATCACCGGCTCACGCCGATTGAAGCAGGACGGCTCGGCAAGGAGCTGGAGCCGTTTCATCTCTTCTGGATCGAGGATCCCACGCCGGCGGAACTGCAGGACGGGTTTCGCGTGATCCGCGAACATACTACGACGCCGATTGCAGTCGGCGAAGTCTTCAATTCCATCTGGGATGCGCACGATCTTGTCCGCAACCAGTGGATCGACTATCTGCGCATGACGATCACGCACGGCGGCGGCATTACTGCTCTCAAAAAAGCTTCCGACTTTGCTGCGCTCTATCACGTGCGCACCGGATTCCACGGCGCCACCGATCTCTCGCCAGTGTGTTTGGCCGCAGCACTGCACTTCGACACGGCCATCCACAACTTCGGCATCCAGGAACACATGCCGCACTCCGATGAGACCGATGCCGTCTTTCCGCATCACTACACGTTCAAAGATGGCTACATGTTTCCCGGAGATGCGCCAGGGCTCGGCGTCGATCTCGACGAGAAGCTTGCTGCCGAGTATCCGTACCAGCGCGCGTATCTTCCCGTGAACCGCAAGCTCGACGGCACGCTGACGGATTGGTAGGGCGGCAGCAGGTCGGCGAGTCGGCGAAATTTTGCGATACTAGCCGGATCAGCCTGCTGGCAAATTCAGATCGAGCTTGATTTTTCTGCCTTCAGAGCAAGAGTCGTAGATGCTGCGCACCAACTGCAGGGCGCGATAGCCTTCGATGCCCGATGAAGCCGCCGGTTTGCCGGCTTGACATGCCTCTCCAAAATCAGCGAGCTGCCGCTCAAACGGCGTCAGCGAGATTGCCATCGGATCGGATGCACCGGATTTGGCCTGCTGCGCAACGGGAGGCGGCTCGCCAGAATCGTTCTGCACATCCCAGGTGGTGAGTTGATCGCCGGTGATGATCGCGCTGCCCTTCGTACCGTGAATCTCAACGCGCTCCGGATAGCCCGGCCACAGCGCCGTTCCAGCCTGAATGACGCCTGTTGCGCCCGAGGCATACCGCATCACCGCGCAAACCAGATCTTCCGACTCAATCTTGTGCAGCGCCCCCAGATGCCAGTAGCCGAAGACCTCATCAACAGCGCCGATCAGATGCAACAGAACATCCACTTGATGAATGGCCTGGCTGATCAGCGCGCCACCACCTTCAACGGCCCAGCTACCCTTGATCGGCCGCGCATAGTATTCGGCAGAGCGATACCACTTCACGTAGGCATCCGCCTGAAGGATTTTGCCCAGTCTTCCTGCTGCGATAGCGCGCTTCAGAAATAAAACCGAATCGTCAAAGCGATGCTGGCTGACCACGCCAAGCTGGATCCCTGCGTTGCGAGCAACGGCGATCATCTGCGCAGCCGTCTTGAGATCGACGGCCATCGGCTTCTGTACCAGAACATGTTTGCGATGCTGTGCGCCGAGCTCGGCTGCAGTCAACCTATATGCCGGAAACGTGCACACATCCAGAAAATCCACGTCGTCTCGCTGCGCGAGCTCTTCCGGCGTCGCGACAAACTCCGCGCCCCGGGTGCTGGCGAATTTTCGCCCGCGGTCTGCTGTGCGATCGGTGCATGCAGTCAACTGATAGCCGATGTTCTTGTACGCCTGCGCGTGCTTGCCTGCGATCGCGCCAGTGCCGATAATTCCAACTCGCATGAATGGACTGCTCCGCTGGTGGTATGACCTCGTAAAGGCCATCATACAAAACGAAACAGGACGCCAGTTTGATTGCCGGCGCCCTGCGATTGTGAATTGCTGCCTCTAAGACTGCGATCTTTGCTCAACAATTCTTGCTTTAGAAATCCACTTTCAGGCTGAACTGCAGGATGCGCGGTGCGTATGGTGTCGTGGTCGTAATCTGGCCGAAGGACGAACTGTTCCGCGCGGCTGTCGGACCCGGCAGGTTGGGGTGGTTGAAGCAATCGAAGCACTCTGACCGGAACTCAAGCTGCATGGTCTCGGGTAGCGGGAAGTACCGCATGATGGCTCCGTCGAGATCGGCATATGTTGGACCCAGGAATTGATAAGGCCTCGTGTTGCCATAGGTACCGGCAGTGTTGGGTTGGAATGATGCTGGATTCAGCACGAATTTACGCGGTTGCCCATGGACATACGGATCACCGATCAGGTTGGGCCGGTCTTGACCGACTCCGGTTAAGGAGGCATCCGTTCCGGTAGTCGGTATTACCCGCTGTCCCGACATGACCGTCACAATGGGCGCTACCTGCCAGCCTCCCAGCAGCGCCCGCTCCAGCACGCCGCCCCTGGTTGGGGTCTTGTAGACCGCGGATGTATTGAAGTTGTTGCGAAAGTCCTCACCGCAATAGCTTCGATCAGAAGATGGGTTAGAGGGGTTCTGGAAAGTGTCGCCGCCCAGATCGCCTACATCCGTTCCGCCGGTGAGGCACTTCGAATAGGTGTAGTTGGTCAACAGCGTGAAGTTATTCGCGAAGCGGTGCTGCACGGTCACGAGCAAACCGTCGAAGATGCTGCTGGACCCATCGTACATGTAACTGATATTGGAGTAGTACGCGCCACCCACGGGATTGGCCAACGCTGTGGCGCGGCGTTGATTCGTATTGCCTGTGCTGGAGCAGGCCTTGCCGGTCCCCGGGGAAACCGTGAGCGCTCCGCAGCTTCCTGGCCCCGTCCAGTTGCCGGGAATGTACGTTGCCGGATTCTCTTCATTGCCTGAGGGAATGTGGACGACATGATTCCCCAGATAACCGAGTGTGACCTCCCAGCTTGAGCCCAATTGTTTTTCGAGTGTCAGATTCCAGGTCTGCGTGTAGCTCGGCTTCATGTTCACAGGAAACAGGAAGTACGAGGCTGCCGTCGGAAAGAAGGCGCTCGTCTTGCTGGGTGGATAGGGTTGCGGAAACGGGTTGCCACCCGGATAGGCGACGTAAGGATTCGATAGAGAGCCGGCCGGAGGATTGATCGTGATGGCGTCGCCATACGGTGCGTTGTTCTCAAAGCGATCTTCCATGTAAACGATCGGCTGTGAAAAACCAATCGTGTACGACGCGCGAACGCTCTCGCGGCCCTTGCCGCGCGGGTCCCATGCGAGACCGACACGGGGCTGAAAGTGATCCCAGTGGTTGTTGATGTAGCCCTTGGGAATTCCGGGGTCGCCGACAAAGAACAGCCCCGGAGGCGCAGTCTTGAAGACACTTGAAGTCTTTCCGGCCAGGAAGCCCGACATCGAGAAGCTGTTGCCGCGACCCGCGGTCTCCACCTCCGGCAGGTCCGACTCCCAGCGAACGCCGGCATTGAGCGTGAGCCGCGGCGTCATCTGGTAGCTGTCCTGCGCGTAGAGGCCAAAATCATTTTTTGCGAAGGTGCTGCCCGTGTTATTGCCCTGATAGAGAGTGATCGGATCGCCCAGCATGAAATCACCCATGGCGTCACCGGTAAACGATCCGTTGAAGGTGAACTGGCCGTTGGCGTTGTTCGTGCCTTGCAGATTCATGTGGTTGTGAATCCAGTTCACGCCGTAGCCAAAATGATGTTTGCCGCGCGTCCAGAAAACATCGTCTATCAGGTTTTCTGAGTTTGTTGTCACCTGGTAGGTCTCGCAGGTTCCGCATGAGAGTGTGAAATCACCGGAGACTGCCATGTAGATATAGTTCGGAACCGGCACGCTGACGTTGATACCAACGGTGCTGGGATTAATCAGGCTTGACACCTGGCCGCGATTGACGAAGCTGCGCGTCCCCGACGCATGGAATGAGTTCACCAGGTTGGAGCTGATCGAGTACGTGTGACCCAATGTCAATGACTGCTCCTGATCATTCAACTGCGGATTTGCCGTGTTCAACAGATTGTTGTTGAAGAAGCCTGACTGGAAGTAATGAGTGATGTAGTAACGGACAAAAAGAGTCTGATTGGCGCTCTTGTTCCAGTCGACGCGGCCAATGAACTGATGTTCAGTATTAGGATTTGGCGGACCGAAGTAATAAGTTCCATCCGGAGACGTTGCATGTGGGAGATATTGATTGACCAGCTGCAGGGCGGACTTATTGAACAGCGTCGGATCGACAGTGTAGCCGGTTGTGGAATTGCCGACGAAGGGCGCCTTGAGGTTCTTCCCTTTGGTAAATCCGGTCCAGTCTCCGTTCAGCATAGCCTGTGTAGGTAGAAAATACTTAGTGCTAGCCGACTGCTGGTGGACGATCGTGCCCTGGTAACCGCCGAAGAAGAACAGCTTGTTCTTGACGATCGGCCCACCGATGACGCCGCCGAACTGGTTGCGCTTCAAAGTGTCTCTGATACCGGATACGCTTGAGAAATAGTTTGTGGCGTTGAAGTAGTTGTTGCGCAGAAAATCAAAGACGGTGCCATGGAAGGCATTCGTTCCCGAGCGGGTGACGACGTTTACCACCGAGCCGGGATGAAAACCATACTGCGCCGCCAGGCCCGAAGTCTGCACGCTGAATTCCTGCAGCGCATCCGGGAATGGAAAAGGCAGATTCACGTTCGAGAAAGAGTCAGTGTTGTCGGCGCCATCCATCAGGTACTCGGTCTGCGTGCCCTGGCTTCCGGCTACAGAGAGCGTTACCTCGCTTGGATAGTTCTTGCTGCCCACGTTGTCGCCGTTGGGCGCAGCCGCAGCGGCGCCGGAGAGCAGGATGAGCTGCGTTGCCTGCCTACCATTGAGCGGAAGATCAATGACGCGTTGTGAATCGATGACCTGCGAAACCGATTGGTCTTCGGTCTGCACCATGGAGGCCTCAGAGGTTACCTGCACCGTCTCCGAGGCTCCGCCGACCTTGAGTTGCACGTCGGCACGAAGATTATTGCCCACCTGGAGGACGATGCCTGACTGACTGTAAGCCTGAAACCCAGATTTGGTCACTTTGAGCTGGTACGGACCAACGGGAAGGTTCGGAATAAGGTAGCCACCCTCCGGGCCGCTGGTCACTTCGCGCTGCAGTCCGGAATCCGTCTGCGTTGCATCGACCGTCGCTCCGGCGACAGGAGCCCCGGTGGAGTCCGTAACAATACCTTGGATCTGACCGCCGCCAACCGCCTGTGCGCTCAGCGATCGCACGCTGAGAAGGGCAAGAAACAGCAGTGGGAGAAGAAAAACGAGCAAGGATCGTGTCGGCATTCTGCGAGATGCCTCGGACAGGCGACCCAATTCAAATTGGTCTGCTTGCATGATGATCCTCCAATACTTTAATGGGCGAAGTATAGAAGCCTTGTGATATTAGTTGTCAATTGGGAAAAAGTCCCAGAAGCTAAAGCACACATTTCTTTAGCAAACGTGTAAAGTCGCAGGAAATCCGGCGGCGACGACAGCGGAATTGTCCTTTAATCAGCGGGGCGGCTCACTGCGAAATGGGATGATGGCACCCGCTCCAGTACAGCCGAAATTGCCAAAAAGAACAAGGGACGATTAGAGTCAATCTCGCCAACAGAGTGACAGGATCGAGATAAATTTCGATACTCGAAAAATTTTCTGTCTTTCCCATTCAGGCGACATGTAGAACTCAAACAAGCACGTCATCAAGGAGCAGCTTGTCAGGCAAACTTAGCAGGTCGAATTTCCGATGGATCGTCTGCGGTCTGCTGTTCCTGATCACCACGGTCAACTACATGGACCGCGCCGCGCTCGGGCTCGTGGAACCCATCCTGAAGCACGTGTTGGGCGGCGATCGCGACGCGGCTCTCTATAACCGGCACTACAGCGACATTGTGAACTGCTTCATCCTCGCCTATGGCGTGGGATTGTTTTTCGCTGGGCGCATCATCGATCGCGTCGGCGCACGTCTGGGCCTCGCGCTCTCGATTGCAGTATGGGCGCTTGCCTCCATCAGTCATGCCTTCATGCGCAGCGTCGCCGGATTCGGCATGGCCCGTTTTGCGCTTGGACTCGGTGAGGCCGGCAACTTTCCTGCAGCACTCAAAGCTACGGCGGACTGGTTTCCAGCCGAAGACCGGGCCTTGGCCACCGGCATCTTCAACTCCGGAACCAGCGCTGCGTCACTGATTGCGCCTTTGCTCGTTCCGTGGGTGGCTCTGCGCTATGGATGGCGGGCGGCGTTCTTCACCACCGGCGGCCTGAGCCTGCTGTGGCTTTGCTGCTGGATGCTCTTTCCGTACCGTCGTCTGCAGCAGCGTTACGGCGTGCAATCTACTGCGACTGTCGCAACGGAGCGATCCGGGCGGCCATCGTTTCTCTCATTGCTGCTGAACCGGCGGACGTGGTCCTTCGCCGGATCGAAAGCGCTCACAGATCCAGTGTGGTGGCTCTATCTTTTCTGGTTGCCGAAGTTCTTTCACGAACGCTTCGGCGTAGAGATAAGCAAGCTAGGTACGCCGCTCATCCTTGTCTATGTGGGCGCGACGGCAGGGAGCATCGGCGGCGGTTGGCTTGCCGGCTTTGCCATGCGCCGCGGGCGGCCTCTGCGCTCGGCCCGGCGCTTCGCCATGATGGCCTGCGCGGGATGCACAACGGCCATCGTGCTGGTTCCGTTTGTGCATCAGCTTGGCCATGCAGTCGCGCTTTTATGCCTCACCACTGCAGCGCATCAGGGATGGTCGTCGAATCTGCTCTCAACGCCTTCCGATATGTTCGAATCAGACTCCGTGGCGACGGTGGCGGGCATTGGCGGCGCAATCGGATCAGTGGGCAGCACTCTTTTTACGCTCGCAGTTGGCTTTCTCTGGACGAGTCATGCGCTGCTGATCTTTTTGGGCGCAGGTTGTGCTTATCTTCTGGCAATGTCGATCTTTCAGAGCAGTTTCTTTACCGCTGCCGCACCGCCTGTTGGCCTGGAGGTCGATGCCGACTAAACCGCAGCCGCCAGCTTGACGGTCCGTTGCACTGCTGCGCCCTTCTCTGCTTGCTCAAAGCCAGGCTGGCGGAAAAGCACCTTGTGCAGAACCAGAGCCGCAGCGCCACGCAAACGAGCAGCATCGCCATCCGTAGCGGCTACGACGCGCGGCGTACGTGGCGTGAAGGACTTCCCGATCAACTGGCTCTCAAGCAGCGGACAGATGCGCGGCCACAGCGCTGTACAATCGCCAATAATGATGATCACTTCAGGCGCCAGACCTGCCGTGAGCATGGTGAGTCCGCGCGCCAGGTACGTCATCATCTTGTCGATCGAACGCAGGGCCCGCACGTCACCTTCCTTGGCCAGGCTGAGCAGTTCCTGGAATGACGAGAGATTGCTCTCCGGCACCAGTTCCTGGTAATAGCGCAACCCGGCGCGGTTGGATGCGAAGGTCTCCCAGCATCCCACATTGCCGCAATTGCAAACCGGCCCGGACTCTTCGAGCGGCATGTGGCCGAATTCGCCGGCCATGTCGTCTCTGCCGCGCACCAGGCGGCCATCGACCATCAAGCCCGTGCCGATGCCCTCGGAGACAGAGACAGCAATCATGTTTTGCGTTTCGCTGAAGTTGCCAAACCAGCGCTCCGCAAAGAGGCAGGCGTTGGCCGCGTTTTCCATCTCGATAGGGCTCTCAAGCAGCTTCTGCAGCTCGCTGTGCAGGTCGATCTGCGTCCATGGGACATTCGGCGAAAAAAGCAGCCGGTGCGTCTTTTGATCCACACGGCCGGAGACGCTCACTCCCACACCCTGAAAGATGCGATCGCTCAGCTCGGCACGCAGCGCACGCGCTGCCTTGGCGATACTCTGAATGGTCTTTTTGACGTCGCCTTTTGAAGCGCTCTGCGCGGAATAAGCAACTGCATCCCGGCGCAAGATTTTGCCGTTGATATCGACGACGGCGAGATTCGCATTCTCCGGCCGCAAGTCGATCGCGAGCGTCACATGCTTGTCATTGAGCGTGACGAAGGTGGGCCGGCGCCCGCGCGGCAAGCGGCCGAGCGTCCCCGGCAGCACCCAGCCTTCTTCGATCAGCTGTCCAGTGATGACCGAGACGGTGCTTGGCTGCAGTCCGGTGAGCCGTGCCAGATCGGCCCGGCTCACGGGCTGGTGCAGATGGATCGTGTGCAGCAGAATATCGCGGTTGATCTCGCGCGCCGTTTCGCTCGACGCCACACCGCGAAGGTGGGCGGCTTGAGCATTTCCGCGTATACCTGTAAGCATTTGCATGCAATTCACCGTCGTCCGCCTGCAATGTCAGTTCGTATTGCAGAAAAGATAAAGTCTCAACCGATTTTCGCTGCTGCTTCTGGCAATCAATATACTCGCGTGAGCGTTGTCGCGCCCCCAGGGTCATGGCGAGTGGACATTGCCCTCGTTATCTAGAATATGCTGCCCCAGATCGCCGGCTGCGACCCCTATTCCTCCTCTAATCCGCCGCCCTCGTGATCCATCTCACCCGCTATTAGCTGTGTTTGGAATCACTCCCCTCGAAAGATCGTTTTTAGCTTGACAGTGTTTTTTCGAGATTCATATACTTCGGGACACAAATAATTCGGGCGCATACGGGTTCTTTGTTCTAACTTCGGCTAAAGTTCGACAACCCGAAGGACGAGGATTTTTGCGTCGTCTCTGGACGAGAAGGGCTGATCTAGGAATCTCGGATACTGTTCCCTCAGCAAAAAGGGGGAAAAGACAGGAAGCAAGTCACTTTGATGGAGGAGAAGTTATGTGGCGTATACGCGTTGTGCTCACTCTAATTGCGTTCGTCTTTGCCGCCGGTGCGTTTGCACAGGGCGGAGGCAACGTAGCTATTACAGGGACGGTTGTCGATCCTTCCGGAGCTGTCGTATCCGGCGCTACCGTCACCGTAACCCAGAAAAATACATCGACGATTCGTACCGACAAAACGGATAACGGCGGACAGTTTAATTTTCCTTCGCTGCCTCCGACAACCTATACCGTTACCGTGCAGGCGCAGGGATTTAAGCAATATATCCAGGACGTAGTCTTGCTGGCAGATCAGATTCGGAACATGGACATCCATCTGCAGGTCGGCGAAGCAACGCAGCAGGTCACCGTGCAGGAGTCGACGGTGCAGGTCAACACCGTGAGCCAGGAGCTCAGCCAGGTAATTGAGCGCTCACGCGTAACCGATCTGCCGTTGAATGGCAGAAATGCGGCCGATCTCACGCTGCTGGTTCCCGGCACGATCAGCGCCGTTGCGAATAACTCCGGCGCGCTCCAGGGAGATACGAAACAGATACCCGGTGAAGAAGCGATTGCCGTGAACGGCGCCCGGCCGGATCAGATCGGCTACAACCTGGATGGCGGCAATAACGAAGACCTGATGAGCAATGTGAATCTCCCCTTCCCCTTCCCCGACGCATTGCAGGAGTTCAGCGTTCAAACCAACAGCTTTGACGCGCAATATGGCAACAATGCGGGCGCGGTGGTGAATGTTGTCACCAAGTCTGGCACCAACGACTGGCACGGTGACGCTTTTGAGTTTGTACGCAACCGGGTCTTCAACGCGCGCAATTACTTTGCGCCTACGGTGGATCCCCTCAAGCGCAATCAGTTCGGCGCCACAATCGGTGGTCCGATTCACAAGAACACTAGTTTCATCTTCTTCGGATGGCAAAAGACCATCATCCGCAGCGTGAACAACGCCAGCAACGCCATCATTCCGATCGCCGCGAACCTGAATGGCGACTTCACCAACTATTTGACTCCGAACGGAACCACAAACCCATTGAGCGGCGGCAAGACGGCGACTGTCACGCAATATCCGTTCACGCACCAGGCTTTCACCACGCCCAACATGATTCCCAAGGCCGATCTCGATCCCGTGGCGCTCGCGATTGCCCAGAAGCTGCCCATTTCTTCGGCTACCGCCAACGGAACAGTCACCTATGGCACGCCGATCCAGCAGAACTTCGATGAGTACGTCGCCAGGTATGACCAGACCCTTCGCCACGGGCAGGACAGGATCATGGGCCGCTTTTACCTGAACAAGTACCATCACGCGCCGACCTATGACGGCAAGAACCTGCTCACCGTGGGTCCGGGTTCGACTGTCCAGACTCAGACCTGGGCCGTCGGCTACACCACGGTCTTTACGCCGAATCTTGTCAATACCATCACTCTCGATGCGGTGCGCTCAGCCTCTGAACGCGGCCAGCAAGGCGGCCCCGGCGGTACGGTGCCGGATATGAAGACCTTCGGTTCGAGCCTCTTCCAGTTGCCTGCTGCGCAGAGCGGCATCCGCAACTTCCCGGTCGCGGGCGATTTCACAATCGGCAACTTCACTGACGCAATCTTCGTGAGAAATACCGGCGACCTGCGCGACCTGATTACCTGGATCAAGGGCAGGCACACGATGACCTTTGGCTACGATCTCGAGCTGGACCAGTCGAACATCAACAATACCGATCTCGAGAATGGCAGCTTCAACTTCACAAACGATGTGACCGGCCTGGCCATGGCGAACTTCCTGATGGGCTATCAGCATACGTTCAGCCAGACATCGGGCGACTTCTCTGACTCGCGCGAGAACCCGATGGGCGTCTACGCGAACGACAAATGGAAGATCTCGCCGCGCCTCACGCTGGACTACGGACTGCGCTGGGAGCCCCAGCAGGTGATGAAAGAAATCTGGGGCCGCATCGAGCAATTCCGTCCGGATGCGCAAGCCGCCGGCGTTCATTCGCAGATTGTTCCGAGCGCACCTGCCGGCCTGTTCTTTGTCGGCGATTCGTATAACGGCATCAAAGTTCCCGATCGCGGGGAGACAGGCGACTTCAACAACTTCGCTCCGCGCGTGGGCGTCGCGTGGGATCCAACAGGTTCGGGAAAAATGTCGATCCGCGCCGGCGGCGGTCTGTTCTACTATTCGCGACTGCCCGGATTGTTCCTGAATGACGCGGCCATTTCCGCGCCCTTCAGCCTACGCATCGACCTGAACGACTCCACCACGGGGGCCTCTCAGATTGGCGGGCTCTCGAATCCCGAGGTGAATTATCCCAGCTTCACTTCCGGATTCCCGCAGCGCTTTATCCTCAAGAACGTTCCCAAGAACGCCACGTTCGTGGCGAACCCGACGGTTTATGGACTGCAGCCCGGCGTGAAGTGGGTTACACCAGAAATCTACGACTGGAACATCACCTTCGAGCGCCAGTTGCGGGCCGATACCGTGGCGCATGTCTCTTATGTCGGGACGCGCGGAACGCATCTGCGTCAGGATGTCGATCTGAATCCCGGCGTCTATACGGCGGGTAGCACGGCATCGCTCCAGAACCGGCGGCCCTACCAGCCGTTCGGTGATATCTATCAGAACCGGAACACCGGCGCCAACGGCTACAACGGTCTCCAGCTCGATCTCGAAAAGCGGTCGGCGGGCGGCTCCGGCATCCTCAACCAAATCACGCTGCTTGCCAATTACACGTACTCCAAGGCAATGGATTACGGATTGGCCGAGAATGGCGGAATCACGGATATCGGATCGAGCAAGGGATCCGGCATGTCGTTCTATGACTCGCGGCAGCATGCCTTCGAGACCGGACCTGCAACCTTCGATCGCAGGCACCATCTAGTAGCTTCGTACGTCTGGAATCTGCCTAAATTCAGTGGCTCTAATGGGCTTGTCCGGAATGCTGTCGGTGGATGGCAATGGACGGGTATTTACACCGTTTCGTCGGGCGATCCGTTAACCGTTCTGGCCGGCACCGATCAGTCCCAGACCGGATTGGGGAACGATCGCGTGGACTTCGTCGGAAGTGGCTCGCTGGGACAGCGGAACAATCCTACTGCATGTTCCGCCAGCGTTGCCCACTGCGTGGCCTGGCTGAACACAAGTGTCTTTGCTGCACCGAGCGCCGGCAACTACGGCAACTCGGGCAAGGGCAACTGGCGTGGTCCGACACTGTGGGACGTGGATACTGGTCTGCTGAAGAACTTCTATCCTCTTTCGGCGCATGAGAATCTGAACTTCCAGTTCCGTAGCGAGTTCTTTAATATCTTCAACCATCCGCAGTGGTCCGATCCGAACGTGACCTTGTCGAATGCTGCATTCGGTACGATTCGTCAAACAATCGGCACGCAAGCTGGCAATGTAGCCAACTCGGCGGACTCCCGCATTATTCAGCTTGCGTTGAAGATGAACTTCTAAGAGCCAACCTGTGGAGTGCCGGAGAAGAACTCTCCAGCGCTCCTCAGTCTTGATCGTAGGTCCGGATAAGGGTGGAGAACGGCGATGATCGTCTCCACCTTTTATTTTTAGAATTGAATTGCGCAGATTCGCTGTCCAAATTGAACAGCATTTCAGCCAATCGTGATCGTTCATTCGAATTCTCGCTCCGCTGATACAGTGTCGTCGTCATCGCAAAGCAACCGTTCTCTCACGGGAGACGCGAGAACCTTATCCCAAGGGAATGCCACCGTCGAAATAGAAGTCGACGCGTGAAGCCTGTTTTGAGCTCTGATTCTTCAGTGCCAGCGACATCTACTGCATTGCGGATGCGGTAATGAGCACATCGTTGAGCGAAGCCGGCCACGTACTAGAGTAGTTAAAGCTTTGCCGACTACTTTCATGTGCAGCATTTGAGCAAAAGTGATGGCTGCGGACAAGACGGCATACACTAACATGGTTCTGCATGGGCAATCTTCTCGCAATCCGCGATCTGCAGATTCGCTTTGGCTCGGCAGAGGCTGTGCGCGGCATCGATCTGCACGTGGATGAAGGCGAAGTGCTGGGGCTGGTCGGCGAATCGGGATCGGGCAAGAGCGCTACGGCTTTGTCGATTCTTGGATTGCTGGGACCGGCGGCAAAAGTCGCGGGGCAGATGCTCTGGCACAGCGCGCAGGGTGAAGTGAACCTGGCCACGTTACCGGCTGCGGCGATGCGGCAGATTCGCGGGCGCGAGATTGCGATGATCTTTCAGGAGCCGATGACCGCGCTGAATCCCGTCATGTCCATCGGCCGGCAGGTTGCCGAGTGCGCCACAGCGCATGCATCTTCGCGGACGAGCAGAGAAGCGAGGCGCAAAGCCATCGCGGCGCTCGAGGCGGTTGCGATTCCCGACGCGGCGCGCCGGTACGGCGATTATCCGCACCAGTTTTCAGGCGGGCAGCGGCAGCGCATCCTGATCGCGATGGCGCTCATGAACCGGCCGCGGCTGCTCATTGCCGACGAGCCGACTACGGCGCTCGACGTGACGGTGCAGGCGCAGATTCTGGGGCTTTTGCGTGAGCTTCAGCGCGAGTATGGATTGGCGATGCTGTTTATCTCGCACGATCTCGCCGTTGTGGGACAGGTGGCGAGCCGGGTTGCCGTTATGCGCAAGGGACAGATCGTGGAGAGTGGCGCTGTGCGGGATGTGCTGACGCGGCCGCAGCACGACTACACGCGCAGCTTGCTGGCTGCAGTGCCCACGCTGCGCACGGATCGGGAAACGCCGTTGGCGATGATTCGCTAGTATTGCGACCGCGTGCAATACGGAATCAGTGAAAAATCTGGCGCTGTCATCCTGAACGAAAGGGACCCCAAGCGTTCTTCAGCTTGAGGTTGTGAGTGAAGGATCCGCGGTTGTTTTTCGGGCATTCTCATCCCTAGTAGAGACAACCGCAGTTCCTTCGGCTCCATTTGGCGCAAAGAGCGCGCCAAATGGAGCTCAGGATGACAGGCGCGGAGGCGAGGGTTCCGAGCTTACTCGGCGGCGGTTTCCTGCGCAGCAGGTTCAGCAGCGGCTTCGGCGGCTTCAGCCTCCTGGCCCGCTTCGGCCTGCACCTTCACGCGTACGCGTGCCGTGACTTCGCGGTGCAGACGAATCGCCACCGTGTAGTCGCCGAGATTCTTCAGCGGCTCGCTGAGTTGAATTTTCCGGCGATCCACTTCAAAGCCGTGGGTGGCGAGCTCAGCGGCGATATCGGCCGAGGTGACCGAACCGAAGAGGTGGCCCTGCTCGCCGGCTTTGCGGGTAAAGCTGAGCGCCAGCGGTTCGATTTTGGTTACGAGCACTTCCGCCTGGGCCTTTTCAGTCGCAGACCGGCGCTCGGCGGCGGCCTTCATCTGCTCGATGATGGCCTTGTTCGCTTCAGTAGCCTGCATGGCCAGCTTGCGCGGCAGCAGGTAATTGCGGCCGTAGCCATCGGCAACCTTCACGACTTCTCCGCGAAGGCCCAGGTTGGCGACGTCTTCTCTCAGAATGACTTCCATGGTGATTCTCCAATGTTGAGCGCCGCGTCAGGAGCATATTGGCTCCGCCGGTTTTGCCCGGCCGCGGTCAGTCGATCTTGTGCGGACACTTCTCACGAGGCTAAAGGCCCCCGCAACTTGTGGCAGCATCGTACAGGACTAAAGCCCGACCTTCGCAAATTGCAGCTTAGTGCCGCGTGGCAAACGGAAGCAGAGCTATGTTGCGGGCCTGCTTGATTGCGCGGGTCAGGCGGCGCTGGTGCGTGGTGCAAACGCCGGTGAGCCGCCGCGGCACAATCTTGCCGCGCTCAGCCACAAACTGCTGCAGCAGCCGCACGTCGCGGTAGGGAATCGCGTCGATCTTTTCCGTGCAGAACTTGCAGACCTTCTTGCGACGAAAAAATTTGCCGCGTCCGCCAGGACCACCGCCGGGCCGAGGTCCGCGCGGACCCGGTCCGGGCCCAGATTGTTGACTTCCAGAAGCGCCGGACTCAGGCGCCTTTGCGTGTGTCTCTTCAGCCATATGTTTCCTCTTTACTCGTTCTGGTCCCGCGGTGCGTCAACACACATCGGGACGCTGATCTTTTGCCGCCTCTCAACTGGTGCGCGGCTGCTATCTGGATGAGCCGGTCTACGCGCTCGCCTGCGCGGGCTCGCTTACTTCAGTCGAAGCCGGAGCTTCCTGGGCTGCTGCTGGTTCCGCGCTCACCTTGCGGCGCGTGCCGCGCAGAGCCTTCAACTTAGCGAGGCGCTTCTCTTCCTCGTCCATGCGCACGGTGATGAACTTGATCACCGGTTCAGTCACGCGCAGCCGGCGCTCGAGCTCCAGCACCACCGGTCCGCTGGCTTCAATCGTAAGCAACACGTAATTGCCATCGTTGAACTTGCGCACCAGATAGGCCAGCTTGCGGCGGCCCATCTTCTCAACAGACTTGACCACGCCGCCACCGTTGGTGACGGACGAAGTAAAGCCGGTGATCAGCTTATCGACATCCTCTTCGGCCATATCGGGCCGAACAATGAACATAACCTCATACAAACGCGACATACTTGTTCCTTTTCCGCGGAAGCGCTACGCTCCCGCCTTACAACTTCTGCCTCAGCTCTCAGCCGTCAGCTTTCAGCAAATCATTCCTAGTCCCTAGTCCCTAGTCCCTTTTCGCCGTCTTTCCTATTGAACTCATTCATAGCCGGTCCCGGACCTTCCTGGATGATGCGCCGTGTGGCCGTCGCCACTTTGTCCAGCACCTCGTCCAGAACCGTCAGTTCTGTCTTGCGCATCGGCGAGAGCAAGTAATCTTTGCCCGGACGCTTGCCTCCAGCAGCTATTGCTTCCGGAGGTAAATTCGGCCCTACTCCAATGCGCAGGCGCAACCACTCCTGCGTTCCCAGGGCCTGCGTTACGCTGCGGGCTCCGTTGTGCCCTGCCGGCGAACCGCGTTCCCTGATCTTGAAGGTCCCCAGCACAAGATCAAGCTCGTCATAGATCACGAGCAGATCCTGTGCTGGGTCCGCTTCGAGCTCGCGAATCAGAGCGGCCACTGCAGCGCCGCTCAGATTCATGAAGGTCTCCGGTTTGGCCAGCACTACTGCGCGTCCTGCAATCCGACAGGTCGCGGTGAGTGCCCGGCATCGCCGATTCCACGCCCCAGCAGGCGAAAAACGCGCCTGCCGGGGGCCCCTGTCCTGCACCACAAAGCCTTCCTGTTCGGCGATGCGGTCGATAGCCATGAACCCTGCGTTGTGCGGGGTCCAGAGATACTCGGGGCCAGGATTGCCGAGCCCCACGACTAAAAACGGGCCGCGTCGAACTTCCACTCTGGAGCCGCCGACAAGCGATTGCTCCCTGGGGTGGTCGAACTCGACTGGCTCGGACAAACTTACTTCTTCGCCTCAGGCTTCTTGCCGCCCGCGGCTTCCGCTTCAGCCGGCTTGCCCTTCTTGGCCACTTCAGGCTCTGCCGCCGGAGCCGCAGCACCCTCAGCCACTGCGCCTTCAGCCACAGGAGCCACTTCCTCGCGGATCGAGACTACGTGCGCCACGGTTGCGTCTTCCGCCGTCAGATACTCGATCTTGTCTGAGTGCGGCAACTCGCTCACGCGCAACACGCCATGCAATCCGAGCCCGGTCACATCCACATCAATGTGGCTTGGAATATCCGCCGGCAAGCACTCGATCTCGACTTCGCGCAGCACCTGGTCCAGAATGCCGCCGTCAGTCTTCACGCCCACCGGCACGCCCATGAGCTTGATCGGCACGCTAACACGCAGAACCTTATCGAGCGCGATGCGCTTCAGATCAATGTGGATCAGCTGATCCTTGATCGGCTCACGCTGCCAATCGACGATCATGGCCTTGACGGTTGCCTGACCCGCGACTTCGATATCGAAGATCGTGTTATGTCCCGTCTCGGAGAAAAGAATCCGGGAGATCTGCTTCGGTTCCACTTCAACGGCCACAGGCTCGTGTCCAGGGCCATACAAAACTGCAGGAATCTTGCCCGCAGCACGCACGCGGCGCGCGGCGTTCTTATTGAACTTGCCCGTACGGGGCTTGGCTACGACTACTTCAGGCATTCGGGTTCTCTCATTTCCTCTTCGGGCACGGAAGACAGCTTTCAGCCAGTGGTGGCGCTCAAAACTGTGTTGCTCCGCTCCCTTTGTTGGGGCCAGTGACCAATGAACAGTTGTCAGTGGTCAGAGACAGATCGACGCACGACAATGCAAAATGACCAACTAGCAGTTTCAAATTCTGATCACTGATCTCTGACCACTGATCACTCAATTAAACAGCGTGCTTACGCTGGTCTCCATGTGAATGCTCTCGATGGCCGCGCCCAGCAGGCCGGCAACCGAGAGCACTTTAATCTTGGACAACTTCTGCGCCGGTTCGCGCAGTGGAATCGTGTCTGTCACAACGAGCTGCTCCAGACGCGAGGCGGCAATGCGATCGATTGCCGGTCCCGAAAGAACAGCGTGGCTGGCGCAGGCATGGACAGAAGACGCACCGGCATCCAGCAATGCGTCTACAGTCTTTACGAGCGTTCCAGCGGTATCGATAATGTCGTCGATGATGAGGCAGGTTTTGCCTTTCACATCGCCGACTACGTTCATGACTTCAGCCACATTCATATCGGTGCGGCGCTTGTCCACAATAGCCAGCGGCGCGCCGACTTTCTGCGCAAAGAACCGCGCCCGCTCCACGCCACCCGGATCGGGTGAGATGACCATGAGGTTGGGCAGGTTCAGTTCGCGGAAGTGGCTCACCAGCACCGGGCTAGCATAGAGGTGATCCACAGGAATATTGAAGAAACCCTGAATCTGCGCGGCATGCAGATCGACGAAGAGCGCGCGGTTGGCGCCCGCGGTGGTGAGCAGGTCAGCAATGAGCTTGGCGCTGATGGCCACGCGCGGACGGTCCTTGCGATCCTGGCGGGCGTAGCCGTAGTACGGCATCACCACCGTGATCCTGGCCGCCGAGGCCCGCTTGAGCGCGTCAATCATCACCAGTAACTCCACCAGGTGCTGGTCCACCGGATAGCAGGTGGGCTGCACCACAAATACGTCCACGCCGCGTACGTTCTCGAGCAGTTGAAAGAAAACCTCGCCGTCTGCAAAGCGCTGCAGCTTGGTCTCGCCGACCTTGACGCCGATGTGCTCGCCGATCTTGCGGGCCAGCTCTGGATTTGCCGTACCGGAGAAGAGCCGGAACCGTTTATCCTCGCTCAGGTTGCGGGACCGCCTGCGGTCAGGAGCCGGTTTGGCGTCCTTGGCTTTAGCAGAGTCCTGCTCCTTCTGGCCGTCGCGCGGCGCAGAAGGCTCATTGCTCTTCGGCTTGTCTTCTTCCATTACCAGGGTTTCCACTTCCATTTGAAAAAGCACCTCCATGCTGGTTGGCTATGGCTGCATTTCCCTTGAGCTCTCAGCTTTCAACCGTCAACGATCAGCTTTTCCCGTGCGTCTCCGCAACGATCGAGCTGAAAGCTGACAGCCAAATGCTGAAAGCCGTTTCCTGGCTGGGCGACTAGGATTCGAACCTAGATAAGTGCCTCCAAAGGGCACTGTCCTACCATTGAACGATCGCCCAGTTACAAAAACCTCGTTCTGTTCACACGTCCAGTTTTCAGCAACCGTCCGCGAGTCTCTGGTGCGGAACAGTTCCCTGTCAATCTGCTTTTAGCGAAGCATTTCGCGCCAGTAATCAGTGCGCGGCAGAGTCCTTGTAACTTGGCTTTGGACTCCCGCCAACTGCAATCGCTTGCTGGCTGCTTCCGCATCTCCGCGGGTCAGGTACAACCCGAAGAGCGCTGAACCAGACCCCGACAGCGCGGCATAAAGAGCTGCCTCCGGTATGCCGTCACCTGCAAGAATGCGCTTGATTTCGCGAAGGGAAGGATGCTGGCGGAAGACGACTCGTTCAAAGTCGTTCTCGATCCAGCTCGTGATCCCGGTGCGGACAAGCCCAGACCCGTGTGTCGTCTCTTGCGGTCCGGCCAGGTCGTTCCCAACGGAAACGACACCGGAGGAGCCCGTCTGTTCTGCGCCCGTAAAGGCGCTGGCGTAGGCGCGGCTCAACTCATTTAGTTTACCGGCACTTGCCTCCTGGGTCAAACCTTCTGCCGCGCAGAGCGCGTCCCAGTCGCGGAAGGCCTGTGGGGTGGAGACGCCCACCTCCGGCAGGGCGACAACGCACCAGATGGACTCGAGATCAGGCAGCGGATAGACCTCCTGCCCGCGGTCAATGCCCAGCACAGTGCCGCCGATCAGAAACAGCGGCACATCGGAGCCGACTTCGGCGGCAATCCGAAGCCGCTGCGCGGACCACTTCTTTTCCGTGCCCCATCCCTCGGATGCTTTTTGTCCGAAGGGTGGGAAAGCACGACTCTCTGGCCATGCTCCCAGCTCCGCTTCCAGTCCGACCAGCGCGGCTACCGCATTTGCCGAACCAGCACCCAATCCGCCTTGCACTGGTAAATGCTTGTCGATGTGAATCTGAATGTCGGCAGCACCACCAACCTCCTCCAAAACCAAGAAAACCATTTTCCAGACGGTGTTGCGCTCGTCCGTCGGCACGCGGCTGTCATTCGAGGTGATGCGCAGCACCGTGGCAGCTGAAGGCTTCGCCGTCACCGTAACAAGATCGTGCAATGCGAGCGTCTGATAGACCGTCACCAGCGCATGGAAACCATCCGCGCGCGGCGCACCGATACCGAGGCCGAGATTGATCTTGGCGTGTGAGCGGACTGTCGTGGGCATAACTAAATTGTAGAAGGTTCGAGCGCCGAGTAAGTGCCGGTTCAAAAGCAGCGCACGCGCGTTGCGAATGGGGCGGCGAAAGTCCAAAGTAACTTGCTCACCCAGCGGAATGCTCTCGCCTTACGCAGCGCTGCCGAAGCAAACAGTAAGCCTTGCAACTGTGAACCCAGGAAAAGGTCCGCAAGCACACGTATCCGTGTGCCCAGTCACAGTGTGCTTCACGCGAGCTGCTTTAAAAGGAGACAGAGGATGCGTCGACTTATTTCGGTCTTCAATGGAATCGTACTGATCTGCCTGGCGGGTGCATCGGCAGCGCCTGCACAACAAGCATTTATGGAACACTTCACCGCGCACAATACATCCATGGCAAAGCTGCAACCTTCGTTCATCACGCCCATTATGGGCGCTGATCCGAGGCTGATTCAGTATGCGCGCGCCTCGTTCTCGAACGAGTACACCTCATCGCACACGCAGACGGTGAACTACGGCAACGGACGCGGCATTGGCCTTATTGCCGGCAATCGCTTCGAGTTTGACTACGTGCCGCCAGCCTACATTCAGCACAACAGCACCGCGGCCGATGGCTTCGGCGATACTTCTACTCTCGTGAAGTACCGCATCGCCTCCGGCAATGCACAGCATGGCAACTTCGATGTGGCCGCCATGGTGAGCCACAGCTTCACCACCGGCAGCGCGAGCAACGGCGGCAGAACGGATTGCTACACGCCGACCTTTGCAGGTGGCTATGCCTTTCATCGTTACTTCGATGTGATCTCCTCGCTGGGTGGATCGATGCCCACCGGAAAGATCGCCACGCAGGGCCGCACGATCGCCTGGAATACTGAAGCGCAGATGCATGCTACCAAGCACGTGTGGTTCGAGGTGGAGAACAATGCGACCTTCTACTTCGCCGGCAGCCACGACGGCAAGATGCAGAACTTCGTTTTGCCCGGCGCCTTCTACGTGGTGAAGAAGAGCAGCTGGAAACCGACCCATCCTTTCCTGATCTTTGACAGCGGCATGCAGATCGCCACCTCCGGTTTCCACACCTACAACCACAACCTGATCTCGGAGTTCCGGGTGCTGTTCTAGGCGCGCGGCGCTGAGGGCGCCGGATCATCCGACTTTCTCTCTCGGGGAGAGATGAGTCGGGCGGGTCCGGCGCAAAACGGGGCTGTCATCGGACGTGAGAAGGTTTCCCAAAATTTGCGGGCAGGGGAACCGCCGGAGCCAACTTTGCGTAGAGTTCTCTGAAGATCGGGAGTTCGTATGCACTTTCTGGTGTTCGGGATCGGTCTCTATTTCCTGCCTGCGATCATCGCAGCGGTCCGCCACACACACAATACAGCCGGCATCCTGCTGGTCAACATCTTCTTCGGCTGGACCGTGATCGGCTGGTTCGCCGCGCTACTGATGGCCGTCTGCTCCGCGCCCTGTTATCTGGTCTATCCGCGTGGATGGTGACAGCGAACGCAACCCGGTTCTCCTGAAGAGAGAAAACGAGAATAGCCCAGGGTGGAGTCCGCTGCGGCGGACGGTCCGCGCTATGTATGGGGATGAACTTCGCTCCGGCCCTACGGGACGGGGTAGATTGCGGTCTCATGTTCCCGGGGTTGCGTCCGCGCGGCGGACTTCACCCTGGTCTATTTTCGTTTTCTCCCTACCGGAGAAAGACGACGGAGGTCTGTGCGTTTGAGATTCGGAGTGGATATAGGTCATTCACAGCACCTAAGCGCCACAAAGGCCGCCCTCGCGGGCGGCCTTTGTGTGGAGAGAACCAAGATGACGGGATGTTGCCTGGACAGCTAGTCCTTAGTCGCCAGCCACCGTCTCGGTTTCCTGCTGCCGATTCCGGTTGATGGGCGACGCGGCATTGTTGGAAGCAGGACGGATGGAGTCCAGGCTCACGAGGCCGCCCTCGGCGGGTTTCTCGCCCAGCACGTGCTCGCGATAAAGCTTCGCCATGCGGGCATTCTCAGCATCCTGTTTCATCTTCTCTTCGCGTGCGCGGAGTTTTTCTTCGCGTGCGTTCTTGGCGATGCCGAGGTTATCAAGCGTGTGATTAGCTTCGGCATTCACGTGGTCCATGTTCAGGACGAGCTCATGGCCAACCTGGGTCATGCCGACCTTCTTGCCGCCGGCGAAGATCTCGTGGCGGCCGTGCTCCTCATACCACTTGGTGAGCGTGGCCGTCATGTGCATCTTCTCGATGATGTTGCGCCAGCCGATACCGGTGTTGTACGCGCAGAAGCTGATCTCACCCTCTTGCGTCGCATACGGAATGATGCACTGCTCGGTGCGGCGGAAGTCGTAGTTGAACAGATCCTGGAACCACATGCCCGCGATGAACAGGAAGTTCCAGCGATCCTGGCGGCGCTTCTGGATATCCTCAAGAGTACGGTCGCCCTTCACGCTGCCGTAGTTCTTGCCGGTTGCGTTGAAGGTCTTGTCCATCTTCTTCAGCATGTCCGAGATCTTGAAGTGCGTCGGCGACTGGAAGGGATCATAGTTGCGCAGCAGCGCAAGGCCGAAGCCGATCACCGAAAGCCACTTGCCGCGGGCGGCGTCATTCACCTTGGCCAAATCCTTCGCCACCTGGTCCATGTGCAGGAACGCGGTGACGGGTGCGGCTTCCTTGGTTTCCTTGTCGATCATCATCGCCATGCCGATGCCGCAGTTCGGGTGGCATCCGCAGGAGAGCTGGCCCCACTCGGCGTGCGGCCCGTGGATCAGGTCAGCCCAGTCGGAGAATGTGCTCATGAACGAGATCGGGAACCAGTCGCGCTCCGGTACGCCAAAGCCACACTGCTCCTTGATGTCGTGCGCCATGTGCGAAAGCGTGTAGCGCTGTGCCTGGCGGCGCTCGTCAGTGATGTCCTCATCGCGGCCGGTGAAGCTTACGGGCTGGAAGCTGAGGAAGCTGATCTTCTTCGGATTGTCGAGCGCGAACTCGATGATGCGGCCCACCTGCTCGTTGTTGATGCCGTTTACGATCGTGGTGACCGGCACGATCTCCACGCCCGCCTCGTGCAGATTGTTGATCGCCTGCAGCTTCACGTCGAAGAGGTTGCCGACTTTACGGTGCGAGTTGGCCGCGTTGCCGATGCCGTCAAACTGCAGATACACATAGCGAAGGCCTGCTTCGGCTGCAGCACGGCAGAGCTCTTTGCTCTTCGCGAATTCGATACCATTCGAAGCCGCCTGCACCGAGTTGTAGCCTACCTTGCGCGAGTAGGCCACAGCATCGAGGAAGTAGGGCGACAGCGTAGGCTCGCCGCCTGAGAACTGGACGCTCATCTGCCGGCGTGGCTTGATGGTGATGGCGTTGTCCAGCATGGTCTTGATCTCGTCCCAGGTGAGCTCGTGGACGAAGCCGACCTGGTTCGCGTCCATGAAGCACGGATCGCACATCATGTTGCAGCGGTTGGTCAGGTCAATGGTCAGCACCGAGCCGCGGCCGTGAGTCACGGTCGAGGTGCCGTGATTGTGAAGCTTTTCGTCATTGTGGGCGCGGATGTCGCGGCCGGGGAAGCTCTCTTCCAGGTGCTTGAAGAAGGCGGGATCGATCGACATCACGTCTTCAAAGTGGCCGTGCTTGGGGCAGTCCTTCACCATCAGGATCTTGCCGTCGCGCTCGATGATCTGCGCCTTGATCTCGCCCACCTTTTCATTGAGCAGGACCTCATGGGGCAGCTTGCCGTCGAGGATCTGCTTGCGAATCTCGGGCACGCACTTGGGGCAGAGCGAATCGGTGGTGCGGGGCCAGCCGAGCGGAGGCTTCTCCTTCTGCCAGCTCTTGAGCAGAGGTTTATCGCTCCACTTGGGCGTGAAGGAGGGGTTGGGGCTGATCCGGTTCAGCCGCTCATAGACAACCCACGCTCCCTTGGCCGCGTAAACGGCGACCTTCTCGGCATATTTAACTGCTTTGGACATGATTGCGATCTCCTTCATGAATTTGCCCGTGGCGAAGGTCTGCCCGGTCCGGCCTCGCGGGGAAGCGCAAAGCCGAAAAACTCATTACCAGCGTAATCCGCGCTCGTCACCAGCCCAAATTAGGTGCAGCGAATGGCGGAATGGCAGCTTGAGCGGGGAATTTATGCAGTGAATGGCAGGGGCGAATTTTGGGATAACCCCTGAGCAACCCCTAGAAGAGACGACACTTAGAAGCTGCGACAGCGCTAACGGAGAGTAAGGGAAGGCGGCTTCCGGGCCCTGTTTTTTACTGCGCCGGAGCGCCTCCGGCTTTGGACACGGCTACCTGGTTGATGATCCGCTGCACCAGCACCACGCGTACGTGGATGCGGCTGGCGATATCCGGCAGAAACTCCGTGATGTAGTTGTCGATGGGCGCCAAGGCGAGTGTGATGCCATAGCGGCGGACGCTCGCATGGAGATTGGTCTGCTGTCCCGGCACATAGAGATCGTTAACTGCATCTTCGACGGCGAAGCCGACGAGATCGGAATAATTGAGCATGCCCTTGCCGTCATCGCCCTGCGTCCATGCGATCTGATAGGCCGCGTGAAGGATGCGGCGCTTGACGCTCGCGCTCGGCAATCGATGGTAGTGCGGGTCCTCGTGAGCTATCGACGGAATCAGAAATGTGCCGAAGAACTCGCCCACCATATCTTGCGTAAAGCTGACGCCCATATATTTGCCCCATCCTGCAAAGCCTGGACCGTAGACCGAGTGCGAGTTGGCGGCCACGGAGATCGCGGCTTCGCCGCCGATCGTGAGCAGATTGAAAGGGTCGACCAGGTTGCGTCCGGCCAGATGCGCTTTTTGAAGCGGCGTAAGCGCCTTCACCTGGGGTCCGTTGAGAAAGCGGGCGTACCAATTAATGATGGGCAGGTGAGGAACGCACAGAACCGTATCGATCACCTTCGGGTTCGAGACGCTGGTTCCATTTGCGGCTACGTCGGCTGCGCGCACAGCCGCTGTCGCCACCATGCTGCCGCCGGCATTCTTCACATCACAGGGACTGGCTGCGGGCTGTGCCGCAGGCGCCGTCGATTGCGGATCAGGCGCATCGGGGAGCGCGGCTTCAGACGCTGGATTGGAGAGCGCTCCGGCCGAGGCAGGCCTTGAAGAGTGAAGAAAAAGCGCCAGGAGAAGCATCAGCAGCGCCAACTGGGCTCTTCGCGCGGGATAGCGTCCGTCGGGACGACACTCGTTCTGGTGAAGCGCAATGCTTGCCAATAGCCTGGCCCTCGTTTGCCGCAGCTACTCCTGTGTATCCCAAGTGAAGCGGAAAATTGAAAATCAGGATATCCGCTCCTAACCAAGCGGACACTCGCGACCTCTGTGAGGTGTGACGCAGATTTCAGGAAAAAGGTCACTTAGGCCGGGGCAGAGAAGTTCGAACCCTCTGTCGGATCTCGATGGATTTACCGCTTGAACGTATGCGCTCAGAGTTACGAGGGCCGGGTCGCGAGGTATTGGCGATCAGAACACCTCCGAACAGCCAAACCGCTGCTCACGGGTTCTAAGTAGATGGAAGCGGTTCTGATTCCTGCATTGTATTGACGCTTGCGGCACCCCTCCCGCCTGGGTCATTGACGCTCCTCTGAGCGTGCAGCAGACTGGAGGCAAGTTGTTGCAAATAAGGCTGGAAGAAGGTTCTTGAGCATGAGCGCATATCCTCCGCCGCCTCCCGGCAATTTTGGCCGGCGCATTGAAGAGGCCATCGAGCTGATCGAGATGGAACTGCGCCATGCCGTCGCCTATGTGAATGATGCAGTTGTTCCGCAGGTGCGGCGCGAGTCCATCTCAGCAATGCGCAATCTTTCGGAGACGCTCCGCAACCTCGCCGACCGCATGGAACGCGGTTCGGGCAGCGGACCGAATCCAGGAAAGGATGCGCAATCTTGAGAAGTACCGGGCCCCATTCGAATGGCATGGCGCGCGGGACCATCGCCGCCTGCCTGGCTTTTCTCGCGCTCGCCGTAAGCGGATGCGGACATCACCGGCAGGCGCAGGCACCTCCTCCGCAAGCATTGCCTCCTCCGCAGATCTATACTTCGCCGCAGGGCCAAGCCGAAGCGGAGGCTGCGCCACCACCCGCCGGGCGGATTGCTCCCACACCGGTGCCTTCGGGCGGCATCACGCAGGAAGATCTCGACTATGTGGCCACACATCGGCCGATCCTGACGCAGGTGGGACTAGCCACGTGGTACAGCGCGCCGTATAAGGGTCGCCGTTCGGCCAACGGACAGGTCTTCGACGATCGCGCAATGACCGCTGCCCATCGCACGCTGCCGATGGGCGCGTTGATCCAGGTGACGAATCTTACGACCGGCCAGTCCGCCATCATGCGAATCACGGATCGCGGCCCCTTTGTCGAAGACCGGATCTTGGATATGACGGTCGCTTCGGCCAAGGCAACGGGCATCTACCGCATGGGAATCGCGCAGGTCCGCATCGAGGTCTACGAGACGCCGAAGTCGATCAACAGCGGAGGCCGCTGGTGCGTGCAGATCGGCGCATTTCACTCCGAACGCGAAGCCCTCAAGCTGAAAGAAGAGCTGCTGCGCCGGTATGCCGACTCCAATGTGATCGAATTCCCCGGCGAGAAGAGCTACTGGGTGCGCATCCGGCCCGAAGGCGATAACCGCCGCATGGCCGAGTACATTGCGCAACATGTGCGGCCCAGTGAGGGCGAGGCGTATCTGACGCGGCTGGATTGAGAAGGGCAGCGAGTCGGCAAGTCAGCAAGTCCATGCGTAGGGCACCCACTAACTTGCAAACTCGCTCACCTGCTGACTCGCTAACCCGCTACCGCAACAGCGCCGAGGCCGACCACAGCACTGTCTCCTGGCCGTGGAAGTCGCCGGTTCTGCGCTGGCGTTGCAGATACCAGTCCAGGCTGTTGTTCTTGTTCGTGCCTTCGCAGACGTTCGTGATGTTGTCGTTCTGATCGACAAAGCCGGCGAGAGCGATCCATGCCTTGCGCGCGGCGGGGCCGTAAGTGGCCGCATCGAGCCAGCCATTCTTAACGCCGGTGATCAAAGCAAACGTAAACATACCGGAGCTGGAGCTTTCTTCCCACGATTCCGGACGGTCGATCAACTGGCGCCACATGCCGTCTTCGGCCTGGTATTTCAGCAGCGCCGACATCATCAACTGATAGCCCTTCATGATCCGGGCGCGCTGCGGATGATTTGCGGGCAGATCGCGCAACATCTCAGCCATACCGACTGCCACCCAGCCATCGCCGCGTCCCCAGAAGAACGGCACATCGGGCGCGTGATAGAAGAGGCCATTCGGCTGCTGCAGCTTGTCGAGATAAGCAACCATCTCGTTGGCATCACGGTCGAGATACTTCTTGTCGCCCGTGGCGCGATAGGCCTGCAGCTGCAGGATCGTCAGCATGTACATGTCGTCGATCCAATAACGCGTCTCATGCGAGAGGCCGTCTGGCTGCGGATTCTCCCATTGCCGATCGGCGAACCCAATGCCGAAATCGAGATACTTTTTGTCTTTCGTCTCGATGTAGATCTGTAGCGGCACAATGCCGAAGATGGAATCGTCGACGTGATCGCGCTTGGGAATCCGGTCCGCCTCGGAGCCGTCCGGCATCACGGATTGGAAGCGCTGGATGAGCTCATCGCGCAGCTTGTCGTCATGCGTCAACTGCGCGAAGGTCAATGCGCCATACCAGGTGCCGTTCTCGCTGTAGACGATGGTCTTTGCGCCTTGGTGCGGGCTTGTGACAAAGTGCTCGGCGACGCGCTTGCCCACTTCTTCGGGAGAGTCCCCTTTCGGCCAATTGCTGAAATAGTCCTGCTGGGCCGCCACAGAAACAACGGAGGCGGGCAACAACAATCCGAAAGCTGCCAATTTCACAAAAGCATTCATGCGATTCCTCTTAGAGCATTCATTCCTGATGGCTCATTTGCCTGCAGTCGATCATAGCGCGTGCTGGCCTGCGCTGGCCGACAGATAGCCGGCGCACTCTCAGGAGCGATGTCGCGATACGATATAATCGTGATACGATATATTTATGCCGACCCTTTCCGGACTGGCGCGCCACTCTGTTTCTAAGGCAAATGAAGCCGACGGACGCAAACCCTCCTCCTCGCACACACCAGAGCTCGACGTGCCTCATCTTCAGCGGCTTGCCGAGTTCCGCTATCAGCTTCGGCGCTTTCTGCACTTCAGCCAGGCGGCCGCAGAGCAGGCGGGCTTGCGCAACCAGCAGTACCAGCTCTTGCAGTGTGTGGGCGGCATGCCGAACGGCGTAGATCCCACCATCGCCAATGTGGCGGCACGGATGTTGCTCAAGCACAACAGCGTGGTTGAGCTGGTGGATCGCACCATCGAGCAGGGCCTGCTGCGCCGCTCGACCGATGCTGAAGATCATCGCCGCATTCTGCTGCGGGTTACACCGCAAGGCGAGCGCACATTGGCATCGCTCGCCGAGTTTCATACGCAAGAGCTGGAGCAGTCTGGCCCTGAGCTGGTGCACGCTCTGCAGCGGGTGCTGGAAGCGAACCAGCGCAGCACAGATACACAGAGAAAGGCAGGCGCGCAATGAGCCACGCCGCAAAAGAATCCCATTCTGAAGCGCATAGTCATCTGCGCGATTTCAATGCAGATCCGCGCATGGTGATGCTGAGCGTGCTGGGCTTGGTGCTGGGCGCTGCCGGAGCTGCGCTGGCCTGGATCCTGCTCCACCTCATCTATGCGTGCACCAATCTCTTCTACTATCAGCGATTGAGCTGGAGTTATGTTTCGCCCGCTCAGAATCAGATGCATTGGATGGCGGCATTCGTTCCGATTGTAGGCGGCATCATTGTCGGTCTGATGGCGCGTTATGGTTCAGAGAAGATCCGCGGCCACGGCATTCCTGAGGCGCTCGAGTCGATTCTGATCAACGGCGCCAGGATCAATCCGCGCGTCGCCATCTTCAAGCCACTCGGATCGGCAGTGGCCATCGGCACAGGCGGTCCGTTCGGCGCGGAAGGGCCGATCATCATGACGGCGGGCTCCGTAGGCTCGTTGCTCGGCCAGTTCTTTCACCTCACGGATGCGGAGCGCTCTACGTTGCTGGTGGCCGGTGCGGCTGCGGGCATGGCAGGCGTCTTCGCAACGCCGCTGGCGGCAGTGCTGCTGGCGGTGGAGTTGCTGCTCTTCGAGTGGCGGCCACGCTCCTTTGTGCCAGTGGCTATTGCTGCGGCGACAGCAGGCGTTTTGCGGCGCTTCTTTCTTACCAGCGATCCGCTCTTCCCGATGCCGACGATGGATCATCTCGTTCAGCCGAGCGCGTTGCTGGGCGCGCTGTTGCTGGGGATTGTGGCTGGGGGCCTGGCGATCCTGCTCAGCCGCGCGGTGTATGCAAGCGAAGACTTTTTTGAGAATCATCTCCCGGTGCACTGGATGTGGTGGCCTGCCATCGGCGGCATCGTGGTCGGCATCGGCGGACTCATCTTTCCGCGCGCACTGGCTACGGGGTACGACGTGATTGATTCGCTGCTCACCGGCAATCACACCTGGCAACTGATTGCGGGCATTCTCATCGTCAAGAGCATCATCTGGTCGTTCTCGCTGGGCTCCGGAACATCGGGCGGCATTCTCGCTCCGGTTCTCATGATCGGCGGCGCTCTGGGGGCGCTGTTGACGCCGGTGCTGCCCTGGCTCTCGACGGGAGCCTGGCCGCTTGTGGGCATGACGGCCGTGCTTTCCGGCGCGATCGGTTGCCCGCTCACCGCCGCAGTGCTCAGCCTTGAGCTCACGCATAACTACGGGCTTCTGTTGCCCGTGCTGGTTGGCTCTGTGGCCGCGCATGCGTTTACGGTGCTCTTCCAGAAGCGTTCCATTTTGACCGAGCGCATCAGCCGGCGCGGTCATCATCTGAGCCGCGAGTACTCCGTCGATCCGCTAGAGACGATCTTGGTGACCGAGGTGATGCACACCCGGATGGTCGTTCTTCCCGCAACCTTGAATGCAGAGGATGCACGGAAGTGGCTGGAAGGCGGACGCGACAAGAACGACAATCACGGTCAGCATCTTTTCCCGGTTGTGGATGGAGATGCGCGGCTCACCGGCGTGATGACGCGCCGCGATCTCGCGAAGATTGCGGAGTCAGGCGTGAGTGCGAAACAGGTAGAGCAGCCTTCTGAAGCTCCGGTCGTCGCTTATCCCGGAGAGACGCTGCGCGCTGTAGCGGAACGGATGGCGACGCACCGCCTCTTCACGCTACCCGTCACCGATTCCGCGAGCGGCAAGTTGCTTGGATTGGTCAGAGCGGAAGATTTGCTCGAAGCCCGAGTGCGCGCGCATCAGCGAGAGAACAAACAGGAGCGCTTACGTATGCCGTTTGGCCGTCGGCGCGAGTCAGCGATGGAAGAGGCCGTACGCGAGACAGCTTAACTCTGCGGCGTGTTTCCACTCGGATTCGCCCATGCATAGGCCGCGCCCAGCCACGATGCTCCTGAGAGCTGGCCCGACCCGGATTCGGGAAGATGCGGCGTGAGCGCCCACAATCCGATCCATGCCAGAGCGACTAAGTTTGGAAACAGCAACGGCGCCATGGGCGGCGCGCCATTCACGAGTTTCTCGAAGAGGCCGTATCCCGGCTCGATGAGATTGGCGCGTAGATGGAACCAGAAACCGAGGATTCCGACACCCGCTTGCAGCGCCAGAACGACGCAGCAGGCATCGAGAAACCTGCGCGTGACTGGAGTTAGAAGGGGGACCAGCAAAAATCCGGTAGCGAAGGCGGAAGAGATGACGGGAATCCACTCTGTGCGGAGAAAAAATCCATTCTCTGCATGATCGGTGAGCGAGAGGACCAGGTTCCCGAAGAATCCGCCGAGCGCGAGCAGCAGCACCCAGCGCGCCCACTCGGCCGAGCGCACGTCGGTCAAGCGATTCATCAGGAGCAGAAATCCCAATCCCGTATAAGCAAGCGGTGCGGCGAAAGGCGCGGCATAAGTGAGACTTTTGAGAGTGTGATCGAGAAAGAAGCTGCTCTCGAGGTGATAAAGAACGCCGCCGAGGCCGGTGAGGATGGCGAGCCATCCGATGCCAAAACCAGTCCAGCGCAGTGGTGCGCGTTTGTGCTGCATCCAGCGCAGACCGATGCACGGGATCAGGACGACCGGAGCCGCCAGGGAAAAGTAGAACGGGATGAACTCCGCGCCTCTGCGAAAATGATTCACCGAGTGCGCAATGTAGATATCACCCGCCAGTATGGCAAGATTGGCGCAGGCAAAGACTTCTACCCAGAGCTCAAGATCGTGCGTCCAGCGCAGGCGCGGACTGCGGACGATTCGCTGCAGGGCATCGAGCGGATTATTTGTGGGCATGTTCCCTCCGCAGTTCATCCGCTTCGTGCTGCAGCTCAACGGTCTTCAGCAGAAGTTCATAGTTGCCGTGCCACTGCACAAAATCTGCGCCACCCATAAAGGCGCCGTGTTTGCTGGTGCGTCCGTCGTAGTGCCATAGATTGAAGAAGGTGAAATCGATAGGCTGCGTGAAAGGCGGACCGGTGAGCGTGCCATCTTTGTGCAGGCCGTCTACGATTGCTTTGGCGGCCACTACTTTGGTGTTGGTGTTGGCGATGACTTCTTCAGCTTGAGTATAGATGCGATCGATGAGAGCCTGCGTGTGGCACTGCGTGCAAACCTGCTTCATGTTGATCTGCGCCTGCAGATAATTCGGCCGATGGGTGCTGACCGCGTCGGCAAGATACCAGCTGAGCCGGTCGGAGGGATTGTGCGTGACTTTGAGGCCATTGATACCGCTCATGTGACAGGTGGCGCAGGTGGGCACAAACATGTCGCGCGTGGTGAGCGTGCGCGGATCCGCATCGAGATGCAACAGGTCGCGCTGCGCCGCGAACATGACGCCATGCTTTGATTCGTTGTAGATCTCCATTTGCGAGTGGTCGGGCCCCATGTGGCACTGACCGCATGTTGTGGGCAGGCGTGCAAGCGCGACCGAAGCCGTATGGCGGGAGTGGCACTCCGTGCAGGAGCCGATCGTACCATCGTCATTCGGTTTGCCGATCGAGTGGCACTGTTCGCATCCCCCGGTTACGGCCTGATGGCCTTCCGGCAGCGTCAGAGGATTCGGAACGCGCTTAGTGCCGCCGGGCTGAAACTGCTCGCTGAAAGCGACCTGCTCGGCAGAGAGACCCTGTGCGCCGTGCACGGCAGCCCAACTCGGAGCGGCATGCCGGCTGCGCAGGAACTCCTGATAGATGTTCTCGTGGCAGGAGCGGCAATTCCCTGCAGTCAGATGGGTGCTGATGACGAATCCGTGATGCTCCATTTTCTGCTGGCCGGTCCCAGGCTGATGGCAGTCGAGGCAGGTCACGCCTTTTCTGGCGTGGGCCGACATCTCGTATTCATGCACCACCGAGTATTGCAGGCGTGCGTGGCACTCCGCGCACTTGCCGGAGGCGCGCACAAAGTCGGCTGTCGGCTGTTGAACTTCGGCCCGCGGCCGCGCGCGCTGAATGAGAAAAGCGGCCAGGATGAGAGCAAACGAGACAGAGACCGCGATAAATACAGAGCGGAATTGCATCGGAATGGGCCCTTCTGGGAATTTCCGCGATCTCCGGATTCGATTCTCACCCGGAAAATACGCGCGACAACACTGTATCAGCGGAGAGAGAGAATTCATATGAACGATTCACGATTGGCTGAAATGCTGTTCAATTTGGACAGCGAATCTGCACAATCCAATTCTGAAACATAAAAGGTGCAGAGGGTCATCGCTCAGGTGTGGTAGCTGGGTGGGCTTCGCTCCTGGCCATCGGCGGCTTTTTTGCCATCCGATTCTGGCCTCATGACGGCGACAGGTAGCATGGAAAAATCGGAATCTGCCCGCGAGCGCTGTCGTTTCCTGAGCGGAGATCGCCGGGGCGATCGGAGTCGAAGGATTTGCGGTTGCTTATTCTACGAACGTTGCAGCACATCACAGTGCCCAAGCAATTCTCAGCGCGCTGCCTTTTTGCGGAGTTTGCCCATCAGAAATTCCTTCAGCGCGACGGCATTGTTGTGCTCGGTGTGCTTGGAGCTGTAAAGCAGCGTCACAGCACTCAGCCGCGCGGCTTTGAGGATGGGCTGCCACGCATCTGGATTCGCCTCCAGCTCCTTGAAGTAGCGCCGGCGAAACTCATTCCACTGATCAGGGTCGTGATGACACCAGTGGCGCAGTTCATTGCTCGGAGCGGCCTCTTTCAACCATGCTTCCATCGAGAGCGCCTCTTTCTTCACGCCGCGCGGCCACAGCCGATCCACGAGAAAACGCATGCCATCGGCTGAGTCAGTTTCATCGTAGGCTCGTTTGATCTGGATCATCACTTAATCCTCCAAACGATGTCAGCATAATTCAATCGCGCCGTGATTCGAGCGCCCGCGTGGCAACGGCCCAATCACGTCTGCATCCATGCACTTGAGATGCGCTCGATTCGGCGGAGGGCCCGCCGCTATCCTGGAGTTGTCATGGAAAACAGAATGGGAATTCAGATTGGCGCTAAACCCAACAGCGGATTCGATGACCCGATCGGCATGCTCACCGATTGCCATCGCAGGATTGAGCACTTTCTCAACATTCTCTGCCTCGTCGTCAATCGGACCGGAACAAGACGGCTGACAGAAGAAGAGGCGGCGGCCATCCAGACATCTCTTCAGTACTTCCGGGTCGGCGGTAAACGGCACAATGCCGACGAAGAAGAGTCCTTGTTCCCTCGCCTTAAAGAAGGACCCGGTCGCGGGTCACTCGACGAGTTGAACGGGTTGGAGCACGATCACCAGGTCGCCGATGGTCTGCACAACACGGTGGAAACTCTCTATCTCAAATGGATCGCAAACGGCGAGCTTGCGGAGAATGACCGCCAGCAGCTTCTCTCTGAGACCGAGCGTCTCAAGAACCTCTACGAACGCCACATTCAGATTGAAGAGAAGACGGTCTTTCCTCGCGCGGCGCAGTTGTTGAATGGCGCAACGATGCATGCCATCGGCGAAGAGTTCCGGAATCGCCGTGCCTAACTATGTGGCCTAGTTAGCTATGTTGCCTTGTTGAGTACATCCTATCGCGCAAACAAGCTCAGCGGGATCAAGTCGCCCATCGCCTTGTAGCCCCCAGGTGAGGGATGCAGGTGATCGCCGCAATCGTATGAAGGCAACAGTTGATCCGGATGCTGCGGATCGCGCACGGCCGCATCAAAGTCGATCACGGCGTCGAAGTGCCCCGGCGAGCGAATCCAATCATTGACCGCCTGCCGGTCGGCCTCGCTCAGCGGACCAGGATGATAGTAGTTCGATCCTACGTACGGCGTGATCGTCGCACCAAAGACGCGCAGCTCGTGCGCGTGAGCCCTCGCGATGATCTGCTGATAAGCCGCAATCACCTGTTGCACACGCATCGCGTGCGCCGCCGGCAGTACTTCGCCATCACGCGCCAGTCCGCCCAGGTCGTTCACGCCTTCAAAGACAATCAGCCATCGCACGCCTGTCGGAGCCAGCACATCGCGATCGAACCGCGCCAGCACGTTGGGCCCGAGGCCATCCGTGAGCAGATGATTGCCTCCGATGCCCTGGTTCGACACGCCGATATTGCGCGTTTGCGGCGAGGCCTGCAGCCGCTGCGCCAGCACATCGGTCCAGCGATCGTTTCCGTTCGTTGTAGCGCCATGTCCGTCGGTGATGGAATCGCCAAGGGCAACCACGGCAGCTGCTCCCAGCGCGGCTTGCACATCGATCTCAGAAAGCTGATACCAGTGGTCTACATGTTTCGGATCAGTATGCATGGGATCGGTCAGATTCGCAGCAGCGACCGCATCGCCATGCACGTAATAGGATGTTGCCCGCGAGCCGGGATGCCCCGTCTCTCGTGATGGCGGCGCGTCCAGATGGAAAGACACAGCGACATCCGACAACGGAGCCACAGGATACTGCAGCGGATCGGAAACCATTTCGGCTCCCGGCGGCACTGTAACCTCCTCGCTTCCGGCAAATTTGAGCGCGCGATCACTCGCCGGATCGATAGCGGATGAAGCCGACGAAAGCGGCTTGGCGACATGCACAGAAGTAAAGTGCAGCGCCTCGATTCCGAATGCGTTGGAAAGATGCACGCGCAACGTTGGGCCGCCCACCGAGAGATGAACGATCTGCCGCACCGTGGCGTCGTGCAGATCATCGGGCGGCAACGCATTCTGCGGCTCGGGAATCTGCTCTGAAGCGCCCCAGCTGACGACCCATGTCCCTGTCTCAGATGCGATTGGAGCGGGCGCTTGCGCCGGCACGCGGCTCATCATCGAGAACAGAATCGTCGGTGCGAGGAATTTCCATGAAGGTTTCATAGCAGACGGTGTATGATGTTGCCCGAAGTAAATCGCTTTTTGAAAGAACAGCCATCATATCATTCCGGGAGCGCTCGTGTGCCTATCGCCCGCAAATCGCTGTTTCTGAGTTTCTGCCTCTCAGGAGTGTTGGGAATTTTTTCTGCAGCTTTCGCGCAAACCTCTTCGCCGGCTCCCGTCGCGTTTACCTCTGACCAAGACCACCAGAACATGATGGATCAGCTCGGCATCAAGGCTCTGCGGCCAGGGCCGAGCGGCAATGAAAAGGCACCCAACCACGCCAACTACGACGAGTCGAAGGCCAATCCATTTCCCAACATTCCCGATCCGCTCACGCTGAACGATGGCCGTAAGGTGACGACCCCTGAGACGTGGTGGAATCAGCGCCGTCCCGAGCTGGTGGAGATGTTTTCGAAGTATGTGTATGGGCGCGTGCCAGATCATGTTCCGTCGGTAAAGTGGACTGTCACGGCCGTGGATCACGAGATGATCGGCTTTACTCCAGTCATCGCCAAAGACGTGATCGGCGAAGTGGACAACTCCGCGTATCCTGCGATCAGTGTGCGCATACACATGACGGTCGTGACGCCGGCGCGCGCAAATGGGCCAGTGCCGGTGCTGATGATGTTCAGCCGCGCAGGTTTTCCCAATCCGAATGAGCCGCGCGCCGACGATCTGGATCGCGTGAACAAGGCATGGAAGGATTTGCTGATTCAGCGCGACCCGTCGCTGAAAGAGGTGTTCGATCAGCATCCGGCCTGGCAGCTCGTGAAGGCCACGCCCTTCCAGCCTCCGCAGTTGAACGCGGATGGTGATCCACCGAACACCTGGCAACTCGTTGCTGCCGGCTGGGGATTCGTTCTCTTCGATCCTGCGAGCGTGCAGGCCGACGATGGCGCGGGAATCACGCGTGGCATCATCGGCCTGGTGAACAAGGGGCAGCCACGCAAGCCTGAAGATTGGGGCGCGCTGCGAGCCTGGGCCTGGGGTGCGGGCCGCGGCCTCGATTATCTCGCCACCGATCCGGCCATTGATGCAAAGCATGTCGGCATTGAAGGCGTCTCGCGCTACGGCAAAGCTGCCCTGGTCACGATGGCCTTCGATCCGCGCTTCGCCATGGTTCTGGTCGGCTCTTCCGGCAAAGGCGGAGCCACGCTGCTGCGCCGCAACTACGGCGAGGCTGTGGAGAGCCTCACCGGCGGGGAATACTACTGGATGGCCGGCAATTTCATGAAGTATGGCGCATCCGGAGCTACCTTTGTCAGCATGAATCCGGGCGACATTCCTGTCGACTCCAACGAGCTCATCGCGCTTTGTGCGCCGCGCCTCACGTTTATCAGCTACGGTATTCCGGAAAAAGGCGATGCGCATTGGCTCGATCATGAGGGCAGCTTCATGGCGACTGTCGACGCGAACCGCGTCTTCACTCTGCTCGGCGCGAAAGGACTCGACGCCGAAGGACTAGGCATTGGCGGCGACTATCGCACCGCCAAGATGCCGCCGATGAATCAGGGATTACTGGATGGCCAGCTTGCCTGGCGCCAACATGATGGCGGCCACACTGACGCGCCCAATATGAAGTACTTCATCCAGTGGGTCGACAAGTGGATCGGCTATGCACCCGCGCAGTAGTTAGTCCGGCTCTAGTCGAGTTGCGATGGTCGCGTGCAATGCCGTTGCCGATCGTGACTCGGCATTCGCAAGGATCGCTAGACCTCTGACCGTATGAAAGCGTACTTCTTGAGTCTGTGGTATCCCAGGTTAGGCGCAAAAACAAAGACGCGCCGAACCTGGGGCACCCACTAATTGAGGGCGGAGAACTAGTATCCAATGTTCTTCACTGCTTGCGCGCCAAGCCGCGCTTTGAGTTGCGCGAGATATAAACTCTCCGGCTGCACCGGCTTTCCTGCCGATTCTATGATGGCTGGCTCGAGCGGTGAGCGCGGCGGACCGCCATCGAAGATGGGGAACGGCGGATTGACCTCATCTCCGCGATTGCCGATCGACCAGATCATCGAGCCGGGCGGCGTGTTCATGGCCAACGATTGCGCGGACGAGTTCCAGACCACCGCCCAGCCGATAGCCCAGCCGTGTCCCGACCCCATCTCGCCGCGGTTCATCAAGTCAATGCCGCCGCCCGGCACCTCGCAATTATCGATGAGCAAACCGGTAGACCAGCGCTGGTGCGGCTCGATGTGTCCGTTGCCAAGAAAGCGGCAGTGCAGCGCGACAACCGGCCCCTGCTCGCGCTCCTGGGTGACGATGTAGAAGGTGCTGTCGCCGGTAGCCGTGCAGCGGTCGAAGAGAATCTGCGAACCGTTGCAGGCAAAGTCGGCCGGCTTGGCCGAGCTGGTGATGGGCACGTGCTGCTCGATATCGCATTTGAGAAAGGTGATCCGCTCGCTGCCCGAGTTGATGCGGATGCCGTTGGTTGTCTCCTCGAAGGCGACCCGCCGCAGCCAGCTATCGGCTACATCCTGCATCACCATACCGCTAAACTCAGGCTGGCCCAGCGCGATGCTCTGCTTGGGAGCAGCAAAGCGCAGGTCTTCGACGCCGACCTGCGTGAGTTGTCCATTGATTTCGATCTTGTGTACCACGGCGCGTGCGCCATCGAAGAAGTGCTGATCGTACGAGTCCATGAGCGGCACTTCCAGTGTGATGGTATTGCCCGAGATGGCTGCAATGCGGCGCCGCACGTCGAGTTGACTCGCTGCAATCCAGTGCTCAGGCTTGCCGTTGCGGCGCAGATCGTCCATGCCCATGAAGTGAACCCATGCGGAAGTGACCGGCTTCGAGATCAGCACCATGTCGCCGGGATGGAACTGCGCAGCGTCAGCGACGTGAATCACCGACGCGCCTGCGGGAACGTAGGCGTCGGGGATCGTTGTCTCGACGCCGAGGTCTTTCTCTTCCAACTTTCCTGAAATGCGCATCGCAAGATGCGGCGCGCCGGTCATTTCGATCGTTGTGGCGGAGGTGGCGCCGTTGTCGGCGGACTTCGCCCCACGCAGCACAACACCTGAGGCAGAGATCGTAAGTGTCTGCCCGCAGTGAAACATGCCCGGCGCAAGCTCGACAGCGCCGCGGAATTTGCCCACCAGCGGTAGTGCTGAGACCTCGTCAATGGCCTTCTGGATGGCAGCGCAATCATCCGCCCCAGACGGCTTCACCGTCTCTTTTGTGGACACATCCGGCAACGCAATGCCCCCGCCTTCATAACCCGCCTGGGAAAAGTCAGGAATGCGGTCGCCTTTGGGCGTGGTTTCGTACACAAGCCTTCCGCCAGGCCCGGAATGGACCCAGTGGCTTTGTGCAGAAAGCAAGTTTGAACTTAAAACAAAAAAGAGGCCGAGGACTGAGAAGAGACAAATGGGTGTAGATTTCATGGTTTTGGGCCAACAAGGATCCGTCCAACACTGTACAATATCCTTCAGACTCATTCAATATCGGTCATTACCTTTCTTTTACCCCAGATTGCCGCATCCTAGAATGGGAGAACAAAAAATGCCCTCGTTGACGGGAACCATGGAATCGAATCCCACGTTGTTTTTCACGCCGGAAGCCGAAGCCATCAAGAAAGAGATCTGCGAAGCAGGCAAGAAGCTGTGGCTGCGCCAATATGTGGACGGCAACGGCGGCAATATCTCGTACCGCATCGGCCCGAATGAGGTGATCTGTACACCTACGCTGATCAGCAAGTACGACATCACGCCCGACGACCTGTGCATGGTGGACCTTGACGGGAACCAGATCGCCGGCACGCAGAGACGCACCAGCGAGATCTTTCTGCACCTGGAGATCTACAAGGCTGCGCCCGAGGTGAAGGCCGCCGTGCACTGCCATCCGCCGCATGCGACAGCGCATGCCATCGTGCACCGCGCACCAGAGTATCTCACCATTCCCGAGTTTGAAGTCTTCGTCGGCAAAGTGCCGGTGCTGCCGTACGCGACGCCGGGAACCGAAGAGTTCGCCAAGACCGTCGCTCCGTACGCAAAGAAGCACAATACAGCGCTGCTGGCCAATCACGGTGTCATCTGCTGGGCCGACACCGTGACGCACGCCGAGTGGTACGCCGAGGTGCTCGAGACCTACTGCTGGACACTGCTGATTGCTTCGCAACTCGGCGGCCCGATGCACTACTTTACGCCGGAACAGGAAATAGGGCTCATGGACATCCGGAGGCGTTACAGCATTCCCGATCACCGCCTCGATGCTGCGGGCAATCAGGACTGCGACTGCGCTGGCGGGGATTTGACCGCGGCTGTGCGCGAAAACCAGAAAGTCGAGCTGACCGATGCGCAATTCGAGAAACTGGTGAAGTCGGTTTCAGAATCTGTGCTCAAGGCGATGCGCAGCAAGTAGCGATGAAAGCGGCGGAACGGCAACTGAGAATCCGGCAGATGCTCGAGTCGCGAGACTTCCTGGCGTTGGAAACGCTCTGTGACGAATTCGACGCATCCGAGTCGAGCGTGCGCCGCGATCTCGATCTCTTGGAGCAAACAGGCGCACTCAAACGCGTCTACGGCGGAGCGGTCTCTGTACAGGTGCAGCCCGGCCGCGCCTTCGACTACGCCGTCGAAAGCGCGCGGCTCAGCGGCGAAAAAGACCGCATCGCGCGGCTCACAGCAACGCTGATCGAAGATGGCCAGACGGTGATCCTCGATGGCGGATCGACAGTGGCCGCTGTTGCGCGCGAACTCTCGTCCAAGTCGCTGCATATCGTCACGAATTCATTGCCGATCGCGGAAAGCCTCGAATCGCTGCGCAATATCGAGCTGACGCTGACAGGCGGCTATCTCGATCCGCGACTGCGGGTGATGCTGGGCCCTTTTTGCGAGCAGATGCTGAGCGCCATCCACGCCGACGTGCTGATCATGGGCGTCGCCAGCATCACCGAAGCAGGATTCAGCAACAACAATACGCTAGTGGTGGGCTCGGAGCAGAAGATGATCGCCAACTCCGGCAAGATCATCATCGTTGCCGATCACACCAAGTTTGGACGTGGTGGAGTGATTCCCGTGGCGCCGCTCAGCGCTGCGCATACGGTGGTCACCGATGCGGATGTTGCGCCGGCGCATGCGGCCATGCTGCGCGGTCACGGCATCGAGGTACTCCTGGCGTAGTCTAAGAACTGCGGAGGGGATCGATGCAGATCGGCGCGCAAGACGTTCTCATCGTGGTGGATGTTCAGAACGACTTCTGCCCCGGCGGCGCATTGGCGGTGCCCGAAGGCGATCAGGTGGTCGCGCTGATTCATCGCATCGCTCCGCGCTTCAAGCACATTGTGCTCACGCAAGACTGGCATTCGCCGCATCACACCTCCTTTGCCGCGGCGCATCCCGGCAGGCAGCCCTTCGAGACAATTGAACTGGCTTATGGCTCCCAGACTCTCTGGCCTCCGCACTGCGTGCAGGGCACCAGGGGTGCGGAGTTTCATCCGGAGCTCAGTCTGCCGCAAGCCGAGTTGATCTTGCGCAAGGGCTTCCGGCCGCAGATCGATTCCTACTCGGCGTTTTTTGAGAATGACCGCATCACAGCAACAGGCCTCGCCGGCTACCTGCGCGAGCGTGGCCTGATGCGCGTCTTTCTCGCCGGACTGGCTTATGACTTCTGCGTCGGTTACTCGGCGATCGATGCGCGGCGCCTGGGCTTCGCGGCCATTGTGCTGCGCGACGCCTGCCGCGCGATTGATCTGAACGGCTCAGTAAAGACGATCGAGGCGGAATTCGCGCAATCTGGGGTCTGGATGATCGACAGCGCGCAACTGGCCGGCTGATGCTGTTCCGCTAGAATCGCTAGAGGCCCCCGGGTCCTCATCTCCGCGCCCATGTCCCGTAATTTCTACATCCTCGCCGGCACGCTCACGCTTTTCGCGCTGATCTCGGCGGGCATGACGATGATCCCGTCGAGCTTTCAGCCCGGGCTGCCCGCCAACGGCTCGCTGTGGCGGACGGTCGCGCTGATTCTGCTGCTGGCGGGCCTGGTCGCCGGACTGGTCGGCATGATGACGCATCTCTTTGAGCAGGTAGATCGCCGCAGTGAAGAAGCGCGCCAGGCTGCTCGGCAAAGGCGCCGTAAAGACCTCGACTCGTGAATCCACGATTGCGCCAACCTCCATCCCGTTAAAATGAGAAGAGCGGGACGCTTTCCCGTCCAGGATTGAGCAATACCCATGTACGAGGTCACCGTAGAGGCCGACTTCTCCTCCGGCCACTATCTCCGCAACTATCGCGGCAAGTGCGAAAATCCGCACGGCCATAACTATAAGGTCCGCGTGACCCTGGCCGGAGCTGCGCTGGATGAGGCCGGCCTTCTGCTGGATTTCAAGCTGCTCAAGCAGGTGATGCGCCCGGTGATCGAGCGCGTCGATCATCAGATGCTGAATGATCTCGAACCATTTACTGAGTTGAATCCGTCGGCGGAGAATATCGCCAAATACTTCTACGATCAGACCAATCAGCAGCTCGCCGGCATGACGGCTGGGCGCGTCCGCGTGAAGGACTGCACCATCTGGGAGACGGATACAACGACGGCGACCTACTACGAGTAGAAGAGCAGACCGGGCACGCACCGCGCCACCACCGACCACGCCTATGGCTCAACATACCGCCCTCGCCCGTTCTCATGATTTCTGCGAGCGGTTCGGTATGCGTATGCCCGTTCTGCTGGCGCCGATGGCGGGTGCATGCCCTCCATCGCTCTCTATTGCCGTGATGAACGCAGGCGGCCTCGGCGCATGCGGTGCGCTGCTGATGCAGCCGCCGGCCATTCTGGAGTGGGCTGCAGAGGTACGCAGCAGCGGCCCTTTCCAGATGAATCTCTGGATTCCTGATCCATCCCCACAACGCGACCCGGCGCACGAAGCGGAGGTCCGCAAATTTCTGGCCGGATGGGGACCCGAAGTGCCGAGCGATGCGGGCGACGCCACACCGCCGGATTTCGATGCGCAGTGCGAGGCTCTGCTCCAAGCCGCGCCACCCATTGTTTCATCGGTCATGGGTCTTTATCCGCCGGAATTCGTGGCGAAACTCAAGACCCACAAAATTGCGTGGTTTGCTAACATCTCCACCGTCGCGGAGGCACGCGCTGCCGAAGCTGCGGGCGCCGACGTAATTGTCGCCCAGGGCATGGAAGCAGGTGGTCATCGCGGATGCTTTGACGCGGCTCGCGCCGAGCGCGAGATGGTTGGCTTGTTCGCTCTGGTGCCGGCGGTTGTCGACGCGGTGCGGATTCCGGTAGTCGCCACTGGCGGAATCGCTGACGGCCGCGGTACCGCAGCGGCTTTGCTGCTGGGGGCAAGCGCGGTCCAGGTCGGGACGGGGTTTCTGCGCAGCCCTGAGGCCAAAACGCATCCGGCGTGGGCCGCGGCACTCGCCGAAACGCCACCTGAGGGCACGATCGTAAGCCGCGTATTCAGCGGGCGGGCAGGCCGCAGCATCGCGACTGACTATGTACGGGCTGCCACCGCTTCCGAAGCACCGGCCCCTGCGCCGTATCCGGTGCAACGTGGTTTGACTGCCGCCATGCGCGCACTCGGCGGCAAAGAGAGCGACGTTCACCGGATGCAGGCTTGGGCAGGACAATCAGCGGCGATGGCGCAGGCTGAACCGGCGGGCGAAATTGTGCGGCGCATCTGGCAGGAGACCGAGGCACTTCTCGCCTGAGATATTCACGCGCAAAGATGCGGCTGCGTTCCCGCTCAGTCCATCTATTTCGTGCGCGCGGTATTGGCTTTTCTGTGTTTCCAAGATTCCGGTAATTCATCGCCCGCAATTGGTGGATTTGCAGTTCCTGCTTTACGCAAAATCTCTAGAGCGCGCCGCACGTTTCCTCGTTTTGCTCTATCCGCAATGTAAGTTGCCGTATCGTGCGATGCAATCATCTGCGCGACTGCAGTGTTGATCAGCTGGTTGAGTGCAACTCCTTCGGATTTTGCAATTTTACGAGCCTTGTCCATCAGTGACGGTTGAAGACGGAGAGCGAAATTGCTTTGCCTCATACGATTTTGATCCTTTCAAGGATCTCTCGCGGGGAGAGGACCGATATACCGTGTCGCGTTGTTGCGGGAACAAAGTCAGATTTGTTAAACGTGACGATTGCCTCCGCGTGACCATTTATCGCAGCTCCCAAGACCATTTCATCGTCCGGATCGTTGAGCAGCGGTCGTCATTGCTGATGGATCGGCACCAATTTAGCAATTCCACAGAGTGCATCGAGAAGTTCTTTGATGTCCTCAACCATGAGCCTGGAAGCAAGCAAATGCTCTGGCCTTGTCAGAACCGCTTCATACTCTATGACAAGGGCATTTGAGATCAGGATTTCCACTGACCTGTTGAGAGCAAGTTCCAGCAGCAGCCTTGAAGCACCAGAAGAACTCCGAATTCCGGCAATGAGGACCGATGTATCGAGCACGACCCGCACGATCAGATGATATCACATGCAATATCATCTCGATTGAGAGAAGATCGAAAATCAGTCCATCTGGCTGGATTTCGACTTGAGATACTTGTCGAAGGGAATCTCGAAGAAGAAAAGCTCGTTGCCGTCGGCATCGCGCAATTCGCGAAGGTAAAGCTTGGCGCCGCGCAGGGGATGGCGGAGGTCCGAGACGTTATAGAAGAGAAAGCCGGCCCGCGTAGTATGTGGCTCCACGACGAGAGCCTGGTACTCGAAGGTATCGAAGTCCTGCTCGATCTCCTGATTGCTGGCCTTCGGCTTGGTATGGATTGATGGGATTGGCCCCGGCATGGGAATCTTGCTTCCCTGGCGCTCCTTGCGCGTCATCAGCCGCTCCACATCTTCGGGTTCGGCTGCCTGGATGCGTTCGCCGTCTGCCGTCTCAAAGAGAATGCGTGCATCCTTGAGTGAAATGGGACGCTCGCCCTGATTAGTAATGATCAGCCGCACGGGGATGACGCCGTGGCTCAGGTAATCGACGCGAAAGATCGACTCCTTCTCCTTGGTGTCGTACGGCTCCGCGGCAATCGCCACCTGCTCCTTGTCGTGCACCTCGACGGCCGCAAATGAGGTGGCAGGCTGCACGGGCGGCGGCGTATGGTCGGCGGCCATCGCCGGCAGAGCCAGCCAAAGCAAAATCGACGGAAAGAACCGCGAAGCTCTCATCGTGCTCGACTGTATCATCTTAGAGTTAGACACCCGGAGAATAAATTGGGTCACAGATGACTCTCATTTTCTATAACCTGGCCCTGCTCGCCGCCCTGGTGGCCAGTGCACCATGGTGGCTCTGGCGGATGATGACCACCCATAAATACCGGGAGGGTCTCAAGGAACGGCTGGGTGAGATTCCCGCGGTGCTGGCCAAGATGCGCGCCCACAGCGACGAGCCGGTGATCTGGCTCCACGCCGTGTCTGTGGGCGAAGTGCTGGCGGTGAGCCGGCTGGTGAGCGAGCTGGACTGGGCCTTTGCCGGGTACCGGCTGCTGGTTTCCACCACCACGTATACCGGCCAGGCGCTGGCACGGGAACGATTCGGCGTGAACCGCGTGTTCTATTGTCCGCTGGACCTGCCCTGGGCCGTGCACGCCTATCTACGTGTGCTTCGGCCGCGCATGCTGATTCTGGCGGAGACAGAGTTCTGGCCGAATCTGCTCAGCGGCTGTTTTCGCCGACGCATTCCCGTGGCCGTGGTGAACGCGCGTATCTCCGATCGTTCGTGGCCCCGCTACCAGATGCTGAAGCGTTTGTGGAAGCCATTGCTGGGGCGATTGAGCGCCGTGCTGGCCCAGAGCGAAACAGACGCGCAGCGGCTGCTTGAACTGGGCTGCGCACCGGAGCGGGTCTCGGTAGCCGGCAACCTGAAGTTCGACGTGCGGGTTGTCGAAGAGACAGACGTCACGAAGTTGCTCAAACTGCTTGCAGCCGACCGGCCCCTGCTCGTTGCCGGCAGCACCATCGAAGGCGAAGAGGCAGTGCTGCTCGAAATCTGGCCGCAGTTGCGGGCGGCTGATCCGCGGTTGGCCATGGTGCTGGCTCCGCGGCATCCTGAGCGATTCAGTGCGGTCGCCGCGCTTCTGAATCGCTCGGGAGTTCCATGGGTTCGACGCTCTGACTGGCCCATCAAACCTGTGTATGCGCTCGAACCGCTGAAGGATGGCGAGATCGTCCTGCTCGATAGCATCGGCGAATTGGCGTCTGTGTACTCGATGGCGACAGTCGCCTTCGTCGGCGGCAGCCTGGCGCCCGCTGGTGGACACAATCCGCTGGAACCGGCGCAATTTGGCGTGCCGATCGTGATGGGGCCGCACTACGCCAACTTCCGCGCCGTCACCGAAGATCTGCGCGCGCACGACGCCATTCGCATTGCGCCCAGAGACCAGCTTGCCACCACCTTGATTCATCTAATTCAAAATCGCAATGAAGCGGGCGGCGTCGGTCTACGCGCCAAAGAGGTCTTTAACCGCCAGGCCGGCGCCACAGAACGTTGCCTCACGGCCCTGCGTGCGCTGGTTGAGACGCGGACGCGCTGATGTCTCCGACGCATCCATGGCTCACGCCGCTCGTGCCGCTTTACCGGCTTGGACTGCTCGCTCGTGAAGCCATGTCGCGGACAGGATTGGAGCCGGTCCGCCGATTGCAGGGGCCGGTGGTGAGCCTCGGCAATCTCTCCACCGGCGGCACGGGCAAAACACCGCTCACGATCGCTCTGGCGCGGGCGCTCACGCGGCGCGGAGTTCATGTCGACGTGCTCTCACGCGGCTACGGACGGCGCTCCACACTTCCACTTCGGGTCGATCCGGGCGGCACGGCAGAAGAATTCGGGGACGAGCCCATCCTGATCGCGCGAGAAGCAGGCGTGCCGGTATACGTCGCGGCGCAGCGTTATCAGGCAGGGTTGTTAGCCGAGCGTGACGTGCCCGCATCTTCTGGTGTGCATCTGCTCGATGACGGCTTTCAGCATCGCCAGCTTCATCGCGACGCCAACATTCTGCTGCTGAACGCGAACGATCTCCAGGACAAACTGCTTCCAGCCGGCAATCTGCGGGAGCCGCTCTCGGCCATGCGCCGCGCGGATATTCTCGCGATTCCTGCGAAGGAAGCGTCGAACCTGGAGCCAGCCTTACGCCAACAAGGATGGCAGGGCCCGATCTGGCGTGTGCGACGGACGATGAACGTGCCGCAGATCGACGGCCCAGCTGTGGCCTTCTGCGGTATTGCAAAGCCAGAGCAGTTTTTTGAAGGACTGAGCGGCGCCGGCTTGCAGCTTGCCAGCTGCATCGTATTTCCCGATCATCATCACTATACCGATCGCGATCTTGACCGGCTAGTCACTGCGGCGCGCACCGCGAGCGCAGCCGCCTTCGTGACAACCGAGAAGGATCAGGCGCGGCTGGAAGCGCTCAGCGCAAGACTCGCCGAATGCTGCCCGGTTCGCACAGCGCGGTTGGAGATTGCAATCGAAGAAGAAGATGCCGCAATCGATTCGCTGATGAGCAGGCTTTCCGCAGCGGGGTGATGCCCTACACCTTCAGGAAAATCTTCTTCCGGTACAGGAACCACACCGGAAGAAAACAGATAGCCGTAAACGAAACTGAATAGGCAAAAGCGGCCCACCCCGGATCGGGGATCCATGCGGCGAGATGCGTGCGCATGGTCCACAGCGGATTCGACAGCCGTCCATCCTGCTGGAAACGGATGAAATCCTGCAACCCGGGGAGCAGCTCGCTCACCAAATAGGCCGCAATGGCATTCGATCCGAAGATCAGCCATGGCCACGCCAATCCGCGGCTCCATCCCTTCTGCGCACCGCCGCGCACCTCGACAGCCCAATAGATCACCGCAAACAGAAGCAGCGACCATCCACAGGTGACCAGCACAAAGGAACTGGTCCACATCTTCTTGTTGAGCGGGAACCAGATGGACCACGTATATCCGCTCGCAAGGCAGAGGAGCGCGACCGCCGCCATTCCGGCTGCCTTCTCCTTCAGCGTCTTCTGCCCGCGCAGCCACAACCCGGCAAGTAAACCGATCAACGTATTGCCCACCGCCGGCAGATCACTGAGCAGGCCCTCAGGGTCGCGTGCATCGTGCAGCGGATAATCTTCGTAGAGATGGCCGGGCATCAGTTGGCGATCGAGCCAGGCCACGATGTTCTGGTTCTTATCGAGAAAGGGAACATCGCGTACAGGCATGCCGGCCCCAGGCACAGGAACCCAGCGCACCAGCACCCAGTAACCGAGCAGCGCGAAGACCAGCAAAGCAATCTTGGTCGAAACACGACGGTCCCAGAGATAAAACAGTTCCACGATGAGGTAGCAGACGGCGATGCGCTGCAAGACGCCGTAGAACCGCATGTGAGCGAGATGAAAGTACGGAAAGCTGTTGACCACAATCCCGAAGATCACGAGAATCGCGGCGCGCCGCACCGTATGCAGGGCAAGCTGCTTGCGCGATTCGCCGCGAGCCAGCCGCGCCTCCGTCGAAAATACGATCGAGACTCCGACGACAAAAAGAAAGGTGGGAAATACGAGATCGGTGGCCGTAAAGCCGTTCCATGCGGCGTGATGCATCTCGGCCCATGCGTGAGCCCCACCATTGTTGTTCACCATGATCATGAAGGCGATGGTGAGGCCCCGCAGAATGTCGAGGGAAAGCAGTCGCTTTTTTGAAGTCGGCGCCGTGCCGGACGCGGCAGTCACGCCGGGAGCAGAGGTGAGCACGGAATTGGCCATCAGGTCCTCCGGTGCGCGAGTTCGAACGATCCCTTCTACGGTACGCGCAGTAGGCCGAATTCGCCAAGGGTCTTTAGACCTAGAACTGTTCTTACCACCTCAGCGCTGGTAAACTCGCCCTTCAGGTATTTCTACAAAACCGTCGTCAAACCCTCTGGAGGCAACCTGTGCCAGACTTTCAACCTTTTGTTCCGCCTAACGAGGCCCGCCCCGAGCTCACCGTACGCGCCCTGCTGCTCGGCTGCTTCTTTGGCCTCGTCTTCGGAGCCGTCACTGTCTACGTGGGCCTGCGCGCCGGCCTCACCGTGGCGGCCTCGATTCCTATCGCGGTGCTCTCCATCAGCATTCTCCGCGCCTTTGGCCGCGCCTCGATCCTTGAAAACAACATTGTGCAGACCACCGGCAACGCGGGCCAGTCGATCGCATCGGGCGTCATCTTTACGTTGCCGGCGCTGGTGTTTCTCGGCTTCGATCTTGAATACTCGCGTATCTTCATGCTCGCGCTGATCGGTGGCTGGCTCGGCGTGCTGTTCATGATTCCGCTGCGCCGCCAGCTCATCGTCGAAGAGCACGGCAACCTGCCCTATCCCGAGGGAACCGCGTGCGCCGATGTGCTGATGGCCGGCGAACGCGGAGGATCGCTGGCCAGCCGCGTCTTTCTCGGTCTCGGCCTGGGCGGCCTTTACACGCTCTTCCAGAATGAGAATCTCTTCAAGGCCTGGCCGGGCACGCCCGAATACCAACCGGACTGGGGCCCGCAGCATATCCTCAAAGGCGCATCCATCAAGGCCGACGCGACGCCGGAGTATCTCGGCGTGGGCTACATTATCGGCCCGCGCGTGGCGGGCATCATCTTCTCCGGCGGGGCCTTCTCGTGGTTCGTGCTTATGCCGCTCATGTATTTCTTCGGCAAGGAAATCGCACATCCGATCTATCCCGGCACGGTTCCGATTGCGCAGATGGGGCCAAGCCAGCTCTGGTCCACCTATATTCGCCCCATGGGAGCAGGCGCGGTGGCCGCAGCCGGTTTAATTACGCTGCTCAAGACAGTGCCTACGATCGTCAACGCGCTCACGGCCGGCTTTCGCACGATGCAGCCGGGCGCCAGCGGCGCGAAAAAGCCGATCCGCACCGAAGATGATCTCTCGATGCGCATAGTCGTGCTCGGTTCGCTTCTCGTGGTCGCGCTCATGTTCGTCTTTCTTGAATTCAAGCCCGTGCCCGGCGCGTTCGTCGGATGGGGCGCGAACCTTGCTGCGTCGCTCTTGGTGGTGGTCTTCGGATTTCTGTTTGTCACCGTAAGCTCGCGCATCGTAGGCCTGGTCGGCAGCTCGGCCAGCCCGGTGTCGGGCATGACGATCGCCACACTCATGGCCACGGCTGCCATCTTCCTCGTCCAGGGCTGGACCGCGCCTGCCTTCGGCGCATTGGCTATCACAATCGGCGGCGTAGTCTGCATCGCTGCCTCGAACTCCGGCGATACCTCGCAAGATTTGAAGACCGGCTACCTGATCGGTTCGACGCCCTGGAAGCAGCAGGTCGCGCTCATGATCGGCGTCGTGGTATCTACGGTCGTCATCGGCTTCACGCTGAACCTGATGAATACCGGGCTCCAGGTCTTTCGCGCCGCGCCGCAGCCGTGGAATCTGTCTGCGCCGCATCCGGGCGTCGCAATCCAGCGTGATGTGAAGCACCTGCCTGAACAGTTCCAGGTAGAGGCCGCAAGCAAGATCACCACGACGCATCACAAAAGCGAGTACATTGTGTTGAACGCGCTGGGCTCGCCGGAGCTGGCCGACGGCAAGTATCTGTATTCGCCCGCCACCGGGCGCATCGAGGTGCAGTGGATTCAGGGCATCGGCAGTGAAAAGGCCGCAGCCCCGCAAGCGCGCCTGATGGCCACCGTCATCAACGGCATTCTCACGCGTAAGCTGGCCTGGGGACTGGTGATGATTGGCGTCTTTCTGGTCATCTCCGTCGAGCTGCTCGGCATTCGATCACTGCCCTTTGCGGTGGGCGCGTATCTTTCCGTCGGCACTACGCTCGCCATCTTCTGCGGAGGTCTGGTGCGCTGGTTTGTCGACCAGGCAGCAAAAAAGGCCGGCGAAAACACCGCCGACATGGACACGGAGATCTCATCGGGCTCGCTCTATGCTTCCGGACTCATCGCTGCGGGCGGCGTGATGGGCCTGCTGGGCGTAGCTCTCAAAGCTTACGAGAATCTCGCCGACAAGGGCGACATCCTCAACTTTCCGCACACATTTCTTGACAACAACTACGTATCGATCCTGGCCTTCGCCGCCCTGGCGTATTCGCTGTATTACTTCGCGCGCAAGCCGCTGAAGAAGTAGTTCTAATTAATAGAAATAGGGGTCACTTAATAAACCAGGATGGTCAAGCCATGCGTTTGCATGATCTAAATGAACCTTGCAAGCTTTGGCGATGAATTGAAGAAAGAATCCGATCGTGGCCTACGCCACCACTTGCAGCTTCACCCCTTCATACTCCTGCAAAACCGCAATGATGTTGAACAGATTTGCCGCCGTCGGATTGCCTTTTGGTCCGAACATCTGGTGCAGGCTCTTCACGTGAATGCCGGTGCGTTCAGCTAGTTCAGGAAAGCCGATGGTCGCATTGATAAAGTCACGCAAAATCTCACGACCCAGCGCGGTTTCCCCAGCGAGAAGCGCATCAATGGAGTCGCGCAACAATCCGCGACGAAACTTCGCGTCCTTCTGCACCCGCGCTTGAACCGTCTCGCGAAAATCTCGTGTCAACGCCATGCTTCACTCCTTTTCTGTTGCTTGTAGTCCTGCCAATATTGCTTCGCCGATGCGATGTCAGCTTGTTGCCGCTGCTTGGCGCCGCCGCAGAGCAAGATGACGATCTGCTCGCCGTCTTTCCCGAAGTAGATCCGATAGCCGGGACCGAAGTCGACGCGGCATTCAAAGACGCCAGCTCCGACGCCTTTCACATTGGAGAAATTGCCGAGTCCGACACGGTAGAGAGCGGTCGTTATCTTTCGAGCAGCCTCAGAGTTGAGCCCGTCAAACCAGTCGCCGAATCGATTACGTCCATCTGGCCCGAGGTATTGCCGGATCTCGATCATCCGATCAATAGTAACATATATATTCCCATCTAGAAATCGGCGTGGCGAACCTTCTGATCCCTAGCTCAAAAATTCTTACGGCTTGGCTCCCGGCGGCACCAGCAGCGTGAGCGCGTCGGGAATGGTCTCCATTTTGGCGGGCAGGTGGCCGAGGACTTCTCCGTCTGCCTCCACATACAACACGTCGCGGGAGCCATTGCAGGTGCGGCATTCGACGGTCGCCGTCTCCACCAGCTCAATCTCGCGGGCAAAGGTGTGCCGGCCGGCAAGCACGGCGAGCAGAAAGCGCAGATAGCGATAGCGGCTGCGCGTGCCAAAGGCCAGCAGCCGCAGATTGCGGCCCCGCAGCGTGGCGCCTGGCGCAAGTTCGCGCAGCGCACCGCCGAACGAGCGTACGCGCACCGCCAGCAGCTGCGAGACGTGCGCCACACGATCCGCCCCATGGCCGTTGGAAGAAAAAGCAGCTTCAAAGAGCGGGAACGGATCAGTAGCCCAGATCCGAAACGCCTCGATGAGATAGAGCACGTAGCCGAACCGGCGCTTGAGCACCGGGTCGAGCCGCGCCATCAGCAGCGCATCGGCGCCCACGCCAGCCGCCACCAGAAAATAGCGGTTGTCCGGCGTGGCCGAACCGTTCTGGAAGTGAATGCGCCCCACCGGGATCCGCACCCGGTCTGCCTCCAGCAGCTTGCGCGTCGCATTGGCGGGCGAAGCGATCAGGCCCAGGTCGGCGGCCAGTGCATTGGCCGTTCCCAGCGGAATCACGCCCAGCGCCACATCGGTGCCGACGAGGCTCTGCAGCACTTCATGCACAGTGCCATCGCCACCGCAGGCCAGAATGGCGTCGCACCCCTCGTGGACAGCCTGCTGCGCGTGAGCCGTAGCGCTTCCGGGCGTATCCGTGATGTACGCTTGCGCCTCAACCCCGGCTGCATGCAGCACATCCAGCGCCTGCTCCACTGCGGCTTTACGCCGTGCGGAGTACTGGCCGGAAGCCGGGTTGTAGATAAGCGCAACGCGACGCATCGCGAGTTTCACCTCGTGAGCTTTGCCCTTGGAAAATGCTGTCCTTGGGGCCTGTTTTCTATCTTCGCAGGTCGGCCGGTACAAATCGAGTCCCTGACCGAACCCTGACCGACTGACCCTGCCCAACTCCACTCCCTGGTCAACTACAAAGCCGCAAATGAAATGGATGCGGCACAGCCTCGGAATGGCGCTTGGCCGGCAATAAAGGCGCCCACACAGCATCGCGCGCCGATTCTGAGTGCAAGGGGTTTTCCGGAAGTTCTGAAGAAGAGGTGCTCGTTCCGCCTGCGGGCGCAAGCGGAGAGGGCCGGGAATCGCTTGAAGCCTTACCGCAGAAAATGCCAGAGAGCCACAAAGCTGAGCGTAGCGACCGTCTCAATGGCCATTGCCCAACAGAAACCGCGCAGACATCCGAGTGTAACGGGCGGAGCCGACGGGCGGCTGAGCGCCCTCGCTCTTTCCCCATGCATTGCAACCGGAATCGTTATGCAACGAGGCGCGTGCAGCGGGAACGGGAAGGGTTCCAGCCGCGAGCTTTCCAGTATCCGACCTGACATAGCCAATCCCTTTCCTCCGTGAGGCTCACCGGCAAAGCGCGGAGTGCAGAAACCTCAGGCCCACAACGAAATTCCGCAGCGATCGCGATCTTCCGACGAAATCTATTCTGCGGCGTGTGTTCTCCATTGAAAGTGATACAAATCACTTCTCCAAGGCAGGCGCATCCAGGCTCCCGGTTGATTGGGAAAGGGGGACATGTTCATCCCGTCTGCCAAGGCCGCCTTCGTTCTGGCGGCTCCTGGAAAAGGCTGCGGGATTTGTTAGCTCTCCATTATGCACATCAAAGAATGTTTCGGCCAGATGAATATCGGTGGAAAATAGAGTACTTATTTCGATTCCTGGTGTCCGGTCCGAGCCGATCGCCGACCGTGAGGTCCCTCCATGCGACGACCTGGCTGGCTGACGCACTGCGCCGGAGCTTGGATCGGCTAGTCCGGGAAGCGATCCTGCAGTTGACACGGTGAAAAAGGCAGTGATATCACGGTACGGTCTGATTTAGTTCGATCTTTCTACAATCAGCTAACTCGATTCGGAATTCCTCAGGAGCGGTCTGTGTTCACTCGAAGAGAATTTTTGTTCAGCGCGGCCACGGTGCCGTTTCTTTCTCTGCCTCGATTCATAGCTGCCGCCGACCGGGCCACGCTTGCACCGGTGCCCCCGCTCGATGCGAGCAAGATCAAGCCCGCCGATTTTTCCGACACCGATCTCGACATGGCCTTTGCGCTCTCGCATCTTGCGCAAGTAGCCAACGCGATTGAAACCGACGGACCGGATCGTGGGTTCATCAACATCTCCGTGTGGCGCGGCACCAGCCAGCTTCATCCCTACAACGCGCGCATCATGGAGAGCATTCTCACACTGGCGTGGTTCTACACGGCCCCGCAAAAATGGAATCAGTATCGCGGCACTCCGGAGCTGCGGGCGCGGCTTGAGCTGGCCATGGAGTATTGGTGCAACCTGCAATCGCCCGACGGCAAGTTCAGCGAGTACGGTCCACAGCAGTGGAATCTGGCCGCGACAGCCTTCGCCGTCAAGTTCATCTCCGAAGCGCTGCGCGTGCTCAAATCCGGCCCGCCGATCTCGACCTCCATCCATCAGCGAACCATCGACGGCTGCCGCAAGGCGCTGCGCTCGGTGCTCTATAATCCCGATCTGATGAGCCATGGCCGCACCTACTCCAACCAGTACACGAATATCTTCGCCGGCGGCGCGGCCTTCCTCGATCTCTATCCCGACCCAGAGCTCTCAGCGCGCCTTGCCGAACGCGCATCAATCGTCGGCACGGAGCTGCAAAGTCCTGCCGGCTACATGTACGAGAAAGATGGCCCCGACCTCGGCTACACGCTGAACACACATCACGAAAACCTGCAGATGGCCTATCACTATTGGCGCGGCACGCATCTGGGCGATCTGCTGGTAGAGGAAGAAGACCGGTTCAGCAAATGGCTCATGTACAACCTGCTGCCGGAGCCCGGGCAGGACCTCTTTGTCGCGAATCGCAGCATCGAAACGCGCCAGAAGCACGCCATCTTTGCGCCGGTCGACACCCCGCTGGCCGACCGCTGTGTGATCATGCGCGCCTACGCTACACCTCCTGAGCAGCGCGCCGCGCAGATTCATGCCGCGCGCGAAAAGCTTGAGCGCGAGTGGCCGCACGTAGACCCGCTGCCCGTCGGCGAGTTCGACGCGCTCGGTCCGTACCGTTTTTTGCAGCGCGCGCACTACAACTGGCACCCGACCGGCGAGCAGATCGCCGAGGCACGCAAGCTGGTACGGCCGCTTGCCGAATCCTCTTTCGTTGAGCAACTCAAAGACATACGCAAACCGATCGTGTTCACGTACGTTCGCCGTCCCAGCTACTACGCGGCCTTTGCCGCAGCACCTAATCCCATCGCGCCCCAGCAGCGCCTGGGGCTCACCTTCGTGTGGACGCCGCAGAAAGGCGTGTTGCTGCAGTCGCAGACGGACGGCAAAGAGACGGCATGGGGAACGGTGCGAGGCGAAACTGGCAGCGATTCGTTGCCGGTAGAAGCCGGCGGAGTCGATGCCCAGTACAGCAATGGCAATACCGCGGTGCGCTATCCACTTGCAGGCGGAGGCCAAAAGACCGTGACCTTCGCCGATGATTGCATTCGTATTTCCATCGAGCGGCGGGGCAACATCGTCGAGCATGTGCCGGTCTTCGATCCGAGGTGCGTCGTTTCCTCGGCACAAAGCGCCGCGATCCCGCAGCCCAGTTCGCCGGTGCCGGGGAAAAACTTCTCTGTCATCGAACTGCGCGGCGCTGCAAAGCTGGAATACGAGATCCGGCCCGCATGACAAAGGCAGTTAGATGAAAGACGTTTAGATCGTGCTGATCCCACCCTTGCGCCAGAAAAAAGTCGCAAGGATGGGGGCACGGCAACCTGGTGTGTCGACTAGAGCTTCAAAAATTGTGTTGTCTTTTTTCCTTGTTTTCCAATTCCGGGGTATCTTCTCCACAATCTCAAGCCAATCGATTCTGACCTACACTTTTGAGAGAGCGCTCTGCAGGGAGCGTCCTTCAGAGAACAACCAACCATGGCCTCGATCCCCGACCTGACCCTCGAAGCCGGTCTTCCGGCCAATATCGATGCCGAGAAGACCATTCTCGGCGCGATCCTGCTTGACAATGCTGCGCACTCGGAGGCGGCCGAACGTCTCGACTCCGACGACTTTTCGCTCGACTCGCACCGTCGCATCTTTTTGCGGATGACGGAGCTGATGAACGAGCAGCGTGCCGTGGACATCGTCACGCTCTCTCATGAGTTGGCCCGCTACAAAGAGATTGAAGCCGTCGGGGGCGTGGCGTATCTGGCGTCGCTTACCGAAGGGCTGCCGCGCAGGCCGGTGATCGAAGAGTATGTTCGCATCGTCAAAGACAAGAGCCTGCTGCGCAGGCTCATGGGCATCTGCTCAGCGGCAATCGCGCGCGCAGCCGATCAGAGCGAGACAGCTCTGGAAGTAATCGGCGCGGCGGAGACCCAACTGCTCGAGGTCAGTGAAAAGGGCATCACACGCGGCCTGCAGCCGCTCGATGTCATCGTCCAGCACTCCTTCGGCAGCATCGACAATCTCTACAAGCATAGCCGGGAAGTAACGGGCCTCGCCACGGACTTCACCGAGTTCGACCGCATGACCAGCGGTCTGCAAAAAGGTGAGCTCATCATCATCGCGGCCCGGCCCTCGATGGGCAAAACCGCGCTAGGCATCAACATCGCGCAGAATGCGGCCGTCAACCACGGCGCCATCGTGGCCATCTTCAGCCTGGAAATGAGCAAAGAGTCGCTGCTGCGCCGCATGCTCGCCTCGCAGGCGTGGGTCGACCAGCGCAAACTGCAGACCGGCTTTCTTGGCCGCGAAGACCAGGTCAAGCTGCAGCGCGGACTGGAGCAGCTCGTCGAGTCGCGCATGTTTATCGACGATTCGGCCGGCATCTCGCTGGCCGAAATGCGCGCCAAGGCGCGCAGATTGCGGCAGACGGCGGGCGGTCTCGATCTCATCCTCGTCGACTATCTCCAGCTCATGTCCGCTACGCTGCCCTCGGCCGGCGGCAAGAAATACGAGAACCGCACGCAGGAGGTCTCGGCCATCTCGCGCGGCCTGAAGGCGCTTGCCAAAGAGATGGACGTGCCGGTGATCGCACTCTCCCAGCTGTCGCGCGCCAGCGAGCGCCGCGGCGATGACAAACGCCCCATGCTGAGCGATCTGCGCGAGTCCGGTTCGATCGAGCAGGATGCCGACGTGGTCGCGTTCATCCACCGCGAGGCGTATTACAATCGCACCGAAGAGATGTCCGAATCGGACAAAGCGAAATCGGAGATCATCATCGCCAAGCAGCGCAACGGCCCAACCGACACCGTTCACCTGAACTTTATCTCGAAGTTCACGCGCTTCGATAATCCGGATACAGATCACGAGGTCTGATGTTGCATGTCATCCGAACTATCTCCGGGCCCCGGTTCTCGATGACGTCTCGATCACCGGGGACACCGGCGCCAGATCCTCGCCGCTGAGTCAGTTTGAGGCCTGGAAACACGGATCAAGCCAAATTTGCCTTAGCTCTTCTTCGGCGGAACCTTCTTGCCTTCTTTGCGCGCCTTCGAAAGCCCGATGGCGATTGCCTGCTTCGGGTTCTTCACCTTCTTACCGCTGCGGCCGCTCTTGAGCTTGCCCTGCTTCATCTCCCGCATCTCGGTCTCAACGTTCTTGCCCGCACTGGGCGAGTACCTGCGGCTCGATTTCTTCTTTGTTGAGGACTTCTTCGCTGCGGTGCGGCGGCCAGAAGAGCGGCTCGTAGATTTTCTGGTGGATGATCTTGACGAAGACTTTTTCGTAGCGGATTTTCTTGAAGAGGATTTCCTGGAAGATTTCTTCCGTGTCGATTTGGTTGCCATCATTCAATCTCCTCAAGAGTCAGATGGCGGAGAGTTTTTGAGCGGTTGTCTGTGCGGCCGAAGGGTGTCGTGCGATTCGGCAACCTTACAGCACGTTCAGCATCATCGCGACACGGCCCACAATGAGGTCACCATATATCTTTTGCTCGTCGACATCGATCAATTCAACAGGAGAGGCCGTGCTCAAGGGCCGCAATACCAGGCGGCCTGAATCAAGCGTCACGTAGCGCAACTTGAGGTGTCTCTCGCGGCGCACTGCATAGAGATTCGGGCGGCCCACATGGTACGGCACAAGCGCCGTGTAGTGCCGGTCGAGAAGTGCGATGGCTTCCGGAAGGACCAGCGGATCCATCGCGACGGCGTCAGCTGCCAAAATTCTCACTGCGACAAAGCGCTGCCATGCGTAGCGAGCGTTGGATGTCCGCTTCTGCAACGATTCGAGCACCGGCAATGGGAAGTAGACCATAGACTGAATAGCCTCAGACCGGATGTTTGGCTCAGACAGAGCCGTGACATGCGAAACCAACGGCACCATTCCGGTTTCTTCGGGAGCGGGCATCGGGATCCGGTGAGCCATCGCAGGCAAAAGCTCCCCGATCGAGATGTGCAAAGCAGCCAGGATCCTGTCAATCGCTTGCAGTGAAAGCTGCCGCCGGTTGTGCAGAAAATTCGAAAGATGAGATTGAGCGAGACCCGTCTGCCGGGCCAGCAAACGAATGCTGAGCGTGCCTCGCTGTATCCGGCGCTGCAGTTCTGCCCGAAGCCGATCCTGCGTCTGGCTGAAATTCATCTGTGGAAAATTTGCTGCCGGCAATCAGATCCGGCATGCTTGGTTTTCTTTGAGAAAAGCTGTTTGGAGAAATTGGCCTCAAATGTTGGTCTCAAGCTGCGATTGGAAAAGGATGCAGCCTCGAGACTGCCTGCAAGCGTTGACGCAAAGTGAGACTCTTCTTAGATTAGGTTTACTTAATCTCACATTGGCCTGTGGGAATCCTTCCCGAAACGCTTTACTGCCGCGAACCTGCCGGCAGCGGGCCTGTGTGTCGTGAGCGGTGCATCGTCACATGGATCAACTCCTTTCGACACATAGGTCCGGCTTTGTTCGTAGCGTTTCTTTACGCGAGAGCCGGAACAGGCCAATTGCACGATTCCACGATCTGCGCACAGAAGCCACCCATACCACCAGAGAGTCGAGGCGACACTCCCCCCGTTCGGGACGCAAGCATCCTGACCGGCCCTCCCCATCTCTTTTCAACCCGCAGCGTAAGGTCCTAAACACACGCTCCCGGGAAAAGAAACCTACACGGAGAAGGGGCGATGGAATTGTGCATACAAGTCAAAGTTTGTGAAGGGTGCGGAAGTCTTTTTTACCGCGCTCAAACGGAAGGAAATATTTATTGCCGAGGTTGCGAGGAGAAGCTGAGAGACTTTCCTCCCCCAGAGAGCCGCAAGCGCCGGGGACGGCCGGGCAGCAAGACCATTCGCAAAATCTGGGCGGTCGCTGCCATGTGGGAGGGCGCCTGATGAGCGCGGCCCTCGTTTTAACCACTCTCTGGGGAAACTGCGCTGCACAGGCAGAGCGGCCGCAGGTTCGTCCGCCTTTTCTCGACCAACTGACAGCGCAGACCGATGAGCCACCCGTCAGCCTTGCGTTTTACCGGAAGCATACGGAGAGCATTCTGCGGCGCTATCTGTACGCCTCCATGCAGGTGGGCCGCGCTCCATCCATCCTCTCCGATCCAGTAGGCCGGGGATGGGCATCAAGCCGGCCCATCCGCACCTTCGAGGATGCCGTCATCTTCGTTCTCGATGTAGAGCGATGCCTGGACCGGCTCACCGCGCTCGATCGCCAGATTCTCAGCCGCGTGGTGCTTCAGGAATACACACAGGTCGAGACTGCGGTGCTATTGGGAATGAGTACGCGCACCATGTCGTACAAATTTCCGCAGGCCGTCGACCGGCTCACGGAACATCTACTCGAAACCGGCCTGCTGGTGGTGCCGGCGTGAGGTAAGCCCACCGGGGAAGCTGTTATGCTTCCCCGGTAGGCTTCGCTTCAGCGAGCCTTCACCTATCGGAACCGGCGATGAGAATGCACATGGACCGCAGAGTTTTACTCGAAGATGCCTCTAGGTCCGGCCTCGGATCGCATATCGCGAGGGCCATATCCCTTCGATGAATCCGCAGGCCTCGACCGTTCCGATATCCGAGCCTCGCCTTCCAACGTCCAGAAGGATCTTACGGCGCATCAAGAGCGCTTTCTTTCATTCAGAATTTCTCTATCGTTTGTCTCTGCGATGGAGATTTGGAAGATCTGTCCGGGAGGCAAACCCTTCGTTTTTCCCGGCAGAATTTCCGAATCGAGTGCTTGAAAGTCGGGCTGCGTGGCAGGAGACGACTCAATACGGAAGGCGGCTCCATCTGCCGCTTCATCGCTCCGACGAAAAGAACTGGGACCACCTGGCCGCGGTGCATGCCATCGTCCAATCGCTGCCCAGATCGGCACGGGTGCTCGACGCCGGGGCCGAGTTCTACAGCAATGTGCTTCCGGCGCTGTTTGTCTACGGCTATCGCAACCTGTACGGTATCAATCTCTCTTTCGTTGACCCTGCTCGCCGCGGCCCGATCCGTTATTTGCCGGGAGACATCACCCGCACCGAATTTTCAGACGGCTCATTCGATGCCGTCACCTGCATGAGCGTAATCGAGCATGGCGTGCCTCTGCATGCCTACTTCCGCGAGATGTTTCGAGTGCTCAAACCGGGCGGACTCCTGATCACTTCCACCGACTACTACCCTGAGCCGATCGATACGGGAGATCGCATGGCCCACGGCGCCCCGATCAAGATCTTCTGCAAACAAGAGGTCGAGGGCATGATCCGAGATGCACAGACATGTGGTTTCGAACTCACAGGAGAGATCGACCTCGATCACAAGACGCGGGCAGTGCGTTGGGACGAATACGATCTGGAGTTTACGTTTCTGATCTTTACCCTTCGCAAACCGCTGTCTTCCGGCATCTCTGCCTGAGCCTGTGCTGTGTTGGCGTAAATAAAACGCTTTCGGCGGCGTGTCCTCACTCTGTTATTGTGTTCGAGGTCTGCTTAACCCGCTTCAGAGTGCACCAAATCCTCTGCAGCTAAGGAATACGCCATGAACCGCTCACGCAGTTTTGTCTCGTCTTCGGCCATCCTGATTTCCTCTGTCATTTCCTCGGTCCTCGTTGCGCAGCAACCCGCGCCTACGACCGCGGCAACGGCTCCCAACTCTGACACGAGCTATATCGACGAAGCAGGAACGGCGCACATTACGCGTGTGATTCCGGTTCCAGACACAATCAGCGCGGAGGCGAAACAATCCATTGCACGGCAGGCTCCCGACCAGGGCCCGCCCGAACCGCTCATGGAGCGCCGCTCCCGCATGGATATTTCCACTGCCGCCGGACGCGTGGCGTGGACAAAACTCTGCCCCAACACGATCGAAGACACAACGATCGGCGGGGTACCGGTGCACGTTGTTACGCCGGAGGGTATGCCGGAAGCCAATCGGGACAAGGTCCTCATCAATCTGCATGGGGGCAGCTTTAATGCGGATTCGGGCTCCTACGCCGAGACGATTCCGATCGCCTACTACACCAAGGTCAAGGCGGTTGCGGTGCTCTACCGGCTCGCGCCGGAGCATGTCTTTCCCGCCGCAGTTGACGACGCAGTCGCCGTCTACAAAGAACTGTTGAAGACCTACAAACCCGATCACATCGTGATCTATGGCACCTCGGCCGGAGCCATCCTCACAGCCGAAGTGGCTGCGAAGATCAAGCAGCTTGGGCTGCCGATGCCAGCGGCTCTCGGCGTCTTCAGCGGTATGGGTGACTTTGCCCGCAATGGCGATTCGTGGTCCATGTACTCGCTGCGCGGCTTGGCGGGCCACTGGGAACCGCCGGCTCCGGGACCGCACGATCCCTATTACATAGGCGACGTCGATCCACGCGACCCCGTGCTGTCTCCCGTCTACTCTGATCTGCACGGTCTGCCACCGACCTTATTTATTACTAGTGAGCGCGATGCGCTGCTGAGCGGCACGGCCAACCTGCACCGTGCTTATCTGCGTGCGGGCGTGGATGCCCGCCTTGTGGTCTTTGACGCCCTGCCCCACGCCTTCTGGTACGATTCGCGGTTACCCGAGTCGATTGAGGCCAACCACTTGATGGCAGACTTCTTCCTACAACATTTGCGTGTACCGCTCAGAGACAGTAATCTGCGAAAGTAACTCGAAACCCAAACTCCGGATATCCCTACCCCTGGCAACTTTGTTGACGCGAGCGGAGGTGCGGGATCACTCTAGCTGAGTAGATCCTTGAATATATCCTCCCCTCGCAGTCCGGAATCACGGAGTTAAAGTTGTGCCTACACGTCCTATAACTTCACTGGCTGGTGCGCATGCTGCCATCGTCGGCGACCTTCTTATGCCGCGCCCACCGGCGCCGCGGCTCACACGGGGTCAATGGCGTATCAAACGCCTGATGGACGTGGCTGGTTCGCTGGGCATGCTTATCTTCACAGCTCCGGTGATGATTCTGACAGCCATCGTGGTCAGCCTTACCTCTTCGGGACCCGCCATCGTGGGCGAAACGCGTGTGGGCGCCTGCGGAAAGGAGTTCTGCTGCTATAAATTCCGCACCACGCGGATGGATGCAGCGTCGAAGATCACGCTCATCGGACGGCTTCTGCAGGCCACGCACATCGACGAACTGCCACAACTCTTCAATGTGCTCGCGGGAGAGATGAGCCTGATCGGACCGCAGCCAGAGTGGCGGCATCTCGCCAAGCTCTATCGCGAACGCTTTCCCTCCTACGAACTGCGCTTCGCTGCGAAGCCAGGCATCATGGGTCTCGCGCAGCTCGATTGCCCCGAGCCGACGGTTCCGGAGATGAAGCTTCACTACGATCTGAAATATATCTTTAACTACTCGCTTTCGATGGATATCAAGATTCTGCTCCGAACGATCCTGACTGCTGTTTGGCAGAACCAGATCGCAACGCCTGCCGTACCAGCCGAAGATCTGCCCGACTCGCCCCAGATCAAAGGCGAAGATCTACCGCGCCGGCGCGTTGAATTGACGCAGGCTCCGCTCGCATGATCTTCTGATTGGGATTGGCTTCGATCCCGACATGTTGATCCGTTCCAGAGCGCCGCTGCGACTTGGCTTGGCCGGAGGCGGAACGGATGTTTCTCCCTATTGCGACGAGTTCGGTGGCGCAGTTCTCAACGCGACCATCGATTACTACGCATACGCCGCGCTTGAGCCGCTGACTTCAGACACCGTCGAGTTCATCTCCGCAGACTTGAATCGGAGTGCGAACTACACGGCCGCGCCGGTGCTCGCGAATGACGGCTGCCTCGACTTATTCAAAGCCGTCTACAATCACGTCGTCTGCCACTACAACGGAGGCAAACCCCTGAGCCTGCGCATGAGCACCCGTGTCGACGTGCCTGCGGGCTCGGGACTCGGATCCTCGTCCACGCTAGTGGTCGCGATGCTGGCGGCCTACGCGGAGTGGCTGAATCTACCGCTGAGCGACTACGAACTGGCGCACACTGCCTTCGTGATCGAACGCGAAGAGGCGGGCCTTGAAGGCGGCCGGCAAGACCAATATGCGGCAGCCTTTGGCGGCTTCAACTTTATGGAGTTCGGCCGCAACAGCAACGTGCTGGTGAATCCGCTGCGCGTGAAGGAATGGGTCGTTTCCGAGCTCGAAGCCTCGCTGCTTCTCTACTTCACGGGCAATTCGCGCGCATCGGCAGAGATTATTCAGGAACAGTCGCGCAACGTGCGGGATCGTAATACGCTGGCGCTCGATGCGATGCACGCAATCAAGGAAGAAGCCTTTCGCATGAAGGAGTGCCTGCTGCGCGGCGACTTCAAATCGCTGCACGCGGTGCTGCGCTCGAGTTGGGAATCCAAGAAGCGCATGGCAACGCTGATCACGAACGAGCACATCGAACGCCTGTATGCGTGTGCCCTGGCAGCCGGAGCGCATTGCGCCAGGATCTCCGGAGCAGGCGGTGGCGGGTTCATGATGTTTCTTACCGATCCAATTCACAAAGACAAAGTAGCGGCGGCGTTGCGTGCCAGCCATGACGGCGGTACCGTATACGGATGCCACTTCACCGCGGGAGGCGTACAGGCGTGGAGAGTTCCATGAAAAATCTGGTGCGGGAAAAGTTGATCGAAGGTATGGCTGTTGTGGACGCCGTGGTGCAGGATGCGACGCTGCATGCCACGCTGGCCGACGCGGCTGTGGTGACTGCTGCCGCGCTGAAGTCTGGACGCAAGTTGATGGTGGCGGGAAACGGTGGCAGCGCCGCCGATGCTCAGCACCTGGTGGCGGAATTCGTGAGCCGGCTTGTACAGGACCGTCCAGCCATGCGCGCTGTTGCTCTTACTACCGACACATCAATTCTCACTGCGGTGGGCAATGACTACGGCTACGAACGTGTCTTTGAGCGGCAGATTGAGGCGATCGGACAACAGGGCGATGTATTCATGGGCATCTCGACCTCGGGCAATTCACCGAATGTGCTGCGCGCGCTGGAGCTCAGCCGCACACTGGGTATCACGACGATCGGGCTGACGGGAAAGACCGGCGGCAAGATGCGCGGCCTCTGCGATTATCTGATCGCGATTCCGTCTGATGTGACGATGTACATTCAGCAGGCGCACCTGGCGCTCGAGCATATCTTCTGCCTGCTCGTGGAATGCCACTACTTCGCAGCCGACGAGGCAAATATAGTGCGCGAAGCCTCCGAGGCCTACGAGTAATGGAAGCGATCGTTCTTGCCGGTGGCCTGGGAACACGGCTCGCCGGCCGACTCAACGGTGTGCCCAAACCCATGGCGCCGGTTGCCGGCACGCCGTTTCTCGAAATTTTGCTGAATCAACTTCAACGTGCGGGTTGCGCGCGCGTCGTGCTCTCGGTGGGCCATCTCTACACCGTGATCCAGAATCATGTGGGCGCGGCGTTTCGCGGCATGTGCATCGATTATTCGATCGAGAATTCACCGCTCGGCACAGGAGGCGCGATTCGCGCCGCGCTGCAAGCGACTACAGAAAAATCTGTCCTGGTGCTGAACGGTGACACATTTCTCGACGCCGACTATGCAGCGATGCTGCGGTTCCATGAGGCGGAAGCGGTCAGGATGACGATGGCTGTGACACATCGCGACGACGTCGCGCGCTACGGCGGGGTGATCGTTACAAACAAACGCGTCACGGGATTCCAGGAAAAAGGCCGCTCCGGCGCAGGCTGGATCAATGCGGGCGCGTACGTGATCGACAGAGACCTGCAGTGGCCCGCGCATTTGCCGGAGAAGTTTTCGTTCGAAACGGATTTCCTTGCGCCGGAGATCAGCCGCCTCGCTCCGGCTGCTTACGAAGTGAATGGCTTCTTTCTCGACATCGGAGTTCCGGAAGACCTGGATCGCGCGCAGACCGAACTCGCGGCGTTTGCCCGTTAGCTTTAGACGACTTCATTCCGTGCGATCACTTGCTTGTACCACTCGGCGCTTAGTTTCGGTGTGCGCTTCTCAGTTTGGAAATCGACGTAGTGAATGCCGAAGCGCTTGCTGTAGCCATCCGCCCACTCGAAGTTATCAAGCAGGCTCCAGAGAAAGTATCCTTTCACCGGATAACCCTCCGCCGTGGCGCGTTGCAAATGAGTGAGATAGTTGCGCAAAAACATGAGCCGATCGATATCTTCGATGCGGCCTTCCGGCGTGACCACATCATCAGAAGAACAGCCGTTCTCCGTGATGTACATCGCCTTGGGATGCCACAGATCGCAGACGTTGCGCACTGCCCAGTAAATGCCCTCCGGTCCCAGCGTGATCCATGGTGAATACATGTGCGGATAAGAATCAGGAAGCTTCTCGATGCGATAACCGCGAGGCGATCCGTCAGCGCGCACGTACTCGGGCTGATAAACGTTATGCCCCACAAAGTCGAGCGGGCTGCCGATAGCCTTCATATCGGCGGGCTCGAATTTAGGTGCGTTCGCGCCTTCGCTTTCGAGATAGAAGTCCGGATATTTCCCCTCCATCACCGTAGTAAGGAATGCAGCATTTTCCATCCGGGTAGCGCGGCGCGCAGCCTCAATATTTGCATCATCCTCAATCACTGGGGCAAAGACTTTTGCATTCTCCGCCAACCCAACCTGCACGGCGCCTTTGGCATTGGCGCGAATCGCCTGCACGCCCAGGCCATGCGCAAGAACGCCATGGTGGCGCACCTGATTCGCCTCGCCATTGGAGAGTTTGAGACCGGGCGCAAACTGTCCCACGCGATAACCAAGATCGGTGAAACAGGTGAACTCATTGATCGTCATAAAGTGATGCACGCGGTCAGAGAGATGGCGCGCGATAAAGCCCGCGTATTCCGCGTAAGCAAGCGACGTATCACGTGATTGCCAACCGCCGGGCAGGGCCTGCGGCAGGTCCCAGTGAAAGAGCGTGACGTACGGCGTGATGTTGTTGGCGAGCAGTTCGTCGACGACACGATTGTAGTAATCGAGGCCCGCAGGATTCGGCTGGCCCTTGCCCTCTGGAAAGATGCGCGACCAAGAGATGGACATCCGATAGCCATGCACGCCCAAGTCTTTCAACAGCCGCACGTCTTCTTTGTAGAGGTGATAGGAATCGTCAGCGATGTCGCCAGTATCGCCGTTGTGAGTTTTGCCGGGCGTGTGCGAGAAGGTGTCCCACACCGATCGCCCGCGACCACCTTCTGTTGCGCCACCCTCGATCTGATAAGCCGCTGTCGCGCAGCCCCAGACAAAGTCTTGCGGAAATGTCCGGCTCACCGGATGCGCTGCTGATTGACCAAATGAAAACTTCGGCAGCGAGGTTCCGGCCAGTGCGGCTGCAGCGGCAACAGTCTTACCAAATTGACGGCGGGAGATTGCTTTCATGAGCGATTCACCTTTGAGGCGCAAAGGCCGATATCGGCGCGAGCCACAAAACTGACTGCGATCTTCAGCTTTGCACGAGTCAACCGCCGATTATAGCGGAGTGGTTACGAGAGGCACCGAAAATCGCGAACCCGTGATGCACCGCCATTCCGGGTGCGCTACACTGGCGTTTTCCCGGCACAAAGGATTGGACGATCCAGTCTGATGCCCGTCCGGCGCGAGGTGCGCGCAAATGGCTGCCAATCTCGTTACCTGCGAATGCTCGTTGATCTGGAGATTGCACCGGTTCAAAACCAGCATGCGCGACGAGGCGACGCTGCGGTGCAGCTGCGGGCGCGAACTGATCACGTGGAGCGGCCCGTATATGTACGTGAAAGAACGGGTTCCGGAACCCAAAGAATAGCCGGGAGCATGTGGTCGATTCAGCGCACAAAAAAGCCGCAACCCTTCCATGGCTGCGGCTCCTCTGACTTCCTATGCTTCAACGGAGAAACTGCGCGAAGCGCGGCTGCCCCACGGCGGGCCGGGTCCCCAGGAAACGATCTTTGTTTCCCTGGGGTGGAGGTGGCTACATCTCTTTCACGCCCTCGACGAAGGCCTTCAGCTTGCGGCTGCGCGAAGGATGACGCAACTTGCGCAGCGCCTTGGCTTCGATCTGGCGGATGCGCTCGCGCGTCACCTGGAAGCTCTGGCCCACTTCTTCGAGCGTGTGCTCGGAGCCATCTTCGAGGCCGAAACGCATCTTGATCACGCGCTCTTCGCGCGGCGTCAACGTGCGCAGCACCTGCGAGGTGTATTCCTTCAGGTTGACGCTGATGACCGCCTCAGAGGGCGATACCGCCTGGCGATCTTCAATGAAATCGCCCAGGTGCGAATCTTCCTCTTCGCCGATCGGCGTCTCGAGCGAGATGGGCTCCTGCGCAATCTTAAGCACCTTGCGCACCTTGGCCACTGGAATGTCCATGCGGCGCGCAATCTCCTCACTCGATGGTTCGCGGCCCAGCTCCTGCACCAGTTGACGCGAAGTGCGGATGAGCTTGTTGATGGTCTCGATCATGTGCACAGGAATGCGGATCGTACGCGCCTGGTCTGCAATGGCGCGCGTGATCGCCTGGCGGATCCACCACGTAGCATACGTCGAGAACTTGTAACCGCGCCGGTATTCGAACTTGTCCACCGCCTTCATCAGGCCGATGTTGCCTTCCTGAATCAGGTCGAGGAACTGGAGGCCACGGTTGGTGTACTTCTTCGCAATCGAAACCACCAATCGAAGGTTCGCTTCGATCAGCTCGCGCTTGGCCTGCTCGGCGTCCATGTCGCCCTGGATCATCTCGCGCTGCGTGCGCTTCAACTCTCCAATCGACACACCTGCGTCGGCCTCAATTTTTTCGAGGTCCGTCCGACAGTTTTTCTGCTGGCGGCGATACTCTTTCTTGAGCTCCTCGCTCTTCGAGGCGTCGAACTTCTGCTCAAGCGAGCGAATCTGGCGCTCCAGCGTGCGCATGGTGTCAACGGTCTTATTGACCTTGTCGAGCAGCCGCTTGCGCTCGAGAGCCGTGTACTTCAGCTCGCGCACGATCCGCGAGATGTACACCTTTTCGCGCGCAATCGACCAGCGCAGCCGCCGCGCCTCTTTTACTTTGGCCTTCACGGCCGGCGTGGCCAGCTTTTCGTCCAGTTGCGCGATCTTCTTCTGGTGCTTGACCAGCGCGTCGACGCGCGCCACCGTCGCCTTTACGCGCGCCTGCACCACCTCTTCGGTGAGCTCTTCCTCATCGAAGACCACGACTTCTTTCACGTTGCGCACGCCGCGCTTCAGGTCTTCGCCCAATGCCGCAATCTCGCGGATCACGATGGGCGAGCGCGAGATGGCCTTGAGCACGCGCATCTGTCCGCGCTCAATGCGCTTGGCGATTTCGACTTCGCCCTCGCGCGTCAGCAGCGGCACCGTGCCCATCTCGCGCAGGTACATGCGCACCGGGTCATTGGTTTTTTCCAGCGTCCCAGGCGTCAGGTCGAGCTCGACATCCTCGCCCTCTTCGAGTTCGAACTCCTTATCGCCGGGAAACTTCGGCCCATCGAGCAGATCTATGCCCTGCGTGCCGATGGTTGTAATCAGATCGTCCAGATCGTCGGCCGTGCCCATCTCATCCGGCAACATCTCATTCACGTCGCCATACGTGAGATAGCCCTTCTCTTTGCCTGCCTCGATCAGGTTCTGAATATCGTCTTCGAATTTGTCCTCAATCGCCAAAATGCCCTACTCTCTTCGGCCATGTCCGGTCCAGAGCCCATTTGTCCCCTATGCCCTGCGGTTCGGCCCGATTTCAATTCGCTTGCATCGCCGCGATCGGCTTTACCGCCCGCTACGACTTCGATGCTGCCCTTCAACAGGGAGATCGTTCCATGCGCACCTGCGCGACCCACTACAAACAGTTCCCTCGCGCACCGCTCCAGCGCAGAAAGATCTCCTTGCGAAAGCTTTCGTGCACCGGATACACGTACCCGTCGGTTTCAACTCATTTGCTCGGAACAGGATGGCAGCGCTTCAGGTTTCGCCTGGGTCGCCCGCGAGCCGCAGCTCATGTGTGGGGCAAAAAGGGCGCGCATCCTCACAGAGACCAGTAGAATACCACAATCTACTACGGTCTACGCCAACAAAATCGGCAAAAATGGTCACGCAAATGAGCGGACCTTTTGAGCCTCGCTTAACTGCTGCCAGGCCGAACTCGGGCAACCAGCTGCAGCCTGCTTAACTCCTGCTAATTAGACGCCACCAGGACCTAATTCGACGCAAACCTTGCGTAATCCGGCCCTTTTACCCGTCTCCGCTCGCCTTCTATTCGTCGGCGGGCCTGCGGTTGTGCAGCTCTCGCAGGGCACGATCCAGCTCCAGCTTTTTCTGGGTCAGGAGAGCCAGTTCTGTGAAATCCCCTTTGCGTTCGGCCTCGGCGATCTGGGCCCGAAGGTCGCGCAACCGGCCGCCGATCCAGCGCTCTTCGATCTCCTGGACAGCACCCTGCACCTCTGCTGCTTCAGGAGGCTTGGTCTCCCCAAGCAAGGCCTCAGCCAGCAAGGCACGCTGGGCCTCATCGGTCACGACCTCCATTGGATCGTGAGCCTGCCGCGCCGCAAGCGCTTGCAGCGCCGGATACGAGCCAAGATGCTCAAACCAAATAGCTTGCTGCGCGAGTGCTGCGATTGCCAGTCGCCGGGCCTGCTCCCCTTCCGGATCAGTCACGGCCAGAGCCCGCAAAAGCACCTTCTCGACTTCGGTCAGAGCGGCGGCTCGCGTTTCCACGCGATCGCGGCGTTTGAGCGCAGCCTGGCGCAGCTCCTCGCGCATCACGGCCGAGTCGATGCCGAGCTTCTGAGCGGCATCCATGGCGAACTGGTCCCGGGCCAGCCGTTCCGGCATCCGACGGATGTGCGGCAGCAGGAAATTCATGGCCTTCACCTTCTGCTCCGCGCCGGCCCCGGGAAACAGCATTCTGGCGCGCTCGATCAGGTAGTCCGCCTGCGGGCGCGCATTGCGGATCGCGTCCGTATAGGCCTCAACACCGCGCTCGCGGACAAAGCGGTCCGGGTCCAGGCCACCTTCCAACGTCACCAGCCGGATGGAAAAGCCCTCTTCTGTGAGCAGCGCAATCGACTTTTCGGCGGCAGTTGCGCCCGCATTATCGGGATCGAAGTTCACCACCACATTCGAAGTATGCCGTTTGAGAATCGCCACCTGCTGCTCGGTGAAGGCCGTGCCGCTGGTCGCAATCACGTTCTGAATGCCGCGCAGAAAGACTGAGATGCAGTCCATCTGGCCTTCGACCAGCAGCGCGAAGCCAGCCTGACGGACCACGCTTTTAGCCTTGTCGAGGTTAAAGAGCACCTGGCCCTTCACATAAAGCGGCGTCTCGGGCGAGTTCAGGTACTTGGGGCTGGATTTCTCGCCTTCGGCCGTGGCGCCGAGGATGCGGCCGGTAAACGCGATCACGCGCCCGCCTTCGTTCGCAATCGGGAACATGACGCGTTTGCGAAAGCGGTCGTAAAGCGGCCCCTGCGTGCCGTCGCCCTGCTCCTTCGAACTGAAGAGCCCTGAGGAGCGCAGCGTTTCCGGATCGGCCATGCTGCTCAGCCGATCGCGCAGGGCGTTGAAGCTGTCGGGAGCGTAGCCGATCCGGAATTTTTTGATTCCTTCTGGAGTAAGACCACGGCCTGCAAGGTATTCCCGCGCTGCTGCACCCGCGGGACTGCGCAGCTGCTCTTCAAACCACGCCGTCGCTGTTTCGTGCAGTTCCAGCAGCTTGCCGCGAAGACGCGCTTCGGCAGCCTGTTCTGGCGAGGAAAACTCCTGCTTCGGCAGTGGAATACCGCATTTTTGCGCGACGATCCGCACCGCCTCGGGAAAGGTGACGTTTTCGATCTTGCCGACGAAAGTGAAGACATCGCCCGAAACGCCGCAGCCGAAACAGTGAAAGAACTGCCGCACGGCGTGCACATTGAACGACGGCGATTTTTCCTTGTGAAAGGGGCATAGACCCGAGTAGTTGGTCGCTCCGGCCTTGCGCAGGCGAATGTATCCTTCGACGATCTTGACGATGTCGGCCTGCTGCTTGACGCCTTGGGCGAAGTCGGACACGCGAGGGTCGGATCAACAATCCAGAATACGACCCGCACTACGCCGGTGATGTGGAAGCCGTGGAAAGCGCAGCTTGCCTTGACACACTGTAATGTCCCACCTCACCGCGCCATCGCGTGCTCTTCCACCCATTTGCGTGCTTCGGGCGATTTCATCCAATCGCCTGCAACCTGCCGTGTCGCTACATTGAGCCGGTTCCACACGTTGATGACGGAGATAGCGAGCAACAAGCCCGATAACGCGTTTTCGTCATAATGCCGTGCGGCCTCGTCCCAGATTGCGTCGGGAACAGGGTCCTCGCGGTCGCTAAGGCGCGTTACGGCTTCTGCTAGCGCCAGGGCGGCGCGCTCGGCGTCAGTAAAGTAGGGAGCATCGCGCCAGGCAGCCACAGCGAAGGAGCGCTCCGTAGATTCGCCGGCACGGGCGAGATTGCGAGCGTGCATATCGACGCACACGCTGCAGCCGTTGATCTGGCTGGCGCGCAGGTGAATGAGTTCGAGCAATGATTTCGACAATCCGGTCTTCTCGGCCAGTGTGCTGAACGACCGCAAAGTTTCCATGGCGCCCGGAACAATCATGACGGGGTGATTCATGCGTGCTTGCATAGTTCATCTTCTCCTTGTCACATAGAGTGAGTTCGTTCGTCATCACCCATGACGAAGGACAACGAAAAGATGTGACCGGACGGAATCGATTTGACGAACGTGATCGCAGCAGCTTCCCTTCAGCTGCGTAAAAAGAATGCGGCACGATAAGGAGCTGCAATCTGCATCGGATGTCACATAAGCTCGATCGAATTCGTCATCGTTCATGACGGAACGCGACCAGGCGCGGGGGCGCAAATGGCCGCCGGAGAAATCGGGCCCGGGAAGGTATCCGATCTGTAGGTCAGCGCCCGTTTGCCATTCCGCCGCGGAGGCATGTAGATGAAGCTGAAAACAGCTGCTTATTGGATTACGACCACGCTGCTTTGCCTGGAGCTGCTCGCCGGCGGGGCCGCGGATATCGCGCACGCCTGGGGAACGTTGGATGCGATGCGCCGGCTCGGTTACCCGCCTTACATCTTACCCATCCTCGGCGTCTGGAAAGTGCTGGGAGCCATCGCCCTGTTCGCGCCCGGATTTCCGCGTCTCAAGGAATGGGCTTACGCAGGCGCCTTCTTTGAGATGACCGGAGCGTTCGCGTCTCACGTCGCGGCAGGTACCCCTGCATGGAATCGGTGGGTAACTCTCGGCTTCACGCTCCTCACAATCGTCTCCTGGGCTCTTCGGCCACCCAGCAGGATCGTCGGAACACTCGTTTCCCACCAAGCCGATCCTATGAGGGCCGGAGCCATTTGAGAGAACCAGGCACATCCTGGGAGGATTGGATTGATGCAGACAAGCGACTGGCTGGCGGAGCAATTTGAAAAGAACCGCGGACATCTGCGGGCGGTAGCTTATCGGATGATGGGCTCTTTGCAAGAGGCTGACGATGCCGTGCAGGAAGCATGGCTACGGCTCAATCGCACCGGCGCCGAATCGGTTGAAAATCTCGGCGGATGGCTCACCACGGTTGTTGGCCGAGTCTGCCTCGACATGCTGCGCTCGCGCAAGGCGCACCGTGAAGAATCCTTAGACCAGGTCGAACCCGCCACGCCAATTCATGCGCACAAACCCGATCCGGAGCAGGAAGCGCTCATGGCCGATTCAGTCGGCCTCGCTCTGCTCGTCGTGCTGGACAGGCTCACTCCCGCCGAACGCCTCGCCTTTGTGCTCCACGATATGTTCGATCTGGACTTCGACGAGATTGGAAGCATTGTGGGCCGCTCTGCCGTCGCGGCCCGCCAGCTTGCCAGCCGTGCACGGCGGCGCGTGCGGGGAACCGAAACTCCGAGCCGCGCCGATCTCGTTGAACAGAGACGCGTGGTTGATTCCTTTCTCACGGCGTTGCGCGCAGGCGACTTCAACACGCTGGTCGCGCTGCTCGATCCCGAACTCGCGGTCCACCTGGATGAAAACGTGCTGTCGGCAGAGGCCGCGAGCAAGATCCGTGGCGCCGAAGCGTGGGCACGCCAGGCCATTGCAACCGCCAAGGGCGCAAAAATGGCGCGCATGGCTCTGATCAACGGAGCAGTTGGTTTGGTGATTGCTCCGCGCGGACGGCTCTTCCGCGCCATCCAATTCACGATTGTGGAGGGAAAGATTGCTGCGATCGATATGATCGGCGAACCCGCACGTCTCGGCGAACTGGATCTGGCTATTCTCGACGAGTAAGGCTACGTGGGCGCGCTGCAATTTGCTGGCCGCTGCGAAATAATAAAAAGAATGCCGGACGCGAAGCAGCCTGGAACTTATTTTGGAATTGACTTTGGGACCACCAACAGCTCCATCGCGCTCGCAACCGGCGATGCAGCGGTGCGGTTTGCCGCGTTCTCATTTCGCGGAGCAGAAACCTTCTCGTTTCGCTCGGTTCTCTATCTCGAACAGTTCAAATCGCCGAGCGGTATCAAGCGCGCGCATTCGTATACGGGTCCGGCTGCGATCGAGCGCTATCTCGAAGCGCACGAAAAAGGCCGCCTCATCCAGTCGCTCAAATCGCATCTTTCCAGCCGCTCGCTCACCGGCACAGAGATTTTTGGCCGTCGCTATCGGCTGGAAGATCTGCTCTCGCGCATCATCGCCGATCTGCGCAGACAGGCGGAACAGCAGTTCGGGCATCCCGTTCAGCACGCCACCGTCGGACGTCCGGTCCGCTTTGTGGGCGCAGAGACAGAAGAGGATGATCTCTTTGCCGTCGCGCGGCTGCGCGAGGCCTTTTCACTGGCTGGCTTCGAGCACGTGGACTTCGAGATGGAACCGGTCGGCGCAGCGTACGCGTATGAGTCCACGCTCGATCACGATGAGCTAATCCTGATTGGCGACTTCGGCGGCGGCACGAGCGATTTTTCGCTGCTGCGCGTCGGGCCAGGCGTGCGCACCCGCGGACGCAGACCTTCAGACCTGCTCGGCAACAGCGGTGTGGGCCTGGCCGGCGATGCCTTTGACGCTCGCATCATTCGTAAGCTCGTTTCACCGGCGCTGGGATCGAACTCCGAGGCGCGCTCTCTGAATAAGATCCTGCCCGCCGTTCCTGCATGGATCTATGCAAACCTCGAACGCTGGCACTATCTCTCATTTCTGCGAACGAACAACGTGCGCGAGATTCTGAAGAGCGCGCGCATACGCGCCCTGGAGCCGGAGAAGATCGCCGCTCTCATCGCTCTGATCGAGGAGGATCTCGGCTTTCAACTGCATCAGGCTGTGCAGCAGGTGAAGTTCGAGCTGTCGCACAGCGAGGAATCCGAATTTCGTTTTCGCGACGGCACGCTGGACTTACGCATTCCCGTGACACGCAAGGAGTTTGAGGGCTGGATCGCAGACGAGTTGCGCGCTATCGAACAGTGTGTGGACGCGCTGCTCAAGACCACAGGCGTCGATCCGCGCGATGTAGACCGGGTTTTTCTCACCGGCGGCAGTTCCTTTGTTCCCGCGGTGCGCCGCATCTTCGCAAGCCGCTTCGGGGAAGAACGCATTCGCGGGGGAAATGAATTTACCTCAGTGGCGCATGGTCTGGCGCTGCGGGCGGCCGAACCGGCGCAATAGTTTAAGTCATTTAAAATCTGCGATATACTTAGCACTGAAAGCCTGGCCATCTGCTTAAACAAAGCTGGAAGCGGCGCCGTCCCTATTCACCTGCGAGACAGAAGAATCGTGACTGGCGGTAATTTCCAAAAATACTTGTTGCAACGAATATCTCTGTCCGCGCATCTCTAACACTGCATCAGAACCGAAAGGAGAAACAACCGTGCCCCCTACCGATACCGCCACCATCTGGAAGATTGACCCCGCTCATTCCTCTGCCGAGTTCAAGGTTCGCCACATGATGATCTCCAACGTGAAAGGAAGTTTCAGCGGCATTACCGGAACGCTGACGGAAAACCCTTCGGATTTCCAGCTTTCCGCAGTGGAAGCTTCCATTCCCGTAACCACGCTGACCACTTGTGATGCGCAGCGAGACGGCCACCTCAAAAGCGCAGATTTCTTCGACGCAGAAAAATATCCCAATATGACCTTCAAATCCACTTCGGTTAAACAGACCGGAGAGGGCGAATTTGCGGTCACCGGCGACCTGACTATCCACGGCGTGACCAAGTCCGTCACCTTTACCGTGGAGGGCCCGAGCGCCCCGGGTAAAGATCCATGGGGCAATACGCGCATCGGCCTATCTGCCACCACCAAGGTGAATCGCAAAGACTTCGGCTTGAGCTGGAACTCGACCCTCGAGACCGGCGGCGTGCTGGTGGGCGATGATGTGACCCTCAGCCTGGACGTGCAGTTCATCAAAGCGTAAACAGGGCGTAAACAGAGATCAGAAAACAAGCATCAGGGATCAGTTGGCTCGGGCGATAATCGAGCATCTGGTGAGATAAAGTCGGCTTATTTCCGTATGGTTTACCGCCGCTCATCTCTGAGTGCTGTTCTCTGATCTCGGAATAGTCGTTGCAACGAATATCGGTCTCGCGCATCTTATAAGCAGCTCAAATGACCACAGGAGGTCAAACCCTATGTCGCTTCGCGCGGTAAAAGAAATGTACGAGACAAAACCTACGATCGAAGGAGCAGGGGTTAAGCTGCAGCGGGCCTTCGGCTTCGGCAAGACCTCGGAGTTCGATCCGTTTCTGCTGCTGGACGACTTCCGCAATGAGAATCCGGCCGATTATCTTGCCGGATTTCCGTGGCACCCACATCGCGGCATCGAGACCATCACCTACGTGCTGGCCGGCGAGGTGGCGCACGGCGACAGCCTGGGCAACAAGGGCCGTATGACCGCCGGTGATGTGCAATGGATGACGGCCGGCAGCGGCATTCTGCACCAGGAGATGCCGAAGGGCGATGCCCATGGGCGCATGCACGGCTTCCAGTTGTGGGCCAACCTGCCTGCTTCGCTCAAGATGACCGATCCACGCTACCAGGACATTCCGTCGACGGCTATCCCCGAGGTGACAGAAGATGACGGCACCAAGGCCCGGATCATCTGCGGTGAGTTCTGGGGCAAAAAAGGCCCAGTGGAAGGTGCGGCCGCCGATCCAAGATACGTTGACGTCTCCGTGCCGCCGTTTACACGGAAACGCATCCAGGTGGAGACCACGCGGAACGCCTTTGCCTATGTCTTCGCCGGCTCGGGCACCTTCCGCGATGCGTCAACTCCGCAGGCTGTTCTGACTGAGTCGGCCATCGATCCCAACGCCGCGCCGGTCTACGATGCGAAAAACCATTCGCTGGTGCTGTTCGACCGCGGCGATGAGATCGTGGTGCAGGCCGGGCCCGAAGGTATTCGGTTCCTGCTCGTCTCGGGTAAGCCGCTGGAAGAACCCGTGGCCTGGTACGGGCCGATCGTGATGAACACGCAGGGCGAGCTGCGGCAGGCCATGCGCGAGCTGCAGGACGGGACTTTCATCCGGCATGCATGAGCATGGGGCACGCATGACCTGTAATCCCGGCTTTCCGGTTAAAAAACGGAAAGCCGGGGGGCCATCTTCTCAGTAGCTGAAATTCTCATATAAAAATATTTCCCATTCGATAGCGGCGAGGTGTATAAAGGTCTCCGCCATCTCGCCCGCCTTTCTCTCGCGAGCTTCAAGATCTTCGCTTCTGTTGGAGTGAGTTGGCTTCAAAACCTCACGCCGCCAGGAGAAGTCTTGCCATGAGCCGCCGCGCTGTTGCCACACTTGCCTTACTCGCCTTTCCCCTCGCCTCAGTAGCGCAAGTTGCGGCCGGCGTCCCGCCCAAAACCTGGGTGGATAAAGACACGGGCCATCGCGTCTGGCGGCTGAGTAACGAGCCAAACTCCGGTGGATTCTACTTCAACGTGAATGCCTACACGCCCGACGGCAAGCAGATGATCTTCACGGCACCGGACGGCATTCACGTGATGGACATGGCAACGCGGGAGACCAGACTGCTTGTACCGAATCCGCCTCGGCCTGAAGGTTCCGGCCAGGCAGGCGCGAGCGAACAACGCGGACCGATGGCGGGGATGGTCCACGCGCTCGTAGTCGGCGCCAGGACCAACAGTGTCTTCTTCACCAAAATGGATCCGGCTACGGGCGTGAACTCTGTGTACAAAGCCGATACGAATACCGGCGTGGTGCGCAAGCTGGTCGATCTGCCGACGCACCGGATGATCGTGAGCGTCAACGCCGACGAGACGCTCGCCGCGGGAACGTACATTGAAGGAGATGCAACGGGCAAAGAGTACGGATCAAACATGCCGGCTTCGGGCCCGCCGGCTCCGGCGCAGCCTGCAGGCGCTTCCGACAACCGGGTAGCGAGCGCGGCACAGGGACCGCACTATCAACCTTTCAACAAGGGCGAGATGATGGAGAGGCGGCTGGCGGCGCGGTTGCCGCTGGTTCTCTTCACCATCCGACTCGAACCCGGGCCGAACGGTGAGAAACCTGGCGACATCAAGGTTCTGTTGCACTCGACCGATTGGGTCAACCATCTGCTGTTTTCGCCGACTGATCCTGAACTGCTGATGTACTGCCACGAAGGGCCGTGGCAGAAAGTCGACCGTATCTGGATGATCCATACCGACGGCACGCACAACACGCTCATCCATAAGCGCACGATGTACATGGAGATCGCGGGCCACGAGTTCTGGGGCCTTGATGGCGAGACCATCTGGTACGACTGGCAGTATCCCAAGGGCGAGGACTTCTTTCTTGCCGGCTACAACCTGAAGACCGGCCAGCGCACGGCCTATCACATGCAGCGCAATGAATGGGGCATTCATTTCAACCTCACGCGCGACCTGTCGCTCTTCTGCGATGACGGCGGCGATCCGGGCCAGGTGGCTCGCGCCAAAGACGGCGAGTGGATCGAGTTACTGCACCCGCAGATGATTACCGATGGGCCGGGCTCGATCAACGAACCGGATTTCTGGCAGGCTGGCGCTTTTCATGCGGAGCATCTCGTCAACATGTCGCACCACTACTATCGCGAGGAGCCGAACGTACGCTTCTCGCCGGACAAGAAGCTTGTGATCTTCACCAGCAACATGTTCGGGCCGAGTTATGTGTTTGGCGTCGAAGTGGACAAAGCGGTCGATCCGCCTGCAGCAGACGTGCAATCCACGCCGGACCTGGCACGGAAGTTCAACCCGGCTGATCCGCCGAATAGTAAGATGCCGCCGGTGCAGTGATCTATCTAGATCGGTGATCGTCCAGATCGTGACCGGTCGAGTTCTGATCTACACTTCGACCGGCAGCTCCGCGGAGAGAATCTTCATCGGCGTGAGCCCGCGCTGGCGCAGGGCGCGCAGGCTGAGCGCATCGTGGCGTTTGGCCAGCCGGCGGCCGTTATGGTCGAGCACCAGCCGGCAGTGATACCAGGCTGGATTCTTGAAGCCGAGAGCGCGGTTGAGCAGAATCTGCCGCGCTGTGGATTTGAGCAGATCGGCGCCTCGCACCACCTCGGTGATGCGCATCGTAGCGTCGTCGACCACGCAGGCTAATTGATAGCTCGGCACGCCACCGTCCCGCGGATTGTTGTCGCGCCGCCAGACGACGAAGTCGCCAAAGTCCTCACCGGCAACGAAGCGCTGCGGTCCGAGATTGGCATCGACAAATTCAACCGCTTCCCCATCAGGTACGCGAAAGCGCCAATTGATCCCGGCGGGCACTTCCGGTTCGCCGGTGAGCGTGGTGGGAAGCGCGCGCGTGTAAGTCTCCTGCCGGCACGTTCCTGGATAGATGGGTTCATCATCGGACGCGTCGAGCTTGGCGCCGCTTTGATCGCGCGCGCGCTCATGCGGAGCGGCCGGAGCCGTCTCGAGATCCTTGCGTGAGCAGCTGCAAGGAAAGAGATGACCGCCCTTAAAGAGCCGCCTCCATGCCTCGACGTAAAAGGCTCGGCGCTTGCTCTGCACGTACGGCGCACAAGGACCGCCAATATCCGGCCCTTCGAGCCAGCGGATGCCAAGCCAGCGCAGATCTTCGAGCGCAGCGTCAGCGTACATGTTCTTGCTGCGCTCGGGATCGAGATCTTCCATGCGCATCACCAGCGCGCCGCCCGCATCCCGCGCGCGCTGCCATGCCGTAAAGAATGTGCGCGCATGGCCCACGTGCAGATAGCCTGTAGGCGAAGGCGCAAGGCGTCCGCGATAGCTGGACGTCGGTGTTGGAGCGAGGCTGGCCATGCTGCCTCAAGTGTAGGGAGACGCAGCTTCAGCCGCCTATGGAGAGTTTGATTCCGTGAACAACTTGGTTCCCGAGAAATTCAATCCTGATCGTCTTGGCCGTCTATGTCCGCGTGTCTGTCGGGCCGGTCATGATCATACTTGCCGATGGTCTCGTTCAGGTGGTCGGGATCGACCGAAACCTGCACCACATCCATCTCGTGGCCATCGAGGTCGAGTACGAACAGGCCCATGCGGTTGCCTTCAGGCCGTGCGAAGATCAGCGTCTGTTCGCGCCCCTTCTTGCTGGTTTCGCGAATCATCCGCTCCCAGCGTTGGCCCAGCTTCTCTTCGACGATGCGATTCAGTTCGTCGCCGTCGACATTTTCAGAGAAGTGCTCGAACTCCGCGACATGCACGCCACTTACGCCGCCATGTGTTGCCCTGCCCGCTACAAGGCTCGCAAGGCCCAGAAAGGGAATACGCGTGGCATGCGCGTGATAGCGGCTCTCGATCGTGTCCACGACGACATTGAAGCTGCTGCCGGCTCCGGCGAAGACCAAGACGGGAGGGATCGCGAGGACCACCACACAAAGCGGAATCCAGAGAACGGGCCTCATTGCGTGCCTCCCTTCTTATTAGTCTTGGCATCCGCTTTGGTTTTTTCCTTTGTGCTTTTGTCCAGATCGCCGAGTACGCCCAGGCCGCCCAGATTACGGAGAGCTCCAAGCTGATCCATACGGATGGGACCGAGAATCAGCACAATGCTCAGCTCTCTGTGTTCCGCCGACAATACAAACAGACCGCGTGATTCACCGTTGATCATCTTCACCATCACATCGGTCGATTCGCCTTTGCGCTCCCGTTCGCGCACAATCGGCGTCCATTCGCTGGTCTCAAAGTACTGGCGCAATTTGTCGATCTCGTCCATCGAGTACTCATCATCCTTGTCGAACTCGTACTCACGGACGTAAATGCCGTCGAGACCTTCGATCAACTGGCGCGTCGCTGCGTCATCGGAATCTTTGCCGTCCATAAACTTGGCTGCGAAGCCGAGCATGTTTTTGCCGAGCGTGACTTCTGTGACATTCGAGGCCTTCGCGGCCAGTTCCTTTTCGACGGGCGGCGGCAAGGGCAACGGCGATGTCTGCGCCAGGGCAGCGGGAATACTCCACGAAGCAAGTCCCAGTGCGAGAGCCATGATTTGGTTTTTCATTCGTTCTCTCTCCTTACCTACTGCCGATCCTGATTCCGGGCCGTGAGCTGCGCGCTCATCTCATTCAGCGCATGATTCGCGATGCGCAGCGCAGTCAGCACCTGATCGCGCGCCTCCTCGCCCCTGCGCCGTTCCTCCACGTTTCGCCACACAAACGCCCCGGCCACCACGCCGGCAAGCAGCACGCTCGCGGCGAGACGTTGCCAGAAGACAATGCGATGATGCACGCGCTCTGTGTTCTGCCTTTTCCGGCGCTCCAGAATTTTGCGCTTCAGGCTGGGCGGAGCAGGACGGCGCTCGCAGGCCTGCAGCAGCTCGCGTTCAAACTCGTCCATGGGTTCAGGCGCCACGGATAAACTCCTTCCTGAAGCTCTCTGCCTTGGCGCGCAGCAGCTTCAATCCCCGCTGCAGATTGCTCTTCACCGTCGCCAGGGGTGCATCCAGTGTTTCGGCAATTTCCTCAGGCGTCAGTTCTTCCTGATAGCGCAAAACCAAGGCCGCGCGCTGCGGTGCAGGCAGCGTCGTCAGCAAAGCCTCAAGCCGCGATCCGAGTGGAGACGATCTTGCCTCTGCGGGCGCGCCGTGATCCTCTTCAATCTCCACCCACAAATCCATTCCTCGCACCCGCTGGCGGCGCAGCGCATCGGCTGCACGGCTCATTGCAACGCGCCGCAGCCAGAAGCGGGCATGTAATGGGCTTTCGATCTTGCCGAGATGCCTGTCCAATTCCAGAAACACATCCTGCGCGATCTCCTCGGCCAGGCAGCGGTCACCCGTCATGCGCACAGCCAGCGAAAAAACCATCGACTGGTGCTCGTCTACGAGTTGTTCGAAGTCCGGCTGCCAGTCGGAGGCCATCGGAATTGTTTCTACTTTCTTATCCGCAGCGAGACGCGGATGGGGATGCAGAGATTTACGGAACTGAGAAGAAAAAGTTCAGGCCCGTAGTTCTGGACGTGGTTGGAAAGAGAAGTCCGGCTCAGCAACGTGTGTGATTCGCCCCTTGCCCTACACTGTCCTGTATGCGCGGGCTGGCCCTTCTCATTGGACTCCTGAATGTTACAATAGGTAACACATGGGCGCAATGGATTGTTGAAAATTCGACGACGACCGCCGATCTACGTGGGGTCGACAATGTGGGCGGAGGTGTTGCATGGGCCTCCGGAACCAATGGAACCGTCGTGCGCACAGAAGACGGTGGCTATCTGTGGCAGCCGTGTTCGGTTCCACCCGGAGCGGAACATCTGGACTTTCGCGGTATCCAGGCCTTCGACGCGAACACGGCAATCGTGATGTCCAGTGGGAAAGGCGATCTCTCGCGCCTCTACAAGACCACAGATGGCTGCCAGACCTGGAAGCTGGTGTTCAGGAATCCGGATAAGGATGGGTTCTGGGATGCGATGCTTTTGAATCGCTTTGACAAAGATGGAGAGCTTCTAGGCGATCCTGTCAACGGAAGATTCGCGTTCTGGGAAACCGAGGACAAAGGAGAGACCTGGACACGATCCAGCGCAAAAGGCCTCGATGCACTCGACGGCGAAGGCGCATTTGCCGCGAGCAATTCGTCGCTTTTCTCAATGAGGATTTCGCGACAGGCTTCGTTACAGGCAGCAAATCCGGAGCACGGATTTTCATCTCCGAGAACACAGACTTTACAGTTCATCCGCTCCCTTTAGCGAGCGGATCGCAAAGCGCCGGGGTGTTTTCCATCCGCGCGCGAGACTGGTGTTGCTGGGTCGTGGCTGGCGGAGACTATCTCAAGCCGGATGATTCGGCTCGGACGGCTGCTTACACGCGTGATGGCGGCAAAACCTGGCACGCAGCTCGAACCCCGCCCCACGGCTTCCGCTCCTCCGTCGCCTACGATGCCGCGATCAAAACCTGGATCACCGTAGGCCCGAACGGCACGGACATCTCCACCGACGATGGCCGCAACTGGCACGCGGTGCATCCCAATGCCGCATTGCACGAGACTCCGGATGCCGACCGCAACTGGAATGCGACCTCGCTGCCGTTTGTTGTCGGGCCGCATGGGCGCATCGGCAAGCTCGATCCGCAGGCGCTTGCGCCGAGTTCGCCGTCCCGCTAAAACAACTCGGGAATGCTGTGGAAGGCGATGCGTGTGGGCGCAGCTTTGAAGGCGGCCAGCATCGTAGCGGGAGCCAACGTGGTCAGGCCGTATTTGTTGTTCAGCTTGTCCATGATCTCAAGCAGGCGAACGCGGCTTTGCTCGTCGTCGAGCGCGTCGAAGAGATTGAGCGAGTGCAGGTGGTCGGGCACGAGACCATCGAGATGCACGCCGACGAAGTAGGGGTGATCATACTCGCCGCCGCTCGGGCGTGACTCCCACAGGCGGCGTAGCGCCGCAATCAAGGTGGAATTGTCCTGGCATTCGCTCAGGCGCAGCTCGCTTTTCCAACCGCGCGTGGGCACACCGAAGCTGGAGACCGGCTTGTTTTCTGCGCGAGGAACGGCAAAGCCGATTGCCAGTCCGATGCCGCTGGCCCATAGCTGATGTTTGCGCAGCCGCATGGCTGCTTTGTGCAGAAGTTTGTGTGCGACGGCGTAGGCCTTTTCTGCCGTGCGCATCTCCGGTGCAAGCACGTGCTGATGGCTAATCGATTTCAGATGCTCGGTCTCGGACATTTCGAAGTCTTCACCGCGCAGCCAGTGCCAGAGCCGCTCGCCCCATACCGATCCCCAGAGCTGGCCGGCCTGCTCGCATTCGAGCGCGAGCAGCTGCTCCATCGTGGTGATGCCTTTCGCGTTCAGCCGCTTCTCAGTCTGCGCGCCCACGCCGGGCAGATCGCGCAGCGTGAGTTGCCGCAGCGCATCGGGCAGAATGTCGAGCGTGAGCGCGACCAGGCCGTCGGGCTTCTCCATGTCGCTGGCGACCTTGGCAAGATAACGATTGGTCGCCAGGCCCACTGAACTGCGCAGCATAGGCCCTACGCGGTCCTTGATGCAGGCCTTCACTCGCCGGGCCAGATCAATGGCCGCCAACAGAGGCCGCTCGCGGCCGATGAGCCGGCAGGCCATCTCATCGATTGAGCAAATCGCCGTGACCGGCACGCAGCTTTCTACAGCTTCGACGACGCGATGGTGATATTCCGTATAGATCTCGTGCCGGCCTTCGACCAGCACAATCTCCGGGCAGAGGCGCTTGGCGTCAGAGACAAGAGTGCCGGTCTTGACGCCGAAGGCTTTGGCCTCGTAGCTCGCAGCGATGCAGACCGTGGTATCGGCGATGGTTGGCACCACCGCCACAGGACGGCCGCGCAACTCCGGACGTATCTCCTGCTCGACGGAAGCAAAATAAGAGTTCAGATCGACGAAGAGCCAGTTCAAATAAGGCCCCTCGACAGTGTCTTGCCGACTATGACCCATCTCGGTCTTGTCGACCGCCTCGCGCGTCAGCTCATCCGGCTGGTTCTTGACTTGATCCTCGGCCAGAGAAGGCTCGAATTGGGTCTCCGCGCCCGCCATATCCCCAGTATTCGCCTTCTATTCTCCATTTGACAAGAAAAAAGCAGCATAGTTGATGCGGACAAACCTGCCGATAGTAATCAACGTCAAACAAATAGGTAAGAGATATCTGAGGAAGGCCGATTATGATGAAGTATCGGTCATCCTCCCATCGGTGAAGATCCTATGAGCAACCTGATGCATTGGCTAGGAGTGAACGGCAACATGCTCGCCATTCTGATTACGGTGGGCGTGGCTGTGCTGCTTGCCTGCTGCCTGGAGTGCTCGAATTGCGGGTGCAGGGAGAAGGACGACCTGTTCAAGCGGCACGGGGTTTAACCAAGACGTCCTGTCCTCGCGACTACTCCACCGGCGGCTTTAAATACCGTTCAAATTGCGCCAGAATCCGGTTGTAGAGGTGCGTCCGCACGTCTGCACCTGAGATGGAATGCGTCTTACGCGGATAAATCTGCAAATCGTAGGGAATTTCAGCTTCGATCAGCTGCTGGACAAATTGTACGGTATTTTCGATGTGAACGTTGTCGTCGCCGGTTCCGTGCACCAGAAGCAATCTGCCTTTGAGATTGGCGGCTGAGTTCACCACCGACTCATCGCGATAGCCGTCCGCATTCTGTGTGGGCAGGCTCATGTAGCGCTCGGTATAGATCGAGTCGTAGTCGCGCCAGTCCGTCACCGGCGCGACCGATACGCCGGCACGGAAGCGATCGGAGTGCGTCATCGCGTAGAGCGTAAAGCTGCCGCCCCAGCTCCATCCCCACCAGCCCAGCCGCTTGGAATCCAGCTGCGCGTATTGGGCCAACACCGCGTCGACCGCGGTCAGCTGGTCTTCGAGCTGAATGGGACCGAAGTCATGAAAAGCCGCTTGAGCAAAGGCGCGGCCCCGCAGGCCTGTGCCGCGATTGTCGACGTGCAGCACGGCGAATCCATGTTCGGCCAGCAGCTCATCGAAGAGCAGCGCATCGCTCCAGCGATTCGCCACAGTTTGCGGTCCCGGCCCGCCATAGGGATTTACGATCAGCGGCACACTCGCTGGTTGCGTGACGCCTTCGGGTAACAGCAGCGTTGCATAAAGTGTTGTCCCGTCGTGGGCCTTCACCTCCAGTTGTTCGGGCGGACGCAGGCCATACGGATCGAGCGCACGCGTCTGCCAGAAGAGCGCGCATTTGCCCGCCGACTGGCAAAGCTGGAAGCTGGATGGATCAAGGCGCGTGGAATGCTTATCGACGAATCCGTCGCCAACCGGAGCGAAGATGCCGTCGTGAAAACCTGCGCCGGCGCTGAGCTGGCGGTGCGTTCCGTCAAAGCTCACTCGCCACAACTGCTGCTCCAGAACGTTGCCTTCGTTCGAAGCGTAGTCGACAAACTTGTGGCCAAAATCGATGCGATACACCTCGCTCACTTCGAAGTTGCCGCTGGTAAGCTGCTTTTCCTGCTGGGCAGATTCGGCCATAGGATGGTGCTCGTTGTAGCTGTAGAGATAGAGGTGATTGTGGCCGTCGCTCCAGTTCGTCAATACGATCGAGCCTTTGCCGACCTCGACGTCGTAGTTTTCATCGAGAAACTTATCGTCTCTGATCTCAAGCGCGAGGCGAGCCTCGCCGGTTCCCGGATCGGCAAAGAAGATGTTGCGATGCTTTTGATCGCGCGTGACGGTTTCGATCCACAACGTCTTGTCATCCGCCCAGCCAAAGCGCGGAATATAGTCCTGTCCCGGCTCAATCGGCAGCCTGATCCAGGAGACGCGCCCGCCTTTGGCGCTGATGACACCCACGCGCACATCGGGATTCGCATCGCCGGGCTGCGGATAGCGCTGCACGTCAACCGTAGCGTGCACCGGAATCCAATCGGTGAGCGGATACGGCGGGACCTGTGATTCGTTTGTCTGCAAAAATGCAAGGTTTTTCGAGTCGGGCGACCAGAGATAGTTGCTGCGCACATCCAGCTCTTCTTCGTAGACCCAGTCCACTTCGCCGCAAAGCATAGTGGGATTAGGCGCGGGCGCAAGGGTGATGATGGGCGTGCCCGTCTCGCGCAGATGAATCACAGCCAGGCCATGGTCGCGAATGAGCGAGATGGACATGCCATCAGGAGAGAACTTGGGATCATCGCCCGACGCCGCGCCGGAGAAACCCATCTGCACGCCCACGCCATTGCGCAGATCGTAGAGCCAGAGGTGTCCGTCCGCATCGAAGAGGATATGCGCCGAGTCGGGTGCCCAGATATAGCTGGCCATGTTGTAGCGGGAGCGATGATCGCGATCGCGCTCCGTTCCGCCATTTGCCGTCAGCGGCGCCATCTTGGCGCGGCTCACCAGCACATGCGGTCTGCCGGTTCCAGGATCAAGATCGATCAACTGGTCTCCATCGAGATAGGTGAGGTGCTTGCCGTCTGGCGACCACTTCAGCTCTTCCGGCGGATTGCCCAGCGGTGAGCCGTGGCCGTAAATCGCCTCGACCGTTAGAGGCCGTGCAGGAGCCTGCGCCACAAGCGAAGAAGAGGCAAGAGCCAGGCCGAGAGCGCCGGGGACCAGTAAGGCGGCTGCGCGCGTCAAAGAATTTCCTCCTGAAGCGAGGTGCGGCCCGGCAGGCCGCGAAGAGAGGAGCGGAGTTCAAAGAAAGTGTAAACCAGCGGATTTGCGGGATTGCCTCGCGCACACAAAGAATCCGGTCTTGCATGCTGTACTCTGAAACCGCTGCAATGCAGGCTTAGGATTCGGCGGAGACAGACGCCTGCGCGGCGGAAGATCACGTTACAGGTGGGGAAGTTCGGGATGCAATGGACGAGTCCGCAGGAACGCCGCAAGTTGGGCCAGACGCGACGCAAACAGATTGGCCGGCAGCAGCATCATGAGCTGCGTTGCAAAGCGCGGCCGGCTGCGGCCTTGGAGTTGCTCGAGCGCTCCATGCATGGGCGTATGCCTTCGCTGATCAAGTTGAAGTACGAGCTGATGGCGGAGTCACCGTTCGCGTACTTTCGCGGTGCAGCACCGGTGATGGCCGCGGATCTGGCGATTGTCCCGAATACCGGCATTGCAAGCCAGCTCTGTGGCGATGCACATGTGCGCAACCTGGGAGCCTTCGCCGCGCCCGATGGCCGGCTGGTCTTCGACATCAACGATTTTGATGAGACCATTCGCGGGCCTTTTGAGTGGGACTTGAAGCGCATGGCCGCCTCGCTCGTGCTGGCCGGGCGCGCCGCCGGACACAAAGAAGGAGCGGCCCGCAAAGCTGTGGAGGCCTGCATCGAGCGGTACGCCTCTCAGATGCGGGATTTTGCCCACATGCCGTACCTTGAAGTCGGCCGCTTTCAGGTGCATCGCCTGGGACTGGCCAAGCCTGTGCATGCCGCATTGCTGAAAGCCGAGCGGGCTACGCCGCTGCATACGCTCGAACAGCTTACGGAAGCGACGCAGGATGGTGCAGCCGCTCGGCGCCGCTTCAAAGAAGCGAAGCCGATGCTCACACGGACAAGCGCTGCGCAATCCGCAGCGGTGCTGGCCGCGCTCGGGCCGTATCGCGCCACGCTCGAACCGCAGCGGCAGCATCTGTTGTCGCTCTACCGGCCTGTCGATGTTGCCTTCAAGGTGGTGGGCACCGGATCAGTAGGGCTACGTGATTATTGCGTTTATCTCGAAGGCAATGGGCCTGCCGACCCGCTGTTTTTGCAGATCAAAGAAGAGGCGCCTTCCGCCTATGCGTCGTATCTGCCCGATGCGGGGTCTGCTCACCAGAACGGCCAGCGCGTCGTCGAAGGACAGCGGGCAATGCAGTTGCAGACCGATCCGTTCCTGGGCTGGACGCATATTGGGACGCGCTCGTTTCTCGTGCGGCAGTTGAACGATCACAAGGGTTCGATCGAAATTGAAGACCTCGCCGGCAGCGGGCTGGTGGCCTATGCCGAGGTCTGTGGTGAGCTCCTGGCGCGCGGCCATGCACGTTCCGGCGATCCGCTGATCGTCGCTGGATATCTGGGCGCAGGAGATGGCTTTGCCGAGGCGGTGAGCAAGTTTGGGTCGCTGTATGCCGACCAGACGGAAAAAGACTGGGAGGATCTGCGCCGGTCACGGAAGGTTCCCCGCAGGGCCTGAGTCCGAGGGTGACACAAACTGCTGCCTGAGAAGGAGTAGCCATGCATTGGCGTACCGTTATCGCCGCGGCCACCTTGCTGATCGCGCCAATCGCTCTTTGTTCTCAGGAAAACGGCGTGCTGGGCAATTGGAAAGATCCAACTGGTTCCGTGATCCGGATCGGGCAATGCGGGGCGCAAGTCTGTCTATGGATTGCTTCACTCAGCTCTTCGGCGCCCTCTACCACGGACATTCATAATCCGCAGCCCGGTGAGCGCAAACGGGCCCTCTGCGGCCTGCAGATCGGCAGCGGCTTTACGTTGCGCGATTCGAACCATGCGGCGGGTGGAACCCTGTACGATCCGAAAACCGGCAAGACCTACCGAGGCACCATGACCGCCGAAGGCGCAAAGCTCGAACTGCGTGGATATGTGGGTATTCCGCTCTTCGGCGAGTCGCAGACCTGGACGCGCACGACTGAGCCTCCCAATGCCTGCACGGCAGGCGCACCCAACAATTAAAAAAAGATGGACGATGCAGGTGCGCAGATGGCTGCGCACCGTACGATCATCCGCGTGATCCTCTGTGTGACTCTGGACATCTCCTTCCGACGTGCTGGTAGACAGCTCGTTTGAGATGCTGCTTGCCGCTGAAGACTCTGGATTTGACGGTGATGACGCTGATGTTGAGCGCATTGGCTGCCGCGCGATGCGAGAGCTCTTCCAGCAGGCAGAGCTGGACGGCGCGCCGTGAGACCGAATTCAGCTTCTCGACTTCGCGACGCAGCAGCCATTCCATCTCTTCACGCGTGCAATACTCCTCAGGGTTTTCCGCGGGATGCGGAAAGTCGAAGAGGAGCGTAGCACCGTCGCCCGATTGGGTCTGCTCCAGCGGGAGGCACACGCGCCCCTTCCGGTTGCGCAACCAGTCCCGCGCGGTGTTCTGCACAATCGCGCGCAGCCATGTGCTCATCTGCGAGTCGCCGCGGAACTGGGCCAGATTGCGAAAGGCTTTTAGCAGCGCCTCCTGCACGATGTCCTCGGCTTCTTCGCGATCAGGCGTCATCCGTTGCGCCAGCCAGAGCAACTGCGCGCGTTGCTGCTCCGCTGCTTCAACGAAGGTGTCGAGATTTTCTTCAGAAACGACGGTGCGCGATTCAAAGCCAGCTTGAGTATCGATTTGTGCCAAAGAGGCGTTCATGCGGCCTCCACGGAAAATCGTTGAACCGGTGTGAGATGAAAACAGAACCAATGGGGCCCTGTGGATTGCATCATGTGCTCCTCCACGTAGAACAAATTCAAAAAGTGAGTACAAGGACGAAACGCGCGGCAAAAAACGCCAATGAGAACGCGCGTAGCCGCGTTGAGACTATGCCAGCGGAAGGTTTAGCGGAGGGGGAGACCGGAAGGGAATGAGAAAACGAAGAGAGGCCGGTCGAGGCGTGGTTTGCGGGATCACGCTGGCCAGGACACACTCCATATGGGGAAAGAAGCGGGCCGATGCGGGAATTGCCGCGGAGACAGGAATCAGATGAGCGCTGGATTTGATCCGCGCCGCCAACATGAACGAGGCATTCCGCGGTTCGAGGCAGAGTTTCGCCGCGCCGCCGCGAGCGTTCGAGTTCGGGTGAAGTTCGTAGGTGGAGAGCCTGTAGCCAAAGCCCCACAGGGCGATCGCAATCGCCAACCCCAGCAGGTGCAAGGGTTTGGGCTGCATTCTGCTTTTCCAGGTTGCTGGGCGGCTATTTTGGAGGGGAATCTTCGAGAATCCGCTCGTCTCCCGAGAGCTGGTTGTATTCGTAGATGAGCTTCGAGCGAACACTTTCGAACCGTTAAACGAACCGTACGCTAAGAATATATAGCATCAAACGCCAAACTGGGCGTAAATGCAACAGCACTTTTGTTTCTTGTAACGAACAGCGAGCCTAGAAGCGCCGCAGAGGCCACTTTACCGCGAATTGGACTTCTCCAGAAGCCTCATCTGCACATAAAGTGGACCTGTGAAGGAGAATACCAAGCGCCTGGTGGATGCACTCAGCTCCTGGTCGACACGGCCTGGCGTTCTGCACGAACGTTTGACGACGGCGATCCAGGATGCGGTCCGGCAAGGAAGCATTTATCCGGGCATGCGCTTGCCCTCAGAGCGGCATCTTGCACGGATGCTGAGCATCAGCCGCACGACCGTCGTCGCGTCGTACAACGACCTGCGCGCCGGCGGCTGGCTGGAAAGCCGTGTAGGGAGCGGCACATGGATAGCGAAGCGAAAGGCGAGTCTTGTGCGCGCTTCGATTCACGCGGCCACGGTCGCCCGCAGTCCGCTGCTGAACATGCTGCAGGCGTCTGAGACCAATGCGATTGATTTCGCCACAACCACGCCGCCTCCGCTGCGTGAACTGATTGAGCCGGCTCTGTCTGGGCTCCCTGCTCTCGCTAACGGGTTGCTGGACGAACGGGCCTATATGCCGTTTGGCTTGCCGGCATTGCGCGAGGCCATCGCCCGCAATTTCACCGCAAACGGCACGCCGACCACGGCGGAAGAGGTACTCATCACCACCGGGGGCCAACAGGCGATTTCGTTAGCCTGCGGACTTTTGCTCCAGCCCGGCGATTACGCGCTGGTCGAGAATCCTACGTTTTATGGCGCGCTGGAGGCCTTCCGCGTCTCAGGCGCCCGTCTTGCGACATTGCCGGTGGGCAAAGATCACATAGCGCCGCATGTGCTGGAGCAGAGGGTCTCCACGGTCAGTCCGCGGCTGATCTACCTGACGCCGACGGGGCAAAATCCTACCGGAGCGGTGATGCCTGAATCCGCAAGGGCGGAGATTGCGAAAGGAAGCCTCGCGCACGGTGTGACGATTGTGGAAGACGAGGTGCTGTCGGAGTTCTTCTTCGCGGGGCAGCGGCCTCGTTCGATTGCCTCCTTCGTTCCGGAGGCGAACGTGCTTACCCTCGGCTCCATGTCCAAGATGTTCTGGCCGAGCTTGCGCGTGGGCTGGATTCGTGGCCCCAAGCCGCTGATCGGGCGGTTGGCGCGGCTCAAGACGGCGCTCGATCTGGGCAGCGCCTTGCTTCCTCAGAGCCTTGCGAATGAGCTGCTGCAACTGCTTCCAGAGGCGCGTAAGGTGCGCAGAAAAGAGTTCCAGCTAAAACGTGATCTGGTCTGCAATCTTCTGAAAGAGCTGCTCCCCGACGTTTCTTTTGTACAACCGCAAGCAGGGCTCTGCGTCTGGATCTCAACTCCATCCGGAGATTCGCAGATGCTTGCGCAATCGGCACTGCGACATGGCCTGGTTCTGAGCCATGGAAATCTCTTTTCCATCGACGAGTCGCACGGCGGCTTTTTGCGCGTCCCTTTCGTACTCGACGACGAAACGCTGGAGCGTGGCATTCGCATCTTGGCCGCCGCGCACGGCGAATTTACCCAGACGGCGCGCGACGCGCGAGAGCCCATCGCGGCACTGACGTAGCCCGACCCATCCAATACCACTACTCTTCAAAGTGGATATTTATCGCAGACCACTTCAGCCTCACAATGAAGTGAAAGAGCTGATCGTGAACCATTGTTGTCGTGAATCTTGTTCAGGAGCTTCCCGTGAGCCTCGAAGTTGCAAGCGTTCCATCTCTGGAACAGATCGCAGACTCCCTGCGGCCTGTATTTGAGGTCGCTGTCGCATCACCGTTTGCCCAGGAAGAGCCGCGTGTCGCGAATCTTATCCCGATGCCGTCCCGGCCTGCCCGGACCGGCGCGAAACCGGTGCGGGTTGCGATCCGAACTGATCGCAAGATCCTCTTTCTCGATGCCGCGGAGATCCTTGCTCTCGAGGCCGAGGGCAACTATGTTCAGGTGCGGCATTTCAAGACCTCGTACATGCTGAGGGAGCGCATCTCAGAGCTCGCGGAGCGGTTGCAGCCTTACGGTTTCATTCGCATTCATCGTTCCGTGCTCGTAAATGGAGCGCACGTCCACAGCATCGAGCCGCAACCAACCGGCGGCGGGCGCGTGCACCTGCGCGGCGGATCAAGCTACGCCGTGGGCCGTTCGTACAAAGCAAATCTGCTGCGGATCGCGGAGTTGTGGGTGGGCGTGTAGTTCTCGGCCCGTTTGTGCAGAGAGCGCCTTCACCGCATCGAGACAATCTCGATGTCTCCCGTGCGGCGGCGGATGTTGACGCCGACGCTCTCCGAGTATCGCTCAAACGAAAGATCCACGTCGGCATTCCCGACTTTCAGATTGGAGATGTGGACCTGCTGCAGATTCTCCGGTAATGCCGAGTGATGGAGATAGAGGCGCTGCTCACGTGCAGAGATCTCCAGCCCGAGACAGGCTTGCAAGCCCATGAAGACCGCGCCAGCGGCCCAGGCCTGCGGTGAGCACGCAACCGGATAGAGTGTCGGGCCCTTGCGCGGCCGCCGTGCAAATCCACAGATGAGTTCAGGAAGCCGGTGGAACATCACAGCAGTGGAAAGGTCAAGGAGCCCCGACAAAACCTTCAGCGGGAGTTCCTTGTCCCGCGATCGCAATGAGCCCCACGCGATAAACGCATTATCGTGTGGCCACACGGAACCGTTGTGATAAGACATTGGGTTGTAACGCTGCTCCTCGGGATTGATGGTTCGAATTCCCCAGCCAGAGTAGTATGCCGGCGAAAGCATCGCATTCCGGATTGCGCGCTGATGCGCCTCTGAAGCGATGCCGGAGAACAGACAATGGCCAGCATTGGAGCTCCGCACCTGACACTGCCGCTTTTCTCCATCGAGAGCCAGAACGAAGGTTGACAACTCCTCATTCCAGAACTGGGCCCCGAACTTCACTTTTAGATCTGCTGCTTCTTTCTCCAGCTTTTGGGCCAGTTGCGGGTCGCCCATCTCCGGCGCGAGACCTGCCATGCCCCGCTTGGCTGCATAGACGTACGATTGAACTTCACACAGCGCAATCGGAGCTTTCGCCAACCGGCCATCCCGATGAAATACGGAGTCGCTCGAATCTTTCCATCCCTGCTGTACGAGGCCGTCTCCTGTCTGGCGCGCATATTCTACAAATCCGTCACCGTCAGAATCGCCATAATGATCGATCCAATCGAGAGCAGCAAGAAGATGCGGCCAGAGGCTGCGTAGAAACTCAAGATCGCCGGTGCGTTCGTAATAGGCAACGGCCAGCACAATGAACAGAGGCGTCGAGTCGACCGAGCCGTAGTAGCGTCCGAACGGGACTTCCCGCAACTCAGCCATCTCGCCCTTACGCATTTCGTGAAGAATTTTGCCGGGTTCCGCATCGCGTTCATGATCCAGGGTCGTGGCCTGCATCGTGGCCAGGCATGCAAGCACGCCCTTCGCAACGGAAGGCGTCAGCCACAGAAGCTCAAGCGCGGTGATGATGCCATCGCGGCCGAAGATCGTGCTGAACCAGGGCACACCCGCATATGGATACACGCCGTAAGGCGTAGGCGCGAGCATCATGGCCAGGTCGGACTGAGAGCGGCGGATCCAGTCATTGAACTGCGCATTTGAAGTCTCGATGCGAATCTCAGCCAGCGGGCCTGTGGCGCGCTGCTGGTTCATCAACTGCAACGCCTCGTCATACGGAATTCTTTCCGCCACCGGCTCGTCGTGCTGGTACTCGATCGTCATGGTGAAAGCAGTTTCCGCTTGCGGCTCAAGTTGCAGCGGAATCGACAGACCGTCATCATTGGCTGTGCACGGCAACGTACATGCCAACCGCGTGTCGCGCCGGATTCCATCCAGACCCTTATAAGAAAAAGTGACCGAGCCGTCTTCGACCTTCGCCGGAAAGATGTATCCTCGCCGCGGCCGTTTTTCTCCACGAACCTCGAAGATATCGGCGAAGTCGGCATCGAACTCGACGGACAACTCGATCCGTACCGGCTTGTCTCCATAGTTGTGGACTGTGATGCGGTCATAGCAGGTTCTTTCATCCAGAAACTTTGTGCGATAGATATGCAGTGTGCCGCGGCTGAGCGTTTCTCCGGATTCGAGTCGCAGATCTGGATTGGTCAGGTCCGCGGCGAAGAGCACGTTGTCTTCACGGATCGTCGAACTCAACAGAAGCGGACGAACACCGCAGATGCTGAGATCGAGCCGGGATAAATGACGTGTTTCCTTGTAGAAAATTCCCTGCTGGCCGATCCCGACCGGCTGAATATCTCCGCTGCGATCAAAAATGGCAAATGTGTCGCCATGCATCAGCACGCGCGTGCGATCGTCAGCCAGCGACGAGGAAGCGCGAATGTAAAAGTGCTGATTTACCTCTATGACGTCCTTGCTTTGCACATTGGATGTAGGCATCTGTCCCGGGACCCCTCAGGCTGAGTATTTGAGCACGAGACCATTTCTCTTTCCGGCGGTTTTCTTCCGCTCGATCATGCATTCGTAGGCGCGAATGTAGTCTGAGCACATGCGGCGTGCGCTAAACCTCCGTTCGAACGTGGCACGGCAAACAGCGCGATCGATCAGATGAAGACTGCGCACGGCCTCCACGGCCTCGTCGATCGTGGACACAATAAATCCTGTGATTCCGTCGTCGATGATCTCCGCAACCGATCCGCCCGGAAACGCAATCACCGGTGTCCCACAGGCCATGGCTTCAATCATCACAAGCCCGAATGGCTCTGGCCAATCGATGGGAAACAGCAACGCCCGCGCGTTGCCGAGGAATTCGCCTTTCTCGCGCTCGGAAATTTCGCCGATGAACTCCACGTTAGCTTCTTCGAGAAGTCCGCGAACGCAGTGATCAAAATAGTTCTGGTCCGCAGCGTCCACTTTGGCGGCAATGCGCAACGGCATATCCACTGCTCGCGCGATCTCAATCGCACGGTCCACGCGCTTCTCCGGTGAGATGCGGCCAAGAAAGGCGAGATAGTCGCCTGTCCCTCGTCCAGGCGCGTAAAGATTCTCCGGCAATCCATGATGAACTGTGGCCAGCCAGTTGGCCCAGGACATGGGAGCGCGCTGCGCGTCTGAAATAGAAATCAGATGCATGTCATCAAATTCGCGAAAGAGCGGCATCAGATCGGGAATATCGAGACGTCCGTGCAGCGTGGAGACTGCGGGCATCTTCTGCATACGTATCTGCGAGAACGGCAGATAGTTAATGTGAAAATGAACGACGTCGAATTCGTGTGCCAGCTTCGCGATCTGTTCGACGAGGTGCATATGACGTGCGATCGGATCAGAAAGCGCGCCGCTGCATAGACGTAAGGCGCGATCGCATACCGGCGACAACCGCCCCGAAGTCACGGAATCGCCGCTGGCAAACAAAGTTACGTCATGCCCTTGCCATACCAACTCTTCTGTGAGATATGAAACCACTCTCTCCGTACCACCATATAACCTAGGAGGCACACTCTCGTACAACGGCGCAACCTGCGCGATCTTCATAGCCCGTCCCCTGAAAACTTGGATGCGAGGGAACGGAGAGATGTTCATCATTGCTGTGCCACGAAGGTTTGTACCTCGTCTTCAAGCGCGCGAAGAGAGCGTCTGCAGAGGAGAAGCGGGACGCTTCCCAAGACTCCGAAGCTGCAGTCGACAAGTCGCCACGGAAGCGGTATCCCGCGTATTGGACCGGCGATGAGCGCCAGAGGAACGACACCTGCGCAGGCGATCAGGCCAAATGTGATCACCCATTTATTGCGGACAGGGTCGATATACGGGCCGATAAAAGCCACGGCTATGACCAGGTGCGCGAAGGCCAGCCAGTCGGTTCCGTATGCGAGGAAGGGAAATCGTGCGTTGGTGCGGTTGACGGCTCTGTCGACCCGCTCGATCCATGGGAGCAGATGGATAGCCTGCGCTGCGGGGCGCACGCAGCTCGCACGCAGCGACGCGGTGAGCCAGTCGAGCTCCGATTGCAATGGAAATGCCGTGATTCCGCTGAGGACGAGTCCGGCGATGAAGATGCCAAGCCAGACGCGGATGCGAGGAAGATGAATCGACTGGGTCATAAGGATTCAGGGCAATGCGGTGTGCGCCAACTCGCGGCTCTCCTCGCTGGATGATGATGCGCAGCTTGTGGCGTTCGGCAGTATCGGGAGCATGTCTGCGAAAGGCGCAATCGTGCCCGAATGTTTTGTGCGAGTGACGCGCGCAAGCACCGCCTCCAGCAGCGGCGTTACATGCGCAAGCTGCCGGGTACGGATCATGAAGTCCCAGAGCGGCTCGAATTTCTTCCACCCCGCCGCATAGAAAAAATGCTTCGCCCGGTGCTTGAGCGTGCCGTGATAGAGCGAGGCGCGCGCGATCGAACTCCAACGGTAGAACTCGCGATAAGCCCAGTCGTAGCCCTGCTTCAGTTCACGAATCGACAATTTCGCCGGACGATACACCACGTGCCGTGTGTCATAGAGGTTCCAGTCACGCGTAAGAATGCGGCCCTCGCGGACCATGCTCGCGTGGAGGCGCGTGCCTGGATAAGGCGTCTGAATGTGGAAGGTCGCTGTCGTAATCCCTCGCTCAATGGCCCAATCCACTATGCGCCGGAAGACATCCGGCTCATCCTCATCCATGCCGAAGACGAAGCTGCCGTTGATCATGATGCCCAAGGAATGGAGCCTGTCGGTAACGGCATTGTAGTCGCGACCAAGATTCTGGCGTTTATTGCTGCGCTTCAGGTTTTCGGGAGCGAGAGTCTCAAATCCAACAAAGATGCTGCGTAAACCCGCGTCGGCAGCGCGCTCGATAACATCACCGCGCAATATGGAGTCGACTGTGGCCGCGCCCTGAAAGAGCCGGCCCATGCCGCGCATGCCTTCAAAGAGCGCTTCGGCAAAGCGGCGGTCGCCGAGCAGGTGATCGTCAAGAAAGTAAAGATGGCGGCCCGGCAGGCGGTCGATCTCTGCGAGAGCATCATCGACTCGCTGCGTGTAGAATCCGCGGCCTCCCTGGAAGAACGCATCCTTGTAGCAGAAATCGCAGTGCTGGGGACAACCGCGCGTCACGACAATGGAATTCGGCACAAGATAGCGGCTGCGGCGGATCAGGTCGCGGCGGATGGGCGGCACACGCTCGAGTGTGCGCCCCGACGTGGAAGCATAGATGCGCTTGGGAGAGCCGGCGCGCAGGTCTTGAAGAAACGCCGGAAAAGTCTGCTCACCGGGCCCAAGAAAGATGGCGTCCGCATGAAGCATGGCCTCCTCGGGGAGCGAGGTCACGTGCAGGCCGCCGAGACACACAAAGGCGCCGCGGCTACGGTAGTGATCGGCAATTTTGTACGCGCGATAGGCATTCGTGATGTACACCTGAATCACAATCAGATCGGGATGATCATCGAGCGTGAGCCGCTCCACATGCTCGTCGACGATGAGGGCGCGATCGTCGGGTGCCAGATACGCAGCGAGCGTGGCCAGGCCGAGCGGCGGAAAGAGCGAGTATTTGACTGGACGCCAATAAGGACTGGTGGCCTCGGTCAGCGCAGGCAAGATGAACTTGGCAGAGAGCGGACGTGAAGCGCGGAGCAAAGCAGGAGCTTCCATCACACGCCTCCAGGAACTGCGGCGAGTACAACAGGCACTGCGCCAAAACGGCGCTCACGCTGGCGAAACTCCGCAAGAGCGGCATCGAAATCACCTTCATCGAAATCGGGCCACATGCGGTCCGTGAACACAAGCTCAGCGTACGCGGATTCCCAGAGCAGAAAATCCGAGAGCCGTTTTTCGCCTCCGGTGCGGATCAGCAGGTCCACCTCGCCGCAACCACCAGTGAGCGCGCGCATGAAGGCCGAATAGAAAGCGTCCGGCGAAGGCACTTGACCACGCACACGAGCTGCGGCCATGCAGGCTGCGTATGTAATGGCGTCGCGCGAGGAATAGTCGATGGCGACGCGCAGGTGAAGGCCTTGGCCGCTGGCTGTGGCGGCCTCTGCATTTTCGATGGCCTGCACCACAGCGGCGGCCAAACGGTCGCGCCGGCCAATCACTTCGAGGCGCGCACCTCGGCGGCGCAGCCGTTCGGTTTCAAGACGGAGAAAGGCGCGCAGCAGCCAGAAGATGCGCTGCACCTCAGCCGCAGGGCGACGCCAGTTATCCGAAGAGAAGGCATAGAGAGTCAGGCAGCGGACACCGACATCCGAAGCACGCTCAACCACGCGGCGCGCGGCTGAAAGACCGGCGCGGTGCCCGGTCACGCGCGGCAGGCCGCGCCGCATCGCCCAGCGGCCATTGCCGTCCATGATGATGGCGACATGAAGGCCGCCGATGAATTCATTTTCGATAAGTTTACTTTGCATTGTAAAGTTTCCTCGTGTGCAATTGCTTTGCACTGTAAAGTTGGTGCAGAAAAAGGGGTCAGGCGCCAGAAGGCGTCAGGCCGCGTGTCAGACTGGCCAATGATTCGCTGGGCGCTTCAGAAGCATCGGCCGCGTCGCGCACCACCTGCTCGAGCGTCGACAGATATTCGAGATAACGCTTGCGTCCCGAGGCAGTAATGCGGCATATCGTTTGCGGACGGTTGTGATCGTGCTCTTTGACGATCTGCACCATCTTTGCTTCTTCCAGCACGCGCAGATGGCGGCTGAGATTGCCGTCGGTGAGAGAGCACAGCTGCTTCAGATCCAGAAAGGTCACGCCTTTGGGATTGGTGATGAGAGAGGTGAGAATGCTGAGCCGCGCGCGTTCATGAATCACGCGATCAAGACCTTCGTAGGCAAAGCGGCCTTCACTCGATGGAGCGTTAGCTTTCATCGCCCGCCTCCTTTTTGGCGAAGAGCAATACCGCTGCGACGAGCAGCTGACCCACGCCGTAGGAAGTCCCCATCACCCAGGGAGAAAATGCGCGCGGATCCGCAAGCCCGACGCTGAACAATCCTGTGAGCAGATACCACACGCCTGCGATCGGCATAAGGCGCGGAAGAAAACGGCACGAAGAAAAGACGCCGAGACTGAACGTGATCTGCCAGAGACCGGGGAGCATCCAGAGCACCGTCGGCGCGCAGCCAACGAGCACCACGGTGAGAAGCGCGCCTGCACCAGCGGCCGGCAAAAATTGCTCCACAGCGATGTGGATCATCTCATCGGCCATGCCGGAGTGAACGCGGCGGGTGCGGGCATACATCTGCGTGCCGATCCAGGCTGCAGAAACGATGGCCGTCGAGATCCAGGTGGCGAGATACGCTGAAACATGATTGGCCGGATCGGGCAGCCAGCGGGCCTGCGCCGCTGCTGCGGCGAGCGCAAAAAGCCCGGTCGCGGCCAGCGTAGCAGGGCCGTAGCCGCGAAACTCCGTGCTGCGCGCCATCTGCCTGCGAATGCTGCTGATGTCGCCGAGCGCTTTGTTGAGGTCGTGCATGCGAGCCTCACTTTGTATTGCAAAGTAACTGAATCGAGCTCGCGTGTCAAGCGCTCTCTTCCGTTCCGGGATTACGGAAGAGAGCTTTGAAGGGCTCGCCGCTCAGCGCAAGGCAACGTTGTAATTCTGCGCGTAGGTATCGCGGGGCAGGCCAGAGCTGCGAGACTTTCTGGCCAGTGAATACGCCTGGTCTCGAGCCATCACGCCGCCGATTGTCACCAGATACGGTGCGCGACCAGTAGGCGTGAAGACTTGCGGACGCAACTCAGGATGCTGCTGGGCAATTGTCGCTGCTTTCTTCTGCGCCTGGTCTTGGCGGTTGTAGGTGTAGGCAACCACCCGCCAGTTCAGGCGGCTCGCTGCCTCATGATCCGCAGCGGGGCGCACGGCCGCACCGGTGTTCGTTTGCACCGGTGTTGACACAACGCGCTTTGCAACAGGCGCCGTGCTGGCCGGAGTTGCGGTTGCGGCTGCACTTGCACTCTTGTCTGCACCATGCCAGTCGTGAACGAAACCCCAGCCGACCAGAAGCGACAACAACATGATGAAGGCAACCGTGCCGATCCATCGCTTTTGCAGAGAAAGTTCTTCTCTGCGGCTTTTGGGCGAAACCTGCTGCCGAATCGTTGAAGAGCCTGTGTTGAGAGGCCGCGAAGCTGAGAGCGGCTTGGTCGAAATGGCTGGAGTTGGGGTGGCCGCAGCGGGAGCGGCCCAGGGCCGATCTGTGGAATCGACTACCGGGCGCGGCGCAGAAGGTGTAACGGCTGGGGCGGACGAGAAAGGATGCGCCGCCGGCTGAGCAGTTCGCAGCACGGCATAAATCTCGGCAAAATTCCACGCACCACTCATCCCGTTCTGCACAATCTCGCTCAACGGCGCGGGCAGCGCACGGACTTTCATCGCAGCGTCCAGCGTCTGTCTCTGGGTAAGCGCTTCCAGCAAAACCACGGCAAAGTCGTGTACGTCCCGCCGCTTGGCGGCCAGGCCCGCTTCTCCCTCCGGAGCCTCGCGGATGCAGTCGCTCCGCAGTTTGACCACGTCGCCCACGGCAAAGATGTTGCGCGGCTCGACATGTCCATGAATAAAGCCATTCGTATGCAGCATGTCGAGAGCTGAGGCGAGGCTGGTGGCAAGCTGTGTCGTCTCGACTACGCTCAACCGGCCTTGCTTCACGGCCTGCGCGAGGCTGGCGTCGACTTTTTCGAAGACTGCGTAGACAACCGTAGCGTCGTCCAGCAGTAGCTGTCCGTATCGCTCCAGCTTGAGGAAGTTCGGATGATCGAACGCTTCTGCAGCGCGCCATCGGGAGAGGATCTCCTCTTCGTCAAAGTGGCATTCGATCAGGCGGAGGAAGACTGGTTCCCCCTTACCATTCGCAGTGGAGAAGAAAGCGCTGCGTCCTTCCGGCAGCAAAAGTTTTTTCAGGGGAAAGGCGCCATCAATCGTGATGCCTTCGTATTCGGTCCAGAGTTGCATAGTCGTTTCCTGCTCGATGAGATAAGCCAAGGCCGGGTGCGCGCGGCAAATAAAAATAAGTATCGCAAGGCGCGGCTGTAGAACGCGCGTCCTTTGCGTTCGTTTCTCATTATCGTAAATAGTGAGGAATCAATCCCATCGTTGCGCAGAGAAGGAACCTAGGTGGTCAGCAGGGATTGTTGAGTGCGATCAAAGAAAAGGTCAGCCTCACATGTACGACGTACGTCGCGAGGATTGTTCTCGTTGTAAGGAGGGATTGGAGGCGCGGGCCGGGATCGAACCGGCGCATAAAGGTTTTGCAGACCTCTCCCTTACCACTTGGGTACCGCGCCTTGGCAGGGATGCCTTTACAGCGGGTCCGTCCAAACCGCCATTCACCCTCGTTGCAAACCTCTGCTGCGATGGGGCGGATTGGAGCGGGAGACGAGATTTGAACTCGCGACCCTCGCCTTGGCAAGGCGATGCTCTACCACTGAGCTACTCCCGCTTTAAGCGTTCTCCAGGACTGCGCAACGTGGGCCGGAGGGCTGATCTTTTCTTTTGAAAAGGGACTGACCTACGGCTGAAAACTTCCGCTCTGCACCGGCTGGAAACCGCTGTAACGCAAGTTCGAGTATACCGGTCGGCCCAGACCGGGTCAAACCGCCGCTAGACCGATCCGGAGCCCTTTTCCTCGCGGATAATCTGGCCGTCGCGCATGGTCAGGATGCGGCCGGCAACCGCAGCTGCTTCAGGATTATGCGTGATCATCAGGACGGTCTGGCCCAGCTCGCGATTTGACCGCACCAGCATATTGAGCACGGCCTCGGAGTTCTTCGTATCCAGGTTGCCGGTCGGCTCATCGGCCAGCACGATGGCGGGCCGGGTAATGAGGGCGCGGGCGATGGCTACCCGCTGCTGTTCGCCGCCGCTCAATTCGGAGGGCCGGTGATTAAGCCTGCCACTGATCGAGAGCAGCTCGCTGAGATGGTCAAGATACTTGAGGTCCATCGGCTCCTTGCGGCCGCTGACGGTGTACGCAATCTCGATATTGCCCATGGCCGTGAGGGTCGGCAGCAGGTTGAATTTCTGAAAGACAAAGCCGATGCGATGTTTGCGAAGCCGGGTGCGTTCGCCGTCGCTGAGCGTGGCAAAGTCTACGCCATCGATTAAAACACGCCCCCGTGTAGCCCGGGTGAGCCCGCCGAGCAGATAAAAGAGCGTCGATTTGCCTGAGCCGGAAGGTCCAACGATGGCGACAAATTCACCCGCCTGAACTGTGAGCGAAATGCCACGAACCGCGGCCACTTCAACCCGGCCTGCTGCGTAAGTCTTAGTCAGATCTTCGGTAAGGATGATGGGCGAAGGCGCTTCGGATGGCACAGGGGTCATTGTAAACGGCTCAGTCGGGCCCAAGGCCTCCCGTTAGAGACGGCGACTCTCGTAAAATGGTTGTGCACTGATTCTTCAAAACAGGATGGCGCGCATGGCTGCCGATTTAAAAACTTCTCTCGTCGCTTCCATTGAAGCGGCCGCCGCGCAGGCCGGCTTGGTCCTGGTGTCTGTCGCGCAATCAGGCGGCGCAAATGGCCGTAACACGACAATTTTTCTGCTGGGGCTACCGGACGCCCAGATGATCGGCAAGACGCTCAAGCTCGAGCTCACTGAAGGCTTCGATTTCGACAAGCCTGATTTGCTGCCGCAGATGACAGCCCATCTGGCGGGCGAAGCCAAACGGCTCCGGAACCCGCGGCCCGACTGTTACGTCACGCTGGGCGGGCTGCCGGTTGCGTTCGGCGAGTTTCAGTGGCCGTTTCACGGCTCCACTTCAGGCGCGGATACGTATATCGTGCACGGCGAGATCCGGCTCGACGACGGCGGCGCGCACAACCAGTTGCACGCCAAGATCGCAGCCTCGGTAACGCAGACCTTTGCGGAGATCGTGCCGGCCATGGAGCAGCCTTATGCTGAGACCTTTGTCTACAACGCGGTGCGCAAGACCGTGGACATGGGGCAGCTTGAATTTCTGAAGTCGGGCAATCGCCAACCGGTACCTGTGACGACCCGCTACTGGAGCCGGTGGAAGAAGACCTTTGTCTTTACCGAGACCGACGACCAGGAGCGGCTGCGCTACCTGCTCAGCAAGGTTTATTGGTTATCCGGCGTGCTGGGCGGCGCCAAGCCAGTATGGATTGCCGATCCGCGGGATGCGCAGTATCTGAACACCACCGAGCAGGAGCTTCTGCGCATAGCAGGTGATGAAGCCGACGGGCTGCTGCGGCTGGAAGGCGAATTTGCCGCGGCAACACCGGCGCTGATGGCACGTGCACCGGAGTTTCAGGCCGCGCTCGAAGAAGCTTTGAGCTTCACCAAGCCGCAATTCAATGAATCGATGCGCTCGGGCCACGCGAATATGTAGGCGGAGTACTGCTCACCTTTTTGCCCGCAGATCGGTCGACTCTGGTCGCCGCGGCAAGCTCCGCTTGATGACGAACCCCTCTATCTGAATGCTATGTAAGCGCTGCGCCGCAGGCGCCGCAGAATTTTGCGCCCGGAGGGTTGGCCTGCTGGCAGCGGGGGCAGGCGACGAGCGTGCCGGGGTCAACTTGTCCCGCAGGAGCGGCCGGCGGCACATTCACCGTTACGTTCACCGGCTGGCCGGGACCCCATCCCGGCACGGAGATGCCGAGCGTCGCCGCAATGCCCGCAGCCTGAATCGCGTTGAACTCCCGCACACGGGCGGGCATGAAGAAGCACTCGATAAAGCCAAGAATGGCGGGAATGCCGGTCCAGAAGAAGAAGCAGTAGAGGATGCCCAGCCCGGTACGACGCAGATAAAAATGATGGATGCCGAAGCTGCCGAGAAACAGAGCCAGCAGAATGCCCACAATCTCATCGCGGCGCACCGCTTCATATTGCTGATAGAAGATTGCTTGCGGATTGGGATATACCTGGCTGGCCATGATCGTTACCTCGCTTGCCTCGTTCCGCTTCCTTCGTTCTAAGATACGCTCGGCCCAGATGCATGGTTCCCGCGCCGCGCTGATCCGCATTGTCCCACATCTGGCTCTCCGAGTCCGGATCCCCGCGATAGCATCGAATCCAGAATGGACACACCGAACGCACAGAACAGCGGCACCTTCAACATTGGCGGCGATCTTCCGGTACATCGGCTCGGTTATGGAACGATGCGCCTGGTGGGCGAAGGCGCCTGGGGAGAGCCTGAGAATCCGGAAGAGATGCGGCGCGTGCTGCGGCGCGTAGCCGAGCTGGGCATCACGCTGATCGACACGGCTGATGCCTATGGACCGGAGATTGCCGAACGGCTGATCGGCGAAACGCTGGCGCCCTATCCGCCTGGCATGGTGATCGCGACGAAAGGCGGCATCACGCGGCAAGGACCGGCGAAAACGGAATATGTGGGCCGCGCCGGCTACCTTATTCAATGTGTCGAGATGAGCCTGCGCCGGCTGAAGGTTGAGCGCATCGATCTCTACCAGCTGCATCGCATCGATCCGCGCACGCCGCTCGAAGAGTCTTTAGGCGCCCTAAAGCTACTCCAAGACCAAGGAAAAATTCGCCACATCGGACTGAGCGAAGTGACGCCGGCGGAGATTGAAGAGGCCAAAAAAATTGTGCCGATCGTGACCATCCAGAACAAGTACAGCCTGACGGAACGGAAACACGAGGAGACGCTCAACTATTGCCAGCGGCGTGGAATCGGCTTTTTGCCGTGGTATCCAGTCGCTGGCGGCAAGATCCTCAAGGCTGACCATCCTGGGGCGCAATCGTTGGCGGCCGTCGCCACACGGTACGGAGTTTCGGTTCCGCAGCTTTCGATCGCGTGGCTGCTGCAGCGCTCGCCGGTGATGCTGCCGATTCCGGGTACGTCGAAGATCGCGCACCTTGAAGAGAACGTGGCGGCAGCGCAACTGAAACTGAGCGCGGAAGACTGGAAAGAAGTGGAGACAGCAGCAACCGCTTCGGCATAAGCCGCGCTCCGGCAGTTTATCCTTGCCTCGATGCCCCAGACACTCAGCGTGGCGATCGTAACGCTCAATGAAGCGGCTAACCTGCCGCGCACACTGGCCAGCGTGCGCTTCGCTCGGGAAATCGTGATCGTCGACTCGGGATCGACGGATGCGACGGTCGAGATCGCAGAGAACGCCGGCGCGCGGATTATTCAGGAACCCTGGAAGGGGTTCGCGCGGCAAAAGAATGCAGCGATTGCGCACACGACCGGCGACTGGGTGCTGTCACTTGATGCCGACGAAGAGGTGAGCCCCGCGTTGGCTCAGGAGATTGAGGTCCTGCTCGCCGGCTCGCCCGCGTTCAGCGCCTACCGCATGCCGCGGCTCAATCATTTTCTGGGAAGACCTCTGCGGCACGGCGGCTATTGGCCCGATCCTAAGTTGCGGCTCTTTCGCCGCGGCGTGGCCCGCTTCGAGGACCGGCCGGTACACGAAACGATGCGCGCCGAGTGTACTGTGGGTGAGCTCAAAGGTCATCTGATTCACCACAGCTATCCCACGCTCGACGAATATATCGAGCACATGAATCGCTACAGCTCTGCAAGTGCAGAGATGCTGGCACAAGCGGGACGCACGAGCCGTTCGCTGCCTGCATTTCTCTGGAACGCATTCGCAAATCCCGCTGCAACTTTTGTCTATAACTACATTTTTCGGCTGGGATTTCTAGACGGCCGCGAAGGATTGCTGCAGCACGTGAATCACTCCGCTTACATTCACTGGAAGTTCGTAAAAGCGTGGCAGGTAGCGCGGCAATCTTAGTAGTGATGCCGCCCATGGCCGGCGATGAACGCCAGCATGCGGATCAACAGGATCGCGATAGCGACTGCAGCAACAATCACAATCAGCAGATTTTGATTTCGCGGTTTTGCCTTGCGCTTCACGCGTTTCCTGGAGAAAGTGCCCTCATCTTACCCCGATCTGCAATTCTCCAAAACTAGGAACATCCTTCGGCTGAAGCCGAAGGATGTTCACTTCTGTTCATCACATCTCACGCTGTCGTCCGTTTCGGCTTCGATCCAGACAGGCCATAGTAGGCGATGTAGAGATAGCAGATCATCGGAATCACAAATGCGTGTTGAATGCCCACGCGATCGGCGAGAGCGCCGAGCAGATACGGGATGATGGCTCCGCCCACGATGGCCGTCATGATGAGGCCGGAACCCTTGCTTGTCATCGGGCCCAAACCCGCAATACCGAGCGCAAAGATGTTTGGAAACATGATGGAGTTGAAGAAGCCGCAGAGCACCAGGGTCCAGATGGCCACGCCGCCCGAGGAGAACATCGAGACCAGAATGAGCGCGGTAGCCGAAAATCCGAAGATGCCGAGCAGCTTGCCAGACTGCACCTTGGTGAGAATCCAGGAGCCGAGCAAGCGGCCAATCAGGGCGCCAAACCAGTAGAGCGAGACCAGGAACGATGCGGTCTTGAGCGAGCTCATGCCCTGCTGATGGAAGTAGTTCACCGCAATCGAAGCCAGTCCTACCTCGACACCGACGTAGAAGAAGATGCCGACCGCGCCGAGCACCGTGTGCCTGTAGCTCCAGATGCTGCGCGTCGCAATGGGGTCGCCTTCCTTGCCTGGGCGGAACTCCTGCGTCGCCGTCACCGGCGGCAGATGCGAGAAGGCGACGGCGAGTCCGAGAATCAGGAGGCCTGCAGCGATGGCGATATACGGACCGCGCACCGTATCGGCGATGGCCGCCTGCGTTTCAACCTTAGTCGGATCAGCGAGAATGAACGCGCCCGCCGCCAGTGGCGCCAGGCTGCCGCCTAATGAGTTAAGAGCCTGCGCCAGCGTGAGCCGGACGGGCGCGCTGTGCTCCGGGCCGAGAATCGCCACATAGGGGTTGGCGGAGGTCTGCAACGCAGTGATGCCTGCGCCGACCACGAAAACCGCCGTCAAAAACAGCGGGAAGCTGACCAGCTTGGCGGCCGGAACAAAGAGCAGGCAACCCACGACCTGGATGAACAGCGACACTACCATGGTGCGCTTGTACCCGATCATCTCGATGAGCTTGGAAGTGGGAGAGGAAAAGACGAAGTAGGCGAGAAAAAACGCCGACTCGGCCAGCATCGCCAGCCCATACGACAGGCTGAAGATGGAGCGCAGGTGCGGCACCAGCGCCATATTCAGGTTGGTGATGAAGCCGAAGACAAAGAACAGCACCGTAACGGTGATGAACGGCATAAGGTAACCGGGCGAGGTGAGGGCTCCCGATTGTCCTGACGGTTTGGTTTCTGTCGCCATAACGTGGATTTCCCCGTTTCTTCCAACTTCGATGCTGTCTCAGAGGAGCCGTTTCAGGCTTCGGCCTATCTTTGTACGAGAAGCTCTTCAGACAAACGGCTGTCTTCGCATACGGAATTTTGGCGCCGGCCTCTGGAAAACCGGCCTTTGTGCTGCACACAACACTATAGGGGCGGACCCCGCCTGTGGGAAGCATTTCTGCAACCCTGCCGCTCCAGCCCTACCGGACCGGCATCAGTTCCGCTATGCTCATGGGAAAGCGAGGAAGACGAAGATGCCGATTGCCATATTGAGCAATGCCAAAACCAAAAAGATTCTGGCCGCTCTCGAAGGCAACTGGCACGCGGAGATGGAGGGCTACCACACCTACCAGACCCTCGCCGACCGCGACACTGATCCTGTGCGCGCTCAGGTGCTCCGCCACCTTGCACAGGCCGAGATCGAGCACGCATCGCTCTGGGCCGATCGCATCAAGGAACTCGGCGGACCCGAACCGGTTTACAAAGGTGGGCCCACTGGGGAGGCCGACTCGCTGGCCAATCGCGCCGGAGGCATTCGTATGGCCCTGCGCCGGCTCGAGATCGAGGAAAGCCGCGACATCGCCCGCTATGGCGAACAGCTCAAGGAGCTTGGCGACGAGGGATCGATTGCGATCCTTGAGCACGTCATCGAAGACGAAAAGGAGCACTATCGCGAACTTGGATCGCTGCTGCGCGGCCACTATGCAGCCCCGGCCGGCGCGCCCAAGATCGACCCGAAGGCAGTGCTCGAGGAGATGCTGGCCAAGCGCAACCAGGGTCGCAAACAGCCCGGCGCATGGATCGGCGACGCGATCTATGGAGTGAATGATGGACTGGGCGCTATCTTCGGCATCGTTTCGGGCGTCTCCGGTGCGACGGCCGGCAACCAGAGCTATGTGCTGCTGGCCGGCCTGTCGGGCATGATCGCCTCGGCTCTTTCGATGGGCTCAGGGGCATATCTGGCCGCCAAGAGCGAACGCGAGATCTATCTGGCCGAAGTGGCGCGCGAGCGGGAGGCCATCCGGATGAACGGGCCGGAGGCCCGCGAGCTGCTCTCGCTCTACTACCAGGTCAAGGGACTGCCCGAAGCGGACGCCATCCACATGGTGAATCACATCGCTAGCGACCCAGAACAGCTGCTGCGAGCGCTGGCAAGTGAACGGCTCGGCTCTTCGGAAGAGGCGCTCTCAAACCCCATTGTCTCGGCCAGCTCGGGCGCGCTATCGACTGCGGTCGGCGCGATGATTCCGATCGTTCCTTTCTTCTTCATGCAGGGTGTGCCGGCCATTATCGCGGCAGCGGTGGTCTCGCTGGCCGCGCACTTCGCCGTTGGCGCCGCCAAGAGTCTCATCACCGTGCGCTCATGGTGGTCTTCCGGATTGGAGATGACGGTTGTCGGCGCCGTCGAAGGCGCCGTGACCTACGGCATTGGTATGCTGCTCGGCAAAACGGGGATGTGAGACGACGCGGAGGCCGACTCTGTGCTTCCGTTTCGTGGCACCCTTCGCACCCAGCGGCGTTTGGAATAGAGCTACTTAAGTTCATACCAGCTGCACATTTAGGGGATAGATCACGTGTTCAATCCAAGGGACACTGAACCTGCGAAATGCGAGCATACCCCGCGCAACTGGAGAGAACCTGGTGAATGACCTGTTTCTGAAAATGTCTCTGAAGATCCAAGACCTGATGACCCGCGAGGAGGGTCAGGATCTGGTTGAATATGCCCTGGTTATCACGCTGGTCGCCCTGGCCGCCGTGGGCGGGATAAGGGGAGTGACGAGCGCCGTCAACTCCGTCTTCAGCAAGATCAGCACAACGCTTTCCTAAAGGCTGCGGGAAACCGAAACGGTTCCCTTCGCTCGCAATCGTCCTCCCTTTTCCATTCGCAACGCTTTCGCTGCGATGATGACCCATCTTCGTGGAAGTGCTCATGGAATCACGCGGCGACGGGAGATTCCTGTTAACCAGAGGCTGCGGCCACAGTCTGTGGCGTAGACCAGGGTCTTCGAGTCGCTTTCCCAGGACGGCTCGATCTGATTGCATGGCAGTTCCGCCACACGCCGCGTTGCGCCTGTCTCCTGATCGCGGATCCAAAGATTCCACATGCCGTGGTCCAGATGGCTGTAGGCCATCCAGCGCCCATCCGGAGACAACGCAGGATAGCGGGACTCCCCAAGATCGAGCCGGGTGTTGGAGTGGCTGCGATCGGAGAGATAAATCTGCGGGGGTCGTCCATTCTCCACGCCAGCAAACGCATATTCGCTCCGCGACGAGAACGCAGCCTCGTAGACGTTGATCGAAGGAGGAGTGAGCGCAACTGCGTTTGAGCCGCCGGACTGAAAGGACGGCTGCATCATGAGCCTTCCCCTTCCATGATCGTCACGCACAAACGCGAGGTCCTGCCGGTCGATGGAGAGCATCGGATTGTGCCCGGCTTCGATGATTGTTTTCGCAGGCTCGCGCAGGTTGATAATTGCGGAGTCCCGGCTGCGTGCTTTCTCGACGAGCAATTGCTGGGGGCTTGCCGCGAAGGAGAGATCATCACCGGGAGAGGAATCAGTCTGGGTCGAATCCCCAGCAGAATTTCCGGCAGCGGCGAAGTGATACCCGTCCACGTTCAGGCCGATGTAGCGTGTTCCGCCGTCATCGCCGACCGGATCGCTATGCAGCAGAGACGGGGTTGCGAGCGCAACCCGATAGGCATATTCCTGACGTACGGCCCGTTCCAGGCGAAATGTCGATTGGATGCTGAACAGCGCAGCCACGGTCATAAAGCCTACCCAGGCATAATGCGTCCAATCCAATCCTGCGTTCGGATCGCGGCCTGACCGCAGCAGTGCATACGTCCCGGGGAGCACGGCCACCATGAGAGGAAGACGCGGGATATAGAACAGAATCGCCGGCCCCATCTGGTGGTTTGGACTGGGCATGGGGAATCCGATCCCCAGGTAAGCCATCAGGAGAGCGGCCAGCCAGCCGAGGGCGCCGCGTTCGATGAGAAGGGCGCCCAACACGCACATGGGAAAGATCATCAGCACGAAGTGATAGGAAGAGGGCAAAGTGGAGATCGCAAGCGATGCTGTCAGTAGTCCCACCCATTCGAGAGCGATCCGCTGCCGCGACCGGTCCTTCCTGCGGATCAACAGGATTGCCGGGGCGAGCAGCAGCATCTGCAAGGCCGGCTGTAAGAGCGCATAAAGCAAAATGGAGTTATGCCACGGATGCGGATTCCACTCCGGTTCGCTGAGAAACAGATAATGCAGCAGGCTTGATATGGAGGCTGCTGAGATTACATACGGTGACATAGCTTCGCCGTGCAGCGCCCAGGGCAGAGCCTCATGCACAAAGGTGCGATGAACGTTCCAGCCGAAAACGGCAATGGATAGAGCCGCCGCCGCGATGCCGGTGACGAGCGCCGACGTGAGGGCACGCCAGTTTCTGCGCTGCAAAAAGAACGCGACGATGAGTACGGGAAATATCTTGCAGGCTGCGGCGATTGCGATGAGCGCGCCCGAGAGAAAATAGCGCTCCTTCAAGTAAGCCCAGCATGCGGCGACGATTAATACGAGCAGCAATAAATAGTACTGTCCGAAGAGCAGATTCCGGTGCAGTGGAAAGCTGAGTGCGCAGACCAGAGCGATCCGCTGATAGGACAGACCAGTGATCGAGCGCAATAACCAGCAGAGGGGGATCAGCAGGGCCAGATTTACCAGCATCCACACATGTTTGGCGTCGAGTGGCTGCAGTTCGCTGATGGGCCACATGATCAGGGCCGAAAATGGGGCATTCGGGATAAACGCGACTGCAGAAATATCGATCGCGCGATGGTCTTTCTGTCTCTCAAGCCACACCCATTCATAAATTCGGGAGGTATCGTAGCCTTCGTGAGCCAAACGCGCGGTTAGATAGAAGTTGGGAAAATCCGTGTTCAGCTTGGACCAGGCGCGCGGCCAGGTATGCAGCCCAAGATAAGCAACCGCGAGGAGCAAAGCGGTACGTTCCATCCAGGAGACCGCGCGTCGATCTCGTAAAATGCCCATCCCGCATTATGGCCAGCCGCATTCGGCAGAATTGTCAATGCATTGTCATTCAACGATCATTGGCTTATGGGAGCTTGTCGAGGGCTTACCCGGCGGGCGGCCCGCCTTTGGCGGTGAACTCCGAATTCGGACCTGCATGTAAGATAAAAAACGAAGGATTTTCGCCGTGCCTCATACGTTTGCCAGTTCGCGTCTCACGTTGAGCGATCTCGCTCCTGATACCTTCCAGTCTGAGATTCGCGCCATGACCACCGAATGCGATCGCATCGGCGGCATCAACCTGGCGCAGGGTGTATGCGACACCCCAGTGCCCGCTCTCATCGAGGAGGCGGCGATTCAGGCGATTCGCGACGGCCAGAATATCTACACGCGCTGCGACGGCATCGCCCGGCTGCGTGAGGCCATTGCCGCCAAGCAGCTGCGCGACTACGGCCTGCGCTATGATTCTGAGCGCGAGGTGATGGTGGCGTCAGGCGCGACCGCCGGCTATCACGCCGCTGCAATGGCGCTCCTGAATCCGGGCGACGAGGTCCTGGTCTTCGAGCCGTTCTACGGCTATCACGTGAACACGCTCAAGTCGCTACGCGTGAAGCCGGTCATCGTTGCGCTGGCTGAGCCTGACTGGCAGCTCGACGTCGACGTGATGCGTGCCGCCGTCACGCCGCGCACGCGCGCCATTCTGCTGAATACGCCCGCGAACCCCAGCGGCAAGATCTTCACGCGTCCGGAGCTCGAAGCGGTCGCTCAGCTTGTCCTCGAAAATGATCTGTTCCTGATCACCGACGAGATTTACGAGTATTTTGTCTACGACGGAGCGCAACACATCTGTCCCGCTACGCTGCCCGGCATGCGCGAACGCACCATCGTGATCTCGGGATTCAGCAAGACTTTTTCGATCACTGGTTGGCGCATCGGCTATGCCGTGGCTGATGCACGATGGATGCCGGCGATGGGTCACTTCCACGACCTCACGTATGTCTGCGCGCCGGCGCCTTTTCAGGTAGGTGCGGCTGCAGGACTGGAGCAGCTCCCGCCCAGCTTTTACACGCAGATCGCGGCCGATCACCAGGCAAAGCGCGGTCGGTTGCTCGCAGCGCTCGAAGCAGCCGGGATGGAGCCGTCGGTGCCTCCGGGCGCGTACTACATCCTTGCGCGCACTGCGCACCTACCCGGCAAAACTGCCGCGCAGAAAGCGCGCCATCTGCTCGCGGAGACAGGCGTAGCCGCGGTTGCCGGCTCGGCCTTCTTCCGTCCCGGCCGCGGCGAAGACCTGCTGCGTTTCTGCTTCGCCAAGCAGGACGATGAACTGGAAAAGGCCTGCGAGCGTCTGCGCAAACTGTAATCCAACTGCGAACAGACATTCATCAAACACCTCGACAACATTGCTGAGGTGCGCAGCCTCGCGCGAGCGCCTCGAATGGCTTCTCATCTTCAGGAAAATACACAAGATTTCATTTGACCGGCGTCTCTGCGGTTGACGAAGATCGGTTCGCCTTCTGGAGACTTGGATCGTCGCGTGTCGAGTGACGGTCTGCGCGCGAGCGGCAAAACGCATTCCGCGCAGGCATGCTGCCGCAAAATTCGATCGTTCGGGTTGCCGCGTGCGGCCGGGATTGCGGCGAATTCCGGCGAATCGGCTGAAACGTTCAAAGGCAAACTTCGACTATTCAGTATTCCGTGCAGGCACTTCCGGTAAGGAGAGAACGATGGCGTCGACACCCCAAATCGCCCTCAGCGGCGCAGCAGCAGCCGCACTCAACACAGATGGACGGCTGGAGATCTTTGGAATCGGCACAGACCACGCGCTGTGGCATATCTGGCAGACGGCTCCGCATGCCGGGCCATGGTCCGCATGGAGTTCGCTCGGCGGCGTGATCACCAGCCAGCCTGCAGTTGCGGTCAACTCCGATGGACGCATCGAGGTCTTCGCGCGCGGCACGGATGGCGCGCTGTGGCACATCTGGCAGACCGCTCCGCATGCCGGTCCGTGGTCAACGTGGAGCTCGCTCGGCGGCGTCATTACCAGCGACCCCGTGGTTGCCATCAACTCTGATGGACGGTTGGAGGTCTTTGCACGCGGTACCGACAATGCGCTGTGGCACATCTGGCAGACCGCTCCGCATGCTGGCCCGTGGTCGGCATGGGCTTCGCTTGGCGGCGTCATCACCAGTGATCCGGCGGTGAACGTGAACTCCGATGGGCGCATCGAGGCCTTTGCCCGCGGCACGGACAATGCGCTGTGGCATATCTGGCAGGACAACCCGCATGCAGGCCCGTGGTCCGCGTGGGCTTCGCTTGGAGGCGTCATCACCAGCACTCCGAGCGTCGCCGAAAATACCGATGGGCGGCTGGAAGTCTTCGCGCGCGGTACCGATTACGCCTTGTGGCACATCTGGCAGACCGCTCCGCATGCCGCACCGTGGTCGGGTTGGAACTCGCTCGGCGGCGTGATTACCAGCGAGCCGTACGCGTCGGTCAACTCCGATGGACGCATCGAAGTCTTTGCCCGCGGCACGGACGATGCGCTGTGGCATATCTGGCAGGACAATCCACATGCAGGTCCATGGTCGGCCTGGGCTTCGCTCGGCGGCATCATCACCAGCGATCCCATCGGACCCGTGAACTCCGATAGACGCATTGAGGTCTTCGCTCGCGGCACGGATAACGCGATCTGGCATATCTGGCAGGACAACCCGCACGCAGGCCCGTGGTCGGCCTGGGCCTCGCTCGGCGGCATCCTTGTGTCGCCGGTGGTTTACCTCGGACTCAACGAGCAGTACCAACTGCAATCGGAGTGGTGCTGGTCGGCGACGACGTGCAGCATCACGAAATACTACAGTCCCGGCTCAACGTGGACGCAGTGCACGCTCGTGAATACAGACCGCAATCAGACGACCTGTTGCGTGAACGGGAGCAGCAGCGCGTGCAATCAACCGGGCTATCCGGACCAGGCACTTACGACTACCGGGCATCTCTCGTCAACGGCCATGAACAAGCCGACGCTGCAGACGCTTATGAATCAGCTCGATTCCGGGCACCCGGTCTCGATCAACATCCAATGGAATGGCGGCGGCGGTCACAATCCTGCAACCGATGGGTACGACAATCGCGACACCGCGCATCCCACCGTCGACATTCAGGACCCGATCTACGGCCCCTCTACGCAGGACTTCAACTCGTTCCCGGGCAGCTATCACGGCGGAGCTTCATGGTACGAGTCGTATTTCACGAAATAGGTCGAAGGAGAAGACCATGCCGATTCATTCTGTAGCCGAACCTGCAAACGGAAGCACCCTGGTGCGGTCGAGCCTGGAAAAGGTGACAACCCGCCCCAGCCCGCTCTCCGGACGCGGCGTCGAGCTGAAGACGCTTCAGATCTCAGAACCGCACGCCGTTTACGACTTGCGCGCAGACGAAGTGGCAGCAGGTAAGGGGCTTGCCTCAGCCCGGCGTACAGGCTTCCGTTATCTGGTGAGCGGCGGCGGTGCACACGTTGCCGCTGCCGAGGTTCTGGCGGACGAGAGCGGCGCCGCCCAGCTCGTTGCCAACATCAACTACGGGCCTTTTGTGGAAGCGACAGCAAAGGGATTGACGCAGGCCGCAGCATTGCCCGCTACAGCATCGGGATCGTACGAGGCGCGGCTCCTGCGGTTTTCGGCCATCGGGCTGATGGCGCTCTGGCTCAAGCCGGATGCAGGCGGCGCCGACATTCTCTATCCGCTCGCGCCCGCACCTGTCGGGCTGCAGGCGGAGCGGCCGTACGCGGAAAATGAGTTTTTCGGAGCCATTCGTCCGCTGGCAGAGAGACGCGCTTCGAAGACCGAAAAGGCGTCCGTACCGTAAACAACAGCCACAGATCAAAGAGATATTTTGCCTAAAACCTATATATATCTAAAGCCAAATTAAAAAATCGCTCGCCTCTGTACGTTTTGGCTGTGCCCGCGGAGTTTTCCGAAGGCACAGCCACCTATTTTCTTTTCTGAGCTGAGCACGCAAAGTGCGCTAGCGTACCGCCGGCCAGATGGCGAGATTCAGCACAATCATCAGCACCGAAAACGTGGGAATGAGAAGCAGCGCTTTTTTGAGGCGCAGCGGATCGCCGCCGGCGATAGCTCCGATGATGCGCGAGCTGACGGCGAGGCCAGCCCAACCGCAAGTAATGACGAAGCCGATGGCTGTGCCGGTCATCTGCGGGAAGGCCGTCCCGGTAATCGCCAGCACCGTAGGAAAGACCGGAGCCATGGAAACGCCCGCGATGAAGACGAGAGTCGCGGCTACGGCCGGCTTGTTGGTGCGGAGCATGAGAAATGTCGTGATGGCCATCGCGATGGAAGCCGCCAGCGTGACCTGAATGGCCGGTACGCGAATCAGAATGGGCGAGACGCCCACACGACCAACGAGAAGGCCTAACGCGAATCCTAGCGAGAGGATGTTGAGAGCGCGCGACTCGGGAATACCTTGCGCAATGAGATGGCGCGGCAGCCAGTTCCACACGCCGACTTCGCAGGCGACATAGAGAAACAGAAAGAGGCCGAGGAGAAAGAGCAGCGGACGGCCGAGGATGGGGCCAATCTGGGCGAAGACGAACCCCGATGCGCCAACTGGCGCGGGCATGGGTGCGACCGCCTGCACGACGAGTGTGATCGCCGTGAGCGAGGCAACGGTGTAACAGAGACGGACCCAGTTGCGTCCAAAGAGATTGGCGGAGATAAACGGCGTGGCCAAGCCGCCGAGTCCGAAGAAGAGATTGACGAGATTGAGCGCGGTGGCGCGATGCGCAGCGCTGACGCCGCTGACCAATGCATTTGCGCCGGTCACCACGATGCCGCCGCCCACACCGAGCACAAAGAGCAGAATGATGATGCTCGTGTAGCCCTGGGCCTTGGGCAGCAGAAAGAGCGCGAGCAGAACGCAGGCGAGGCCCAGAATGAGGCCGATCTTGTCGCCTTCGGTATCAAGCAGCGGGCCCACGCCGAGCGACGCGATCATGAGGCCGAGCGCCTGCGCAAAGGCGATAGCGCCATTCTGCGCGGGCGTGAGACGGAAACGGTCTGAGAGCTCGGGCAGAATGGTGCCGAGCATGGCGGCCGTCATTCCGTAGACAAAGATGGCGAGAATCGCAGCAAAGATCAGCACGTGGGCGAGATTCCTTTCAGAGAGAACGGGTTCAACATACAGGAGCACCGCGCAGAGCGGCAAGGACCGTTATGTGGCGCAGGCAGGGTGCGTGCGCGGCTCCAGTAGACTGGATGGAATGAGATCGCGCCGATTTCTTGGCTGGGCCGCGCGTGCCGCTGCTGGAGCTGCCGCGCTTGGCGGGCTGGTGCTTGCCGGCTGTGGCATGCCCGGGGCGCCGCAGCCGCCTTCGCTCAATCTGCCGGATCGCGTGACTGATCTCTCGGCAGTTCGTGCGGGCAATCAGGTGTCCCTCACCTGGACGATGCCGAAACGTAACACCGACAAGCTGCTGCTGCAAGGCGATGTACAGGCGCGCGTATGCCGCAAAGAAAGCACGGCCGGCGAATGCGCCACAGCCGCCAATCTGACATTTGCGCCTGAAACAAGCGCTGCATTTACAGAGACACTGCCAGATGCGCTCACCGCAGGATCGCCGCGCATTCTCTCGTACTTCGTTGAGTCGGTCAATCGGAAGGGGCGGTCCGCGGGGCTTTCGAATGGCGCAGATGTGCTGGCCGGTGAAGCACCCTCTGCCGTAACTGGCCTGAGCGCGAGGATGAGCAAAGAGGGCGTGCTGCTGCAGTGGACGGCGAGTTCACCGGAGAGCGCACCCGTCGTGATTCGCCTGCAACGAAAACTACTCTCCACGCCACAATCGAAGGCGGAGTCCGAGTCGAAGGCGGAACCAAAATCGGGGATGGGCCTGCTGGCTCCGCCGGCTGAGCCTGCAGAGCAGACTCTCTCGGTGCCGGCCGATGCGCAGGGAAAAGCGCTCGACAAAGACATTCGGTTCGGCGAGAGCTACGAGTACCGGGCTCAGCGTGTGGTGACTACGACTATCAATGGGCAAAAGCTCGAACTCGCAGGTCCCCTCTCTGCTCCGGTGCACATCGATGCCGCCAAGATTTTTCCGCCTGATGTGCCAACGGGACTGGCGGCCGTCGCTACGGCGGGAGGAGACGGAACCTCAGCCGCCATCGATTTGAGCTGGCAGCCCGACGCCGAAGCCGATCTGGCAGGCTATGTTGTTTACCGGCGTGAGGCGGACGGCGCATGGCAGCGCGTATCTGGTGCGCAGCCGGTGGTTGGACCGGGCTACCATGATGGTAGCGTTCAGCCAGGCCACACCTACTTCTATTCTGTAAGCGCTGTCGATGAGGAAGGACATGAAAGCGCGCGCTCAGCCGAAGCGCATGAGACCGTACCCGGGCCCTGACTTAGTTTTGATTTGGGTTTAGCACGCAGGAGACTCCCCTATGAACTACTGCCGTTTTTTGCTGAATGACCAGGTCCACTACGGCGCCGTTGAAGATGTAGGCGGCCAACTCTGGATCGCCGGCCCTGCGCCCACTCCGCCAGAAGATCTTGCCTATCGCCTCGCGCTGGAACAGGAGGAGATCAAGAACTTCGATTTCCCGCCGATGCAGTTGAGCGCCGCCGACCTGCTGCCTCCGGTGACGCCATCGAAGATCATCTGCGTGGGGCGCAATTACCGTGAGCATGTCCGCGAGCTCGGCAATGAGATGCCCGCCGAGCCGCTGCTCTTCTTCAAACCGCCGTCGTCGCTGCTGGCGTCGGGCGGCGCCATTCGGCTGCCGAAGCTATCAGCGCGCGTGGACTTCGAAGGGGAGCTTGCGCTGGTGATCGCACGCCGGGTGCGGAATCTCAGTCCTGATCACAATTGGCGCGACGTAGTACGCGGTTTCACGCTGGCCAACGATATCTCGGCCCGCGATCTGCAAAAGAAAGACGCGCAGTGGACGCGCGCAAAGGGCTTCGACACCTTCTGCCCTGTTGGCCCGGTGGTAAGCGACGAGCTCGATCTCGACGCGGGGCTGACGATCGAGACGCGGCTGAACGGAGAGCTGCGCCAGAGTGGCTCCACGCACGATTTCATCTTTTCAGTGCCTGTACTGCTGAGCGCCATTACTGCAGCAATCACGCTTGAAGCGGGCGACCTGGTGCTTACCGGCACGCCCTCCGGAGTGGGACCGCTCTCACCCGGCGATCGCGTCGAGGTAAGCGTCTCAGGGTTGGGCGTGTTGGCCAATCCCGTAGAAGCCGACTGACTCGCTCTTTCTATACACCCTGCGTTTACCTGCGGCATCTTAAAAGGCGTAAACTGGAGTCGTAGGGCACGGACTCCGTAAGTTCCCCAGGAGGGATGATGCCGCAGAATCTTCTTGAACAGTTACGTAAGTACACCGTGGTCGTAGCCGATACCGGCGATATCCAGGCGATGGAAGAATTCCGTCCCCAGGACGCGACCACCAACCCCTCCCTCATCACGACTGCCGCGCAAATGCCGCAGTATCAGCCGATTGTGGACAGCGTGCTGGTGGAAGCGCGCAAAGAACTGGGCGATGGAGCCACCGACAAAGACGTGGCAAACCTCGCCTTCAAGCGCCTGGCAATCGCGTTCGGCAAAAAGATCCTGGAGATTGTGCCGGGACGGGTTTCGACAGAAGTCGACGCACGGCTCTCGTTCGACACCGAGAAGACAATCGCGCAGGCGCGAGAGATCATCGGACTTTATAAGAAAGCGAATATCGGCACGGATCGCGTGCTGATCAAGATTGCTTCGACTTGGGAGGGCCTTCGCGCCGCCGAGGTGCTGGAAAAGGAAGGCATTCACTGCAACCTGACGCTGCTCTTTGGCCTGCATCAGGCGATTGCCGCTGCCGACGCAGGTGTCACGCTGATTTCGCCGTTCGTGGGCCGCATCCTGGACTGGTACAAGAAGGACACCGGCAAGGACTATCACGGGGCCGACGATCCTGGCGTACAGTCGGTGACCAGAATCTACAACTACTTCAAGAAGTTCGGCTACAAGACCGTGGTGATGGGCGCCAGCTTCCGCAATATTGGCGAAATCGAAGAGCTGGCCGGTTGCGATCTGCTTACCATCTCACCGCAACTGCTGGGCGAACTCGAGAAGACCGAGGGCGAGCTGCCGCGCAAGCTCGATCCGGAGAAGGCCAAGACCATGACGATCGAAAGGATCAACGTGGACAAGGCCACCTTCGACAGGATGCATGCGGCCGATCGCATGGCATCCGACAAATTGAAGGAAGGCATCGAGGGATTCTCTTCAGCACTCGAAAAGCTGGAGAAACTGCTGGCCACGCGGCTTGCAGCTCTCGAACAGCGCGCGCCGGCAGCCGTATAAACAAAATTGCGCATCCTGCGCGCACAATTCGTGTAATTGGGAGGCAGCCCTTTGCGGCTGCCTCTTTTGTGTAAGCGGTATTTGCAATCAATAGACCACTTTGCTAACAAAAGTGGCAGTGCGCTCTATACAAACAGAATATTTCCGATAAATTCAGTGTTACAGCATCATAAATAGCAGCGGCTGCTTCTTGCGGCAACGCGCATGGATTGCAGCCGAGGCTCTATAAAACACGGCTGCTGCGCGTGCAGAGCCAAGGGAGGCTTGTATGCAGACTCAAGGTCACCCGCTCGAACCCTTCTTTCAACAGGCAGTCCGGAACAGCTATGAAGGCAAGCTGGGGCTGCACGATCCAGACGTGACCGGCTATGTGGCGCGGCTGCTCTGCGAGTTTTCAGAAGCCGACAACCTATATAGAGTTCGTGATGAGATGGGCCGGCCGATCGCCGAGCTCGAAGAGATGCTGAATGCAGCCGATCCAGTACACGGCACCGCATCATCCTTCGATGCCGAGCGTGCATTGCGCAAACATATCGGCGATTATGCACTGTTTGTCGCCGGCATGTATCCAGAGGCCACGGAATCGCACCGCCGCTTGCGGCGGCATTATCCAAGCCTCGAAGAACTGATTCAGGCAGGCAAGGAAAGCTACTTCATCGTGAGCCAGTTCAATCTCTTCGAATACGAGCAGGAAGCCCCGCTGTTTGCGCGCCTTTCTGACCGGTTTGAGCGCTGCATCCTGGGCCTCACGCTGGTCCGTGAAGAGCTCGGCACACGCAAACCGAAGCTGCTTCCTCCGCATGTGAACTGAGATTTACTGAACTCATCGCGTCTACTGCATACGAATGGCTTTCGCAAAACCAGTGCGAGAGCATTTTGTCACAGTAAAAGCCGGCGAATGGCACTCTTGCTGTGCCACCCTGCCGGCTCTGAATCTAAATAGTCCGCCTTCTATCGGCTTTTTCGCGCGGCGGATCCATCGCGCTCGAGGTTGAGTAAAAAGTTCTGTGTCCGTCTAGCGGTGATGCGCGTGCCCCGTGTGGGCGTGATCCTGATTGGGGCTCCGGTCTGCTTCGCGCTCTCGCTCGGCGTCAGCCTGCGCGTCGCGTGCTGCATCCTTGACGTTGCCCCAGGCCTTTTGGGCCTTGCCCTTTGCCTGTTGCATTGTGCCCTCGACCTGCGCATTGGTATCGCCGGTCCACTCGCCTACCTGGCGTTTTGCACGGCCCGCGGCATCGTTGACCGTACCTTTTACTGTGTCCTTATCCATATTGATTCCACCTCCGTGGATTGGGGTTTTTACCGCATCGCCGGCCGAGCAACCTCCGTCGACCTTTGCTGCGATTTAGAACAAACAACGTAATCGGGGGATCAAACTACTGGTCTGCGCCCCGAGATCAGCTGGATCAACAACACAACCAGAGCGATCACGAGCAGAATGTGTATGAATCCGCCGAGGGTGTAGGACGTGATGAGTCCTAGCAACCACAGAACCAGCAGGATTACAAAGATTGTCCAGAGCATCTTGTTTTACCTCGCTGTAGCCTTTCTTCCACAACAACAGACAGCTTGGACGCCGAGGCATTTCTCAAGGTTGTTTTGGTAGCCGCATTCTCGTAAAAAGAGAAAAACTGGGATCCGTGCAACTGTGATTTCACTGAGCGCATCGCGCCTCGTCATTATCTGCGCACAATATCGGTGTGCGGCGAATTCTAGAAATCATCTACTTACGGGCAGCCCCTCGTATGTCTCTGGGCATCACAGCAGAAAGCTTGGCGCGGGTTCTCGCTTGGCGAGTGGAGATAGATGGAAACGTCTCTGTCGTTGTCCGCGCCGTGATAGTTGCGTGTTGTAAGTTAGCCCTGCTCACCTGAAGTTATAGGCGGGTTTTATGAGTTATGCCGGTAAGTTATAGCGAACTCGGTTTCAGAGAGGAGGCAATATGCTGCTGCTCATTATCCTGATCATCTTGATCTTTGGATTTGGGTATGGTGGTTACAGGATGGGTCCTGGATGGGGATACTACGGTGGCGGAGGGATGAGCTTGATCCTGACGATCGTGGTGATTCTTCTGTTGCTCAAAGTGATCTGAATCCCGTGCCCGTTGAAACGCGGTCTACGCAAAGCAAGGCGCCGCTCGATATGGATCGAAGCGGCGCCTCATCGTGTAACAGAAGATGAGCTAGAACACACCGGCCATGTAGGCTTCGGTCGGACGCCCTTTTTCAGCCTTGGCGCCGCAATCGGCCAGCACCATCGGCGAAAGTGTGAGAACCGGGCACGGTGCATGCGCCAGCACCTTGTACACCACGCCGTGCCGGGTAATGGCCGCGAAGGCCGAAGCGCCCTGTGCACCCAACACGATCAGATCCGCTTCCTGCGCCCGGCTCTGATAGAGGAGTTCCTCTGTCGGGTCGCCCGGAACCACGATCGTCTGCACCGCGATCTTTCCCTGCAGCTTGGGAGGAACCAGCGCGAGCATATCGGCTTCTACCTGATCCAAGGAGCGGCCGGCCAGATACTCTGCGCGGTCCTGCGGCCGGATCACATGCTGCAGGATCAGCCGCGCACGGTGTTGAGCCGCCAGCTCCGCGGCAAAACCCGCCACCACGTGGCACGACTCGTGCATGCTGGTTGCGCAAAGGATGGTTCGCGTGGCAAAGTTGCGATAGCTGCCGTCCACAACCTCGGGACCGATGATGTAGACCGGCACCAAGGCGCTGCGCAACACCGCCTCAGCAACGGAGCCCACCAGCAGCTTGCCGATCGGCCCTGGAGAGTGCGTACCCATCACGATGCGGTCAACCTCACGCTCACGTGTAAAAGCAAGGATCTGGTCGGCAGGCAGTCCGGGACGAACAACAACTTCACAATTTACGCCCGCCGCACGCACGCGCTCGACCAAGGGCTCAAGTTGATGCTTTTCTGTCCGTGCCGCGGCGGCGTAGTCGTAATAGCGGATGCCCGATGTCTCCGAGGCAGAAACGACGAGTGTGTCATAAACATGAAAAAGAATGAGATCGGCGCCAAACTCTTTCGCTTGCGCCAGCGCAAAAGAGAACGCTCTTTCATTGGCGGGTATCTCCGAAGCAAAGAGAATGGTGGAGGGTTTGCTCCAGCCCGGCTTGAATACGATTGCCATGGGAACCTCCTTTTATGTGCGTTCAAACTATTGCAGACCCGGAGGTAAATCGGCGGTGTCTGAAAGCACGTGAACCTGTGATTTATCTCACCCGAGCCGTGACGGTTCCCTAAAGGCCGGGCCGTTCCCCTTCACTCGCACCATGCATTAAGACGCACATCCGCGCGAAACGATGCGTCCATAAGTGACTCATTATTGTCTCGATTTCCGAGATTTGTCCAGACAACAGCGGGTCTTGTTTCACCCTACCGTAACGCCTCGTGATCCCAATCACAGCCTGGCCCATTCGGAAACTGCTCTTCTTAAGTAGGAACTGCCGTGTTTGCCAGGAGGTCCTATGCAGCCGATGCGCAATATCCCCGAGCGTGGGGGAATCAATTACGACGAGTCGCCGTTCCTTGCTATCTGGGAGGTGACGCAATCCTGCGATTTGGCCTGCAAGCACTGTCGCGCTTCGGCACAGCCTATCGCTCATCCCGATCAGCTCACAAATGCTGAGGCAAAGGCGCTCATCGACCAGATCTCGGAGATGCATATCCCCATCTTCGTCTTCACGGGTGGCGATCCGCTCAAGCGGCAAGACGTCTTTGCGCTGATCCGCTACGCTGCAGACAAAGGAGTTCATGTGGCGCTCACGCCCAGCGCAACACCGCTCCTGACCCGCGAAGCCATCTTTCAATTAAAAGAAGCTGGTTTAGTGCGGCTCGGCATCTCGCTGGACGGCTCTACGCCGGAAATTCACGACACATTCCGCGGTCTGCCCGGCGCCTGGGCACGCACGATTCAGGCAGTCGAGTGGGCCAATGAGGCGGGCATTCCCATTCAGGTACATACCACGATCAGCCGTCATAACGCCCACGACCTCGACAATTTGTGCAATCTCTTCGAAAAACTCTCCATCGTGATGTGGAATGTCTTTTTCCTTGTCCCGGTGGGTCGCGGCCAGTTGGCTGATCTGCTCTCTGGCGAAGAGTTCGAGCAGGTCTTCGGAAAGATCTATGAGCTCTCGCAGCGTGTCTCGTTTCAGATCAAGACCACCGAGGCCATGCACTACCGGCGTTATCTGCTGCAACACAATCTTGAAGAACGCCGCATGGGCCACGGCCGTCACCCTCATCCTCCTCAAACCGCGGGCAGCTACGAGGCAGGCGCGCCTACGGCCGACGCCAGGACGCGCACCATGGGTTGGGCCACGCGCCGCGTGAATGACGGCAAAGGCTTCCTGTTCATCTCGCACGTCGGCAATGTCTATCCCAGCGGATTCCTTCCCATTCATGCCGGCAATATCCGCGAGACGCCGCTGGCCGAGATCTACCGCAATGCGCCGATCTTCAAGGCGCTGCGCGACACCAACCGCCTCGAAGGCAAGTGCGGCGCCTGCGAGTACAAGGAGATCTGTGGAGGCTCACGGGCCCGCGCCTATGCGCTCACCGGCGATCCACTCGCGCAGGAACCGTGCTGCATCTATCAGCCGCGTAAATGGGATCCGCAGCGCGAGCATGAGGCTCAGGCCTTCCGCCAGATGCAGCCGGAAGGAACACTGGTCACCCTCTGACGTGCGCCACGGGGGCTTGGAGGGCTCGCGAGTCCTCAATGTCCGCTGGCCGACACCCCAGCTTTGCCTTTGAACCGGCTATAAACAAAGACCACGTAGGTGATGGCGAGGGCCATGCCGAAGGTCCACCACACCAGACCGACCGAGAGCGTGTGCGGACCGGAGAGTGCGCGGTCGAGTGTGATGTTCCGGTCTGCGCCGGTGGTCGCCGGCAACAGCGTCGGATAGAGTCCCCAGCAAGCACCGGCGAGCATAAAGAACAGATAGAAGCACGAGGCGAGAAATGCTTTGAGCGCCTTCCCTTTCTCATTCCAGAGCAGGAGAGCGACGAGCGAGCCGACAACGCCCACCGGGACAATAAACGTGATTGGATAGTGGAAATAGTTGTCCAGCGTGGAAGGCTGGACGGCGATGGTGGCAAAGAGACTGACTGCGGTGAGCCCAAGAAGAATCATCCAGAGCGGCCGCACCAAGTGCCGCGCGCGCTGTTCGAGATCCCCGGCGGCCTTAAGGCTCAGCCAGAGTGCTCCGTGCAGCGTGAGAGCGACCAGCGCAACGAGACCACCGATTACTGTGTACCAGTCGAGGATGCCCGGCGCAACGCCCGGTTTCCAATCGGTCCAGAGCGGAAGAAAGAAGTAGCCATCTGCGCCAAGCGGAACGCCGCGGATCACGTTGGCCAGCGCAGCCCCATAGAAGATGGTGAGCAGTGCGCTTGCAAAGCCGAACAGGCCATCGAGCAGCGTTTGCCAGACGCCGGTCTCGAGATGATTGCGCAATTCCAGACTGATGCCGCGCAAAATGAGCAGCCAGAGCACGATCATCAAGGGCAGATAGAAGCCACTGAAGGCGGAGGCATAGAGCAGCGGAAAGGCGAAGTAGAGCGTGCCGCCACCGGCCAGCAGCCAGACCTCGTTGCCATCCCATACAGGCCCGATGCTCGCGAGCAGAGTCTTGCGATCCGCTTCACTCCGCGGCAGGAAGATGTGCAGCACGCCTACGCCGAGATCGAAGCCATCGAGCACCACGTAGCCAACGATCATCACTGCAACCAGCCAGAACCAGATGAATCCCATTTGAGGCTCCTTTCTCTTCAGTCGGCGCGCGCGGACTCAGGGGCGGGCTTCGGCACCGGGCCAACGCTGATTTCGCGATAGACGAGCACGGTAAACAAGAGGCCAAGCAGTGTGTAGAGGCCCATGAAGCCAAGCAGCGTGAACAGGCCATTGCCTGCTGAAACTGTGCTTGAGTAGCCCTCGCTGGTGCGCATGAGGCCGTAGATCAGCCACGGCTGACGGCCCAGTTCGGCGGTCATCCACCCGGCGGTATTGGCAATATAAGGCAGCGGGAAGCTCAACAGAAGCGCCCACAACGCCCAGCGCGCGCTGTACAGCTTGCCACGCCAAAGCAGAAAGGCCGACACGATCATGAGCAGGAGAAACCACGTTCCCAGGCCGGCCATAATGTGATACGCGTAATAGAGCAGCGGCAGAGCCGTGGGCCATCGGTCGCGCGGAATCTGATCGAGACCCTCTACCTCAGCCTGTGTCGTTCCATAGATGAGAAAGCTGAGCACGTTGTTGACGACGATCGGGTTGTCGATCTGTCCGGTCTCCTCATTGGGCTGACCGACAAGGACGATGCCCGCGCCGGTCTCTGTCTTGAACAGGCCTTCCATCGCCGCGATGGCCGCAGGCTGATGACGCGCTACGTACTTGCCGTGCAGGTCGCCGGTTGGAAAGATGATGAGGATCGACGCAATCACGCCGGCGATGACGCCGACCTTCAGAAAGATCCGCCCATACTCTTCGCGCTTCCGTTCGAGCAGGTAATAGGCGCCGACTGCCGCCATGACGAATGATCCCGTGACGACGGCTCCAGTCATGTTGTGCATGTACTGGAGCAGTCCCCAGGGATTCAGCAAAAGCTGCCAGAAGCTGAGCACCTCGAAGCGGCCATTGGGCAGCCGGTTGTACGCGACAGGATGCTGCATCCACGCGTCGGTCACGATGATGAAGAAGCCCGAGATCCACGAGCCCAACCAGACCATCACCGCAGAAAACCAGTGCATCTGTTTCGAGAGTCGCTTTTCGCCATAGAGAAACAGACCCAGGAAGGCCGACTCCAGGAAGAAGCTGAAGACGCCCTCCATCGCTAGCGGCTGGCCGATCACGCCGCCCGAAAGCTCGGAGAAACGCGACCAGTTGGTGCCGAACTCGAACTCCATCGGAATACCTGTGACTACACCGAAAACAAAATTGATAGCGAAGATGCGTCCCCAGAAGCGCGCCGCGCGATCCCATTGCTCATTGCCAGGCCGGAGCGCCACCGTTTTGAGCGCGACGATCAGCAGGCCGAGGCCCATGGTGAGCTGCGGAAAGAGATAGTGAAAGGTGACGGTGAAAGCAAAGTGCAGCCGGTGAATCAGTTCGGCGGTCATGCAGACCCCTCCTACTGGCAGCATGGTTGGAGAAGAACAGATCGATCGAAAAACGAGTCGCGCCGCGGTCCTCTCCGGAAGAGAGGCTCCCGAGCTATGTTTAAGCCTATCTACAGATTGCTGCCGCTTGATGTGATAGGCATCACTTGCGAACCGCCCCCGAGACCGGATGCTTACCTCAGAGGAACGGTCTTCCCAATTGGGAACCGCAGGTTTTGGAGAGTCCTCGCGAAGAGTGCTTAAAATTGTGAGGATGAGAGGGCGCCCGGAATGAAGATCGCGATCATTGGCGGTGGCATTGCGGGGTTGGCGGCGGCCTATGAGCTCGAAAAGGCGCGCGCCCAGGGTGAGCCGGTCAGCCACACGCTCTTTGAAGCAGGTTCGCGCTTGGGGGGTACCTTAGCATCCGAGATTGTGGATGGAGCTGTGCTTGAGCGCGGGCCTGACTCCTTTATTACGGAAAAACCCGCCGCCGCCGAGCTTTGCCGCGAACTCGGCCTCGGTCAGGACCTGATCCCTTCGAACGATGCCGCGCGCAAGACATGGATCGTGGTGCGCAACCGGCTGATCGCGCTGCCGGATGGGCTTATGTTCCTGGTGCCGACCAAGCTCATTCCGACTGCACTGACATCACTCTTTAGTCTTTCCACCAAATTGCGCATGGGGTTCGAACTGCTGCATCCGCCGCGAGCTGCGCAGGAAGATGAATCGGTGGCTGCATTGGTCGAGCGCCACTTTGGAGCCGAGGCCGTCGACCGGCTTGCCGATCCGCTGCTCAGCGGCATCTATGGCGGCGAGGCTACGCAGCTCAGCGCGCAGACCGTGCTGCCGCGCATGGTGGAGATGGAACGCAAGTATGGATCACTTACGCGAGGCATGCTGGCCGCACACCGGCAGATGCACGCGAGAGCCAACGCGCAAGTCCAGAAAGTAAAGGCCGGCAGTGCCGGCATTTTCACGACGCTTCGCGGCGGAATGCAGCAGTTAGTCGACGCACTCACGGCGCGGCTCGATCCCGCTTCCATTCAACTGGAAACGCCGGTAAGTGGGCTTGCAAGGAGCGGCGATGGTTGGCGCGTTGAGGCCAACGGCACATCGCGCATCTATGACGGCGTGATCCTTGCCTCGCCCGCGTGGGCAGCCGGCGTGCTCCTCGGGCATGTCGATCCGGAACTTGGTGAAGCGCTGGGCGGCATCCCCTATTCCTCGTCGATCACCGTCAACCTGGTCTATGACGCGGTGCATCTTGGGCCATTGCCTGAAGGTTTCGGCTTCTTAGTACCTGCCAGCGAAGGCCGCGCCATGCTGGCCTGCACCTTTGTGCATCGCAAATTCCTGGGCCGCACGCCGCCGGGTAAGGCCGTTCTGCGCGCCTTTCTCGGGGGCATGAAGAACGAGGCGTTGCTGACCGAATCTGACGAGACATTGATCACGACGGTGCGGCGGGAGTTGAGTGAGATCTTGGGAACCAAGGTCATTCCGCCGCAGCTTGAGCCTTTGCATGCGCAGGTCTCCCGCTGGCGACGGGCCATGGCGCAATATGCGGTGGGCCACAAAGAACGCATGGCGCGAATCTCCGCGCGTGTGGCGACGCTGCCCGGCCTGCGCCTGGCCGGCAATGCTTACGACGGCATCGGTGTTCCGGACTGCGTCCGGCTGGGGAGACAGGCAGCCAGAGAGATGCTTGCGTTGAAGGCCGATGTGACGGCCTCGTCGCGTTGAAATACGCAATCCCCGTATACTCAAGCCAAGGCATGACCACAGCGTCTAAGACGGTTCTCGATACGATTCTCGCCTCGACACGAGCCACTGTGGCCGCGAGCAAGGCCCGCGTGCCGCTGGCAGAGTTGGAGCGGCGGGCGCTGGTGCACCATCCGCGCGGTTGGGCGGCAGCCCTGCGGCGGCAGGCGGCGAATGGCCCCGCGGTCATCGCCGAGATCAAGAAGGCCTCTCCCTCCAAGGGGCTGATTCGAGCGGACTTCGACCCAGAATGGATTGCCTGGCGTTATCGTACCGGCGGAGCAGCCGCACTCTCAGTCCTCACCGACGAGCCGTATTTTCAGGGAAGCTTGCGCAATCTTGAGCTCGCCTCGGCCGCAACACCGCTGCCCTGCCTGCGCAAGGACTTCATGGTCGACGAGTACCAGATCGTCGAAGCGCGGGCGCACCGCGCCGACGCCATTCTGCTGATTGCCGCAGCGCTCACGAATGCGGAGCTCCGGCATCTGGCGTCCGTTGCCAACGGCTTCTCGCTCGATGTGTTGGTCGAGGTACACACTGCCGATGAACTTGACCGCGTGCTCGATGCGCTGGGCGACAACGGCGCTCAGGCCATCGGCGTGAACAATCGCGATCTCAAAAGCTTCGAGGTCTCGCTCGACACATCGCTCGCCCTGATCGAACAGATTCCTTCCTCCGTGGTACGCGTCACCGAGAGCGGCATCTTTACTGCGCAGGACATCGCGCGTCTGCGCCAGGCCGGGTTCGATGCCTTCCTCATCGGCGAAAGCCTGATGCGCCAGCCTGATCCCGGCGCGGCGCTCGAAGCGCTGCTGGCTGAATCCGCTTCCATCTCTGTATGATTGCAATGATTGCAGATGCGGACTAGAATGTAATCATTGCAGCCGATGGAGGGAACCATGGCTACAAACCTCATCGTAAGAAACGTGGACCCGAAGATTGTGAAAGCGCTCAAGGAGCTCGCGGCGCGCAATGGACGCAGCGCCGAGGCCGAACATCGGGCCATTCTTGAAGCTGCGTTGCGCAGGCCGCGCAAGCGCTCGTTTTATGAAGTCCTGGCCTCGATGCCGAATGTCGGCGAAGACTCCGACTTCGCGCCCAATCGTGGGTGATCATGTTCCTGGTCGACACAAACGCCATCAGCGAACTGCGCAAAGGCCCAAAAGCCGACCCTGGCGTGCGGGCCTTTCTCAAAGCGAATGAAGATAGCCTCTTCCTTCCTGTTCAGGCGATCGGAGAGTTGAGTTTTGGCGTAGAGAGCTTGAGACGGAAGGGTGACCTTACTCAGGCCGACCGGGTACAGGAGTGGCTGGATTTCGTACTGGATACATTTGAAGGGAAGGTTCTGAGCTTCGATCAGGCATGTTCTCTGATGTGGGGACGATTGCGGAGCGGCAATGACCAGAATCTGATCGATAAGCAGATCGCAGCGATAGCGCTCATCTACGATCTGACAATCGTAACTCGTAATACTCGACACTATGATGGAACGGGTGTGCGCGTCGTGAATCCCTTTTATGCCGACCGCACAGTCCGGCCTCGACTGAACTGAGCCACTGCACGCATGAGCCTCTGGGTCAAAATCTGCGCGAACACTTCGCTGGAAGATGCACGGCTGGCTGCGGAGGCAGGCGCCGATGCAGTTGGCTTCGTCTTAGCGCCAAGCCCGCGCCGCGTGACTTCGGAGCAAGTGGCCGCGATTGTGCCTCATCTGCCCGCGGATCTCGAAAAGATCGGCGTCTTCGTGGATGTCTCGTTGGAAGAAATTGTGACGACAGTTGAGACGGCAGGACTGACCGGCGTGCAACTACACTTCAATGCTTCTCCGGAAATGCCGGCACGGCTGCGCGAACGGTTCGGCCCAGCGCTCAGAATTCTAAGAGTCCTCCACTTCGACGCAGATCGCACTGTCGAGCGTCTTGTGTCGGAGCACGATTTGCCGGGGTCCCCAGCAACAGGTCTTGGTCGCTGGGGTGGCTTGAGTCGTGCCGAAGATGCAAGTACAAATCTAAGAGCTTTAGCCTCTGAGGTAGCTTTTCCGGATTCGAATATTGATGCCATTCTTGTGGATTCGCGCACGGCGACCGCTGTAGGCGGAACCGGAAAGACCTTCGATTGGTCTACCGCGAGCAAGACGCTATTCCAAAACACAAACGTGCGGACGCGCCTCATTGCAGCGGGCGGACTTACGCCGGGGAACGTTGCCGAAGCCATTGCGATTCTGCAGCCATGGGGCGTGGATGTCGTCAGCGGCGTGGAAGCGGAGCCGGGCCGCAAGGACCCGGCCAAGGTGCGGGCGTTCATCATCAACGCCCGCAAGGCGTATGCCGAGCGGACGACCGTCGCTCAATCCGAGTAAACTGGAGAGGTTCCCCATTCTCCGAGTGGCGGGCGCAGGAGATTTTCGTGGCATCCATCATTCTTCCGGCAAGTCCTTCCGAGTCGCGGCCCGGGCGCTTTGGTATCTACGGCGGCCGGTATGTGCCGGAGACGCTGATGGCCGCGCTGCTCGAGCTCGAACGCGAGTACGAAACTGCCAAAGCCGATGCCGCCTTTCAGGCAGAGCTGAACGCGCTGCTCACCGATTATGCCGGCCGGCCTACGCCGCTCTATTTTGCCAAGCGGCTCACGGAATCGCTGGGCGGAGCGAAGATTTACCTCAAGCGTGAAGACCTGCTGCACACCGGCGCGCACAAGATCAACAATGCGCTCGGCCAGGGGCTGCTCGCCAAACGCATGGGCAAGAACCGCATCATTGCTGAAACCGGCGCAGGCCAGCACGGCGTCGCTACAGCTACGGTCTGCGCGTTGCTGGGCCTTGAATGCATCATCTACATGGGCGAAGTGGACATGGAGCGGCAGGGGCTGAACGTGATGCGCATGCGCCTGCTCGGAGCGGAGGTACGCAGCGTTACTTCCGGCTCAAAGACGCTCAAAGACGCGATCAGCGAGGCCATGCGTGACTGGGTCACCAACGTGCGCACGACCTATTATCTGCTCGGCAGCGCGTTGGGGGCGCATCCCTATCCGACGATGGTGCGCGACTTTCACCGCTGCATCAGCCGCGAAATGAAAGAGCAGATCGTCGAGAAAGAAGGCCGGCTGCCGAATGCTGTGATCGCCTGCGTCGGCGGCGGTTCGAATGCGATTGGAGCGTTCTACGAATTTATTCCTGATCGCCAGGTACGGCTGATCGGCGTGGAAGCCGGCGGCCGCGGTTCGGCTCTCGGCGAGCACGCGGCGCGGTTCAACGGTGGCGCGCCGGGCGTGCTGCAAGGCACTTACTCGTATGTGCTGCAGGATGAAAACGGGCAAATTGCGCTGACGCACTCCGTTTCGGCCGGGCTCGACTACGCTTCGATCGGCCCCGAGCACGCGATGCTGCACGATTCGGGCCGCGCCGAGTACGTTTCGCAGGATGATGCTGCCGCGCTCGATGCCGTGAAGAAACTCGCCCGCCTGGAAGGAATTTTGCCGGCACTTGAAAGCGCGCATGCCGTTGCCGAGGCAATCCGCATCGCGCCCGCAATGCCGGCGCGTGACATACTGGTGGTGAACCTCTCCGGACGCGGCGATAAAGATATGGGCATTCTGGCTCGTGAGCTGGAGTTGCAAGGGATTTGAAACAGGGGCTAAAGCCCCACGTTGTTGTGGTGTATTTTCGGCACGACTGAAGTCGTGCCCTGTTACAGCGTCGTTTTTCTGTCTATTTTGGCTGTGCTTGAAGGGATCCCGAGCTGGATCCGGTTGCAATCTGATGCCGATTCGTTTCGATCACAAACCCGGTCTGGTTGTATATCTCACGGCTGGAGACCCCTCGCTCGAAGCAACACGCGAGATCGCGCTTGCAGCCGTCGATGCGGGCGCTGACGTAATCGAACTCGGTGTGCCTTTCAGCGATCCGCTGGCTGACGGACCCATCATTCAGCGCGCCAGTGAGCGCGCCCTGGCTCATGGCACAAGCTTGACGAATGTTCTTGCACTGAGCCGTGAGATTCGCGCTGCACGCCCTGCCGCCGGACTCGTGATCTTCAGCTATCTCAATCCGATCTTGCGGTACGGTTTGAGCCGCTTTGCCGACGATGCGGTGGCGGCGGGCGCCGATGGCGTGCTCGCAACCGACATGATCGTCGAAGAGGCCGCCGAATATCTTACCGAGATGCATCGTGTGCATCTTGCGCCGATTTTTCTGGCCGCGCCCACCAGCCCCGATGAGCGGCTGCAGGCAATCGCCACGCATTCAAAGGGTTTTGTATATGCCATCTCCCGTACCGGCATCACCGGCAAGCAGCAGAGCCTGACGGCCGATGCGGCCTCACTCGTTGCGCGCATCCGGCGATGGACCACGCTGCCGGTGGCCGTGGGGTTCGGCATCAGCAATGCGGATCACGTCACGCAGGTGGCGGAGTTCGCGGATGCCGCGGTTGTCGGCAGCGCCATCGTCGAGCTTATCGAACGCTCGACTGCCGGGGAAGCGCCAGGCGCCGTGGCTCGATTTATCAAGGGCCTGCGTCTGCCTGAGACAGCGCTGGCCCGGTGACAAGAGCAGCTATCAGCCTTCAGCTACAGCTTTCAGCTCAAACCCGCTCGCGCGTGTCGTGCCGCCCTTCGGCAACAAACGAGCTGAGAGCTGATGGCTGATCGCTGACAGCTAATTGCCGACAGCTCGCTTCTGCTACACGAGGATGCAATGACGATCGAAGAACTGCGAATCCGCATCGATGAACTGGACCGCCAGCTCGTTGAGTTGCTCAGCGAGCGGGCCCGTGCCGCACAGATGATCGGCTACCTGAAGGCAGCCACTTCGCTCCCGGTCTATGAGCCGAATCGCGAAAAGATCATCTACGCGAACGTGCGCGCGGCCAACAAAGGCCCGCTTCCCGACATCGAGCTGACGCATATCTACGAGCGCATTATCGACGTGATGCGATCACTGCAGAAGAACGAGCTGGCTTCGGAGAGGAACGCCCGGCAACAACAGGGCCACGCCGCGGGCCATGAAGCGCCCGAGACAGGGAAGCCGTAATGATCGTCGCCATGCAGGAAAATGCAACAGAAGAGCAGATCGACGCAGTTATCGATGTGATGCTTGAATCCGGAGTGAATGTGCATCGCACCACAGGTGCGATGCAGACCATCCTTGCCGCCGTAGGACCTACGGCCGGTCTCGACCTGAGCAAATTTGAAGTGCTGCCCGGCGTACTGAACGTACATCGCATTAGCGCCCCCTATAAACTGGCGGGCCGCGCCTTCCGGCCGCACGGAACCACGATTGAGTTTCCCAATGGTGCCGTCATCGGCGGTGAACAGGTGGCTATGATCGCCGGCCCTTGTTCGATCGAGAATCATGATCAGATCTTTGCGATCGCCGCATCGGTGAAGGCCGCCGGCGGCAAGTTTCTGCGCGGAGGCGCCTTCAAGCCGCGGAGCTCGCCGTATGCTTTCCAGGGCCTCGGCATTCCGGGGCTCAAGCTGATGCGTGAAGCTGCGAATGCGAACGGTCTTGCCACCGTCAGCGAAGTGATGGAGATCGCACAGATCGAAGCGATGCTGCCGTACGTCGATTGCTTCCAGGTGGGCGCGCGCAATATGCAGAACTTCAATCTGCTGCGCGAACTGGGCCAGGTGCGCAAGCCAGTGCTGCTCAAGCGGGGCATCGCCGCCACCATCGAGGAGCTGCTGCTTTCGAGCGAATATATTCTTTCGGGCGGCAACTACGACGTAATCCTGTGCGAGCGCGGCATCCGCACCTATGAGACGGCGACCCGCAACACGATGGACATCTCGGCCATCCCGGTGCTCAAGAAGCTGTCGCATCTGCCGGTGGTCGCCGATCCTTCACACGGAACAGGCCGGCGCGACATGGTAGCGCCGATGGCCAAGGCTGCAGTCGCGGCGGGCGCCGACGCGTTGCTTATTGAGATTCATCCCAACGCGGATAAGTCGGTCTCTGATGCTGCGCAGACCATGTACCTGGAAGATTTCGCCAGGCTGACGGCCGAGTTGCGCACTATAGCTCAGGCAGTGGGGAGAACATTGTAATATGCGGAGACACGGCGCTCGCGGAGTTGGAAGCTGAGAACCTGACTCCGCCAGCACGTAATGCTGTTCGCACTCGGGAGATCCCAAGTGGACGGTCCTTCTGCACGAATTCTCGCATTCTGCACGCTTCTCGGAATCGCGGGCACCATCGTCGGCAGCTGGCAATGCATAGCGGGCCACAATTTCGCCGTGGCCGCGCAGCATGAAGCCACAACGGTCGGGCACATCGTGCACATCTACTATGGGAAGGGTGGACCATCGTGGCACTATGTGTTCACGGTTAATGGCGTCAATTTTGATGACTACAGCAGCGTATGTCGAACCCCGCTTACGCCGGACGGATGCGAAAAAAATGGGGCCGTGCTCGTCTACTATTCTTTTCAGCCGGTTCAGAATACCCGTCTTGAGGATTTTTCGGCTGCCAGTGTCTACGCTTACCGGATAGGGAAACCTGCACTCGCCATCGGCCTGCCGCTATTCATTCTCACCTGCGTAGTCTTTGTCATTCTTTCCCGCAAGAACAAGAACGAAGGCGATTCTGATTTCGATCTCGACAACCAAGAAGGAGCAAGTAAAAGCGATGACGTGCCCGACTCGATTCATATTGCTCCTAGTGAGTGATCCTGGTTCTCATTCCATGAATCGAGGCTCCATACAGTAGTCTGAAAGAGGCTATGATCGAACGCATCGCTATTCTGGGCACAGGCCTGCTGGGCACTTCGGTGGGCCTGGCTCTCCGTGCGGCCGGATTTCAAGGCCAGATCGTCGGTTGGAACCGCACATCCACTCAGGCCTATCATGCGCTCTCGATGGGGGCGTTTACGTCCGTTGCGGAAGACGCCATCCAGGCCGCGCGCGAGAGCGAATTTGTTTTGCTTTCGATGCCCATCTACGCCACGCTCGATTTTATGGCGCAGCTTTCGGGCGCATTGGGCCCCGATCATCTCGTCACCGACGTTGGCAGCACCAAACGGCTCATTGCTGAGTCGGCTGCTCGCCTCTATAACAAGCCCAACCGTCCCGCATTTCTCCCCGGCCACCCCATGGCAGGCAAGGAGCGCGGCGGTGCAGCTCTGGGTGACGCCAATCTATTTCGCGGCGCGGTCTGGCTCTTCACCGACGACCCGGCGGCACGGCGATCGGATCACGCAGCGCTGCTGATCCAGTCGTGGCGCCAGTGGGTCCTGGCGATCGGTTCGCGCATCCTCGATCTTGATCCTGTCCGACACGATGAGCTGGTGGCTTGGGTCAGTCACCTGCCGCAGTTTGTGGCTACCGCTCTGAGCGCCCTGCTCGAAGAAGAGGTCGGCGATGCGCCGGAACTGAAGGACGTGGGCGGCCGCGCTTTGCGCGAGATGACGCGGCTCGGCGCCAGCCCCTACTCGATGTGGCGCGACATCGCCCACACCAATACCGAAGCGGTGGAGCAGGCAATTCACGCGCTGGAGCTGCGACTTGCCCATCTGCGCGAAAATTTGCGCACGCCCGCTCTGCGCAACGAGTTTGAAGAAGCCAACCGGTTCCGGCGGGAATAGTTTGCTCTCCTTTTCCTGCAGGAGACCATATATCCATTCTTCCGGATTCTTTTGCGAAAGAGTGTGAAAGAACTTTCTTCGCCGTCTTCAGGTTCTCTTCATGAACCGGTGTTAGAGTTTCACCGTCGGCATCGCGCCGTAATGTCCGCGTGCCTGCGGTTCGTCCGGGAGGGAGAAATAGTGCGCAAATTTTCCGTTTTAGCCACGTCGCTGACAGCCCTGCTGCTGGCCGTTTCTTTGTCTGTATCTGCACAGAGCAATTGGAGTGTCACGAAAACGCTGCACCTCGGCGGTGAGGGAAGCTGGGACTACGTAACTGCCGATCCGGCCACGCATCGCCTGTTTATTACGCGCAGCACGCATACCATGGTGCTCGATACGGCCTCGGGCAAGATATTGGGTGACATTCCGGGCCAGACGCGTTCGCATGGTGTCGCGATCGTGCCGGCTGTCGGCCGCGGATTTATCACGGACGGCGGCGGTTCGGGCGCGATCGACATCTTCGACCTGAATACCTACGCACTGCTCGGCAAGCTGGCGACGATGCCGGATTCGGATGGCATCATCTACGACAAGGGCGACGATCTTGTGCTCGCCGTCTCGGGCGATGGCAATGCGCTGATGACCTTCAAGCCGGATGTCGATCCGAAGAACGGCAAGATTGATCCGCCCATCAATCTCGGCGGAGCGCCTGAGTTTCTGGCCACCGACGGCGCGGGCAAAGCCTATATCAATCTTGAAGACAAGGACGTCGTTGCCGTCGTCGATCTGAAAGCTCGCAAGGTCATCGCGCGCTGGCCGGTTGCTCCGGGAGGCCATCCGGTGGGGCTGTCGATCGATCGCAAGAACCATCGCCTCTTCGTCGGCTGCCGGAATCCGCAAAAGCTTGTCGTGATGAGCACTGCTGACGGCAAGGTGCTGGCAGATGTGCCAATCGGTGCGGGTGTTGACGCCACGCGTTTCCACAGTGGCCAGGCCTTCGCGAGCTGCCGCGACGGCTCGCTGACCGTGGCCGGCGACAAGGATGGCAAGTTCGACGTGCTGCAGGTAGTGAAGACGCCCGCCGGCGCGCGGACCATGGACATTGATGGCGCGACCAATACGATTTACCTGCCCACAGCAGAGTTCGCTCCACCCGCGCCGGGAGCCGACGCGCGCCGCCCCGCCGTCAAACCCGATACTTTCATGATTGTTGAAGTCGGGCAGGCTGCACAGTAGAGACGTTCTTTCAGAAGCTGCACGGTGCGGCATAGCTCGCATCGTGCAGCGCGCGTATCAGGCTTCGTTTGTCTTGGACTGAACTCCGCGCCAGTACAGGCCCAGCCCGATAAGGATCGACACGATTGTTCCGGCGAACAGCCTTAGCTCGAAGCCCAGCTTGCTCGCCGCTTCGCCTGGCGGGATGAGAGAAACGACGATCCCGAGCAACACAACAAAAAAACCGATGCTGCCTGAAAGCCACACGCCTGCCATGCCGCCGGGCACCAGCACGGCGTGCGGATTCTCCAGCCTGTCTTTGCGGCGCGCAAGCTTGATGACCGCCGCGAACATGTAAAGAAATGGAATGAAGTAGAGGATGATGGCGACGTCGATCAGAAATTGATAGGCGTCGCGCGTCGTGTCGTTGATCTGGCTGGCGAGCAGAATTCCGCCCGAGAGAACCGCCTGCACCAGGATCGAAACATATGGCGTCTTCCAACGCGGATGAATCTTGCCGAAGGCCTGCGGCAGATAGCGGTCGATACCCACCACGAACGGCACACGCGCGATGCCAGCCACGGTCGTGCCCACACCACCGACATTGCCGGCGCCCGCCAGCAGCGCGGCGAGAATGCTGAAAAAGCCGATCTTCAGCGCGATCGATCCAAGGGCGATGGCCCCGAAGACGCCGCTCTGCGGATCGACTTGTGCAGCAGGAATCAGAGCCAGGACTGCAAATGTGCCCGCAATGTACATCAGCGCGATCAACGCGCCGGCGGCGAAGACCGCGCGAGGCAGCGTGCGGCGCGGGTCGCGTACCTCTTCGCTCATGGCAGAAACCAGTTCGAGGCCGGTGAAGGCGAACGCGATCTGTGACCAGAAGTTCACCGTATCCCAACTCCACGACGGCATCATCTGGGTCAACGTGAAGTGTGTGACAGAGCCGTGATGAAAGCAGTACGCGAGAGCCACCAGCACCAGCATCATCAACGGCAGATACGTTCCTACGCCACCGGCATTCTGCAGCCATTTGCCGATGTTCAGTCCGATGATATTCAGCACCACGGCCAATGCCAGCATCGCCAGCGATACGGAGAGCAGAAATGTCCGATTTTCTGAGAGCGCGATGCCACTTCCGCCAAAAATGTAGGCGCTCATCGAGGCGCTGGCCAGGAGCAATCCGGGAAGATAAAAGACCGTATAGATCCAGTACGTCCATCCGGCCACGAAGCCGTGAAAGGGCCCAAAGGCTTCGCGCGCCCAGACATAGAGGCCGCCTTCTTCAGGAAAGCGCGAGGAGAGCTCATTGATGACCAGCGCTCCTGGAATGAAGAAGAAGACTGCAGCAAGCACCCAGAGACTAATCGACGATGTGCCATTGTGGCCGGCGGCGGCGATCCAGCGCGGACCGAGAACCGTGGCAATGTTGAACAGCAGCACATCCCAGAAGCCCATCGCCTTGCGCAGCTGCGATTTGGTTCCGGCCGCGTCAGGCGCGGAGATCATCATAGCTCTACCCTGGGCTCAACCACGAAATTGATCCTGTATGCGAGATGATACATGGGCTGCGCGGCTCAAACCACGACGGCTTGAGGCGTTCAGACCTTCGCGACAACGTGACCAGCCGGCCGCGGAATCTCGCCCATCTTGCGCAAAAATGGCTCCATCGTAATTCCCTGCACGAACACAGAAAAGGCGACCACCGCAAAGCTCACGTTAATGATCTCATCGCGAAGCGGAAAGCCCATCGGAAGACCGAGGGCGAGCGCCAATGCGAGCGCTCCGCGCAGTCCACCCCAGAACAAGGTGAGTTGATGCCTGGCCGAAACCCGCAGCGAGGACCGCGCGAAGAGGAGACATAGCGGATAGATCGCCGCCGCGCGGCTCACCAGAACAAACACGATTGCCGCTGCGGCAGGAAGCCAGATCGCCATAAAATGCTGGCTGGCCTCGTGCATACCGATCAGCAGAAACACGAGTGAGTTCGCGACGAACGCCGCATATTCCCAGAAGGTTTCGATCGTATTTTTTCCCCGCTCAGTCAGCACCTTTGGCGACTGGCAATTGCTCATCACCAGACCCGCGGTAATGGTGGCCAGCACACCGGAGAGGCCGAAATTATCTGCGAGCAGAAATGAGCCATATGCTGCGATGGTTGTAAAGGTCACCTCGACGAGATGATCGTTGGTGCGGCCCATCAGCACCAGCGCGCCATAGCCGAGTGCGAATCCGCAGACGATGCCGCCACCGACCTGCTTCACGAGCAACAGCAGTGCGCCTGCTGCAGAGGCATGCTGGCCCTGCGCCAGCGCCAGCACTACGCTGAAGGCGACGGCTGCCGTGCCGTCGTTGAACAGGCTCTCCGATTCAATGAGAACCAGCAATCGTCCATGCACCTTCGCCTCTCTAAAGATGGCAATCACCGACACCGGATCGGTAGCGGCGATGAGAACGCCAAAGGCGAGTGCGCTGAACCATTGCCATTGCAGCAGAAAATGCATGCCTGTCGCCGTGACTGCCGCGGAGAGCACGACGCCCACCGTAGCAAGCACAACAATAACCGGCAGATTCCGCCGCACCTGATCCCAATGCAGATCAAAGGCTGCTTCAAACAGCAGCGGCGGCAGCAATGCTGTAAAGATCAGATCCTTGGTGAGTGCGATCCTGGGTACGAAGGGCAGAAGAGCAAGGAAAATGCCTGCCAGAAAAAGGCCCACACTGTAGGGAAGCCGCACGCGCCGGGAGAGCATCGCCACAACCGCAGCGATCAGCATCAAGACTGTTCCGGCTTGAAATTGGGATTCCATTCTGCTGTTCTCTGCTCCTCAACATGGCCCCGTCGCCTGCCGTTGCGGTCTGCATTATCAGATGCATCTTCCAGCTACTCACCCGGGCGCAAAGGAGATTCCCTACTCTCGCGCGCCTCAGCCAGAGTCTCAAAGAAGCGCACCACGGCTTCGAGATCGCGCTCCGGCAGAGTGGCTAATAGCCGGCGCGTCTCGCTTTCTATACTCTCGTACATTCCGGCGAGTTTGCGCAGCTTTGTCGGCAACAACTTGATGAGCAGGCTGCGCCGGTCGGCCGGATTAGCTTCCCGGCGAATGTAGCCGGCCTTCTCCAGCCTGTCCAGCGCTACCGTTACGCCGCCGCTACTCAGGCCAGTGTAGGTAGCCAGCTTGCTGGGGGTCGCAGGCCCGTAAAGCTGCAGCATATGCAGCATCTGCATGTCGGTGAGACTCATCCCTATGCGCTCGGCCGCCTGTGCGTTGAAGAAGATGCCTGCGGCGAGAAATTTACGGATCTCGAGGACAATGCGGTCTGCCGTAGTCACCGGCTCCGGAACCCGGGTTAGATCGACCGGCTCGTGCCGAACTTTTTCTTTTGGATTCCCGTATTTTTTCTGCATGGCGCCTCTTGCAATTATCTCAATTAAAAAGTATCTTATTTTATAAGATACTTGGAGGACGAAATGACTTCTACCATCAAAGCATACAAGGGCATGGGCATGGAGGGCGGCATCGCCCGCTGGTACGATCGCACCACCCGCAAAGACATGCCGGAGTTCCGGACGCTGGCTACACGCATTGCGGCAGTCGTCCCCCCAGCAGGCAAAGTGCTGGAGATTGCTCCCGGGCCTGGCTTTCTTTCCATCGAACTCGCCCGTCGTGGCCTTGAGGTCCGGGCCGTGGACATCAGCAAGACCTTCGTCGAGATCGCCCGCCGCAATGCAGCTGCGGAAGGTGTTCCAGCCCGCTTTGAGCTCGGCAATGCATCCGCACTTCCGGCCGAAAGCAACAGCGTGGATTTCGTTGTTTGCCGAGCAGCCTTTAAGAACTTCAGTGAGCCTGTGCAGGCGCTCGCGGAGATGCGCCGTGTACTACGTCCGGGAGGAACCGCATTGGTGATCGATCTGCGGCGGGATGTTCAGACGGGCGAGATCAAGCGATATACGGAAGCCGGGAACTTAGGCCTGGTGAACCGCTGGTTTATCAGTTTCACCTTCCGTCACATGCTCATCAAGCGCGCCTATCTGCTCGATGAGATGCGCCGCATGATCGCCGAGGCAGGTTGGACCGACTTCCGTCTCGACACCGAAGCCATTGGTTTTGAAGCTTGGATGAAAAAGTAGGCCAGTGCACCACACAGAGCAGATCACTGCGCGACCATGGCTTCCTTGACCGGATCGATCGTCTCCAGCCCTTCGACTGACGCGGCTTCAAGCAGCGGAGCGGAAGAGGAGACAAACACGATCGGTGTGCCTTTGAACATGTCTCGCGCAGTGAGCGCTGCGCCGAGTTGCAGAGCCTGAGGCCAGCGAAGATTGGTGCGGTCGAGCAGTTGCCGCGCAGCTTCCAATACAGCCGGGTTCAGCGGTTGCTGCACGGTGCGGGCAGACTCGATGCGCAGCGCCTCCAGAGCTGTGGTTGCGTCTGGCGATGCAATGTCACCTGCCCGTTCGCGGCGGCGGATAGCCGCATAGACCTCGAGCGGAGTGGCCGCGGAGATCAACTTGCGATTATCCTCGACCAGTTCCAGCCGCCGTATCAGCGTGTCCGTACCAGGTTCTTGCACGAACAGTTTCGCGAATGCGGTGGCCTCGAGAAAATAGAGGCTCACTCGTCCCCCCGTTCCACCTCAATCGCTTCGGCAGCAGCGTCGCCCTGTACAGCCACAGGATGGAAACGCTGCGCCTCCTCTGGAATTCCGGCCTCGGCCCGATTCAGCCGGATGGTCGTCGTTGGATAGGCCGGCGTCTTGGGATTGGCGATCTTGCTGGTCATCACCACGCCGCGTTGAATCGCCTCGGCCAGCACCGCCTGGCGCGTCTCAGGGTGCTGGTTCCACCGGAAGGCCTTGCGCGGCAGGAACGAGTCGCGGAACCACTTGAGCGCGATGAAGGCGTGGCCGCCTCGTTCGGCTTCAGCCAATGCGGCGCAAAGCTCCTTGACGCGCGCGTCCATGTCAGCAGGCAGAGTGGCGTCGAGCTCAGGGTCCTCTTCTTCGAGGCTATGACTCAATGCTGTCCGTGAGGAACGACTCGATCGAGATGGAGTATCACCGTCTCCAATACGCTCAAAATAGATGCGCACCTCGTCGTCTTCCGGCGACCAGCTATCGGCCGAAGCGTTTCTCCGCTTGCTACGCCCATTTTCACTACAGAGCTCCACGATAGCCTGATATCCCGGAGGTGCTAAAAAGCGGAGGGCGCGGGCCAAACCAGGATCGGACGAATACTGGAGCTCATTCAATGCATCTTCAATAATCTCTTCTGCCGCGGGAATACTCAGATTGCCGATCTCTATGCTGTTCTGTGCAGCCCTTGTCAACTTCATTGCTTTCTCTCCGATGACTGGCGGACCGCGCTTGCAGGTTCAGTAACAGTCTTTTGGGGGACTGTTTGGGGGAAGACCATGCTGCGCAAAGGCCCGTTCGCCTCTGTTCTAAGAAACCTGCTCTACGACTCGGGGGACCCGGTGCAAATTGCCCTTTCGGGCGAAGCCTGTTCAGTTAAAACCCGGTTTGCCGCGTGGCAGCGGCGGAATTCTATGAGGCTTGCCGACTCTGCTGCCCGGCTCCTGCGCCTCGCAGGACGTACCCAACGCCGATTGCAGCTATTGATTTGTTGGTTCCGCAGACTCTTACTTCAGCTCAACTTGGAAAAGGAGTCCGATGGCATTTTTTGAATCGATGTAAGAAGGCCCATGTTATCCATAAGGCTTTTACCTGTCAAAAGCCATCTTTCCGCTTTCTTCTCATTTACCTACAGATTCGAGAAAAATTCACTCGAATCAAAGTGTTTATTTGTCAGTGTATCCGATCTTACCCCTGTAAGCCCGGATGCGCCAGCGGTTTTTTGCGAAAGCTGTGCTGCTTCCTTCATGCGGGCAAATTCGTACAATAAAGCATGCGCCGTGGTTTGCAGTTTTTGTTGTTTTTGTCGCTGTGCGTTACTTCAGCCGGGCTATATGCCGCCGACGGTCCGGCCTTCGATCTCTCCGGTCCCAAGGTAGATGTGCGCGTTAAGCGCGGCAACATCACCCTGCCCGTTGCCGAGACGCCCAATCTGCTTCCAGGCGATCGGCTGTGGATTCATCCCGACCTGCCTGAGAGCCAGTCTGAACACTTTGTGCTGGTGGTTGCGTTCCTGCGTGGATCGACGAATCCGCCGCCACCTGATTGGTTCACCCGTGTAGAGACCTGGAACCGCCAAGCTCGGGCAGAAGGTGTCTACGTCACAGTGCCGGACGAGGCTCAGCAGGCCCTCATCTTTCTCGCGCCGGAGACCGGAGGCGATTTCAACACATTGCGTAACGCGGTCCGCGGCCGCCCAGGCGCCTTTGTGCGCGCGGCGCAGGACCTGCAGGCCGCAAGTTGGGAGCGGATGCGTCTGGAAGCCTACCTTTCCGACGTGAGGATGACTTCCCAGACTGATCCCAAGTTGCTGAAGGAGCGGGCAGAGCTTGCCGCCAGAAGCCTCGGGATCAAGCTGAACCAGGACTGCTTCAATCGGCCCATTGACCAACAGGCGACTTGTCTGTCGCAGAACTCTGAGGGATTGGTGCTGGACGACGCCAATGCTCGATCTCTGGTGGACCAGCTCGCCAGCGGCTCCACGGCTGACCTGATGAATCAGCTCACCTATTCCAGCATGGCGGGCGGCGGCGTTTACAGCCCTTATGTGGGAGCGGTGGTCGATACGGCTCGCATCCTCTCGTCCTTGCATACCGCGCATTTCCAGTACATTCCGGCTCTGGCGCTGCCTACATCCGACACGCTCAACTTGCGCTTGAACGTGCCACCCTCGTTCCGCAATCCGAAATCGGTGGTCGTCGTCGCGCTACCGCCGCTTGGACCGCCCATACCTGAGCCTCTGCATCCCGTGAATCTGGCAGACAGCTTCTGTGTCTACAAGCCGACGCTGGTGTTGCCGGCCGAGGGGGCACCGCTGATCTTTGCCACCCAGCTCGCGCACGATCTCTCGCTCCACATCGAGCCGGCCAGCGGACAGAAGGGCGCGGCCATCGACTTGCCGGTAAAGCCCGATGCCGGGTCGGGCGGCCTGGCGATCGAGGGAGTGGTTCCTCCGCTGCCCGGAGGCGATCTGACCGGTGTTGTCAGCGGAAAATGGGGCTTTGATGACTGGCACGGTCCGAGCTTTCATCTGGCCGCACCTGAGCGGGGAAAATGGGCTCTTTCCCCGGCAGACGAATCGGCTCTGGTCGTGGGCCGTGACGATACGCTGCATTTCAGCGGAGCAAGCTCGCTCTGCGTGGAAAAGATAGAGGAGTTGGCCGACAATGGCCATCCAGAGACACTCGCATGGAAGTCGCCCAAGCCGGATACGCTCGAAGTTTCTGTGCCGCTCAAAAACGCGGCGCCGGGGCCGGTCAGCATAGCGATCCACCAGTACGGGCTCAAGCAGCCGGACCAGCTGAAGATGATCGCCTACGATGTGGCGGCGTCGTTGAATGGCCTCACTCTTTCAGCCGGTGACAAGGATGTCCTGCTCAAAGGCACGCGGCTCGACCAGGTGGCGAAGGCGCGGATCGGCAACCTCAATCTGACTCCGGGCAGCCTCACCCGCATCAACGACCTGGATCAACTGACGATGAGCGCCTCTGGATCCACCGCCGATCTCACGCCGGGCAAGGACTATCTGGCATTGGTGGAACTGAAGGATGGCCGCGAACTGAAGGCTCCCGTCACCGTCAATCCACCTCGGCCGGAGATCACGTTGCTCAGCAAAGGTGTGCAGGAATCGGCCGCGTCCGCCCCGGTTCCGGTGCAGTTCGGCAATCCGGACGACTTGCCTGTGGATGGCCGCCTGGTCTTTTTTCTGAAATCGACTTCTCCCGCAAGCTTTCCGCGCGACGAAAAGATCGAAGTCGCTGCTGCTGATTCCAGCTTTCAGACCATGCTGGATCTCGCCGACGGCAGCCTGATGCTCGAAGACACGAAGACGGCCGTCGCCAGCATGGAACCACTCTCACGCTTTGGCTCTTCAGCCTTCGGGCCGATCCGCGTGCGCGCGGTCTCAGCCGACGGCGCATCAGGAGACTGGCTCTCCCTGGGAACTCTGGTGCGCGTGCCCGCCTTCAAGGAATTGCGTTGCCCGCGTGCGGCATCCAAACCCTGCGTGCTGACGGGCAACAATCTCTTTCTGGCTGACTCTGTTGCGTCCACACCGGACTTCGGCAATCCCACCGATGTGCCCGCGGAGTTCACCGGGACGCAGCTGATCGTTCCGCACCCAGCGGGTGGTGTGCTTTATCTCAAGCTGCGCGATGATCCGGCGACGGTGCAGACTCTGACCTTGCCGGTAACTCCGGTATCGCTGCCGGCGGAGGCGGCGGCCATCAAATCTCAACCCGGTGTGACCCCGGCTCCCGCGTCGCTCCAGGCTCCTGCGCCGGCAAGCACAGGATCAGCGCCTGACTCGTTCTCTGAACCTTCGAATGCGCCCAAGACGCAGCCACCGGCTCCGTCTTCGCCTGCTCCGGCGAACACCGCAGAACCGCCTCGCGCAGCAGGTTCGCCCAACGCTTCTGGCGATGGTTCGTCGAGCAAGCCGAGCCAGTGAAACGGCTGTCGAATGGAGATATGCGTTCCTAGAAGATTCCTATGCGCAGCCCAGAGCTCACGCCCACGGAGGTCATGGAGCCGTAGGTAAATTGCGGCCAGTCTTGGTATTCCACGTCAGCAACGCGGATGTGAACCCTGCGGGTCCACTGGTAGTCCAAGCCGCCGCCCCCCGTGACCACCAGATACCGGCCATGGGCGTAGCTGAAAGGGAAGTTGAAGTTGCCGAACCCGATCAGCCCCTTTACGTAGGGCTGAAAACGGGAGAAGTTCACGCGATAGCGCAGTCCGGCCGAGTACGTCTCGACGTGAACGTCCTCGGTTTTGTGAAACTCGAGCCAACGGCCTTCGGCTTCAATGCCAAGAGCACGCTTGGTCTCGGCATCCACAAAGGCCGAAGCGCCGACCAGTTTCCGCGACCCATACTGCAGATAGTAGCCGGATGCGGTGACGCCGGCCGACAGCCTGAAGCCGCCAGCGCTGGCGGCGGCGGCCACCTGCGCACGCGCGGAACTCGGCGTGCCTAGGCTAAGCGCCAGCATCACAGCCGCTGCGGCTAACCCAAACCAAAACCGCGATGAGGATTCACGTGCAAGGTGGCTCTTGCATGAGGAAAAAGCCGCTTGAGAGGCGTGCATCTGCATAGATCTGCCCGAATTCCGCTGTAAGCCCAAAAATATCTTCATCTCTCTCCTGCGCCGGGGTTCTCAATTCCCATTTTAGTTTGTGATGGTTAACGAGATGTTTTGGTAATGAATGACCTGCGTGTTTGTGCCCGTTCCGATGACCTGGATCACGTAAGATCCCGGTTTTGCTGTACTCGAGCTATATCCGCTGCATCCGGTTGCAAATAGCGCGCCGGCTGAAAGTGCGATCGCCAGCACGAGGGTGAAGAATCCCATGTTGCGTCTGCGTACCCGCCATAGGAGCCATCCGAAAAATGCGCTGAGGGGAAGGAATAGACCGGCCATCGACATACCCGAGGTTCCGGATCCGCGGTGGTTCATCGCGGTACTTCCTCCGCCGATGGGCGTGTTGGTATCAATGCTTAACTGGACGCTCGCGGTGCCATTGGCCGCCAGAGTGACGGAAGGGTTCGCGAATATGCACGAAACTCCCGCAGGTAAGGACGCGCAGCCCAGACCGATAGTGTCGGTAAAGCCGCCTTCCGAGGTCAGGTTCACCGTGAGAGGAATATTTTGCGAAGCCTTCAGCGTCACGGATGTTGGCGAGACGCTCAATTTGAAGTCCACTGGATTGCTGCTCACCGTAACCGGTGCCGATGTAGATGGAGCGTGCAGCGTATCGCCGCTGTAAGACGCCACAACCGTATAGTTGCCGGGAGCCAGAGTCGGCGTCAGCGAGAACACGCCGTTCGAGTCAAGCGTACCCGTGCCGAGAGTTGTGCCACCACTGGTAAGGGTGACGGTTCCCGTAGGCACCGGTCCTGAAGTGCCCACGACTACCGCTGTCAATATAGTTTGCGGGTTAGCACCAACCGTTGTGGAAGCCGAGAGATCTGTCGAAGTCGGAATCAGGTTGACAATCAGACTGGTTACGGCAGAGGTGGAAGGCGCATCGTTCGCATCGCCGCTGTAGGTAGCAGTCACGGAGTAGGTTCCCGCAGCAAGCGTGGTCGTGGTGAAGGTGGCGGTCGCCTGCGCGTTCAGCGTGCCCGTGCCCAGCAACGTGGCTCCATTGAAGAACGAGACGGTGCCCGTGGGAACGCCGCCATTGCCGGCTACCGTCGCCGTAAAGGTGATGGGCGCAACCACGACCGCGGGATTCGGCTTGACGGTGAAAGTCGTCGTAGTGGTCGCCAGATTGACAGTAAGCGGCAGAGCTGCAGAGACACTGCCTGATGTGTTGGCGTCGCCCGAGTACGTTGCAACGATCTGATATGTGCCCGGAGCAAGGTTGTTGGCGTTGAACGTCGCCGCGCCATTCGTCACTGTGTTACTGCCCAACACGGTGGTGCCGGAGGTGAAGGTTACGGTTCCGCCAAACGCATCGGAACCAGGTGTGGTCAACGTGATCGTTGCGGTCAGGGTAACTGCCTTGCCGGCGATGCCGGGATTTGGCACGGCAGTCACAGCGACTGAGGTTTGCGCCTTGAGCACGATCTGATTCAGTGCCGTGGCCGTGGCGCCTGGGCTGTTATTGATCTTGTCACCAGCGTAGGTCACGGTGATGGGATGTACACCGACGGACAGGGTAGGCGTAGCGAGCGTAGACGCCGTGGCGGGTTTAGACGTCGTAAAGGTCGCAGTGCTGATACTCGGAGTCGTACCTGAAGCTGTCGTCGCAATGAGAGTCCCGGTGCCAATCTGCGTTCCGTTATCGACGAACGCTACCGTGCCGGTTGCGGCTATAGGCGAAGCTGAAGTAGCAGCGGTAAAGGTCACACTCTGCCCGTAGCTCGATGGGTTCACGGAAGAAGTAACCGTCACTGTGGTTGGCGCCTGCACATCCTGGTCGACCTCGTTCGAGATGCTGCCGACGATCTGTTTTGATGGGTCGCCGTTGTAGACAGCGATGATGTGATGCACGCCCACTGTCGAAAAGCTGATTGAGTCCATCGCCACACCCGACACGAGCACCGTTGGAGTACCAAGCGCCACGACAGGTGTATTGGTCTCATCCATGAGTGTCACTGTGCCATCGGGCTGGACGCCCCCGCCATGGGGGGCCGTTACTGTAGCTGTGAAGGCTGCTGGGCTTCCCAGCAACGATGGATTCGGCGTGGACGTGAGCGCAGTCGAGGTCTCCTCAAGCACGGTTTGGATCAGCGCGGGCGCACCGTAGTCGGTCGAGCTGCTGGAAAGATGGCTTGAATCGTTGCTATAGGCAGCCACGATCGAATGCTTGCCTACGCTTAAACTCGCGGTTGGGAATGTGGCCACTCCCGAGGCATTGACTGTCAAGCCCGTCGCTATCGCCGTTGTCACGCCGTTATAGGTATCACTAATGCTCACCTTGCCGGTGAGGTTGCTGGGTGTTGTGCCCGTGGTGACCGTCACAGTAAAGGTGACGACATCCACCCCGAAGGAAGATGGATTCGGATTGGACGTTACCGTCGTGACAGTTGCATTGGCAGGGAGCGCATCTCCCACGAGGGTAAGAGTGACTGGCGAATTTGCCGTCGCACTAGCCAGCGTAATCGTCCCGGTGACGGGATTGCCCGATGTTGTGGGCGCAAATACCGCTCCGACAATGCAGTTAGCGTCCACGGACAAATCTGGCGGGCCTGCGATGCAGGTGGTCGTCGGTGTATCGAGCGCAGTATTTGTCCCCGCAGTAATTGTCGTCAGATCGAGGGCCAGGTTGCCGTCATTCTCGATCGTCGCCGGCATTGGAGTCGACTTCAATCCCTGCGGGATGGGCGTGGTGAAATCGAGTGCAATCGAGTTGCCCTGGATCTGGCGCACCATCATGCTTTGCGCGTCCGCGATGTAGAGATTGCCGCTGCCATCGAGCGCAAGACCGATTGGTCCAGAGAGTGCTACCGGAGAGAAGAGGCCGCCTGCATAAAACTCTCCGATCCCGTCCGCAACCAGGCTCGATATGGTGCCGGTTGCATTCACCTTGCGTATGGCGTTGTTCCCCGTGTCGGCAATGTACACGTTGCCGGCCGCGTCTACGGCCACTCCCGAGGGGTTGAGCAACTGCGCAGAGATGGCCAATCCACCATCACCCGCATTGCCGGCTGCGCCCGTTCCTGCGAAGGTCGAAATGGTGCCGCTCTTCACAACGCGGATGCGATTGTTGCCCGAGTCCGGAATGTACATGTAGCCCGATGCGTCGAAGGCAACGGCGTACGGTAGATTGATTTCGGTTGAGGCAGAGGTCGCCGACAAACCGTCGCCTCCGTATCCGGCAGTTCCATTGCCCACCACGGTCGTGATGTTGCCGGTGGATAATGCGACCTCGCGGATGCGCGCGTTCGCGGTGTCGGCGATATACACATTGCCGCTTGCATCGAGGCTGACGCCAAGCGGCTGATTCAACATAGCCGAGGTCGCTGCCGCGCCATCGCCGCTGTATCCCGCCGTGCCGTTGCCCGCGAAGAGAACGATATTGCCCGTGGCCGCAATGATTTCGCGGATCTCGTTGTTTCCCGTGTCCGCAATGTAGAGATTGCCAGCGCCGTCGATCGCCACGCCGCTAGGATTATTGAGCAAAGCGGCCGATGCAGGGCCACCGTTGCCGGTGGGTCCGGCTGTGCCATTACCGGCGATCGTGGTGATAATGCCTGCACCCGTACAACTTGCACTTGTTCCCGCGATGGTGCCGCTGCTCGGGCCTGCGCAGACCATGCGGATGCGATTGTGTGCGCTGTCGGCAATGTAGAGATTGCCCGCGCCATCCAGCGCTACGCCTGCCGGCAGATCGAGTTGAGCCGCTGTCGCTGCTCCGCCATCGCCCAACGCCGCCCCGCCGCCGGCGAAGGAGATCTCATTGCCAGGAATCGCGACTCCGAGTGCTCCAGCACCGGTGCCTTGCAGATACGCCACACCCAACACGTTTGAGCCGGCGTCCAGCAGGACCACTGCTCCGATGCGTGTGCCCGGCGCCGACGGAGTGAAGTTGACTGACTCAGTGCAAGTCCCGTTCAGGGCGAGCACCGCTGCAGGACATGTGGAACTGCCGGTTCCTATCGCGAAATCCTTGCTCGAAGCACCCGCGGTCAGCACTTCCACGCCCGAAGGGCTCACGGTGCCTGCTACCGTGGCCGTCACGGTTACATTCTGCGAGGCCGATGTGGCGCCGACAGCCGTAGCAGTAAACGTAGCCTGCCCCCACGCACCGGCCGAGGCCGATAACAGTACTGCCACTCCGGCCAACCGGCTTCGGAAGATCCTGAGGATGTGTTGGGAAGGGGTGCTGCCTGGGCTCAGGTGGGGAAAAATTGAAACAGATCCGCGCTTCATTGCCACTCCTGCAATCTTCTGGCTATGCACTTTCCAGGAGGCAAACGGCCACGAGGACGCGTCCGGCCAGCCCGGGGGAAGCTGCCGATTCGTGCGCAAGGTGCCGGCGCGTACTTAGGTTAGTGGCTCCGGCAAATCTTCGCGAGGTGACTCATGTTTGCATATCAGGCTGCCGGGAGCATAGGAAAATCTGCCAGATATGACCCGAAAGATGTACGGGAAAGGCCGGTGCTTACCTGGAATCAGTGCCTTAGCCGGACCGAGCGCAATCAGCAACTTGAGGCCGTACAGCAGGATTCCGGCCGTTCGGGGCTGGCACGATCGAGACGCACAAAGTTGAGGCAGGGGGCAATGGAGGATGGTGCGCCCGGAGAGATTCGAACTCCCGACCTAATGCTCCGGAGGCATTCGCTCTATCCAGCTGAGCTACGGGCGCGCCTCTTAAGAATACCGCAAATTACAGTTTTCCCGCTCTCATACCTGGGCCGGCTGCAGGGCAATCGCATGAAGGACGATCACCCACTTCTTCGCTGCCTTACGACGCCCCTCCGGGCTCCGGGATTTACGCCTCAACTCCCACGCTGAAGCGCGGGGCTAACATCCCTTGCGCCTCCGGCGCTGGATAGTCACAACCAAATCGATCGACCATTCGCTGCGTGCGATTGCCCTGGGGACGGCTGGTCCGCTCGTCAGGTTGTGCCAAGCCGCCAGCGTCACACTTTCAGGTGCTGCATGTATTCGGCGTCCTGCTTCAGCTCTTCGATGGGATCGATGTCGAACTGCTCCTGCTCAACGAAGTAATACTTCGTTCGCGTGGCTGCGCGCAGAATGGGCGCGTAGTCGATGTTTCCCTTGCCCAGAACCGGCATGTGGATCTTGCCATCGGCCTGGCGCACCATGTCTTTGATGTGTAGCAACGGAAAACGCTCAGGGGTTTTGGAAAGATAATCGACCGGATTGTGGCCGGAGGCCCAGACCCAGCCACAGTCCATCTCGAAGATGACCAGCTTGGGGTCGGCTAGCTTGAGCAGCTCGTCATAGACGAGAACGCCATCGATGGTGGCGAACTCAGGCGTGTGGTTGTGGACGCCGAAGGTCATGCCCGCCGCCTTCACTTTGGCGCCGATGCGGTTGAACTCGCCGGCGATCCAGCGCCAGTCGTCGAGCGTCTGTTCGCCATGCGCCGAGGAGTCGCGATGCATGCCGCCGGACGAAGAACAGATAATGTACTCGAGGCCAAGCGTTTTGGCGAAGTCGATAATGGAGTCCAGCTGCGACTGGAGCAGCGCGAGAGTGTAGTGCGCGCTGACGCAGCGGAGACCGGCAGCATCCATCGATTTGCGCACATCGGCCGCGCTGTGATCGAAGTAGCCCGCCGCCTCGACGACGGTGTAGCCCGCGGCGTGTACTTGGTGCAGCGTGCCGTCATAGTCTTTGGGCAGCAGATTACGCACCGAGTACAGCTCCAATCCCACCGGCAGACGCAACGTACGCGCGGCCAGTTGGTGAGCATCGACACACGCAGCAGCCGCGATGGCTCCGGTGGTTTTCAGAAAATGTCTGCGTGAAGCAAGACCCATGTGTGCTCCTCTTTTGAGTTCTGATCAGTACGCTTTGATCGTCGCCAACTCTCGGCGCTTTCTGGCGAGGACCATTCTCGCGCGCGGCCCCGCACGCTGTCCAATCTGTGGCGGATGGAGCGCGACCGCGGATGGCTTCGAGCCCGGCCGTAGCGTCGTGGGACAATACATACAGCGCCTACCATGACCGATCCGAATACTCCTGAATCTTTGTCCACCCCTGAAAACGCGCCTGAGACTGCGGCCGAGCCGCAAGAGTCCTTTGCCGACGCGCTCAGCGCCTTTGAGCGCAGCCACACGCACCGCGACGACTCTGGCCGCAAGCAGCTGGATGGCACGGTTGTGTCTCTTTCCGCCGACCAGGTCTTTCTCGATATCGGCTACAAGATGGAGGGCGTTCTGCCCCGCTCGGCCTTTGAGAACAATGCGGCAGCCGTGAAGCGTGGGGATGTCTTTCCGGTCTCGATCCGGGGCCGCAATGAAGAGGGCTATTACGATCTTTCTCGCTTTAAGGTAGCGCAGCCGCGTGACTGGTCGGCGCTTGAGCGCGCCTTTGAAGAGAAGACCGCTGTCGCCGGTACGGTAACCGCAGTCGTAAAGGGTGGCGTGTCGGTGGACGTTGGCGTGCGTGCCTTTATGCCGGCCTCGCGCAGCGGCGCCCGCGACGCCTCCGAGCTAGAGGCGCTCGTAGGGGCAGAGATCACCTGCCGCATCACCAAGCTCGACGTAGCCGACGAGAATGTGATCGTCGACCGGCGCGTGGTGCTGGAAGAGCAGGCCCGCGGAATGCTGGCCGAACGGCGCGCAGCTCTACAGGAGGGCGACCTCGTCACGGGCAAGGTGCGCACCCTCATGCCCTATGGTGCATTTGTCGACATTGGCGGACTCGATGGCCTGCTGCACGTGAGCGATATCTCCCGCGCGCGCATTGCGAAGCCCGAAGACGTGCTTTCGATCGGCCAAGAATTACGGCTGCGCGTGTTGAAGATCGATCCGGAAACGCAAAAGATTTCGCTCGGTTTGAAGCAGCTCGAACCCGATCCGTGGGAGAGCGCGGTCGAGCGTTATCCCGCAGGTCAGCGCGTCACCGGCACCGTCACGCGGCTTACGGACTTCGGTGCCTTCGTTGAGATCGAGCCGGGTCTCGAAGGGCTGATTCATATTTCAGAGATGTCATGGGCCAAGAAAGTGCGGCATCCCTCGGATCTACTCAAAGTAGGCGATCGCGTGGATGCGGTGATTCTCTCAGTCAAGCCCTCGGCGCAATCAGAGCCCGGCCGCATCGCACTTGGCCTCAAGCAGACGCTCGCCGATCCGTGGCTCGAGGTGCAGCGGAAGTTCCCAGTCGGTTCGCAGGTGGAAGGCCCGGTCACGAAGATCATGAACTTCGGCGCGTTTGTTGAGATTGCGGAAGGTGTGGAAGGCCTGGTGCACATCAGCGAGATCACCGTGGGCCGCCGGCTCAATCACCCCTCGGATGTTCTGCGCGCAGGCCAGCGCGTGCAGGCGCTCGTGCTCGCCATTGATGCAGAGAAGCGGCAGATTAAGCTCTCGATGAAGCAGCTTATTCCCACGGGCCTTGATGAATATGTTGCGGAACACAAGGTGGGCGATATGGTTTCCGGACGCGTGGTGGCGATCGCGTCGACGGGCATCGATGTCGAACTGGGCGAGGGCATCCGGGCCGTATGTCGCCCGCTGAAGGACTCTGCTGCTCCGTTGACTCCGCCGATTTCAGCGGCGAGCAACGCGCCTGATCTGTCGCAGCTTTCGTCGATGCTCAAGGCGCGCTGGAAGGGCAGTTCACCCGAGCCCGCAGCCAAGCAGAACCCGCTCGCCGAAGGCCAGATTCGCAGCTTTAAGATTGTGAAGCTCGACGCAGAGGCAAAGAAAATCGAGGTGGAGCTAGCATAGGCCGTTTTCTTCGTTTGCACATTCGATGCGTTCGAAAATTCGCCGCAATCGCATGCCTTTTTGTGGATTGATCATCTCGACAAAGGCGATACGGCCGGCAAGATGTTGCCGGAACGCGGGATGCTCTGCCCGATTCTGGCTCGTTGTACCGTGATGCACGCAATTGGTCAATGTGGCCTTAAGACGATCAAAGTCTGCGCGGACGACGTTCACGTGCTGGTTCGCCACGACGCCGGCCAGATATTGCCGCACACCTTGACGCATGATTCGCGTCTTGCGATGGTGCACTTCGAATCCTTCTTCGAGAAGAATCGCCGCGGCGTGCGTTGCGAACCGCTCCACAGATCGCTCGAAACCCTCATCGCCGGAGAAAGCAAGATCGTCGGCATAGCGCGTATAAACCGCGCCCGCAGCGAGCGCAAGCCCGCTCAAGCGGCGGTCCACCCAATAGGCGCACAGATTGGCGAGCGCTGGAGATGTCGGAGCACCCTGCGGCAGATGAGGCCAGGCATAGAGTTGACGCAATTCGTGCAAAGCGACGGGATCAACTGAGCCGACCGCACTCTTCCACACATCGCGCGGACCGGCATTCGTACATATGCCCCCGAGCAGATCCGCAATGCGTTCGGGATAGCCGGCTGTGCGAAAGAGCGCCTGCACACGGCCACCGCGAATCGAAGGAAAAAAGTTGCACAGATCCATGCGCAAAACTACGCGCCGCCCTGCATGCGGAGCGGCGAAGGTTTTTATGGACCTTGCTTTCACGAATCCATGCGCGGCCGGGTGCGCGGGAATGCACTCAAGAATCTCAGCCAGAATCTTGCGTTGAATCGCTTTGAGTCGCGGCTTGGGCGCTTCAATCAACCGGATGCTGCCGGTGTTTTTGAGGCACACGCGATAGTGATAGTGCTGGAGCTTCTGTTCCTTATTGCGTGCACAAAGCCGCTTCAAATCCGCGAGCCAATTGAGATCGCCGATGCTTAAGCCAAGCCAATCGGCCAGATCACCCTCCGATGTGATCTTCGGGACGGCCCATTCCGATGCCGCGGGAACAGGCAGCATCTCTTGTTGAGATGCGAGCCAATCTTCAATCTTTAGTGCATCCCCATGCTTCCAGAACGCCTGCTGCAAGCCCTCGTCTGTACGCAGAAAATGGATCACCTCAGCCCTTCGCGGACGAGAGCCGGAAGCGAAATGCTGTGCATATCTTCGAACGAGCGCCCGAACCCAGCGCCACTCTTTGCCGAGCGTGCGGCTCGCGCGTTCAGTGAGCGCGGCAACAGTGGGTTCGCCGGCAAGCAACGATCGCGCCAATACACTCAGAAAGGCCGGACTGGGTCTACGGTGCGGCAGCGGAGTGCTCCAACGAGTCACGCCTTGCGTGAGCATTTCTGCACGGGAGTGCAGGGCCGCTCGCGCGCTGGATTGCTGAGTTATTCACGGTTCCCTGGGGTGGCCCCAGAGGCTATCGCCGGACACGAGAATCCGGAGATTGGCCGGCTTGAAGCATTCCGCCGCCAGCCAGACTATCTTAGCGCGCGAATCGAGTTCGTACAGCGCAGGCCTGTTGTTTTTTTTTACAAATACGCTTCGTCGATGTAGCACCAGCGCCAGTCTTCGCCGCGCTCGGCCGATTGGATGATCGGATGGTTCGTCTCATGAAAATGCGCGCGCGCATGGCGGTTCGGTGACGAATCGCAGCAGCCCACCTTACCGCACTCCAGGCACATGCGCAGGTGAACCCAGCGCCCCCCGGTCTTGAGGCACTCTTCACAGCCTTTGGTGTGCGGCTTTACCTTTTTCACGAACTCTTTAACATGTGTGCACGTCGCCGCCATGGAACTCTCCTTGTGTATGTAGGATTCGGCCCGTCGTTCATTCGCTCCAGCTTTTCGCCCGTTCAACAGCCTTCTTCCACCGAGCGCGGCGCTCTTTGCGCTCCTGCGCTTCCATGCGTGGCGCAAAGCGCTCGTCTCCGTGACGCTTTGCGCGCAGAGCTTCCGGCGTTTCCCAGAAGCCGGTCGCGAGCCCGGCCAGATAGGCAGCGCCAAGAGCGGTCGTCTCCGTCACCTGCGGCCGCACCACGGGCACGCCGATGATGTCGGCCTGGAACTGCATCAACAGATCGTTGACCGCGGCGCCACCGTCTACGCGCAATGCTCCCAGTGGCGTTCCAACCTCGCTCTCAATCGCATCCAACACGTCGGCAACTTGAAAGGCAATGGCTTCCAGCGCGGCGCGCGCAATGTGTCCGGGCTTGGTGCCGCGGCCGAGGCCAATGATGGTTCCACGTGCGTGCGGATCCCAGTGCGGCGCACCCATGCCCACAAAGGCGGGAACAAAGACAACCCCATCGGTATCCGGAACACTGGCGGCGAGCGCCTCCACGTCGGCCGATGCGCCGATCAGCTTGAGATTGTCGCGCAGCCACTGCACCACAGCGCCGCCGATGAAGATGCTGCCTTCAAATGCATATTCAAGCCTCCGTTGCGCGCTGGCAGCGAGCGTGGTGATGAGCCGATGCTTCGAGCGCGCAAACTGTGTGCCGATGTTTTGCAGAAGAAAGCATCCGGTGCCGTAGGTGTTCTTGGCTTCGCCTTCCTGCCAGCCCAGCTGGCCAAAGAGCGCAGCCTGCTGATCGCCGGCGATTCCGGCGATGGGAATACCACCCAGGCCAAGCGAAGTCGTCACCTCGCCCACGCGTTCGCTGGACCATACGACCTCAGGCAGCATGCTCTCAGGAATACAGAAGAGATCGAGCAGCTCGTTGTCCCATGCGCCCTTCACGATATTGAAGAGCAGCGTGCGCGAAGCATTGGTCATGTCCGTCACGTGCTTTTGGCCGCTGGTCAGATGCCAGATCAGCCAGCTATCCACGGTGCCGAAGGCCAGTTCGCCGCGCTCGGCCCGTGAGCGGGCGCCTTCCACGTTGTCGAGAATCCATTTGACCTTGGTCGCCGAAAAATATGGGTCCAGCACAAGGCCTGTCTTCGAGGAAACTGCCTCCGCTGTTCCACGCCCTTCCAGCTCTTTGCAAAACGATGCAGTGCGGCGATCCTGCCACACGATGGCCGGATGAATCGGCTTGCCCGTCGCGCGCTCCCACACGATCGCAGTTTCGCGCTGGTTGGTGATGCCGATGGCAGCTACATCGCGCGGCCGCGCGCCGATGGTGCCCAGGACTTCGACGGCGCAGCTCATCTGGCTGGTGAGGATCTCCATGGGGTCGTGCTCCACCCAGCCGGCTTCAGGATAGAACTGCTCGAACTCATGCTGCGCCACGGCGGCAATTGTGCCGTCCTCGTCAAACAAGATGGCGCGCGAGCTTGTGGTTCCCTGGTCTAAGGCAAGAATGTATGCCATGCGTGCGGTCCGCCCTTCGGGAACAAGTCAAACATGGCGAGCTTCGCCTGAGCAAGTTGACTGCGCCGTTTGTTGATTTCCCAAAACGCTCCAAAAAGGCTATCGTTAAGGAAAATCACTTAAAGTACTTCGCGTGTTATGCGTCCTGCCGCGCACGCTGAACAGGATTTCTCATGAAGCCGTTGAGCGCCTCAGCAATCGAACGATTGCCGTGGTTTGTACGCGCACTGCTAGGATGCGCGTCTGCTCTTCTCGCGCTTCTGCTCACTTACACCATCATTCCTCTGCGCTCGTTCCCGCTGCTGCTTTCGTTTCCCACGGTTGTGCTCAGCTGCTGGTTTTTAGGCATGGCGGGCGGCGTTTTGTGCGCACTCACTGACGCTGCGCTTGTCGACTTGTTTCTGACACGCGCAGAGTTTCGCCTTCCCCTCGGCAATATCAATGAATCGATGCGCCTGTTCCTTTTTCTCGGGCTCTCGATTTCGCTTGGCTGGTCTATCCGGCGCCTGGCGCAGCAGCGCGCTCTGATTGCAAACCAGGATCTGCAGCAGCAACTCACGCTGGCTGATGCGGAGAGGCGGCTCGCCGAAGAACGCGTCCGCGTCAGCGAAGATCTGCGAGATCGCGACGCCCTGCTGCGCGTGGCTCTTCGCGCCAATGGCATGGGCGTATGGGTCTGGGATCTCAAGCGGAATACCGTGCATTGGTCCGACGAGATGTTTCGCATGGCGGGTCTCGAACCAGGAGAGATCGAGCCATCATTTGAAGCATGGACGAGCATGATTCTTCCCGAAGATGCGCACCGCGTCGCGACAGCCCGGCAACACACCGTTGAGACAGGCAAAGACTACATGGTGCGCTATCGGATCGCGTGGGCTGACGGATCGATTCATTGGCTGGAGTCGCAGGGCACCTGTCAGTTTGATGAGGAAGGCCGCGTCACGCGTGTTCTGGGCGTGTTGTGGGATGTTACAGATCGGAAACGTGCGGAAGAAGCGATGCTGCGCGCAGAAAAACTCGCCGTGGCCGGCCGCCTGGCTGCCTCAGTCGCTCATGAGATCAACAATCCTCTCGAGGCGGTCACGAATCTGCTTTACCTGGTTTCGCTGGCCGATACGCTCGATACCGCGCAGAATCACGCACGCGTTGCGCTCGATGAACTGATGCGCGTTTCGATGATCACGCAACAAACGCTGAAGTTTCATCGCCAGACAGGCATTCCGCAGGAAGCGCTATTCTCTGAGATCGTCTCTTCGGTTCTCACTCTCTTCAAAGCCCGTCTCGATGCCGCGCATATTCGCGTTGATCTGCAGATGAAGAGCGAAAAAAGGGTGATGTGCATGCCGAGCGAAGTACAGCAGATCTTCGCGAATCTGATCTCGAATGCAATCGACGCCATGCCGGACGGCGGCCGGCTGGGAATTCGTGTGCATGCCTCGCGGGACTGGCGCAATGAGACCGTGCAGGGGGTGCGCATTACGTTTCACGATTCCGGTACAGGCATTAGCCGCACAGCCATGCGCCACGTCTTTGAACCGTTCTTTACTACCAAGGCCGAGACCGGAACCGGGCTGGGCATGTGGGTTGTGGCGCAGTTGATCGAACGCCATCAGGGTCACGTGCGCCTGTGGAGCGCACGACAGCCGGGACGTAGCGGCACGGCGATCTCGGTCTTTTTGCCTTTTCAATTGTCTGAAGATTCCGGGAGCGAGGCCGAACGCACTGCCGACGCTTACGGAGATGGAGCAGTCCTGCGGGCAGACGGCGTCAGCTTCTTCACCACGAATTCCTGAAAGAGATTTTGCACGGCTGCGCCAGCGACTCCGATACCGGCATCGACAAATGTCGTCCTCGCGTCGTCGTGGTCGCTCGCAGGATAGTAGAGATTCGAAATTCCGCCCGCTGCCAGCCCTCCAAGAATTCCTGAGTAGTTGAACTGCCAGCGCATATTGTCGCCCTTGCAGACGAACACGGTCGCGATTGCGTAGCCGGTGCGCTGCCACACGGTGCCTGTTCCCTTGTAAAAATAGCGCGGGTCCTGCTTGAGGAGCGAAGGCAGAATCGCATTGCCAATCTCGGTGCTGAAGAAGGTATCGCCAGCATTGGCTCCAAAGCGCTTCGCATAGCCCTGCGCGCCTTGTCCGTATCCAGAGAAGGCGTTATTGGCTTGCTCGACTCCCGCAAAGATTCCAGTCATCGCCCACGTGTACGGATCGGCCAGAGTTCTCCAGGCCAGCGAGAATTTCTGACGCGAAGTGAGTGGGACGGGATTCTTGTCATAGCTGACATAAAAGTTCGGCAGCACGCCCAACACGCGCTGCTTCTCTTCGATGTGCACCTGTTCTTCGGCGATCTCTTCCTGTTGCGCGGCGGAGACGCGGACCACGCTGGTCGCTTCTTCCAGCGAAAGAATGATCGGAGGCGCATCGAAGGTCTGGCCGGGTTGAAGCGCACCGGAAAATGTCTGCGACGCGAAGCCGTCTGAAGTGACCGTCAGCGTGAAGTGCCCGGCAGGCACATTCACGAAGGTAAACTCGCCTTCGCCATTGGTCGCCTGGGTCTGCGATGCCAAAGCGCCGCCAATCGCTAGCGCGACGCGCACTCCTTCATACACTTCACCGTCTTTGCCGGTAACCACCCCCTGAATGATGCCTGCAGACGATGCGCCGGCAGCCGAATCAGGCGATGGCGCAGAATCGGTTTGCGCGAAAGCTCCGGACGTGATGAGCAGGAGTAAGAGCGCAGCCCAGAGGCGCCCACTCCGCATCCACCGCCGGCAAGAGTCGGCGCGCGGCTTTTGGCTAGTAAGAATCAGACGAATCCCCGGTTCCGCGGAATCAAGCCTCAGAGGACGCCCTGTTGGTAGACACAGGCCGATTGCTTGAATAGAGAGCAGCAATCGCACAGATTACCGAGGGGAAGTCTCTAAGCGTCTTCAGGATCGGCGCACCATGATCCTTTCTGAAGTTAGACGGTGATTTGGCCGAGTAAGTTGCGGTACACGGTGCGCCCAGAGCTACTCGATTTCGCCGATGTAGACGCCAAAAGGGGCAAGCTCTACACGATCGAGCGAGACAGGGTCCGTCCCTCCGGGCGACTTCAAAAGCGTCTTAAGACGCCCTGCTTTGAGACCTGAGCCAGCGGCCAGCAGATTGACCATCTGCGGCTCGGCGGTAAAGTTCGCGCTCACCACGACTTGCGGCATGCCTGGAGCCTGCCGCAACCAACTCAGCACCTTGGTGTTCTCGGTGTCGAGCATTATGTTGGCGCCATCCGCAAAAGCAGGTACTGTTTTCTTCAAACGGATGAGGCTGCGATACCAGTTGAAGAGCGAATCGGGATCGTGCTGCTCGTCCGCTACGTTAATCGTGCCAGCGCTGGACGGGACAGGCAGCCATGGCGTGCCGGTGGTAAAGCCTGCGTTCGGCTTCATGTCCCACTGCATGGGCGTGCGCTCGCCATCGCGGCCCTTCTCCTTGGGCCAGCCGGTGATGCCGATGGGATCTTTCACATCCTCTTTGCGCTTGGGGGGCGTGGTCACCATGCCGATCTCATCGCCGTAGTAGAAGAGCGCCGCGCCGCGGCTGGCGAATAAAACCGTGGCGATGACGCGCTGAATCTCCTTATTGTGCTCACCATCCCCGTAGCGCATATCGAGCCGCGGATTGTCGTGATTGTCAAAGAGCAGCAGCGGAGTGTTGCCGTTGATCTTTGTCTCGGCATCGTCCAGCTTGGAGCGAAATGCTTGCACATCCAGCTTGTTGATGAAACCAACCTGCGTATCCATCGGCAATTCGAACTCAGGCTTCTCCGCAGTCCCATACATCTTGGCGAGCTCACCCACATTCGGCAGGTAGGTCTCGCCAATCAGCACACGCGTTCCTGGAAACTTGCCTGAGTTGAATTGGTCCGCCTCCGCGCGCATTTCATGCACAATCTCGTGCACGCCGGGCTGGTTGTTGGTGCGCGAGTCGTCCAGTTGCGGATCGCCATAGGCGTTGATGATGGGATTGCCATTTTGATCTTTGACCACGCCTTCGTCCCGCATCTGCGGATCTTCGAAGAGGGTCGTGATCGCATCAAAGCGGAAGCCGCCCACGCCGCGCTTTAGCCAGAAGGCGACAATGTCCTTGAAGGCCTGATGCACCTTCGGGTTATTCCAATTCAGGTCCGGCTGCTGAATGTAGAACTTGTGATAGTAGTACTGACGCGTCTTCGCGTCCCACTGCCAGGCCGAGTGGCCAAAGTACGACTCCCAATTGTTCGGCGGCTCGCCTGGGCTGGTCGCGGTTTCGTTCTTGCCATCGCGCCACACGTACCAGTCGCGGTAGGGATTGTCGCGTGATGAGCGCGATTCGAGGAACCACTTGTGCTGATCCGACGTGTGGTTCATCACCATATCCATGAGAATGCGGATGTGGCGCTTGGCCGCCTCATTCGCCAGCCGGTCGAAATCGGCCAGGGTACCGTACTGCGGATCGATGGTGCGATAGTCGGAGATGTCGTAACCGAAGTCCACCTGCGGCGAGGGGTAGACGGGCGTGAGCCAGATGGCGTCGACGCCCAATTCCTTCAGGTAATCGAGCCGCTGAGTAATGCCGTTCAGATCGCCGATCCCGTCGCCATTCGTGTCCTGGAAGCTGCGCGGGTAGATCTCGTAGATCACCGCATTCTTCCACCAGTTCCGCTCGTTCTGCTGGATTGCAGTGACAGATTGCGCTTTTACTTCTACCGGCGTGCTTTGCCCTGCAGCGGTCACGGCGGCAACCGCCAAGAGGAAAGCAATTGCGCAGTTTGCGATGCGATTGGTTTTCGAGCGAATAGAAAGCATTGCGACCTCCTCGCCATTTCATCCGGCGGCCGATTGCCTCTTCCATGCTAGCGCACGAACAAGGCGTAGCTCGTGTATCGACCGGATGCGCGCTGCCAATTGTAGCGGGAGAGTCCTGAGCTTAGTCGCCAAACTTTAGAGCAATGCCACCCATAATGGCGCGCGACGGCATGTTCACGCCGGTGATCTCCTGATAGCCGGTATTGCTGAGATTGCTGAAGCGCAGATAGGGACGCAGCTTGCCCGCATCATGCGTCAGCATCGCATTCCATACCGGGTAGACCGTCTGCTGGTAACGCTGCACAAGTTGAACCACGTTGGTCATGCTGAAGTTGTGACCCAGTTCTGCGGTCCACGCAGCATGGATATTCTGCACCGGATAGTTGAAGACGTACTCGGACTCGAGGCCGTGCAGCGCACTCTGCGCGCCGTGCAGCGCCGTCCATGCAATGCGGATGCTCTGCGACTTCACAGGAATCCAGGTGAATGTCGACTCGACGCCAGCGAAATGAAGGCCGTTGAGATTGTCAGCGCACCAGATGTTGACTGCCTGCGCGCCCTTGATCGTGCAGGAAGCGGGGAGATTCGCGTTGGGCACAATTGCGGATCGCACGTAGTCGATGGTGTGGCGCTGCCGCGAGTAGAACCCGGTAACGGAAAGCACAATGCGGCTCGATGGCGCCCAGTCCGCGCCGCCATCTCCTGACCACGCCGACTCCGGCTTGAGGTGCGGATTGCCGAGCGTTGTCGGATCAGAGTAGTAGAGATCGGTGTATGTCGGAATGCGAAATCCGTAACCGCCGCTCGCACGCAGCTTTAGAGCATGCGTGAGCCGCAGGCTGCCGGCGAGTTGCGGTGAGAACACGGTCTGCGCGCCGCCGGAAAAAATCTCCTCGCGCGCTCCGGCAGAGAGATTCCAGCGTCTCTTAGCGGGGCTCAGATCGATATCCACGTAGCCAGCGCCGCGGTTGCGTGCATGCACACCCAAAGCAAAGGAACGCGCGCCACCGGAGAAGTTGTAGCTTTGGATGCTGTCTCCGTCGGCCTCAATACCCATCAGCAACAGCGTGCTCTCTGGTAGCGGGATTGTGTGCCGCAGAGACGCTTGCCATGATCCATCGACATGGTTGTTCTCGTAGATCGTCGGAGCATCGCGGAAGAGCACGAAGTCGTCAGTGTGCCGGCGATAGCCGAAGGCCGCAACCGTGTGGCTGCCCAGCTCCTGGCGCGCCGAGGCAAACCAGCCTTTGGTCCGCTCCCACGAGGGAAAGTTGCCGTAGAACTGGTTGGCGCCAAAGCCGCGGTCGCTCGCTGCGAACAGCAGGTCGGTGATGCCGAGCTTTGTGCCACTCCACGATTCGGCCGACGCGTCTTCATTGCGGTAATCGCGATCGATCATGAAGCCGGTAGAGAAGTTGCGCTCCGCTGTAGCGCGGCCGCTCCATTTGCCGCGCGTGGCCGCGGCCAGCAACGTCTCCTCGTTCGACTCAAAGCTGCCTTCCCCGGCGCGGAGAAAGATCGAATCGTGATCGGGCGCGGCAGTAAGAAAATCGACTACTCCACTCAGCGCGTCGACGCCATGCAGCGTAGAGCCGGCTCCTTCAAGAACCTGGATCGACTGCATCGCTTCGAGCGGAATGGGCAGATCGAGATTGTGGTGTGATGTTTGCGCATCGTTGATGCGGAATCCGTTGAGCAGAACCAGCGTTTGCTCAAAGCTGCCGCCACGCAGCACGATGTCGGCCTGGCCACCGCCAGCACCACGCTCCTCGATAAAAACGGAAGAGTCCTGGCGCAGAAAATCCTGCGGCGACTCCGCAGCGAGTGTCTTTCCCTGGAGTGGCAGAATCTCCACGGAGCGCGAAGATTCGGCCAACGGCACCGGCGTAGCCGAGCCCAGGACGACCATGGTCTCTGACGGTCCAGCGACCGTAGAAGCCGATGACGAGGTGGGGATACTTTGCGCGAAGGCCTGCTGCGTTGCGAATGCCAGAAGCAGATAAAGCAAGATCGAGATCGAGTTCTTGAAGGACATAATCAACTCTTTGCCATTCTTTCCATAAGTGGTACGCTCCGCAAGGACGATTTTGTATCGATTCGAATAATTGACTGCTAAACTATTGCCGAACCCGATATGCGAATTAGCGCCTTTCTCCACGAAAGTCCGATGTTTGCCGTGAGCCGGGCTGCCCGGCGGTTTGAAGCACTCGCGGCGCGAGCGCTGGCCGATGATGATCTGAGTTTCCTTGAGGGTCTTACGTTGGCTGCGTTGTTCTTTGAAGCACCAAAACTCGTGAAGCCCTCACATCTCGCTGAAACCTTCGGGACGACGCGCGGCACCGTGAGCCACTGCCTCTCGTCGCTCGAAGCGAAGGGATATCTGCAGCGCAAAATTGACACCGAAGATGCGCGGGCATTTTTATTGGCTCTGAAACCTCAGGGCAAACGTGCAGCGTTGCGCGTGATCAGCACCTTCGATCGGCTACAAAAAGAGTTCGAGAGTGAGATAGGGAAGGCGGCGTTGGGAGAGATGCTGAAGGCAATCCGGAAGCTGGAGGCGCGGGCTGCGGGACGCTAGGGTCTGTGCTTTCCCAGGTCTCAAAATCGAGACCTAGGGGCACTCATGTTCGTGCGCGATAGAGAATCACCGCAGATCCTTCGACTCGGCCGCTGCGCGGCCTCGCTCAGGATGACAGCGTTAAACAAAGTAGCCGAGTAGCCGAGTTACAGAATGTACCGCGAGAGATCCTGGTCCTTCACGATCGACGCGACCATCTGCTTCACGTACGCCGCGTCGATGAGGAAGAGCTTCTCCGGGCCGGTGGTGGTTGTGCGCTCCTGATAGGGAAGCGGCGTCGTAGCCTCATTGCGAATCGCCTCGGAGAGCGCGGCCGCCGCTTCGTCATCGGGAGCGCGGCGGGCCACATCGGGCGCGAGGAAGCTTACGTCCTCAAGCACGCGCTCCATGATGGTGTGCAGGCGGCGAGCGCCGATGTTCTCAGTCGACTCATTTACCTTGAAGGCAAACTCCGCCATCTCACGCAGGGCATCCGTGGCAAATTCCAGGCGCACGCCTTCAGTCTCGAGCAGCGCCGAGTATTGCTTGGTGAGCGAAGACTTCGGCTCCGTGAGGATGCGCAAAAAATCCTCGACCGTGAGCGACTGCAGCTCGACACGGATCGGAAAGCGTCCCTGCAGCTCGGGAATCAGGTCGCTGGGCTTTGACACGTGAAACGCGCCCGCCGCGATGAAGAGAATGTGGTCGGTGCGCACCATCCCGTAGCGTGTATTTACGGTCGTGCCTTCCACAATGGGCAGAATGTCGCGCTGCACGCCTTCGCGCGAGACGTCCGGCCCGTGGCCGCCCTCGCGGCCGGCAATCTTGTCGATCTCATCCAGAAACACGATGCCATTCGACTCGACGCGCTCCACGGCTGCGCGGTTCACGGAGTCCATATCGATGAGGCGGCTCTCTTCCTCCTGCACAAGATAATCGAAGGCGTCGCCAACCTTCATCTTGCGTTTCTTCGCGCCGCCGCCGAAGATGTTCGGCAGCATGTCCTTGAGGTTCATCTCGATGTCTTCGAGATTCTGGTTCGAGATGATGCCAAACTGCGGCATCGCGCGCTCACGCACATCGATCTCGACCATGCGATCGTCGAGCTTACCCTCGCGAAATTGCTGACGCAGCTTTTCGCGTGAACGCTGGTGGCTGTCGGCGCCCGGCAGCGTCATCTGGCCGTCCTGGCCATGCGGCGCGGCTGGAGGCGGCGGCAGCAGCACATCGAGCAGGCGCTCCTCGGCGTTCATCTCCGCGCGATCTTCTACTTCTTCCAGGCGCTCTTCGCGGACCATGTCGATAGCGATCTCTACCAGATCGCGGATGATCGACTCGACATCGCGGCCCACGTAACCGACCTCGGTGAACTTCGAGGCTTCTACCTTGAGGAACGGCGAGTTGGTGAGTTTGGCCAGCCGGCGAGCAATCTCCGTTTTGCCCACGCCCGTAGGGCCGATCATGATGATGTTCTTCGGCATGATGTCGTCGGCAAGGTCGGGCGGCAGCTTCTGTCGGCGCTGACGATTGCGCAGCGCAATGGCGACGGCGCGCTTGGCCGCGCGCTGACCCACAACATGCTTGTCGAGCTCGGCGACGATCTCGCGCGGTGTCAGTTCGTCGAGTGCGAGGTCCTGTTCTTCGGCAGATGCGGGCAGGTAAATGGCCATTTTTCTCTTTCAGATGCTCCTGGCGCCGATTGGTTTCCGCAGTAATGCAGCTTAACTCTTCAACTCTTCCACCGTGAGGTGATCGTTGGTGTAAATGCAGATATCTCCGGCAATCTTCATGGCTTTTTCGGCAATCTCGCGGGCGCTCAAGTCCGTGTTTTCCATCAGCGCACGGGCCGCCGCGGTGGCGTAGCTGCCGCCTGAGCCGATGGCCGCAAGTTGCTCGTCCGGATCGATCACGTCCCCCGATCCCGAGATCAGGAACGTCTGTCCTTTGTCGGCCACAAGCAGCAGAGCTTCGAGGTTGCGCAGCATCTTGTCGGTGCGCCAGTCCTTAGCGAGCTCGACGGCCGCGCGGTTCAGGTTGCCGGCGTGCTGCTCGAGCTTGGTCTCAAAGCGCGCAAAGAGATTGAAGGCGTCGGCCGTAGAACCGGCGAAACCGGCGAGAATCTTGTCCTGATAGAGGCGGCGGATCTTGCGCGCCGAATGTTTCAGAACGTGATCGCCGAGTGTGACCTGGCCATCGGCAGCCATCACCACATCGCCGTTGCGCCGCACGCAGATCACGGTCGTCGAGCGGATACGAGCCCGCTCCGCAGCGCCAATCTTTTTCTCCGAAGCCAACAGGAAAAACCTCCGCGTCCCTTGCATTTATCGCGAAAATCCGCGGCAGGGCGCAACCTTGAGTATAGGGCATGGGCAGCGCACGCTGCTGAGCTACGGATGCTTCATGCAGACCGAGTTTTATGCAACGAAATTGGTGCTGGTGCGTACCACGGTGGCCACTGCGAGCCCGAATCGACCTGCGGTATTCTCTAAGTGAGACCAAGGGGTGGGTTTCCCCCGGAATGACCCTCCTGAATAAAACCGCCTGGGAGATCGCTGCCGGAGTCACCGCCGTTGCCGCCGTTGCGGGCGTCGCCGCCTGGATGACTCTGCGCAAGCGCCCCACGCCTGAAGAACTGGAACTGGCGCGGCGCCAGCTGTTGGTGCAATCCGGACGGATCGTGGACGGAATGCTGCTGGATGTCTGCGAAGTTAAGACGGATGACGGCCGCTCGCTGAACATGCTCATGTTCAGCTATCGCATCGGCGGTGTGGACTACGAATGCTCGCAGGACATCACCTTGTTAAACAGCGTGGTTGATCCGGCGCAGGTGCGGGCCGGTTTTCCATGTTCGGTGCGCTACCAGCCGGGCAATCCGCAAAACAGCATTGTGGTGGCGGAGGGCTGGAGCGGTCTGCGCAAAGGGTTGCCCCAGCTACCGGCGGCTTACAACGATCCAAACTCCTTAGACCTGGGGCAGGCCAGGCAGGAGCGGGGCTGAAGCACAATCGTTTCTTCTCCGGACTGGCTTCGCATACCCATCCCCGGTTACACTTAGTAGATGCATGTCCATGCCGCGCCCACTGGTCCGGGCGCAAACCGGACGACCACCGTACTGCGCATCTCCCTGGCAGCCACGCTCGCCTATGTGGTGGTCACGTTCATCGCTGGACTGCGTGCACACTCGCTGGCGTTGCTCTCGGAGGCGGGCCACAACGTCTCGGACTTTCTGGCTCTCCTGCTCAGCTTTGCCGCTGTCTACTTTCAATCCCGTCCGGCCGACGACTCAAAGACCTTCGGCTATCAGCGCGCCGGTGTGCTCGCAGCCTTTGTGAATGCGGCCACGCTGATCCTCATCTCCTTATGGATCGGCATCGAGGCCATTCACCGGCTCTCGAGCCCAGTCGCAGTGCAGCCTCGCCTGATGATGCTGGTGGCGGCAGCCGGCGTCATCATGAACGGTGTAATCGCCGCGCTGTTATGGGGCGTGGCGCGGGATGTCAATCTGCGCTCGGCATTTCTGCACATGGCGGGCGACACGCTCTCCACTGCCGCCGTGATCGCCGGAGGCGCGGGGATTCTGCTTACCGGCCGCAACTGGATCGATCCCGCTCTCTCGCTGCTGATTGCCGCGCTGATTCTATGGTCGAGCATTGGCATTGTGCGCGAGACACTGAATATCCTGCTCGAAGGCACACCACGCGATTGCTCGATCGGCGAGATTCGCACCGGCATGGAGGCCGTCGAGGGAGTCATCAACGTGCATGACCTGCATATCTGGAGCCTCGGCTCGCATTCGCGCGCCCTCGCCTGCCATGTGACCATCGCCGACATTCCGCCGTCAGAGAGCGCTTGCATTCTGGCGAAGCTCAATCATCTGATCCGCGACCACTTTCACATCAGCCACACGACCATTCAGTTTGAGCACATCGGCTGCGAAGCGCTGGATGGCTGTGTCGTCCCTCCCCAAGAGATGGCGGGAAGCCTCGAACATCATCACGGTCACACGCACGGATGAGGTCCGCCCGCATACCTCGGCGGCAGCGGGAATTTCCATCTTGGTTGCGAAGCGAGTGCTGTACAGCAATTGCGGCAATTACGCCTCTGCTTGGTTGAACCTTTCCCGTCTACCCAGTACAAACAAGGCGATCGTGCCGATCAGCGGCATCGCAGCGGCCAGCAAGAATACGGGCGTGTAGGAGATGCGGTCGACCAGCACGCCCGTGAGAAGTGGAAAGAGCAGTCCGCTCAATCCGCCGGCTACACCGGTCAGTCCGGTCGCGCGGCCAACGGCAGCTTCGGGAAAAAGATCCGTGATGGCGCCGTACATGTTGGCAGAAAGAAAATTATGGCCGAAGATCGCCACGCTCATCACCAGCAGAGAAACGCCCGTGGGCGCAACGAATGGAACGATGCAGCTTGCCAGGCAGAGTGCGCTGCTTGCGTACATCGTGATGCGCCGCAGATTAAAAGTGCTTACACCGCGTTTGTGCAGCCATCCGGCAACCCAGCCTCCGGCGATGCCGCCGCCACTGCCCAGGAAGAAGGGAATCCAAGACGTCGCGCCGATACGCGTTAACGAGAGATGCTTTGCGCTGAAGAGATAACTCGGCAGCCAGTACCAGTAAAACTGGATGACGGGCCCCACGAAGAACCGGCAGAGCATCACGGCCCAGGCGGAAGATTGCGCGAGTATCGCGCCAAGCGGAATGCGCGGCTGCTGTTCAGCCGAGTTTGTTGTTGATGGTGCACGATAGACGGCCCACCAGCACAGGGCCCAGATCGCGCCTAATAATGCAGGAACAATGAACGCGGCGCGGAATCCATAACGCTGATTTAGAAAAACAATAAAGGGAGGCGCGAGCACCGAGCCCACCACACTGCCGCTGTTGAAGATGCCGATAGCGAGCGTACGCTCGGAGCGCGCGAAGATCTGAAACAACGTCTTCATGCCGCCGGAATAGTTGCCGCATTCGCCGCTGCCCATCCAGAAACGCGTTCCGCCTAACTGCAGTCCCGATCGCACAAACGCCTGCATGCCTGTAGCCGCAGACCACCAGATCACTGCTGCGCAGAGACCAAGCCGGCAGCCGACGCGGTCCATGAGCCAGCCCATGGGCAGCTCGCCGCTCATCATGCCGAACTGGAAGGCGGCTACAATGCGGCCGTATGCGCCATTCGAGAGGTGAAAGAACTGCTTGATGACCGGAGCAAGCACCGAGACTGTCTGCCGGTCGATAAAGTTGATCACGGTGATGGCACACAGCAATGCCAGCACCACCCATCGCCGCGAAATGTCCACAGAGGCAGGAGAATCAATGGAGACTTCTTTAGCGTCCGGATTGGGTTCGGCCGCGGCTCGCAGACGATGCGCCTCTCTATCAGAAGACGATGAGCCACTAGTGGTTTTAGACGGCATCGAACCCCTCTGCAGTCTATCGTTCTTTGGTCAGATGCGAGGTCAATCGATTACCATCGATTCACGTGAGCCTTCGCCCGCTCACAGCCATCGACGACAACTGCACCACCAATGACTTGTCGCTGACATTTTGTTCGGAGCACACATGGCTTTTCATCTCACACCGGGAAAGTTGGCCGGTCTTCAATCCATCTCGGATCAGCACGGGGTGATTGCTGCATTGGCTCTTGATCAGCGGGGCATTCTGAGAAAGGCGATTGCGCAGGCCAAGCAGGCTGACGATGTTCCTGCCGAAGCTGTCGTGGAGTTCAAGGAGCTGGTGACCTCCGTGCTGACGCATCATGCATCGGCCATTCTGCTCGACCCTGAATATGGCCTTCCGGCATCGAAGCACCGCAATGCTGCAGGCTTGCTGCTGGCCTATGAGCAATCCTGTTATGACGCCGCGCCACCGCGTATGCCGATTCTCTATGACAACTGGTCCGCGCGCCGCGTGCAAGAGGCTGGCGCCGACTGCGTGAAGATTCTGCTGCACTACACGCCCTTCGAGCGGCCGGAGATCAACGACATCAAGTGTGCCTGGACCGAGCGCATTGGAGACGAGTGCCGCGCCTGTGACATTCCTTTCGTGCTCGAGCTTCTTGGGTATGGCGAGAATGGACAGGAAAAGAGTGCGGGTTATGCAAAACGCAAGCCGGAGATCGTGGCCCGCTCTATTGAAGAATTCAGCAAAGACCGTTACGGTGTCGATCTGCTCAAGATTGAAGTTCCCGTACAACTAGGCTTCGTACCGGGAACGCGTTTCTTTCGCGGGGAACAGGCCTATACGCAGCAAGAGGCGCAGGAGCACTTTCGCACGATCGCGGCTGCAACGCACAAGCCGTTTGTCTATCTCTCTGCAGGCGTGAGCAACGCGGAGTTCATTGAAACGCTGGAGTTTGCCTCCGCGTGTGGGAGCCGGTTCAATGGCGTCCTGTGCGGACGCGCTACGTGGCAGGATGGCGTTGCTATCTATGCGCGCCACGGAGCCAAGGCGCTCGAAGATTGGCTCAGTACGGCCGGCTGCGAAAACATCGCGCGTGTGAACCAGGCGCTCAAAGGCGCGCGCTCCTGGGCAGAGCTGCTCGAACCATCTCCCGCAGTAACAGGGCCGTTCGGTTTCCGTGAACAAGCTTAGCGTGCGACGGAACTGTTCACACCCGAAGGTTGTGGGGAAGCTGCGATCTGGTTCATCGGCAGTTCCAAGGCGAAGAGGGTTGCATTCCCCTGATCGGCATGTACCCAGATGCCATGAAAGGCTGACTGTAGTTCCGGATGCATCTGCAGCAGAGCAGCCATGATCTCCGTTACCTGCTTGCGAGCAGAAGGCGGATCCCGCAGTTGGGCTGCCTGTGTTGGATCGGGCGTGTAGTGCACGTCCAGATCAAGCGGGCCGAATGTTGTCGTGGTATCGATCGCGGTTACGTTGAAAGCCACGCCACTGGCATTCAGGGCCAAGGGATGTTCGCCAGGAAAACTGCTGGGGTGCACCTTGTCGGCTTCCTGCTGCAATTTCTGCAGATTGGGGCTGGAAAGAAAATCCAGAGGATTGAGAAGATTCGAGGCGATCCGATAGTAGAGCCACGCGCCCCAGTCGGCTTTGCTCTGCGCATACTTGCGCGCGGAAGACCAATACCAGAGGCCGTCGTGCCCGCCTTCGATCATAGGCTTGTCGAAAAATCCGGCAAGCATCCAACGATCTCCGGCCGACTTTTGGAGAATCAGTGCGATCTGTTGCGGCTGCTGTACACCCGTAGCATGCGTGATTGCCAGGGCATATGTAGCCGGAGGCAGATTGGTAAAGTTCAGCACCACGACCGGCGATCCGCAAAAGAAATCTGTGCGCGGCGTCCCGACAGGATCGCTCGAAGCGTCCAGAATGTACAGCACATCGACCGTTACCGTGGCGCTCTGCACCAGAGGCTTCAGATAATCCATCGAGTTGCGAATTCCGCTGAAGTCCACCGCGACAGCCGGAATTGTGTTTGCCTGCAGTGCCTGCACATCTCCGCTTTTCACCTGATTGAGCATCGTGCGCGCCGCGTTGGCCAAGCCATCGCGCTGCGCGCTCGTCATCTGCGACTGTGTTGTGCAAGCCGTGGCATGTGCACGAGGAACTACGAGGACGGCGGAAGCCAGAAGCAGAACCGGCCACACGCACCACTGGAGCATTCTTTTCGTTCGCATGGGAAGGCCCTTCCTAACCTGCAAAGAAGAACTCATCTAATCACCACTTCTGTTGATTAGATGCAAATTTGCCTCGGCTCGCCTATGTGTTCGCATCCGGGAATAGGGAATTTCTGCTACGAAGCAACAGGACGCGTTTGCGGCTCGTCCAGCTTTGCCGGTTCATCGCTCAGTTGCCCTCTGCGGGCCGCATTGCGGTTGATCTCCCGGGATAATTTCCTCAACGCGTGTCGCAGCACGGCGTGTTTTGCCTCTTCGATCGGCGCGGGAGCGATAACCGTCATTTGCGCCAATACGCTGAGAGCGAGATACGATTGCCTGTTTGTGTGGAGAAATTCGACGGGATATTCCGGTTTGCGGGCACGCGCCTGTACCGGCTCTGCATCGAGCAGATAGCCGATGAGCGGTTTTGGCGCCAGTCGCAGCATGCATCGCGCATACATCCGTTGAATTGGATTGCTCAGGGACAGATTCGCAAGCTCATCGTAGATGTATCGGTCAAAGATGACGACATCCGCTGTGGTGCGCGCGGCTCTCGCGGCGACGCGGCGTAAGGAAATTGCGTCGAGCAAGTACATGCCCAGGCGTACACAACTCATCGACCACGAACGGACGTTTTTGTCGCGTCGGTTTACGGGAGCGTCGGGCGTGCCGACTCCTTTGTCGCCGCCAAAGATTGCGTGGCCTGCACCTTCTCGCAGCCCAGTCAAAGTCGCAATCTCATCCCAGAACGCGATTACGCGCACCTGCAGGTTCATCGCTTCCAATTGCGCGCGAAGAGCAGCAATCTGCGTGCTCTTTCCCGCGCCGTCAATGCCGGAGAAGCTGATGAACTGGGTTTTTCTATGGCTCTCGCCGCGCATTCTTTCTTCTCCGAACTTCTTTCGCCGTGCGCACTGGTTTTCGATCAATGAGGCTGACTGGTGCTGGAGTGCGAGAGCGCTGCAACGGTTCCGATAGCGACACCGGCTGCTGCAATCACGCCAACCTTGATCACAATGGCGCGTATGCGCCGCTGTTTCGCAGGAGCAATCACCGCACCCGCGGGCCTTGAGGCGGTTACGCCCATCGTCTTCTCGTAGGGAGCGATCGCCGTGCCAACCGGTTTGTTTGTGTCGCTCTCATTCTGCTTGTCTGTTGATTGCGCAGCGGGCGCCGCTGCTTGAGGATTAGGCGCAGGCGGCACGTTCGCATTTTGTGGGTTTGCAGTGGAATTGCTCTGCGCCGACTGCGTGGTTTCAGGGGGGCTGGTGGCAGGAGCTGCCTGCTGCTGGGCGTTTGCTGTTGCTGCGAGAGGAATCGCCAAAAGGAGGATCTGTCCGCCGGAGATCAGCCTCATGAAGACACCGGAAAATTTCATCGTTCCCTCCAAATCGTACGGCTCAAAACACAAGTTGTGGGCAACTACGCCGCGCCTGCCGCAGGTTGAGCATCGCGCTCCTCTACATAGCCGGCGAAACCCCACGGCCGTTGAAAACTATCGATCGCCTCTGCAGTTGTATCGAAGATCTTGAAGAGCCGATCAATTCCAGCAGCTTTGAGGTCGTCGCGCGCGCCAGGTCCCACGGCTGCGAGCCTCACGTCGCCGTTGCGTTTCATCGCTTCTTCAAGGCAACGCAGCAACAGGAGCTGTTCTGGTTTCTTCATCTGGAGCGCTTCTGCACAGTCGAGCACAATGCAGGGCCGAGGGCCATTCAGGCAGCTCTCCAATTCCAGCAAAAACATGCGCTCCTGCTTTGCACCTGGAGCCGTCGGTAGTCGTTTCACTGCCACTGGGCGTGCTCGAAGGGTCATCGTTCATCCTTTCCAAATTGGCTCAAATTCCTGTCGCTGCTATCTTTGCGTTTCAACGTAGTGATGATCGGTCACGCTCTCGTCGATCTTTCAAAGAGCCTCGGGCTGTTGCAAGAGCCGTACCAGCTCTGCTTCAGGATTCCGCACAGTATGGGTCAGCATGTTTCGTGCATACCGAAAGAGTGTTCCGAGATTTGTGTTGTACCAGCAGCACTCACGCATATGCGGCGAGAGCCCGCAGACGAACTTCAGTTTCTTGATACCGCGAGGCGAAGCAAGCACCGCCGCCATCAGCCGGTGGTTTCCATCAAGAACGGTGAGCGGCTCGTTCTCATTCACTCCGATCAGGATTACGGAGCCGCGCACAGATCCTTCATGAAGAAGCTGATCCCCGATGGAAGCAATTTTCGCCAGGAATGAAGCATCGAGTATGTGACTGTGCGTCTTCATTCGATTGGCGACCTGGGTGATGGAGTAATTGCCTCGCGCTAACTTTCTCCATTGGGCGCGAGGAAACGCTCGAATGCTCTGCAAATCATCCTCGTTGACTTCTACCTCGTACCACTGCGTATCCGCCGGAAGCTCCTTCCACAAGGAGAGATGACGAAGAAAAAGCAGCGCACGCCGCTTGGCATTCTCGCCAGGGTCGCCGAAATTCGGCGCAGTGACGATCTCACTCATTGTCTGGTGATACTCACGAAATGCGGGCCCGTTGAAATCGCTCTTCAGGAACTCTGCGATGACTTCATCCTCTGAGAGCCGGCGAATACGCCTCACCGGCTGGCACGTACCGGGAATGGGCAGGTTTTTCGGATCGGTGAGCGAACTGACAAGGAAAGGGAATGCGACAAATACGAAGAGAATGATCATCAACCACAACTGCGCCATGATCACTTCGTGCAGCGATGAATGGAAGCGGTAGATAGCCGCGATTAGAACACCACTGAACGCCAGCTGCACCCAGCTGGTATTCGCGATCTTGTATGACATCTCAAAGGTAATGATGACGGCGCTGAGGGAATAGATAACAATTGCAAGCGCGTAAAGAGCTAGAAGGTACGAGAGATTGTATCGCCCTGCGATCGCAAAACTGGAACCGAACAACTTCGTCCACACCCACGGAGGTGCGACGCAGAGAGCCAGAGCCAGTCCGGCGCCGCTTGCCAGCACAAGCAACAGCGATGTGGCAATGACGCGAAGATCTCTTCTGTCTTCTGCGCTCGTGCCCGCTACAAGCGGAAAGGTGGTATTCACCACGGCCGACGTCATGGTAAAGATCACGCGGCCCACCATTGCAATTGCGGCATACAGTCCCGCCATATGTGCGGGAAAGAAATGGTTGACCATCACGATGCCGCAATTACCAATGAGCATCTGCCCCGCGTAAAAGACGACTGCCTGTGAGGTCTCGCGGAAAGCACCGGCAAAGTCGAGGGGGTTGGGAACGCGCCCGGCCAGTTTGAGCGGGATGCCCAGATAAGCCACGGCGGTGGAGGCAGCATTGGCCGCAATCACTCCACGGACCCCGAAGCCCGCAAGAATTAGTCCATAGGATCCAACCAGGCGAACCGCGCCTTCCAAAATAAGATTGATCGCCAGGCCGCGAAAGCCATAGGTCCCCTGGATGTAACCGCGCCGCGGGCCTAGAGGCACATAAAATGCTGCGCCGATCGCAAGCAGAGCCACCAGCATCGGATCGGGGAGATTCAGATAGTCTGCAATCGGGACACGAAACGCAAGCAATGCAAGCCCGACGACGAGGCCGCAGGCCCATGCGCCTCGATGAAATCCTCGATAGACCGCCGCCTTACCTTCCGGTGTGTTCTGCTGCGCCACCACCTTGCTGGAAACAATTTGAAACGAGAGGGTGACGGCCGAAAGCAATGTGAGGATCGTGTAGACGACCGTGGCCTGGCCAAATCCGCCCGTTCCCAGGAAACGAGCTACGATGATGTTGTAGAGCAGATTCGTGGCTACGGTCATGCCCGAGCCCGAGAGCAAGACCATGCTTCCGACGACAATCCGGCCGGGCAGCGATTGCGATTTGTGACTCAGACCCTGCACCACGCTTTGACGCTCCAATATCGATCACCTGTAGGGATTTCAAATCAAGCGCAGCGACTACAGCCGATGGCACTTAATCCGATGCGAAAAATCGCAATCTGGCTGCTTTGTGGCACATTCGGCCGGGGTTGCGTCCAACCCCGGTGAGTACCGCACGCTTCTAACCTGTTAAGCATGTTCAAGCTCGTGAGTTTTGCATTTTTCTTGTATCTTTTTGCTCCCCATGGATGCTCCGGCCCCGGCTCGGTTACCGTGCCTCGCCTGCAGCACAGAGCTGCGGGAAACTCGCCGGAGGTCATCGCCTTGTATGAGGCGTGGTTTGGGCATCCAAAGCACATCTCGGTCGGCTACTCCTCGCAGGACCCGGCCCAGCTCAGCAGCCAGATTCGCCATGCACAGGCGATGGGCATCTCCGCATTTGTTGTCGACTGGTACGGCGACCGCGAGCCTTTTATTGATCGCAGCTATGCGCTGATGCAGCAGGCGGCTCAGAAAAATCATTTCCATGTGGCGATGATGTATGACGAAACCGACTCAGATGACAGCGCTACCGACGAAGCCATCGCCGACTTCACTATGTTTCACGATACTTACCTTGCTTCCAATGCACCGGGGCACCAGGCCTATCTCACGTATGAAGGACGGCCGGTGATCTTCATCTTTCCCAAAGGCGGGCACACGGATTGGACAAAAGTGCGCGCCTTAGTGAATCGGTGGAAGCCCGCACCATTGCTGATCCAGGAAAATCTGCCGGGAGCGGATGCAAGCGCATTCGACGGATTCTACGCGTGGGTCGCTCCTGCGCAAGGGGACAATGGCAGCAATTGGGGCGAGGCTTACCTGAACAATTTCTATGAAACGATGAAGACCAAGTTTTCTGACAAGATTATCGTTGGCGGCGCATGGGCACAGTTCGATGACAGCAAAGCATCCTGGGGTCTCAATCGTCACATCGCAGCGCGTTGCGGGCAGACCTTCAAAGACACATTCAACTTCTGGCGCAAAGAGTTTCCTCCCGACCAGCCGATCCCTTTTCTGATGGTTGAGACTTGGAATGATTACGAAGAGGGAACAGCCATTGAGCGCGGCATTCCCGCTTGCGGTTCAGGTCCCCAGGAGAGTGTTTTGCCCCTGCGCGCGACGGTAGCGTCAGATCATCCGCAGGAACATCCCTAGAAATACCCAGAGAGATCGTTCTTCACGCCAGTGAGAACGATCTCCCTTTTAGGCGGCTTGCGTTACCTCGCGATCGCGGTACGGCTCGGTGGGAATCGCAAAGCTGTCGTTCTGCATTGCGATCATGCCCACCTCAGTCGAAATCTGGATATGCGAACGATGGACACGGCTGATCAATGAGAGCGGCCGGTTGCGCACTTCGTCATAGACACGTCCAACATATTCACCCAGGACGCCGATCGACAGGAGCAACAGACCTCCTACGAAGAACACAGCTCCTGCTATGCCGAATGCGGCAGCAAGAATAGGTGATGACAGAAACGGAATGGATAGAGCCATCAGCGCGGCGATGCAGATAGAAAAACCAAACAGCCCGAAGCTAAGCCGCAACGGTTTGTAACTAAAGCTGGTAATCGCGTCCATTGCATACTTGATCCGGCTTATAAACGACAGCTTGCCATCGCCGGCCGCACGGTCGTTCCGATCATAGTAGACAATCGTATTTTTATAGCCGACCCATGCACGCAATCCTGGTAGATACCGGTTCTTTTCGCGCAGAGCATTGACCGAATCGACGGCTTTGCGATCCATGAGGCTGAAGATTCCCGCATTGAGGGGAATCGGGTAGTCGGAGAGAGCGCCGAGCACGCGATAAAACAACGGAAACAGCTTGGCCAGAACTTTGCGCCGCTCCTGCCGGCTTCTTCTCACACCGACAACGACTTCGGCGCCGCCGCGCCACGCTTCGATCAGGTCCGGCAAAACTTCGGGCGGATCCTGGAAGTCGCCATCCATCAGAATCACGGCCCGGCCGCACGCGGTGTTGAGCCCGGCAGAAATCGCGCCCATGTGCCCCCAATTTCGGGAGAGCTCGACCACTACTACGTGCGGATCTACCTCTTGCAGGCCTTTCAGCAGCGCGAGAGAGGAGTCTGTGGAGCCGTCGTTCACATATACGACCTCCCATTCATTCACAACGTCTTTCAACGCACTGGCGACCGCCTCATGAAATCGAACGATCAGTTCTTCCTCGTTGTAGATGGGGACAACTACTGAAACCATAGAGTCAACTCCTGAACTAGACTGGGATGATTCTTTTTCTAACTTCTCTTCTGCTGCCTTTTCGTCCATTCGAATGGCTTCTCTTGCACGGCGCTGTGCGGCATTCCTCCTGAGCCAGCGAGCCTATCCTGCATCTGCTTGAAAGATCCGTACCTTCCAGCGCAGTTCTGCTGGTGTCAGGACCACAATGTATTTGGTGTGTACGTGCTGCGCCTCCCCTTGAGCCTTGCCATGATCGATCAATTGCACGTCGTAGTCCACCGTGTCTGTAAGTTCGATCGACAACCCTTCCGGCGAGTAAAAAACAATTTGCACGTCATGCGAGCGATCTTGGTAATGAGTCCAAATCCCTAACCGGGCTTGCTCCTGGATCGTCTCCGTGAGTTTATCTTTGGCGCTACCGACAAAATCGGCGTCCAACAAGTCCGCGCGATTGCCATTGAGTGCGGCGCTCAGGCTCTGCCATGACTCGATATAGTCCCGGACGACGCCTTTTTCTGTTTCATCCGCAAGGGGCCGAGCTCCTTGAAAACTCGTCGGTTCTACGTGCACCGTGGCCTGCGCAGACGCCGACCCCGCGACCGCGCCGAACGACGCCAGGAGAGCTAGAATGTATGTCTTCCGCATCGTCATCTCTCCCAGCGAATCTGATTCCCTAAAGCCTCTCCGCTCGCCACCGTAATGACGGCTCCCGGATGCGCAGGCATCTCTACCTGTGCGATGCCGCGTTTGAGCGGAACGTCTACTGTTGACTGCCCGCCGTTGTAAGCCTCAGTGAAAGTAATGATGGTTCCGTCCGGAACCGCATTACCGCTACAGTCACGCACCGGGTCTGTTTGCAGCTGAATCTGCTGCCCTGCCGGTTTGGCGCTCATCTTCAGCCCGCAAGGATCGCCGGGGACCTGGCTGATGACCCGTTCACTGGAGATGGATCCGGTACGCGCGGCAAACTTAGCCACCCCTTGTTTGGAGCTCGAATTCATTTCCGTCCATGCCGCGCCGTCATGCGTCGTGACCGTACGCGACTGCGTGTCACCCGATGGACTTGTCAGTTGAAATTCGACGGGCACAGAAGCGGGAACTAAGTTCTTATACGTATCAATGAGATACACGGCGCCCGTTATGCCGCCTTGGAGCCCGACGGCAAGCCGTGAGGGCCGCGCGAGAAAAGTAAGGTCCGTGGGCTGGCTCGCGGGCGTCACATCCAAACTGCCTGTCTCGGTCGAATTCTCGCTAGAGACAATCACGACGTAGTGACCGGCGTTATAGAGGGTTCCCGCTGGAAACCATGTCGTCCCGCCGAGGTCCACATTTCGTTTGATCACTTGTTCGGGTCCAAGAATGTACAGCGCGGCCTTTCCGCTTCCGCTGCTTTGGATCGAAAAGGCCATGCCTGCCTGCACCTTTGCGGGTATAGTCAGCCCACCATCTTGAGCAAACGCCGGAAGCGCCGCAACCGCGGCCAATCCACACAACAGCCATGCTGATCTAACGCTCACAGCTGCCCTCCGGCGGTGTAGGTTGCGACGACCGTGCGTTCGCTGCTGACTTTCTTTGCGAGGTCTTCAGGGATATGGACGTTGAATGGCACCGGCGTCTGCGGCAACAGCGCGTGATCTACATACTCATCCGCGATCCACACGACGTGGCCGGTGTTGTCATAAAACGTTCCAAGCACATGGGCGATGTTGACGACCTGGCCGCTTTGATTGATCAACTGGCCCGTAAGCGATGCATCGGGTGCGGGATTCAGGTGTTCACCGTCAATCTCAACCACCGGGTCGGCTGATGCAGGAACAAGCGTTGAGAAGGGCGTCATGCGCACGCTTTGCACATCAGACAACGACGAACCTGGAAATTGAATGAGGAACGGCGTGACCTGCTTGGGCAAGAGAACGTGCGAGATTTTGTCAAAGCTGCCTTCAGTTGCGAGGGGCGCCTGGTTCTTTCCCAGCAGAGTTGCCGTTACCGAGACGTATGCAGGCACTACATCTTCATTCAGAAGCTCACCCAGGATCACGAGGCCATCCGCCCGCTGTACCGGGTGCATATCGATGATTCGTACATGCGGCGACTCCACATCCTGCGCGCCCCAATCATCGCCGGCGCCGCGATAGATGACATCCCAACGCAGGTAGTTCACCGGGATCACCTGCGGCGGCACGGTCTGCTTTTTGGTGATTGGCCACTCCACTTGCCAGCGGTCTCCGTTCCTGACCACATGCAGATCCCGCGTCGTCACAGGAGTACCGACCACCGTGGCCCAATAAAGCTTGATCTGCACCTCCGCATCGTTGTCGGTGGCGTGCTGCGGAAACACCTCAGCGTGATCTACGTTCGAGTAGGTTCGAAGGTTAGGATAGTAGCCCATCAGATCTCCGACGAACTGCTCCTCGGTAAACTGAGCTTTGTTCGCGAGACTGTCATAGGCCCGGTGCCAGTTTTGCGAGCAGATATCGTCGCCAAGATTTTGGACCGCGGCCTCCGGCGTAGAGGGCGAGCGCAACACGCCCTCACCGCCTGTAGCGGCAAGCGCCGTCGGCGATGGCCAGATCGTTCCAATGATGACCAGCAATACCGTCGCAACTGCAAGAGTTCCAGCAAGTAGTAGTCCCCCTTTATTCACGAGACCATCCTCCCCGGCACGAACTCTTTCTCACTAGCGAAGCGATACGGAACCTGCGCCTCCCGGCGGCGTTTCTCCGGTATCAGCAGGACCAGAATCGCGAGAATGCTGCTTCCGAACGGAAGGGTGCCCCACATCACGCCCTGCCAGTGCGGCGGCATCTGCGGCGCATTCATCGGAGTAGCCGGCGGCACTCCATCCTTGCTCCAGATAACGATGGTGTTGTCATTGAGGCTATCGACCGGACGCCAGCCCGCGAAGGCGAGAAGCGGATCGTAGTAGTGGTCCCGGCATAGCACCCATTTCAATCCATAGTGATCTGCATGCGCCAGGATGGCGCGCAGCGCATCGAGCCCGGTCTCGCTGAAGTATCGCGAACTCGTCAGCGCGGCGCCGCCGTGCTTGGTTAATTCCGGCAACATACGTCCTGAGTTCCACTCACCGTCTACGCTGTTGGCAGTCGTCAGCATCGCCAGCCGCGAAATCTGGTTCGTGAAGCCGAGCGTAACGTAGCGGTATTGATCATGCCCGTCGCGGCTCAGCCATGAAGCTGAGGGACTGACGTCAAAGTCTCCCGGATCTGCGGGGTGTAACGTTGTCCATCCAACCGCGAACGCGCAGGTGCACGTGGCTAGGAACGCCAGACTCGCGGCCCCGCGCAACCGGTACTTGTCAATCAGTTCAGCAGCGAGCAGGCCAACAAATGGCAACGCAAGCAGTGTTGCCCAGTAACTGAACCGCTCCATCGTCAGCACTTCAAACGCGCGACGCAGTATGAGGTGGCCAACCGGCGTGGTACCGCCCAGCCCCAGGAGAAATGCGAGCCAGAAGCCCAGCAGCAACGGCCGGAGGCGAGCGACCTTTGAACCGCGAATAAAGATGAAAGGCAGTGCGAGAATCAGCGCTCCGTAGGGAATCACGAAGTAATTCATGCCCCACTCAGGGCTAAGAATGTAGTTGGCGCGACTCTGATGCGGGATGGGTGTCTGTGTAACTGGATAATGAATCAACGCGATCCAGAACGGAAGCAAAACTACTACAATCGCGGCGCTCACCAACGCGACAATCGTGATCGTACGGGCCAGGAACGCCGGCACAGAAACCCGCTCGCCATCTTCACGATCAAGAAGGGTCAACGCAAGCACGGGCAACGCGAATAAAAATGATCCGAAAAGCAGCGTAGCGTGATGCGCAGCCGCGGCAGCGATAAAGAGGAAGCTCGCCTTCACAAACGAGCGCCACTTGCCGAGCCGTATCCATTCATAGAGAAACGGAAGCGCGTTCAGATAAATAGGCGCTGCGGACGTGGTTCCCAGTTGTCCCGCCAAGTAAACTAAAAAACTCTCTGAGCCCAGAAAGATACTCGCGAGCGCCGCGAGGGATGCAGCCCGCGGACTCACCCAGAGTTTCGAGAAGCGATAGACGCCCACGACCAGCAGGACAACCGCGACGAGCTGCACCAGCATGTAGGCCATTTCCAGGCCAACCGCGTGCGATACCAGCGCCACCCACTGCTGAGGCAACGGCGGATACGTGACCTGAGAAAATCCCGCGTACCACTTAGGATTCCACGGATCAAACCAATGATGAAGGTAATGCGAAGCGAAAAAAATGTGGAAGTTTGTGTCGTACGACTTCAAAGGCAACTTCATCAACAACAGCGGAAGATGCACCGCAAGCGCAACCATGATAAGCAGGCTGAGCGGAATTGGGCGTTGAATTGTCTCCAGCGATTCAGCTTTCTGCACGTGTGCCTCTCAAGACAGCATTTGGTCAAACAAGGTCAAGAAAGGAACTAATTCCTCGGCGCCATGTCATCTCGAATGAACTGCCGGTGGGAAGAGAGAGTTTCGAAATTTAACATTCGCGCTAATGCTTCGATTAACAAATATGCCTTGATGGTTGCTTTGTAGCGTACATGCACGTTCTTTCCAGTGACATGAATGCACAGGATGCGAAAAGAGTTTCATGTAGCCAACATTCCAGTTGATTTGGGAATCAAAATGCACATTGCCGAATTTAAGGGCCATTGGTGACCCCCTTGACTGTTAGACCCGCACTTTTCAAGGCTGTGTTCGTCGCGTTCGTTTGCGCTGCTGGCGCGCAAACCTATCAAGTTGGTCCAGGCGCGGCCGACACGTCGCAAACGCAGCAGACTCACTCGAAGACTCCGGCACAATCATCCGATCAGACGCTTGGCTGGGGATCGAACATTCAGAACGCGCGGCTTGCGCATGCAGCAGAGGAAGCGCTGCGGCGCGGCGATCATGCACTTGCGTTCGATTACGCGGAACGGGCAGCCAAGGCCGCTCCCAATGATCCGCAGCTGTGGTTTTTATTTGGATATGCAGCGCGCGTCGATGGCAAATACCAGGAATCTGTTAATGCCTATAACCAGGGTCTTCGTCTAAGTCCTTCCGCACCCGATGGGCTCTCGGGGCTTGGGCAGGATTACAACCTGATGGGCCAGCCCGCAGAAGCCGAGCGCCTGTTGAAGCAGGCAGTGGCTGCAGACCCGAGGCGCACGGACGACATGGTATTGCTCGGAGACCTGTCCCTACATTCGAAGGACTACTCCGGCGCACTGGACTGGCTCAGTCGAGCGGAACACATTCGTCCCGATGCTCGCTCGGAACTGCTGATGGCCATCGCCTATGAGCAGCTCAAGCAGATGGACCAGGCGAGTCAGTACTTAAATATGGCTAAGCACCGCGCTCCGGATAATCCTGAGGTGCAGCGGTCACTTGCCGGCTACTATCGCGAAGTGGGTAAGTACCCCGAGGCAATTACTGCGCTGAAATCGATCCGTAACCCTAAGCCAGACGTTACGGCAGAGCTTGCTTACACATATCAGCTCAATGGACAAATTTCGGAATCAGCCGGGCTCTACGCGAAGGCGGCTGATGCTTCCCCGAAGGACCTGACGCTGCAGCTTTCGGCGGCACAGGCGCAGGTAGCGGCCGGCAACGTTGAGGATGCGAATCCGTTTCTCAAACGTGCAGAGCAACTTAGCGGAAATGACTATCGCTTGCACGCCATTCGCGGCCAGATAGCGCAGATGGAAAACCGTGATCGGGACGCCGTAACCGAGTACAAAGCGGCCATAGCCAATCTGCCTGCAACCCCAGCCGAAGGGCCGCTCTACGGCATCCAACTCCACATGGATCTGGTGGCGCTTTATCAGAATCTGGACGATATGGATGACGCGCACAATCAGCTCCTGATTGCGCAGAGCGCCATCAACTCGGTTGATGGCACTGGACCGGAACGCGGTGCGTTCTTGCGCTTGCGCTCCACCATCAAGTTAAGTGCGGGTGATCTCGATGGCGCTTTAGCGGATATTCAAGAGGCGCTCAAAGCGAGCTCCGGTGACCGGGAAGATCTGCAGATCAATGGTGACGTACTGATGAAGCTTGGCCGCACGGAGGATGCGATCGGAGTTTATAAGCAGATCCTTGCCAAAAATCCGAATGACCGCTTTGCACTTATCTCGATGGGCTATGCCTCTCGCGCGATCGGCCGTGACGAGGATGCAGAGAGATATTTTCAACGTCTCGCGCAGGCCGATCCCAATTTGTACGTTCCTTATCTTGCCCTTGGCGATCTCTATACGGCGCGACGCGAATTCAACAAAGCACAAGCGTCATACAGCAAAGGGTATGCGCTTGCTGCCCACAATCCGCTCATCGTCGCCGGTGGTATGAATGCTGCCATTGAGGCACACAACTTACCGGTCGCAGGCACCTGGCTGAGCCGGGTCACGGATGAGATGCAACATAATCCGCAGGTTCTTCGCGAAAAAGAAAGATACTTGAGCTTTGCGGAAAAGTATAAGGAATCTGAGGCCGCGGGCGAGGAGGCGATCAAATTGCTTCCGCAAGATAGAGACGTTGTGGTCTATCTTGGCTACGATTTCCTTCATCTTGAGCAGTACGACGCGCTTCTCGACCTGACGACGAAGTATCTCAATGTCTTGCCGAAAGAGGCCGATATTCCGCTGTTGGAAGGGTACGTCCACAAACATAAAGGGCTCTATGAACAGGCCCGGCAGGATTTTACGGAAACTCTCCGGCGCGATCCCACGGTTGTGACTGCTTATGTAAATCGCGGTTACGTGCTGAATGATCTACATCAGTCTGCGGCGGCCGCAGCAGACTTCGAAGCGGCTCTCAAGAAGGAACCGAACAATGGCGAAGCACATCTTGGCCTCGCCTATGCTGATCTCGATCTTCGCAAGCCGCAAGCTGCCATCCGCAATGCCGACCTTGCCGAACGTGAGTCTGGCGATTCGCTCGATGTTCATGTGATTCGAGCCAACGCCTACGCAAGCGAAGACGTCCCAGCCAAGGCCGCGGTGGAATACCGAGCAGCCCTGAAGTATAAGCCGGACGACGGAGCGTTGCACTTCGGGCTCGGCAATGCGATCTACACGGAGCGCCGCTATCACGACGCAATCGACGAATATGTGATTGCAGAGAAGTACTCGCCCAGGGATCCGTATATTGATGCGTCACTCGCGCGCGCCTATGCGAGCCTCGAGGATCGCGACCAGACGCTCAAGTATGTCGAGCTGGCAGAACAAAAAGCCGCGACAAGCACTCCCGTCGCTCGGAGCCAGGTCTTCGTTTTTACCGGTGAAGCTCTCAATAAGCTCGGTGACGACCAGGCTGCCATGGACCGCTTCCGGAGAGCCCTTGAAGTTCAAGGAAGCGATCGCATCAGCGTACGTCTGGCGATCGCGCAGTTGATGGCGCAGCAGGATCATCCCGAAGATGCTGAGAGGCAAATTGCTCTGGGATGGATGGAGGCCGCGGCGGGAGATGCACCGCAACCTACGGGAAATCAGTTCATCGCAGCGGCTGACATTTTTCGCTCCACGCACAACTACGATTTGTCGCAGACCTACCTCGAGCGCGCCAAACAGGCGGGAGCGCCTGACGCGCAAGTACGAATCGGACTGGCGGACAACTACCTGGCAGTGGGAGATACGGCTAGAGCACAGGCTGAGCTCAATGCGGTTAATGCGACGGGAGATGAGCCGCCCAGCTATCAATATCTGATGGCGGAAGCCAATGTTTTTCAGCAGGAGCATCAGGGAGCGCGTGCGCTTACGTCTTTCGCGCAGGCATCCAATGCCGAAGGCGATGACGAGACAGCAGAAGAGAGCATGGTCGCGGCGGGCGCCGATGAGGGACTACGAGTAACGCCGAATATCAGCGTTCTCTCGGATTTCGCGTTGCAGCCGATCTACGAAGATACGACTGTCTACGTGCTCGACTCGAAGCTGGACGCGGCCTTTGCTGTGCCCACCACAGACACGGCTCTTCTTCCTCCGCCTCGCTCTTCATTGCAGACTGCGTGGACCGATGCCTTTCACCTCCATCTGCCTCACGTACCGACTTCGGGAGGCTTCTTCCAGCTTCGAAACGCGCGTGGGCCGATTTCCGTGCCTGCTACGAACTCCGTGGTGAATCGCGATACAAACGATTACACACTCAGCTATGGCGTGAGCCCCGTCGTTCACATCGGAGACAACTCCCTGACATTTAACGGCGGCATTCAGGGAACCTTCCGCCGCGATTCCGCGACACCGCGCGAAATGAACCAGAATCTATTTCGCACCTTCGCGTATGTCACTTCGAGTTCCTTTTTCGACCTGATCTCCTTCAGCGGCTACGTGATCCACGAGGCTGGTCCGTTTACCGAAAGCAATCTTCGTTCGCGAACTCTCACCGGAGCACTTGATTTTCGCGTAGGTGCGCCATGGGGGAAAACCACGCTCGTAACCGGCTGGGGCGCGAGTGACGAGGCCATATGGCCGGTGAACTACGAGAACTACTTCACCTCGAGCTATATAGGCCTTGAGCGCCGCTTCTCGCCCCGGCTCAATGTCAGAGCCATCCTGGAGGATCTCCGCGCGTGGCGCATTGTAGGCGCCAGGTCGGGTATCGCTCAGGATCTTCGACCTTCTGGAACCGTCGACTTTTCGCCAAAGCATAACTGGAATATGCAATTCTCCAGCGCTTACTCCAACACAAGAGGGTTCCACACCTACGATGCCATACAAAATGGCTTCTTGGTTTCGTATTCCCGGCCTCTGCGCCGCAAATTTAATGACGTCTCCGGACCAATTGACCTCGCATATCCGATCCGTTTCTCGGCCGGCCTGCAGGAAGAAACCTTCTTCAATTTCACAGGCGGCCAGAATCAGCAGTTTCGACCCTATTTCGAGATCAGCATCTTTTAAAGGCAGGCTCACTCTCAATGAAGATTTGTCTCGTCGCAACTTTCCCTCCCAGCGGACGCCAGCTGAATGAGTACGCGTTCCATATCGCACGCGAGTTGCGACGCCACCCTGATGTCGAGCTAACCATTCTGTCGGACGAGCTAACGAACTACGAGTTCGCCACCGATCAGGAGGGCCGTCCGCTCCAGGTGGATGATCATGCCGAATTACCCGGATTCAACGTGATCCGTTGCTGGAAGTTCGGAAGCGCGCTCAATCCCGTGCGCCTGCTGCGAACCATCCAAAAGCTGAAGCCGGACGTTGTGTGGTACAACCTGGTTTTTTCGAGCTTCGCGACGCCCGCCAACCCTTTTGCCGCTTTCGCTGGACTATCCACGCCTGCGCTCACGCGCGCAGCCGGTTTCTACACGCACATTACGCTGCATCACATCATTGAACATGTCGACTTCAGCGCCGCCGGCGTGCAGCAAGAGAGACTCTTCCGGCTCGGAACCGATCTCGCCACCCGAGCATTGCTCTCTGCCAATTCGGTTTCTGTTCTGCTTCCCGGATATTTCCACACACTGAGGAACAAATACGCAGCTCGCAATGTTCTGCTCGGCACGCATGGAACATTTGCCACCATGCCGACTCCGCCCGACTTCACCAAGCGCGGCAATCCTGACAAGCGCATTCTGGCCATCGGTCATTGGGGCACCTATAAGCGGCTCGAAACGCTGATGGAAGCTTTTCCGCTTGTGCTTGAAAAAGTGCCGGAAGCGCGGTTGATTGTGGCCGGAGCCAACCACCATACCAAGGCCGGCTATTGGGAATCGATACGCGCGGCACAGCCCGCTCATCTGCCAATCGAGTTTCGCGGTTATGTGCCGGAAGAAGACATCCCCGAACTCTACCAGACCACTTCGGTCGTAGTTATGCCGTATGACTCCGCCACGGGTTCGAGTGGACCCGCTCACCAGGCCTGTGAATATGGTGTGCCGATTGTCTCGGCAGATCTCGTGGATTTTCGCGGCATGGCTGCCGACGAGAACATGGCTATTCTCTTTCACAAAGTGGGCGATGCCGCCGATCTGGCTCAGCAGCTCATCACAATTCTTCAATCACCTCACCTCGAACGGCAGATGGCGGAGCAAAACTTTGCGGCCGGTGTGGAGATGACGATTGGCAACGTGGTCGCTCACTATCTTCGTTGGTTCGAACTGAAGAGGTGCCAGCAGGCTCTTAGCCGCGGTCGCGGCTTCACTCCGCAGAACGGATCGGCGCTCGCCGCGCGTAAATCGGCAACTTCGTCCATCTGGGAGGATTCGGCGACACCATCGTTCTTAGCGCAAGAGGAAACCAGCAAATTCGAAGGGCTTGAACCCGCGGAACCCTACGCCGTGTTTGATCCGATGAGTGACGCATTCGCTGAGGGTCGCTCGATTGCACGCGACAATCGGTCATGAGATGAACATAGAATTTCCGGCTTTGATTAAGCGGGCATCCACGTGTCCCCTTCTCCTCATCTAAGTAGATGCGTATTTCGCGATCTGAGTGCTGCGTCACCTGAGTGGGAACCGAACACAGTTGATCTGTGATTCGAGTTCATCGCATTGTGACGTCAAAGAACACTGGCTATCTGAGCCGCATTTGCTGGTTCTATCAAACGCAGAATGCGGATGAGCGTGCCTCCTGAAATGGCACGGAGGAGGATGCTGTGCGCCGTGCGTATCTACACCGGTTCAGATTCCCCCTCTTTGCTTCAGCTATAGCTGTTCTTTCGTTTTGTCTCCTGCTTGTGAGCTGCAGTGCGCCGAGTGCGCAGATGAAGGCCGCTCCGCCTCAGATTTCCGTCGCCGCCAATCCTATATCGATCAATGCCGGAGGCTCTTCCACATTGACGGCAACGGCCTCAAACGCTACTCAAGTCACACTGAGCGGCAGTGATGGAAGCACGTATACTTTGCAGCCCAATGGAGGCACGCAGGTAGTCAAACCCAGTGCAACGACTACCTACACCGCAACGGCTTCGGGACCGGGTGGTCAAGCGACGGCAACTGCCACAGTATCTGTCGCTGCGCCCGCTGCGCCGACCGTCAGTATCTCCGCAAGTCCTGCATCGATCACCGTCGGCGGCTCTGCTCTTTTAACTATCACTGCGACTAACTCCGCACAGGTTACAGTTACTGGAACCGATAGCAGCAGTTATAGCCTGGCAGCGGCGGGAGGCACGCAGACCGTCAGCCCCACAACAACCACGACCTATACCGCAACCGCCAAGGGTTCGGGGGGAACTGCGACCGCCACTGCGGTGGTTACGGTGACTGCGGCAATTCCTGTTCCTGCTGTCACGATCACGGCGGCGCCTTCTTCCATCACGGCGGGCAGCTCGTCGATTTTGACCATATCCGCGACGAACTCCACCCAAGTAGTGGTGACTGGAAGCGACGGCAGCCGTTATACCTTGACTGCGACTGGCGGCACGCAGGCAGTCAGTCCGGCAGTGACCACAAGCTATACAGCCACCGCAACCGGTGCCGGTGGCCAGGCCACCGCGACAGCAGTGCTTACGGTAACGCCGAATCCACCGCCAAGCGCGACCATTGCTGCCAATCCCGCCTCGATTACAGCGGGCAGTTCGTCGACTTTGAGGGTGACGGCGGTCAACGCCACGCAAGTGACCATTACAGGCAGTGACGGAAGCAGCTATCCGATGCAGGTGCCAACCGGCGGAACGCAGTCCGTCAGTCCCGCCGCAACCACCAACTACACTGTAACCGCAACGGGCCCGGGTGGCACGACATCGGCCAGCACAACCGTTACGGTGATGCCGAATCCTGCTCCCACCGTAACCATTGCGGCGAATCCGGCGACGATCGTCTCGGGTAACTCTGCCGCTCTCACAGTCACAGCGGCCAATGCAACCCAGGTCACCATCACTGGGACAGACAGCAGTTCTTACACCTTGCCCGGCACAGGTGGAACTCAATCCGTCAGTCCGACAGCTACAACCTCCTATACAGCCACAGCCACTGGAGCCGGCGGCAGCGCCGGAGCGAGCACGACCGTGACCGTCAAAGCGCCGGGCAGCATTCAGTCGATCAATCACGTGATCTTCATGCTGCAGGAGAATCACAGCTTCGACAACTACTTCGGCATGCTCAATCCGTATCGCAAGACGAATGGCTGGAACATTGGCGATGACGGCAAAGACTATGAGGTCGATGGAATCGATGACAAGCTGAGCTCGATCAGCAATCAGGACGATGAGGGCACCTCCTATCCACTCTTCAAGCTCACCAGCACTTGTCTGGATGACATGAGCTCAGATTGGCTCTCGAGCTACGGTGACATGGATCGGTATGACTTTACCGCGACGCGCCCGCTCGCGTTGGATGGCTTTGTGCATAATGCCGAGGGGTATGCAAAGAGCTGCAGCAACAGCCGCATGTGCTCTGGAGATTTTACTGATACAACAGGCCATCGAGCTATGGGCTACTATGATGAGCAATTCCTGAATTACTACTACTACATGGCATCACAGTTTGCGGTCTCGGATCGCTGGTTTTCGCCTGTAGCCAGCAAAAGTATCGATAACCGCATCGCTACCTTCTCCGGAGGCACCACGCAAGGTCTCATCCGCGATCCAGGCGCCGACGATCACTTGTCTCAGCTGAATTTGCCGAGTATCTTCCAGGAGCTCGACCAGGCAAATGTTTCGTGGAAGATCTATTACACAGCAACGGAGGGTTTTTGTCTCGACTATGACGACTGCCCTACGACGGGGGACTCGAGATTTCCCGCAACCGACTTCGGAAATTTCACGTATTCGTTCCAATATCTCCAAGACAACTCGGGGACCTGCACGCCGCCGACTCAGCCATCGAGTGTAGTCGGAGATTCGACGAATTCGTTCTGCATTGATCCCGATCATATAGCGCCGCTGTCGCAGTACTACATTGATCTTGAGAACGGCACGCTGCCAAGCTTCGCATTTATCGAAGCTGGCTATGGCAATAATGATGAACACCCTGGATCGGGTCAGTCGATTCTGCTTGGCCAGGCGGCGGTGGCTAACATCGTAAATGCACTGATGGCGAGCGCCGATTGGGCAGACTCGGTTTTCTTCTTGAGTTATGACGAAGGCGGTGGCCCGTACGATCACGTGCCACCTGTTCCGGGCCACTCGAATGCCAATACGGACGCATCGCTCGGATCGATTCCGGACATCTCATCCATTGCGGTGAATCCCGACAGTTACAAACCGTGCTTGCCTTCCGGTGGAACGCCGACCATACACTGCGATCTGCAATCGGCTGACCCAGGGACTAATCCCAATGACGTGGCTGCGATTAATGGTTTCTCTGCACAGCTCGGCTTTCGCCTGCCGAACATGATCATCTCTCCGTTCACGCGGAGACATTACGTGTCGCATATACCGATGGATCACACGGCGGTGATCAAGTTCGTCGAGAATCGCTTCATCGGCAGTTCGGCTCATCTCACAGCCCGCGACGCCGCACAACCTGACCTGCTGGATTTCTTCGACTTCAACAACGTGCCATGGGCTACGCCCCCCACGCCGCCCGCACCGATCACGGCGCAATCTTTCGGGTCTGACCCGTGCACGCCGGACAACTTTGGGCCATAAGCCTTGGGAAGATGCGCCCTGAGAAGCGACGAATGCACAACGGCGGAGATCGCATCGATCTCCGCCGCATATTTTCCGGACGAGAAACTGGATTCTGGCTTTATTCGATCGACTCTCGCATGCTCAGTCGGCTGTAATCCGGCTGGCCATGTAATGGAGGCCATCATACTCTGCCTTCACGCTCACATGCTCTCCCAGATGGAGATCGCGGCTCGCCGGAATGCGGGAAGTATCAAAGGATATCGGATAACTCCGCTGATCTTGCGAATCGATCAGAACCATCGTTCCGGCATGTAGATCAAGCGACGAGATATTACCGCTAAATGCGAAGGCAGCTCCTGGAACGGCCAGGACTGTGACCTTGCTGGCAACGCCATGTCCTTCCTGGCCGGGCTCAAACTCTATTTGAACGACAGCGCCTTTCTGCAGATCCTGTGGCCCTGAGCGCACAGATGCAAAAGCAATCTGCCCTTCCCGCGCAAACTCGGCACTACGGGACACTCGCACGGTAAATGGCTCGTGAGCGCCAGAGGAAGCGATAGTAAGTGCGCCGCTGCCGGGATCGTAGTTCACCACCCGTCCCTGGTAGTCACCTTGTGGCGAGATCGATAACGCATGGATACTTACGGCAAAGATATTCTCCCCATCCAGCGCTGTTTCGACTGAAGCATGATTTTCCGGGCGCAATTGGCGCAGCGGAATACGCTTGCCATCCAGATAGACGAGCGTTCGCTCATCAAAAAAAATCTTCATCGGCTTCTCGCCGTAAACCCGTAACGTCAGTTCGTCCTTGACTGGATCGATGTTTCGGATTTCACCGCCGAAGATCGTACTCTTCCCGGATGGCGCGGGTGGAAGATCGATAAGATCGGTGTTCGATCCGCTGTCCTTCAAAACAGTCGAAGGAGTCCCGAGCTGTTTGGATTGCGCATGCGCCGAAGAAACCGGCATAAGTACCAAGCCGCTCAGCATCACTGCTGCACAAATTCGCTCCATAGCTAGCCTTACCTTGAATTACGTAGGTTTTAGACAATTAGTTGGATGGTCCAGAGCGCATTCCGGTGGCCTGCAACATACATAGTGCAGGAGCAACACAGCCCGGCAAACCGCATCTAACCGTACTGTGATCCCGCATTCTGTCTCTCTGCGGGCCTGGAACCTCTGAAAATACGATGATCAGCAAAAAGGTCAAATGTATGGCGGTCATGGCGGTCGTCGCAGGGGCGGCGTATCCGATGGCCTGGGCCCGGGATCCCAGCGTCACGATTACCCTTCCACGGCATAGCCGGCTTAGCCCGGTACAACGCCTGAATCGCGATGGCGTAGAGGCCGTGAAGAAGCACGACTATGAAAAGGCAGAAGCGATCTTCCTGAAAGCATATCTCTACGATCCGTCTGACCCATTCACCCTGAATAATCTCGGTTATGTCTCGGAATTAGAGGGACAACTGGATCGAGCTCAACGGTTCTATCAACTCGCAGCCCAGCAGGGTTGCAATGCGGCCATCGATGTAAGCAGTGCGAAAGACCTGGAAGGTAAGCCGATGAAGGCCGCGCTGGAGAACACCGACAATCTCCCCATGCGGGTGAACCGGATGAACATCGCGGCCATGCGGTTGCTCGCGCAGAATCGTGGTTTTGAATCGATTGCGCTTTTGCAACAAGCGCTGGCTCTCGACTCTCAAAATCCATTCACTCTCAACAATCTTGGCGTTGCTGAGGAGACGATCGGCGATGAGTGGAATGCCTTGAAGTACTACCGTGCCGCGGCGGACACACACTCTTCAGAATCCATCGTGGTGACTGACAATCGGTCCTGGCGAGGCCGTTCGGTGAGCGAGATGGCTAGCGACAGCGCCAATCGCGTCGAAAAGCGGATGCAGCAGACGAACACGAATGATGCACAGGCCCTCCTGCTGAATTTGCGCGGCGTCTATGCGGAAAATCAGAATGACTGGAACACCGCAGAGCAGGACTTTCTGAAGGCCTACTCACTCAATCCGGCCAACGCATTTTCCATCAATAATCGCGGCTACGTGGCAGAGCGGGAGGGTGATCCAGAGTCGGCGAAGTTCTTTTACGAGAAGGCCCGCAGAGCAGGCGACTCAACCGCGCTGGTTGGGTTGGCGACCGACGGTTCTGCCGAAGGAAAGCCCATCTCTGCCGTAGCCTCTGCTAGCAACCACAAGGTCGATAGTGTGCTCGACAAATATAGCTGGGAACGCCATCGGCTCAACGGTCCAGTGGAACTTACACCTCGCGACAACACGCCCGGGCTGCAATCTCCCACGGCTCCTCAACAACCCTCAAACCCTGGTAAGCAGAACGCTCCTGCGCCGCCTTCAACACCAGCGCCGCAGTCTCCTCGTTGACCTCAACCAAGGGCCTTCTATGAGTAAACCAAGAACACAACATCATTCAAAACAATTAATGCTTCTGCTTTCACGTTTGCTGTTGCCTTCGGAACCGACCAATCCCTCCGCTTCAGTCGGAAGTGCAGAACTAAGACGGCAACTTCTCGCTCTGAGCCGCGATGACTTTGACGAGCTCGTTGCTCTTGCCAGCTCGAACCACGTCATTGTGCGCGGCCTGACGATTTGCCGGGATCTCTTGCGCGGAGAACACAACGCTCCGCAAAGCGAGTGGGTTGAGAACGCTCTCTCCGCCGAACAGGCGCGCATTGAGAATGCTGTTACGCGTCTCCACGAGATCTGCAGCGCCCTTACAGCGCAGGGTTACAACGTGGCCGTGATCAAGTCCTTCGACCACTGGCCCGATCTTGGCAGCGATCTTGATCTATACACCGATGCTGACCCGCGCGAGATATGTGCGTTCATGAAGACGCGTTTCAACGCGGAGATTGCGCCACGAAGCTGGGGCGATCGGCTGGCGGCGAAGTGGAACTTCATTTTGCCCGGCCTGCCTGAGCTCGTCGAAATTCACATGGGTCGTCTCGGGCAAACCGGTGAACAGGTCACGATTGCAGCTTCTCTGCTGGACCGAACGCAGTGGATTACAGCCTGTGGCCTCTCGTTCCGTGTTCCGTCCGCTGCTGATCGGCTGATGATCTCGACACTGCAACGCATGTATCGTCATTTCTACTTTCGGCTGTGCGACATCGTGGACTCTACAACGCTCGCAGAGCGGGGTGGCATCGATTATGACAAGCTGCGCGCTCTCGCTTCTGTTGCCGGGATCTGGGAAGGCGTTGCCACATATCTCGTCATCGTGTCGGACTATGTCGAGAAATATCGAGGTTCGGGACTGACTTTGCCGCGGTTCGTTCTCGAGTCCGCACGCTTCGGAGGCGAGCGCATTTATTACGAGCGCAGTTTTCTTCGTGTTCCAATTCTTCCCCAGTCTGCACGTCTTTATGGATCGCAGTTTGCAGGAGTACTGGGCAAAGGCGAACTGTACAACACAGCTCGGCTTAGCCTGCTGCCTTGGCTTGCCACAGCAGCCATTATCGGACAGAAGCTCACTGGAAGTGACAAGGGAATCTGGTAGAGCTCGAACGCAAGCTCTGCACACTAAAAACTAGAAGAGCATCGATGACCTAACGATTAGAGGAGAGGGGGCGCCGGACGGCTACTACGGCACACAAACTATGCGCACAACTATAACCGGGACTCGCAATGGAATAACACGCCCGAAGTGGATCGACGAAGAGCCGGAGCCCAAGCCCGTGGATCGGGCAGTCTACAACCGGTCTTCGCTCGCGGTCGATCGGTTCGGTGAGGCAGCTGCTTCATGGCCGCAACCGATGCCTCATCTCATCTCGCGGCGCTATGCTACGGCAGCGCCTGCTCCGACCGCTCCTCAGGTCTTTAAAAGCTTCGAGACGCTCTCGTTTGAGCAGAGCCGCAAGTCCAACATTGTTTCTTTCATCCTGCACGTTCTCGCTATTTCGGCGGTTCTGTGGTGGAGCATGACTACGCATCCGCGTGTTATGCAAACGCAGACCGTGGTCACGCCGGTGCAGTTCACTCTCTACGCGCCTCCTCCGCCACCTCCTCCTCAGGTGATGCCGGTGGCAAAGGTACAGGGCGGTGGAGGCGGCGGCGGCGCGCACCATCTGATTGAGCCCACGCGCGGCCGTATGCCAAAGGTTGCGCACATTCAGACTCTGGCTCCCCAGATCATCCGAATTGCTCATCCAAAATTAGCTGTTGAGCCGACCATGCAGGTCAGCATTCCGACCAACAGTGCTCTTCCCAATCTCGGGATGCCCCAATCGCAGCAAGTTGCTCTTGCATCGCAAGGCAGCGGCAGCGGGTCTGGATTCGGCCACGGTATTGGCGGCGGCATCGGCGCGAGCCACGGCAATGGAGCTGGCACTGGCACCGGGGGCGGCTACGGTGGCGGCGTTATGAGTGTGGGGGGCGGCGTAAGCGCACCCGTGCTCATTCATTCGGTTGAACCAGGATTCACGGATCAGGCCCGGCAGGCGAATTACAGCGGTACAGTTGCCATCCAGCTCATCGTCGATGCGCAAGGCAATCCGCAGGACGTCCGCGTCGCCCGGCATCTCGGTATGGGTCTGGACGAAAAAGCGATTGAGGCTGTGCGGCAGTACCGATTCAGGCCGGCCATGTATCAGGGACATCCCGTCGCGGTTCAAATGATCGTTGAAGTGGACTTCCACCTGCATTGAGTTAAAAGCGCTGCCCAACGAGGGCAAAATTCCAAACCTGACCGACCTGCTCTCGCATCCCGTAGAGCAGGTCATTTTTTCACTGCGATATCGTTGTGAGTTGCCGCGCAGGAGCTCTGCCGCGGCCAATGTTGTTGCTTCCTTGCACTCCCGCTTTATTTTTATGGCAGGTTGAGCTTGTCATTCCTGCGAGAACCGTCACACAAAAATGTGAGCCAGATTCACACATCAGTTCAATCGCTTGAAGTCCACTCTCGCCGATCTTTCGTTATCTCTCTATATCGATCTCGAGAACACATTTATAAATCTGTTTTGCAAAAGGGCCCGACTTCAGTCGGGCCGCAACCAGGATCCATAACGCGGGGGCTTTCAACCCCCGCGGCGACGCCTCGCTCCGAAAGCATTCATGAAATATCTTTCTAGTTATTGCACGGTGAGTGTGAACGACTTCTCCTGCAGAGAGTTGTCCCACCCAGCCGCATAAATGTTCACGTTGTGAGCTCCCGGCGAGAGAGTGAGGGTGGAATCGAGGAAGGAGTAGTTCGAAAATCCATTCAGCTGTTCCGCAATCTTGTTGCCATCTACCCACACTTCCACCTTGCGCATCACCACCTGGCCGGCAGCTCCTACGTGAAAGGGAACCTGCGAGGCGACGATACCGCCGGCAGCAGGTGAACACACGTTGATTCCTTCAAACGCGCTTGGTGCATCGCAGCTATGGAAGTTACCGGGCGTGGTATTCAACAGCACCTGCGTATCGAAGTTCGCCTGCACGGAGCATGGGCTAGCTGTGCACTGTGAGAAGGCAATGTCCGGCCTGGCATCGGCATTGCCCCGGATCACGCTGAGCCACTCCAAAATTAGAGAGGAAGAAGGAGACGTGTAGACGAGCTGATCAGGGTTATAGGTTGCATCTGCGTTACGTGTGAGCACGCCCACATACCGCGTAGCCTCTCCGTAAACACCGCAGTCAGACTCTGGTACAACGAGATCATTGATCCCGTCGCCGTTGATATCGGCCGCGACAGGTGCGGCCGTGTTGCTGGCGCAGTGCTCGATCGGGATCGTCGTGTGGCTCGAAAACTGCCGGCTGGAATCCCCATAGTAGACCCCAACGTTATTCGGGCTATTTGGATAAAAGGTGGAGACGACGATATCCATTACCCCATCGCTATTGACGTCGGCCGCTCCAAACAGAGAGTGACCTGCGGGGACCTGAATCGTTGCCTGCGAGGGGAAGGCTCCGGTGCCGTCGCCGTAGAGCACTTGGAAACTGTCGAAGTTCACGAGGTCGCCGATGGCGATATCAGCATTTCCATCTCCGTCGAAATCGCCCAGCATCAGGCTTCCCGATTGGCTTACGGGAGTGGTGGGCCCGGGCGTGAACCCGCTGTTACCATCGCCAAACCATACGGTCAAACCAGATTGGCTCATGAATGCGAGATCCATCAGGCGATCGTGGTTAAAATCCCCAACAACTACGCAGGTCACTTCGGTATCCACCGGAAAGGATTGCTCCTGGCGGAAGGTGCCGTCGCCGTTATTGAGAAAGAGAAAAAGATCGTGCTGCTGGGCGTCACTGCTGGTGCCGAAGATCGCGAGATCGGCCTTCTGGTCGCTATTAAAATCGCCTATACCGATGGCAAAAGCAGATTCACCATCAGGCAAAGAATATTCCGCAGGGGCGGCGTAGTGTCCATGGCCGGTGGATAAGGTAACGGCGAATCCGCCTGTCGTCTGGTCTAATGTGTAGACAAAGTCTTCACGGCCGTCATGATTGAGATCGGCATGCAGATAAGTGGCTTGTCCTGAAGAGGTGCGGGTTGAAAAGTTGACTCCGGCTCCGAACGCCGGAATTGCGTTTACGTAAGTTAGACTGGCGAGTAAAAAACCGACACTAGCTCCCTTATATTTCGACATACCGACCCCCATCTATGTTCAACCCATTGCCTAGGAGGGCACGCGCAGCCGAGCCGGCTCTTCCGGATCGCATGACCTCGCGTCATTTCGATAGATTTCACGGCTTTGCTTCCTCTGCCGTCTGCATTGGCTGTTGCTTGTTATTGGCGTAATAACCGTGACGCGTAATTACGCGGAGTTTTCCTGCGCCAGGCGCGGTCGCCTCCACGTGCACAACTCGAAAACCGCCCACGTTGGACGGCTTGGTCGAGTGATAGGCGATCGTATATTGATTGCGTATGTCGCGAGCAATCTCTGCGGCAATGCTGTTGACTTCATCCAGCGAGCGCGGAAAGAACGCCACTCCTCCCGTCTCATCCGAGAGCATCTCCAACGCACGCTGCGCACGATCCGCCTCGTCCTGATCAGCATCAAAGAGCAGTCCGATCGTATACACCACAGGCCCGCCTAAATCCTGTACGCGGCGAATCGCCTGCTTCAGGTCCAGCCGCGAGGCGTTGTCCGCTCCGTCGGTGATGATCAGCAGAACCTGCTTGCGGTCCTTCGCATGTTTTGAGAGCTCATCGGCCGAAGCTGCCACCGCATCATAGAGCGCCGTTGTGCCATGGGAATCGGAGCGCGATAGACCACGATTCAATGCCACGAGATCTGAGGTGAAACCCTGATCTAAATAAGCGCGATCATTGAAATTGACCACAAAGGTCACATCTTTCGGATTGGAAGCTTTGAGAAGGTCCATGGCGGCTGCGTTTACTGTCCCGCGCTTGTCCCGCATGGAGCCTGAGTTATCGACCAGGATACCCATGGATACCGGCTGATCCTGATGCTCGAATCCGTTGATGGTCTGCGGAACCCCGTCTTCCCATACGCGAAAGTCGCGTTGGTGCAGGTCTGTCATCGTCCGGCCCTTTTCATCGATAACCGTACAGGGCAGCAACACCTCGTCCACATCGGCATGCAGAATGTACATGCCCTGTTGATCCTTTTGCACCCCTTGGTTCGAACTGCCGCCGGATTGCCCGTTCGCCCCCGTCGCCAGCGCCGGGTTCGGCGGTGGCGGCACGTCCGGGTCGGGGGACGCAATCGGATCGCGGTCCACATCCAGCCGCGGCTGAAGCTCCGGACGTGTCGGATCCTGAATCGTCGCTTGAATCGCCGTCGAGCCCGGGGTCTGCGCCTTAACCCCAGCCGCAGGCGAGGCCTGGGGCCACGACGTCGGCCCGGTCCCTAAGGGCAGTGCTCCGGCCACAATCCATAGGAGTTGCGCCGCGCGTGATTTCAGCAAAGTCGTCGAGGTCATAGTTCACGAAAATGCGGAAAATGAGATATTTCATGTAATTGGATGCGGATTCGGGCCAAAACAGGTGGATCGGGTGGACAAATTGTCGTCCCCTCCCGTTCCTGCCTGGGAACCTTGTTGATCGCTCGACAAGCTGGTTTCGAGCGGAACATCCCGCAGTAAGTCTCAATTTTTATTGGGTTCGTTGACTGACAATGTGGTCGTTGAATTGGGAATCTAAGTTCCAGATTTAATTGGCGTCCCCGACGGGATTTGAACCCGTGCTGTCGCCGTGAAACTGGGATGGGTTGGACATTCGTACCGATGCGTTCTGGTTCTCAGCAGTTCGTTAATGTTGCGGATGCGAGTGATCTTCGTCTTCGGCCGCGCGGCCAAACCAATTCGTGCCCGGGCAGCCACGCCTGCGGTGCCCGTGGCGGCAAAGGACTTCAGAAAACTCGGACAATTCATTCAAGACTCCGAACTACGCCGTGCCTGTTGATCCTTCAGCACGAATTCACCTATGGAGCTTCTACTTCAGCGCGCCATGACGGCGAGGAGGACAAGATGAGTTAAGTATCGAGTCTTTTCGCCTGCTGGCTCTTGACCGGCCGCTGTGATGCGGTCCGACTCAGGAAGGAGCCTGAGTTGAAG